>Ga0209345_10000096_pt1 | contig 125722 bp, 129 predicted proteins | sample Cruoilmetagenom7_FD_187294 | JGI IMG/M metagenome (GOLD analysis project Ga0209345, IMG submission 187294) | Oil polluted marine microbial communities from Coal Oil Point, Santa Barbara, California, USA - Sample 7 (SPAdes) (version 2) | ecosystem: Environmental > Aquatic > Marine > Oil seeps ... | reverse complement strand
CGGCTTTTATATCGAAATAGCGGCGTTGGTCGATGCGGTCGACCTGAGCCAGTTTAGCAACCGGTTTACGGGTGATAAAGTTTGACAGCGGCACCAGCCCGTCTTTGGTGCGCACGCGCAAACTGTCGAGAGTCGAGAGCACGCGGTCGGATTCAGGCAAGCGGACACGGATTTCGACTTCGTCATCCGAGGTATCAACCCGCATGGTATCCAGTAAAATACCACGGGTGACCAATTGAACCATGCCGCCAACCGTGCGCACGTCAGCGCCGTAACGACCCGCCTTTTCCACATCCACATCGATTTGCCAATCAATGCCGGGCAAGGGCAGGGTGTCTTCGACATCGGTCAGACCAACAGTTTCGTTAAAGTGGGCACTGACCATGGCGGTGGCCTTTTGCAACGACTCCCAGTCATTGCCTTTCAGGCGCATATGCACAGGTTTGGCAGAGGCCGGTCCACGCGACAGGTTTAGAATCTCGGTGCGGATGCCGGGGATTTTGGCCAGAGCCGCTTTTAGGTGGTCCAGTACCAAATCACCGTCCAGCTCGGCGATCGTTGAGCGGTCTTCCCAAGGGATCAACTCGATCTGCACACGGCCGATGGTGTCGCGGGGCGACCCGGCCCCACTGTCATTTTGTTTCAGCCCGCCTTCGCCGGCAAAAGCAAAGGCGCTTTGCACCCCTTTGGTTGCAAGGATCACTTGCTCGACCTCCGCAACGGCGGCGTCCTTTTCGGCCAAGGATAGATTGCCGCGCTGGCGCACAAAAATGATGGCCTGCTCGGGCTTGGATTCGACGAAAAACTCGGTGCCGTTGTTGTTGGCGGAAAAGAAAGTGAACACGGCCATCACAAAGGCGATCACCAAACCGATGGTCACCAGTGGCATCACTGGATTGCCAGTGACAAATCGGATTATCCAGCCAAAGAGCGAGCGCCTGTACCCAGATTTGACGCGCTTGGCTTTGCGCTCGATTTTGGCGGCGGACATGGTGATTGAGGCCAGAACGGCTGCAATCAGGAAAGGTGCCGATTGCAGAACGAACACGATCAGGACGGTCATAATGCCTGATGTCTTGTCTTTGACCGTGGCGATTAAATTGCCAAGCGGCGGGATATAATCAGGGTTCAACCCCTGCATTGCCCCGACAAACACCATGAACAACATGGCGACGGCCAAAGCCGCGCGCACAAGCCACGGCAAGGGTTTCAGGATTTCGGCGGCGTCAGAGAAACTGCGCGACATGCGGCCTGTAACCCCGCCCATCACCGGCAAATACACCAGGGCCACCACGAGCGAGGCCGAGAGCACAAAGATCAGTGTGACAGGCAACATCCCCATGAACTGCCCCGCCACGCCGGGCCAAAACAGCATCGGCAGGAAGGCGCAAAGCGTTGTCGCGGTTGACGAAACTATGGGCCAGAACATGCGCTTGGCGGCCTCGACATAGGCGTGCATCGGGCCAACGCCCTCGCGGATGCGTCGATCGGCGTATTCAACCACCACAATCGCCCCGTCCACCAACATGCCGACGGCCAAAATAAGGCCGAACATCACGATATTGGAAACTGTAACGCCCATCAGGGCCAGCAGTACGAAACATAAAAGAAACGAGGTCGGAATGGCAAAACCGACCAGCAACGCGCTGCGGGTACCCAAGGACGCCAGCACCACGATCATCACCAATGCAATCGCGGTCAGCACTGATCCTTCGAGCTGGCGCACCATGCTGCCCACGGTGCGCGATTGGTCATTGCTGGTGCCGACAGTAATCGCGGTTTGCAGTTCTTGCGGCCACAGCGCGGCCTCGCGGGTCACCACTTCGCGCACCAGATTGGAGGTGTCGATGATATTATAGCCTTTGCGCTTGCTGACTTGCAGCGCCACGGTGTTGTCGCCATTAAAGCGCGCAATCCCTGTGCGATCCTCAAATGTCAGGCGGATCTCGGCCAGATCACCAAGCGTCACCACGCGGTCGCCGTTGGTTTTGACCGGCAGGCCGTAAATGTCCTGCACTTCATCAAAGGAGGACGGGATTTTGACCGAGAACGCGCCAGTTGCGGTCTCAATCTCGCCCGCCGCAATCAGCTGGTTGTTGTTGACCACAACGTTGATCAAATCCAGTGCGGTGACGTTATAAGCCTCAAGCCGCAAAGGGTCGATCACCACCTCGACCATCTCGTCGCGGTGGCCGGTTAGAGCGGCTTCCAGCACCGGTTCCAACTCTTCAAGCCTATCCTGCAAGCCTTTGGCAACACGCAATAAGGTGCGCTCTGGCAGATCACCGGTCAGGTTGACAATGATGATCGGAAATTCCGAGAAATTGAACTCGGAAATCGTGTACTTATCAGCACCTTCCGGAAAATCAGCCTCGACGGTGCTCATCTTGTCGCGCACATCGGCGATGATCTGGCCTTTGTCCCAGCCAAAATCAAACTCCAGTATCACCACAGCATAATTTTCAGCCGCCGTGGCCTTCATGGTTTTCAACCCGTCCAGATCGGACAGTTCGGTTTCCATCGGTTTGACCAGCAGTTTTTCTGCATCTGCCGCCGAAATACCGGGGAAGGGGATTGATATGATGACCATCGGAATTTCGATGTCCGGTTCGCCCTCTTTGGGCAAAATCGAATAGGCCATCGTGCCCGCAATCAGGGACAAGACGATGAACGCCAACACCATGCGGGCGCGGCTCGCTGCCCAATCGACGATACCGGTCATTGGGTGATCTTCCGATAGGTGGCATCGACCTTGACACCCCTGACGACATATTCATGTCCGGCCACGATCACATCAACGACGTCAGGCAGGCCGGCGACCCAAACGCCTTCGGTGGTGTCGCGCAGAATCTGGACGGCGGCAAATCCGACGATATTGTCTTTGCCGACAAACCGCACGCCTAGATCGCCGTCGTTGTTCAGGGTTAGCGAGGATTGCGGTAGCAAATGCGCTGACGTTCCGTCAGAGGCGACAACAATTTCAACGGTTTGACCATCGCGAATGGCCAGACCCGTGTTCGGCACTTCGACCTCGACGCGGAACGTGCGGGTCAGCGGATCAGCCGAGCGTGACAGGAACGTCACCCGCCCTACAACCTCGCGCCCCGTGGCCAGACGTGCGCCAGCCATGGCCCCGACGGTGACGTTGTCAACCTCGGTTTCCGGCGCAAAGCCAACCAGTTTGATCGGGTCCAGCTGGATGATCGTGGCGCAATGCGCGCCAGGTTGCAGCAATGCGCCCAACTCAGCAGTGTCGGTTTCCAGCAACCCTTCAAACGGGGCTGTAATGGTCAGGTGTTCAATGTCTTTTTCAATCGCCGCAACGCTGGCCTTGGCGGCTTCACCACCGGCTTTGGCTGAAATAACCGAGGCTTTGGCGCTTTCGACACCGGCCAATGCGCCTTGCAAGGCGGCCTCGGCGGAGGCGGCGCGGGTTTCAGAGGCAAAGCCACTTATGTTCAGGCGGCGTGCGGCATTTTCGCTGATCTGGGCCTCGGTCAACGTGGCATTGGCCCCTGCGGTGCGGGCGTTGGCTTCGGGCAGGCGGGCGTTGGCCTCGATCAGGCGGGCCCTGGCCTCTTCTAGAGTGGATTCGCGGGTGCCGGGGTCCAACTGACATAGGGTTTGACCCGCCTCGATGTAGGCCCCTTTGCGCAGCGGTGTCGAAACCACTTTACCCGAGGTTTCGGCCATCACATTGACTTGGCGTGCAGCCTCGGTGCGGCCCCGCAACAAAACAGCGGAATCAACGGTTTTGGCAACAGAATTGATCGCCACAACCGAAACCAGATGCTCGGGGTCAGTGGTGGGGGTGACGGCCTGCATTTCAGCAGGCTTCTGGGTTTGGGTCACGGGCGCTTCGGGGGTGGTGCTGGCAAAATCCAGCAACCGGTCGCGCTCAAACACCATAAGATACAAAAATGCCGACACAAAAAATGCGATCAGGAGAGGGAGCAGTTTCATCAAAGCCTCGTTTATGTGGACTGCGCCAGATAATACCGGGGCGCTATTGTTCTAAACCGTGTAGTTCAGTTTACAGATGCAACGGGCCGGATGCAAGACTGCTTTGGAATGCGTTGCAACCCCTTGGCAAACAGTGCTGTGATGGGTAGAACATCCTAAGAATTATGCAAGCCAAACTGCACAAACAACCTGTGTGATGGCGACAAAGGAATATGCCGTGAGCGAGACAGACAGTTTTATCGAAGAAGTCAGTGAAGAAGTCCGCCGCGACAAACTATTTGCATTGATGCGCAAATATGGCTGGATTGGCATTGCTGTGGTCTTATTGATCGTTGGTGGTGCGGCTTATAATGAATGGCGCAAGGCCAGCGACATGGCCAGCGCACAGCAATTGGGTGATAGCCTGATGCAAGCGCTTGAGCAAGACGACAGCGCGACCCGCTCCGCTGCCTTGGCCAAGGTCGACGCAGGCGGCACGGATTCGCAAGCGCTGGTCAATATGTTGCTGGCCAATGAGCAACAGGCCAGTGGTGAAACGGCAGCGGCAATGAGCGCCCTGACGGCGCTGTCAAATGACACAACACAGCCCAAGGCCTACCGCGATTTGGCAACCCTCAAGCTGGTGTTGCTGGCGGGGGCTGAAATGGCGGCAGATGAGAGGCGCGCCAAGCTGGACAGCCTGGTGGCTGGTGGTGGTGCGTTCCGTTTGTTGGCCGAGGAACAACTCGCAATGCTGGACATTGACGAGGGCAACGTTGATGCCGCAATTTTACGCCTGCGGGACATAATCAGCGATGTTGAGGTGTCAGCAGGCTTGCAAGGGCGCGCGTCTCAGTTGATTGTGGTGTTGGGTGGAGACGTTGACGCCTCGTGAATTCGGGGCATTAAGGGGCTGATGTGACGAATGATGATGGCAAGATCGAGCAAACTAAGCGACAAAAAGGTGCAAAAGCCATGAAGCTGACCCATGTGATTGCCGCAGCAGCCTGTGCTGGCTTGCTTGTTGGTTGTGCGAAAAAAGAAGAGATATTCCAAGGGGAGCGTCTGGATTTACGCACCCCACTGCTGCAAGGCGACACGGATGCGGCCAAAGCCGCCGCTGCCGGCACCGTAAATCGTGCGGTGCCGATTTCGTTGCCCGCTATGGTTAATCACGCCGCATGGACACACCGCAATGGCTCACCCGAGCACCGGATCATTCATCCGTCCCTGTCAAAAAACCTGACACATATCTGGAGCAGCTCAATTGGCGCGGGCGAGAACCGCAAAACGCGCATAACCGCCGACCCTGTTATTTCGGCGGGCCGTATTTTTACGCTGGATGCGCAGGCGCGTGTGATGGCGCATTCCACCGCAGGGGCCGCGATTTGGTCGCATGATCTGACACCCGCCTCTGATCGGGCCGGCGAAGCATCGGGCGGTGGTTTGGCTGTTGAGGGCAATACCGTTTACGCGACCACCGGGTATGGAGCCTTGGTGGCCATGGATGTAGCAACTGGTGCCGAGCGCTGGGTGCAAAAACTGGAATCTGCCGCCACTGGTGCGCCAACCGTTCGCGAGGGCATTGTCTATGTTACATCGCGCGATAGTCGTGCATGGGCAATCAATGCCGCCGATGGCCGGATCAAATGGCAATTGCCAGGCTCGCCAACCACTTCGGTGATGGTCGGGGGCACAGCGCCAGCCGTGGCAGACAAATTTGCGATATTCCCGTTTGGATCAGGCGAATTGATCGCTGCGTTCCGCCAAGGCGGTGTGCGCACATGGGCGTCTTCTGTATCGGGCAAACGGCGCGGACGGGCTTATGCGGGGATCACTGATATCACGGGTGATCCGGTGATCAGCGACAATGTTGTCTACGCAGGCAGCCAATCTGGGCGCATCGTTGCGCTGGATATGGGCAGCGGCGAACGTATCTGGACTGCCAAAGAGGGGGCCTATAGCCCTGTCTGGCCAACCGGTGGGTCGGTGTTTTTGGTCTCGGACGAGGCCAGGTTGGTGCGCCTTGATGGGGCCACTGGCGAAACGATTTGGTCGGTCGAAATGCCATATTATACCAAAGACAAACCACGGCGTCGCAAAGCTGTGTTTGCCCATTACGGCCCGGTTTTGGCCGGTGGCCGTTTGATTGTGGCTGGCAGCGACGGTATGATCCGCTCTTTTAGTCCGGTTGATGGTTCATTGCTCAGCACGGTTGAAATATCGGGCGGGGCGACCACCAATCCGGTGATTGTTGGCGGTGTTATGTATGTGGTGTCCACCAAAGGGCAACTTCACGCTTTCCGTTAGGCGCAGTTTGCTGTATCGCAAGTCCCTTGACTGATCGCCGGAGCGAAAAATGAGCTTTACACTCGCCATCGTGGGGCGCCCGAATGTGGGCAAATCCACCCTGTTCAACCGCCTTGTGGGCAAAAAACTGGCTTTGGTCGATGACCAACCGGGTGTAACGCGTGATTTGCGCGAGGGTGCGGCGCGTTTGGGCGATCTGCGGTTTACGGTGATCGACACGGCGGGGCTGGAAGAAGCCACCGACGAGAGCCTGCAAGGGCGGATGCGCCGTCTGACGGAACGCGCGGTCGACATGGCGGACATTTGCCTGTTCATGATTGATGCGCGTGTTGGGGTGAACCCAACGGACGAATTTTTCGCCGAATTGCTGCGTAAACGCGCCAAACATGTGATTGTTGCCGCCAACAAAGGCGAAGGTCGCGCGGCGGATGCGGGCGTGATCGAGGCCTATTCACTGGGCTTGGGCGAGCCATTGCGCCTGTCGGCCGAACACGGTGAAGGCATGAGCGAGTTGTTGTCGATCCTGATGCCCTTGGCGGATGCGTTCGATGAGCAGGCCGCGAATGATGCGCCCGAAGTCGACATTGATATTTCCGAAGGCGACCCCGATGCGCCCCGCGTGCCGACCAAGGAAAAACCCCTACAGATCGCTGTGGTGGGCCGCCCGAACGCGGGCAAATCCACCCTGATCAACCAAATGCTGGGCGAAGAGCGTTTGTTGACTGGCCCCGAGGCTGGCATCACCCGTGATGCGATTTCGGTGCAGATGGAATGGGACGGCGTGCCGATCCGGATGTTTGATACGGCGGGTATGCGCAAAAAGGCGCGGGTTCAGGAAAAGCTGGAAAAACTATCAGTGTCTGATGGCTTGCGGGCTGTGAAATTTGCCGAAGTGGTGATCGTTTTGATTGATGCCGAAATCCCGTTTGAGCAACAGGATTTGCGCATTGCCGATCTGGCCGAGCGCGAGGGCCGTGCGGTGGTTCTGGCGGTGAATAAGTGGGATGTTGAACGCAATAAACAGAAAAAACTCAAAGACTTGCGCGAGTCTTTTGAACGGCTTTTACCACAGCTGCGCGGCGCGCCTTTGGTGACGGTTTCAGCCAAAACTGGCAAAGGGTTGAACCGTTTGCAAGAGGCGGTAATGAAGGCGCATGAGGTCTGGAACCGCCGCGTCACCACCGCGCAATTGAACCGCTGGCTGATTGATATGGTCGAGGCCCACCCCCCGCCTGCACCAGCAGGCCGGCGTATCAAATTGCGCTATATGACCCAAGCCAAAACCCGTCCGCCTGGCTTTGTGGTGATGTGTTCTATGCCCGAAAAACTGCCCGCCAGTTATTCGCGTTATCTGGTGAACGGGTTGCGAGAAAGCTTTGATATGCCCGGCACGCCGATCCGGTTGTGGATGCGTTCGCAAGCTGAATCAAACCCCTATAAGAACAAGAAAAAAGCGACCCCAAGCCGTCTGCGCAAGCATTTGGACAAGCCGTCCCATTCATAAGGGGCCGCTGACGCGGCACTGATTTCTCTCGGGGACAAGCCCCGAGTTGTGGGCGCTTGGGGCACCGTATTTTTATTCGGATAACCGTATTGCTTGCCATTCTGGAATTTGCCACACTGAACCCATATTATTTATTGTTTTACGATCTGCATATTTATCCATTTTTCTAACGATGAGATTAAGCAATGGGCGTTCGGGAAATATCGCGTGGCTACACAACCCGCAGCAACAAAATAGCGACGCTAAATGTCATCGGCACGTTGGCCGCCTATTTTGTTTTGCTATGGCTGGCGATCAGCTATGCGGACATCTGGTATTTGCTGGTGCCGTTGTCTGTTGCGGTCGCATTTGCTGCGATCCGCCTTTACATGTTGCAGCATGATTGTGGGCATGGGTCGTTCTTTACCACGCGGTGGCTGAATGATGCAGCGGGGCGGATGATGGCCCCGTTCACATTCGCGCCCTATAATGCCACGAAGCATAACCACAACCTACACCACACCCATATTGGTGATCTGGATCACCGCGATGCGGGCGAGATTTACACCATGACGCTGGCGGAATATCGCAACGCCCCCTTTTGGAAGCGGATGGGGTATCGGCTGTACCGCACCCCGCTAATCCTGTTTATGATCGGACCGGTGTTTGTCTATATCATCCAGTATAGGTTCCCGAAAAACGCTATTAAAACAGGTATTTGGGATGTGATAATCACCAATTTCGCAATCGGAATTTACCTGTGGGGTCTGTATGCTCTGTTTGGCGCGACAGCGCTGTGGGTGCTGGGCGGCTGCATTGTCATTGGCGGTTTCATCGGCGCGATGATCCCTTATATACAGCATAATTTTGAGGATATGTATTGGGATCGCAAGCCGAGCCATACATTTGAAGCGGCTGCGCTTCAGTCTTCGGCGGTTCTGGATTTCGGGCGCGTTTACAATTTTCTGACCGCCAATATTGCCTATCACGACCTGCACCACTTCAATGCCAATATTCCCTGCTATCGCTTGGGAAAATGCTATGAGGCGGTTGAGCATTTGCTGAACTCGCGGAAGATCGGCATTGTTCAGGGGGTGGGGTGTCTGCGTTGGAAGCTGTGGGATGAGGACGCGGGCAAAATGGTGCCGTTCCCAGCGCTTTTCGGGTTTGATAGGCGCGTTGCCACGATCCGGTTTCGGATGCGCTCTTAAGCCAATGCAACCCGACTATAGACGAGAGCCAAATCCCTCCGAATCGTTAACAAAACGCTTAATTGGCGAATGACAAGCGTTTCACAACTTGCCAAAGCTTACAGCGCGCCATGTCCAGCCGTTGTCTGTCACAACCTGTTGCAGCGGGGTTTTGACTTCGGACGAATTGAAGCGGTAATTGTAAACCTGTCCCGGCCTTAATTCTTCGGTGAACGCATAGGCTGTGCCAAATGAGATTTCACTTTTTTGGCCGCGAAACCCCGAGGCCTGTACTTCAATCGTTGGCACGCCGACCTTCCAGCTGACGGTATAATCCTGATCCACCGCGCGGACCTCGGAATTATCCGGATCAAGCCGCATTTTGATTTTGAAGGCCTTTTTCAGGCCGGCTTTGCCAAATATTTCATACCATTTGGCGTCGACAATTTTCCATTCCGCCACCAGATCACAACTGCCATCGCTGCATCTGGTGATCTGATAAGGCGCTGTGTCACGGTTCAGCGCTAAAATTGCCGCCTCCAACGTCTCGGCACCGACAGCAATGACGCCCGCTTTGGGCCGTTTGCGCCCGCTTAAAAAATCGAAAAACCCCATTATATTCCTCCTTTTGCACCCACCCGCCCGTTGGCGTTTTTGCGGTTTCGCCAAAGGCAGGGTTCTCCTGCAAATTGTAACATGAATCAGCCCAAAATGCCATTGGCACTGATCTGGGTTTTACCGCCCAGATAGGCATGTAAAACAGCTGGCAGGGTGACGGAACCATCCTCGTTTTGGCCGTTCTCAAGCACTGCAATCAGGCAACGCCCAACCGCAAGGCCAGATCCGTTCAGGGTGTGCACAAACTCGGGTTTGCCGCCGCCTTCGGGCTTGAAGCGTGCGTTCATCCGGCGGGCTTGAAAATCACCAGCGATGGAGATCGAGCTGATCTCGCGGTAGGCGTTCTGACCCGGCAGCCAAACCTCGATGTCATGGGTTTTGCGCATGCCAAAGCCCAGATCGCCCGTGCATAGAATCACGGTGCGATAGGCAAGGTCCAGCGCCTCCAAAATCGCCTCGGCGCATTTGGTCATGCGGTCATGTTCCTCGCCAGATTGATCCGGATGCGCAATCGAGACCATTTCGACCTTTTCAAACTGGTGTTGGCGCAGCATCCCTGATGTATCCCGCCCTGCCGATCCGGCCTCGGAACGGAAACATAAGGTGTGTGCAACATGGCGGCGGGGCAGGCTGGCCGCCTCGACCATTTCGCCATTGACCAGATTGGTCAGCGGCACCTCGGCGGTCGGAATCAGCCACCAGCCATCAGTGGTTTTGTAGCTGTCCTCGCCGAATTTCGGCAATTGGCCGGTGCCATACATCATTTCTTCGCGCACCAGAACCGGCACGTTGGTTTCCGTCAGGTCGTGCTTGTCGATGTGGGTATCGAGCATGAATTGCGCCAATGCACGATGCACACGGGCCACAGCCCCCGACATTACCACGAACCGCGAGCCCGAGAGTTTGGCGGCGACCTCAAAGTCCATGTTGCCCTGAATGGCAGGTATTTCGAAATGTTCTTTGGCCTCAAAATCCAGCTTTAGCGGCGTGCCCCAAGTGTGCAGCTCAACATTATCGTCCTCATCCGCCCCATCCGGCACATCGTCAAATGGCAGGTTCGGCAGACCCATCAGCATATCGCGCAGCTCGGTGTCTTTGGTCTTGGCCTCATCCTCTAGGGTGGCGATTTCGACCTTCTTTTCGCCGACCAATGCGCGCAGGCGCTCAAATTCGGCCTCATCGCCGCTGGCCTTAGCGGCCCCCACCAATTTGGAGGCTGCATTGCGCTCAGTCAGGGCCGCCTCAGAGCGTGCGATTGCACCACGTCGCGCCGTGTCAATCGCCAGAACCGCGTCGGAAATACCGGACAGCCCGCGCCGCGCCATAGCTGCATCAAATGCCTCGGGGTTTTCGCGGATCATTTTTATATCGTGCATTTCGCTGGCTTCCTGATTGAATGTCTATTTCTGGCCCCCATATGCCATTGATCGCCCCCGCTTTGAAGTCTTGATTTACAGATCGCTTTGGCTTGCCAAGCAAATGGGCCACATATAGGGTGCGCGCCAACACCATGGGCGGCTTGCGCCTGCGATATAAAACAAAAGGACGATGAAATGTTTGTAACACCCGCCTATGCACAAGCCGCCGGAGCCGGAGGCCTTGGTGCGCTTGGTTCTTTTCTGCCGCTGATCCTGATTTTTGCGATCATGTATTTCCTGCTGATCCGTCCGCAACAAAAGAAGATGAAAGACCATCAGGCCATGGTCGCAGCCCTGCGTCGTGGTGATCAAGTGGTTACAGCCGGCGGGTTGATCGGCAAAGTCACCAAAGTGAAAGAAGCCGGCGAAATCGAGATCGAAATTGCAACAGGCGTCAAAGTGCGCGTCATTCAGGCGACCATTTCGCAGGTGCTGAGCAAAACAGAACCCGCAAACGACAAATAGGCGGGCGCTGATTCATCGGGTGATTTTAAACTAGGGTACAGGCACACACACATGCTGCAAATTGATCTTTGGAAGCGCATCGTCATCTGGGGGCTGGTTGCGCTTGGCCTGTTGATGGCGTTGCCCAACGGGTTTTACACCCGTGTTGAGACTCGCAATGACGCGCTGGTGGCGATTGAAAAATCAGGCAGTACGCCGGAACGTGTGGCCGATACGGCGCTGTGGCCCGATTATCTGCCTTCCAGTCTGGTTAATCTGGGGCTGGATTTGCGCGGCGGGGCGCATTTGCTGGCCGAAGTTCAGGTTGAAGATGTCTATGAGGGGCGTGTCAAAGGCATGTGGCCAACGGTGCGCGATGTACTGCGGGTTGAGCGTGACGTGGTCGGGGCGGTGCGCCGCCTTGATTCGCCGAATGATGAATTACGGGTGCGCATTGCAAATCCCGACGCCATGCCTCAAGCGCTTGAACTGGTGCGCGGATTGGCCCAACCCGTCACCAGCCTGTCCGGTGTTGGCTCCAAAGATTTGGAATTTAGCGCCAATGGTGATGTGATCACCATGGTGTTGTCCGAGGCTGAAAAACTGGTCAGTGACGAGTTGACCATCGCGCGATCACTGGAAATTATCCGCCGCCGCGTGGACGAGGTCGGCACCCGCGAGCCAACCATCCAGCGCCAAGGCACTGACCGGATCCTGATTCAGGTTCCGGGTCTAGGGTCGGCCCAAGAGTTGAAAGACCTGCTGGGCTCGACCGCGAAATTGGAGTTCAAACCCGTCGTTGGACAAACCCGTGATCCAGAGACGTCGCCGGGTGCGCGTAACGAATTGATTCCGTCGCTGGACCAAGAGGGGCTATATTACATCGTCGAAGAACTGCCAGTTGTCACGGGCGAAGAACTGGTCGATGCGCAGCCCGCCTTTGACCAAAATGGCCAACCTGCCGTAAACTTTCGGTTCAATCCGGCGGGCGGGCGCAAATTTGGCAATTATACCGCTGAAAACATTGGCTCGCCTTTCGCGATTGTGCTGGATAGCGAGGTGATCTCGGCCCCGACCATCCAGAGCCACATTTCGGGCGGCTCCGGCATTATCACGGGCAGTTTTTCGGTCGAGGAATCGACCAAACTGGCCGTGTTGCTGCGGGCAGGGGCGCTGCCCGCCAAGATGAATTTCCTTGAGGAACGCACCATTGGGCCGGAATTGGGTCAGGACAGCATTGACGCTGGTAAGGTTGCTGCAATTGTCGCTGCCATCGGGGTACTGGCTTTTATGGTGCTCTCTTACGGGTTGTTCGGGTTGTTTGCTGACATCGCCCTAATCATCAATGTCGGGCTGATTTTTGGTTTGCTGTCGATGATTGGTGCCACGCTGACTTTGCCCGGTATTGCCGGTATCGTTTTGACGGTGGGGATGGCGGTTGACGCCAATGTGCTGATCTTTGAGCGTATCAAAGAAGAGCTAAAGTCGGCCAAAGGGCCAGCCCGTGCCATTGAGCTTGGCTACGAAAAGGCGCTCAGCGCCATTCTGGATGCCAACATCACCACGTTTATCACGGCCGTTATTCTGTTCGTCATGGGGTCCGGCCCCGTGCGCGGCTTTGCGATCACATTGGGGCTGGGGATTATCACCTCGGTCTTTACCGCGATATTTGTAACACGGTTGATCCTTGTGATCTGGTTTGAACGCCGCCGTCCCAAAACCATAGAGGTATAAGACCATGAGACTTAGACTTGTACCAAAAGATACCAAATGGGATTTCTTCAAAACCTCGACCCTGACCATAGGCTTTTCGGGGCTGCTGATGGTCGCCTCGATCGTGCTGTTCTTTATGCAGGGGCTGAACTACGGCATTGATTTCAAGGGCGGCACCACGATCCGCACGGATTCGGCCATTGCCGTGGATGTCGGGGCCTACCGTGATGCGATTGCGCCCTTAAAGCTGGGCGATGTGTCGATCACCGAGGTGTTTGATCCGACCACGCCGGATCTGCACGTCACCCAAATTCGCATTGAGGCCCAAGAGGGTGACGAGGCGGTCACCAGCGCCACTGTAGCGAGCATCAAAGACGTCCTTCAAGCCTATGAGCCGTCGATCAAATTTGCCGCTGTGGAATCGGTTGGCCCCAAAGTATCAGGCGAATTGGTCTGGACCGCCGTTGAGGCGGTGATTGCGGCAATTGTGGCGGTGTTGTTTTACATCTGGCTAAGGTTTGAATGGCAGTTCTCGGTCGGGGCTGTGGCGGCCTTGGTGCATGACGTTGTGCTGACCATCGGGATTTTCTCATTGGTGCAGATCAAGTTTGATCTGGCCATTATCGCGGCTTTGTTGACCATCGTCGGCTATTCATTGAACGATACCGTGGTGGTGTTTGACCGCGTGCGGGAAAACCTGCGCAAGTTCAAGAAACTGTCCCTGAAGGACGTGTTGAACCTGTCGATCAACGAGACCCTGTCGCGCACGGTGATGACATCTGTCACCACGCTGATCGCACTTGTGTCGCTGTTTGTGCTGGGCGGCGATGTCATCCGCGGCTTTGTGTTTGCGATGATCTGGGGCGTGATTGTTGGCACCTATTCGTCAGTGTTTGTCGCCTCGGCGATCCTGTTGCGCCTCGGGGTGAAACGCGATTGGTCCAAGCAAAACCCTGAGGCTGGCGGACAATACTCCAATATCGACGCTTAAATCGTGCAGGTCTTTGCCGAGGTCATAGCGACGGACGGTTTTTGGGTCCTTGTTATGACCGCAGCGGTGGCTGGATTGGTGCGCGGCTTTTCCGGCTTTGGCACCGCGATGGTCTATCTGCCGGTGGCCGGCCAGTTTCTGTCGCCTTTTGAGGCGCTGACAACCTTGATGATCATGGATTTGCTCGGCCCGCTGCCCAATATTCCTAAAGCGATCCGCACCGGGCATAAGGCCGACATCCTACGCCTGTCGTTGGGCGCGCTGGTCGCTGTGCCGTTCGGGGTTCTGGTGTTGAGTCTGATCGCGCCCGAAGTGTTTCGCTATGGTGTCTCGCTGATTTCGGTCACTTTGTTGGTATTGTTGGTTGCGGGCATTCGTTATCAGGGCGTTTTGCGCCCGCACATGGTCTATGGCAGTGGTGCGATCGGCGGCTTTTTAGCCGGAAGCGTTGGCCTGCCCGGACCACCCGTGATCATGCTCTATATGGCCAGCGGGCATCCAGCTGCGGTGATCCGTGCCAATATTATGGTCTACTTGCTGCTTACGGATGTGATCATGATCGCGGTGCTGCATCTGAACGGCTATCTGGTTCCCTCGGCTGTGTTGCTGGGGGCTATGCTGACGCTGCCTTATTTGGCGGGCAATGTGCTGGGCGGTTACCTGTTTGCACCTGGGTACGAGCGATTGTACCGGGCGGTTGCCTATATCATTATCGCCCTATCGGCGCTAAACGGGTTGCCATTGTTTGATTAGACCAAAACCAACTGGATTGGTTTACGATAGAGGAAGTGCCGATGTTATTCACCGAGGTCGAGTTCAACGATACCATGCCGATTGATGGCTATGGCGAAGGATTCTTTCGTGTCGGTGGCAAAGCCTTTGACGGAGCGGTGCTGGTTACGCCGAACGCGGTTGCGTCTTGGGGTGGCTATCAGGATACGGCTGCCTTGTTGGCACTCAAGGTTGATGTGCTGTTTATTGGCACAGGGGCCGAGACCACACATATACCCGCTCCTTTGCGCATTGCACTGGAAAACGCCGGAATTGGGATCGAACCGATGGCCAGCCCTGCGGCGTGCCGGACCTATAATGTGTTGCTGGCCGAAGGGCGGCGGGTCGCGGCGGCGTTGTTGCCTGTGTGAATGGGTAATTCATAGGCCTGCGGCGCAGGTATTCAGGAAAAGAAGACGCGGGCGGAATTGGCACTTTTCGGGGCGGGTGCATTGGGGTATTCGGGTGGCATGGAATTGATGAACGTTACCAATCTGGCCTGTGCGCGCGGCGGAGTTGCTGTGCTTGAAGGGGTGGATTTTACGCTTGAGGCGGGGCAGGTACTATTGCTGCGTGGCCCAAACGGGATCGGGAAAACCACTTTGCTTCGCAGCTTGGCTGGATTGCAGCCCGCGCTTGAAGGCAATGTGGTGGTGGAACCCGATGCGATCACCTACGGGGCGCATGCGGATGGGTTGAAATCGACCCTGACGGTGACCGAAAATTTGAAGTTCTGGGCGCAAGTTTATGGCGTGGCAGACATTGCACCCGCCATGCGGGCTTTTAACCTTGAGGCGTTGGCGGACCGTGCAGCGCACAATCTGTCGGCAGGTCAAAAGCGCCGTCTTGGGTTGGCACGTCTTTTGGTGACGGGGCGCAAAATCTGGGCGCTGGACGAGCCAACGGTTTCCTTGGATGTGGCCAGTGTGGCGCTGTTTGCCGATGCGGTGCGGGCGCATTGCGCGGCTGGGGGGGCAGCGTTGATTGCCACCCATATTGATCTGGGGATCGTGGCCGATGTGCTGGACTTGAGTGGCAAAAAGGCAGGCCCGCGCGATTTAACCGGATTTGACGAGGCCTTTGAATGATCGCGATTTTGATCCGTGACATGCGTCTGGCGATGCGGGCAGGCGGTGGCTTTGGCCTTGGGCTGGCGTTTTTCCTGATCGTGGTGGTGTTGGTGCCGTTCGGGGTTGGCCCGCAAAGTGCGCTGCTGAGCAAAATCGCGCCGGGCATCCTGTGGGTCGGGGCCTTGCTGGCCTGCCTGTTGTCACTGGACCGCATTTTCGCGCTGGATTTTGAGGATGGTTCGCTTGATTTGCTGGCCACGGCCCCTGTGCCACTGGAAGGCGTGGTGGCGATGAAGGCCTTGGCCCACTGGTTAACCACTGGATTACCGCTGACCATTGCGGCACCGTTTTTGGGCGTGCTGTTGAACATGCCAGTGACCGGATTCGGTTGGCTGGTGGTGACATTGGCAATCGGAACGCCAGCGCTGTCATTTATCGGTACCTTCGGGGCCGCGCTGACGGTCGGGTTGAAACGGGGCGGATTGTTACTGTCGTTGCTGGTGCTGCCGCTCTACGTGCCGACGCTGATATTCGGGGCCGAAGCCTTGCGCCGAGGCACCGAAGGGTTCGACAACACAACACCGCTGTTGATGCTGGCCGGCATCACCGCTGGCGTGGTCGCGCTGCTCCCATTTGTCGCGGCTGCAACCATACGCATCAATTTGCGTTGAGCGCCGTGACGCGGTAAATATACGCAAGAAATTCTAACGCAATAAGGTAGGCATATGTCGCTCTGGGAATACGCCAATCCAAAATTATTCATGCAAACGTCAGGCAAGTACCTGCCGTGGTTTGCGGGCCTGTCGGTGATCACTTTGGTTTCGGGCATGATCTGGGGCTATTTTTTGACCCCCGAGGCCGAGAATTTTGGATCAAGCGTGAAAATCATCTATATCCATGTGCCCGCCGCCCTAATGGCGATTAATGCGTGGATGATGATGCTGGTCACGTCCCTGGTCTGGTTGATCCGCCGCCACCATGTTTCGGCATTGGCCGCCAAGGCGGCAGCACCTATCGGTATGACGATGACGTTGATTGCGCTGTTTACCGGCGCGATCTGGGGCCAACCGATGTGGGGAACCTATTGGGCGTGGGATCCGCGGTTGACGTCCTTTTTGATCCTGTTCTTGTTCTATCTGGGCTATATCGCTCTGTGGGAAGCGATTGACGACCCTGATACCGCCGCCGATCTGACCTCGGTTTTGTGCCTTGTCGGCTCGGTCTTTGCGCTACTTAGCCGCTATGCGGTAAATTTCTGGAGCCAGGGATTGCATCAGGCAGCCTCCCTATCGGTGGATAAAGAAGAGCATGTCTCGGACGTTTATTACTGGCCGCTGCTGTTGTGCATTGCCGGTTTCGTTTTACTGTTTATCGCGCTGGTGCTGATGCGCACGCGCACTGAAATTCGCAGCCGCCGCATGAAGGCGCTGATCGCACGGGAGCGGGTGGCATGATGCCGGATCTAGGAAAGTATCAAAACGAGGTACTGGCCTCTTATGGGGTGACGCTATTGTTGTTGTTGGGCCTGTTGGTCTTGAGTTGGTACAAGGGACGGTGCGTTGCAAAAGCGCTGCGCGAGGTTGAAGAACGGCGGACGAAAAATGGCTGAGGGTAAAAAATTCAACCTGTTGGCTATCCTGCCAGTTGTGATTTTTGCGCTGCTAGTGGGTGGTTTTTTCGTACCAAAACTGATGAGTGGTCTGAGTGGAAACGATCCCAGCGATCTACCCTCGACCCGCATTGGCAGCCCTGCACCAGCGATTTTTGTCAGCGAGGATCAGGACCTCGCGACTGGTTTCACAGACGAGACCCTGCGCAGCCCTGGCATCAAGTTGGTGAACTTTTGGGCCAGCTGGTGCCCGCCGTGCCGTGTAGAGCACCCGAACCTGATCAAACTGGCCGAGGGTGGCTTGCCTATTTACAGCATCAACTACAAGGATGAGCCCGCCAAGGCTGCTGCCTTTCTGGCCGAACTTGGCAATCCCTTTGCCGGAATTGTCAGCGACCCTAAGGGGCGCAACGGGATCGAGTGGGGCGTGTTGGCGATGCCCGAAAGCTATTTGATTGATAGCGAGGGTGTGATCGTTCTGCATTTTCGCGGGCCAATTACGCAGCGCATAATGGAGAGCACAATTTATCCGGCAATTGAGGCGGCAAAGTAACGCCCAGAATCGGCTAGGCTGATCAGTTAAAGCGAAACCAAACCAGTTGAATTCATCCGTCGCCTGAACGCGCTAACTTTCGTTAACGTTGCCTCGGGGGGGCGGATGAATGCTTGTCTCTGATGAGATCGATTGCGCTCTAAAGGATCGGTAGGCTGGCCGCAGCAAGCAGTAAAAATGCAAATGCTTCGACAAGCGATGAGGGCAGGCCATAAAAGTCGCGGCGGACTTGGGGGATGGATAAATCAATCATGGGATATCAATAGCCCAAGATGGTTAACGAGAAAAGAACGTAAGGTCACCCATTTACGAAACAATCTGTTTCAAATTGTGTAGGCATCCCCAATTGGGGATGCCTATAATCTTGGTCTAGCCCTTGGCCAAGTTGCGCAACACATAGTGCAGAACGCCGCCGTGCTCGATGTATTCGATCTCGATTTCGGTATCGATGCGGCATTTCAGGGTGATGTCGCGGGTTGTGCCGTCAGCATAAGTGATGCTGGCGGGGATGTCCGACAGGGGTTTCAAATCGCCCTCAAGTCCAGTAATCGAAACACTCTCGTTGCCCTTCAGACCCAGCGATTTGCGTGTGTCATCGCCCGTAAACTCAAACGGGATCACGCCCATGCCGACAAGGTTCGAGCGGTGAATGCGCTCAAAGCTTTCGGCGATCACAGCCTTCACCCCCAGCAGGGCGGTGCCTTTAGCAGCCCAGTCGCGCGAAGAGCCTGCGCCGTATTGCTGACCGGCAAAGATCACCAGCGGCGTGCCGGCTTCTTGATAGGCATTGGCCGCATCAAAGATCGAGGTTTGCGCGCCGTCCGGGCCCAGCGTATAGCCACCTTCAACCGCATCCAGCATCTCGTTCTTGATGCGGATGTTGGCAAACGTGCCGCGCATCATCACTTCGTGGTTGCCACGGCGCGAGCCATAGGAGTTGAATTCGCGAACCGGCACTTGGCGGTCGATCAGATACTGACCTGCTGGCGTTTCCTTGGTGAAGGAGCCGGCGGGTGAGATGTGGTCTGTGGTGACCATGTCGCCCAGTACCGCCAGAACCTTGGCGTCTTTGACGTCGCTGATTGTGCCAGCTTCTTGTGGCATGCCTTGGAAATATGGCGGGTTGCGCACGTAGGTCGATGTGGCGGGCCAGTCATAGGTCAGGCTATCGGTGGTTGCAACGCTCTGCCATTTGTCGTCCCCGGCAAACACATCGGCGTATTTCGACTGAAACGCCTCGCGGGTTACGGTTTTCTCGACCAGTTCGGCGACCTCTTGGGTCGAGGGCCAGATGTCTTTTAGGTAAACATCATTGCCGTCTTTGTCGGTGCCCAACGGGTCCGTGGCGATGTTGATGTCCATGGTGCCAGCGATGGCATAGGCCACAACCAAGGGCGGCGAGGCCAGATAATTGGCACGCACGTCTGGGCTGATGCGCCCCTCAAAATTGCGGTTGCCTGACAGCACCGAAGTCGCCACCAGATCACCTTCACTGATGGCGGCGGACAGTTCCGGCTGGATCGGGCCAGAGTTGCCGATACAGGTGGTGCAACCATAGCCAACAAGGTTGAAGCCCATGGCGTCCAGATCTTTTTGCAGATCGGCCGCTTCCAGATATTCGGAAACCACTTGGCTGCCAGGGGCCAGCGAGGTTTTTACCCAAGGTTTGCGGTTCAGGCCCAAAGCGGCTGCTTTGCGTGCAACTAACCCCGCGCCGATCATCACGTAAGGGTTGGATGTGTTGGTGCAAGAGGTGATCGAGGCGATCACAACCTTGCCGCTTTCCATGGTGTAGTCTTCGCCAGCAACGGCCACTTCTTTGCCCATCGGGCGTTTGAAGGTGTTTTCCATTTCATCGGCAAACGCTGATTTGGCATCCGTCAATGCGACGTAGTCCTGTGGCCGTTTGGGGCCGGAAATGGCCGGAACAATGGTGCCCATGTCCAGCGACAGGGTGTCGGTGTAGATCGGCGCGTAGTCAGCATCGCGCCAGAACCCGTTTGCCTTGGCGTAGGCTTCGACCAGCGCAATGCGGTCCTCGTCACGGCCAGAAACCCGCAGGTAGCGCAGGGTTTCGTCATCGATTGGGAAATAGCCGCAGGTCGCGCCGTATTCAGGCGCCATGTTGGCGATGGTGGCCCGATCGGCCAGCGGCAGATGGTTCAGGCCTTCGCCATAAAATTCGACAAATTTTCCAACCACGCCCTGAATACGGAGCAGTTCAACCACTTTCAAAACCAGATCCGTTGCGGTGGTGCCCTCGAGCATCTCACCGGTCAACTCAAAGCCCACAACTTCGGGGATCAACATCGAAATTGGCTGGCCCAGCATGGCGGCTTCGGCCTCAATGCCGCCAACGCCCCAGCCAAGGACGGCCAGACCATTGACCATAGTGGTGTGGCTGTCGGTGCCGACCAAAGTGTCGGGGTAGGCCACGTCATTGCCGTTCTGATCCTTATCGGTCCAGACGGTCTGCGACAGATATTCAAGGTTCACCTGATGGCAAATGCCAGTGCCGGGTGGCACAACGCGGAAATTGTTAAATGCGGATTGGCCCCATTTCAGGAACGTATAGCGTTCGATGTTGCGCTCGTATTCGCGCTCCACATTCATAGCGAATGCGCGGGGCGTACCAAATTCGTCAATCATCACCGAGTGATCAATCACCAGATCAACAGGGGTCAGTGGGTTAATCTTTTCGGCGTCGCCACCCAGACCGATAATCCCGTCGCGCATCGCGGCCAAATCAACCACCGCAGGTACGCCAGTGAAATCCTGCATCAGCACGCGGGCAGGGCGGTAGGCTATCTCGCGTGGGTTTTTGCCGCCGTTTGTGGCCCACTCAGCGAAGGCTTTGATGTCGTCAACGCTGACGGTCTTGCCATCCTCAAACCGCAACATGTTTTCCAGAACCACCTTTAGGGCGGCGGGCAAGCGCGAGAAATCACCCAATCCGGCAGCGGTGGCCGCGGGGATTGAATAGTAATCAAGGCGTTGCGTGCCCACGGTCAGGGTTTTGCGGGTTTTTGCGCTGTCTTGTCCGACGATGATGGTCATGGCTGGCTCCATATTGGCTAACGGCAGGGGTGGGCAGATGCCCTTATCAGTTGCGCTTTTGACCTATTCAGAGGCGTCAATCAAGGGGGTAGGCCGCATTTGTATACCATTGCACACAATTAAATGTCGCGCCGATGTTACCGAATTGGCAAAGATTCTCGCAAAACGTTGATTGGCAATTGATTGGGCTGTGGCTTAGGTCAATATAGGAACTTGGTGAAAAGAGAGCAATTGAATGCGGAAACTAGCGATTTTGGTGACGGGGATGTGGATGGCAGCGGCAACATTTGCCACGGCCCAGTCCGGCCCCGTTGTGGTTGAACTCTATACCTCGCAAGGCTGTTCCAGCTGTCCCCCCGCTGATGAGTTTTTAGGAAAACTGGCCAAGCGCGACGATGTGATCGCGCTGTCGCTGCATGTGGATTACTGGGATTACATTGGCTGGAAAGATGTCTTTGCCGACCCAAAATATACTGACCGCCAACATGCCTATGCACGGGCGGCGGGCAAACGCATGGTCTATACGCCGCAAATGGTGATTGCAGGGCAGGAACTGGTGGTTGGCAATAAACCGGGCGAGGTTGGCCGTTTGATCCGGGCCCATAATAAAGCCCCGTCGAAGGTCGCGATTTCGGTGAAACGCAACGGGGATAAGGTCCAAATCACAGCTGATCCGCTGGTCAAAGGGTTGGGCGACCTGGTGGTGCAGATGGTGCGCTTTTCTGACGGGCACGTCGTGCGCATTCAACGCGGCGAAAATGCTGGGCGCAATTTGGCCTATTCTAATGTGGTCACAGGGTGGAGCGTGCTGAAAAAATGGAACGGCTCATCCAGGCTGACATTTGCGGCCAATATTTCGGGCGATGATGAATGTGTGATCATCGTGCAGGCGGCAAATCACGGATCAATCTTGGCGGCGGCTAGGGTGCGCTGACGCGCGGGTTTCCAACGTCTGTGAATCCATAGCCATTGCCCCATGTGCTGGCGCACCAGAACCTCCAATCCATCATTCAAGGCTTGCGTCATGGTCTCGGCATCAGTGTGGGCAATCGGCGCATCGACCTGAATGCTGAAATCGAGCCCGTTGTCTGCACGGATGCCATAGATTGGCACCAAAAGCGCGTCATATTTCAACGCCATTTCTGCCGCCGACAGGGCTGTGGGGGCAGGTTTTCCGAAAAACTGCAAGGGTGCGCCGTGGACCATATATTGGTCCACCACAAAAAACGTCATGCCGCCGCCGCGCAAAAACCGCACCATATCGCGCAAACCGCTGCGCCCACGGGCAAACAAACTGCCGCCCATGTTTTTCATCGCCGCCTCGTAATGAGCATTAAAGAACAGATTGTTCATCGGCATATAGACCGCACCGATTTTGTATCCAAGACGGATCAAGGCCACCCGAGCAGCATCGTAATTGCCAAAATGCCCCGTCACCAGAACGACGGGCCGCCCGTCTTTGTGGGCTTTGGCAAGGGCGGCAACACCGTCACCTGCCAGCGGCGTGTCGCAGTGGCGTTCGATGAATTTGGGGTTGGAATACAGCTCAATCAAGTTGCGCCCAGCATTGTTTGGCACCTCTTTGCAGATGCGCGCAACTTCGCTTTGATCAAGGTCGGGGCAGGTATAGGCCAGATTGGCGCGGACACGTTTGGTATAACCGACAACGGGTGCAATGAGGTGCGCCATCTGCCAGCCAACCACAGGTATGCGGATGTGGTACGGCAATAGCAACGCCAGTCGTAAAATGCCGCGGATCAGCAGATTGACGATGTAATCGCTCCAGCCTTTGCCTTTTTCAGCCATGTCAGTCCTCATCGCTCAGATCACGGGTGCTACATAGTTGGCCGCAATTGTCTTCACAAGCATGGGCGTGTCCTAGGCTGGTGATTTGGGAATGCCAACACCAATCATGCTGTCACGGGTGACAAGGTTTGCTAGGTTTTCGGCGCTCCAGCCCTCGGTCCCGTTCGGGCGGGCGGGCAACACGATATAGCGCATGTCGGCGGTGGAATCATGGATGCGAACGGTTGTGCCGTCGGGCAAGGTCAGACCAAATTCTGCCAGCACCTTGCGCGGCTCTTTGACCACGCGTGATCGGTAGCTGCGGGATTTGTACCAGTCCGGTGGCAGGCCCAGCAGGTTGCGCGGATAGCACGAGCACAGGGTGCAAACGATCACGTTATGAGTGTCGGCGGTGTTTTCCAGTGCGATCAGGCGCAACGGGCCAATGTCATATCCCATCTCGCGGCTGGCCTCCGAGGCATCCGCAAGCAGCCGTTCCTTGAACGCCGGATCAACCCAAGCGCGTGCCACCACGGCGGCCCCGTTGGCGGGTTCGCGTGAATCCATCTCGTCGATTTGGGTGGCTATTTCTGCAGGGGTCAGAATGCCCTTCTCGATCAGCAGTTCACGCATGGCAATTTCCATAGTTTGCCAATAGGTTAGCGGGTGATCATCATCTTCGCGATAGGGGTGGCCCGAGGGGCTCATGCCGCTATGATGGAAATCGTCATCATGGTGATCATGGGGCATCTGTAACTCCACCTATTTCGTCCACGCCCTTTTCCAGCCAGTGGACATATATTTCAGCATCCAAGGTGTCATCGGGGTTTTCCGCAGCATCGCCCCAAATCTCTTGCATTGAAAATCGAACCCGAACAAGGGGTTGCATCTCTTTCTTCAATCCGTATGCGGCGCGTTCAGGATTGGCGAATTCGCCCAGTTTGCGTTCAATGACTCCGTATTTGCCGCGCAAATAGGCTGGCGTGCGTACATGTCCTGGCGGCATCATGGTTTTGACACGGACCGTTTCAACCATCTGAGGCCTCGCCATATGTGGTGCCACGCACCTTGATCTGTTCCATCCGCGCGCCCAGTTCTGCCAACGTATAGGCATCCGCCTCAATCATGTTCTGATTTACTGCAGCCACCCAGCGTTCATAATAAGACATGGTTTCAAAGGCGTCTTCGCCCATGTCTTCAATGGCGCGGCGCAACCCGTCAACAGTGAAATATCCCTTGGTCGAGCACAGCACCATCAGCGCATCCACCCGCTTCTCCCAAAGGGCAAAATCGTGATCATCGGGCAGTTCTGCGTCTGTGTCCTGCCCGCCCATGTCATGCCAGCGGCGTCCTGTATATTCCATAAGATCAGGCTAGATGCGGGCCAAGCCCAGTGCAAGCCCCAATCGCGCTACGTCGCGGGCCTGAAATGTCCATCCTCACCGATCCCACAACATGCAGGGTTATTCGTCTTCTTCCTCGGCCACAAAAAACACTTCACCCGCGGCCTCTAGTTCGCGGATTTCGGCAACGACCGCACTCATGGCACCCTCGCCATCAGCCTCCTTGATCTTGCCCAATTCGTCGATCTCTTCGCGGATCCCTTCGGCCATCCGTTTTGAGATATTGTTCAGAATGAATTCGGTGGGCTCCTCCAGACCTTCGGCCGAGGCCGCCGCCAATGCCATCACCAGCACTGCCTGATCAAGGCCACGGGTAATTTTGGGCACGTCACGCGGATCAATACGGGTCGGAATATTTGCAAAGGTAAAGATCGCCTTGCGGACCTGTGTTGCAAAGGCTTCGTCCTGCTGCTCCAGCCCTTCCAGCATATCGTCGCGGGTTTTGGCGGGCGAGAAATTCAAAATCGCCCCGACTCGCTCAATTGGCCCGTCATCAAAGGCCTTCAGCGGCACACTATCCAGCTGTGAGGCAAGCGAGTGGCCGATCCGCTGCACCGCATCCGGTGTTACCGCGCTGGTTTGTGACACCGCATAGGTGATACGACGCGCGCGTTCACCTGGCAGCATTCCCAGTAACTCGGCCGCCTTTGAAACGTTCAGTTTTGACAACATCACCGCCGCCACCTCAACGCTTTCTTCCTCAAGCGCCGGCAGCAGACGCTCGGCTTCTAGCCCCATAACCCGCTCCCACGGATCGCCCGTGTGTCTGACCCCGCCTTCGCGTCGCAACCGTTCGGCCATCTGTGGATTGATCGATCCGTCCAGCGTGTTGAGCGCACCTTCAAGTCCGCCAAAGAACGACAGCCCGATGCTGTCCAGTTCGGCAATGAATTCGTCCACCACTGAGGCGACAGTTTCGTGGGGGACACTGCGCATTGCGCCCATTTGCATGGTCAAATCATGCTGCATTTCCTCGGGCAGATCGGTCAGGGCCAATTTACCGCCGTCCGACAACAGCAGCCGCACGATGATCGCCGCCTTTTGCTGGCGGGTGATGCTGGGCGGCATCGATGGCGACGGAAAGCCGATGTTTGTGTTTGGCATAGGGGGCAGGGCTGGGGTCAAGTCGCGTATCTCCGATCCGGTTTGCCCCAAATTGGCAGGAATCAGTTAATGTATCCCTTAGACGATCACCAAAACGACAATAATTCTAACGATTGCAGCGGGTTCGCGCAGCCTTGCCCTTCTTCTTGCTCAAAATACCTGCGCCGCAGGCAAAAAGCGCTTTGGCCCGCAGGGTCAAAGCGCTTGGGGCGACGCCGATAGGCGTCGCAACCCCTGTAGTCAGCCAAACACCCGTGCAAAGATCGTATCCACATGTTTGGTGTGATAGCCCAGATCAAATTTATCCTCGATCTCGTCCTTGCCAAGCGCCGCCATGACATCCGCATCCGCCAGCAATTCGGTCATGAAATCGGCACCTTCTTCCCAGACCCGCATCGCATTGCGCTGCACCAGCTTATAGCTGTCTTCGCGCGAAACCCCTGCCTGGGTCAGGGCCAAAAGCACCCGTTGAGAATGCACCAGACCGCGGAATTTATTCATATTCGCCAGCATGTTATCCGGATAGATTACCAGCTTTTCGATCATGCCTGTCAGACGGAACAGCGCGAAATCCAGCGTGATGGTGGTGTCCGGCCCGATGTTACGCTCAACTGAAGAATGCGAAATATCGCGCTCGTGCCACAGGGCTACGTTCTCCATCGCGGGTACTACAGACATGCGCACAAGACGCGCCAGACCGGTCAGGTTTTCGCTCAAAACGGGGTTGCGTTTGTGCGGCATTGCGCTTGAGCCTTTTTGGCCTTTGGAGAAGAACTCTTCGGCCTCCAGAACCTCGGTGCGCTGCATGTGACGCACTTCAATGGCGATGTTCTCGATGCTGCTGCCGACCACGCCAAGGGCTGCGAAAAACGCCGCATGACGGTCACGCGGGATCACTTGGGTACTGATCGGTTCAACATTCAGCCCCATTTCCTTGCAGACGTGGGCCTCAACGGAAGGATCAATATTCGCAAAGGTGCCAACCGCACCGGACACTGCACCCGTGGCGATTTCATCACGCGCCACTTTTAGACGGGTCAGATTGCGGTCCATTTCGGCGTAAAAACGCGCGAAAGTCAGACCCATGGTGGTGGGTTCGGCGTGAATGGCGTGGCTGCGGCCGATGCGAATGGTCATTTTATGTTCCATCGCGCGGCGTTTTAAGGCGGCCAGCAAATCTTCCATGCCGGAAATCAGGATGTCCGAGGCGCGCACCAGTTGCACGTTAAAGCAGGTGTCCAAAACGTCCGAACTTGTCATGCCCTGATGCACAAAGCGGGCCTCGTCATTGCCGATGATTTCGGCCAGATGGGTCAAAAACGCGATCACGTCGTGTTTGGTGACAGCTTCGATTTCGTCGATGCGAGCCACGTCGAATTCCACGTCCTTGGCTTTCCAGACCGCATCTGCGTTGGCTTGCGGGATCACGCCAAGCGCGGCTTGGGCATCACAGGCGTGGGCCTCGATCTCATACCAGATACGGAACTTTGTTTCTGGGGACCAGATGGCAACCATTTCGGGGCGGGAATAGCGAGGGATCATGTCAAAGCCTTATATTTGGGTGCAGATGCGGCCCGTCTTAAGGTGCGCGCTGCACAGCGGCAAGGTTTACCTTGCCTATGGGGCGGGGCTGGGGCAAAAAGGCACGGAGTTTACACAGATGGAGAGAAAAACATGGCGCTCACAGCAACAAATCAGGTTTTGGCAGAGGTTTTCGGCGCGGATGAGGGCATAGCCTTGCGCGCCAAACAGGCCGCATTGGTGGTTTCCGGTATCGCGGCACTGGCAATTTCAGCGAAAATCATGGTGCCAATGCTGCCAGTTCCAATGTCGATGGGCACATTCGCGGTTTTGACCATTGGCGCGGCTTATGGCGCACGGTTGGGGCTGGTGACGATCATTGGCTATATGCTGGTTGGCATGTTGGGTTTTGATGTGTTCGCAACCTCCTCGGCTGAATTGAGCGGGTTTGACTATATGATGGGCAGCACCGGCGGTTATCTGGTTGGCTTTGTGTTGGCGACGCTTGCTCTGGGGCTGCTGGCCGCACGCGGTTGGGACAGATCACCAGTGAAAATGGCTGGCGCGATGCTGATCGGCAATGCGCTAATTTATGTGCCGGGCATTTTGTGGCTGGGTGTGCTGTATGGCTTTGAAGGGTGGATTGTTGAAAAGGGTTTGACAGTATTCCTGATTGGCGACGCCGTGAAACTGGCCTTGGCCGCGATCTTGTTGCCAGCGCTTTGGAAAATGGTTGGCCGCGCCCGCGGTTAATACGTGTCCAGCAAAATAGGTTGGGCGTGGCCGATGGCTGCGCCCTTTTTACATTCAGGGGAGTGATATGAAAAACGTTGGCTGCCAGCATATCCGTGTTTGGGACCATCAGGCCAATATCGGCTTTCCGGTGTTTGTGATGTATCCGGCTAAGGATGCACATAGCGCATATGAGGTTGGCCCCTTTTCCGTGACTGCTGGGCTAAACGCCCCTGTGGCGGCGGGGCAATTCCCTGTAGTGGTTATTTCGCATGGATCGGGTGGCAATCGTCTTGGCTATTTGACCCTTGCGCAGGCCTTGGCCGAGGCTGGTTACATCGTGCTGATGCCCGAACATTTCGGCAACAATCGCGATGATAATTTCCTTGAGGGTAAAACCCGCAATCTGGAACTGCGCCCGCGCCATATCAGCCTGTGTATTGATGATATTGCCGGAAATGAAATTCTGGCAGGCGCGGTGCAGCCGGATCAAGTGGCGGTGATTGGCCACTCCATCGGTGGCTACACAGCATTGGCGGTGGCGGGTGGACAGGTGTGGAACGCAGCCAAGCGTCAAGTGCCAACGAAACCGGACGCGCGGGTGCGCGGGCTGGTTTTGATGGCACCCGCCACGGCATGGTTCACGCCAGACGCATCCTTGGCCAATGTCACGGTGCCGATGCTGATCTATCAGGCCGAGTATGATTCATTCACACCGCCAGAGCATGTGGCGCGGGTGCTGGATCAGGTTCCAGATCAAACAAAGATTGCCCATCGGATTGTTGAGAATGCGGGTCATTTCTCGTTTCTGAGCCCGTTTCCAGATGCGATGGTCAATCTCGATTTTCCGCCGTCCCAAGACCCCGAGGAGTTTGATCGCGTGGCATTTCATCACAGACTAAATGACGACGTTATCGCATTTCTGGAGAAGACTTTATGAAAAAGACGAACGCTGTAATCGAGGCCCGAAACTGGTTTGCCGAAGATATCCGCATTGTGGCACCAGTGGTTCATAATCCGGCGATCACAACAGCCTTTTCCAAAATACCGCGCGAGCATTATTTGGGCGAGGGACCGTGGCGCATCCATCCACGGCAGTTTGATCGGCCTGCCTACATCAGTCCCACATCCGAGCCGCATCATATCTACCATGATGTTCTGGTCTCAATTGATCATGGCCTTGAAATCAACAATGGGCTGCCGTCGCTCTGGGCCTATTATCTGGACCAGATGGATATCCGCCCCGGGGCTACGGTGCTTCAGGTCGGGGCAGGGGTGGGATATTTCACCGCGATCCTTGCCGAACTGGTGACATCCAGCGGGCGGGTGATTGCCTATGAAATAGATGAGGCGCTTGCGGAGCGCGCCAAGGAAAACCTAAGCGGCTATGTAAACGTCGAGGTTCTGTCAGGCGATGCGTGCAACGCTTCAAACCTGCCAACGCTAGATGCGGTCATCGTGTTTGCGGGCGCAACCCATGTGCCTGAAAACTGGCTCTCAAACCTTGGGAAGAATGGGTGCATCGTGATCCCGTTCACGGCGGAGGATCACTGGGGGTTCATGTTGCTGCTTGAGAAGTGCGGTGGCGAACTTGCGGTCTCTTCCCTTGGAGATTGTGGGTTTTACCATTGCAACGGGGCGCGAAAGCCGGATGAGGCCGCCGCGTTGAAAGCCGCCATTGAGGCAACTGGCAGTAAAGTCCCGAGGCTGGGCCAAATGCACAGCGGGCAACCTCAAAGCAGCGATAAAAATGTGTGGTATGTTGGCGATGGATTTTGGCTGACGAGGGCGTGATCCAGCTAAGCGGAGAGGCACAGCCCAAGGGCTGCACCTCACTTTATAGTTAATTGGCGCTACTCGGCCAGCACCGTCAAAATTTGCGAGCTATGTTCTAGTGTTTTATGCACCGGACACTTATCCGCGATCTCCAGCAGGCGTTTGCGCTGCGCGTCATCCAGTTCACCGCCCAGATGAATTTCACGCCGAAAGCTGTCGATCTTTTGCGTTGCGGCACCGACCTCGGCGTCCTGTGCGTGGACCTTGTCGTGGGTCACATCGACCCAGACATAGTCCAGCGGCCATTTTTTGCGCCGTGCATACATGCGGATCGTCATGCTGGTGCAGGCCCCAAGCCCTGACGAGACAAACCCGTAGGGCGACATGCCGCGGTTGGTGCCGCCATAGGCCAGTGGTTCGTCCGCCAGCGCGTGGTGCAGCGGGCCGGATGTGATGTCTTGTAGATACCCGTCAGGATCAGCCTCGCGCACCCGCACCACGCCTTCGGGCGCACCTATGGGCGGGGCAGGCGGGGTTAGATCCATATAGCGTGCGGCCCATGCGGCAATCACGCCGGCGGCGTATTCGGCGTCGGATGCTTTGCTGATCAGGTGATCGGCCTCGTCCAGAGTCACGAAGCTTTTGGGGTGTTTGGCCGCCTGAAAGATTTCGGCGGCATTGTCGATGCTGACCACGGTGTCGAGCGGGGCGTGCAGCACCAAAAGGGCGCGTTTCAGATTGGCAATCGCAGGTTTTAGTTCGGCCTTGGAGATATCCTCGATGAATTCACGCGCAATTTTGAAGGGCCGTCCGCCAAGGCAGACATCGGCCATGCCCTCTTTGCAAATTTCCGAAATGGCGCTTTTGAAATTATGGGTGACATGTTCGGGATCAAACGGAGCACCAATGGTGACAACCGCCTTGATGCTGTCGATCTGGCCTGCCGCCTTTAGCACCGCCGCCCCGCCCAGCGAGTGGCCGATAATCAGGGCAGGCGGCATGCCACGGTCCGCCAGATAGTCGGCTGCCTTGATCAGATCATCAACGTTGGAGGAAAAAGATGTGTTTTCAAACTCGCCCTCTGAATGGCCCAGACCAGTGAAATCAAACCGCAGCACCGCAATCCCCATCGCCGCCAGACGGCCCGCGATGCGACGGGCAGCGGGGATGTCTTTGGAACAGGTGAAACAATGGGCAAACAGCGCAGTGCCCAGATGATCGCCTTGCGGCATATCAAGGCGTGCAGCCAGCGGATGGCCGCCGTGGCCTTCAAAGGTGATGCGTTCGGTTGGCATGGGCGTGCCCCTTTTGGTTTTGTGTTTGTCCTAGGATGGGTGGCATAGGCCGGATGCGCAAGGGATGTGACAGGGGGGTCACGGCAGAGTGATGGGTTTGCGGTGGTTGTGAAGCGGGCAAGGCTGATTTATAGCAATAATTCTTTGACAATCCACACTCTATGAAATGGACATACTGATGCAACGGCGCTTGAACCTACTGTTGTCGATAACGCCGCTGTTGCTGTTACTGGGCAGCTATTTTGGCGGGCTCCATCCTTTGGGGGATTCATTGGCGGTGTTTCGCGGCCCGTTCGCGGCGCTCGGCACCGCATCGGTTGTCCTGTTGGCGCGCGGCGGGGCGAAACCGCTCGCCGTTTTGGCGTCGGTACTGGTTCTGTGGTCGACCTATACGGTGCTCGCCCCGAGGATCAACGTCTCAAACGCCCTTGATGCACCATATTCGCATTACCAAAAGAACATGTTGTTCAAAATGCCCTCAACCCAGTCCCTGCGCGATGACATCTTGGATCAAAACCCCGACTTCATCTCCCTGCAAGAGGTCAGTCGGCGAAATGAACCCATATTGGCAAGCCTAAAGGCTCGGTATCCCGCACAGGTGTTTTGTACTTTTTCGGGCGTTGGCGGCGTAGCTGTAGCCTCGCGTTGGCCAGTGGTTGCGGGCAGCAAACGATGCAATGCGCGCAGCGGGATGGCGGCGATGGAGGTCGAGACACCCGATGGGCCGGTTTGGGTTGTTTCGCTGCATCTATTTTGGCCTTACCCCCATAGCCAAGCTGTTCAAGTGCGATTGCTGGAGCCATTTCTGGCGGCGCTTGACGGCCCCGTGGTTCTGGGTGGTGATTTCAACATGGTGCCATGGTCGCACACGATGCGCACCATCACCGCAGCAACAAACACGCGCCGCATAGGGGTGCCACAATACACCTTGTCCCTAAAAGGCCTCTACACCCTGCCAATTGATCATGTGCTGATCAACCGCAATGCCAAACCAGCATCGACGTCAAAACGCGCGCTTCTTGGGTCCGATCATTACGGCGTTCTGGCACGGTTTCATATTCGCTAGATCAAGCACAGCTCTCGCCTTTTCTTCTTGCCAAAAATACCTGCGCCGCAGGCATCAGCGGTTTGGCCCCGCAGGGGGCAAACCGCTTGGGGCGACGCCGTCAGGCGGCGCAATCCTCAATCGCCCATCAATGCCGTATCAAACGGATATTCTGTCAGGTTCTCATAGCCATCCTCGGTGATCAGCACCTGATCCTCCAGCTTGATTGAAAACGCCCCACCATCCTCTCCGACCAGCGCCTCGACACATAGAACCATGCCCGGCTCCAATTCATAATCGAACGCCCCCTCGACATGCTGATCCTCGTAAGCAACCAGCGGCCATTCATCACACAATCCGACCCCGTGCATTTTGCAGCCATACTTCCACTTGTCAAAAACCGGATCCAGCCGGTGACCGTTCATCGACAATTCCTTGATCGAAACACCCGGACGCAACATTTCAATGTTGGTCATGATGTGCTCATGGGCGTGGCGCATCGCGTAGATCATCGCATTTGAAGGTTTGGCATCGCCAATCCACCAGGTGCGTGAAATGTCAACGCAGATGCCGTAAGCGCCGATAAGATCGGTATCAAACGCCACAATCTCGTTGTTTTGAACAATACGTGGCCCACATTCCTGAAACCACGGATTGGTGCGCTGCCCCGAGGTCAGCAGACGCGTCTCGATCCACTCGCCGCCCCGCCGGATATTTTCGGCATGCAGCACCGCCCAGATGTCGTCCTCAGACATTTCGCCGCGTGGTACGCCCTCGCGGGCTGCGACTTCCATGGCCGCCACGGAAGTTTCGCACGCGTGGGAGGCGCAGCGCATGGCGAGGATTTCGTCAGGTCCTTTTACGGAGCGGGCCTTTTCGGTCAGCTCCTCGCCTGGCATGATCTCGAACCCTTGCGCCTCTAGGGCGCGCAGCCCGTGCAGCATGATCTTGTCGACCGCTATACGCATGTTGCCGCCGGAATGGGCCTCGACCAAGGCGCGGACCTCGTTTGAAAGCACGTCAGCCGCCACATCCAGCTTGTCGCCGCGATCAAAATAAAACAGATCAGCCCCCGAGCGCACTTCGCGCACGAGCGGGTTGAAATCCGCCAAAAACGGTGAATTTTTGTAATCCCACAGTACCATATACCCATCAGCACAGATCAGTAGGGCACGAAACGGATTGTGGGTGTTCCACAGCTGCATATTGGTGGTGTCGGTGGCATAGCGAATGTTCAACGGATCAAACACCAGCAAGGCCCCATAATCCCGATCCACAATATGCTGCGTTAAACGTTTCCATCGGTATTCGCGCATGACGGCCAAGTTGGGCAGGGTCAGCCCTGCGGCGTCCCATTCGCCAAACGCCAGCTGGGTCGGGCCAATCTCAATACGGTCCGCATCATTCGGGGTGCCATCGCCCAAACGGTCTCCACGGGTTGGGTCAATTTTGCGGCGTTCAACATAAGGTCTGTCCATACTCTGCCTTTCGATGTTTTGTCAGATCATTGTGGGCACGGCCCTGTGGTTTGTGCTAACCAGAATGCGACGCTTTTAGGTCGCAATCGGAGGGGTGAAATTTTGGCGCATATTGCAACTTACGCCCTTGAAATAATGAGGGTCGCTCGATGAAACCTACAATATTGCAGTCCCATCTGCCTTATACGCCGTGGCGTGATCCAGCCCTGCGCCGACTGCCGGGAATACAGCCGGTGGCGACGGGAGAGTGGTTACAATTTGATGACGCTTACAGCGCTCAACTGATTGAGAAAAAACGCTTGATCAATGAGCGACCGGGTGATGTTTTGGCGCTGGATGCAGGGGCGCGGGCGGCAGCCCAAGAGCTGTTGTTGCGGGTGCTTGAGGAGTTGCGCGCCCACGACGGGTTTGACGTGTCAGGCGACGCGGTAATGCGGCCTGACGGTGTGACGGTGCCGCTGGATATGGCCCAGCCGTTGCAAACCCTTAGCCAGCTTGTCCAAGAGGATTTCTGCATTTTGCAAAAGCAGGGTGATGAGCATGTGCTGACGGGGGCTTTGTTGTGCTTTCCAGCCAGTTGGACCTTGGCCGAAAAATTCATGCAGCCACTGACGCTGATCCATGTGCCGGTGGACAGCTATGATGGCGATATGGCCAAACGGGTGCAGCGGATGTTTGACATGGTGCGCCCGGATCAGCCGCTTTGGCGGGCCAACGCGCTGTTTTACATTGATCCAACCCTGTATCAGCCGCGCCGTGCCAATGATGCGCGGGTGAAATCCGGCACCCAAACGCCCTTTATCCGGTCCGAGCGCCAAACCATCCTGAGGTTGCCTAAGTCGGATGCGCTTGTGTTCTCAATCCATACCTATCTGGTGCTGCGCGAAAACCTGACAGCGGATCAAGCCGCCGCTCTAATTGAGTCCCCGATTGAAACCACCTAACGGGAATGTGAGACATAAGCGGTGAAAATAGCGAAACTGCCCACTATAGTCAGGCAATAATTGCAATTCAAACGGGCGTACAGGGCGGATAAATTATGCGGATATCCAGACGGCACTTTATCGGCGGAACAACAGCGTCGCTGTTCACTCCATCCCTTATCGGGCGGGCGTTTGCGGCCACGGGCGGCGCGTCCTTGCCGATCCCTGATGTTCTGGACCTGCGTGGCGGTGGCGGCGCACCTACGCTCGACGCTATTGCGGCGCGTAGCCGTATTCTTGAGGGGCGCGATACTGTGACCGTGGGCTACGGGCAGGGGTTCCTTGGCCCGGTGATCCGCGTCAATCGACATGAAACGGCGCGCCTGAACCTTGGCAACAAGATCAAAGAGCCGATCTCGGTGCATTGGCACGGCATGCACATTGAGGGCGCGCAGGATGGCGGTCCGCACAGCCCGATTGCCCCAAATGAGGTGCTTGAAGCAGCGTTAGACATTGACCAACCCGCTGCAACGCTTTGGTATCATTCACATATCCATCAGCGCACCGCGACACACGTCTGGTTCGGATTGGCAGGGATGTTGATCGTCGATGACCCAACGGCTCCGGCAAATGGTCTGCCCAATGACTACGGCAACGACGATATCCCGTTGGTGGTGCAGGACCGGATTTTTGATTCAAGCGGCCAGATGTTATACGCCCCTCAAGGCCCGACACTGATGATGGGGTATCGGGGCAATGAGATTTTGGTCAACGGGGCAATCCGCCCAGAGGCCAGCGTGCCGCCTGCACTGGTGCGATTGCGCGTCCTGAACGGCTCGAACGCGCGGATATTCCATTTCGGGTTTGAAGATGGTCGCAGTTTTCATCAAGTCGCCAGTGACGGCGGGTTGCTGGCAGCGCCCGTGCCAATGCAATCACTAACCTTGGCGCCGGCTGAACGGGCCGAAATCGTTGTCAATTTCAGTGACGGGGCCAACGCGCGCCTGCTTTCGGCCCCTGACAACAATACGATGATGGGTGGTATGATGGGCGGGGGCGGTATGATGGGCATGATGCGCGGCGCGTCGCCTGAACCGGTGGCAGACGGCGGTTTGTTCGAGGTGATGACCTTTGCGGTTGACCCGACCCGCTCAGGGGCGGTGATAACGCTGCCCAAAACGCTGGCGGGTGCGCCGATGCCGGAGTTTGGCGAACCTGTACGCAAGCGTCAATTCAGCCTTGATATGATGCCCGGTGGCATGGGCATGGGTGGCGGCATGGGTGGCGGTATGCGTGGCATGAGGGGGGGTGGTCACGGCATGGCGATTAATGGTGCCTCAATGGATATGGCCGTGATCAATCAGGAATTGCGCCTTGGTGAGACCGAAATCTGGCAAGTGTCCGCCAGTGAAATGGCGCATCCGTTCCATGTGCATGGCACCTCGTTTCAGGTGTTGTCGCTCAACGGGCAGGCGGTGGATTACACCCGTATGGGGATGAAGGATGTGGTGTTGGTCGATGGCACAGCCGAGCTGCGGGTGCAGGTGGACCGCAAGGCTGATGCGGCCCACCCGTTTATGTATCATTGCCACATTCTGGAACACGAGGACCTTGGAATGATGGGGCAGTTCACGGTGGCTTAGGCTAGTTGGTCTCCCGATACCGCAGGAGGGTGAATGCACAAATCAAACCGATCGCGAACTCCAGTCCGGTTGCCTGTAGAAGTGTCAGGCCAGGCATGCCGTCAACAGCCATGCTGTATACTCGGGAAATTCCGTAAGAAAGATACAGCGTCGTTGCGACGACGGTCGAGGTGAAGGTTAGCGCGGCGAAAAGAGTGCCTGCTATAACCAACAATCCACTGGCCAGCAGGGCACCGCCCGGCGCACGTATTTCATTCATCAGGTTGGTATCATCACCAAGTATGATGCCCGATGTGGCGTGAAAGCCGATTGGCGTGAACAGTTCGGCTGTACCGATACCGGCAAGTATCAAGCCAGCAATAAATAGCACAATTTTTAGCACCAATGAGTTTTTCATCCTCGGTTTCCTTCTTGATACGAAATCTGGTTGTTTTGTTTCAAGCGCATAGGGTTAGTAAGCGATGCTAGGCGTTTGATGCAGATAATGATTGTCCGCGATCTGTTTCAGCATGAAGTCTGCTAAATCGGGTTGCGAGATTTTCAGCGTGGCCGGTTTGTTCGCGGCATTGAAACCGTGATGATAGTTGCCGGTAAAGGGGGCGTCGGTGAAATTCACGGCGCGGGTTATGACCCAGTCCAGACCGCTGCTTTTGATCAGCGCTTCTTGGGCCTTATGATCGGCAATGACCCAGCGAAACAGCAGCGGCATAACGAGGAATTTGTAAGACGGCGGTAGCATGGCAAAGCTGTCACCAACCCCGTGCACCGACAGGCAAACAAGGCGTTTGACCCCGACCTGTTTCATTGCTGCCAAGATGTTTTTGGTGCCCTTTTCACGCAGTTTTTCCCGGTTGAAAATTGGCATGCCTAACGCACAAAGCACGACGTCCTGCCCCTCAATGGCGGTTTTGACGGCAGCGGAATCCAGCACATCCCCCTTAATCATCCGCAAATCTTTGTGGTTCAGATCGACTTTGTCAGGGTTGCGCGCAAAGGCTGTGACTTCGTGACCTTGATCTAACGCTTGTGCAATAAGATGTTGTCCGATTTTTCCGGTCGCGCCGAATATAACGAGTTTCATGAGATGTTCCTTTTTTTCTTTTCTATCAATTTGTTATGATGTGAGGGCAGGGATGGCCTTTGCCCACGAACGGATGGCGTCCCAATCGCGGTAATCGCCCTCATTGACGCCCAAAAAGGCAAACAACCCACGGGCCAGCAGCCGCATTGTGCGGGGCATTTTGCCGTAGTCCAAAACACCGGCAAACTGTCCGACTTGATCCGGGGTGACGGTGGGCAGTTGGGCGGCGACCTTTTGGGCATAGGTATGGGTCTGACGTGCGGCTTTTTCCGAAGTCGAGGACGCCGCGAGGCAGCAGAGAAAAAGCGCCACGGGCATGTTGCTCAAGGCGGAATGGTGGGTTTGGACGAACTCTGTCGCCTCGGGCAGCCATTTGTCGTATCGAATTGCGCTGCCGATGATCACCGCGTCGTAGTCTTGGACTGCGTGAATGTCACCGATCCATCTGGCATCTGCATTCCCGCCCTTGGCGCATAATTGTTCTGCAATGGTATGGGCGATATCGGCAGTACTGCCGTGTCGACTGGCGTAAGCCACCAAAGTTTTGTGGCCCATAGGGCGTTTGGAGGTGCAATGGCGTGACCCCAAAGCCGCTTTGGTTGGCGCAGGGGTAAATCCAACCCCAACGGCACCCGCCCCCAACACAATAGCGCTGTTTCGTACAAAACGTCTGCGTGTTTGCATTTCGGCTCTCCTTGGTTGCTCAACTTGACACAGTGTCAATTGACGGCAGGGGCAGAAATAGATATTGCTTTACATTATGTCAAGTAACGCCCCCGATACCCGCACCAAAATCCTGAACGCAACGTGGAAGTTGATGGAGGAGCGCCGTGGCGTTGGGGTGCGTATGAGCGACATCGCCAAGGCTGCAGGCATCTCGCGTCAGGCGGTCTATTTGCATTTCACTACGCGCATAGAGTTGCTCAGCGAGACAACAAAATATGTTGATGATATCAAAGGGTTGGATGAACGACTGAAAGTCGTTTCCGAGGCAAAAACTGCCACAGAAATGATGATGGCCTATGTTGATGTTTGGGGCAATTACCTGCCCGAAATTCACGGGTTGGCGGGGGCGTTGTTAGCGGTGCGCGAAACCGACGAGGCCGCAAAAGTAGCGTGGGAGGATTGCATGTCCTGTCACCAATCGGGCTGCAACGATATCATTGCCGCGCTGCAATCTGAGGGGAAATTGGCCCCGAACTGGACTGATTCGACCGCCACAGAAATGATGTGGGTGCTGTTATCGTTCCAGACGTGGGAGCAACTGACGGTCGAGTGCGGATGGGCAAACCCGCAATATATCACATGGATGAAATCTATCTTGGTGCAGACTTTTGTCAGCTAGACTTTGCGCTGCGCGTTGCCTTTTGATTGCTTACTTTTGCCACGGCTATTTGATTTGCCGGCGTCAGCGGTTTTTTTCGCCACTGATTTCACCTCGGTCTTTTCGTCGCGTTTGCGGGTGCTTTGGTATGTTTTATGGGTGGTGTCGGCGCATTTGGCACAGCTGTAGGTCTCATCAACGTCAAAGACTTCCTCGACCCAAGTGCTGATCTCGGTGTCGCCATTTTCCAGTTCTTTGCGGCTTTCGCGGGCCTCGGATTTTAGCAAGGTCTCGGTTTTGTCGGTGCGCGACACGCTAAAGCCAGCGTTGCATTTGGCGCATTTGGCTCCTTTCGCCCCCGAAGACATGAATTTTTTGTAGAGGCCGCCTGCGGTGAGCAAGCCGGCCACTGCAGCGCCGCCCTGACGGATCATGCCGCCCTGACTGCCCAATACCCAATAAACGAGGCCCGCAACGATCAGACCCAGCACCACGCCCCAAATGATCGCGCTTTTTTTGATCGAGGCGCGCAGGGCTTCTTGTTCATCTGAAAGCTGTGTCATTGCAAAGTCTCCGGCCAATTAGGTGGTCAACAAAATGAATTGCCAACAGTATGCATGGATTTTGCGCCCCTCCAAAGGAAAAAGGAGGGCGCGTTTGCACTCTCCTTAAAAATTGCAGGGCAACGCGAAGGGCTTACCCCTCGATTTTACCCGCCATAATCGCAATCGCTTTTTGGTAAACACCCGCCGCGTTCCATTCCTGAATAACGCGGAAGTTTGGCTGGCCTTCTTGATATCCCTTGCCGGGTTTCCAACCTTTTTGACGCAGGTAATTGGCCGTGCTGGCCAGCGCGTCGGTCATATTGGTCATGTCCAGACGGCCATCACCATTGCCATCAACACCGTACTTTAAAACATTGCCCAGCAGGAACTGGGTGTGACCCAATTCGCCGTGCTTTGCGCCGACAGAATTGGACGACACAGTACCTTGGTCGACCAGTTTCAGGCCCGCAATAATGTGTGGGGCAAAGAAATCCGAGCGCCGACAGTCATAGGCCAGTGTGGCGGCGGCGGAAATCAAATTGCTTTCACCCATGCCCCTGCCAAAGGCGGTTTCCATGCCGTGAATGGCCACAAGCACCGAGGCGGGCACGCCGTAGCGTTGCTCGAGGTTGGCGTAATAGTTGGGGTCTTTGGCGATCCGGCGGCGGCCTTGGGCGACAATTGTATCGGCCCCGCGCAACTGCATGAATTTGGACAAGCTGTATTTAAAGCTTTTCTGGTTGCGATCTGCGGAAATGGTGCGTGTGGCATAGGTGGTGGCGGCCAATGCGGCCAGCCCACGTTTGCCGACGCCTGCCTTGGCGGCCTCTTTGGCGAAGGCGACCTTCCAGGCGTTAAAGCCAGCGGATGTGTTGCCGCATTTGGCGGCCAAAACAGGGCTTGCGAAAAGGCCTGTCGCAAGGCTGGCGGCTAAAATGGTGGTTAGGAACTTGTTGGACATTGTGCCCTCCTTCAATCAATACGAAGGCAGTTTAGCGCGGTGTTTGTGGAATAGCAAAAGGGCGCCCACAATGAGGCGCCCTTTGATGTTTAGGTGGGCGAATTTTGGCCCAAGCCTGCATTTAGCAGCTGTAATACATTTTATATTCAATTGGGTGAGGCGTGTGCTCGTAGGCGTAAACCTCTTCCCATTTCAGATCCATATAGCCCTCGATCTGGTCTTTGGTGAACACGTCGCCCGCCAGCAAGTAATCCATGTCAGCTTCCAACTCGTCCAGCGCTTCACGAAGCGAGGCACAGACGGTCGGGATGCCAGCCAGCTCTTCCGGGGGCAGATCATAAAGATCTTTGTCAGACGCGGGGCCGGGATCAATTTTGTTTTTGATGCCGTCAAGGCCAGCCATCAACAATGCCGCAAAGCACAGGTAGGGGTTGGCAGCCGGATCAGGGAAACGGGCCTCGACGCGTTTGGCTTTGGGCGATTCCGTCCACGGGATGCGCACACAACCGGACCGGTTGGAGGCCGAATAGGCGCGCAGAACAGGCGCTTCAAAGCCAGGGATCAGGCGTTTGTAGCTGTTGGTCGACGGGTTGGTGAAGGCATTCAGCGATTTGGCGTGTTTCAGGATGCCGCCAATGAACCACAGCGCCTGATCGGAAAGGTCAGCGTATTTGTCGCCTGCAAACAGCGGTTTGCCGTCTTTCCAGATCGACATGTTCACGTGCATACCGGTGCCGTTGTCGCCAAAAATCGGCTTTGGCATAAAGGTTGCTGTTTTGCCATAAGCATGTGCCACGTTGTGGATCACGTATTTGTATTTTTGCAGCTCGTCCGCTTGATGGGTCAGGCTACCGAAAATCAGACCCAGTTCGTGCTGACAGGACGCCACTTCGTGGTGGTGTTTATCAACCTTCATGCCCAGACGTTTCATGGTCGACAGCATTTCGGAACGGATGTCCTGCGCATCGTCAATCGGGTTCACAGGGAAATAGCCGCCCTTGATGCCCGGACGGTGGCCCATGTTGCCCATTTCATAGGACGTGTCAGTGTTCCAGGACGCGTCCCCTGCATCAACCTCATAGGACACTTTGTTCATCTCGACGCTGAAACGCACATCGTCAAACAAGAAGAATTCAGCCTCGGGGCCGAAATAGGATACATCCCCAATGCCGGACGCTTCCAGATAGGCCTCGGCTTTTTCGGCGGTGCCGCGTGGGTCGCGGTTGTAGGCCTCGCCAGTGTCGGGCTCAACCACCGAGCAATGCACAGCAAGCGTTTTTTCCGCATAGAACGGGTCAACATAGGCGGATTTCGGATCCAGCATCAGTTTCATGTCGGAGTTGTCGATTGATTTCCAACCCGCGATGGACGAGCCATCAAACATAAAGCCTTCTTCAAGGAAATCCTCATCCACCAGATCAGCCACCACAGTCACGTGCTGCAATTTACCGCGCGGATCGGTGAAGCGCACATCAACATATTCGATGTCCTCGTCTTTGATCAGCTTTAGCATGCCTTTGTTGTCCATTTTGTTTCCTCTTTTTTGAATAAGTAAATGCTGTGGCGGTGTCCCGCCGGTTTATATCGCGTCAACGCCGGTTTCGCCGGTGCGGATGCGCACCACCTGTTCCACAGGCGAGACGAAAATCTTGCCATCACCGATCTTGTCGGTTTTGGCGGCGTCGACGATGGCTTCAATGGCACCCTCGACCATGTCCTCGGGCAGAACCACTTCGATTTTCACCTTTGGCAGGAAATCGACGACATATTCCGCGCCGCGGTACAGTTCGGTGTGGCCCTTTTGACGGCCAAAGCCCTTGACCTCGATCACGGAGAGGCCCTGAACGCCCACGTCTTGCAACGCTTCTTTCACTTCGTCCAATTTGAACGGCTTGATGACGGCTTCGATCTTTTTCATGACAGGCGACTCCCCAGACAGGTGGTTTCCCCCGTGATAGATCACTTTCAAATCACCGCTACAATTCGCTATGGTGATGGGGGCGGCGGTGGTCAAGGGATTCCATGTGCTGTGATTAAAAATTAGGCAGATTGTGCGAAATTTGTGCGATTTGCGAAAAATGGGTGATTGTGATGACCGAACTTCTGACAGCGGCGCAGATGAAAGCGATCGAACAGGCGGCGATAGACTCGGGCGAGGTCACGGGGCTGGAGCTGATGGAGCGGGCCGGGCGCGGCGTGGTCGAGGCGGTGTTTGAGGAATGGCCGGAACTGGCCAAGACCTCTCACAAGGCGGTGGTTTTGTGCGGGCCGGGCAACAACGGTGGTGACGGCTTCGTGGTGGCGCGGTTGTTGAAGGACTGGGGCTGGGAGGTTGAGGTGTTTCTCTATGGGGACGCTGAGAAATTGCCGCCGGACGCGCGGCTGAATTATATCAGGTGGCTGGAGATGGGGGAGGTTGCTCCTCTAACCGATGATGCGATTGATGGCTATGGCGAAGATCACCCCGAGACGGCTATTGCGATAGATGCAATCTTTGGAACAGGTTTGACGCGACCATTCCTGACTTTGGGGCGGGTGCATATGGAATTGAATTATTGGCAAGCCGCTTCCCGAAATGGAGAAATGCCTCGCGTCGTTTCTGTTGATATACCCAGTGGCGTTTGCGCCGACACTGGGAAGTATCTTGGTCTCGATGGCGAAAATCCATTTGATACTTCGATAATGGCCAATCTTACCGTGACATTTCAAATCGAAAAGCTAGGGCATAAACTGGCTGATGGACCCGTTGGATGTGGCAAGGTGATTGCTAAAGATATTGGGCTGAAAAGTGTGGTGGATTCTGAAATCGTTCAATCTGAGGGCAGCCCGATTTCCATCGTCGGAAAGCATAATAGTCTCCACAAATTCCGTCACGGACACGCCCTCATCCTCTCTGGCCCCTCCGGCAAAACCGGGGCGGCGCGGTTGGCGGCGCGCGGGGCGTTGCGGATTGGGGCAGGGGTGGTGACGGTGGGCTGTCCGCCGGATGCTGTGGCCGAGAATGCGGCGCAGTTGAATGCGATTATGGTGTCGCAGGTGCAGGGTGCGGGGGCGCTGAAACGGGTTCTGGAGGACACGCGGATCAATGCGCTGTGTTTGGGGCCAGCTTTGGGCAAAGAGAAGCGCGAACAGAAAATGGTTCGCGTGGCGCTCGAGACCAAGCGCCCAATGGTTTTGGATGCCGATGCGCTGTCGTTCGGGTTTTTTGACGAGGCAGACGCATTGTTTGGCAAATTGCATGGCAAAGTCGTTCTGACTCCGCACGCTGGTGAATTTGCCCGCCTGTTCCCTGATATTGCTGAAAAGCTGAATGCGCCTGCCATCACAGGCCCCGCCTATTCCAAAGTCGACGCAACCCGAGAAGCGGCCAAACGGGCCGGATGTGTGGTGCTGTTCAAGGGGGCCGACACGGTGATTGCGGGACCTGATGGCCGCGCCGCGCTCAATTCCGCCCATTATGAACGCGCCGCGCCTTGGTTGGCCACGGCGGGATCAGGCGACGTGTTGGCGGGGTTCATCACGGGGTTGTTGGCGCGGGGGTTTGCGCCGATGCAGGCCGCGGAAACCGCAGCGTGGCTGCATGTAGAATGCGCGCTTGCCTTTGGTCCGGGTCTAATTGCCGAGGACTTGCCGGAGATCTTGCCAAAGGTGTTTAGGGCATTGGGTGTCTAGATGGAGCCGTGCAAAACCAATCAAATTGAATTCATCCGGCCCCCCGAACGCGCTAACTTGCGTTAACGCTGCCTCGGAGGGCAGCAGGAATATTCATTTTCTAGTGGATTGGTTTCGCACTAAACAAAAAACGCCCCACACTTCCCCATATCGGGTGAAGTGCGAGGCGCATTAATCTCGAAGAATTGTGCGTCGTCTTAAGCAGCCATGGCCATTTTGTGCACGGTGCTGGCGATTTCCAGACCGTTCGCATAGACCACGTGGGCTGTGTCAAATTCCAGCTCATAAATGCGCATGACCTGTTCTTCGCATTTGGCGATATATTCGCCGTCGGCCAGACGTGAAACCGGCACCATGGCGGAATCTGTATCAAACAGCGCATTGGCCAGCAAGCCACGCACCAGAATGTGTTGGCCTGCACCAACGAATGTATCTGCAACAGGACGCCCTTCGCCAAGGCGGTCAGCGGAAATTTTATAAGGGGTAAAAGTGACTTCGCGCATATGCACGGCACGCAGCGTCGCAATGCCGGTGTCACGGGTGATCACACGGTCGCCAGCATTCAAATGTTCAACGGGAATTTCGCCGTCCAATGTCAGCACGATGGTGCCCATTGCGATTCCAGCGGTGATTCCGGTGTTTGTGTCCATGTTGGTTGTCATAGCGTTTCTCGCTTTTATGATTACTGCCTCAGTTTTCCCCAACAATAAGGCAGGAATGTGTTTATGTCGCGTAAATTCTGTGAATAATTTTCTGCTGGCCACCGTGTGTGACCTTTGCTAGAAGGCCCAGACTTTGGGCTTACCACCAGAGTTTTAGTGCGGGTGTGGCGGAATGGTAGACGCGCCGGTTTTAGGTACCGGTTCCTATGGAGTGAAGGTTCAAGTCCTTTCACCCGCACCACAGGCTTTCCTTCAGGCTTTCCTTCGGAAAGCCAACCACCTCGACAAACTGAAAAGCGGCAGGCGTTTCGCAGAAATGCCGAGAGCGGTTTTTATTTGTCTCAGTATATCTCACGCCCCAAAGGGGCTCCGATGGGGCGGGCTGGCCGCCCGAGACGTGGTTACGTCTTTGAGTGCTTTGCCTTTCGGGTTTGCGCTGGAGGTCCGATGCGCGTTTAGGTACCATAATTCCCTACCATACAGCCTTTTGACTTGCACCGCAGCAACGCCGCCACTAGAAGAAGCGTGATCTATTCCCGCCGTGCAATTTGCGCGGCCCATTTTGTTATGAAGGACCACTGCCATGCAGGTCAAAGAGACCCTGAACGAAGGCCTGAAGCGCGCCTATTCCATCACCATCACAGCAGACGAGCTGGAAGCCACAGTCACTGAAAAGCTGAAAGAGGCCCAGCCCGAAGTTGAGATGAAGGGCTTTCGTAAGGGCAAAGTCCCGATGGCGCTGATGAAAAAGCAGTTTGGCCAAAAAGTAATGGGCGAAGCAATGCAGGAATCTGTTGATAACGCCATGGCCAAGCATTTTGAAGACAGCGGCGAGCGTCCTGCGATGCAGCCCGAAGTCAAAATGGTCAATGAAGACTGGAAAGAGGGCGATGATATCGCCGTCGAGATGTCTTATGAAGCGCTGCCACCGATTGAGCAGCCTGATCTGAAGAAGATCAAGCTGGAGAAGCTGGTTGTTAAACCTGCGGAGTCTGATGTGGATGAAGCGCTGAAAAGCCTGTCCGAGACAGCCCAAAACTTTGAAGACCGCAAAGCCGGTTCCAAAGCCAAAGACGGCGACCAAATGACGTTTGACTTCGCGGGTTCCGTGGATGGTGAGCTGTTTGAAGGTGGCACAGCCGAGGATTATCCTCTGGTGCTGGGCTCCAGTTCTTTCATCCCGGGTTTTGAGGAACAATTGGTTGGGGCCAAGGCTGGCGACGAGCTGGACGTTAAAGTGACGTTCCCTGCTGAATACCAAGCCGAAAATCTGGCCGGTAAAGAAGCGGTTTTCGCCTGTAAAGTAAAAGCTGTCAAAGCGCCTGCTGCGGCCGAGATCAACGACGAGATGGCCAAACAATTCGGGGCCGAAGACCTGGCTGACCTGAAGGGTCAAGTTTCAGAGCGTTTGGTTGCGGAATACGGCGGGGCGGCACGGGCGTTGATGAAACGCTCCTTGTTGGACGAGCTGGACACGACCGTTAAGTTTGAACTGCCACCTTCCTTGGTTGATGCCGAAGCGGGTCAGATTGCACACCAGCTTTGGCATGAGGAAAACCCCGATGTTGAGGGGCATGATCACCCCGAAGTCGAGACCACAGATGAGCACAAACGTCTGGCCGAGCGCCGCGTGAAGCTGGGTCTGTTGCTGGCTGAAATGGGCCAAAAAGCCGAGGTCGAAGTGACCGATGCCGAGATGACCCAAGCGATCATGAACCAAGCCCGTCAGTATCCAGGTCAAGAGCGTGAGTACTTTGAGTTCGTTCAACAAAACCAACAGATGCAGCAGCAAATGCGCGCCCCGATCTTTGAGGAAAAGGTTGTGGATTATGCGTTTGAACTGGTGGCTGTGACTGAAAAAGAAGTCACCAAGGACGAGCTTGAAAAAGCACTTGAGGCGCTTGAAAAAGAATAAATACCCTGATTAGGGAATTGAATTGGGGGCCGCCTTTTGGGTGGCCCTTTTTTGTTGTGAAATGCCGCAGGGTGCCTAAGCTGCGGGCATGGAAAATATCAAAACCACATGTGAGAAAACGGCCATTGTTATCGGGGCAGGCGTTGTCGGCCTGACCAGTGCCTTGCGGCTGGCCGAGGCCGGATATGTCGTCACGGTTTTGGAACGCGGCAGTGAGGTTTGTGCCGGGACCTCCAAAGCCAATGCGGGGCAACTGTTATATGACCGGATCGGCGCAATGGGGTCTGTTGGATTTTTGCGCGGGGTTCCTGGGGCGATGTTTGACCCGGATCAGGGCATGTCGGTTTGGGGTTTGGCGAACCCAGCCCGCTGGCCGTGGGCTTTGGCGTTTTTGCGTCAATGCACCAACCATCATTGGCAGGAAAACACCCGTCGGTTGCTGGAAATTGCGGGCCGCTCCAAACGAGAGATGCCTGAGGTGCAAGCGCGCTATGGGCTGGCGTTTGACTGGCACAAATCCGGCAAACTGATTGTGCATCCGACAGTTGAACGTCTGCAAGCGGCGGATCAGGGGCTGCAATTTCAGGCCCAGTTTGGCGGCCAGCACCAGATGCTCAGCCGTGAGGCCTGTTTGCAACATGAACCTGCCTTGGAGGGCGGCGCACGTCCGTTTGCGGGCGGGATATATTTGCCGGACGCATCAGTTGGAGATTGCCGCAAATTCGGACAGGAAATAGCCGAAGTTTTAACGACCTATCTGGGTGCTCAGATCAGACTTGGTGTGCAGGTCACGGGATTGGCCAAACAGGCGGGGCGGGTGACGGCGGTGCATACCCCTCAAGGCCAAATCGCAGCGGATGTGTTTGTGGTGGCCAATGGTCAAAGCGCCGGAACCCTGTTGCGCGGCCCGTTCGAAGGCAAAAAGCGCATTACGGGCGTAAAGGGTGTCAGTCTGACTTTTCCGGCGACGGCGGCCCCACCCGATTTAAGCGTCACCGAGGCCGCAGGGCGGTTTGTGGTGATGCGGTTGGGGGATCGGGTACGGGTGACAGGCTATGCGATATTTTCCGATAGTGAGCAGGTGAAACCGGCTTATGTTCAGGCGCTGACCGCCAAGGCGCAAAGCCTGATGCCCAAGGCCGCGCAGTATGATGCGCCGCCCGAGATTTGGACGGGGCGTCGGCCACAAACACCGGACGATGTGCCGATGATCGGGCAGGCGGGGGCGCAGAACCTGTTTGTGAATGCGGGGCATGGCTCGCTTGGCTGGACTTTGGCGCTGGGGTCGGCAGCAATTTTGGCGGAACAGATCAAAGCGACACAGTAAAATGCGAAAAGCCGCGTCCGGGATGAACCAGACGCGGCTTTGAATTTTTATTGAAGAGAAGCGTTTAGGCTTTTACTTCTTCGTCGCCAGCGTCCACGGCAGGGGCGTCTTCGCCGTCCGCATCAGCAGGTGCAGCAACCAGGTCGTCGTCTTCGGATGCTGCGGCCCCGATATCGTCGAACAGTTCAGCAATCTCGAACTCGGCTTCGGCTTCTGCCTCGGCTGCCAATTCGGCGATTGATTTACCAGCGGCTTGCAGTTCGGCTTCTTCAGCGGAACGCGCGACGTTCAGTTCAATCGTTGCTTCAACTTCGGGGTGTAGGCGCACGAGAACAGTGTGCAGACCCAATTCTTTGATTGGAGCGGTCAGAACAACCTGTTTGCGATCAACCGAGAACCCGTCAGCCGTAGCGGCATCAGCCGCGTCGCGGATGGTGACAGAACCGTAAAGTGAACCGGCGTCGGAGGCTGTCCGAATCACAACGAACTGCTGGCCATTCAATTTATCGGCCAGTTTTTCGGACTCACCTCTGGTTTCAAGGTTGCGTGCTTCGAGTTGCGCTTTTTGCGTTTCAAAGTGAGCGATGTTTGCCGCAGAGGCGCGCATTGCTTTGCCTTGAGGCAGCAGAAAGTTACGTGCGTAACCTTCTTTAACAGCGACGACTTCGCCCATTTGGCCCAATTTGGCCACGCGTTCCATTAGGATTACTTGCATGTGCTTAGCTCCTTATTTTACGGCGTAAGGAAGCAGGGCGAGAAAGCGCGCGCGTTTGATAGCGCGGGCAAGTTCACGTTGCTTCTTGGCCGAAACGGCGGTGATGCGCGAAGGCACGATTTTGCCACGCTCAGAGATGTAGCGTTGCAGTGTACGGGTGTCTTTGTAGTCGATCGCAGGTGCGTTATCGCCCGAGAATGGGCAGACCTTGCGGCGACGAAAAAATGGTTTAGATGCCATGGGTTAGGACCTTTCTTTGGCTAAAATCAACGGCGCGGGCGACGGTCGCCACGCTCTTCACGTTTTTGCATTTGAACGCTTGGGAGTTCGGCGTGCTCGTCAACCTTGATGGTCAGAACGCGCATCACATCATCATGCAGACGCATCAGACGTTCCATTTCCTGAACGGCCGCAGCAGGGGCGTCAGAACGCAGAAAGGCATAGTGCCCTTTGCGGTTTTTGTTGATTTTGTAGGCCATTGTTTTGATGCCCCAGTACTCGTGATCCACGAGTTTGCCATCATTGTCGGCAAGGACGGCACCAAAATGTTCGATAAGGCCTTCAGCTTGCGTGTTGGACAGGTCCTGACGCGCAATTACGACATGCTCATATAGCGGCATGTATGCTCCAATTCTATACTTTAAGCGCATTTCAAAGTGCAGGTCCTACTTTGTCGCGACCCGCCCACGAGAGACTACGCTGGTTTGCAATAAATGCGACAAAGGAAGCCGCCTTATACAACGCCCTGCGTGTGATGCAAGGCACATTGACAATTGCGCCCGATCGCGGGGGGTGGGGGCATTAAATGTGGCACAACCCTAAATAAGCGCTGTCGTCAAAATGAACCACCTATGCCCAAGTTTCGTCATGATCAACTGACAATGTTAACGAAATACGAACCTTACTCGGAGGAAAACCAATGAACGTTAGAGCAGAAAACGTAGATCTCAACAGCACCGATGAACCCACCCCTTTGGCGTCAAGCGTCGAGACATACTGGGGTTATATCATCCGTTGTGTAAACTGTGACCGCTCGGTTGCAATTTTGTTGCAGTGGGTCTCGGCTTTTGTTGGCGTTTCGCTGCTGATTGCGGCCTTTGGGTTTTGGACGTTGCCAGGCTCAGCGGTTTCGACAGATGTTGTCGGGTTCAAACTGGGCATTTCCAGCGTGCTCGGTGTGGCTGGTATGGCGTTGGTCTGGTTCGCGTCGCACGGCACATTTTATGAAGTCCAGATTGATTTGGCGCGCATGGAATTGCGTGAGGTCCTGCGCAACAGTCGTGGCTCAGCGCGGGTTCAAAACCGGGTTAAATTTGAGGATATCGATGCGGTATATATTGACCGCACAGCCGGAGAAAACGCAAAAGCGCGTTTGATGTTGCGTTTGGATGCATCCTCGCAACTGATCGAACTCGCCAGCGATTTTGAGGAAAACCTGACACGGCTGCATACCCGTTTGGGCCGTGATATTCTGGGGCTAAAGGCTGAAAAGTGTGGCAAAGAAAACCGTGGGTTTCGGATTGCTGCTGCGAAGGGGCTGATCACATCAGAAGCTGCGGCCTGAACAAAATCCCCATTTGGTGTTCATTTATGAACACGAACTGTTGAACCATACCATATTGCTCCTAGACGCGTCTGCGATGAAAATGAATACTTCGCAAACAGCCAAACGGAGACGACAAATGAAAACCACCTTCCTTGCCGCAACGATTGCCACTTTGATGGCGACATCCGCCTACGCAGCGCCGGAAAAATACAATCTGGACGCCAGCCACAGCCAGATTGTTTTTTCATACAGCCACCTTGGATTTTCGACAACCTGGGGTATGTTTTCAGGGTTTGAAGGCGACATCATGTTTGACGCTGATGCGCCCGCGTCATCAAGCGTATCCGTATCTATGCCGGTGAATTCGATGTTGACGGGCTGGGAAGCACGTTTTGAACACTTCATGTCACCAGATTTCTTTAATGCCACGGACGACAGCATGGTCAGCTTTACCTCAACAAGTATTGAGGTGACCGGGGATACCACCGCGATGATCACGGGTGATTTGTCCATGAATGGTGTGACCAAATCTGTGGTGCTGGATGCCGTGCTGAACCAAAGTGGTGACCACCCGATGGCGGGCAAGCCTTGGCTTGGATTTAACGCGACCACGAAACTGCTGCGCAGTGATTTCGGTGTTGATAAATTCGCACCCTACGTTGGTGACGAGCTGGACGTGATGATTTCGATCGAGGCCGCCAAAGCCGAGTGATCTGGCGATCCGTACAAAACGAGAAGGCCGCGCCAGTGATCTGGGCGGCCTTTTTGTATTGTGAAGAGGCGGTAGGCTGATGAAGATGCGTTATTCGGGTAAATCGCTGCATGACCGGTTCGAGCCCATTCTGTTGAAAAACTCCGATATCGGCCAAAATCGGAAAATATTTCCCTGCACAGAGCTGGAGGAATATTTAGGCGAGGGGGTCGGCTAAAAAAGGCTTAAAGCGCTGTTGCGGTTCCCTGGAGACTTTCGCGGGAACCCTCGATGAGGTTCAGCAAAGGTGTGCTTTTGGCGGAAATTTCCGAAATCCAAATATTGGAGTTTTTCAACAGAATAAGCCCAGATTGCACGTTCACTAATTGTGACTATTGGTGGACGGTGGGTTATGCCTGCTATGGCATTAAAGTTAAACCGAGGATACCGGATGTCTGATTTGGCGAGGCAAGCACTGACGATAGTAACCGACGTTGAGCTCGCGGGCGACATTCTTCGCGTGGTGACGGACGGGCTGCCGGAACTCAAATCCCGCGACGCCGCTGACGCGCTGTTGGAGCTTCGAACCAAACATGAGCCGTTCCGAGATTTCTTAAACCTGCCGCCTCATGGCAGCGCTCAAATCAATTCGAGCCTCCTCTATCCTGCATTTGGGCAGGAGGCAGATGGCACGCTTTTTCTGGCCTCCCAATTCGCCTATGCACCCTATGCGGGCACCGCTCTCATGGCCGCGGCCACAGCGCTGGCGGAAGGGAAGGATCAAGTGTGGCACAATAGCTGGAGAACTTTCACTTTTGAAACAGCCCTCGGTGTGATGAAGGTAGAACTCACGCGTAAAAACGGCACCGTGACCGAGGCAAAATGGTGTGCTGCCGTGCCCAGATTGATTATCAACAATGAGGATTTGCATCTGAGCCCAGGGAGGGCCGTTCCCGTCTCGGTGGTTGATACCGGGCTGCCCTATCTGGTTGTCGATGTCAGCACTCTCGGCTTTGCGCTCAGTGACGAACAGCGAGTGAGCGAAGCAGCGGTTGAACTGAGCGCAGCTGCCGCTGAACAATTTCCGATGACTCATCTGGGTATGTCCGAGAGTTACAGCAACTACTTGGTCATGTGCATGAGCAAAGTCGCAGAGGATCACATTAAGGCGGTCTGGGTTTCCGACAGAGGCGTGGTGGCAAGGTCCGCCGGGGGGACCGGGGCGCTGTCTGTTTTGGCAGCGTGTGAAGGGAACGGGTGCATTGCACCCGGGCAACTTGTCCTGATCGAAGCACCTGGAGGGGGATTCCTCTGCCAGATTACTGAACAGAAGGCCTCGGTTTCGGCGAAAGTCATGATAATTGCAAAACGCTCCTTCCCGCCGATTGCCTGACAGTAGTGATGTCCGCTTCGTCCGCCTAGCCGCCATTCATGCTTTATACGTGCCAGTCACTCGCTGCGGTTTGCGGTTAAGTCGATGCTGACAGCGACGGGGAATTTTAGCGATTCCTCGTCGGGCATGTTGGCCCCGATACCAAAATCCAGACGGTCCAGTGTCAGTTCACCGTGCATTACGGCGGTGTTATCCGTGATGTCGAGTGTGAAGGGCAGGGTGACGGGCTGCGCTTTTTCTTTAATGGTCAGCGGACCCGTGGCGTTAAAGCCATCGCCGGACGGGGTGATTTCGCCGCTAAATGTCGCGGTTGGGTGGGCTTGGGCATCAAAGAAGTCTGCGCCAAGCGCTTGGCCGCTGAGCGAGCCAAGGGTCAGGCTGCCGATGTTGATGTTTACTTCAGCCGTACCACTACCCGTTTCTGGATCAAAGCTGATGGCGGCGGTCCAATCCGAGAAATTGCCCGTAACTTCGTTGCCGAACTGGCTGACGGTGATGGCCAATGTACCCTCGGAAACCATCCAGTCGCTGCTGACGGCGGCCAGTTGGGGTTGATCGTGGTCGTGATCATGGTCCTCAACCCCCGCCAATCCAATCCATGCGCCAAGCCCAATGGCCACAGCGTAAACCGCAAAAGCGGCCAGCATTGGCAGACGGCTGTGCACCTGTAGGGGCAGGCTGGCGATGTCGGGTGTGCCGGGCAGCATCCGTTGCAGGGTCTTGTCCTTGTCGATCACCAGATGTTTCAGGGCACCAGCGATGTGCAGCGCGATGGCCGCCATCAGCAGTTTTGTGAACACGAAATGGCCGCCGGAAAAGAATGCCGAAACCGCCTCGGATTTTGGGACCATCGGCAGGGATTGCCCTAGTGGCCACAGGATCGGTGCAAAACCGGTGCTGGCGGCATGATGCAACCAGCCGGACAGGGGCACCATCAGCATAGATATGTAAAGTAGCCAGTGAACGGCCTCGCCGGCAAAGGTCTCGGGCTTGTTGTCTGGATGCAGGCCTTGCGGTTTGGTCTGGCCAATGGCCCACAGGATACGGGCAAGCGCCACAAAGAAGGTCGTCACCCCGACAGTTTTGTGCAGCGAGAACAGCCACGCCTTTTGGGCGATTTCATCACCCGTGGCAAAACCGGCATCATTGGCCAGTATACCCAATGGGAAAGCCGTGAGAATCAAAAGAGCGGTTAGCCAGTGAAAGGTCTTGGTGACGCTACCATAGCTGGTTTGGGTGTTGGTGATGGACATAACTGCTCCTATTTTTTGCTGAGTGTGGCATATCAAGGCTGCTTTTGCGGGTAAAGTCGCTGTGAGAGCAGGTCTTATGTGCGCAAAACCAGTAGTGAGCCCTGCGGTAAATAATGGCCAAGCGCATGGATCGGTGATCGGAGCGATTGCGTATGGATGATAGGCGGGGTATTTGCTGTGACAAAGGTTAACAAAACAGGGGAGTGGCCAATGAGCCGAGCATTTGTATTTCCAGGCCAAGGGGCACAGACCATTGGGATGGGTCGCGATTTGGCGGTTGCGTACCCAGCGGCGCAAGCGATTTTTGACGAAGTGGACGAGGCACTGGGTGAAAAGCTGAGCACGCTGATCTGGGAGGGCGAGCAAGAGGCGCTGACCCTGACTGCCAATGCGCAGCCCGCGCTGATGGCGACGTCTATCGCTGCATTGCGTGCCCTTGAGGCAGAGGGCGTTTCGGTTACGGATGCGGGTTTTGTGGCGGGGCACTCATTGGGTGAATATTCGGCGCTGGCAGCGGCGGGGGCGATATCGGTTGCCGATACGGCGCGGTTGTTGCGTACGCGTGGTGCGGCAATGCAAGAAGCGGTGCCTGTTGGGGTGGGCGCGATGGCGGCTTTACTGGGGCTGGATTTCGCAACTGTTAAAGAAGTGGCTGCTGAGGCGGCTCAAGGCGAAGTGTGCCAAGCCGCAAATGATAATGATCCGGGTCAAGTTGTGGTGTCGGGCCACAAAGCAGCCGTCGAGCGGGCTTGTGAGATTGCCAAGGCACGGGGCGCACGGCGGGCAGTCTTGTTGCCTGTGTCGGCACCGTTTCACTGTGCATTGATGCAGCCAGCGGCGGATGTGATGGCGCAGGCGTTGGCGGATGTGAGGATCAATGCGCCTGGCGTGCCTTTGGTGGCCAATGTACGGGCCGAGGCTGTGTCTGATCCCGCTGTAATCCGCAATCTGTTGGTCGAGCAGGTGACGGGTTCGGTGCGTTGGCGTGAATCTGTGACTTATATGGCCGATCAGGGGGTATCCGAGATTTGGGAAATAGGCGCTGGTAAGGCTTTGTGCGGCATGATCCGGCGCATTGCCAAAGAGGTGACAACCAAGGCTGTGGGCACGCCTGATGATGTAACGGCAGTCCTAGAGCATATGAAAGGTGAGGCATAATGTTTGATTTAACTGGGAAATGTGCGCTGGTAACCGGTGCATCGGGTGGCATTGGTGGAGCGATTGCCAAGGTTCTGCATGGGGCAGGGGCGAATGTTGCACTGTCTGGTACGCGGGTAGAGCCACTAAACACATTGGCGGCCGAACTTGGCGCGCGCGCGCATGTTGTGCCATGCAACCTGTCGGACGCGGAGGCTGTGGAAGCGCTGCCCAAACAAGCGATCGAGGCGATGGGCGGTTTGGACATTCTGGTCAACAACGCGGGCATCACCCGCGATAATCTGTTTATGCGCATGAAGGACGAGGACTGGGACGCGGTTATTAACGTGAACCTGACCAGCACCATGCGCCTGTGTCGTGGCGTAATGCGTCCGATGATGAAATCGCGTTGGGGTCGGATTGTGAATATCTCTAGCATTGTTGGCACCACGGGCAATCCGGGACAGGCCAACTATTCGGCCGCCAAGGCCGGTATGATCGCAATGGGAAAAAGCATTGCCCAAGAGGTTGCCAGCCGTGGGATTACCGTGAATGCGGTTGCACCCGGGTTTATTGCCACACCGATGACGGATGCGCTGAATGACGACCAAAAGGGTGTAATCAACAAACAAATCCCTGCGGGTCGGATGGGCACACCTGAGGAGATCGCGGCGGCGGTGCTGTATTTGGCATCAGAGGAAGCCGGATACGTCACGGGGGCGACGCTACATGTGAATGGCGGCATGACGATGGTGTGATGCCATGGGGGTGACGCAAACATCGGGGTACTTCAATGCGGCCAGTCACGGGGTACCTTATCCAGCAGTCTATCAGCGGGCCGCTGATTACCTGCGCTGCGAGGCCGAGGTGGGGCCAGAGCGGGCTGTGGCCACATGGGCGACCGAGATTGCAAATGTGCGCCGCTCTGTGGCGGACATGTTGGGCGGAAAGCCTGATGATATTGCGTTCTCATCAACCACAACAACCGCATGGCGATCAATGCTGTCGCACATGGATTTAGCGGGCAAACGGGTATTGGTGGCACCGCACGATTGGGGCGAGTATAATCGTACTTTAATGATGCGTGGCGATGTGACGGTCGAGGTCTTGCCTGAACTAGCAAAAGATAACCCAGATTTACAGGCTTGGGCCGCGCGCTTTGACGATGACGTCGCCGCGCTGTTTGTGCCGATGGTGACAGCTGTGGGCGGGTATCGCTATCCGGTTGAGGAGATCGGCACGCTGCCACGACCCCAAGGCATGCTTTATGCGGTGGACGGAGCGCAGGCGCTGGGCCAGATGCCGGTGGATGTGGGCGGGATTGGTTGTGATGCCTTTGTGGCAACGGGGCGCAAATGGTTGCGTGGTCCTCGGCAAGCGTCGATGGCATGGATCAGCGGGGGCTGTGCCTTCAAGGCCAAAGATCTGGAGCCTGCGGATAAAAACATAGCGTTGCTGTTGGGGCTTGGGGTGGCTGTTGATCACTATCTGGGCACAGGGAGCAAAGAAGTTCAGGCGCAGATTCTGGCCAAATCAAACCAGTTGCGCGACTGGGCCGCTTTGCAGGCGATTGAGGTGACGTTTGGGACTACCGGAAGCGTTTCGCTGGCTGTAGAGGCCCAAAAAGCGGCTGATGTCGCGAAATCGGTGTTGGAGGCGGGTATTATTGCCAAGGTTCTGGATGCTGGACGCTTTGAGCCACAGGCGCAAATTTCACACCCGGCTTTTTTGCGCCTATCGCCGCATGTCTACACAACGGATCAGGATATGGATGAATTGCAAAATCTGTTGGCAGAGGTGTTTGGCCAATGATCCGGGGAAAAAGGCAATTTCCTGCCTAAACCTTGTAATATAGACGATAAGCGCCATCTTTTTCATCACTGCTGTTGCCATCGAAAACATTTGCCTTAGGGTCACGATGTGCTATAGGCGGCGCAGAATTCATCGGGGGGCGCGGGTTCGCGTTGGCCGGTATATCCGCGAAAGCGGGGTTTGGGTGTTCCAGTCGGGGCATCTGACAACAAAACGGGCAAGACCCTAAACGATAAAAGGAATAAACCATGAGCGACATCGCTGACCGCGTTAAAAAGATTGTTGTCGAGCACCTGGGTGTGGAAGAAGACAAAGTAGCTGAAAAAGCATCGTTCATCGATGATCTGGGCGCTGACAGCCTGGATACTGTTGAGCTGGTTATGGCTTTTGAAGAAGAGTTCGGTATTGAAATTCCGGATGATGCTGCTGAAACAATCCAGACATTTGGCGACGCTGTGTCGTTTATCACCAAAGCGTCTTAAGCTTTTTGTGAACCAGAGTTTGAGAACGGCGTCCCATTGCGGGGCGCCGTTTTTCGTTTGCGAGGCATGATGACACCTGAAATCGAGACCGAACGATTGGTTTTAGCGGCCCCTAGGGGAGATGATTTCAACGCCGTGGCGCGTCTGGTAAACCTGCCTGAGGTTTACCAGTTTATTTGGGGCGAGCCACGCTCCAAGGCGCAGTTGTGGACGGCGTTTTTGGCCAACATCGGTGCGTGGCATGAGTTGGGGTTAGGTATGTGGTTGGTCAAACGGCGCGATACGGGCGCGCTTATTGGTCAAGTTGGTTTTCCGTACGCGATGCGCGATCATGGCGCGGGCTTTGATGAATACCCCGAGGCGGGTTGGTTGTTTGAGGCGGCCGCACAAGGGCAGGGCTATGCGGGTGAGGCCATGTCGGCCATGCTTGGTTGGTTTGACGGCGCTGGGCTGGCAGATCGCTGTGTGTGCATGATTGATCCGGCCAACGGGGCGTCATTGCGGTTGGCGCAAAAATTGGGTTTTGCGAAAACGCGGTTGTCGCCCTTTGAGGAGGGTGAGGTGCAGTTGTTTGAGCGACGGAATCTGAAACCGGCCTAGAATTGGCGCGTTGATATTTCCACAATGTTAGGCCGTGTGTTCATAATTTACTGAAAATTTTGGAACATTCTACCTTTCTCTGGTCTGCGACTGGCATGGCTTGGAGAATTCATTCTATGGTCACACGGAACACTGCCTTTGAAAGGATATTCTATGCCGAGCCCTGCACGCGGACTGATTTATGACGATATTACCCAAACCATGGGCGGCACCCCTTTGGTGCGCTTGTCACGTCTGGCTGGCGAAGTTGGCACGACGGCCAATATTTTGGCTAAGCTGGAATTCATGAACCCGCTAAATTCGGTGAAAGACCGGATTGGGGTGGGGATGGTCGATGCCCTGGAGGCTTCGGGAGACTTGAAGCCGGGCGGTACGTTGATTGAGCCAACAAGTGGAAACACAGGTATTGCACTGGCGTTTGTCTGCGCGGCGCGGGGCTATAAACTGATTTTGACGATGCCCGAGACCATGTCGGTTGAACGACGCAAGATGCTGGCCTTGCTGGGCGCACGGCTGGAGCTGACCGAAGGCGCAAAAGGCATGAAGGGCGCGATTGCGCGGGCCGAGGAGTTACAGGCAGAAATTGCAGGATCTATCATTCCGCAGCAGTTCGAGAATCCGGCCAATCCTGCCATCCATGTGGCGACAACGGCCGAGGAAATCTGGACAGACACAGGTGGCACTGTTGATGTGTTCATCTCGGGCGTTGGCACGGGGGGCACGATCACGGGAGTTGGTGGGGTTTTGAAGGAACGCAATCCGGATGTGAAGATCATCGCTGTGGAGCCCACGGCCAGTCCGATTCTGTCAGGTGGTGAGCCGGGGCCGCATAAAATTCAGGGGATTGGCGCGGGGTTCGTTCCCGGTATTCTGAACACGGATCTGATTGACGAAGTGATCACCGTTGAAAATGACGCGGCGTTTGAGGCGGCGCGCAAAGTGGCTGCGGTTGAGGGGGTTCCGGTTGGGATTTCGTCGGGCGCGGCTTTGGTTGCGGCGCTTGAGGTGGCAAAGCGGCCCGAAATGGCGGGTAAGAACATCGTGGTTGTCCTGCCCAGTTTCGCCGAGCGCTATTTGTCGACACCGCTGTTTGATTTTGACTAAGACTTTGAAGGACGCAGAGGTTCCTATGTTTCTGGGCCTCGGCGTTTGCGGCTTGTGATCATTGGCGGAATAACCGCTTTGAGCCCGTTGCAGACATCATTGCTATGAAATAGGTTCATTAGATGGACTTCAAAAAATACATCCCAGAAAACAAGTATGATATTGCGACGGTAGAACTGGCGAGATCGATAGGCTTCCCTAAACTGAATCCGATACTCTCTAACTTGCTTGTTTGGGTGCAGGATGCGAACTGGCCAGTTGCAGCTGGCACAGCCTCGCTCCTATCGAATGCTGGTCCTGAAATAGTTCCTCATATCAAAGATGTGCTGAATTCAGAGGACGGAATGTGGAAGTATTGGACGATAGAACTTGTCGCGAAAAATCTCACACCCGAAGTTCGTAGTGAACTAAGAACTGATCTTGTTAGGATAGCAACCGCCCCAACACTAGACGATATTTATTGCGACGTCGATAAGGCCGCTAACGACGTTCTTTCACATTAGGAAATCCAGAGCATTATCGAAAGACGCCGTTTCCAACGGCAGGTTCGTCCGTTGAAACTACCCCACATAGCTGTCTTCTAGGCCATATTGCCTTTGTTTAGCAAAGGCAGCGCCCGGACCTCCCCCATGGGGAGGGCGCTTTGCGCCCACCCCGAGGTCCAAGCGCGGCGCATGTTTTGACCGTATCTTTCCTTCTTGGTCGCAAAATATGGGCGTATCCTTGCGGATTGCCCTAGATAGGCTTGCCGAACTGGGGATTGGCGGGGTAATAGGTTTGTGAGCAGAACAAATACCTTTGGGGGATACTATGCGCCGAGTTGTCGTAACAGGTTTGGGAATGGTCACACCGCTGGCCTGCGGTGTGGAAGAGACTTGGAGCCGCATTTTAGCGGGCGAGTCTGGGGCTGGGACCATCACGCGGTTTGACGCAAGCCATTTGCAGACGGATTACGCCTGTGAAATCCCGTTGGGGGATGGCACGGACGGTACGTTTAACCCTGATGACACCATGGCCGCCAAAGACCGGCGCAAAGTTGATGATTTTATCCTATACGGTTTGGCAGCGGCGGATCAGGCCGTAAAGGATGCCGGTTGGACGCCCGAGGACGAGGAAAGCCGTTTGCGCACGGGGGTGATGTTGGGGTCCGGTATTGGTGGTCTGCAATCGATTGCCGAAGCCTCGATCACCCTAAAAGAGCGTGGTCCACGCCGCATTTCACCGTTTTTCATCCCAGGGTCGTTGATCAATCTGGCCTCGGGTCAGGTTTCGATCCGTTACGGGTTTAAAGGACCGAACCATGCGGTTGTGACGGCCTGTTCCACAGGGGCGCATGCGATTGGCGATGCAGCCCGGTTGATCATGCTGGATGATGCGGATGTGATGATTGCGGGTGGCACCGAAAGCCCGATTTGCGAGCTGGGCATTGCCGGATTTAACGCCTGCAAGGCATTGTCGACGACGCGCAGTGACGATCCTAAGTCCGCCAGCCGCCCCTATGACGTTGACCGCGACGGGTTTGTCATGGGGGAGGGCGCTGGAGTGGTTGTGCTGGAGGAATACGAGCACGCCAAGGCCCGTGGGGCCAAGATCTACGCCGAAGTTCTGGGCTATGGCCTGTCGGGGGATGCCTACCACATCACGGCACCTGCGTCCGATGGGGACGGTGGGTTCCGTTCAATGTCGGCGGCGTTAAAGCGGGCTGGTGTCACACCCGCCGATGTGGATTACATCAACGCGCATGGCACATCGACCATGGCTGATACGATTGAGTTGGGTGCCGTAGAGCGCCTAATGGGCGAGGCGGCCTCTGGGGCCACCATGTCGTCCACCAAATCCGCGATCGGCCACCTGCTGGGCGCGGCAGGGGCCGTTGAGGCGATATTCTGCATCCTTGCGTTGCGCGACCAAATTGCGCCACCGACGTTGAACCTTGATTCCATGCCAGAGGGGATCAAGCTGGATTTGGCCCCGAAAGTTGCCGTGAAACGGGACATCAATGTGGTTTTATCGAACTCGTTCGGTTTCGGCGGCACCAACGCGAGCCTTGTTATGGGTAAGGTGAACGACTGATGTGGCGTCACATTACCTCGAGTTTTTTGTCGTTTCTGGTGGTGCTGCTGGCAGTGCTCAGCGGTGTCGTTCTGCTGATGCAGAGCAAATACAAAGAAGCGGGCCCATTGGAGCAAGCGATGTGTCTGCGGGTCGCCAAAGGCAGTACCATGCGTGCGGTTTCTGCGGATCTGGCCAGTAATGGTGCAGTCAGCAGTGGCATGATTTTTCGCATCGGTGCGGACTATTCCCAAAAAACTCAACAGTTGAAAGCGGGCAGTTTTTTAGTGCCCGAGGGCGCGTCGATGGTCGAAATCGTCGACATCGTGACGCGGGGTGGCAAAAACACTTGCGGCACCGAGATTGTTTACCGTGTCGGGGTGCGGCGTACTCAAGTGCAGGTCCGTGAATTGGACCCGAACACCAACAAATATGTTGAGAGGGTGGCCTATATTCCGGCTGAAGACGAGACACCAGCGGCCTATACCGAGACCCGGGCCGAGGCGGATGTGCGGTTTCGTATTGCGTTGGCCGAAGGTGTCACCAGCTGGCAAATCGTTGAGGCGCTTAAGGCGGCGGATTTTCTTGAAGGGGAGGTGGCCGAGGTGCCTGCCGAGGGGATGCTGGCACCGGATAGCTATGAGGTGAGGCTTGGCACTGATCGCACTGCCGTTCTGGAAGTGATGCAAGCCGCACAGGTCAAGATACTGGACGCGGCATGGGAGGCCCGAGCCGAGGGCTTGCCACTGGCCAACAAGGAAGAGGCGTTGGTTTTGGCATCAATCGTCGAGAAAGAAACCGGTATTGCCGAGGAACGCCGTCAGGTATCAAGCGTGTTTATCAACCGGCTAAATCAGGGCATCCGTCTACAAACTGACCCGACGGTGATCTATGGCATTACCAAAGGCGAAGGTATTCTGGGGCGTGGCTTGCGTCAGAGTGAGTTACGCCGCAAGACCGATTATAACACCTACCAGATTGACGGTCTGCCGCCGGGCCCGATTGCCAATCCGGGCAAGGCGGCGATTGAAGCGGCGTTGAACCCTGACAGCACCGAGTTTATTTTCTTTGTCGCGGATGGCACGGGCGGACATGCGTTTGCCATTACCCTGCGCGAGCATAACGAGAATGTTGCCAAGTGGCGCGCGATTGAGGCGGAGCGCAGCGGGGACTAACCCCCGAGGCTAATCCCCTGTGTTATAAAGGTTTTGTTAACCCCACCGTGCGGTGGAGGCGGTACAACCTGAGCGATTATCCTTGACTTTGCGAACGCTCCAAAGTATACCTTATGGCAAGCTAGAAGAAGTGGGTAAGCAGCCGAGGAGAAATCTTGGGGCTGCTTTTTCATTTCTCTTGTGCGGATGGGCATGAGAGGCAAACGCTAACCATATGACAATCAACACATCGTTAGAAGAACTAGGTAACGCGGAAGATATTCTTTCGATTGCCGAGAAGCACTTTGGCCGGATGCTACGCCGTGCCGAAGAAATTATCGAAATGCTCGAAGACGAAGGCAGCGGCATCTCTAAGGAGGCGGCGGCGCGTATTCGTGACTTGGGCAAGGTCACTCAGACCGCGATGGAAGAAAGGTCGAAACTTGAAAAGCTCCGCAAACATACCGCAGGGATCGTGCACGAATACGCGCTCGACTTCGACGCGGCGCGCGATGAGATCGGGCGCAGAATGGCTCGCTTGCGCGACGCCGGAGATTCAGGAGGCGTTTCTGAATGATCTGGGCGAGAACGAGATACTGGCATTGCCCTATCTGTTCGAGTTCTGGGCCTTTGATCACCAGATGCCACCGAAAGGCGATTGGCGCACTTGGGTGATCATGGGCGGGCGCGGGGCTGGCAAGACCCGCGCTGGGGCCGAATGGGTGCGCTCCGAGGTTGAAGGATCACGACCAAAGGACATTGGTCGGTCGCGTCGTGTGGCGTTGGTGGGGGAAACCATCGAGCAGGCCCGAGAAGTTATGGTGTTTGGCGAGAGCGGGATTTTAGCCTGCTCACCGCCGGACCGTCGCCCTGAGTGGCAAGCCACGCGCAAGCGTCTGGTTTGGCCAAACGGGGCGGTGGCGCAACTGTTTTCAGCGCATGATCCCGAGAGTTTGCGCGGGCCACAATTTGACGCCGCGTGGGTCGACGAGTTGGCCAAGTGGAAAAAGGGCCAAGAAGCGTGGGACATGTTGCAATTTGGTTTGCGACTGGGGGATAACCCGCGCCAATGCGTGACCACCACACCAAAGAATGTACCGGTATTGAAAGATCTGCTGGCCAATTCGACCACGGTCACAACCAGCGCGCCAACCGAGGCCAATCGGGCCTATCTGGCGGCGTCGTTTCTGGACGAGGTGCGGGCGCGTTATGCGGGCACTCGATTGGGACGCCAAGAGCTGGATGGGGTGTTGTTGGAGGACGCCGAGGGCGCGTTGTGGAACTCAAAAATATTGCAGGATTTGCAGCGTAAAGAAGCCGGAGATTTAAGCCGCGTTGTGGTGGCGATTGATCCACCTGTCACGGGACACAAAGGCTCAGATGAATGTGGGATCATTGTGGTCGGTGCCAATTGTGAGGGCAACCCGGCGGATTGGCGCGCGGTGGTGCTGAAGGATGCATCGGTAAGTGCGGCAAGTCCGGCCGCCTGGGCGCGGGTGGCGATTGCGATGATGGAGGAATATGGCGCGGACCGTTTGGTGGCCGAAGTCAATCAGGGCGGCGACATGGTGGAATCGGTGATCCGTCAAATTGATCCGCTGGTGCCATACAGAAGTGTGCATGCCTCCAAGGGCAAGATTGCGCGGGCCGAACCCGTGGCCGCGCTCTATGAGCAAGGACGGGTGCAGCATTTGCGCGGACTTGGCGAACTGGAAGACCAAATGTGTCTGATGACCACACGCGGATTTATGGGCAAGGGCAGCCCGGATCGGGTTGATGCGTTGGTCTGGGCTTTGCACGAGTTGATGATCGAACCCGCTGCAAAATGGCGCAGGCCGAGGGTTCGGCGATTATAGTTTCTTTTTGGTTAAATATCCGCGCCGCAGGTCAGAAGGTTTTTAATCTGCGGCGCGGATATTGGGCAAAAAAGAAGACAGGGAACTGTCACGACAAAAACTGGTGAAGAGACGAGGAGCTTCTTCTTATGGCGTTTAATTTCTTTAGAAAGGGTGCGGATGTGCCCGAGCAAAAGGCTTCGGCGACGGGGCCTGTGGTGGCGTATCACGGGGCGGGGCGCGTGGCGTGGAGTCCGCGAGATGTGGTGTCTTTGACCCGCACAGGTTTTTTGGGAAATCCGATCGGGTTTCGCTGTGTTAAACTGGTGGCCGAGGCGGCAGCCGCGTTGCCATTGGTGTTGCAAGACAGCGACCGCCGATACGACGAGCATCCGATGCTTGCCCTGATCCGGCATCCGAATGCCAGTCAGGGGCGGGCCGAATTGTTTGAGGCTCTCTATGGCCAGTTGTTGCTGACCGGTAATGGATATCTTGAAGCGGTGCCGGATGACATGGGTGCCCCCATCGAAATGCATGTTTTGCGCAGTGACCGTATGAATGTGGTTCCGGGAGCTGATGGCTGGCCGATTGCCTATGAATATGCCGTTGGCGGCAAGAAGCATCGCTTTGATATGAGCGGTGAGATGCTGCCGATTTGCCATATCAAAACGTTTTCGCCGCAAGATGATCATTACGGGTTTTCACCGATGCAGGCAGCGGCCAGTGCGGTGGATGTGCATAATTCGGCGTCGCGCTGGAGCAAGGGATTGCTGGACAACGCCGCGCGTCCCTCAGGTGCGATCGTGTATCGTGGGTCGGACGGTCAGGCGAGCTTGACGCCCGATCAATATGACCGGTTGGTGGATGAAATGGCCAGCCAGCATCAGGGGGCTGCGAATGCGGGACGTCCGATGTTGTTGGAGGGTGGATTGGATTGGAAGCCGATGGGGTTCTCGCCCTCTGACATGGAGTTCCAGAAAACCAAGGAGGCGGCCGCGCGCGAGATTGCGATTGCATACGGGGTGCCGCCGATGTTGCTGGGGATACCAGGCGACGCGGCCTATGCGAATTATCAGGAAGCCAACCGTGCGTTTTATCGGTTGACGGTTTTGCCGCTGGCCACCCGCGTGGCGGCGTCGGTTTCCGAGTGGTTGATGCGGTTTGGTGGCGAAGCTGTTGAGTTAAAGCCCGATCTGGATCAGGTTCCGGCCCTGTCGGCTGAGCGTGACAACCAGTGGAAGCGGGTGAGTGAGGCCGCATTTTTAACCGATACAGAAAAGCGCGCCCTGTTGGGTCTGCCTAAACTGTCGGAGGATGAATGAGCGATGAACGTGCCCACGCGAGCGGATCGCGATTTTTATACGACAGCTTTGATGCAGCGACCGCCCGTATCGAGGCCAATGAACGGGTGACTAAATTGCAACTTGAGGCATTGGCTGACCGTTTGGGACGCATTGAAGCGATGATTGAACGGTTGGAAAAACGGCTGTGGCTGGCGGTTTACGGTGTGGTTGGCGTGGTGCTGGCCCAAGGCGTTATATCACTGCTTGATGCGGCACCTAAAGCGTTATGACTTAAGATTGAAACATAATTCGCTGCCTCTCGCTGACGCTCAAACGCAAATTATGTTGCTCTATGATAATTGAAAAGTCAAAGCGCTATAAGTAAGGGAAATGAACATGAAATCAATGGATTACGAGACCGGATTGGAACGCAAGTTCTGCCGGATCGAGAGTGGTGTGACCGTTACTGATGGCACATTGATCGAGGGTTATGCCAGTTTCTTTGGCAAATGCGATCAGGGTGGCGATGTGGTTGAGGCAGGTGCTTATTCAGCGTCTTTGGCCAATCTCGCCCAAAAGGGGCGCAGCGTCAAAATGTTGTGGCAGCACGATCCGACCCAGCCGATTGGCATTTGGGATGAGGTCAGAGAGGACAAGAAGGGCCTTTATGTAAAAGGCCGTTTGTTGCTCGACGTCGAAAAGGGCCGCGAGGCTGCGGCCTTGATCGAGGCTGGCGCGATTGATGGTTTATCGATCGGCTATCGCACCAAAAAGGCACATAAGAATGGCAAGGGCCAGCGGCTCTTGGCTGAACTGGAACTTTGGGAGGTGTCTTTGGTCACTTTCCCAATGCTTCCAGAAGCGCGGGTGGGGGCCAAGGGGGAAACCCCGGATGCCGATGCTCTGCGTGATCTGGCAGGCGTTATCAACGACGCCCGCCACATGCTGGCCCGCAACTGAGCCAGCGATCTAACCTCCCTTTTTCAAAAGGAAAACTAAATGAGCAAAACCGACCGAAAGGCTCGGGACGTTGGACATGTGCCAACGGACCTGTCTCCGGCTGCCGAGGTGAAGACCGCGATGGCCGGTTTCGTGAATGATCTGAATGAGTTTCAGGACAACCTTAATTTCAAACTGCAACAACAAGAAGAGCGATTGACCATGCTGGACCGCAAGACAATGACCCACAAACGCCCTGCACTTTCTGCAGCGGCCGAGACCGAAGCCCCACACCAAAAAGCGTTCAACGCTTATTTACGTTCGGGCGATGATGACGCGTTGCGTGGCATCAACTTGGAAGGCAAAGCCATGTCCACGTCTGTTTCAGCAGATGGTGGTTATCTGGTAGATCCGCAAACTGCGGAAACCGTTCAGTCGGTTCTGAATTCCACTGCATCTTTGCGTTCCGTCGCCAATGTGGTGAATGTCGAGGCGACATCGTTTGACGTGTTGATCGACCACACTGATGTGGGCGCTGGTTGGGCAACTGAAACGGACCCAACTGCCGAAACAGGCACACCGTCGATTGACCGTATCACCATCCCACTGCACGAGTTGAGCGCGCTGCCGAAAGCAAGCCAACGCCTGCTGGACGACAGTGCATTTGACATTGAGAGTTGGTTGGCCGGTCGTATCGCTGACAAATTCTCGCGCGCAGAAGCTGCCGCCTTTGTTTCGGGTGACGGTATCGACAAACCAACAGGTTTCCTGACGCACACCGCTGTTGCTGACGCCAGCTGGGCCTGGAACAACCTGGGCTATATTGCCACCGGTGTTGATGGTGATTTTGACGGTGTCACGCCTGCAGATTCGATCATCGATCTGGTTTACGCGCTGGGTGCACAGTATCGTGCCGGTGCGACGTTCATCATGAACTCGAAAACTGCTGGTGCCGTTCGTAAAATGAAAGACGCTGACGGCCGCTTCTTGTGGTCCGATGGTCTGGCTGCGGGCGAACCTGCACGTCTGATGGGTTATCCCGTGCTGATCGCCGAAGATATGCCTGACATCGGCTCCGATGCCACAGCGATTGCCTTTGGTGATTTTGCATCCGGTTACACCGTTGCAGAGCGTCCTGATCTGCGGGTTTTGCGTGATCCGTTCAGCGCCAAGCCACATGTTTTGTTCTATGCAACAAAACGTGTTGGTGGTGATGTGAGCGACTTTGCCGCGATCAAACTGCTGAAATTCTCGATCGCCTAAGGGTTTTCGAGATAGGTCATCCCCCGTCAAGTGGGGGGTGGCCAAATGGGCGTACGCCGAGAGTTTTCGTGTTGTCTAGCTGCTCCCCTCCGTCCGAGCAATGCGAATGGCGTGCGCCCGCCAATACTCAGGGGCCCCTATATTACCGGAGAATTTCCATGATGTTAGTCGAGCAGACCACAGTGCCCACGCTGGCGCTGCCAATTGCAATTTTCAAAGACCACTTGCGGATGGGCACGGGGTTTGCCGATGATGCAGTGCAGGATGCGGTGCTGGAGAGTTATTTACGCAGCGCAATGGCGGCGGTTGAAGCACGTACCGGCAAAGTACTAATTGAACGCAGTTTTATGTGGTCTTTGACCGCATGGCGGGCGTTGGATGAGCAGGCCTTTCCGGTGGCACCGGTGAATTCGATCGCCGAGTTGCGGATGCTGGATCGTTTGGCGGTTGTGACCGTGATTGATCCGGCGCGTTACGGTTTACAAAAAGATGACCATCGCCCGAAATTGCTGGCAGCAGCGGGTAGCCTACCGGTGATTCCGATTGGCGGCAGCGCCGAGGTGATTTTTGACGCTGGGTTTGGCGCGGCTTGGAGTGATTTACCAGCCGACGTGACCCATGCGGTTATGTTGCTTGCGGCGCATTACTATGAGCACCGCGATGTAGGCGGGGCGGGCGGCGAGGTGATGCCTTATGGCGTGACCAGCCTGATTGAGCGTTATCGCACAGTTCGGATTTTGGGCGGGGCGGCGTCATGAGTGCGCCTGTTTTAAACCGCAAGCTGGTGCTGGAGGATCCGGTGCAAACGCCGGATGGCTCTGGCGGGTTTGTCGAGACCTGGGTTGAGCTGGGCACGCTTTGGGCCGAGGTGAGCGCCGGTGCGGGCAGCGAGAAAGCGGGCGAATTTGTCACCGTTTCGAACGTACCCTACCGGATCACCGTGCGCGGTGCGCCTGTGGGCGCGGAATCGCGCCCCAAGCCAGATCAGCGGTTTCGTGAGGGCACGCGCCTGTTTCGCATCAAAGCGGTGACAGAGCGTGACCCGCAAGCTCATTACTTGACCTGTTTTACCTATGAGGAGGTGTCGTCATGAGTTACGGGGTTTCTGCGGCCTTACAAGCGGCGATTTATCAGCGTTTGATGGCGGACACAGCACTGACTGCTTTGGTCGGTACGGCCATTTATGACAATGCGCCATCGGGGACGATTTTAGGCACGTATGTCAGTCTTGGTCCCGAAGATGTGCGGGATCGCTCTGACAAGACTGGGTTCGGCGCTCTGCATATGATCACCATTAGCGTGATTTCGGATGCGGCCGGGTTTCAGGTGGCCAAGCAAGTTGGGGCCGCGATCAGTGATGCACTGCAAGGGGCTGAACTGATCCTGGCACGCGGTGCGCTTTGTTATATCAACTTTGATCGCGCCACGGCGCGGCGCGTTGGTACAGGTGAAACCCGCCGGATTGATCTGCGGTTTAATGCGCGGGTTGAAGACAGTTAACGAATGTCGGGTCTTCTCCTCAAGCCTAACGGCTTTCGTGGCTATGAGGGCCCGCAGAGGTTGATGAGCAGCCCGGATACAATGAACTAACTTTCAGAAAATATTGGAGTGACAGCTATGGGTGCCCAAAACGGCAAGGACCTTTTGATTAAACTCGACATGACCGGCGGCGGTTTGTTCGAGACCATTGTGGGGCTGCGTGCCACACGGATCAGTTTTAATGCCGAGGCGGTCGATGTGACCTCTTTGGAGAGCCAAGGCGGCTGGCGCGAATTGCTAGGCGGTGCCGGCGTGAAAGCGGCCTCGATTTCGGGCTCGGGCGTGTTCAAGGATTCTGCCACAGACGAGCGCGCGCGGCAAATTTTCTTTGACGGCGAGACCCCGAATTTTCAGGTGATCATCCCTGATTTCGGCATCATCGAGGGCGCGTTCCAGATGACGGCGATTGAATATGCCGGTAGCTACAACGGCGAAGCCACCTATGAGTTGAGCATGGCCTCGGCGGGTGCGTTGACCTTTACGCCGGTTACGCCATGACAAACCCCTGGGCTGGCGAAGTGGCGTTGAGCCTTGACGGGCAGATGCACAATTGCAAGCTGACCTTAGGGGCACTGGCCGAACTTGAGGCGTCTCTGGAGACAGGGACGCTGATCGGGATGGTTGAGCGCTTTGAAAGCGGTCAGTTCAGTACCCGCGATGTGCTGGCGCTGATTGTGGCAGGATTGCGCGGCGGCGGCTGGCAAGGCGGGGCTGCGGATCTGTTATCGGTCGAGATCGCTGGCGGCCCTGTTGAGGCGGCACGGGTGGCAGCAGAGCTGCTGGCGCGGGCCTTTGCGGTGCCGGAAGTGGCGGCAGAATGAGCGGGTTTGACTGGCCTGCCTTAATGCGGGCGGGTCTGCGTGGTCTTGGCTTGCGGCCCGATCAGTTTTGGCATCTGACACCCGCTGAGTTTCTGATGATGTTGGGCGAAGGTGGGATGGACGCGCCGATGGGGCGATCAAGGCTTGAGGAATTAAGCCAAGCGTTTCCGGACAAACGGGCACCAGAAAATATGGAGAGTAAACCATGACAAGTGAAGTTGATGGGTTGGACGGATTTGACGATCAGGTTGCAGCCCTTGAAACAACGATGGGCAGCGCGACATCAATGACGATGGCTTTTGATAGCGAGTTGGGCAAGATGCGTGACAGTCTGACCACGACGAACCGCGAGGTGGATGTACTGTCAAAGGGTATGAGCCGCGGGTTGAAGTCGGCCTTTGACGGGTTGGTGTTTGACGGCATGAAACTGTCTGACGCATTGAACAAAGTGGCGGATTCGATGATCAAGGCAACCTACAATGCCGCGATCACACCGGTCACCAACCATATTGGTGGTTTGATCTCTAGCAGCATCAGCAGCCTGGTCGGTGGCAGTGCTGCTTTTGCCGATGGGGCAAGTTTTTCCCAAGGGCGCGTGATGCCTTTTGCCAATGGCGGCGTTGTCAGCGGGCCGACCAGTTTTCCGATGCGTGGCGGCACCGGACTGATGGGCGAAGCAGGACCTGAAGCTATTATGCCGCTGACCCGTGGCATGAACGGTCGTTTGGGCGTCGAGATGAGCGGCCAATCAGCTCCTGTCAACATCACGATGAATATCTCGACCCCGAATGTCGAAGGCTTTCAGCGTTCACAGGGGCAGATCGCATCACAAATGGCGCGCGCCTTGGGGCGTGGGCAACGCAACCGCTAGGAGGGCGATGCAATGGGTTTTCACGAGGAAAGATTTCCGGCCAGTTTGAGTTTTGGTGCCGTCGGTGGCCCCGAGCGGCGCACCGAAGTTGTGACATTGGCCAATGGTTTTGAGGAGCGCAACACGCCGTGGGCCTTCTCAAGACATCGGTATGATGCGGGGTTGGGCATGCGTTCGTTAGATGACGTTGAGTTGCTGATCGCGTTTTTCGAGGCGCGGCAGGGGCAACTATACGGGTTTCGCTGGAAGGATTGGTCAGATTACAAATCCGGCAAGGCGTCGTTTGATCCGCACTTTGAGGACCAGGTGTTCGCAATCGGTGACGGGGTGACGTCGGCGTTTGCATTGAATAAGACCTATGCGTCTGGCGAGGCTTCTTATGTGCGCCCTGTTACAAAGCCAGTTTCCGGCAGTGTGACGGTTGGCATTCAGGGCGATCTGTTGCAGGAATCCATTCATTTTGACGTGGACTCCGCAACCGGCATTGTAACATTCAACCATCCGCCAGACGAGGGTGTCGAGGTGACTGCCGGATATGAATTTGACGTGCCAGTGCGGTTTGACACCGACCGGATACAAGCATCGGTTGCCAGCTTTCAAGCTGGGCAAGTGCCGAATGTGCCCGTGGTTGAGGTGCGTATCTGATGGGTATCTCAGCAGAGTTTCAAGCGCATCTGGGCAGCGGGATTACGACTGTGTGCCGATGTTGGGCTGTGGTGCGTGGTGATGGTGTTTCTTATGGATTTACCGATCACGACCGTTCGATTGCCTTCGAGGGGGTGGATTTCAAAGCGGATTCCGGCCTGACGGCAAAGGCCTTGCAGCAAACATCGGGTTTGGCGGTGGACAATAGCGAGGCACTGGGCGCGATTTCAGATGCTGCGATCACCGAAGAGGATATTGCAGCTGGACGGTTTGACGGATCCGAAGTGCGGGCATGGTTAGTGAACTGGGCAGATGTGGACCAACGCATGTTGCAGTTTCGCGGCACGATTGGAGAGTTACGTCGTAGTGGTGGCGCGTTCCAGGCGGAATTGCGCGGTCTGACCGAGGTGTTGAACCAGCCGCAGGGTCGGGTTTATCAAAAACCTTGCACGGCTGTGCTTGGCGATAAGAATTGTCGCTTTGCCTTTGATGTGCCTGGATATGTCACAGAGCTGCCTGTCGAGGAAATTGAAGAGGCGCGTATTTTTCGTTTTGCCGAGATCAGTGGATTTGAGGAGCGTTGGTTCGAGTATGGTCGCTTTGTTGTTTTAAGTGGAGAAGCGGCTGGTTTGGTCGGGGTGATCAAGACTGATCACCAAACTGACGATGGCCGCGAGATCGAGCTGTGGGAAGGATTTCGCGCCAAAATTACGGCGGGTGATCTGGTGCGCATAGAGGCTGGTTGTGACAAGCGTGACAAAACCTGTCGTTTGAAATTTAACAACTTTTTGAATTACCGCGGCTTCCCCGACATTCCGGGTGAGGATTGGCTGATGTCATATCCGACCAGCGGTGGTGTCAATGATGGCGGGAGTTTGGGATAATGTCAGACATTGGGGAGCAGGTTGCTTGCCTGGCGCGGGATTGGATTGGCACGCCGTATAGGCACCAAGCTTCAACAAAAGGGGCAGGCACGGATTGCCTTGGTTTGCTGCGTGGTGTGTGGCGAGAATTATATGGGGCGGAGCCGGAAGTGGTGCCTGCCTATACAGCCGACTGGTCAGAACCTCAGGGCGAAGAACGATTGTGGGCCGCGGCATTGCGACACCTAGAAGTGCAGCAAGGTGCAGCTGTGGGTGATTTGCTGCTGTTTCGCATGCGAGCAGGCGGGGTGGCCAAGCATTTGGGGATCATGGGTCGAAATCGGCCGACCCCAACTTTTATTCATGCCTATACGGGGCACGGGGTGGTTGAAAGCCCCCTGAGCACCCCGTGGCAGCGCCGCATCGTGGCGCGATTTGCGTTTCCCGAGGAGGGGCTCTGATGGCGACTATTGTATTATCATCAATTGGGTTTGCGGCAGGTGCGTCTGTTGGCGGCGCAGTTTTGGGACTGTCGAGCGCAGTAATTGGCCGCGCTGTCGGGGCGACGCTGGGTCGTGTGTTGGATCAACGGATCATGGGGGCGGGATCGGATGTTGTCGAAACCGGTCAGGTGGACCGTTTCCGTCTGACGGGGGCGTCTGAGGGGGCTTCGGTTGCGCAAGTTTTTGGGCGGATGCGGGTTGGTGGCCAAGTGATCTGGGCCTCGCGGTTTAATGAAGGCGTTGTAAGCAGTGGTGGCGGTAAAGGTGCCCCACCGAAGCCAAAGACGCTGACCTATAATTATACCGTCAGTCTGGCGATTGCCCTATGTGAAGGCGTGATCACGCGGGTTGGCCGTGTATGGGCCGATGGTATCGAAATTTCGCGTGACGATTTGAATATACGGGTTTATTCAGGGTCGGAAGATCAAATGCCTGATCCAAAAATTGAGGCGGTTGAGGGCGCTGGTCTGGCACCCGCTTACCGCGGAATTGCCTATGTCGTGTTGGAAGATTTGCCAATGGGGCAATTCGGCAACCGGATTCCACAATTCACGTTTGAAGTACTGCGCCCTGCGCAAGATGCAAACGAAGGTGATATTGCGCAGGCTGTTTCGGCAATCGCATTGATCCCTGGTACAGGTGAATATGCGCTGGCAACAACGCCGGTACATTACTCCTCGGGGTTCGGGGTGAATCGCACGGCTAATATGAACACACCATCAGGTAAAACCGATTTTGTGACGTCCATCGAGGCGATGGATGAGGAACTGCCCAATTGTGGCTCGGTTTCATTGGTGGTTTCGTGGTTTGGCGGCGATCTGCGGTGCGAGGATTGCAGTATCCAACCCAAGGTTGAACAAGTCGGTGATGATGGCATCGGGATGCCGTGGGCAGTTTCGGGCGCATCTCGGGCAACGGTTGAGGAAATTTCAACAATCGACGGGCGCTCAATTTATGGCGGCACCCCGGCGGATCAATCTGTGATTGAGGCGATTGCGCATCTGAACGGGATTGGCAAGGGCGTGGTGTTTTACCCGTTTATCCTGATGGATCAGGTGGAAGGCAATACATTGCCAGACCCGTATTCGGGCGAGGCGGGACAAGCTGCATTGCCTTGGCGAGGACGCATTACCCTTGCGCTGGCCCCTAATCAGGATGGAACCGCTGATGGCAGTGCCGCGGCAGATGCCGAGGTTGCAGCATTTTTTGGCACGGCGGCAGTGGCGGATTTTACATCCACCGCCAATGGCGTGTCCTATGGTGGCCCTGCGGAATGGTCTTATCGGCGGTTCATACTGCATTACGCGCATCTATGTGCGGCAGCAGGTGGGATCGAAGCGTTTTTGATCGGGTCTGAATTGCGCGGGTTGACGCAGATCAGGGGGGCTGGGGGTAGCTTTCCTGTGGTTGAGGCGTTACGTGTGTTGGCTGCTGATGTGCGCGCCATTTTGGGAGCTGAAACCAAGATATCATATGCGGCCGATTGGTCAGAATATTTCGGCTATCAGCCGCAAGATGGCAGCAATGACCGTTTGTTTCATCTGGATGCGTTGTGGGCCGATCCCAACATCGACTTTATCGGCATCGACAACTACATGCCGATGTCGGATTGGCGCGAGGGTTATGATCATCTGGATGCGGATGCAGGATCAATTTACAATCTCGACTATCTGAAATCCAACATCATGGGCGGGGAGGGGTATGATTGGTATTACCATTCCCCAGAGGCACAGGCTGCCCAAATCCGCACGCCAATTACGGATGGCGAGCATGGTGAGCCCTGGGTTTACCGTTATAAGGATATCAAAGGGTGGTGGTTAAGCACCCACCATGAGCGTATAGGCGGCGTGCGCCAAAGCAGTCCTACAGCATGGGAAGCCGGCTCAAAACCTATTTGGTTTACTGAAATTGGCTGTGCGGCGGTCGACAGGGGCACAAACCAGCCCAACAAGTTCGTCGATCCTAAATCATCTGAATCCAGCCTGCCACGGTATTCGGATGGTACGCGAGATGAACTAATCCAAATGCAGTATTTGCGGGCTATTCATCAGTTCTGGGCACTGCCAGAAAACAACCCTGTGCACGACGAAACCAATGTGCAAATGCTAGATATGGGCCACGCCCATGTCTGGGCTTGGGATGCACGGCCGTTCCCGTATTTTCCCAACAATCGAGAGTTATGGACCGATGGCGAGAATTATGCCCGTGGTCATTGGATAAATGGACGCACGGCGGCGCGGTCTTTGGCCTCGGTTGTCGCCGAGTTGTGCGAGCGGTCCGGCGTTGTGCACTATGATGTGCGCCGCCTGTTTGGGTATGTGCGCGGCTACAGTGTTCCGGCGATCGATGGCGCGCGGTCCGCGTTGCAACCATTGATGCTGGCATACGGGTTTGACGCGGTTGAACGTGACGGCATTTTGATATTCAAGAACCGTAACGGACGTGAAACAGCTACTATTGTGCCTGAAAAACTGGCGGTGGCAGCAGAAGCCAGCGGCCTAATTGAGACAGTGCGTGCGCCTTCAGCCGAAGTGGCGGGGCGGATCCGGTTGAATTATGTCGAGGCCAACGGCGACTATGAGGTGCGGGCGACCGAAGCGGTTTTTCCGGACGAGGCGACATTTGGAATCTCGCAATCAGAGCTGGCATTGGCATTCACCGCAGCCGAGGGACGGGCCGTGGTAGAGCGTTGGTTGGCAGAATCGCGGATTGCACGAGACGGCGCACGTTTTGCGCTGCCCCTCTCGGAGTTGGCGATCGGGGCAGGAGATGTGGTGCGATTGCCAAGCGAAGATGGTGAGGCACTTTACCGACTGGACCATGTAGAGCAATCCGGTGCGCAGATGATTGAGGCGGTTCGGGTTGAGGCCGGGGTTTATCAACCAAGCGTCCGCGTGGAAGATGACGCTACCGTGCGGGTCTTTACACCGGCGGTTCCTGCCTATCCGGTGTTTTTGGATCTGCCATTGATGCGCGGTGACGAGGTGGAGCATGCGCCGCATGTGGCAATTACCGCGACGCCGTGGCCCGGACCCGTGGCGATCTACAGCTCCTCAACTGATGAGGGGTATGATTTAAACCGTGTGGTTGAGGCATCTTCCATCATAGGTGTTACCGAAACCCCTATGATGGCCGCGCGGCCGGGGTTGAAGGACAATGGGCCTGCGCTCCGTGTAAAAGTATTTGGCGGCACATTGTCTTCGGCCAACTGGGCCAATGTGTTGAACGGGGCCAATTTGGCCGCCATTGGCGACGGATCAAGCGGCAATTGGGAGTTGTTCCAGTTTGCCGACGCGAATTTGGTCGCCAAAGACACCTATGATTTAACATTGAGGTTACGTGGGCAATTGGGCTCGGACGGGATCATGCCGCAAGAATGGCCGGTGGGAAGCCAGTTTGTGTTCCTAAACGGAGTCCCTGAACAGATTGATATAGCCACAAGCGAACGTGGATTGGCACGCCATTACCGGATTGGGCCTGCGGCACGCAATTATGATGATCCCTCCTATGTACATCTGCAGGAAGCGTTTCAAGGTATCGGTTTACGACCCTATTCCCCCTGTCATTTGTTGGCAGTCGGCGAGGCTGGATCAGACATCAATGTGACTTGGGTGCGGCGCACCCGGATCGACGGGGACAGTTGGGAATCTGTTGAGGTGCCATTGGGTGAATCTGGTGAGAGCTATCGGGTTCGGGTGATGGTTGGTGCGACAGTTGTGCGCGAAGCCACCGTAGGGGGTGCCAACTGGACGTATCTAGCAACTGATCAGGCCCTAGATGGCATATCGGCCCCATTTCAGATCGCAGTTGCGCAAATATCGAACCGATTTGGCGCTGGTGTGTTTGAAGTGTTTGAGATATCGAGCTGACGCGTGCGGCCGGTTTTACACAGTGATGTCGTGACAGCGGCCCGGGTTTTGTTGCACTTACCATTGCATGAACGGCAAACGGTTATGCGTCAGATTTTGGAGCAGGCGAGCATCGCGGATCTGCACTTTAAGCGGTTGAAGCGGGGGCATCCGGTTTGGGGCAATGGCAGTCTGGTGGCTGCTGCCCTGAGACGGGAAATGGCACCCGAACCATTTTTGGATGATCAGGAATACTGCAGCTGTTTTGTGGTGGTTTTTGAAGAACTTATAAGATGGCGGGGTGAGCGTGCGTCGTTTAACCGGTCGCGCAGGCTACGCAAGTTGCGACTGTTGGATCAAGTTCCAACCGCTTGATCGGGATGTCCTCTCCGCAATCCGTGCAATAGCCGTATTCCCTCTCCTTCATTCGGATAAAGGCGGCATCAATGCGCTTAGATTGCTGCCCGCGTCTCATTTGCGTAGCGTTTGCCATTGCTTGCTGTTGCAACGCATCCATTCTGCTGAGGCGTCCGACGGATTGTTGATCAAGCACGACGGTTTTCTGGCTGTCTTGGGCGATCTCATCTTGGGCAATCAGCTGTTGTCGCATTTCAATTAACAAGTTGCTGAAATGTTCGATCTGGGTGTCATTCATTATGTGAATACCATTGATCAGGGCTTTCATCTTGGCGTGTGATACTTATCTGTTATAAAACAGGATAGGCACCAAGGAAACCGAGATGACAAACACGCGCACAAAATTGGCAGAAGTGGACCCCGTTTGGGGCCGAATTTGCGATGAAGCCACTGAAGCGGTTCTGAATGAGCCTTTGATGGGTGGCTTGATCCATTCCTCTGTTTTGCATCATCCGACGTTGGAGCGTGCATTGGCGTATCGCATTTCGTTGAAGCTGGCTTCTGGCGAGATGTCGGAGCAGATTTTGCGTGAAATATCGGATGAGGCCTATGAGGCGTCTCCTCAGTTGGGACAAATGGCACGGGCGGATTTGGTGGCCGTTTTTGAACGTGATCCGGCCTGTCACAGGTTGTTGCAACCGCTGTTGTATTTCAAAGGCTTTCAAGCGGTGCAAGCCTATCGTATCGGTCATTGGCTGTGGGAGAATGGTCGTCGCGATATGTCGTTCTTTTTTCAGATGCGGATATCCGAGGTTTTCGGAATTGATATTCATCCGGCCGCGAAGATCGGGCAGGGGATCATGATTGATCACGCCCATTCGATCGTCATTGGCGAAACAGCAGTGGTCGGCAACAATGTCTCGATGTTGCATTCGGTGACATTGGGCGGCACGGGCAAAGAAGATGATGACCGGCACCCCAAGATTGGAAATGGTGTGTTGATCGGGGCAGGGGCAAAGATTTTGGGCAATATCGACGTTGGTGATTGTTCGCGGATCGCGGCTGGCTCGGTGGTGTTGCATGATGTACCCGCGCGTAAAACCGTGGCGGGCGTGCCTGCCAAAATTGTTGGTGACTCCGGTTGTGACCAGCCATCGGTGACGATGGATCAGCTTTTGGGTGGCTCATAAGAAATATTGAATTTGTGTAGTAATGGCGCGGTATTTAGGTATCACGCGCCGTATTCGTGTTCGATTTATGCAAGCATGGAAACTGGGTTTTCCAGATTGTCGACGATGGAATTCAACAAAATCGCACCTAGTGCCCCGTCAATGACACGGTGATCAACCGAGAGTGTGACTGACATTACAGTTGCAATTGAAAGTTCCCCGTCTTTGTCGACAACCGGCTTTCTCACGCCTGCGCCCACGGCTAGAATTGCGCCGTGCGGTGGATTGATAACCGCGTCAAAATTGTCAATGCCAAACATCCCAAGGTTCGAGATTGCAAAGCTGCCACCGAGGTATTCGTGCGGCGCGAGCTTTTTGTCACGGGCGCGACCTGCGAGGTCTTTCATCTCGACGGAAAGCTGCGAGAGGGTTTTGGTTTCGGCGTCTTTGATCACCGGGGTGAACAAGCCGTCATCCACCGCCACAGCGACGGCCACATCGGATGGTTTTAATTGGAACAAGCGGTCATTCGCCCAAATTGCATTGGCTTTGGGCACCGTTTGCAGGGCCATTGCGCTGGCCTTGATGATAAAGTCGTTTACCGAAACCTTTAGGCCACGCGCCTCAAGTTGTTTGTTGATCAGGGCGCGGCCCGCAAGCAGCGCATCTATGCGAATGTCGCGGCGAAGGTAGAAATGTGGGATCGACTGTTTGGCTTCTGTCAGGCGTGCTGCGATGGTTTTGCGCATGCCATTTAGGGCGATTTCCTCATAGTCACGATCTGCATAGATTTTCACCAACGCATCACTGGATGGTCCGGTTGGCAACGATGCAGCTGTCGGAGCCGAGGCGGAAACGCTTGCAGGTTTGCCCAAAACATCGACTTTTACGATGCGACCGTGTGGCCCGGAGCCGGAAACTGTCGCAAGGTCTACACCTGCATCGGCAGCTATGCGGCGTGCAAGCGGTGAGGCGAAAACTCTGGTGCCATCGTTCGTTTGAATTGGTTTGGCCTTTTCTGGCGTTGCGATTTTTGCATCGACCTCAGGTTCTGGAGTCGAGATTGCAGGCGCAACCGATTTGTCAGAAATATCGGCATCGGTTTCCCCATCTTCCAGCAACACCATGATTGCGGTGTTCACTTTCACGCCTTCACTGCCTTCAGGCACCAGTAATTTCCCGACGACGCCCTCATCCACAGCTTCGAATTCCATCGTGGCTTTATCGGTTTCAATTTCGGCGATCAGGTCGCCTGAAGCCACCGCATCGCCTTCTTTGACCAACCATTTGGCCAGCGTGCCTTCCTCCATCGTTGGGGAAAGGGCCGGCATCAGAATTTCTATTGGCATCGCTTACGCTCCCTTAACGATATGTGACTTTTTGGACAGCCTCGACGACCTCTTCAGTGGTCACCAACGCTAGTTTTTCAAGGTTGGCGGCATAAGGCATCGGCACGTCTTTGCCTGTACATGTGATCACTGGCGCATCCAGATAATCGAATGCCTCTTGCATCAGAGTCGAGGCGATATGCCCGCCGATTGACCCTACCGGCCAGCCTTCTTCAACAGTGACGCAACGATTTGTTTTCATTACAGATTTAATGACTGTCGCGGTGTCCATCGGACGCAGAGTGCGTAGATCGATCACCTCGGCTGAAATACCGTCTTCGGCCAAACGATCTGCAGCTTCAAGCGCGTATTTCATACCGATGCCAAAGCTAACAATAGTCACATCCGTGCCCTCGCGCCAGATTCTGGCAACTCCGAAAGGTACGGTATAATCATCCAACACGGGCACATCAAAGCTTTGGCCATAAAGGATTTCATTTTCCAGAAAAACAACCGGATTCGGGTCGCGAATGGCGGTTTTCAACAGGCCCTTTGCGTCCGCTGCCGAATAGGGCATCACCACTTTTAGGCCCGGTATTTGAGCATACCAAGTGGCGTAATCCTGACTGTGTTGGGCACCGACGCGGGCGGCCGCCCCATTGGCCCCGCGAAATACCATATGCGCACCCATCTGGCCGCCAGACATATAGAGCGTCTTGGCGGCGGAGTTGATAATCTGGTCCAGCGCCTGCACCGCAAAATTGAAGGTCATGAATTCGACAATCGGTTTCAGACCACCAAACGCCGACCCGACGGCGATGCCGGTAAATCCATGCTCGGTGATCGGCGTATCGATCACCCGTTTTTCGCCAAACTCTTCCAGCATCCCTTGACTGATCTTATAGGCCCCCTGATATTGGGCAACTTCTTCACCCATCAGATAAACCATCTCATCACGGCGCATTTCCTCGGCCATTGCATCACGCAGGGCCTCGCGCACGGTGGTGGACTTCATCTCGGTGCCAGCGGGAATCTCGGAGTCCTGCGGGATGGTGATTTCGACCGGAGCGGCAGTTGGTGTATCCGCAGCGGCTTCGGCGACAGGGGTAGGAGCCGCAACCGCGACAGAAACGACAACCGCGCTTGCATCTTCACCCTCTTCCAACAACACAGCGATGGCGGCGTTTACGGCGACCCCTTCTGTGCCCTCAGAGACCAAAATCTTGCCCATGATCCCCTCATCAACAGCCTCGAATTCCATCGTGGCTTTGTCGGTCTCAATTTCGGCTATGATCATGCCGGACTCTATCACATCCCCCTCCTTCACCAGCCACTTGGCCAATGTGCCTTCTTCCATTGTGGGGGAAAGGGCGGGCATCAGAATTTCGGTTGCCATATTAATTATCTCCGTATTATCCGATGGTTACGCTTCGGCGTAAATGTCTGTCCATAGTTCGCTTAGCGCCGGTTCGGGGCTTTCCCGCGAGAACTCCGCAGCCTCGTTGACCACGACTTTGATTTCTTTGTCGATTGATTTCAAATCGTCCTCGGATGCATGTTTGCCCTGCAATATCAGCTCGCGTACATGCTCAATCGCGTCGCGTTCTTCGCGCACTTTTTGCACTTCTTCGCGCGAACGATATTTGGCGGGGTCTGACATCGAGTGGCCACGGTATCGGTAGGTGACCATTTCCAAAATGTAGGGGCCTTCACCGGAGCGGCAATGCGCTACCGCCTTTTCACCGGCGGCCTTAACGGCCAATACATCCATCCCGTCAACCGATTCACCTGGGATGCCAAAGGCTGCGCCACGGGTGTATAATTCAGGGGTTGAGGAGCCGCGCTGCAAGGAGGTGCCCATCGCATATTGGTTATTCTCAATCACGAAGATCACCGGCAGTTTCCACAAGGAAGCCATGTTAAAGGTCTCGTAAACTTGACCTTGATTTGCCGCCCCGTCGCCAAAATAGGCAAAGGACACATTATCATTGCCCAGATATTTGTCGGCAAAAGCCAATCCAGCCCCAATCGGCACCTGTGCGCCAACAATCCCGTGACCGCCGTAAAAATTTGCCTCTTTCGAGAACATATGCATCGAGCCGCCCTTGCCTTTAGAATAGCCCCCCTCACGGCCCGTTAACTCGGCCATCACACCTTTGGGGTCCATGCCACAGGCCAGCATATGGCCGTGATCGCGGTAAGATGTGACGCGCTTGTCCCCGTCTTTGGTGGTGGCTTCTAACCCGACAATAATGGCCTCTTGACCGATATAAAGATGGCAAAACCCGCCAATCAATCCCATGCCATACAGCTGGCCTGCTTTTTCCTCGAATCGCCGGATCAACAACATTTCGCGGTAGGAATGAATCAATTCATCCTTGGAAGTGTTTGTTTTTTTAGAGGTTTTCTTGGCTACCATTGGGGATTGCCCTCGCATGATTCAAAGTAGTTTAGCATTAAACTATATACTAACCGATTGAAACAACAAGTGCGAGCAAAGAATTTCCCAGGGGATTTGGCAGGACGTATTTATCGGTGTTAGCGGATAACGATTTCATCTGCGCGCAGCAATCCAAGAACGCTGCGGGCTTGTTCGTCCAGCAGGTCGAGGTCAAGATATTCGTCAGACAGACGGTGTGCTTTGTTCTCAACCCACGCGACATCTTTGGACAGAACGGCCAGATCCTGACGCAGGATGTCGGCCTCGGCATCAATCTGCACGCGGCGAAACAGCCCATAATCCCCCTGAATCGCGGCAAAGGCGAAATAAAGACCCAGCGTTAAAACGCCGGCGAAATACATGACAACGCCGACAGGTGGGCGCTTGCGGGAAATGCTCATTATTTACTGCCTCTTAGGTGCCGTCTTTTGTGCGGCTTTTGTTGACAGTACCAAAACAAATACCTTTTGTGAATCCCTAAAGTAACCGCCGCAGCAACCAGTTTGAACGGATTTGATTGTTGGTCGCCACGCGTGATGAGAACCGATTGACAAAACGCAGATATTGCGCTGCCTTTAGTGCGATAAGGGTCATCAGGCGTTTATGGCGGCGTTTGCAGGTGGTGGCGGCTCGGATCATTTCGGTCATTTTGATCACATAGCGACCTTCCGCGTGCCGATGCGAATGGTATCCGTCCAAGGTATTGTTTTGAAACCGTTTAGCAAGATCGACAGCGTCGCCAACCCCAAGGTTTAAACCACGCCCATCCACTGGCGAGTGGCAATGCGCAGCATCCCCGGCCAGAAAAATTCGACCGTCGCTATACCGCTCAGCCTGTCGCACCGCGACGTTGAAAGCCCCTTGAGTGTTGACCTTTTCTATCTCAATACCGGTTGGCAGCATATGAACTGCATCCAGTTTATTTGAGGTGATGCGATAGCGGGTTTTACCGATTGGCACGGCCGTGGCCACATGTCCGTCCGGCAGGATGTAAATTTTCGCGCACTCAGGATCGGCGATGTTTTTCAAGTTCACATCCGCAACAGACCATTTGTCAGGCAGGAAATTCCCGGGAAATTCGATCCCCAAGGATTTACGTACAAAACTGTTCACGCCATCCGCGGCGATGACGTAATCAAAAACGTCGGTTTGGTCATTGATCTGCACGGTGACGCCGTCGGCGTCTTGTGAGATCGCCAGACATTCAGCGCCTTTGCGGATCGAAACGCCGTATTTGGCCAAGGCATCGATCAAATGCTGCTCAAATAGATCCTGTGCAATGCCCAGCACCCGAAAATTATCGTCCTTCAAGGCGCTGATTTTGAAACGGGCCGCATGTTTTCCATCGCGAAACACATCGACATTTGGAACATTGACAGCCGAGGCAAATATGCCCTCTGCGGCCCCACAAGGGGCCAACATGCGGATCACGTCGGAATGCACTATTACGGCGCGTGAATTGCTGTAGGGGGTTTTGCGGCTGTCAATCAGTGTTGGGGTAAATCCGTATCGCGCCAATTCAACTGTAGCGGTTAATCCAACGGGTCCGGCACCGATGACAAGAACTTTTGGTTTACCACTGCCTTCGTCGTCCATCTTGATATTCCACTATTGTGCCATGCAGCACCTAAGTTTACGCGTTGCAAATTTCAGGTGCTGCTGGCTACAATGTTTAAGCTTTTCCTTTATAGATATCAACCAGTTTGCCCAACATATCAAGCGCATCTTGACGATCACGCTGGAACGTATTGCGGCCAATAATGGACCCATTGCCGCCGCCATCGCGGATGGCGCGGGCATCGTCATAAACGCTGTCAGCACCTTTTTTGGCACCGCCCGAGAACACAACGATGCGACGCCCGTTAAAGCTGGCATCCATGCAATGTTTTACACGTGCAGCTTGAGAGGAGATGTCGATTTTCTCATCTTCATAAACCTTTTTGGCGGCTGGCAATGAAAGGTGATCTGTCGACAGTTTGATCTTGATGATATGCGCTCCCAACAGAGCCGCAATTTGCGCTGCATATGCGGCAATATCGATGGCTGTTTCGCCGTCACTGTCCAGCGCTTCGCCACGTGGATAGGACCAAATCACAGAGGGCAGGCCTTTGGCGGCAGCCTCTTCGCGCATGGCCGAGATTTCTTCGAACATTTCTAGACCCATGGAGGAGCCTGGGTAGATTGTGAAGCCAATCGCCGAGGCTCCGATGCGCAACGCGTCATCCACCGAGGCTGTGATAGCCTGATCTTTGGGGGCTTCGTTGGGGATCAGCGAGTTGGCTGAATTGACCTTTAGGATGGTCGGAATTTGGCCAGCGAAGGTGTCGGCACCCGCCTCAAGCATGCCCAAAGGGGACGCAAAAGCGTTTAGCCCTGCGTCAATAGCCAGTTGGTAATGGTAATGTGGATCATATGCGGCAGGGTTTGGCGCAAAAGAACGTGCCGCGCCATGTTCAAAGCCCTGATCAACCGGCAAGATAATCATTTTGCCGGAACCACCCAGCTTGCCGTTCATCAAGATACGGCACAGGTTTGCCTTCACACCGGGGCAGTCGGCTTCATAGTTAGATAGAATTTTTTGAACAATCCGTGTCGCTCTCATAACGTGATCCTTTACTAGAGTTGTGGGCCAATGCCACTGCTCTAGTAAAGTATGCCACGGTATTCAACGCTGTTGGCGCTACCAGTCCGATAATTGCGCCAATAAACAGTCTCAGGAATGGTTTAGGCGATTTCGACCTACTCTAACGCCGCTACACCGGGCAGGGTTTTGCCCTCCATCCATTCCAAGAATGCGCCGCCTGCCGTTGATATATAGGTGAAATCATCGCTATGCCCCGAGGCATTGATGGCCGCCACAGTATCACCGCCACCGGCGATCGAGATCAGATCGCCCTTGGCGGTTGCGGTTGCGATTTGGTCTAGCATGCCAAAGGTAGCGGTTTGAAATGGAGGCATTTCAAACACCCCGAGCGGGCCATTCATCACCAATGTTTTGGATCCGGCAATCACCGCATTGATCCGGTCCGTGGTTATTGGGCCGGCATCCAGAATCATCGCGTCAGCGGGACAGGCATCAACAGGCAGGATTTCGTGCGCGGCATTTGCCTTGAACTCCCGTGCCACCACGATGTCACTGGGCAGAATAATTTCACAACCCGCCGCATCGGCCTTTGTCAGGATATCCAATGCGGTGTCTTTCATATCATGCTCGGCCAGCGACTTGCCGACATCGATACCTTGGGCGGCCAAAAACGTGTTGGCCATGCCACCACCAATGACCAGATAGTCAACTTTGCTGACCAGATTGCCCAACAACTCCAGTTTGGTTGACACTTTAGCACCGCCAACCACGGCGCAAACGGGGTGTTTCGGGTTGCCCAATGCGGCCTCGAGCGCGTCCAACTCGGATTGCATCAAACGCCCTGCACAAGAGGGCAACATGGTTGCAATGCCCGTGGTTGAAGCATGCGCACGGTGTGCGGCGGAAAAGGCGTCATTACAGTAAACATCGCCCAGCGAGGCCAATTCAGCCGCAAATTCGGGGCTGTTGGCCTCTTCACCAGCATTAAACCGCAGGTTTTCCAGCAACAGAATGTCACCCTCAACCATATCGTTGACCCATGATCCGGCACGAATGCCACCCTCATCGCCGGCAAATTTCACAGGTTGACCAAACGCTGCCTCAAGGGCGGGCAGGGTAACGCGCAACGACATCTCGGGCACCACTTGACCCTTGGGCCGTCCAAAATGCGCCATCAACACAGGTTTGCCACCGGCGGCCAGTATGTCACGCACTGTTGGCACAATGCGCTCAATCCGCGTGGCGTCGGTGACGATGCCATCGGAGACCGGTACGTTTATATCGACTCGCACCAGAACCACTTTACCGTTCAGATTAACATCATCCAGAGTTTTCCAGCCCATTTCAGACCTCCATTTTGCACTGATTTTCGCCTAGTTTCACCATCAGGCGGACAGGGTCAATGCGGCACAGTGTATTGCCCCTTTAATATTGTGCGCATCCCGCTTAGGTTCGCCCCAAATTAAAACACGAAAAGGAGCGCCTGACATGGCCGATATTAAAGACCCCGAAAATACAATCCTGATGGAACTTAAAGATGGCACCGTAACAATTGAGCTTTTGCCTGACGTTGCGCCAAAGCATGTTGAGCGTATGAAAGAGCTGACGCGCGCCGGTGCCTATGACAACGTCTGTTTTCACCGTGTAATTGATGGTTTTATGGCCCAAACCGGTGATGTGGCCAACGGCAACATGGAAAATGATTTCAACCTGCGTGCTGCTGGCACCGGTGGGTCCGAGCATCCAAATGTCCCAGCCGAATTTTCCAAAGTGCCGCATGCCCGTGGCAGCATTGGCGCTGCACGGTCGCAAAACCCTGATTCCGCCAATTCGCAGTTCTTTATCAACTTTGGTGACAACGCGTTTTTGAACGGTCAGTACACCGTTTATGGCCAAGTGATTGACGGCATGGATCATGTTGACGCGATTGCCCGTGGCGAGCCGCCAATGAACCCGGACCGGATGGTCAGCATGAAAGTGGCTGCAGATGCTTAAGACATTGTGGTTGCCCATTGTCCTTGTGGGGCTCGGGGCGGCGATTTGGGGGGCGTTCCTACTTTATGGAACCGAATCCAAATCCTTGTCCAGCGACACCCCAAGTCCAAATCTGGTGATCGAGGTTGGCGGCAGTCACAGTGGTACCATTGTGATTGATCTGTTGCCAAATGTTGCTCCAAAACATGTGGAACGCATTATCGCGCTGGCAAAATCTGGCGCATATGATGACGTGATTTTTCACCGCGTGATTGACGGCTTTATGGCGCAAACCGGTGACGTCCAATTTGGTGTGCGCGGGGCGGACAATGGTAGGGCTGGTATGGGAGCTTCGACTTTACCTGATTTGCCGGCCGAGTTTTCCAACATCCCGTTCAAACTGGGCACCGTTGGGGCTGCACGATCAAGCAACCCAAATTCTGCCAACAGCCAGTTCTTTATCGTGCTGGCACCTGCTAAACATCTGAATGGTCAGTATACGGTATTCGGTCAAGTGACCGAAGGTCTGGAGACGCTTTACAACATAAAGCTGGGAAATTCGAACGCCAATGGGGCGGTCGATGATCCTGACTATATGGTGAAAGTCACGGTCACCAACGAATGATATCGATGGGGCGTGCCCTGCGCACGCTCCATCACTCTGTCGTGAGCAGGGCTATTTTCGCACAGCCTGTTCTGCCATCCTTTGGGCACCTAAACCGGAGGATTTACGATGCGACGCACCTTGCGAATATTTCCGTTGATCGCCAGCCTTATGGCCGTGTTTGTTACCACGGCGCAGGCAAACCCGGAGCGCTGGAAATCGGAATGGCCCAACACTGATTTCTCCCGCTCCAGCGTGACCGACTGGAGCGAAATCCTGTCAGGTGGTCCGCCCAAGGACGGCATACCGGCGTTGTCGGACCCCAATTTCCGCAAAGTTGCCTCGGAAAGCCGGATTGATGCCCGTGAGCCGGTGATTGCCGTCGAAATCAAGGGCCAGGTCCCGCGTGCCTATCCGATCCGCTATTTGACGTGGCACGAGATTGTGAATGACAAAGTCGGCGGCGTGCCTTTGGCGGTGACGTTCTGCCCGTTGTGTAATTCGGGCATGGTGTTTGATCGACGGGTGGGGGGCAAGCTGCGCCAGTTCGGGGTGTCGGGCAAGCTGCGCAATTCGGACATGGTGATGTATGACGTTGAAACCGAAAGCTGGTGGCAACAGGCGATAGGCACCGGTATTGTTGGTAAGCACAAGGGCGATGTGTTGAAACAATTACCCAGTTGGATGGAAAGCTGGGCCGAGTTTAGCGCCCGCAATCCGAATGGTTTGGTGATGGACGAGCCGGATTGGCGCCGTGCCTATGGGAATAATCCTTATGTCAGTTACGATTCCTCGGCACGTCCGTTCCTTTATGGTGGTGAAATGCCGCCGCATGGCATTCCGCCTTTGATGCGGGTGGTGCGGGTCGGCAAGCGAGCCTGGCCTATGAGCCGCCTGAGTGATGAGGGCGAAGTACGTGAAAACGGATTGGTGATCAGTTGGGCCGCAGGCCAAGCCTCGGCGCTGGATTCGCGCAGTATTGGCAATGGCAAGGACGTCGGCACGGTTAGGGTGCGGGATGGCAACGGCCGCAATGTGGCGCATGACGTGATGTTTGCCTTTGCGTTCCATGCGTTTTTCCCGCGTGGCAAGTGGATGTTGCCTCGGGGCAGTTCTGATTGATGAAGACTGACTGGGTCAATCAGAACTGACCCTAAATGAGCTGACGCGCATTTTTGTTGGTAAAACCCCCTCGATCCCCCTGAAGGGGGAGGCGATGGAGTAGATTTACGCGCGCTAACGCGAAGCGGTGATTGGGTTGATATTGGAGCCTCCGGCGGAGGTATTTTGGGCAAGAAGAAGCTAAAGGGTGAGTGTGACCAGCGCGTGGCGTTTTTTGCCAGCCGAGAGTTTGAGCGGCGGCTCTAGATCATCACTTGTGACCATCTGGCCTGCACTGGTAACGGGTGCATCATTCATCTTGGCCCCGTTTTCCGCGATCAGGCGTTTGGCGTCTTTGCCGGATTTGGCAAGGCCGGATTTTACGAAGAGTTGCACGATGGAGATGCCATCACCAATGTCCTCGGCGCTTAAGGCGATTGTGGGCAGATCATCGCCAACGCCGCCTTTTTCAAACACCTCAACAGCGGTGGCCTCGGCTGTTTTGGCGGCCTCGGCCCCGTGCGCCAGTGTTGTCACCTCATTGGCCAGCCGGATTTTGGCGGCATTGATGTCGGCACCGTCCAGCGCACCTAGGCGGTCGCATTCTTCAATTGGCAGTTCGGTGTAGAGTTTCAGGAACCTGCCCACATCGGCATCCGTGGTGTTGCGCCAGAACTGCCAGAATTCATAAGGGCTGCGCATGTCGGGGTTCAACCAAACCGCGCCATCTTGGGACTTGCCCATCTTTTTACCGTCAGATGTTTCCAGCAGCGGTGTGGTCAGTCCGAATATCTGGTTGTCCAGCACACGGCGGGTCAGGTCGATCCCGTTGACGATATTGCCCCATTGATCGGAGCCGCCCATCTGCAAAAGACAGCCGTAGCGCCGGTTTAGTTCCAGAAAATCATAGGCTTGCAGGATCATGTAGTTGAATTCAAGGAACGACAGTGATTGTTCACGATCAAGCCGCGATTTCACCGATTCAAACGCCAGCATTCGGTTGACCGAGAAATGCCGGCCAATGTCGCGTAAGAAAGACAGATAGTTTAGGCCATCCAGCCACTCCGCGTTGTTGACCATTTCCGCATCGGTTTCCCCATCGCCAAAGTTGACGTAACTGGAAAATGCGGCCTTGATGCCCGCGATGTTGGCATTGATCGCGGCATCATCCAGCAGTGGGCGCTCATCGGTGCGAAAGGAGGGATCCCCAACTTTGGTGGTGCCGCCGCCCATCAAAACGATCGGTTTATGGCCGGTTTTTTGCAGCCAGCGCAGCATCATGATCTGGATCAGGCTGCCCACATGCAGCGATTTGGCGGTGGCGTCAAAGCCGATATAGGCCGGTACAACGCCTTTGATCAGGGCTTCGTCCAATGCTTGATAATCGGTGCAATCGGCCACAAAGCCGCGTTCCAGCATCACCCGCATGAATTCTGATTTGGCGTGGTAAGTCATCTTGATAAATATCCGTTCTCATGTGCTTTGGACCCTGATATATCGGGGCGAGCGTCGAAGGGAAAGAGCATGTTGAAATCAGGACCGATTTGGGCGCTTGGCGCAATGTCTGGTACGTCGCTGGACGGGGTTGATGCGGCCATGCTGCGCACCGATGGAGTGTCGATCTTCGGGTTTGGCGAAAGTCGGTATCGTGCTTTTAGCGAGGCCGAACGGACTGTGCTTATCGCCGCGCTTGGGAAATGGCCGGGCGAATCTGGTGTGGCTGAGGCCGCTGAATTGGCTGAAACGGCTCATGCAGAGCTGCTCGACGGGTTTAAGGACGCGGATATTGTCGGTTTTCATGGTCAGACATTGGCACACGAGCCTGCGGGGCGAGGCACCCATCAAGCGGGCAATGGCAGCATTTTGGCCGAGGTTTTGGGTCTGCCGGTGGTTTGGGATTTTCGCACGTCCGACGTTGAAATGGGCGGGCAGGGCGCGCCACTGGCCCCGTTTTTCCATTTTGCCTGTGCCAAATGGATCAAATCAGACGCCCCGGTGGTGTTCCTAAATCTGGGCGGGGTGGGCAATGTGACATGGGTGGACCCTGCCAAGGAAAACCCAGAAGACAAGGGCGCGTTACTGGCGTTCGACACTGGTCCTGCCAATGCGCCGATCAATGACCTGGTGGCGGCGCGGTTGGGGCAACCATTTGATCAGGGGGGGGGGCTGGCCTTGCAAGGGGCGGTGGATGAGCCACTGGTTGAGGCGTTTTTGGAGCGTGGATATTTTCATAGAATGCCGCCTAAGTCATTAGACCGAAACGGTTTTGAAGATGTTATTGAGTTGGTTAAAAACCTCAGTGATATTGATGCATGTGCGACGTTGACGGCGATTGCGGCGGCCTCGGTTGCCAAGGGAATGGAGCATTGCCCAATCCCGCCAACCCGTGTGTTGGTCACCGGTGGCGGACGGCACAATGCGGCTATGATGGCGATGCTTGCGGCCCTGTTGGATTGCCGCGTGCATGCGGTTGAGGATGTCGGACTGGATGGTGATATGCTGGAGGCGCAGGCCTTCGCCTATTTGGCGGTGCGGGTGTTGCGCGGGATGGCGACCTCCGGCCCATCAACCACAGGGGTTGCTGCCCCCGTTGGCGGTGGAAAAATTAGTCGGCCGTCAAGCTGAGCACCCTAATTGAGTGGACCTAATCGTAAGGAATTTCAAAGCCTTGCGGCATCATTTCGAACCCGTCGAAATGAAATCCGGGCGAAACGGTGCAGCCGACGAGGGTATAGTCGCCGGTGCTGCGGGCTGCTTGCCAGTGGTGAGCTGGCACGATCAATTGAGGGGCCTCATCATTCAACACATCCGGCCCTAACAGGTGGTCACGAGCCGGCCCTGATTTGGTTTGCGCCGTGCTCAAGATCAGCGGCGCACCCGCGTAGTAATGCCAGATTTCAACGGCATCGACACGGTGCCAGCGGCTTACTTCACCAGCCTTGAGCAGGAAATAGATGCAGGTGCCAACGGGCCGCGCCCCGCCAGTCGATTGAGCGACCCAAGTTTGTCGATAATGCCCACCCTCTGGGTGCGGCATCAATTTTAGCCGAGATATTAGTGTGTTGGCGACGTTCATAGGTTGGACGGCCCGGTATTCCCAGTTGGGCCGATATCAGCCCCATGGGATTGATCCTGATTGGCCAATCCACGCCAGCGCTCGTCACGACCAATCAAATAGCGCTCAAGTTCTGCGATGGTTGGGCTATTGGTGTTGATAAATTTAGTAGCCTCTTCAAGCTCATGCCGCAATTGCTGATTTGAGGCACCCCTTTGGCGCAAGGTCTTTCCATCACGGGTGCGCAGGGGGGCCTCATCGGATTTCGTGCTGATCTGAAGACCTGGTAAATGCTGACTTCTGGACACCTGCGTTACCCTACGGGGCTTGGACGGCGGCGTCCAACGCGGCCCGCCAATATAGACAGCGGCAAACATAATTTTGGCTTTTTTCGGGGGCGTTCCCCCAACCCTGAGCGCATCATAGAACATGCGGTGAACGTTCTGCCATGTGTCGGAGTGATATTGCGCCAGATTTTCGTTGCCGATGCCGCAATAGGCATCATGAATGGCGGCGGCGTTGACGAATTCCTTACTTTGCGGGTCGCCCACCATGGCGACAAAAACCGGCGGGATAGACGCGCCGTCCGTTAGGGTGCCTTTTGGTGCGACCCAAGTTTTTTTCCTAGAATCTACAAACTGTAGGTCGCTGGCCATTGGATAGAAATCTTCCTTGCGCAGCATCATCCGGATAGGGGTGGTCAACAATGATAGTGGCGCGTTGAAAAAGGCGCAGATTGATTGGGATGAACCCTGACAGGAATTCTCGGGGACTGCTAGATTATGTACGGTGTTTGCGGATTGCGACACAGGTTGGCTACAAGCACTCAGACCTAAAAGCAGTGCGAAAACGGGGCGATACATAATTTCCTCATAAAAACATAGTTACCGTGTGTTTGGGGCGGCCAATTTGCTCAACGAATAGTTCAGCCGCTTCACAAATCCTCCGCCCCAAAAAGCTATTTCAGAATTGAACGGCCAGCATATTCCGCCGTTTCGCCCAGCATTTCCTCGATCCGGATCAGCTGGTTATATTTGGCGAGCCTGTCGGAGCGCGCCAAGGATCCGGTTTTGATCTGACCGCAGTTGGTCGCCACAGCCAGATCGGCGATGGTGGCGTCCTCGGTTTCGCCCGAACGGTGCGACATCACGCAAGTCATACCCGCGCGATGCGCCATATCAACAGCTTTGAGTGTTTCGGACAAGGTGCCGATTTGATTGACTTTAACCAACAACGAGTTGGCGGCTTTCTTCTCAATGCCCGTGGCCAACCGTTCGGGATTGGTGACAAATAAATCATCGCCGACCAGCTGAATTTTATCGCCCATGGCCGCAGTCAAGGCGACCCAGCCGTCCCAGTCATCCTCGGACATGCCGTCCTCGATGCTGATGATCGGGTAATCCGCAACCAGTGCTTGCAGGTAAGCGACGTTTTCTGCGGATGATAGCGATTTGCCTTCGCCCTTCATTTCGTATTTGCCATCGACGTAATATTCGGTGGCGGCACAATCCAGCGCCAGATAGATGTCCTCGCCAGGTTTGTAGCCAGCTTTTTCAATCGAGCGCAGGATGAAATCCAGCGCGTCGCGGGTTGAGGACAGGTTCGGCGCAAATCCGCCCTCGTCGCCGATGCCAGTGGACAGACCAGCGGCTGACAATTCGCCTTTTAGCGTGTGGAACACCTCAGCGCCCATGCGAACGGCGTCACGGATATTGCTGGCCGACACAGGCATGATCATGAATTCCTGAATGTCGATGGGGTTATCGGCATGTTCGCCGCCATTGATGATGTTCATCATTGGCACGGGCAGCATACGGGCCGAAGTGCCACCAACGTAACGGTACAGCGGTTGTTCGGAATAGGCCGCAGCAGCGTGAGCAACCGCCAGAGAGACACCCAAAATTGCGTTTGCGCCCAGACGCGATTTGTTCGGCGTGCCGTCCAGTTCGCACATAATCGCGTCAATGGCTTCTTGCTCGCCGCTGTCCATGCCAGCCAGCTCTTCGGCAATTTCACCGTTCACAGCGGCCACGGCCCCTAGAACGCCTTTGCCCAGATAGCGGGATTTGTCCCCGTCGCGTTTTTCAGCGGCTTCATAGGCTCCCGTTGACGCGCCCGAGGGCACGGCAGCGCGGCCCATTGTACCATCCTCAAGGGTCACATCTACCTCGACGGTCGGGTTACCACGGCTGTCCAGAATTTCGCGGGCAAAGATGTCGATGATGGTGCTCATGGGAATGGTCCTTTTGAGGTAAATGTATTCAGGTTGGGCCTGTTTTACTGTGCTTATTGGCCCAAGGAAAGGGGGCAAATTAGGGCAAATTTTCAATATATTTAAGCGGCAGTGTTTGAAAACCTTAAGGAGTCATCGGGTACCTGTGCAGGGCTACACCGCGCACCCGTTCACAACCAAGTCATTAGCGGAGATGACTATGACTACCATTGAGGCGATTTATATTGGGTCGATGTCTGATCTCGATCCAGATGAATCCAATTCTGATAGCGAAAATGCTGGCGATCTGGTTGGCCTGACATTTGGGTCCTCTGAGGTGCCGCTTTATGACAGCACTGGTGCATTGACCTTTGACGATACAAATGGTGACGGGTCTTTTTCCGACAATGATAGCGGAAATATTGGCGATGATCTGATATATAATGGCACAGCATCAACGCTTGATAGCAGTCTCGTTTACGATGTAACGGTCAATTTCTCCAATGGCACATCGGCCACGACTTCAATGATCGCTTTGCAGGATGTTTCGGGGCGGGTGTTTCTAGCGCCATTTAACGCAGGGAGTTCTTACAATGAAGTACTGGACGATTTCCCGATCACTTCGATCCATATTGATTATGTCGTTGGAAGCAATTACGGCGGTGTTAGCGGTTCTCTTGAACAGGATGCCTTTATCACCTGTTTTGCGGCAGGCACCTTGATCGCAACCCAGAAAGGCCAGATTGATATTGCGCAGCTTTCGGTTGGCGACAGGGTTTGCACAATGGATCACGGCTATCAGCCCATTCGCTGGATTAGGGGGCGCAGGGAGCGCGCAATCGGGAAATTTGCGCCCATCAGAATTGCCAAAGGGGCGTTGGGGCAAGGGCTGCCATCACGCGACTTGCGGGTGTCGCCGCAGCACCGGATTTTGGTGCGCTCGAAAATTGCCCGCCGGATGTTTGGCTGTTTTGAAGTGCTGCTGGCGGCAAAAAAAATGCTGGGGATGCCGGGGATTACGGTGGATCACAATTCCAGACATATTACGTATTGGCATTTCCTGTTTGACCATCACGAAATTGTCTTTTCCGAAGGGGCCGCAACCGAGAGCTTTTACACAGGTCCAGAGGTGATGAGATCGTTGGATACAGAGAGCACAAATGAAATATTTGCTCTGTTCCCCGAATTGGCCGAAAGGGCGGTGTTGCCAACCGCCGCGCGGCCTATTGTTCAAGGAAAACGGCAAAAGCGGCTATTGGAACGCCATAAGAAAAACAGCCGTCTGATTTATCAGGATTGCGCTTAGGATTAGGCGCGGTGGATTAAGCGCGGTGCCGTTCGCGCAGAAAGGCATAGAGCCCGGCAGCAATGGTGATCGCAACACCGACCAATGTCCACATATCAGGGCGCTCCCCAAACACAATCGCCCCGACAACCAGGGCGAACAATATCCGCGTATAGCGAAACGGGGCCACAACCGAAACATCCCCAATCCGCATCGCAGCCGTAATCGCCCAATACCCACCCACCGAGAGGATGACCAAACTGAAGATTTGCCCCCAATTCACCAGACTCATTTGTTGCGGCGTTTGACCCAGCGCCATTAAGAACAGCCCTGCAGGGATCAGCATTGAAATGCCATAGGTCGACAGGCGCAAGGTTGGCATGTCGCGTGGCACCATTCGGCTCGCCAGATCGCGCATCGCAAGGCCAAACATCCCGACCACCGCCCAGATTGAGGCCACATCAAAACTGCTGCCACCAGGCCGCAAGATAATCAGCACCCCGACAAAACCGATGAATATTGCGCTCCAACGGCGCCAGTGCACCCGTTCCTTGAGCAAAACCACTGCCCCAAACGTCACCGCCAGCGGTGTGGCCTGAATGATGGCTGACGCGGTTGATAGATCAATCTTCGAGAGGGCCGTGATATAGCATATGGTGCCAATGATTTCGCTGGCATTGCGCAGCATGACTGGAAACAGGAAAAAGTCCCGCGCCAATATGGCATCCCCCTTGGCGCGGGTTAGCAGCGCAAAAATTAAACCGCCAAAGACGCCGAGCAACAGCAGGATTTGTGCAACCGGCAGATCGTTTGACGCGGATTTTACAAAGCTGTCGGCGGCCGTGAAACCGACCATCGCGATGATCATCAAGCCGATGCCGCGTGGGTTGTCGCGTGACTGATTCTGGCTCATTTGCGGATTGGCACGCCATATAATTCCAACCGATGCCCCTTCAGCCGGTATCCCAGCTTTTGTGCAATCTTTTCTTGCAAGGCCTCGATTTCAGGGTCGATAAATTCGATCACTTTTCCTGAATTCATGTCGATCAGATGGTCGTGGTGCTCACGATCCGCCGATTCATACCGTGAGCGTCCATCGCCAAACTCGTGTTTGTCCAGAATGCCCGCCTCTTCAAACAATTTGACGGTGCGGTACACTGTTGCAATCGAAATGCGGGCGTCAACCGCACTGGCGCGGGCGTATAGCTCTTCGACATCCGGGTGGTCAAAGGCGTCTTCCAGCACCGTCGCAATGACGCGGCGCTGTTCTGTCATGCGCAAGCCAGAGCGTTCGCATTTGCTGATGATTGTCTCAGGCATGAAAACCCCCCAGATGAATTCCATCAAGGTTTAAGCGATAACGCGCGCGGCCTCCACCAATTTTTTCCAAAGAAATGCCCCGCCTGCACATTTGCGCGGCGGGGCAATTCGGTGTTGATCCTGCATTGCGGGCCTAGCCGTAAATCGTCGGCACGCCCAATTGCGCGTGAATGTGGTTCACATTGGGTTTGTCGATGCCAAGCTCGGTGGCAAAATCGTGCAAATACTGCGCCTCGGTCTGGTTATCCAGATCAATGCCCATGATGGACATGGCATAAACCTGTGCCTCCATACCGTTTGGCACTTGGCGCGCTAACCCTTTGACATCAATCTCGGCGGCCAGTTCAGCATTCACGAAATCGCGTTCCTGCGGGGAAATATCGCCCAGCTTGTCCAGCAGTTTTTCGCGCTCGCTATCGTCGATCTTGCCGTCCGATTTGGACGCCTGGATCATGGCCCGTAGCATCAGACCTGCCGCGACTTCTTGTTGCGGGGTCGGGGGGACTTCGGGCTCGCCGCCGTGGGTCAGGGATTGGTTGAACTTACCGCCAAAGCTGTTTTGTTTGTTGGCCGACTTGTCCTTGCTGTTGGATTCGGCACTCGGGACCGCGGCTGCAGCGCTTACGCCTGCACCTGCGCCCAGCAGACCACCAAGCAATCCGCCCAGATCGCCGCCACCTTTGCCCATGCCGCCCAGCAAGTCACCTAAACCGCCTTGGCGAGACTCTTTGCCAGCAAGACCATCCAGAATACTATCCAGCCCGCCGCTGCTGCGTGTGGTTTGAACGCCACCGCGCGGGGTGCTGGCATCACTCAGACCATCGAGCAAACCGCCCAGGCCGCCTTGGTTGGAACTGCGCCCAGTCTGTTGTTGACCACCACCCAACAAGCCACCGAGCATGTCTTCAAGCCCGCCGCCCTGTTTTCCAGCACTGCCGCCACCCGTCAAGGCATCGAGCAATCCACCACCACCACTGTTTTTTGGGGCTGCACGGGTTTTGCCAGCCATGCTGCTAACGCCTTTGGCGACGGCTATGCCGATGGCAACTTTTGCCAGTGTTTTCATAAGACTCATAATGGCTCCCCAGGATGTTCATTCGAATTGGGCTCCTTTTGGCACAAAATACAGGCCAGGATTAGGGGGAAAAATGTTCACCTTAGCGCAACGTGGGGCTCAGAATGCTTGATGGACGTCACACATTATGATAATTGAATGTAAGTTTGATAAATCACGCGCAACTGAACAGGGAGTTCACTATGTCATTTGAATATGAAGGCAGCGAAATTGAAACAGACGCCAACGGCTATTTGACCAACCAAGAAGACTGGTCCGAAGAGATGGGCCGCTTTATGGCCAGTGCTGACAACATCGAGCTGACCGAGCGTCATTGGGATGTGATCAACTACCTACGTGAAGAATACTTCGACAACGGCCAAGTCCACCCCAACACCCGCACCATCATGAAAGCGATGTCATCGGCGTGGGGCGAAAAAATCAAACAGGGCGATTTGTATGCGCTGTTTCCGGGCGACCCGTCCAAACAGGGCGGCAAACTGGCGGGATTGCCAGAGAGCCGTCGCAAGGGTGGATACTAAGCCCGACGAATAGGATATATGTTGCGCCGCAGATATCAGGTCTGCGGCGCTGTGCGTTTGACTACATCAACTCCGGTTCGCGCCCGATCCGTTTGGCCAGCGGGGCCACCGTCAACCCCTGCACGATGATCGAGAACATCACCAGAATATAGGTCGCCGCCAATATCAGCGGTTTATATTCGCTGTCGGGCAGGGACAGGGCCAAGGCGACCGATATGCCGCCCTTTAAGCCGCCCCATGTCATAATCGGCACCACCCCTTGGGAAAATTCGCGGAATGGTTTGAGCACCAGCACCGGCACCGCCACCGCCACCAAACGGCCAAACAACGACAGACCAATTGCGCCGATTCCGGCAACGATCGCATCATCGGTAAAGGCCACTGCGAACACCTCGAACCCGATCATCAGAAACAGCACGGCGTTCAGGATTTCGTCGATCAACTTCCAGAAGGCTTCGACATATTTGCGTGTCTCCTCAGACATGCCGTGCTTCACCCCGACATCGCCAATAAACAGACCGGCGACCACCGCCATGATGGGGGCGGAAACATGCAGGTAAATAGCCAGCTCATACCCGCCAAAGGCCAGTCCCAGCGTGATCAGCACCTCAAGCGAATAATCATCAATCAAGCGCATCACGCGGAAGGTCAACCAGCCCAGAGCCGCACCTAGAACCGCGCCGCCGATGGCCTCTTGGCCGAACAGTTTTAGTGCACCAACAAAGCCCGTAGCGTGTTCACCGTGGCCGGACGGGAACGCCATGCCGACCAGCACCAAAAACACCACATAGGCAACGCCATCGTTGAACAGGCTTTCGCCCGCGATCTTGGTTTCCATCGACTTTTTCAGGTTGGCCGCCCGCAACACGCCCAATACTGCCACCGGATCAGTTGGCGAGGCCAGCGCGCCAAACACCAGCGCCACCAGTATTGGCATGCCCGTCAGCCAACTGAACCCGACGCCGATGATGGCGGTGGACAGGCCGACCCCGATGGTTGCCATCAGGGCCACCAAAACCCATTCGCGTTTCAGGTCCGACAATTTCACATGCAAAGCGCCCGCAAATAGCAACAGCCCCAACATGCCCTCGAGCAGGGCGTTGGAAAACTCCAACTCCTCCACTTGCGAGCGCACCGCGTCCGCCATGCCCCAGGCGGGCAGCAGGTAATCAAGCCCCATCACGCCGAGGGACGCCAGAAACGCCACGATCAGAATGCCAATCGACGAGGGCAGTTTCAAAATCAGGTAGTTGATGGCGCCAAAGGCCCCTGCCAGCACGATCAATAGCGAGGCAATTTGCAGAAGTGTCATATAAGGCGTCCCTGATTTGTCTTTGTTTGCAGGTCTCTTATCACAAACGGCTTATGAATGGGAACGCGCAACATAGACGTGTTCGCCTAATGCGAATTGTGGCAAAGAGGTTGGTTCTACTCGTTGCTGGCGGCTTTCAGCCGTTCGTAGGCTTCAGTGCCTCGATTTTTATCTTTGTGTTGGGCCGTATCAAAAGCGGTTTTGGCCTTTCCCATCTGAGGCTGTGGGCAAATTGGAGCTTGCAACACCGACGCCCCCGTGCGCTGTTGGCTCAAACAAAGGACACCCACATGCAACGCAAACCCAACATTGACCTTTTCGGTGCCGTATCGCTGATTGGCGTTTCATTTCTACTGGGGTTTAACCAAGTGGTGATCAAGGTGGTGAACGGTGGTCTACAGCCGGTGTTTTTTGCCGGATTGCGATCCTTGGGTGTGATCTTTTGTGTTTATCTATGGATCCGGCTGCGGGGGCGAAAACTGGATTTCAAACCAGGCACCATTGGCGCTGGCATCCTGATGGGGCTGATCTTTGCGTTTGAATTTATCTGCCTGTTTATCGCGATGGACCTGACCAGCGTGATCCGCACCACCGTGATCTTTTATTCCATGCCTGTCTGGTTGGCGATTGCTGCGCACTTCCTGATCCCCGGCGAGCGGGTCACACCGATCAAGGCCACTGGATTGGCTATGGCCTTTGCGGGGGTGGCTTATGCGATCCTTTCACGCGGATCAGTCGGCGAGAGCAGTCTGGCGGGCGATTTGTTTGCCTTAGGCGCGGCGATGGCTTGGGCTGCTATTGCGCTGGTGGCACGCGCAACGCGATTGTCCGAGGTGCGGCCCGAAATGCAGGTGTTTTGGCAGGTGGTGGTCTCGGCCCCGATCTTGTTGTTGATCGCGACGGTGTTCACCCCGGTTTTTGGCCCACTGATTCGAGACCTTGAACCGATCCATTTGTGGGGGCTCGGTTATCAGATCGTCGTGGTTGTGACCGGAGTCTTCATGTTTTGGTTCTGGTTGCTGACGATTTACCCGGCCAGTTCAGTGGCCTCGTTCGGTTTTCTGACGCCGATCTTGGGGGTGTTTATGGGTTGGGGGTTGCTGGGCGAAGAAATCAACGCGGCTATAATCGTTTCGTTGGTGTTGGTTGCGGGTGGGATCGTTTTGATCAATCGACCTGTGCGCCAACCCGCGCGCGACGCTGGTTAACCTCGACATCCGCCCAAACCGGCAAATGATCCGAGGCCCGATTGGCTGGCACCCCGCCCCAGACCCCTGCCGTTTTCAAATGTACTTCTTTGCTGATTGCAAATCGATCCAGCGCCGCCATAGGGCGGGCTGCGTGAAACGACAAGCCAGGCGCATGAACGGTGAAATGATCCTTTAGTGGTTCCATCCCTTTGGCGGGGGACCATTCGTTGAAATCACCTGTAATAACAGTCGGCAAATCCGGCAGCGGCGCAAGGGCGGCCAAAATTGCATTCATTTGTTCCAGCCGATAGCGCCGGATCAACCCCAGATGCACCGCCACCAGCCGCAGTGGCCCAATCTGGGCGATCACAGCGCCACGCGGCTCCAACCCCGGCAAGGTTAAACGCTGGATGTCACGCACCTGCAAACCATCCCGCACCAACACCGCATTGCCGTGCCAGCCCAGTGACACACCGGTTTCATCCAGATCAAGGGCGGTAAAGTCACTGTAGGATTTGATCAGATCATGGGGCAGGGCGGCAGGACGTTTGCCCATGCGCCGATCCGCCTCTTGCAGGGCCACGATATCGGCCTCAATGCTGTTGATCACCTCAAGGCTACGAAACGGCGCACGCTTGCGGTCCAGACCAACGCATTTGCGCAAATTATATGAGGCAAGGCGAAGCGCATGTGACATGCCCTCTATATAGGCTCATTGTGACAATGATTGAAGATCTCGTCGATCAGGGCTATTTGAAATGTATGAAACTTAGTGGACAAAGTGTTGTGGTATACCTGATCTGGGCCGTTTTGGTGCTGGAACTGGTGTTGTCGCTCTTTAATGGACATTATTCTCTGGCCTTTATTGCGCTGATCACTTTGGCGCTGTCACTGGCACCAGTGATTTTCGCGGATAGGTTCGATATTCAACTGCCGGTGCATTTCTTTGCGGGCATCGTGGTGTTCATCTTTGGCACTGTCTATCTGGGCGAGGCCTCGGGATTTTATGAGAAATACTGGTGGTGGGACATCCTGCTGCATGGCGGCTCGGCCATGGGGTTTGGTCTGATCGGGTTCATCTTTGTGTTCATCCTGTTCGAGGGCGACAAATACGCCGCCCCACACTGGGCGCTGGCCTTGATCGCGTTTTGCATCGCCATCAGCATCGGGGTGGTGTGGGAGGTATTCGAATTTGCGATGGACCAGCTGTTTGGCATGACCATGCAGAAATCCGGCCTGATCGATACGATGTGGGATTTGATTGTCGATATCATCGGCGCGGGTGTCGGGGCGATGGCGGGTTTTACCTATCTGAAAGGCCGCGAGCGTCATGGATTACCGGGCATAATTGGCGAGTTTGTGGCCAAGAACCGGCGGCTTTTTCGACGTAAGAAACGTTGAATATCAATGGCTAAAAGGTGTGATCTGCAAGGTTTTCATAACCTGTTGATCTGGGGGAAACGCACGAACGCCTCGCTTTCACCTCCCAATCAGACTACCGTTAATCTAGCAATGCACGCCATTATTACCGACGGATTCTCAAATTGATACATATATCACGAACAACCAAATTATGGTCTTTCATAGGGTTTGTGGCCGTTTTGATTGCCCAGCTTCCATTTTACGTGACTGAAAATGCGACAGCCCTATCACCTTTGCCTATTCAGTATTTGATTTATATGTTTTCGATACCAGAATTTTTACTGTATTCTCCTTTATTCATTGTAACAATTTTACTTTTCCCCGTCATGTTTATCCTCCAGTTTTGGCTTTTGCATGACAAGAAGTATTTTCTAACCATCCAGATTGGCTTGCTCGTTGTGATTTGGATTTTGACGCCTTTGTATTTTTGGGCAAGCTGGGATTACGGCATTAAGTGGATGGGACAAAGCCATACCTACAGTGTTGTCGCGGAACACATTATCAGTCTTTTGTTATTGTCTGGATTGGCCATATGGGCCCGCAAAAGCGCACATCTTGCCAAAGTATATTTGTTGAATATCCTCTTATTCTGTTTTCTGATTTGGGGGGCGTTCCCAGTGTTGGGCGAACTGCCATAATCCGTCCTTCGTCTGGGCGAAAACTATCTAATCGCCACAGACCGGTTCTGAACCTTTACGTTCCGCAAAATGTTTGCGTGACTTCTTCTTCTTCGGTGGGTGGGCGGCGCAGGTCAGCATAGTCCTCAATATCCTCAAACGGATTCGCCAACGCGGCGTTCAGGCGCTCGAAGGGGGCGTAATCTCCTGCCACAGCCGCCTGTATCATCTCCTCGACCCGATGGTTGCGCGGGATCAGGGCAGGTGAGGCGCCGCGGATCAAAGCATGTTGTTGATTCAGCGTCGTATCCTCTTGGGCAAGGCGGGCCTGCCAGCGGGTGTTCCATTCGTCAAAGACAGCAGGGTCTAGAAATTGGTCGCGGGCTTTGCCATCGGCCAAAGTGCGGAAGGTGTTGGTGAAATCGGCCTGCTGGGCCGCCATCCGCGCCAACAGATCACTGATCAACGCTTCATCCCCGCTTTGGGCCAGCTTTAGCCCCAGTTTACCGCGAAATTCCGCCAGCCAAGCAGCTTGGAACTGCGTGGCAAAGCTGTGCAACACTTCGGTCGCCTGTTCCACCGACGCGTCCGTGTCCTCGCCCATCAAGGGGATCAGGCTGGTGGCCAGTTGGGCCAGATTCCAGACGATGATTTCGGGCTGATTGTTATAGGCATAGCGCCCGCGCCGATCGATGGAGGAGTACAGACGGGCAGGATGATAGCTGTCCATGAACGCGCAAGGACCGTAATCGATGGTCAAACCACCAACATGGGTGTTGTCAGTGTTCATGACGCCGTGAATAAACCCAACCCCCATCCAGCGGGCGATCAACTTGGCTTGGGCCGTCACAACAGCGCTAAACAGACCCATCGGGCCAGCGGCCTCGGGGTAATGGCGCGCGATGGTGTAATCGGTCAGGACCTGCAAGGACGCAAGGTCTTGGCGGGCGGCGAAATACTGAAAGGTGCCAACCCGGATGTGGCTGGTTGCGACACGGCACAGCACGGCCCCGGGCAAAGGGGTTTCGCGCATCACGTCTTGGCCCGTGGTCACAGCCGCCAGCGCGCGTGTGGTGGGGATGCCCATCGCCGCCATCGCCTCGCTGACCACATATTCGCGCAGCACAGGACCAAGCCAGGCGCGTCCATCGCCACCGCGCGAATAGGGGGTACGGCCAGACCCCTTAAGCTGGATGTCTTGGCGGGTGCCGTTTTTATCAATCACTTCGCCCAGCAACATGGCGCGGCCGTCGCCCAGTTGCGGGGAAAAACCGCCAAACTGGTGACCCGCATAGGCTTGCGCCAAAGGGTCGGCCCCATCGGGCGCAACGCTGCCCGACAGCACCGCAACACCGGCGCGGGATTTCAATTCGTCCGGATTTAGCCCAAGCTGGTCCGCAAGTGCGGCGTTCAGCGCCACAAGTTCAGGGGCGCGCACTGGGCTGGGGCTGATACGGCTGTAAAAGGCGTCGGGCAAGGTGGCGTAGCTGTTGTCAAAGGGAATGCTGACCATGGCGCTACAACTGCCTTGTCATCAGGTGGTATTTTTCTCGGGTCTCGAACCCAAGGCGGGTATAGAGACGCTTGGCCTCGTCATTGCTGCTGTCAATTTCAAGGTGTAATGCCTTTACGCCGTGATCGGCCAAGGCGGGCATCAAGGTGCGCAAAACTTCGCCCCCCATGCCGCGCCCGCGCACGTTTTCGCGGATATAGAATTCATCAATGAAACCATCAATGCCGCCCATTTCGATGGAATAGCCGAAGGAAACAACGACATAACCCACCGGCCCTTGCCGAGGGCCAATCAGATAGGCGGCCCCGTGTGGCGAGCCTGCTAATAAGGGGCGCAAGGCGGCCTCTCGGGCCTCGTCCGATTGCTTGATACCCTCATGGGCATGAAACCGCGCCACAAGCGATTGCAAGCGGGGCAAGTCATCGGGTTTGGCCAAATGCAGGGCGGCACTCATGTCGGGTATTTCTCCAGTTCGCGCGGGTTTGTTTGGGTATTTGTAATGGACCCGTTTAACTTTTGTAATGCGTTGATCGCAAGACTAACAGCGGGGCGGGCAATAGGCGATAGTGCGTGGCTGTGGTTGGCTTAAAGTCGCGCAATACGCCTTGTCAGCAGATCAAAGAACCCGTCCGCATCCACATCCCCAATGAAAGTGGCATTGGGGGCGCGATCGGTGACATCCCACCAATCCGCCACTGTCATGCCGCGGGTCAGTTCGGACCTGGTCTCGATTTCGACATTCACAAAGCGGCCTTTGAACAGATCGGGCTGGATCAGATAGGCGGTGACACAGGGGTCATGCAGGGGGGCACCGTTGGAGCCGTATTTTTCCTTGTCGTAACGCTCAAAGAAATCCGTCATTTGGGCGACAGCTGTGCCGACTGGGGTGCCGATCCTGCGAAACGCATCATTGCGCACCGGGGTGACAAGCGCCTTATGGGTGACATCCAGTGACATCACCACGATAGGAGCGCCAGATTTAAACACGATATCAGCGGCTTCGGGGTCGACGTAGATGTTGAACTCGGCGGCGGGGGTTATGTTCCCGACCTCAAAATAGGCCCCCCCCATCAGGATGATTTCCTGTACCTTTTCAATTATATCCGGTGCTTTTTCAAAAGCGGTGGCGATGTTGGTCAGAGGCCCAATAGGGCACAGGGTGATGGTGTTTGCGGGCTGCGTGCGCAGGGTGTCGATGATGTAGTCCACCGCGTGGCCGTCCATCAGCGGCATATCTGGGTCAGGCAGGTTCGGGCCATCAAGGCCGGTTTTGCCATGCACATGTTCCGCCGTCACCAAGGTGTGGGCCAAGGGGCGATCACAACCTGCGTAAACGGGGATGTCGGTTCTGCCAGCGAGTTCGCAAACGATGCGGGCGTTTTTTTCGGTCAGCGGCAGGGGAACATTGCCCGCAACGGCGGTGATGCCTAATACGTCGATTTCCTCGGGGCTGGCCAGCGCCAGAAGGATCGCAACCGCGTCGTCTTGGCCGGGGTCTGTGTCGATGATGATTTTACGCGGCGTTGTCATGTGGGGATCCCTTATGCTGAACGGGCACAATGCCCGTGGGAAGACGGGCTGTCTAGCCAAATTAGGCGGTAAATGAGGGGTTGTGCCGCGCTGCGCGCGTCACCCCGCGCGCTGCCCCCTGACGGGGACAGCGCTTCGAGTGATTTGCAAATAAATTCAAAAAGAGGAACAAAATTCGCCCATTTTTGGGGTGAATTCCGTTCCTTGATTTTGCAATTTGCTCATAGGCAGGTATTTAGGGCAAGAAGAAGGGGAATGTTAGCCGTCGAAGTCGACCTCTTCGATCATCTTAAGGGCCGCGCCGCGCAGTTGGGCGATGTCCATCAGGTTAACGTTGTCGGCTGTGAAGCTGCCCCAACTTGCCACCAGCTCGCTGGGTTTTGTACCGGGGGCGATGGGGTATTCGTAGTTCTGCTCGGCATAGATTTCCTGTGCGGCAGGGGAGGCGAGAAATTCCATCAGCTTGATTGCATCGGCCTGATGGGGCGCGTGTTTGGTCAGGGCCATGCCGGAGACATTGACGTGAGTGCCGCCGCCTTCAAAGACCGGGAACACCACATTGACGCTATCGGCCCACGCGACTTGTTCGGGGGTGTTGACCATTTTGCCCATGTAATAGGTGTTGCCAAGCGCTACATCGCATTCGCCAGCCCAGACGGCTTTGACTTGAGCGCGGTCATTGCCTTGGGGTTTGCGGGCCAGGTTGGCTTTGACGCCCTGCAGCCATATCTTGGCGTCGGCTTCGCCCATGTGGTGGATGGCGGCGGATACCAGTGCGACGGTATAGGCGTGGGTGCCGGAGCGGGTGCAGATACGCCCCTTCCATTCCGGGGCGGCCAAGGCGTCATAGGTGGCGGGGGCGTCCGTTGCGCGGTCTTTGGAAGCAAAGAGAACGCGGGCGCGGGTTGTTAAGCCGAACCATTCGCCTGCGGGATCACGCAGATCGGCAGGGATGTTGGCGGCAAGCACGTCGGAGGTCACGGATTGGGTTAGCCCAGCCTCGACCACGCCATTTAGGCGGGCGATGTCCACGGTTAGGACCAGGTCTGCTGGTGTGCGATCGCCCTCGGCGGTGAGTTTTTCGATCACGCCCTTTTTCAGGAATGCGATGTTGACCGGGATGTCCGTGTTTGCAGTGAACTTGTCCATCAGGGGTTGGATCAATTCCGGTTGGCGGGTGGAGTAGATGTTGATCTCTTGGGCGAGGACGGGGGCGGCGAGGGCGATGGCCGCCGTTGCAAGCAGGGTGGTGCGGAATTTGGTGAACATTTTGAGGGCTCCGGTTGAGTTTCCTTTGCACTGCTTAAACCTGAGTGAAATAGTCGGGTCAATACCTGATTAAAAGGGTTGGATAGCTTTTATGCGCTCCGTGCGAGGGGTATTTGGGCAAAAAGAAGCCGGGGAGACTATTCTTCGGTTTTTACCACATCCCACAAAGCATCCATTTCAGCGAGGTCGGATTGGGCGGGGGTTTTGCCTCGGGCGGCCAGTTTTGCCTCAACCGCTTCAAAACGGCGGGTGAATTTGGCGTTGGCGGCGCGCAGGGCGGCTTCGGGATCCAAATTCAGGTGGCGGCCAAGATTTGCCATGACGAACAACAAATCGCCGAATTCTTCTTCGACCTCGGTTTGGGTAAGGGTGTCGCGGGCCTCAACCAGCTCACGGGATTCCTCATTGATTTTGTCCAGCACCTGATCGGTGGTGGGCCAGTCAAACCCAACCCGGGCGGCGCGTTTTTGCAACTTTAGCGCCCGCAACAGGGCGGGCAGACCAACGGCGACCCCGTCCAGAGCGCCGCGTTCGGATTTACCGGCGCGCTCGGCGGCTTTGATCGTTTCCCAATCGGCGGTTTGCTGGTCAGCGGATTTATCACGGCTCTCTTGGCCAAACACATGCGGATGGCGGGCGACCATTTTGTCGCTGATTGCATGGGCGACGGAGTCAAAGGTGAAGTGTCCCGCTTCTTCGCCTATCGCTGTGTGATAAACGGTTTGCAGCAGCAGATCGCCCAACTCGCCTTCAAGATCGGCCATATCGCCACGCTCGATGGCGTCGGCGACCTCATAGGCTTCCTCAATGGTGTAGGGGGCGATCGAGGCGAAATCCTGCTCGATGTCCCACGGGCAGCCCGTTTGCGGATCGCGCAGGCGGCGCATGATTTCCAACAGGCGCGGCATGCCGCCATCGGCATCATTTATCAAGTCGCCATCTGTGTCGTTGATCAGGTCGGTGTCATTATCCATTGCGCTATCGCCAAATCTGGGGAACTGTAGCGCTGAATTACACACCATGATTGCCAAGGAGTCCAGCAATGCCCGTCGTCAACCGTATCGCCGATTATGCCAAGGATATGCAGGGCTGGCGTCGCCATCTGCATCAACACCCTGAGCTGAGCTTTGAATGTCATGAAACGGCCGCCTTTGTGGCCGAACGGCTGCGCGAATTTGGCGTGGATGAGCTGCATGAGGGCATTGCGAAGACAGGGCTGGTGGCGATCATCAATGGTCAGGGTGATGGCCCGACGATAGGCTTGCGGGCCGATATGGATGCGCTACCGATGCCCGAGGAAACCGGGCTGGAGTATGCCTCGATCCATGACGGCAAGATGCACGCCTGTGGGCATGACGGCCACACCACGATGTTGCTGGGTGCGGCGCGGTATCTGGCGGAAACGCGCAATTTTTCGGGGCGGGTGGCGTTGATTTTCCAGCCCGCCGAAGAAGAAGGCGGCGGCGGCGAGGTGATGTGTGACGAGGGGATCATGGACACTTTTGATATCTCTGAGGTCTACGCGTTGCACAATATTCCAGATTTGCCGCTTGGCACATTTTCCACGACGCCGGGGCCGATTATGGCGGCGGCAGATGATTTTGTGATTAATATCAAGGGGGTGGGCGGACATGGTGCCTATCCGCAGGACACGCGTGATCCGGTGGTTGCGGTCGTGGCATTGGTCACAGCGATCCAGACGATCGTCAGTCGCAACCATGACACACGTAAAATGATGGTGGCCTCGGTGACGCAAATCCACACCGGCAGCACCCATAACGTCATCCCCGAGGTGGCGATGGTTGGCGGCACTGTGCGCACCTTTGACAAGGACGTGCAGGCAATGGCCAAGCGGCGTTTGAACGAGATTTGTGACGGTATTGCCGCCACATATCAGGTAGAGGTCGAGCTGACGTATAACGACGGCTACCCCGCGACCATCAACAATGCCGACAAGGTGGCGGAGGCCGCTAAAGTCGCGGCTGAAGTGGCGGGCGTTGACCATGTGGTGGCCGATCAGGACAGCGAAATGGGAGCCGAGGATTTCTCCTATATGTTGGAAAAGCGCCCTGGTGCTTATCTGTTCTTGGGGCAGGGCGATGGTCCTGGGGTGCACAACACCAGCTATGATTTCAACGATGAGATTTCGCCGATTGGCGCGTCGTTTTTCGCGCGTATGGTTGAAACCCGTCAACCTGTGAAAGGGTAACAGGATGGCATTGGAGGACGCAAAATCACAGGTCGATACGGCGATCACACGGGACGGCCATAAAGGACTGTCGAATGAAAATACCTTTGGCGGTATCACCTCGTTTTTACGCCGGACCTATACCAAGGATCTGACCGGTGTTGATCTGGCCGTTACGGGGGTGCCGTTTGATCAGGCGGTGACCAATCGGCCCGGCACGCGGCTGGGACCCCGGGCGATCCGCGAGGCCAGTTCCTTGCAAGCGCCCGACGCGCCCTACGGTTGGGATATCGACCCGATGAGCGAGATGAACGTGGTGGATTACGGTGATCTGGCGTTTGACTATGCCAATATACCAACCTTTCCTGCCGCGCTGACTGCGCATATCACGGGGATTTTGGAGGCTGGAGCTGCCTCCTTGTGTCTGGGGGGGGATCACTATATTTCTTTTCCAGTATTAAGGGCTTATGCGGCGAAGTTCGGACCGTTATCGTTGCTGCAATTTGATGCGCACACTGACACGTGGGCGGACGATGACATGGACCGGGTTGATCACGGCACGATGTTTTATAAGGCGGTCAAAGAGGGGCTGGTTGATCCTGCGCGCAGTGTTCAGGTCGGCATCCGCACCACCAACGAGGACACGTTGGGCGTGAATATCATCGATGCGCGTGAGGTGCATTTGATTGGGCCGCAAGCCACAGCGCAAAAGATCAAATCGATCCTGAAAGATCACCAAACCTATGTGACCTTTGACATTGACGGGCTTGATCCGGCCTTTGCGCCGGGCACAGGCACGCCGGTTTGGGGCGGGCTGACGTCCGCGCAGGCCTCTATTATCCTGCGCGATCTGGCGGGGATCAATATGGTTGGTGGCGATGTGGTCGAGGTCTCGCCGCCGTTTGATACCACAGGTGCCACCGCGATTGCAGGAGCCCATGTGGCGACTGAATTGATGTGCCTATGGGCTTGGAACAAGAGGGCCAAAGAAGGAGCCGCGGGATGACAAATCAACCGATAGGTGGAAATGAGTTGGCGCGGTTTTCAGGGCCGGGGACGTTTATGCGCCTGCCTGCTGCCGCCAGCGCCGAGGGGTTGGATGTGGCCTTTGTTGGGGTGCCGATGGACCATGGCACCTCTTGGCGCTCTGGTACGCGGTTTGGACCTAAAGAGCTGCGTTCGCAAAGTGCAATGATCCGTCCCTACAACATCCAGACAGGGGCGGCTCCGTTTGACAGTCTGAACTGTGCTGATCTTGGTGATGTGGCGATAAACACTTTCAACCTGAATGAAACAATCGACATAATATCAAACTATTACGATGATATCTTAAAGCATGATGTGGTGCCGATGACTTTGGGCGGAGATCATACTCTTACCTTACCGATCTTGCGGTCGATTGCCAAAAAGCACGGCCCCGTTGGGCTGGTTCACGTTGATGCCCACGCCGATGTTTCCGATCAAATGTTTGGTGAACGAGAGGTTCATGGCACCGTGTTTCGCCGCGCCTTTGAGGAAAACCTGATCGAACCCCATCGCGTCTGGCAGGTGGGGCTGCGCGGCACCGGCTATAGTGCCAAGGATTTTGATGACCCTCTGGAGTGGGGGTTCAAAATGATCTTGGCGCAGGAAATCTGGCATAAATCCCTGATCCCGCTGGCCGAGCAAATCCGCAAGGAAATGGGCGAGGGGCCGGTTTATATCAGCTATGACATCGACAGTCTCGATCCGGCCTATGCGCCGGGCACCGGCACGCCGGAAATCGGTGGCTTGACCACACCGCAAGCGATGGAACTGATCCGTGGCCTAAGGGGGCTGGATATTGTTGGTTGTGACATGGTCGAGGTTTCACCGCCTTATGACACCACAGGAAATACCGCCTTAACGGGGGCGAACCTGATGTTTGAAATGTTGTCGATCCTGCCCGGAGTGACCTACCGATGATCGCAAAATTTGCCACAAATACCGCGTGGATGCTGCTGATGATCGTGATCTCGGGGCTGATTTACATCCGTGTAGCCCCGCATGACATCGCCGCTCTACATCTGCCGCCGCCGATCGGGGCGACACCAGACGCGCCTGTTATGAAAGACGGGAGTGGGGTGTTTGTGCGGGTTTTCACGGCACCCCCCGCCGATGTACTGGCGAGCCTAAATTCCATCGTGTTGGCCACCCCGCGCACCCAGATACTGGCTGGCAGTGTCGACGAGGGCATGATCACCTATGTCACCCGCAGCCGCGTTTTCGGTTTTCCTGACTACACAACGGTACAAGTCGAGCCAGACGCGCAAGGCAGCCGCGCAACGATCTATGGTCGTTTGCGCTTTGGCAAATCAGATTTTGGAGTAAACGGCACCCGTATCCGATTCTGGCTGAAGGCGGTAGAGGCGCTCAATTAGGTTTGAGGTCACGCAGCCGTCCTTTTGCTCGCGCCACATCGGCACGTTCAGCGACATCTCGCAACGCGCGGTAAAACGCCGACCATCCACATTCAGACAAATGCTCTGGCCCAGCTCAACCCGTGATCCGGTCTGATCCGTGCAAAAACAGTCGATAACCTTGCCGCCGGGCCCAACCACATCAGCAAAGGCGGGGGCATGCAAGGAGGCTGTTAAAACAGCCACAATTAGGGCAGTTTTTTTCATTGTCCCATTATATCATATAAACCGCCCCTTGACCAAATCACATCTGACGGGCAAGACATGGCCATGGTTCCCTTAGATAAACTTATGCAAATCACCCAGCGTTTTGAGTTCCTTGAAGCGCAGATGGCCCAAGGCGATGCGGGGGCTGACATTGCCATGCTGGCGCGGGAGTATTCCGAGCTAAAGCCGGTGGTCGAGCAGGTGGTGGAATACCGTCAGTTGCTGGACGATCTGGCAGAGGCCGAACTGATGCTGGCCGACCCCGAAATGAAGGAATTGGCCGAGGAAGAACTGCCCGCCCTGCGCGAGCGTCTGCCATTGGTTGAGGACGCCTTGCAGCTGTCGTTGTTGCCCAAAGATGCGGCTGATGCACGCCCCGCGATGATCGAAATCCGCCCTGGCACCGGTGGCGACGAGGCCGCTTTGTTTGCTGCTGACTTGCTGCGCATGTATCAAAATTATGCCACCAATCAGGGTTGGAAATTCGAGATTATCGAGCAGAACATCACCGAACTTGGCGGCATCAAAGAGGTGATTGCCCATGTTCAGGGGGCTGGCGTCTTTGCCCGTCTGAAATACGAATCCGGTGTCCACAGGGTGCAACGGGTTCCAACCACTGAATCGGGTGGTCGTGTACACACATCGGCGGCCACTGTGGCGGTATTGCCCGAAGCCGAGGATGTGGATGTTCACATCGATGCCAATGATTTGCGCATCGACACCATGCGGGCCTCTGGTGCGGGTGGTCAGCACGTGAACACCACCGACTCTGCTGTGCGTATCTTGCATATTCCCACCGGTATCATCGTGGTAAGTTCCGAGAAATCCCAACACCGCAACCGCGAAATCGCGATGCAGGTGATGAAAACGCGGCTTTATGATTTGGAGCGCCAACGGGTCGATGATGAACGCTCGGCAGATCGTAAAAATCAAGTGGGGTCGGGGGATCGCTCGGAACGCATCCGCACCTATAATTTCCCCCAAGGTCGGGTTTCGGATCACCGCATTAACCTGACGCTTTATAAGCTGGATCAGGTCATGCAGGGCGATCTGGACGAGTTCATTGATGCGCTGACGGCGGATGCTCAGGCCACCTTGTTGGCCGAGATGGAGACATGACGGCGGCCCAAGCACTGGCTGAGGCCACAAAGCGCTTGAAGGCCGCGAATGTTCCAAATGCCGCCAATGATGCCCGTGTTCTGCTGGCGCACGCCCTAGGCACTGAACGCAGCCGCTTGACACTGGTTTTACCTGACGAGATGAGCGACGCGGCACAAGCACGCTATACACAATCCATCGCAGCACGCCTGACACGCCAACCCGTTTCCCACATCCTTGGACAGCGCGAATTCTACGGACGCGCCTTTACTGTGACCCCTGATGTGCTGGACCCGCGCCCCGACACCGAACTTTTGGTGGATACGGCCCTTAACGCGCCCTTTGGCACCCTGCTTGATCTGGGGACAGGCTCCGGCTGCATCCTGTTGACGCTACTGGCCGAAAACATGGGTGCAACAGGGCAGGGGGTGGATTGCTCGCAGGCCGCCCTTGATGTTGCGACAGCGAACGCCGCGAGCCTTGGGCTGGATCAGCGCAGCCAGTTTGCAGTCTCTGACTGGTTTTCAAATGTGCGGGGCCCGTTCGATCTGATCGTTTCAAACCCACCCTATATCACAGCGGATGAAATGTTGGACCTTGCCCCGGAGGTGCGCGACTGGGAACCAAAAGTGGCCCTGACACCGGGGGGCGACGGGTTGGATGCTTACCGCATTATTACCGCCGCCGCGCCGCAGTATTTGACGCCGGGCGGGCGGCTGATTGTCGAAATCGGCGCAACCCAGGCCGCTGATGTTCAGGTCTTGTTTCAAACAGGTGGATTTGATGGAATCACTTGCTTGCAGGACTTGGATGGGCGCGACCGTGTGGTTTTTGGCCATCTAGCGTAACTTTATAGTCATATTCAGCTGATATACGGCAAAAACACACCTGTTTTGACCTGATAGCGTAAATATTGCTTGTCATGCCCCTGTCAGACTTGCTACCCAAGATCACACAACGCCAAGGGGTTCTGACAATCCCGACGTTGCAAGTAACCATAAATCGTAAAGGTCCGGTTTGAATAACCCCACGCAAGAGGCGCGGTAGTGACGTTAAGCGAATTAGCCCATATTTGGCTGGATACAATTAAACCATGAGATCATCTAAATCACGTTCGCGGGGCAATAAAAACCGCAGTCGGCCTAACAACGGTAACAACCAGAACCGCGTCTTTGACAGTTCCGGACCTGAGGGCAAAGTGCGCGGCACCCCGCAACAGATCATCGATAAATACAACCAGTTGGCACGCGATGCGCAGCTGTCCAATGACCGTGTGGCGGTGGAGAATTTCCAACAACATGCGGAGCATTACACGCGGATGCTGGCCGAATCTTTGCGCGAAGCCGAAGTGAAGCGCGAGCAACATGAGGCCCAGAACCGCGAGCGTCAGCAACAACGTGACGCCGAACGGGTTGAGCGTCAGGAGCGCGATGCGGCCCGTGGGGATGATCGCAACTCTAACCAGAGCAAAGCCAATCAAAATGTCGCCAAACCGGTTGACCCCGCATCGGCACCGCAGCCGGATATGTCCGCAACCCAACCTGCCGACGACAGCGGGTTGGTGGAAACCCCCGAAAGCAAAAGTAAACCAACACCGCGCAAACGTACCCGCAAGCCCAAGGTAAATCCGCTAGAGCAGGCCGATACGCCTGACACGCCTGAAGCCGCAGAATAAGAATTTTCAAACAAGATCAAGCCCCGTAAATTCTACGGGGCTTTTTCTTTGATCCCTTCGCGGGCCACTTCACGAGCCAGGGCGCAAAATGCCTCGATCGATACCTGTTCGGCCCGCTCGGTCGGCTTGATTCCGGCGGCCATCAGATGTGCTTCGATATCTGCTGAAACCCCCTTCAACGAAGAGCGCAGCATTTTGCGTCGCTGGTTGAAACCGGCAGCCACCACATGGTTCAATACCTTTGCATCCGCCTCAAAACGCGGGCGCTCAAGGCGCTGTAAATGCACCACTGCCGAATGTACCTTTGGCGGGGGTGTAAAGGCCTCGGGCGGCAGCGTCATCACCATCCGCGCATCGGCGCGCCATTGCGACAGGATCGCCAGACGCCCATAGGCTTTGGACCCCGGTGTGGCCACAATCCGCTGTGCCACCTCTTTTTGAAACATCAACGTCAGGCTCTGCCAATAGGGTGGCCATATCTGCGGTGTTAACCAGCGCACCAACAATTCGGTCCCGACATTATAGGGCAGGTTGGCCACCACACGGATCGGCGGAGTCAAATGCTGCAACACATCCAGCTCCAGCGCATCCGCATTGATCACCTTCAGGCGCTCCGGATAGGCCAGCTCGATCTCGGCCAGCGCTGGTAAGCACCGCGCATCCTTCTCGACGGCCAAAACGCGTCTCGCCCCCTCGGCCAGCAATCCGCGCGTCAAACCGCCAGGACCGGGGCCAATTTCCAGAACATCACAGTCGGTCAAATTTCCCGCCTGGCGGGCAATCTTGGCGGTCAGGTTCAGGTCCAGCAAAAAGTTCTGCCCCAGCGCCTTTTTTGGCTGCAAATCATGCGCCGCAATCACATCGCGCAAGGGTGGCAAACTATCAATCATCTGACGCCCCGCGCATCCGTGCCATCCGTTCGGCCATCTTCAGCGCTTCAATCAGACTGGTTGGCTTGGCAATGCCGCGCCCAGCGATATCAAACGCGGTGCCATGATCTGGCGAGGTGCGGATGAACGGCAACCCCAAGGTTACATTGACCCCACGGTCGAAATCCAGCGTTTTGATCGGGATCAAAGCTTGATCATGATACATGCAGATCGCCACATCATAGGCCGCTCGGGCCCTGCTATGAAACATAGTATCAGCTGACATCGGGCCGGAAATATCCAAACCCTCGCCGCGCAATTGGTCCAGCACTGGCACGATCATTTCGATTTCTTCCATCCCCATCGCCCCGCCTTCACCGGCATGTGGATTTAGCCCCGCCACAGCGATACGTGGTGCGAGGAGGCCAAAATCACGCTGTAACGCGGCATGGGTGATGCGGATGTTTTCGGCCAACAGATCAGCTGTCAGGGCGGCGGGCACTTGGGATACCGCAATGTGGATGGTCACCGGCACCACCCGCAGCTGGTCGGACGCCAGCATCATCACAACCTGTTTGACACCCGCCAAATGGGCCAGGAATTCAGTGTGGCCGGGAAAGCCAAAGCCAGCCCCGTCCTGCAACGCCTTTTTGTGGATCGGTCCGGTGCAGAGCGCGGAGGCAGCTCCCGTTTGCACCAGATCAACCCCGCGCTGGATCACGTCAATCACCCCTTGGGCATTCTCGGGTGTCGCTATGCCCGCTGTTGCGGGGGCGGCAAAGGGATGTGCCAGCAAGGGAATCCCATGCCGCGCCGCGTCAGCGGTCTCGGCCGGGTCGGCAATTTCAATTGCCGAAATCTCTTTTGGTAAATGCCGCGCGTCACCTATCAAGAAGAACGGTAGCGCCGTCCCTAATTCTTGCCATGCCTTCGCGGCCAGCTCGGGGCCAACCCCTGCAGGCTCGCCGCACGTCAGCGCGATTGGGCCAAGGGTCATGGGTAAACGATGGTTGCGTCGGCTTTCAGGTCGGCCAAATAGCCGTTCGCGTAGGATTGCAGCCGCTGGTTCACAAGTTGGGCACGGACCTCTTCGCGCGACAAAACATCCTCTCCCAGTTCTGCCGTGCGTCCACAGAGCATCAAAAACATCAGCGTTTCACCGTTTGAGCGGGTCAAGTTGGTTGATACTTCACCCGGGTCCAGCTTAGCCAGTTCAATCGCCACATCCTGAGGCACTTGGGCGATCGGCAGAGTGTCGATTTGCAACTGCTCCTCTGGCAGGCCTTTGGCGATGCCGTATAGATCATCACAGTTGTCGGCCCGCGCCTTGATGCGCGCCGCTTCCTTCATGGCAGCCGGATTGTGACCGCCCGCAATGTAGAGCGCGGCATATTCCAGCGACATATCGGTTGGATCGGTGGTTTGGGTTTCTTCGATGCCGCGCATTTGGAACAATACGATGCCATTGGTGATCGGGATCGGCGCTGTCACTTGCCCGGGGCTAAGCGCGAGGATTTGGCTGCTGATATGCGAAGGCAAGTTCGCGAGCGGCATCCAGTCGAGCCGTCCACCACGGCCACGTGAGCCAGCGGCTGAATATCTACGAGCCTGCGCCGAAAATGCCGCCGTCGTGGTGATTTGGCTGATTTTTTCGGCCCGTGACTGGCTTTGTGCGGAGGTTTGTGGGGTGTGCGCAGGCAGGATGATCTCGCTGAGCAAAACCTTTAATCCGCCTTTGTTGCTGCTTTGTGCAATGGCGCGATCAACTTCGTCCTCGGAAATGCTGGCGCGTGGTCCAAAACGTGTCCGTACCAGTTCACGCCAGACCAGTCCAGCAGCTACAAAATCACGGAATGTTTCGGCCGAAACGCCGCCTCCGGCCAGCGCTTTGATAAAATCCTCGGTGCTCAAAGTCGCGCGGGCCGCAAATTCTTCCATCCCGACAGCGACCTCTTCTTCTGTCGCGGTGATGCCCGCCGTACTCGCCGCTTGGGATTGTAGGCGATCGCTGATCAGGGCCTTAAGCGCCTCATCGGCCGCATTGCCAGGGGCGCGCAGCAAGGTCAGAAAACGGACCCTTTGATCCACTTCATAATTGGTGATCACTTGATCATTCACCTTAACGGCAGGCGCAAACAGGTTTTGCGCAACCGTAGGAGTGCCAAGGAAAACCAGTGCAGTGACTGTGGTCAGACAAAGAGTAAAAAAGCGCATCATGGTCATATCCGTTGCATTTCCTAGTTGTATTTGTGGCAACTGCGGGCGCTTCCACGGCCCGAGCTGTTAGAACCAAAGCCCGAGAGCGATACGGAGAACCCGAAATCGGTCGATGGCGTCAGACTACCCGATGAAGTAAAGCGACGCGAGAGGGAAAGATCAACCTTCACACATTCGTTGCGATATTCTAGCCCGATGCCTGCATAGGCCGCATCGCCCGCGATAAAATCATAGCGCCAGTCGAATTTTCCGGTCCAGTTCGGATCAATCTTATAGGCGGCATCCATCGTCCACTCGGAAGTGTTAAGCGGGCGGCTCTCATAGGGCTCTGCTTCCATCCAGATATAGCTAGAGCCAAGCGCAATTTTCGCGGTTTGCCATGTCAGGCGGGTTTCGTTTTTGGCAAAATTGAAATTGTCATCAAAGACCGACCGATTGGTCAGGGTCAGATTGTTGGGCAATTTGAGCTGCACCGCGGTCATCCAGTCCGAAGTGTTGCCACCAAGGCCGGTGGTGGTGCGGAACTGGCCCAGATTGCTGGCGCGGAAAATGCGCCCGACGGTCACGCCCAGCGACCAGCCTTTTGGGTCATACCGCGTCCATGTGGCACCAACATTGGCCCGATAGCCCCGCTCATATTGGTCGGCACCGGGAAAGCGGGACAGAGAAAACAGATTGCCCTCGTCAAACTCGACCAAACGGCTGTCCTCGTCCGGCACATTGGCGGCGTTTCGGTGGCTCCAGACCAGTTGCACCACGGGTTCCAGCACATGGGAAACCCCGTTTGCGGATGTTTTAACAAAAGGCCAGCGCAGCTCAACTGCGGCGGCTGGTGTGATTTGATAGCCGTTCAATTCACCGGGCAGGCCTTGTTGGATGCCGTAGTAATCCGCGTTCAGCTCGCCCAGCACACTGGCGACCATGCCGTTTCGCAATGTCCATTTGCGCCGCCAGTCCACCCGCAGGCTGGCGCGGGACAGGTCACGTCCCAGATCCCCCAAAAGGGTTGAACTGCGATAATGGCTGTGGCCTTCGAACCGCAGGCTGGCGTCGCCGCCAAACAGAGCAGGTTCAAACCGCTGGTGGTAGGTGAAATCGCCAACAACCGTTGGCAAGGTGTCGTTGTTTTCGGTCAGCCGCAATGAGTGGTAATGCACCAGTTCGAGCTCAATCAGTTGGTCGCGCTGTGCGCGGCTGATGCTGATTGCGCTGTCCAGCCGGTCTTTGCTGGAATAGCCGTAATCGAGCAGATAATCACGATCTGATGTCAGCTCGACATCAAAATTCAGCACGTAGTCGCGGGGCAACTCAAAACGCCCCTCGCCAAAGAAATAGCCACGATTCTGCCCTGGAAACACATCATCGCGTGAAAATGCGCTCTCGAACGAGATATCACCGGTGCGAAAGGCGCGCCGAAAGCCCAGTTCAAGGGTTTTGGTTTTGGTGCCAAGGTAGGGCGTGACCGTGACGTCGGCGTGATCGCCCAGTTTGATGAAATAGGGTGTTTTCAAGCCCCAGCCCAGTTTTGAGGAACTTTTCAGAGCTGGCGTTAAAAACCCAGTTGCGCGTTTCAGGGTCGGGTCGGGAAGGCGCAAACGCGGTATGTACAAGACCGGAATATCCATCAGCCGCAGCACCGCATCGTCGAAATACAACTGGCGTTCCTGTTGATCATGGACGATGCGTTTGGCCCTGATTTGCCATAATGGCACGGGGTTATTGGCACAGACCTGGCAACTGGAGGCCACGGTTTTGTAAAGCTGGGTATAGCGCCCATCGACACGGTGGATTTCAGCGGCAGCCAATTGCAATTGCTGGTTCAAAACCATCCGCGCCCCGCGCAAAATGCCGTTTTGCATATCTGAGTCCAGCGCCGCACTGCTGGCGAGAATGATGACCTCATCGCCCGCAATCATGGTGATCGGCCCGTCGATCTGTAGACTGCCGCTGGCGCCGGCATAGGTGATGCGGCTGGCTTTGATGCGGGTTGTACCGTGCAGGATTTCCACATGCCCTTCGGCTGTCAGGGTGTTGTTGCCATCAATCCAGACCTTGTCGGCTACCAACGTTGCAGCATCTGTCAGCTGTGCAAAGGCGGCAATCGGAGCGATGGCAAATGTGCTGATCACAAACAGGACGCATAGCAACAATCGCATCAGCCATCCTCCAGATGCAGGATCAGCGCCAGCGCCATCAGGATGGCGGCCAGTGGCGGGCTCCAGGCGGCGACATAGACCGGCAATTGGCCGTTTTCACCTAACACCTGTGCAAAATTGCGAATGAAAAACAGCGAAAAGCCAATCAGCAATGCGGCCAGCACCATCTGTCCGGTGCCGCCAAAGCGGGTGTGGCGCATGGTAAACCCTGCGCCAATCAACACCATGGCCACCAAAAACAGCGGCAGCGCTAATTCGGTCTGAAACCAGACGCGGTGTTGCACGGCCGAAAACCCGGCGCGGTCAAGCTGGTTGATAAAAGCGGGCAAATCCCAGATCGCGATTGAACTGGGGGTGCCAAAACTGTCACGGATTTGCTCACGGGTTAGATCGCTTGGTACTTCCAGTGTTTTAAAACTCTGGGCGTCGCGTTCCGGGTTGGCACTGCCCAGCAGTCGCCATTTTTTCACATCCGACAGGATCCACGCACCATCGGTCAACTCTGCCGAGACCGCTTGCAATCTGCTCAGCGGGGTGCCTTGGACGGTAAAGCTGAAAAAGCTGACATCAACCAATTTGGTGCCATCAAGGTTGGAGCCATGCGCACGGATCACGATTTGGCCGTCTGCATTGCCTTGGCGCAACCACAAGCCTTCTTCGGAAATTGACAAAACGCTTTCGGTGCCGCTGGCATATCGGCTGGCTGTGGCCTCGTATTGTTTGGATGTGGCCGCAACGATCGGGTTGAAAACCGACACCATAAGCAGGCCCAACAACAGGGCAACCACAACAGGGGCCAACAGGTTTTTCATACCCGAACGCCCTGCGGCCCGCGCCATCACCAATTCGGAACTGCGTGCCAACCCCAAAAACATCATCAATGTGGCTAAAATCACGATCAACGGCATAATCGGATACATCAGCGAAGGCAGATGCAGCAATGACAGCGTTATGATTTCGGAGAATCCGACCAAATCGTTCTTTAGGCGGCTGAATTGCTCAACGACCTCGATCATCATCACAATGCCGGTGAACACCCCTGACACAATCATGACCGCATACAGGAACCGACGTGCAAAATAGCTGTAAAGTATCATGCCGCCCTCCTGTCATGCTTTTGATTGGTTTTGAACATCCGGGCCAGCTGACCAGGGCGTTCGGCCAGCCAGAGTATACCGGCACTGATCAGAAAACCGACCACCACATGCACATAGGCCAGTGACCAAAGAGCCTCATTCGCGTAGGCATATTTGGTTAGGGCGCTTTCCAGAACCTTGAGTAAAATCAGCAATATAGTGGCGGTCAAAATCTGGCGGGTCGCCCCAAAACGGCTAAAACTCCCCACCAGCAAGACCGAGAACCCGAGCAAAGCGGCGGCAACCGCAAACAAGGGTTGCGCAATCCGGTCATGGCCCCGTTTCAGCAATATGGCACGGCTTAATTGGGTTTGCGCTTCCAGAGTCGGGGTTGGCGACAACAATTCCAGTGTCGACAGCTCGGACACAGACCTTGAGTCGCGAGGGCTGCTGTTTATCAAGGCCCCGATGTCATAGGAAAAATCAGAGAAGCTTGTGGTAAAGAGACGTGTATCTTTGGTCCCGAGTGTCTGGGCCATGCCGTCAAACATCACCAGTTTGGGCCCGGTTTCCTCGCGCACCAAAAAGGCGTTTTTGGCGGTGTAGATCACCTGAAATTCCGGATCCCGCGTATCTGACATGAAAACATCCAGCAACTCGCCTTTGGGGCTGATTTCACGAATGTAAAAGGTCATCCCGTCGGCGGGGTGTAAAAAGGCACCTTCAGTTAGAAACTTTGACGTGATGTTCTCGGTAATTTCGGCGCTGCGATCGGTCAACAGGCGTTGTGAAACCGGCACCAACACATGGCTCAGCACGCTCGTTAACAAAAACACGATCAGCCCAAACACCAGCACGGGGCGCGCCAGCCGAAAGCCACTAAACCCCATGGATTGCACCACGACCAGCTCGCTCTCGGAACTCAGCCGGTTGGTGGCATAGACCGAGGCCACAAAGGCCGCGATGGGCAAAACCACGCGGATAACATTGGGCAGCGTCAAGGCGGTGAATTCCAAAAACACGGTGGCGGATTGCCCGTCAGCGATCAGCATTTCAAACAGCAATACCGCCTGATTGATCCAATAGACCATGACCAGGATAAGGGCGAAAAAGCCAAAGAATACCATCAGTTGCGACAGTAGATATCTGTCGAATCTGGCCACGTGCTCTATCCCCCCCGAGATGGTTTTTTAATTGGCCCTAACTTAGCCGAAAAATATGCGGGGATAAACTGCTATCTGGCGTTTGCACGCATCAGGCGGTAAGCATGGCAAAACCCCGCCCCAAACTGACGAAACAGGAGTAAGTCATGACCACACCGCGCCAGATAGAATTCAAAGAAATCGATCTTGATACTGTTGCCCAGATGACGGGACGCATAACGGTGTTTGTGGGTCTTGAGGGGCAGTTGGACCAATGCGCGCGTCGTGTGAACCGCCTGTGTAAGGGGGCCCTGAAACGGTTTGTCGAATCAGATGCCTTTGAGAAAATGAAAACCGCCGAGAGCCGCGATCTGGCCTATCCGGCGGGCATGATGTGTGACGCAGTGCAGGTGATCAAACTGAAACGCCGCCCAAAGCCGGACGAGGCTCGCAAGGCCGGTGCAGCGGTCGCCAAATCAGCGGGCGCTTCGGATTTGCATGTTCTGGCGGGCAATTTGGGCCAAGCGGCTGAGGTCTCACTGGGGCTGGCGCTGCGCGGCTATGATTTTGACGTTCACAAGACCAAAGAGCCCGTGAAAATGGGCGTGGCCACCTTTATGGTCACCATTCCTGAGGAAGTTGCAGCAGCGGCGGGGCCGATGGCAGCGGTGGCCGAAGGGGTTTTCTTTACCCGGGATTTGGTGAATGAGCCTGCTAACATCCTGACAACTGACGATTTTGCAGCCCGTTTGGCGGCGATGCAAGAGCTGGGCCTTGAGGTTGAAATCCTCGAGGAGAGCGATTTGGAGAAGCTCGGTATGGGCGCTTTGCTGTCGGTCGGCCAAGGCTCCCGCAGCCCTTCCAAAGTGGTTGTGATGCAGTGGAATGGCGGCAAAAAAGGTGACGCCCCTTTTGCGCTGGTCGGCAAGGGTGTGGTGTTTGACACGGGCGGCATATCCTTGAAACCAGCCGCCGGCATGGAAGACATGACCATGGATATGGGCGGGGCTGGTGTGGTCGCGGGCGTGATGCGCACGCTGGCGATGCGCGGGGCCAAGGCCAATGTCGTCGGTCTGGTCGGGTTGGTTGAAAACATGCCAGACGGGCAGGCGACGCGCCCCGGCGATGTGGTAACTTCAATGAAGGGTGACACCATTGAAGTGATCAACACCGACGCCGAAGGGCGTTTGGTTTTGGCCGACGTTTTGTGGTATGCTCAAGAACGCTTTGTGCCAACAGGCGTGATCAATCTGGCGACCCTGACGGGGGCTGTGATCATCGGTCTTGGCCATGACAACACCGGTGTGTTTTCCAATGATAACACCCTGTGCAATGCTTTCCTGAAGGCCGCCAAGGGCGAGGGCGAGGGCGCGTGGCGCCTACCGCTGGATGACAGCTACGACAAGTTAATCGATTCTCGTATTGCCGATATGAAAAACACCGGCGGACGGCCCGCAGGCTCCATCACGGCTGCGAAATTCCTGCAACGGTTTGTACCCGACACAATGCCGTGGATCCATCTGGATATCGCGGGCACGGCGCTGTTGAAAACCGAATCCACCCTTGCGCCCAAAGGGGCCACAGGTTGGGGCGTGATGTCTCTGGATCGCCTGATCCACAACATGTTGGAGGACTGATGGGCGCTGCCTATTTTTACCACCTAACCCGTGCGCCACTCGAAGCGGTTCTGCCCACGTTGCTGGAGAAATCCGTTGCAGCCGGATGGCGCGTGATGGTGCGAGGAACGGATGATAACCAATTGAAATGGCTGGATGAACGGCTTTGGTTGGGGCGGGACGACGGGTTTTTACCGCATGGGCTGGCGGGCGGTGCGCATGATGCCGCGCAACCCATCATCTTAACGACAGCCGATACTGCGGCCAACAATCCGACCTGCGTGCTGGCGGTTGATGGGGCCGATGTCACGGCGGCTCAAGTCACCGAAATGGAGCGCGTCAGCATTCTGTTTGACGGCAACGACGAGGCCGCGCTGATCCGCGCACGCACCCAATGGAAGGCGCTCACGGATGCAGGCTGCTCCGCCCAATATTGGTCACAAGAAAGCGGCAACTGGGAAAAGAAGGCCGAACGCTAAAAACGCGCCCCCTTCTTCTTGCTGCGCGCAGCGCATAAAACCTTTTAGCGCCGCAACACCATCTTGCCGCCACCCAGCTCAATTTTGCTGTAACGCTGCAAATACGTCATGCCCAGTAATGAGGTGCCCATCTCGCCCTCATTGACCGACGCCCCAACCGTCAGATCTACAATCTCGCCAAGGCGCACATTCTGCAACCGCACCCGTGCCGTGCGCACTTCGCCGTTGGCGGTGTTGGCGATGTCGCCAAAAAACAGGTTTTCAACGTCAATCCCGATTCGCGCCGCGTCGTCCTTGGTCAGCACCACGTCCGAGGCCCCGGTATCAATGACGAACCGCACCGTGGTGCCATCAATATCCAGATCCAGATAATAATGCCCGTCTGGTGCGCGCGGCACTTCGACTGTCGCCGTTCCGTCAATATAGGATTGGCTGGGGATAATATTGTCACGGATGTCCGACCACAGCCCGATGGCCGCAATAGCACCAACAAATATCAGTGCCCAAACGGCGGCCTGTTGCGCGGTTTTGCCCAGATTCTTGCGATTGTCGACAAAGAACCATCCGGCAATCACACTGCCTAATAGCACCAGATATATCAGCTGTGCAAGGTTGTCAGAATCCATTATAAGCGCCTTTCATGCCTATCATATAGGCACGCTTGGCCTATCCGCCAACCCAGTTGATTGCGGTAATGCCGTCCACCACGAACTGCACCGAAAGGGCGGCCAGCAACATGCCCAAAAGGCGGCTGACCACATTGGTGCCGGTCTCGCCCAAAGCGCGTTCCAGCAGACCAGCGGACATAAAGGCCAGCAATACCAGCAGTAAAACCGCCAGTAAAACCAGCATCACCATGCCAATCACTGCCCAGTCACCCGCCGCTTCGCCGGTCAGCAGGATCATCGTTGCGATCGATCCGGGACCCGCGATCAGCGGAGTTGCCAGAGGAAAGACTGACGGGTCATTTGCAGCACTTGCTTGGCCTTTGCGTCGTTTGCTGCGTCGCTCGAACAGCATGTCCAGCGCCGTTAGAAACAACAATATACCGCCGGCAATGCGAAAGGCGGGCATCGAGATACCGGCAAAGCCCAGCACAGCCTCGCCAAACAGTCCAAAAAGCACCAGTAATATGCCCGCGATGATCGTTGCACGGATGGCAACGCCACGTCTGTGGGCGGCGTCCTCGCCTTTGGTCAGGGCCACGAACATGGGCGACAACCCAATCGGATCGATGATCACAAACAGGGTGATAAAGGCTGTTATGAAGGCGGAATAATCCATAAGCTATGCTTGCGCTTTTTCCAGTTTTTCGAGCGCCTTCATCCACATATCATCGGCGCGGTCCAAGGCGTTCATCACCTCGGAATATTTGCGCTGCCATGGTTCGGCCTGATTGCCCGCGTCCTCGTCATAAAGCGCCGGATCAGCCAGCTTCTTGGCCAGTTTATCGCGCATGTCGTTCAGTTTCTTAACCCGTTCCTCACATTTTCGAACGTCCGCGCGCAAAGCAAGGACTTGATCGCGTGAAGCCCGTTTTGGGGCCGCTTTGGGTTTTCTGGGCTTATCAGGCGTGTCTTTGGTCAACAGATCCTTGCGGTAGGCTTGCAAATCGTCTTGCCAAACCGATACGCCACCATCTTTGACCAGCCACAGCCGGTCCGCGACCATCGACAGCAAGTGCATATCGTGACTGATCAGGATCACCGCACCGGAATAGGCGGTCAACGCCTCGACCAGCGCCTCGCGGCTTTCGATATCAAGGTGGTTTGTCGGCTCATCCAAAATCAGCAGATGCGGCGCGGGTAGGGTGGCCAACAGCAACGACAGACGCGCCTTTTGCCCACCTGATAGCCGCCCGACCTCGGTTTCAGCCTGATCTGGCCCCAGACCAAAGCCCGCCAAACGCGCTCGGAGACGGGCTTGGCCCTCGGCGGGGCGCTCGCGCAGCAAGTGCTGTAGCGGGGTTTCGTCGACATAGAGTTCGTCAACCTGATGCTGGGCAAAGAAGCCGATCCGCAACTTGCGCGACTGGGACATTTTGCCCGACATTGGTTGAAGTCTGTCTGATAACAGCTTGGCAAGGGTGGATTTTCCCTGCCCGTTCTTGCCGAGAAGTGCGATCCGGTCATCCTGGTCAATGCGCAGGTTCAGACCTCTTAGAACCGCCTTGCCATCATAGCCAACCGAGGCATCCTCAACCGAAATAATCGGTGGTGACAGCTCTTCTGGTTCGGGAAAACTGAACACGGTGCGCGCCGCATCTTCTGGTGCGCGGATAGTTTCCATTTTCTCCAGCATTTTGACCCGTGACTGGGCTTGCTTGGCTTTTGAGGCCTTGGCCTTAAAGCGATCCACAAAGCTTTGCAGGTGAGCGCGATGCAGTTCTTGTTTCTTGGCCGCCGCCGCCTGAACTTCGCGTTTTGCGGCGCGTTGGCGTACAAATTGATCGTAGGGGCCGGTGTAATAGGTCAGGTTGCGGTTTTCCAAATGCAGGATCGCCCCGACGGCGCGGTTCAGCAATTCGCGGTCGTGCGAAATGATCAGCACGGTGTGGGGGTATTTGACGAGGTAGGCCTCGAGCCAAAGCGCCCCTTCAAGGTCGAGATAGTTGGTCGGCTCATCGAGCAGCAGGTAATCAGGCTCACTGAACAGCACAGCGGCCAGCGCCACCCGCATCCGCCACCCACCAGAAAAGGCAGAACAGGGCATCTTTTGCTCGTCCCGATCAAACCCGAGCCCCTTGAGGATCGAGGAGGCACGGGCCTCGGCGGAATAGGCGTCGATGTCGGCCAAACGCGTGTGGATTTCAGCAATCCGGTGCGGATCGGTCGCGGATTCGGATTCGGCCATCAGTTCGGCGCGCTCGGTGTCGGCGGCCAAAACGGTGTCGATCAACGAGACCTCGTTGCCGGGCACCTCTTGGCTGACGCCACCAATGCGCGCGCGCGAGGGCAGGGTGATGGTGCCCGT
>Ga0209345_10000095_pt1 | contig 126559 bp, 128 predicted proteins | sample Cruoilmetagenom7_FD_187294 | JGI IMG/M metagenome (GOLD analysis project Ga0209345, IMG submission 187294) | Oil polluted marine microbial communities from Coal Oil Point, Santa Barbara, California, USA - Sample 7 (SPAdes) (version 2) | ecosystem: Environmental > Aquatic > Marine > Oil seeps ... | reverse complement strand
CGGCCGAGGAAGTTATCGGATTCCAAGGTGGTGGCGAGCATCGTAAACGGTGCGTCGTCGTTGACCTTGGGCGCGGGCACGTGTTCCAAGATGGCGTCGAAAATCACGTCCATGTTTTCTTGTGCGCCGTCCGGTTCCAACGCCGCCCAGCCGTTTTTGGCCGAGGCGAAGATGGTCGGAAAATCCAACTGATCGTCGTTGGCGTCCATGGCGGAGAACAAATCGAAGATTTCGTCCTGCACTTCAAAGGCGCGCTGTTCGGGTTTATCGACCTTGTTCACAACGACGATGGGCTTCAAGCCCAGCTTCAGCGCCTTGCCGGTGACGAATTTGGTTTGCGGCATCGCGCCTTCGGCGGCGTCGACCAACAGCAACACGCCATCGACCATGCTCAAGATACGTTCGACCTCACCACCGAAATCGGCGTGACCCGGTGTATCGACGATGTTGATGCGCGTACCTTTCCATTCGACCGAGGTCGGCTTGGCGGTGATGGTGATGCCGCGTTCGCGTTCCAGCTCGCCGCTGTCCATGGCGCGTTCCGAAACGGTCTCGTTGTCGCGGAAGGTGCCGGATTGTTTCAACAAAACATCGACCAGGGTGGTTTTGCCGTGATCGACGTGGGCGATGATCGCGATATTGCGAAGGTTCATCGGGGGATGCCTTTTTAAATTGCGTCTAGCCGAGTTTGGCGGCGACGACTTCGTTAAGAGGGGTTTCAGGACGCGCGCCAAAGTGGCTGATGATCTCGGCTGCAGCGATGCCGCCGAGCCGCGCGCAGTGCGCCAGATCATCCGCGTGAGCGTTGGTGTAACCGAACAAAAATCCAGCGGCGTAGGCATCGCCCGCGCCGGTGGTATCCGCAACATGATCGACCGGGTCGCAATCGACGATGTGCACATCGTCGCCGCTGATCACGACCGAGCCTTTGGCGCTGCGCGTCAAGGCGGCAATTTTGCAGTGCCCGCGCACGTGTTGCAGGACGGCGTCAAAATCATCGACTTGATACAGCGCTTTGATTTCGTCTTCGTTGGCGAACAAAATATCGACGTGGCCTTCGACCAGCTGCAAAAAGCTGTCACGGTGACGATCAACGCAGAACGGATCGGACAGGCTCAAGGAAACTTCGCGGCCCGCTGCGTGGGCCAGCTCGGCGGCTTTGACGAACGCCGCCTTGGCGTCTTCCTTGTCCCAGAGATATCCTTCCAAATAGGTCACTTTGGACGCGCGCACGACGTCTTCATCAACATCGTTTGGACCCAACTCGACACACGCGCCGAGAAACGTGTTCATGGTGCGCTCCGCATCCGGCGTCACATGAATCAAGCAGCGCGCGGTGGATGCGCCCTCAGATGCCGCCGTGGTCGGGAAATGCACGCCGATGGGAAGCTGCATCGGTGGAAAAGTGCACGCCGATGGCTTCGATGTCGTGATGGAACACTTTGCCGAGCGTATCGTCCTTGACCTTGCCGATGAACGCGCCGCGTCCACCCAGCGACGCCAGCCCGGCGATGGTGTTGGCGGCGGAGCCGCCAGAACACTCGATGCCAGAGCCCATGTCGTCATACAGCTTATCGGCGGCGTCCGCATCGATCAGCGCCATGGTGCCTTTGCTCATGCCATGGCGGGTCAAAAAGTCATCGCTCTCGTGGCTCAAAACGTCCACGATGGCGTTGCCAATCCCCACCACGTCAAAACGCGCGTCGGACATAGCTGCTACTCCTCAAAACAGAAAGAAGCCCCCGAAGCCGGGAGCCCACAATTTCCGCGCAGTATAGCGACGAAAGCTGATGGGGCAAGGGTTGAAAAAAGGAGCTGTATTTCCCCCTTGATTCATCCAATTTCAGCCCTGTCCTCATGGTGGGATCGCACGACCCTTGCGAAAGCATACTTTCGCGGCTATCTCTGGTGGAATGCGTCAAACGACTGAGATTTTCGGAGACCGCACCGCATGGGCCGTATTCTTTCCGCATATTATAAAGCGTTCGAGCAATTGTCCGATCCCAAGACCCGTTCGGTCATTTGGGCGTCAATTGGTTGGTCGCTGGCGATTTTCATCGCTTTGTACGTGTCGCTGTATCTGGTGCTGAAAATCACCACCTTCATCGCCATCGGGCCGCTGGAGATGGTTTTCGATTTCATCGCCCAGTTCGGCGTGATGCTGCTGACGTGGTTTTTGTTCCCGCCGGTGGTCACCGCTGTGGGTGCGTTGATGCTGGACAAGGTCGTCGATGCGGTCGAGCAACGTCATTATCCCGAACTGGCCGTCGCCCCGGGCGCGAGCCTCAAAGACAGCATCGGGCCGGCGATCAAGTTTTTGGGCGTCACCGTGGGGCTCAACATTTTATGCCTACCGTTGCTGCTGATCCCGCCGCTGTTTCCATTTGTCTACTATGGCCTCAACGGTTACCTGTTGAGCCGTGAGTATTTTGAACTGGTGGCACTGCGCCGTTTGACCACGCCGGACGCCAACGCCATGCGTCTGCGCTGGCGCACGCCGCTGTTTTTCGCCGGGGCCGGATTTGCGTTTATGCTGACCGTGCCGATCTTGAACTTGATCGCGCCGATCCTGGCCACTGCGGCGACGGTGCATCTGTTCGAAGCGTGGCGCGCCAAGGACAAGCTTTCCGATAAGCCCTCGCCTTCTGCATCAAGTGATGTAATCGTAACGCCCAACGACACCACACCCACCAAGACGTAACGGATCATTGATGCAAAAGCTCATCATCTTAACGGCGGTTCTCGCCCTCGCCGCGTGCGCGGCGCCAACGGCTCCGCATTCGCCGGCCGTTACGCCTGAGACCGTCAACAACGAACCCGCCGCGCCCATCGCATCGCCGACGGTGGGCGTCACCACCGTTGCAAAGCCGAAAATCACCAGCGCCCAGTTGTTGGGCAAGGGTGGCTCTTGGGTCAAATCAAAGCTGGGCGAGCCGACCTTCGTACGCGCTGAAAAAGCCGCAAACATCTGGCAGTACAAAAATCACATCTGCGTGCTCAATGTGTTTTTGTATGTCGAAGGCGATGACCTCAGCCAACCTCACGTGTTGCACTTCGACGCGCGCAACGCCAAAGGGGCCAACACGGACCGCAACCGTTGTCTCGCCGTGCTGCAAAATTAATTTTTAGAGCGTCTTCGCCTTAAAGGCACACAAATCACGAACCGTACACACCGCACAATCGGGCTTGCGCGCCTTACACACGTAACGTCCGTGCAAGATCAGCCAGTGATGCGCATAGACCATGAATTCGGCAGGCACCGCTTTAAGCAGCTTTTTTTCCACCTCCAACACGTTTTTGCCCGGCGCCAACCCTGTACGGTTGGAAACGCGAAAGATGTGCGTGTCCACGGCCATGGTGGGTTCGCCCCAACACACATTCAGCACCACGTTGGCGGTCTTGCGCCCGACGCCAGGCAGCTTTTCCAATTCAGCCCGGTCGCGCGGCACCTCGCCGCCAAATTCGTTGATGAGCATTTGGCTCATGGCAATGACGTTTTTGGCTTTGTTGTTGTACAGCCCGATGGTTTTGATGTGATCTTTCAGACCGCCGAGGCCCAATTTGAGCATCTTTTGCGGCGTGTCGGCGATCTTGAACAGCTTTTCCGTGGCTTTGTTCACGCCCACATCGGTGGCTTGGGCCGAAAGCGACACCGCCACCACCAAGGTGTAGGGGTTGGTCCAATTGAGCTCGGACTTCGGCTCTGGATCGGCGGCGCGCAGGCGGGTGAAGAACTCTTGGACATCGGCTTTTTTCATAAAATCAACCTAACGCAAGAACCGGGTGGGCTCCAACCCCCGTCAGCGATATCTTAAGTTTATGAACAACGATTATGACCGCATCGCCGACGCCATACGCTACATCACCGCGCACCGCCTGGACCAGCCGGACCTCGATGCGGTGGCCACGCACGTCGGGCTGAGCCCGTATCACTTTCAACGCTTGTTCTCCCGCTGGGCCGGGGTCAGCCCAAAACGGTTTTTGGGATTCTTGACCGTGCAGCACGCCCGCGCCCTGCTGGCCCAAGACGCCAGCGTTTTGGACACCGCGCTGGATGTTGGCCTGTCCGGTCCATCCCGTTTACACGATCTATTTGTATCGTTCGAAGCGATGACCCCTGGCGAGGCAAAAAACGGCGGCGCAAACCTCACCATCACCTACAGCGTTCTCGACACGCCGTTTGGCCCGGCAGTGGCGCTGAGTACGCCAAAGGGCATTTGTGGGTTGGAATTCATCGAACCGGGGGAGGACCCCCGTGCGCGGGCTCAAAAATGCTGGCCCGGCGCGCATCTCACTAAAGGCTTCGAGCCCGATTTGGCCAAATGCCTATTTGCCCCAACCCCGCAACAGCCCATTCACCTGCACCTCAAAGGCACCAATTTTCAAATCCAAGTTTGGCAAGCGCTGATGCGCATCGCGCCCGGTCACCTCACCACCTACAAACGCATCGCCGAACGGGTGTGCAGCGCCAAGGCGGCGCGCGCAGTCGGCGGTGCCATCGGGGCCAATCCAGTCGCGGTTTTGATCCCATGTCACCGGGTGATCAAGGAAAGCGGCGTGGTCGAAGGCTATCGCTGGGGCTCTGAGCGCAAACGCGCCCTGATCGCCTGGGAGGGTGCCCATGAAGACCCTCAAGAGCACGCCAATGCTCATTTTTGACTGGAAATTTCCACTGATGTTCGCCAATTATTTTTTATGCAAACCATCGATATTACAGAGCATGTCGAAGACAACGGTGGGCTAAAGGCGTTTATCATGACGTTGCGGCCCCGGCGCAGCGCAGACCCGCGTGTCGCTTACGGCTTTTGCGCCATCTTGGGCGTGTTTTGGTTTATCGCCGGTATGTTTTTCACCCTGACGATGGGCGGCTGGCCGCTGTTGGGCTTTTTTGGCGCTGAGTTTATTTTCATCGCCGGTATGGTGCATATCTTCATCCGCCGCACCGAGGTGGTGGAAACCATCGAGATCACCTCAGAAGCCGTACACATCACGCGCCGCGATCTTAACGGTCAAGACCACAAAGACTTTCCCACCTATTGGGCACAAGTCTCTTTCAACGGATCGCCAACCGAAAATGCCACGCTGGAAATCCGCAGCCATGGTGAAGCCATCGAAATTGGCGCCTTTTTATCAGCTGCGGAAAAAGTCCGCACGGCCGTAAACATCAACAAAGTGCTGCAACGTCTTAAGTCACCCTAAGCGCGTTAAAAAATCTCTATTTTGTATATTCACATTAATTCATGTTCACCAATATGGGTTTGTGGCACTGTTCGCGCAGCTCATAATCATTTCCTTGGCTATCCCCAATGCCGTCAAAAAACATCAAATTGCCGAACACCGCTGGTGAGCCTTACCCGCTCAAACGCCATTATTATACCCGCGTCATTCCGGCCATGGTGGCATTCATGGTGCTGCTGAGCGCGCTTTTATGGTTCGCTTTCGATCAGGTCACGCGCCATATCTATCTCGAGCAAGCCCAAACCCGTGCCGAATTGATCGTCGATTCCTTAAAAGACGCCGCACCCGAGCCTTGGCAAACTTTTTTGAACGGAACCATTGCAGAGGCCGATCTAGAGATTTTAGGTCATGTCTTCGCCGAAGAGGTTGAGCGCCAAAAACTCATTTCCCTTAAAGTCTACGATCTGCGCGGCACGGTGATCTATGACGTCAATCCCATGCTGATCGGGGTTGTCGAGACCTCCAAGTCTTTGCGAGAAGTGATCGTCACCACAACCCCAAATTTAGTCCGTAAAGCCGCCGCCGACGGTACGCTGGCGTATGAGATTTACGCCCCCTATCTGGATGAAAACGGCAGTTTGCGTGCGATTTTCGAACTTTACGAAGAGGTTGGCTATCTCGATACGCTGCTGTTGGAAACGGCCGTGCCCGCGATCTCCGTGCCGCTAGCGTTGCAAATCATCTTGATGCTGATCTTGGGCGTATTGGTGCGCCGTGCGCAACGCGATATAGATCAGCGCACGGCGGCCATCGCCGCGCTCAGTGATCGATTGGAAACCTTCGTTTCGTCCAGTGCGCTCAATGCCGCGAAAAATGCTGGTGACACCGGTAACATCCCGTCGCGCAAGATCACCTGCACCCTGTTTCACTCCGATGTGCGCGACTTCACCAGTTACGCGGAAGACAACCCGCCGGAACGGGTGGTGTTCTTCCTCAATGACCTGATGACCATTCAGGTCAAAATCCTCAATCATTTTGGCGGTGATGTCGACAAGATGATCGGCGATGCCTTGCTGGTTCGCTTTGAAGGCGAAAATGCAGAGCAACGCGCCATCGACGCCGCCAAGGCCATTCTTGATGCGGTGCGCCGCGCCTCATTGGCGCGTGGATTGGGCATCGGTATTTACACCGGCCAGGTGATTTCCGGCGCGGTGGGTCCGAAGTCCCGGCGTGATTTCACCGTCATCGGCGACAGCGTCAACATGTCAGCGCGATTGTGTTCACAAGCCAATCCGGGTGAAATCGTCGCCGACATTGAATCCATCAATTCTGCGGAATCCTTGGGTTTTAAAGCCGAAGAGCGAATTCAGGTCAAAGGTCGTACGGAATCGCTGGCGGTGCGTCGCTGGCATGTCGATGCGCTGGCGAAAAAAGCCTAAAACCAATTTTAAAGTTCTAAAGCCCCAACACGTCTTTCATATTATATAGGCCCGGTTTTTGAGTGCAGGCCCAAAGGGCTGCGCGCACCGCGCCACCCGCAAACACTTCGCGCGACGAAGCCTTATGGGTGATTTCCACCCGCTCGCCAGGACCCGCAAACATCACCGTGTGATCGCCGACCACATCGCCGCCGCGCAACGTGGCGAAACCGATTTCGCCGCGTGGGCGCGCGCCAACGATGCCGTCGCGAGCCTTGCACGCCACATCGTCCAACTGCACATCGCGCCCCGCCGCCGCCGCCAGACCTAGCGCCAGCGCGGTGCCCGACGGTGCATCAACTTTATGGTGATGGTGCATTTCCAACACTTCGATGTCATAGAGATCAGGTAAAATTTGCGACGCTTTTTCGACCAAGCCCAGCAGCACGTTCACACCGACGGAGTAATTCGCCGCCTGCACGATCACCGCTTTTTCCGCTGCGTTTTCAACCGCGCCTTGTTGCGCAGCGTCCAGCCCGGTGGTGCCGATGATCAACGCTGCGCCATGTTCCGCCGCCAAGTCAGCGTGCGCGACGGTGGCGGTGGGCACGGTAAAATCGATCACGACGTCGGCGCTTTCAAACAAAGCGCGCGGATCTGAAGTCATTGCCACACCGGCGCTTTCGCCACCGATCAGCTCACCCAGATCGCGACCCATGTCAGCATGACCCGCAGCTTCGGTGCCCCCTGCAAGCTCTGCGTTCTCCGCAGCCTGCACGGCGGCGATCAACATGCGGCCCATGCGCCCGGCGGCGCCGACAATTGCGATCTTCATATTCCGTATCCGTCTTCGTTTGCGTGAACGCCAGATTTATCACCATCGCAAATCAAACACCACACCCTTGCCCCCACACGGCATGCGCACGCCACACAGGGGCCGCACATGCGCCACACGGGAGTCCACATCTCATGATTTATATCATATGTAACGCTAAGTTTTAACGTGTATCCAGAAAGGTACCTCTATCTATGAAACGTGTTTCAAAGCAAGAGCTTATCCGCGCCGCTTTCACCGGCATGAAAGTCGCTGAACGTAAATTCAGTTCATTGACATCCAACAGCGTCTACCTCAATCGCGCGCCGGAATATCTGCTGACCGTCAACGTCGCCGAAAAACTTGGCCAGAGCGCGCCAAATCACCTGACATGGCTTGAGTTTCAACTCAGCCAAGCACGCTCACAACCGCGCGGTCATGCACACCGGTCAGCGCACGAAACCATCAAATCACACGGCCGTGGCAATGGGCGCTGCGACATCCTCATGTGCTGGGCGGCCAGCAAAGAACCGCGCGCTGCGTTCGAGATCAAACGCGATGTTCAATCGCTGGGGAAAATCAAAAGCGACGTGGAGCGTATTTTGTATTTGATGGGTGATGGCGTCGAGGGCAACACCTTGCAATTTGGCGCGGTGATGTTCAACACCATGGCCGAAAGCAACCACGGTCGACATGTCATAAAGTCGCGCGTCTGCCAGTTTCGCGAACACCTAGAAGACTGGCGCACCACAATGGGCGGTAAGAACCGGCGTCTGAACATCATCGCAGGAAGCATCAAAAAACGCCGTGCAGGCGATTACTGGGCGCCCCTGGCGCTGGTGGCCGAGCACGCCCACTAAGAAACGCAAACTGAACTTAGCACCACGCCTTCGACAGAAGCATTCAAGGCCCAGGACTCATTGACCGCCTGCGCTCACAACGACACTGACAGCTATATATACTCTTATAGGAAGCATTTCACACATAAACTACAAGTTGATAATATCAGGCAGGCACGCGCTTACGGCGCGCCAACATGAAGCTGACGCAACACAAATCTCGTGCTCAGTACATGAAGGTCTAGTCTTTGAGATCTTCCCAGATTTCTTTGACTTTAGAAAAGAACCCGCCACTTTGCGGACTGTGCTTGTTTTCATCGCCGCCTTCGGCGCGGAATTCCGCCATCAGTTCTTTTTGCTTTTTGGTGAGATTGACCGGCGTTTCCACTGACAGCTCAACAAACATATCGCCGCGAGAGCTGGAACGTAGAACGCTCATGCCTTTGCCGCGCAGCCGGAACTGCTGACCCGACTGGGTGCCTTCGGGGATGTTGATGCGCGCGCGCGACCCATCGACGGCCGGCACTTCGACCGAACCGCCCAGCGCTGCGGTGGTCATTGGCACCGGCACGCGCACATAAATGTTTGCGCCATCGCGCTGGAAGATGCGATGCGATTTGATCGACAAAAAGATATACAGATCGCCCGTCGGCGCACCGCGCAAGCCGGCTTCACCCTCACCCGACAAACGAATACGGGTGCCGTCTTCGACCCCTGCGGGGATGTTGACGCTGAGGGTCTTTTCCTTGTGCACTCGTCCGGTACCCGAACAATTGCGACACGGATCTTTGATCACCTTGCCCTGACCGTGACACGACGGGCAGGTGCGTTCGACGGTGAAAAAGCCTTGCTGGCTACGTACTCGGCCATGGCCTCCGCAGGTCGCGCAGTTGACCGGTTCAGAACCCGGCGTCGCGCCGGAGCCGTGACAGCTGTCGCACGCGACTGAGCCCGGCACGCGAATTTCTGTGGATTTGCCTTTGTAGGCATCTTCCAAGGAAATATCCATATTGAAGCGCAAGTCGGAACCGCGCCCCGACTGTTCCTGACCACGACCGCGACCGCCACCAAAGCCGCCGCCGCCGCCGCCAAACATTTCTTCGAAAATATCGGCAAAGCCGCCGCCGAAGCCTTCGAACCCGGCTCCGCCAGGGCCGCCAGGGCCGCCCTGTTCAAACGCTGCGTGGCCGAAACGGTCATAAGCCGCGCGCTTTTCTTCGTCTTTGAGGACTTCGTAAGCTTCGCTGAGGTCTTTAAATTTTTGCTCGGCGGCGTGGTCATCGGGATTGCGATCCGGATGGTATTTCATGGCGAGTTTGCGATACGCCTTTTTGATCTCGTCGCCATCGGCGCCCTTCGAGACCCCAAGAAGCTCATAGTAATCTTGCTTCGCCATTCTTTTATCCACTCACCTTGAAGCTCGGTCCGCCAAGAACGCATCCGGCGGGCCAAAGCCCGCCGGACACTTGAGCCCGCCAAATACGTAAGGGGGCTCTCCCCGGCTTATTTGTTGTCCTGATCCGGATCGACTTCTTCAAAGTCGGCATCGACCACGTTTTCTTCCGGTGCTGCGTCACCCGCATCCGCATCGCCCTCCGGCGCTGCGCCAGCGGCTTCGGCTTGGCTGTCCTTGTACATGGCTTCGCCCAGCTTCATCGCCGCCTGCATCAACGCATCGGTCTTAGCCTTAATGGCTTCGGCGTCGGCGTTTTCATCTTCCAGGATGGTTTTGGTGTCTTGGATTGCGGTTTCAATCGCGGCTTTATCTTCCGCCGGGACCTTATCGCCAAATTCAGCGACATTCTTTTCGGTGTCGTGAATCAAGCTTTCGGCGTGGTTCTTGGCGTCTACCAAATCACGACGACTTTTGTCTTCTTCGGCGTGCGCTTCGGCGTCCTTGACCATCTGTTCGATGTCCGCATCGTCGAGACCGCCAGACGCCTGGATGGAAACCTGCTGTTCCTTACCCGTCGCCTTGTCTTTGGCCGACACATTGACGATGCCGTTGGCATCGATGTCGAACGTAACCTCGACCTGCGGCATACCGCGCGGTGCGGGCGGAATGCCGACCAAATCGAACTGGCCGAGAATTTTGTTGTCCGCAGCCATTTCACGTTCGCCCTGGAACACCCGGATGGTCACAGCCGTCTGGTTGTCTTCGGCGGTCGAGAACACCTGAGCTTTGCGCGTCGGGATGGTGGTATTGCGATCAATCAAGCGGGTGAACACGCCGCCCAAGGTTTCGATGCCGAGGCTCAACGGCGTCACGTCCAAAAGCAACACGTCTTTGACTTCGCCCTTAAGCACGCCGCCCTGGATGGCCGCGCCGATGGCGACGACTTCGTCCGGGTTGACGCCTTTGTGCGGTTCGCGACCAAAGATTTCTTTGACCACTTCTTGCACTTTGGGCATGCGGGTCATGCCGCCGACCAAGATCACTTCGTCGATTTCCGATGCCTTCAAGCCAGCGTCTTTAAGCGCGGCGTTGCATGGATCGATGGTGCGTTTGATCAAGTCGCCGACCAGGCTTTCCAGCTTGGCGCGGGTCATCTTGACATTGAGGTGCTTAGGCCCCGATGCGTCGGCGGTGATGAACGGCAAGTTGACGTCGGTCTGGGTCGCGCTGGACAATTCGATCTTGGCTTTTTCCGCAGCTTCTTTAAGGCGCTGCAAAGCCAAGCGATCCTGACGCAAGTCGATGCCTTGTTCTTTTTTGAATTCGTCAGCGAGGTATTCGACGATGGTGTGATCGAAATCTTCACCGCCCAAGAAAGTGTCGCCGTTTGTGGATTTGACTTCAAACACGCCGTCGCCGATTTCGAGGATCGAGACATCGAACGTACCGCCGCCCAAGTCATAAACCGCAACCACACCGCCGTCTTTTTTCTCAAGCCCGTAGGCGAGCGCCGCAGCGGTCGGTTCATTGATGATGCGCAGCACTTCAAGGCCGGCGATCTTGCCTGCGTCCTTGGTGGCTTGGCGCTGGCTGTCGTTGAAGTAAGCCGGAACGGTGATGACCGCCTGGGTGACTTCGGTGCCGAGGAAGCTTTCGGCGGTTTCTTTCATCTTTTGCAAAATGAATGCAGAAACCTGCGACGGGCTATATTTTTTGTCGCGCGCTTCAACCCAAGCGTCGCCGTTATCGCCTTCGACGATTTTGTAAGGAACAAGGTCCATGTCTTTCTTGGTGAGCGGGTCGTTAAAACGGCGACCGATCAACCGCTTGATGGCGAACAGTGTGTCTTCGGGATTGGTGACCGCTTGACGCTTGGCGGGCTGACCCACCAGACGTTCGCCGCCTTCGGTGAACGCAACCATCGACGGCGTGGTGCGCGCGCCTTCGGCGTTTTCGATAACCTTAGGGTCTGATCCATCCATCAAAGACAGGCACGAGTTCGTGGTGCCCAAATCAATGCCGATAACCTTGCTCATATCTTTTATCTCCGTCTTAGGCGGACAACTGCGGCCTTGAAGCTCAAGCTCCGCGTATGTCCCCTCGGGTTTAGTGAGGCCTATGCCTCAATTCGCGTTTGATTAAATTTCGTGGCACACAGAAAAACGGGTGCCGGAGGGTATATAAGCCGGAGTTTTTCGCCGCGCAACGCTTGAAACGCGGAAAAATCCAGTCCGACCTGTAGCCGTTTTAGGTTTCTTGATCGACGTTCACGCCGGGCTCAGCCCCATCGGGCTCATAAGCTTGCTGCGCGCCGTCCGCCGGAACCTCGCCATTTTGTTCAGAGGGTTCCGCTTCGCCAGCGCCGTCGTTCGCTTTCGGGCCGCCGGTGGACACGATCACCTGCGCCGGGCGCAGCAAACGGTCTTGAAGCGTGAAACCGCCACGCAGTGCATGTAACACAGTGTTATGCGGCACATCGGGGTTTTCTTGCTGTTGCACTGCTTCGTGGATGTTGTGATCGAACGGCTGGCCTTCCGCGGGCACCGGCTTGATGCCGTGGCTTTCGAAAATGCTCAGCAGTTCCTTCATGGTCATGTCGATGCCGACGCACAGATTGTCGAGGTTCTTGTCCTCAGCGCGAGCCTCGTCGGTGACCATCATCATCGCCATGCCCAGATTGTCGGCAACGCGCACGATGTCGCGAGCAAAATTGCTCACGGCATACTTGCTGGCATCGGCTTTTTCACGCGCGGCGATACGACGGGTGTTTTCCATCTCCGCCATGGTGCGCAGCAGCTTGTCTTTCAGCTCGGCGATTTCCACTTCAAGGTCGGGGACATCAGCATCGGGCGCGGACTCTTCGCCCGCTTCAGCTTCGGCCTCTAATGCTTCCGCCTCGGCTTCGCGCGCGGCATCGACCATGGCATCTTGTTCCGCCTGTGATACGCCGTTCAGCGCTTCGGCTGTGTCGTCAGCCGGGATTTCGTTCTCAGTGTTCATTGCGCACCTAAGTCTACGTCTAAAGCCAGTTTGCATTTATGATTGGGTGTGATGGAGAGGTATTTAGCCTATTTGACGAGACAATCAACCCGCTGAATGCGTGCATCGGCTTCTATTATCCGATTAAGCGACCCACAAGCTTGGCTGTGTAATCGACCATGGGAATAATCCGCGCATAATTCATCCGCGTCGGGCCGATCACCCCGATGGTGCCGATGATGCGCTCCTTGCTGTCGCGATAGGGCCCCACGATCAACGAACAGCCGGACATGCCAAACAGGTTGTTTTCCGCGCCAATGAAAATTTGCACACCGTCCGCCGTATCGGCGCGTTCGATCAAACGCGCCATGGTTTCCTTGGTTTCCAAGGCTTCAAACAGCGCGCGGATGTTTTCCAAATCCGTAACGGCGTCCCTATCTTCCAACAAGTTCGCTTGGCCGCGCACGATCAGCGACCCCCCGTGCGAACCCTGACCTGCGCCGCCCGACCACACCGCCAAGCCTTCTTGGACGACTTTTGTCGTCAACGCGTCAAGCTGGGCTTTATGATTGCTCAATTCCGCCTTGATGGCGTCCAGAGCGTCTTCCAAGGTGCGGCCGACCAGGCGCGCAGACAGGTAATTGGTCGCCTCGACCAACGCGCTGGGCAACACGTTGAGAGGAATTTCAATGATGCGATTTTCCACCACTCCATTTTCCGTCACCAACACCACCAGCGCGCGACCCGGACTCAACGCTACGAATTCGATGTGCTTGAGTGGTGCTTGGCTTTTCGGCGCGACCACCAGACCGGTTAGGTGCGACAGACCCGACAGCGCTTGGGTGGCGTTTTCCAACATACCTTCCACCGACGTGCCCGATGCTTTGCATTCGCCTTCGATGGAGTGACGTTCCGCGCTGGTCAGATTGCCGACCTCTAAAATGCCATCAACAAACAGCTTCAGGCCCACTTCGGTGGGCAAGCGCCCCGCCGACGTGTGTGGAGAAAACAGCAAACCCGCATCTTCCAAATCCGCCATGACGTTGCGAATGGTTGCCGGGGAAATGTCCAAGCCCGACTGGCGCGACAAAGTCCGCGAGCCCATCGGATCGCCTGTCGTCAAATAGGCGTCGACGATGCGGCGAAAAATTTCCCGCGAACGTTCGTTGAGCTCGGTGATCATTTGGCGCTGAGGCCCTTTCCAGTGTGTTTTTGAAAGTAGTCGCACCCGTAAGGTCCGTCAATTGCTCCCATCTCGTAGCCGTGGCTCTTTACGTAGGCCGCCCCTACGGGTAGCTTGGCGCAACTTTTTTATGAATTGAGGATTTTGATATGAGACCCAGTGGCCGCGACCTTGATGTCATGCGCACCGTAAGCTTGGAAACCGGTTTTTCCAAACATGCCGAAGGATCGTGCCTGATCAAATTTGGCGACACCCACGTGTTGTGCGCCGCGACGCTGGAAGAGCGCGTGCCGCCATGGATCCGAGGCCAAGGCAAAGGCTGGGTCACCGCCGAATACGGCATGCTACCGCGCGCCACCAATTCACGCATGCAGCGCGAAGCCGCACGCGGTAAGCAATCGGGCCGAACCCAGGAAATCCAACGCCTGATCGGACGCTCTTTGCGCGCCGTCACCGACCTGGAAGCCATGGGCGAAATGCAAATCACCGTCGATTGCGACGTCATCCAAGCCGACGGCGGCACCCGCACCGCATCGATCACCGGCGCGTATGTGGCGCTATATCTGGCGTTTCGCAGCGCGGTCGAACGCGGTTTGCTCGATAGCGTGCCGCTGATCGATCAAGTCGCGGCGGTCAGCTGTGGGTTGTACAAAGAAAACGCGGTTCTGGATTTGGACTATCTAGAAGACAGCGCGGCCGAAGCCGACACCAACTTCGTGCTCACCGGCGCCAACGGCATCGTCGAAATTCAAGGCACCGCGGAAGATTATCCGTTTTCCGAAGAGCAGTTCATGGAACTGATGCGTTTGGCGAAAAAGGGCGTCGCTGAGTTGGTCGTGTTGCAACGCGAAGCTCTGGGGCTGGAGTAAACATCGATGACGCGAAAGTTTGAGGGCGGCAAACTCGTCATCGCCAGTCACAATCCCGGCAAAGTTCGCGAAATCGGCGAACTGTTGGCGCCGTTTGGCGCGGACGTGGTTTCAGCGGGTGATTTGGGCCTGCCTGAACCCGTCGAGGACGGCGTGACGTTCATCGCCAACGCCGAAATCAAGGCCCTGGCGGCAGCCAAAGCGTCCGGTCACGTGGCGCTGGCCGATGATTCGGGGTTGTGCGTGCACGCCTTAAACGATGAACCTGGTGTTTATTCCGCACGTTGGGCGGGGCCCGGCAAAGATTTTGCCGTCGCTATGCAAAAAGTCGAAGAAGCCCTCACAGCCGCCGACACTCAAGATCGTAGCGCTCATTTCGCTTGCGCACTGACCTTGGCGTGGCCAGACGGGCACGTGGAAAGCTTCGAAGGCCAAGTGCACGGCACCATGACGTGGCCCGCGCGCGGCGATAAGGGCTTCGGTTATGACCCGACGTTTATACCTGACGGTTTCGACACCACCTTCGCCGAAATGCCGCCGCAGCAAAAACACGCCTTGAGCCACCGCGCCAACGCGTTCAAAAAACTCGTCGCCGCGTGTTTCGCTCACTAAACCAAAAGTACGCCTACATTTGTTGATCATCTTATTGTTGTAGGTTATCAATAATTTCCCCACAAGGAGGTTTTGATGACTGATACGCCTGAACCCAATGTGCCAACTCATGATAAATTGATGTGGCCGACCTTAAAGGCCATTGAAGCCCTAGGCGGTTCAGCTACCAACGCCGAAATTCTCACCAAAGTGATTGAGCTGGAGAGTATCCCCGAAGACGTCCAAGCCGTTCAACATATCAACGGAAATCAATCAAAGCTCGACTACAGGCTGGCGTGGGCACGTACTTACCTCAAAAAAGGCGGCGCCATTAACAACAGTGAACGCGGCGTGTGGGCCATCACCGATAAGGGCGAGCGCTTGGCCGAGCCCGATATTTCTGAAATTGTTAGTGAAATTCGCCTCAATCGTCGGCCCTTCAGTCAGCGTATGTCTGCAAATATGGCGTCGATGCAACGTCCGCTTAACTTTGATCAAGTGAACGATTTAACGCCCGAAGATCCAGATTGGCGCGCGGAACTGCTCAACTGCATTAAAAACATGGAACCCAGCGCCTTTGAGCGTCTCGCACAACGCGTATTGCGCGAATCAGGCTTCAAGTCCGTTGAAGTCACCGGGCGTTCAGGTGATGGCGGCATTGATGGGCTTGGGGTACTTCAAGTCAACCTCATTACTTTTTCCATAGGCTTCCAGTGCAAACGCTACGCTGGCAGCGTCGGTTCGCCTGAAGTGCGCAACTTCCGGGGGGCCCTGGACGGCAAATGTGAAAAAGGGCTTCTCATCACCACCGGCAACTTCACATCCGAAGCGCAAAAAGAAGCAAATCGTGATGGCGCCAAGAGCATCGACCTCGTAGATGGAGAACGCCTGTGTGACCTGTTAAAGGCCTTACACCTAGGCGTTTCGACCAAAACAGTAGAAGAAATCACGGTTAGTCCTGATTGGTTTGTCCAAATTTAATCATACCCGTCACTGACCGGCCTGTATCTCCTGCACCGCTTTGACGACGCATTCATCGATGGCGTAAGCGCGTGCGGGGCCTGGCAGGTAAGCTTTTTTGTCCCCACCCAACTTTGAAATATCTTGTTCGATGGACCTGAGGTCGTCAGCGTCCATTTGGTGATTTTTCACCAACTGATGGGCAGCATAGCAATCGGCCTGTTGCTCGCGGTCGGGTCCAAAGTTGCCCAGCGTGTGCCCCAGCTGCTGGTGCGCACATTCGTGCGCCAACCAAAACCACCGCGTGGCGGGCTGAAACACGGCCATCACATTGGGGTTGATCACGATGGTGCGCTGGCCCTGGTCGTTGCGCCGCGCCACGGCGACGTTTTGCAGCGTGGTGTCGACCAAAATCGGCACATTCTCACCATCTGGAAGCGTACACGTATAGGCGGGAGTTTGCGCATACGCGGCGAGCGCGCTCACCATCGCCAAGCCCATTGCACATACCGTCAACATCAACTTCATGCTTTTAAACATCATCATCCTTTCGCTAAATCACCTTTGGGGATTGACCCGCAAAGGCCAATGCATGAACGTAAGACGTCTCAACCTTGCACTTTGTGCCAAAAAACGGACGCCCAAATGGCCGCCGACACATCGCCCAACCCACAATCGACTGAGCCTCTTGCCTTATACGTGCATTGGCCGTGGTGCTTGGCGAAATGCCCCTACTGCGATTTTAATTCACGCCCCCTTTCGCCCGGTGAACGCGATCAGGCGGACTACCGTGACGCTATTTTGCACGAGCTAAACCATTACGCTATGCAAACGAAGGGCCGGGCGCTGGGCAGTATTTTCTTTGGCGGCGGAACGCCAAGCCTCATCGCACCCGACACCATCCACGCCATCATTGAGGCTGCCGAGGATCGCTGGGGTTTTCAAAATGATTGCGAAATAACTTTAGAGGCCAACCCGACCTCCATCGAGGCCGCCAAATTTCGCGCCTTTCAAGACGCCGGCGTCAATCGCGTTTCCATTGGCGTACAAGCGCTCAATGATGAGGATTTACTGGCCCTTGGCCGAGAACATTCAACACGAGAAGCGCTAGAAGCGCTGGACATCGCCAGCGCCATTTTTAACCGTTACACTTTCGATCTGATATACGCACGCGCCGGTCAAGGACAGGGCGATTGGGCCGACGAGTTGGAACACGCGCTGACGATGACCAACGGACACATTTCGCTTTATCAATTAACCATCGAACCGGGCACCGCGTTTTTCCGCCAAAACATGCCTGAGGCCGACGAAGACCTCGCCGCCGATCTGTATCAAATGACCCAAGAGATCTGCACGGACGCCGGACTGCCCGCTTATGAGATTTCCAACCACGCCAAGCCCGGCTTAGAAAGCCGTCACAACATCACCTATTGGACCGGCGGCGATTACGTCGGCATCGGTCCCGGCGCGCATGGGCGTCTGACCGCCCTGCCAACACCTGACCGCACCATGTCCATCACCCGCGCCACCCACCAAATCGCTGATCCGGCGCGCTGGTTGGACGCGGTGAGCACAAAAGGCCACGCCACCGCCAAAGTCCGTGAGCTGGGCCGCTATGAACGCTTGGAAGAACTGGTGCTGTCTGGTCTGCGCCTCACCGAAGGTCTCGACGCGGCGCGTTTCGCCCGTCAGTACGGCCAAGACCTGTTATCGGCGCTCAACAGCAGCGCGGTTTTGGACTTACAAAACGCTGGGTTGATTGCGGTGGACAAGCGCGGCGTGCGCGCCACGCAGCAAGGACGCCTGATCCTGAACGCCATCATCAGCCGCTTGCTGGACGACCCGGACCCCGTCAACGCACCCGATTAATCCCCGTTAACTAAGGGAACGCTTTGGGCGCAGGATCAACGATGGAGGCGTCTTTGCGCTGCACCTGCATCACCGCCAGACCACGCTCAGCCGCGCCAGATGGCGTAAAGCGGAAAATACCGTCGCGCCCGGCAAAACCGCCCGCTTGGGCCAAAACCTCAACGCCATAGGGTTGCGGCACGTTTTGCGCGCCCAGCACAACCGCCAACGCGGTGGCGTCATACGCCAGCGTCGCAAGACGGTGCGGACGATTGCCGTAAGCGGTCAGGTATTTGTCGGAAAAGGCTTGGCGCACGCTGGGATCGGGGGCCGCAAACCAGCCACCGACCAACGCCGGTTCCGCGCCAAGGCCGGCTTCATCCCATTGGCCGGTGCCGAGAATTTTGACCTTTTTCGGATCAACATCGTAAAATGGCAGCATCGCCGCCACCGCAATCAGACGCTTGCCGCCGTCTGCCAATAACAAAGCGTCGAACGGCACCTCGCCAAGCGTCTGTAAATTTTCCAGCCGCTTAAGCGCCAGCCGAGAAACCTCGTCACCGCGCGCTTCAAGAGTGCGGCGCTGATCCATCAATGCGGCGCGACGATCATCGTAATGGGCGATGCGCTTGACCGGTTCGGAGAAATCACTGACTTGAGGCGGATAAAATTCGCTTTGCACCACAAACCCGCCCGCTTGCCACACGGCGGCGTTAAACGCAGCCGACACCGCATCGCCATATGCGCCTTCGGGGGCCAACAACGCAAAGCGCTGCGCGCCTGTGCTGGCGGCGAAATCGACCACGCGCTTGACTTCATCGCCGGGGAAAAAGCCCATGGTGTAAACACCTTCGCCCGCAATGGTGCGATCAGATGAAAATGCCACCACCGGCACAGCGGCGACGCGCGCCAAATCGGCCACGGCGCGCACCGATGTGGACAACAGCGGACCGATGATCAACTGCGCCCCATCGCCAATGGCCAAGCGTGCAGCTTCTGCCGCACCTTCGGGTGAGCCTTGGGTGTCGTGAACCAACAGCTCAAAATCGGAACCGGCAAATTCAAACAGCGCCATTTGCGACGCGTTCAACATCGCCGAGCCGACGCGCTGGTTGGCGCCCGACAGCGGCAACAAGATCGCCACGCGTAAGCCGCGCGCACCGGGCAAGGACGGTGGCTCAATCAGCTCCCCCGTCGCATCCGTCTGGGTGGTGGCCTGGGGAATACGGCCAATCAGATCGTCCAAGGACGGTAACAAAGGCGGGCGCGGCAAGGGCGCATCCGCAGGACGGTTAGCCATTTGCGGACCGACGCCGCCCGACGCGGCGTGCGACATATGGCCCGACTGCTGCGCTTGATCCGCCGTCGGCGGTTTTTGCGCGCTGGCTTGCGGCGGATTGGCGAGCTTCGGTTTGCCGCCAAACCCCGCCTGTTCACAGCCCATCAGAAGCACACTCATAAAGGCCATGACGATACCGGCATGCAGCCGCGACAAACTCGAATTGATGGTCAAATTGCGCATGTGCGGCCTGGAGCCTCCTGCAAAAACTGCTACTCTTTCACTCGATAGTATCGTGCGCAAAGAAAGCGGCCAAATTTTGGTGAAGGGTAACGGGCAGAACCGCATGAGTAAACCGTCTGATCACACAAAATCATCCCGTTCAAAGTCATCTAAAGTGCGCGCACAAAAACGCGGGCGCTGGGCCGAAAGCCTCACGGCGCTCTATCTACGCCTCACCGGTCACCAAGTGATGGCGCGCAATTACAAAACCCAAGTGGGCGAGATCGATCTGGTTGCGCGGCGCGCCAACACGCTGAGCTTCGTCGAAGTCAAAGCCCGCGCCAACGCAGCCCTTGCCGCCGAGGCCATCTCCGCACAGCAACGCCGCCGCATTCAGCGCACGGCCGAGTGGTTCTTAATGCAAAACCCGGATCTTCAAACCTGCGATATTCGCTTTGATGTGGCCTTGGTCACAGGCCCGTTTCGACTCACCATGTTACGCGGTGCATGGCGTGTCGAATAAGCGCGAAACCACGCTTTGTTAACCAACGCCCCGTAAACTGCAGCGTACACCGAGCACCAAAGCCATCGTTGAGCGAGATTATAAAATGACCATTTCATCCATCGCCCGGATCGCCGTTACGTCCATCGCTCTTGGCGGCGCTTTGCTTGCCACCGCCGCTTGCACCCCGGTTGGCGTGGTGTTGGGTATCGGCGCCGGCACCGGCCTGGCGGCTTATCAAGAGCGCGGCGTCGATGGCGTAGCTCGCGACTTGGGACTTTCCAGCCGCATCATTGATCAATATGCGCGCTTTGATCACACTTTGCTCGCTCACATCGGTGTTGAGGTCTACGAAAGCCGCGCCCTGTTGACCGGACAAGTCAAAACCGAAACGGAACGCGCCGACGCCGTGCGTCTGGCGTGGAAAGTCGACGGTATTGTTGATGTCATCAACGAAATTCATGTCACGTCCGATGGCGGCGTCATCGACACCGCACGCGACAGCTGGATTTCCGCGCAACTGGAAGCCGAACTAACATTCGATGAAAAAATCCTCGCCATCAATTACACAATCGAAACCGTCGGCGGCACGGTGTACCTGATCGGCATCGCACAAAACGATGCCGAACTTGAGCGGGTTAAAAACCACGCCCGGTCCATCGCATACGTCAGCCACATCGTCAGCCATGTGCGCGTTAAAAAGCCGACGCCGCCAACACCGATCCCACCGCAAGGGAGTTAATATATGAGCGCGGAAGAGGCCCTGCGTCGCATCGGCGCGCTGAATGCCAACGCCATCGATTCACTCGAAGGCGCATTGTGGCTGGCCAAATGGGCTGAACCGACCCTGAACCTGGGTGCTTACCGCCGCCACCTTGATACCTTGGCCTCTGACGCCCGTGCTTATCTGGCCGACGATCAAAACGATGACGCGATGGCGGTGGAAGCCGCCCGGCAAATTCTCGCCCGCAGATATGGTTATGGCGGTGCCGCAACGTCAGCCGGACGGCTGATTGAGGCCAATATCGCGCGTACAATTGACCGTCGCCAAGGCGGCTCAATGATTCTAGCGCTGCTTTACCGTCACGTGTTTGAGGCCCTGGACCGCGACGTCGAAATCATCGATTTTGCCCCCCGCACCTTGGTCCGTCTTCACATGAACGGGGCGCGCACGTTGCTCGACCCGTTCGGTGGCGGTCGGTTGGTCAGTGCGCGCGATTTGCGCTGCTTGCTTAAAGAACATCATGGCGATGACGGTGAATTGACGCCAAACCACCTCACGACGCTTAACCCCCGCCAAGTTCTGCTCACTTTGCAACACGACGCCAAAGTCTTTCACCTGCTGCACGCCGCGCCCGAAGCGGCGCTGATGGCTGTCGAGGCGGCGCTGTTGATTGCGCCCAGCGAGGCCAATTTGTGGCGAGAGCTGGCGCTGTTGCATGAACGACTGGATCATCTTCTGGAGGCCACACACGCGCTTGAGTGCTTTTTACAATTGCCGGGCAGCAGTGCGCACCGCTATACAGCTTCTCAGATGTTGCAGAACCTGCAGCGCCGCCTATATGGCGATGATACCTAACAGCGCGTGCGCACAGGAGCCCCGCCGATGAGCCTCAAAGTCGCCTTGCAGATGGACCCGATCACCAGCGCCGACATCGACGCCGACAGCACCTTCGTCATCGGCCTGGAAGCGCAAAACCGCGGCCATGAGCTGTTTTATTATCATCCCGACGATCTGATTTATGAAGACGGCCGCGTGATGGCCGTGGCCCAACGGTTGGAGCTGCGCCGCGAACTGGGCAATCATTGCACCCTGGGCACGCCAGAACTGGTCGATCTTTCAACGCTGGACGTGGTGTGGCTGCGTCAAGACCCTCCGTTTGACATGGCGTACCTGACAACAACGTATCTGTTGGACATGCTGCCCGCGACCACGTTGGTGGTGAACAGCCCGACCGAAGTGCGCGCCAACCCCGAAAAACTCTACATCGCGCGCTTTCCCGATTTGGTGCCGCCGACGCTGGTAACGCGCAACGTCGCGCACATCAAAGCGTTTCGCGAAAAGCACCAAGACATCATCGTCAAGCCGCTCTACGGCAACGGCGGCGCAGGGGTGTTTCACGTCAAACCAGACGATGAAAATCTCGGCTCATTGTTGGAAATGTTTCTTCAAGGTTCGCGCGAACCCATCGTCGTGCAGGCTTATTTGAAAGACGTCCGCCAAGGCGACAAGCGCATCATCTTGGTCGATGGCGATCCGGTTGGCGCGATCAACCGGGTGCCGCAAGAAGGCGAAGCGCGTTCTAACATGCATGCCGGCGGCACCCCGGAACCGAGCAAGCTGACCGAACGCGATCTGGAAATTTGCGCCGCCATCGGCGGTGATCTCAAGGCCCGCGGCTTGATCTTTGCGGGTATCGACGTGATCGGCAATTACCTCACCGAAATCAACGTCACCTCACCCACCGGCCTACAAGAAATCCGCCGCTTCGACGGCATTGCGTTGGAAGAAAAAATTTGGGATGCGATTGAAGCTAGGTTTACTTAGATCAAATTTGCCAGGCTGATTTTCCACGCGCCGTCACCACCGGTGAGCACATAGAGAAAATCAAAATCGGCGAACGGCTGCTCACTGACTCCGATTAATTTCCAATTCACCGACACCACCCGGTTATCCTCGCCGTGACGCTGATCGTGCAAGATGGAAGGTTCCGCTCTGATCATAGCGTTGTCTTTCAGCAACGTAAGGAAGCCCGCGATGTGCTGGTGCAAATCGTCGGCATCGCAAATAAAATCCGTACCGCTTTCGTTGGTCAGCATACACGGGTACGCAAAGTGTTTTTCAATATGCGCGAAATCTAACGCTTCATAACCACGCGCATAATCGGTAAAAAAATCTCGCATACCGATAGTTTACGCCTCTTAATCGCCCTTGCCCACGTCAAACATGTCGCGCACACTGAGCACAAAGGAGCCGTGCATGGGCGTAGAATTTTTACTGACGTCGTTGATCGTCGTTTTGATGCCCGGCACCGGGGTGATCTATACCCTATCCCATGGACTTGGCGGCGGAACCCGCGCCGCCCTGGCGGCGACGCTGGGCTGCACACTGGGCATCGTGCCGCACATGGCGGCGAGCATCTTTGGTCTGGCTGCCCTGCTGCACACCAGCGCGGTGGCGTTTCAAGCGCTGAAGTTCGGGGGCGTAATGTATCTATTTTACTTGGCGTGGGTCGCGCTCAAAGACACCTCAAAGCTGAATGTTGAAGAAAACCGCGCCCGCCGCAGCGCGACCCAAATCGCCGCGCAAGGCTTTCTCATCAACATCTTAAACCCCAAGCTTTCGATTTTCTTTTTGGCGTTTTTGCCCCAGTTTGTGCCCGCAGCCAGCGCAACGCCGCTTTTCGATATGCTGGTGTTGAGCGCTACGTTCATGGCCCTAACCGCACTGGTGTTTGCCGGTTACGGCAGCGCGGCGGCGCTTATGCGCCGCTATGTGATTTCCCGCCCCGCCGTGATGGCCTGGTTTCGCTGCGTATTCGCCGGGGCGTTTGCCATTTTGGGCCTTAAGCTTGCGTTTACAGAGCGCTGAGCGTTGTCATTGATCCAACACACCCTTGTGGTTTAAGAACGCGGTTTTTGGAGCTTGGATTTTTTTCCAAGGCACCAACCGGGCGAATTGGCCGGGTCACTAAGTTGCCCCCGCAATTGGGGCAGATGCTATTCAGCTTTTCCTCCGCACATGGAGCACAAAACGTACACTCGAAGGTGCAAATTCTAGCATTTTCACTGCTTGGTGGCAGATCGATATCACAGCATTCACAATTTGGCCGCAGTTCCAACATGCTTACACCTCCATTTATTCGAAGTTCTTTTATAACCATAAACACGCTATCCAGATAGCCCCGCCACAATAAGAGGTTGCACGCCTTTGCAATCTGCATACACTTAAAATGACGTATTTAAGTGGAGAAAGCCGCGTATGGTTGCACGCATCAACACCGTCGCCTTTCAGGGCATCGAAGTGCTACCGGTCGATGTTCAGGTGCACATCGCCCAAGGCCTGCCGTCGTTCACCATTGTCGGCCTGCCCAACAAAGCGGTGAGCGAAGCGCGCGAGCGGGTGCGCGCCGCGTTGTCGGCACTGGGTCTTGCGTTGCCGCCCAAACGCATCACCGTCAACCTATCGCCCGCCGATGCGCTGAAAGAAGGTTCCCACTTCGATTTACCGATTGCGCTCGGTCTGCTCACCGCCATGGACGTTTTGCCTGCGGATCAAATTGACGCCTTTGTCGCGTTGGGTGAGCTGGCACTGGACGGCACCCTCACCAAGGTCTCCGGCGTGCTGCCCAGCGCCATTTTCGCCAACGCACAGAACCGCGGCCTGATTTGTCCGCCTTCGCAAGGTGGAGAGGCCGTTTGGGCCGGTGATTTGGAGGTTCTCGCACCTCGCTCTCTGATCGATTTAGTCAACCATTTCAAAGGCACACAGGTTTTAAGCCGCCCAGACTGCTTAATTGCCAGCGCCACCCCCGGGGCCGCGCCAAACTTAGACCTAGTAGATATAAAAGGCCAAGAAAGCGCCAAGCGAGCGCTGGAAATCGCCGCCGCTGGCGGACACAACTTGTTGATGAGTGGACCGCCCGGCGCGGGCAAATCTTTGCTCGCTCGGCGGTTGGCAGGCATCTTGCCCGACCTTTCACCCGCCGAAGCGCTGGATGTGTCGATGATTCATTCTTTAGCCGGAACATTACCCGAAGGCGGCTTGATGCGCACCCGCCCGTTTCGCGATCCACACCATTCCGCTTCGCAAGCCGCCCTGGTCGGCGGCGGCGTACAAGTGCGCCCCGGCGAAGTGTCGTTGGCGCATTTGGGCGTGCTGTTTTTGGACGAATTACCTGAATTTCAACGCCCTGCGCTGGAGGCACTGCGTCAACCGATTGAATCTGGGGCCGCCGTTATTGCGCGGGCCAGTGCACACGTTACGTATCCGGCACGATTTCAATTGATTGCTGCAATGAATCCGTGCCGGTGCGGATATCTGGATGATCCCGGTCAAGCGTGCTCACGCGCGCCTAAATGCGCCGAAGATTATCAAAACCGCTTATCGGGCCCGCTTTTGGATCGAATCGACCTGCATGTCGAGGTGCCGATGGTGCCGGCGTCCGATCTCAGCCTGCCGCCGCCGGCAGAGACCACTAGCCATGTGCGCCAACGTGTCTTTGAGGCCCGCACCCGCCAGAGCAAACGCTTTCAGGCGCTTGGGTCAGAAGCGCGCACCAATGCCGAGGCTGAGGGTCAGGTGCTTGAAGCCATCGTCCAACTGGATGGCGCCGCCCAATCTTTGCTGGGGGATGCTGCGGGACGCATGCGGTTGAGCGCGCGCGGCTATCACCGGATCTTAAAAGTCTCACGCACCATCGCCGACCTCGACGACGCGCCGGGTGTGTCGAAACTGCACGTGGCAGAGGCACTATCCTATCGCCGCCGCGTACCGGGCCGACAAACGGCGGCGCTGAGCGCTTAGAATTATTCTACATTACATTCATATACTCTAATATTGCTATTTGCGAATAATTTGTGTATAAAGTGGGTGCTTTTCGATTGTTCATATTTTCGAACATCAATGCGGACCAAAGCCCATGGAACAACCCGATTACAACAACATGCGTATGCGCATGCTTTCAGAAATCGACGCCACATGTCGCGCATGTGGTGATCGATATAATGATGCCGACGGTAAACCAAACTGCCGCCGCCCCGATTGTCCAGGACACAGCCTGCGCGAAAAGGCTTTATCCATCACCACCACGGTCTTTGAGCATTAAAAGAAGCTTCAAATTCAACGCGGTATTCGCCCTTCAATTGTGAAGCATGCGTGCTATGCACTTTTTGCAATTCGCTCGCGCGCTGCTCGCACCTATATTTATGAACATGAACACACCTGATTACCCCGCGTTAAGCGCCAAGCTCACGCAGCAAAGTCATGCGATGTGTGAAAAATGCGGCTTAACGGTTTTGCGCAACGCGAACCAGAGCAAATCATGTCGACACGAATGCCCTGCGCACACATTGTTGCGTAGCGCCGAGAAAATTCTCAGCGATTATATTGTATTGTGATCGACGCTCAATCAGGCGAGCAACAGCTTTTGCCGCCGATCTGCGTCGGCGGACATGGAACGTCGCCGTAAGCGCAAAACACACAGCACGCATCACCGCTGGCGTGAAGCCGCACGCCGCATCCCGAACAGGTGTGATACTGCTGGTAAGAATAAGGCGGCATCTCCAGCTCTTCTTTGTGTCCACATTCAGGACAGGTCAAAAGGCTCAAGATGATCGTGCCGTCCGGACCAATATCCGTTCTGGGACCTTTGATGGCCATCTGTCAGTGCGCCAGCATCGGGCCCAACGGGCAACCGCCAAAAATGTGCACGTGAAAGTGCGGCACTTCCTGGCCACCATCGCGCCCGGTGTTGTTAAGCGTGCGATAGCCCGGCGCATCCAGACCGAGATCACGGGCAACCTTACCCACGGCCCGGTACAGTCCGGCAATTTCAGCATCAGAGGCTTTGGTGGAAAAATCATCCAGCGACACGTACGCGCCCTTAGGGATCACCAACACATGGATCGGCGCTTGCGGCGCGATGTCGTTGAACGCCAGCGCCCATTCGTTTTCGTACACTTTGTCACAAGGAATTTCGCCGCGTAAAATTTTGGCGAAGATGTTGTCGTTGTCGTAAGCCATTTTCGCTACCTCTTAAAGCTCACCGCGGGCGCGCTTTTCTTCAATACCCGACATCCCTTCACGCTTTTGCAATTCGGCCCACACTTGGTCGGGCGTGATATCGGCGTCCGCCCACAAAACCAACAAGTGATAGATCAAATCCGCACTTTCCGACGCAAGTTCATCGGGGCCTTGGGCCAACGCGGCGATGTTCACCTCAACAGCCTCTTCGCCGACCTTTTGCGCAATCGCGGTACGGCCCTTATGAAACAGCTTGGCCGTGTACGATGATTCTGGATCACCGCCCTTACGGCTGGAGATGGTGTCGAACAGACGTGTCAGAATGTTGATGTCACTCATGGCGCAGTTTCCTCTGTAAGGCCGTCTAGGCGCACATCCACGCCATGTTCGGCCATGTAGCGTTTGGCTTCGCCAATGGTATAGGTGCCAAAGTGAAAAATCGAGGCCGCCAGAACCGCCGACGCATGGCCGTCACGCACGCCCTCAACCATGTGATCCAAGGTGCCCACACCGCCCGATGCAATCACCGGAATATCGACGGCATCAGCAATGGCGCGGGTGAGCTCAATGTTAAAGCCCTGCTTGGTGCCGTCGCGATCCATGGACGTCAGCAGGATTTCCCCCGCACCATAGCTTGCCATGCGTTCAGCCCACTCAACGGCGTCGATGCCGGTGGGTTTGCGCCCGCCATGGGTAAAAATTTCAAATTTTCCCGGCGCAACGGTCTTGGCGTCGATCGCCACGACGATGCATTGGCTGCCGAATTTTTGCGCAGCTTCCTGGACAAATTCAGGATTATGTACGGCAGCGGTGTTGATCGATGCCTTGTCCGCACCGGCCAGCAACAGCTTGCGAATATCCTCAGTCGTGCGCACCCCACCGCCAACGGTCAACGGCATAAAACATTGTTCTGCGGTGCGGTTGACGACGTCAAAAATAGTGTCACGATTTTCGTGACTTGCGGTGATGTCGAGAAATGTCAGCTCGTCCGCGCCGGCCGCATCGTAGACGCGGGCCTGTTCCACCGGATCGCCCGCGTCAATCAGATCGACGAAGTTAACGCCCTTGACCACGCGTCCGCCTTCGACGTCCAAACAGGGAATGATGCGTGCCTTGAGCATAGTGCTTAAGCCCTTTTCGCTTTCAAAAGATCGACTGCTTCACGCACTTCGATCTGGCCGTCATAAACCGCACGGCCACTGATCACGCCTTCCAACACATCGCCACCGTGTTTTTGCAACGCGCGCAGATCGTCCATCGACGACACGCCGCCCGATGCAATCACCGGGGTCGAAATAGCGCGCGCCAGTTCCAGGGTTGAATCAATGTTGGGGCCTTGCATCAAGCCGTCGCGACCAATGTCGGTGAAGATGATTGCGGCGACGCCGACGTCTTCGAATTTTTTTGCCAAATCAATGGCCGGCATGTCGGACACTTCCGCCCAGCCTTCGACCGCGACCATGCCGTCCTTGGCGTCCACGCCGACGGCGACGCGACCGGGATAGGCTTTACACGCTTCGATCACCAGGTCTGGATTGTGCAGCGCGACGGTGCCCAAAATCACCCGCCGAACACCCTTGTCGAGCCAAAAGCGGATAGTTTCCATGTTACGGATGCCGCCGCCCAGTTCGATTGGCACGCTGACATCGTCCAAGATCGCGTCCACCGCGTCGGCGTTGACCGGGCGACCTTCGAACGCGCCGTTGAGATCCACCACGTGAATCCACTGACAGCCTTGCATCACAAACGCGCGCGCTTGGGCGCCGGGATCGTCGTTGAACACCGTGGCTTGGTCCATTTCGCCACGCAGCAATCGTACGCACTTGCCATCCTTCAGATCAATGGCGGGAAAGAAAATCATGATCTATCTCTTTTAGGCTTTAGCTCTGGGGAAGCCCTAAGGCTTCCATTTTAAAAAATTGGCGATGAAGTGTAGGCCCAAATCTTGGCTTTTTTCCGGGTGGAACTGGGTGCCGATCATGTTGTCGCGACCGACAGCCGCCGTCACCGGGCCACCGTAGTTGACCCGCGCCAAGACATGGGCGGGGTCTTTGGTTTTGAATTGAAAGCTGTGCACAAAGTAGGCATGTTCGCCGTCTTCAATGCCGTCGAACACCGGGTGAGGGGTTGCCATGTGCAAATCATTCCAGCCCATGTGGGGAATTTTCAACGCCGCATCGCTGGGTTCCAGCGCCGTCACGTCGCCCGCGATCCAGCCCAAACCGGGGGTGTCGCCGAATTCGTGGCCGACGTCGCTCATCAACTGCATACCGACGCAAATGCCCAAAAAGGGGCGGCCCTTAATGAGCACAGCTTCGTTCAAAGCATCATGTAAACCATCGACGGCCTCAAGACCGGCTTTGCAATCGGCGAACGCGCCGACGCCCGGCAGCACGATACGGTCGGCGCGCGCAATATCCTCGGGATTGCCGGTGACGTGAACGTCGGCGCTTAAGCCTTGCTCGTGCGCCGCGCGTTCAAACGACTTGGCCGCTGAGCGCAGATTGCCGGAGCCGTAATCGATGATGGCAACCTTCATAAATCCCTCAACAATTTCGATGTCATGTAGGGGTTGGCGTCCAGGTAACGACGCTCCGCTTCTTCTTTGTCGTGAGCGGTAACCACCCCGTCTTCAAACATGCCGCGACGATCCAAAGACCATCGGCGCAGCTCATTGGCGATCAAGCCGATCACCACAGACACGCCCAGCTGAACCACCGTTTGCGATGTTGGGTCGCCGATCAGCAACGGCACCAAAACACCGGCGACGATCTGCACGCCCAACAACACCAGCGCCACATCCCAAGCGCCGATCACCAGCGCCCAGATGAAACCAAAAACCGCCGCCGGCCACGAAAAGCCGTCCTTGACCAAAGCCAAATTTGGCTTCAATCCGGTGTCGCGCACGTGAACGGAGTAGACGGTCATCCCTCAATCCCCCAAGCTTGCTTGGCTGGGATTGTGAGGACCTCTTCGAGCGAAGCGAGTGAGGTTTCCACAGTCAATTTCCAAGTCATGTGTCTGCGACACTCCGAATTTAAAGTGAGCCGCCCAAAACACCTTTGGTCGATGGCACTTGGTCAGCCTTGCGCGGATCGATTTCGACCGCTTGACGCAGCGCGCGGGCGAGGCCCTTGTATATGCTTTCGACAATGTGGTGATTGTTTTCGCCATAAAATGTTTCGACGTGCAGGGTCAGCCCAGCAGACTGTGCAAAACCGGCGAACCATTCCTTGAACAATTCGGTGTCCATATCGCCAAGCTTATCGCGCACGAAATCAACCTTCCACACCAAGTAGGGACGGTTGGAGGCGTCCAGCGCCACCCGCGAAAGCGTTTCATCCATCGGCGACAGCGCGGAGCCATAGCGCGTGATGCCTTTGCGATCGCCCAGCGCCTGATTGAATGCCTCACCGATGGCAATGCCAACGTCTTCGGTGGTGTGGTGAAAATCGATGTGGAGATCGCCCTTGGCTTCGACCTTGAGGTCGATGAGGGAGTGGCGCGACAGTTGTTCCAGCATGTGATCGAGAAATCCGATCCCGGTGGAAACATCATAAGAGCCCGTACCGTCGAGGTTCAATTCGACGAGGATCTGGGTCTCGTGGGTCTTGCGCTCAACGCGGCCTGTGCGCACTGGACTTCCTCCAAATGTATAGAAGTGAATAAGACGCCTTCTTTTAACAGGATCATTTCGTTAGTACCAGCCTCAAAGGCCTCTTCACGCCTTGACCGCCGCCGCTCGTCGGCTTACATCCGAGGGACTTCTTGTAAGGCAGCGAACGGAAACGAACCATGAGCGACAATCGCCAACCCACGTGGCACGGCACCACCATCCTCAGCGTACGCACCAAAGACGAAGTCGTGATGATCGGCGACGGCCAGGTGAGCCTGGGCGACACGGTGGTCAAAGGCACAGCGCGCAAGGTTAGGCGCCTGGGCGGCGGTGCGGTGATCGGCGGGTTCGCGGGCGCGACGGCGGATGCTTTCACCCTGTTTGAGCGCCTGGAAGCCAAGCTGGAGCAGTACCCTGGCCAATTGACCCGCGCATGCGTGGAACTGGCCAAAGACTGGCGCACGGATCGTTACCTGCGCAAATTGGAAGCCATGATGCTGGTCGCCGACAAAGACGTATCGTTGGTGCTGACCGGCACCGGCGACGTGTTGGAGCCCGATGACGGCGTCATCGCCATCGGATCGGGCGGCAACTATGCGCTGGCCGCGGCGCGCGCGTTGGCCGGCCAAAAAGATTTAACCGCAGAAGAAATTGCGCGGCGCGCCATGGAAATTGCCGCCGACATCTGCGTTTACACCAATTCCAACTTTACCATCGAAAAACTCTGAAAGACTTTGCGTTCATGAGCAGCTTCACCCCCCGCGAGATCGTTTCCGAACTGGATCGTTTCATCATTGGTCAAAATGACGCCAAACGCGCCGTCGCCGTCGCGCTGCGCAACCGCTGGCGTCGTCAGCAAATTTCCGATGATATGCGCGATGAGATCGTGCCAAAAAACATCCTGATGATCGGACCCACCGGGGTCGGCAAAACCGAAATCGCGCGGCGCTTGGCCAAACTGGCCGACGCGCCGTTCATCAAGGTCGAAGCCACCAAATTCACCGAGGTCGGTTATGTCGGGCGCGACGTTGAACAAATCGTGCGTGATCTTGTGGAAAGCGCCGTGCACATGGTGCGCGAAAAACACAAAACCCAAGTTCGCGCCAAGGCCGAACTGGCCGCCGAAGACCGTGTGCTCGACGCCTTGGTCGGCGACAATGCGTCGGACGCCACACGGCAAAAATTCCGTAAAATGCTCCGTGAAGGCGATCTCGACGACAAAGAAATCGAAATCCAGGTGCGCGACGCGGGCGCAGGTGGCGCACCTGCGTTCGATATCCCCGGCATGCCCGGTTCGCAAATGAGCATGATCAACTTGACCGATATGTTCGGCGGGGCGTTCGGCGCGCCACTGAAACCGAAAAAAATGGCGGTGTCGGCAAGCTACGATATTTTGCTCGCCGAAGAAGCCGACAAACTGGTCGATGAAGAAGCGCTGACCAAAGAGGCCATCAGCAAGGTGGAGATGGGCGGGATCGTGTTTCTCGACGAGCTGGATAAAATCGCGGTGCGCACGGAACGGTCCGGCGGGGATGTGTCTCGTGAAGGCGTGCAGCGCGATCTGTTGCCGCTGATTGAAGGCACCACGGTTTCGACCAAGCGGGGCCCGGTCAAAACCGATCACATCTTGTTCATCGCATCCGGCGCATTTCACGTCGCCAAACCAAGTGATTTGCTTCCCGAACTGCAAGGCCGCCTGCCGATCCGGGTCGAACTGCAAGCGCTGACCCGCGATGATTTGGTGCGCATCCTTAAAGAACCGGAATCCAGCCTTATCCGCCAGTACACTGCGTTGATGGCGGTCGAAGGCGTCACCCTGGACATCACCAACGCGGCCATCGAAGAGCTTGCCACGCTGGCCGCCGAGATCAACTCATCGGTGGAAAACATCGGCGCACGACGTTTGCACACGGTGATGGAAAAGCTACTGGAAGAAATCAGTTTCGACGCGTCCGAACGCAGCGGCGAAACCGTGGTCATCGATGACACCACGGTGCGCGAGACGGTTTCCAATCTGGCCCAAGATGCGGATTTGCGGAAGTTTATTCTCTGATGAAGCTTAGGCTTTGGCCATCAGCTCGTTCACGGATTTACGCTGATCGGGCAGTTTAATGCAGTGATATTTCATCACTTTAAGCTCGCCGCAATCAATCGCGGTGATCAAATCCGCCCAGCGCTCACACTCCCCGACCAGATCGGCGGCGATGGCCAAAAGCTCATCTTTTTTCATGGTCGACAAAAAGTCCATCCACGCCTTCAACACCTTAATGCGAAATTCCTGGGTGATATCATCGGGCGGACGCACATCCAAATTGCAGCCGTTCAACATCGCCAACATGGCTTCTTGCGGCCAAAGATATGTGGGCAAGCTTTGGTGGCGGGACCAGATCTGCACTTTTTGGCTTGGCGGCTTGGTGTCGGGCAAAACATAGCTGATGAACAGCATTTCCCCGTCGAGCCTGAGCCCTTCACTGATGGCGGTGAACAGCGCCTTTTTATCTTTAACGCTGTGGATCGCATCGAACGCCATCATCGCGTCAAAGGATTTCGGTTTAAGCTTGAGGTCTTCCATGGAATCAAAGCGGATCGGCGCTTTGCGCTGCAGACCTGCGCGCTTCATGCTTTCCTGACCCATTTTGGCCAGCTCTTTTTCGGGCTCGTAGGCGGTGATCCACACACCGGTTTCTTCGGAAATGGTTTCGCAAATACCGCCAAGCCCCGCGCCCAACAGCAACAGGCTTTTCTTTTCATCAAGTCCCAGCATTGGCAGCAAAAGTTTGACGAAATCCGCGCCGCCCGGCGTGGTGTATCCAAGCCCCCACAGCTTTTCAATCACGTTAAGGCGACTGGCCGGCCACCGTACGGTTGGCTTCGGTTCGCCTTTTTTAACGTTTGAGGGAGGCGAGGCTGTTTTTGACGCACCGCTTTTCGCCGTGGGCTTTGTTTTTTTTGCGCGAAAAACACCGGCAATTTTACCGAGCACGCCTTCCGATTTATTCTTAGCCACTGCCGCCATCGTATATCGCCAGTCCCTTATGCCCCTCAGTTAGCGTACGTCTCTTAATACGATATAGTGAGTATCCGCCCCAAAACCCAAAAAAACCTAATTAAATCAAGTTAAGCGAAGCCCTGCCGCTGACCGAGTGACGACTGTTTATCCGCCTTAATCACATACGATGCATAGCCTTTGTCCAGCTTACCGATGTGCTTGATGAGCCATTCTTTCATAAAATTGAGCAGTTTATTCATGTCCACCGATACAGGGTCTGCCTCAAAGGCGGTCAAAAACCCATGCACCATGTTTTCAATGTCGCGATGGTTTTTCTTATGTTTCTCAACATTGGGATAACGTGTGTTGGAAAAAAGTTCTTCTTCACGGGCGAAATGCGTTTCGATGTATTGCACCAACCGCTTAAGTGATTGCCCGATGGCGTCATAACCTTGGTCAGTTTGAACGGCATGGTGCAAATCATTGGCGATGTTCACCAGCATCTGGTGATCATAATCGATAACCGGGTGGCCGACCTCCAGCGCCTTAGACCATTGCATCAGCATGTCTAGCTCTCCTCATCAGCGCCCACAAAATTGTATGACGATTTTGGCGGAGCGGCAAGCGCACCACATATTGATGTATTCAGGTTAATAAGCTGGGCCCCTGCTTTTGGGGTGTTTATGAGCGCGGATTTCATCGAGGATCCATTGCAGCGTCTGCTCATCTAGATCGCCGATGGATTCCGCCAATTCGTTCGCAAGTTCGGTCGCATGCGCGCTCAACCCGGCGGTATCCACCGTAACGCGCGGATGGGACATACGCGCAAGGCGCTTAAGCTCTTCGCTGTCATCCCAGATCAATCCAAAATAATCGCAGATTTGCATGATCAGGCCGGAACCGGGACGACCACGATTGCCGTGTTCCAACGCCGACAGGTACGCCCCCGAAACGCCCAACGCCGAGGCCATCTGTTTTTGCGAAACCCCCTTGGCGTCGCGCAAGGTCCGCATTTTTTCTCCGAAAGGCGTCACCGCACACTCCTCGACATGTGTCTAGCACAGGCCCTGAGGAGGTTAGAATGAAGTGGTTAAATTCTCGTCAAATGATCAATGTGCGCCCGGGCTCGCACCCGTGCTGGTGCCCGACATCTGCAACACCACGATCCCCGCGATAATCATCGCCATGCCAAGCACCGAGCCCAAGGTCAGCACTTCACCAAAAAAATACTGCCCGATCAAGGCGATTGCGGCGACGCCGACGCCGCTCCAAATCGCATAGACCAAACCCACGGGCATCGTGACCAAGGTTAACGACAGCAGCCAAAACGAAAGGCCATATCCAACCACAACCAACGTCACCGGGCCCAACTTGGTCATGCCGTCGGACACCTTCAGCGCCGCTGTGCCAATCACCTCGGCAAAAATCGCAAATCCCAATAGGGCGTAAGGATGCATTGGAGGGGCTCCTAAAATATTAAACTAGCCGTGAATAAAAGTCGGGCGGGGTCGCTGATCAGCGTTTTTTCATGCGCACATACAACGCGCCTTCGCCGCCATCTTTGGCCGATGCATAGCTGAATGCAACAACCTTGGCGCGGTTGGGGTATGAGCTCAGCCAGCGCGGCACCTGTTCACGCAGAACACCGATGGAACCATCGGCCCGCGTGCCTTTGCCGGTGATCACCAAAACTTCGCGTTTGCCCGACATATAAGCCGCGTCCAAAAATGCATCCAACGCCCGGTGCGCCTCAGCCTGAGTTTGACCGTGTAGATCGAGACGACCTTCCAATCGCACTTGTCCTCGACGCATGCGTTTAGCGGTGGCCTTGTCCAAGCCCGGCTGATCTTCATGTGTCAACTCAGGCAGCGGTTTGGGCGCAAGTGGCGGGGTGTGGCGGGGGCGGAGCGGGGGCGGAGGCTGCTTTGCGGGTGGTGCGGCGTCAAATTTATCCAGCGGTAAATCGCGATCTTTCAAGGGTTCGACCGTTTGCGTGACGGTGCGCCAGAGGTTCAAATCTTCCTCCGGCGTTTCGGTTTTCTTTTTTTTATGCGGGCGGGGTTTACGAGGTTTGTGCATCGATCAGCAAGATTATCAATTTGCGTGGGCCATGCGCACCCAACAACAGGGTTTGCTCAATATCCGCCGTGCGCGAAGGGCCGGTGATCCAATTCACGGTGCGCGGCAACCGTGGCGCATCAGACTCTGCCTCAACCCGCAAGCAATCCCACACCTCTTCATAGTTGGCGGTGATGTCTTCTTCGCGGATCACCACCATATGCACGTCAGGCAGGAAATTCAACGTCGTTGGCGAACGGGGACCCGACGCCATCACCAGCGTGCCGGTTTCCGCAACCCCGCCATAGGCAACGGACAGGCCGATATGGTCCGAACCCTCGCCGCGGCCAAAGGCGACACCGATATCCGCCCAGTCCATAGCTTGCAGTGTTTTATCGGGGGCGGCTTTCAGGGCGGTGATTTTGGCCTCCGTCAGGATGCGTTTCACCACCCCCGGCACGTCGGCCATATGCGCGAGGCGACGCACATCGGCGTCGGCGCGTTCGGCTTCGCTTGCAAACAAGGCGGTTTTTGCCGGACCCCCCGACCGCCCGCGTTCGGGGATCAGTGCCGGCGATCCATCTTGAATGCGCTGGTCTGCGCCTGAATAACGCACGGTCGGATTGTGCACCCGATCCAAGGTGGTTTTGAGGCGGGCGAAAATGTCTTTGCGAGCGCTCATCGTTCCCCCTTGGCGTATCGCGATTGGAACGTGCCGCCTTGGGGTGCGGGCAGGTCGCGCGTTTTGGTCCAACCGCCCGCGCCGAGCAAACGCTTAAACGAGCCCTTGCCGCGCGCCAACATGCCCAGCGCCGCAATGGCAAGGTTCATGGTCAGACGATAAAGCCAAGGCCGTCGCGCCAATGCCGCCCAAACGCCAAGACCCAAACGCTGGGCGCCGCCCGAAAGGCCTTTTTCAAAAGCGCGCACCCGCCAATTGCGCAACAGCTGGGGCAGGGGGATGCGCACCGGGCAGACTTCTTCGCAGCGTCCGCAAAACGTCGATGCGCCGGGCAGCAAATGTGCTTCTTCGATGCCGACAAAATGCGGCGTCAAGACCGAGCCCATGGGGCCGGGATACACCCAGCCATAAGCATGACCGCTGGTGACGCCGTAAACGGGACAATGGTTGATGCACGCCCCGCAGCGGATGCAGCGCAAGATGTCGCGAAACTCAGATCCCAACAATTCGGATCGGCCATTGTCGAGCATCACCACATGATACTCATCCGGCCCGTCGATATCAGTCGGTCGTTTGGCCCCCGTGAAGAACGTGTTGTAGACGCTTTGTTCCTGACCCGTGGCGGTGCGCGCCAGCAATCGTAAAATCAGCGTCGCGTCTTCCAACGTTGGCACCACTTTTTCGATCGAGGTCAAAGCGATGTGCACCGGCGGCAAGTCTTGAGTCAAATCGCCATTGCCTTCATTGGTGACGATCATCGCGGTGCCGGTTTCCGCGACCAAGATGTTGGCCCCGGTGATGCCCACATCGGCGCGCAAAAACTTTTCGCGCAGCTCACCACGGGCTTCGTTGAGCAGCGTGGTTGGTTCCGACAAATCACGATCAGGATCAAGATGCGTATGGCTGTCTTTAAAGGTTTCGGCGACTTGTTCCTTGGATATGTGAAACGCTGGCGCGATGATGTGACTGGGCGGCTCATCGCGCAACTGGATGATGTATTCACCCAAATCCGTTTCTATCGGCGTGATGGCGTTGGCGATCAAGTGGTCATTGAGGCCGATCTCTTCGGCGATCATCGACTTGCCTTTGCTCACGGTCTTGGCTTCGGCTTTGATACAGATGTCGAGGATGATATCGCGGGCCTCAGCCGCATCACGGGCCCAGTGAACCTGACCGCCAGCCTTGGTGACCTCAGCCTCAAAGCGCGCTAGATACATATCTAGATGGTCAAGCACATGATCTTTGAGATCACGCGCCTGATCGCGCAGCTGCTCGTATTCCGGCAAACGCGACATGCCTTGCAGACGCTTTTTTTGAAAACCGTTTTCCAAGGTACGGCCCAACAGCGTTTGCAGGCGCTCATCGTCCAGGGCTTTTTTAGCGCCAAACTGAAAATCGTGACATTTGGGATCTTGGCTCATGCGTCACGATCCTGACCGGCGGTCTCTAAGGTGGCCTCACCAATAGCTGGCCCATCGGTCATGTTGGCCAGTACTTCAGCGATGTGAAACACCCGCACCTTTGAACCCCGCCGCTTGAGTTTGCCCGCCATGTTCATCAAACAGCCAAGATCGCCGCCCAACAATACATCGCTTTTCGCCGCCTCGACCCGAACGGCTTTTTTATCGACGATGGCCCCCGACACATCGGGATACTTGATTGAAAACAATCCGCCAAATCCACAACAGGCTTCAGACTCTTCCAATTCAATAAGCGTCAGCCCATCGACGGTGGCGAGCAGGTGGCGGGGCTGTTTTTTTACTCCCAGTTCACGCAAGCCCGCACAGCTATCGTGATACGTGGCGCTGCCGTCAAACACCGCCCCGGTGTCGTTAAGGTCGAGATGGTCGACAAGATACGTGGTGAGTTCAAATGTGCGCGCGGCCAAGTCTTCGGCTTTCGCACGCCACGTCTCATCATCGGCAAACAGCCTTACATAATGGTGCGCGATCATGCTCCCGCATGATCCCGACGGCACGACCACGTGGTCAAAATCGGCAAAGGCTTCGATGACGTCCTTGGCCAACGCACGAGCGTTTTTGCTGTCGCCAGAATTATACGCCGGTTGACCGCAACACGTTTGCTGGTCCGGCACGACAACTTCGGCGCCCGCACGCGCCAACAAACGCAGCGCGGCGAAACCGATGGATGGACGCATCAAATCAACCAAACAGGTGATGAACAGCCCAACGCGTGGCTTTTGGGGAGGTGTATCATTCATGGCTTTAGAGTGTGCTCAGCACGGCCCAAATTCAAGCGCTATTGATTTGCCGCCTGAACCGGCACCTCAGATAACGGCAAAAAGATAAAATACCGCCCCGGACGTTTCATGTTGCCCGCCCGCTTGGCAGCCTCTTCGCCGGGTCCAAAAAAGATATCGCCCCGCACCACGCCGCGAATGGCGCCGCCGGTGTCTTGAGCAATCATCAAGCGCTGAAACGGCTTGGCGGCGTCCAGTGGGTCATGGGTGGTCAACCAAATTGGCGCGCTGAGCGGCAGATAACGCCGATCCACCGCCAAAGAGCGCCCCGGCGTCAGCGCCACGCCTTGCGCACCCAGCGGGCCATCGCCTTTGAGCAGGCGAAAAAACACAAAGCTGGGGTTTTTGCGCAACAGCTGGGGTCCAGCAACCGGTCGCGCATGCACCCAATCGCGAATGGCGTCCATGGTCAGACGATCTGCGGGAATTTCACCACTGTCGATCAATACGCGGCCGATGGATTTATAGGTCCGACCGTTTTTGCCCGCAAAGCCGATCCGGGCGATGGAACCGTCCTGCATTTTGACCAGGCCGGAGCCCTGCACGTGGAGAAAAAACGCATCCACCGGGTCATCCACCCACAGCAATGGACGTAGGCCGTTTACCTTGCCCGCTTCGATGCGCGCACGGTCGGCATATGGCAAAAGCTTGCCGTCGCGGACTTGGCCCCAAATGGTGTTGCCGCCCAGCTCATCATCGAATGCGCCCAGGCTGACGCTGACCAAATCATCGGGACGGGCGTAAAGCGGCGTTTGATAGGCGCCGCCGCGCTGCCAGGCGCCGTTCAGTTCAGGCTCATAATATCCGGTGAAAAGGCCTTCGGGTTCGCCCGCATCGGCGACCTCGTAAGGCACGAACCACGTTTCGAAAAACCGCTTTGCTGCGGTGTCGTCGCTTGATGTTAACGATTTCGCAGCGTCGCACGGGCCTTTCCAATTTTGCACCCTGCCGCCGGGCGCGGCGTCGTTGGCGGCAACGTTGCGATCAGGCGGCAGGGTCATCAAGCGCTTGCACGATTTCTGAAATGCTGCCAACGCGGGACCGTGGCGATCCAACGACCAGCCCGGTAACGCGCCAAAGGTCCAGCTACGCAGCTCAACACGCGGTGACTGTTCCGGTTCAGAAGTGGGAGTCGTGATCGCTATTTTTGGGGTCGGCGCACAGCCCGCCACCAACACTGCAAGGGCGAGCGCAGAAAAAAGTGCGGGCGTCCTCATAAAACCAAGCCTTAATCCAAGCTGCCGGTGCCGACCAGCATCCAGTTGGGATTGCGCGATTTGGCGGGACGCGAGAACGTCCAAAAATCCGTAGCCTCAACCACTTTGGTGGGATCGCCGTCGATCACCGTACCGTCGCTGTCTAACAAGGCGCTGATTTGTTCCGACACGAACTTAATTGTGACATTGGCGTCGCGGCCATCCATGTAAGCTTCGACCACTTCGGCCTTGGTGATGCCGACCAGGGTTTCTTGCAGGGTTTGACCTTCGACGTTGCGTTCGGCAATGGCCTGATCGAAACCGGCAAAGACTTCTGAGCTGAGCAGGTTTTTCAGCGTTTTGGTGTCGCCCTCGGCGTATGCGTTCAAAATCATTTCAAACGCCATGCTGGCCCCGCCAACAAAGTCTTTGGTCGAAAAACTAGGATCGTATTCGCGAATGGCGCGGATGCCGTCGCCGAGCGGTCCTTTGGGAAGGTCTTCTTGCGGGGCTGCCTGTGCGGTTGGTTGATCATCACCAAAGCCATCGACTTCGGGCGCACGCGCACTGGGCAATTCGACAACGTTGCCGTTGTCGTCACGGCGGGGCGCACTGGGGTCTTGGTCACGTTTAAACATATCGCCATAACCGCCTTCGTGGCCATCGCGATTACCCAACACGCCGCGCAGCCTCAAAATCAAAAAAATAGCAATCAAGGCAAAAAGAACAATGTCGAAAAACTGCATGCCGATATCCGTCGCTTTTGTCTATGGGCTGGGCTGACTTGCGCGGCCCCGGACTGGACCCCACATCTGCCCTACACTAAAAAGGCTGTCGTATGATGACTATACGCAAATCATTGCGTTACGATAACCGTTAGATAGGCCGATGCCAACTGAAGGGCAAGGCATAAGGGTTAATATGGGTTTTGTTTTATTGGCCGCGTTCATTGGCGTTCCGCTGATTGAAATCGCGCTGTTCATTCAAGTCGGTGGATTTATCGGTCTGTGGCCGACCATCGCGGTGGTCATTTTTACTGCCGTCGCGGGCACAGCATTGTTGCGCCATCAAGGTTTGGGCGCACTCTCACGGCTGCAAGAGAGCCTCGAGCGCGGAGAGGCCCCGCTGAATCCGGTGTTTGATGGGTTTTGTCTGTTGGCGGCGGGCATGCTGCTGCTCACCCCAGGATTTTTCACCGACGCGATAGGCTTTTTACTGTTCACGCCGCCATTTCGCGCCGCGCTTAAGCGCGTCATAACCAGCCGAATGATGGTGCACAAAGAAGGTGGAGCGCAATTTCACTGGCACAGCAGCCACACAAGTCCCTCCGGTGCTCCACCGCCCGGTGACGTTATTGACGGCGACTATCAAGACGTTACAAACATCGAAATGCCCCCGCAATTGAACGATCACCCCAAAGACCGGCGCTAAACGGGCTACAGCCTTGTTCACGCAAGCAATCCGTGTTAGCGAATGGCTCAAGATTTAACGAGAGCAAACGGACATTTCCGGCGCTTTACATCCGTATTTATATCAGGGGACATTATCTCATGAACGACACTCCCGAAAACGCTGGCGGCAACGGTGGCGATATGGCCCAACAGGCTGCCCTGGCGGTGAATGGCCAATACATCAAAGATTTGTCTTTTGAATCACCGAATTCTCCCGGCATTTTGGCCGAACTGCAAAATAAACAGCCCGACGTTAACGTTAACGTCGATGTTCAGGCCGCTAAAATGGAAGGCCAGGCTGCGCAAAACATGTATGAAGTTGTTTTGGATATGCGCGCCGAACTGAAATTGGACGAAAAAGTCGGCTTTATTGTTGAGCTGAAGTACGCCGGTGTGTTCACCATCAACGTGCCTGAAGAACACCTTGGCGCGATGCTGTTGATTGAATGCCCGCGCATGCTGTTCCCGTTTGCGCGCAATATTTTTGCTGACGTCACCCGTGATGGCGGCTTTGTTCCATTGATGCTGCAACCGATCGACTTTGCAGCTATGTATCAAGCGAATTTGTCTCGCCAAGTTGAAGAGGCGCAAGACACCGTTGATGGTCTGACTGAGCCGCAAGGTAACGCTTAAATTTATCCGTTATCGATCGCTAAAACAAAACGCCCCCTTTTGGGGGCGTTTTTTTTAGGCTTTCCACAACGATTCTTTAAGCGTGTCTATAAATGCCGCATGCACCGCCAATTCTTCCGCAGTAGGCGCAAAAACACGAGCCTCACGCTGCTGGCGTTTTTCAATTTGAATTTCCGGTTCATCTTCGATGGTTTCATCGACACCCAAACCAAGACCCGTTTGGCGTCCGCCCATCAGTTCCAGATACACATCGGCCAGCAAGCGCGCATCCAATAGCGCGCCGTGTAATTGACGATCTGAAATATCGATGCCGAAACGCCGACACAGTGCGTCAAGGTTGGCCTGCGCGCCGGGAAATTTTTTGCGCGCCATCTGCACCGTATCGATAGAACGTGACATTTCCAACGCTGGCTTGCCAAGGTTTTCAAGTTCCCAGTTCAAAAACCCCATGTCGAACGCAGCGTTATGAATAACCAGCGGCGCGTCGCCAATAAACGTTAAAAAATCGTCCGCGACTTTGTCAAAGGATGGGTGACCTTTTAAAAACTCTTCGGAAAGACCGTGAACCCTAAAGGCCTCTTCCGGCATATCGCGCCCGGGATTGATATAAGCGTGAAACACTTCACCGGTGGCGATGTGATTGGTCATTTCCACACAGCCGATTTCCACCACCCGGTGTCCCGACTTTGGGTTTAGACCCGTGGTTTCCGTATCCAGTGCGATTTCACGCATTCTAACTTCCAGTTCAATTTTAAAGGCTCCACCTATCGGCCCCAGTGGGGAGTCCAGGCATGACCTTTCAGGGATCTACACACTTTGACGACCTTGGCGATTTGGCGCAAGGACTGCCCGCGTGTCGCACCGGTTGTGACGACAAATTCAGCTAAACGACACTTGATCTCATCGGGGGCCTGGCGCTCGAGTATGGCTTTTAGTTTTTTTTCCGTCATCCCGACCCGACGCATCACGCGTTGGCGTTGTACGCGCTCAGGCGCGGACATCACCACCACTGCATCAACACGCGGACGACCGTCTGTTTCATACAAAAGCGGAATATCCAGCACGACCAAGCGCGCGCCGCATCTTTGACCGTTCTGCAAAAAGCGTCGCTGGTCTTGACGCACCAAAGGATGAAGCATAGCTTCCAATTTACCAAGACCCCGATCATCGCCCAACACCTGATCGGCGAGCTTTTGACGATCCACGCCGCCGCCCTTAGCGATCACGCCGGGAAAAGACGCCTCAATCTGATCTGTGGCTGCGCCGCCCGGTCCCATTAAACGGTGCACACACACATCAGCATCATGTACGAATACGCCAAAATGACGGAAGCACTTCGCGCCCCAAGTTTTGCCCATACCGATAGAGCCAGTGAGACCTAAGATAAACATCGCTCATACACCGGCCAAAACGTGATTGCGCAAAGCGCTTGTGACGTCGGGAAGACGGCCAAACCAGGCCTCAAAACCAGGACGGGCCTGATGCAACAACATACCAAGACCATCCACCGTTGGATTTGAACGTAAACGCGCGCGAGCCAACAAATCCGTTTCAAGCGGTGCATAAATAATGTCATTGACCACCGCAGTGGTCGGCAGCGCAGATAAATCCAAATCCAGCGGATGCTGACCTGTCATGCCCAAAGTGGTGGTGTTGGCGAGCAGGCTTGCACCATCCAAATAATCAGCGCGGCAGTCCCACGCGCCGACATGCAATGTGCCAGAGCCGATACCGCTTAGTTCATCAGCCAGCTGCTCGGCGCGGGCTTTGGTTCGGTTGAGCAAACGAATTTCCGGCGCGCCGGCGTCAAGCAGTGCTGCGATCACCGCGCGTGCGGCGCCACCTGCGCCTAAGATCACCGCGGGTCCATTTGATGGTTTAAAATCAGACCAGCCGGCTTTTAAATTTTCCAAAAAACCAAAGCCATCGGTATTGAATCCATAAAGCGAACCGTCATCACGCACGACCACGGTATTGACCGCACCGATACGGCGCGCCAAAGGATGAACCTCGTCAACACTCGCCAACGCGGCTTCTTTGTGCGGCAGCGTGACGTTAACCCCAGCAAAGCCATCGGCTTGCAGGTTTTTTAACTGTCCGGCTAAATTTTCGGGCGTGACGGGAATGCGCACATATTCGCCCGCAATACCGTATTGTTTAAGCCAAAAACCATGTACCCGTGGCGACAATGAATGGTCAACGGGCCAGCCCATAACGCCAGCGCGTTTAAAGTTTGATTGGTGTGAAGGGGGTGTATCGATCATGTGCTCAGTATAAAGACATCCGCACATCGTCGACAAAATATTTTGCGCCTAATCAAGAGCGCCAATTTGATCATTAAGTTGGTTCCACGACATAAATAAATCGTGTCCAGCTTCTTTAATTTTATTCAAATATGTCTCCGGATCGCTAAGGGTCCCGTTGTGTTTTTCGATCCAGGCTTGGCCAGCAATATGATGAAGGTTTTTATGAATCTTTTTCACCATCTGAAATTCAGGCAAATCCTCAAACGCCACACCATCGCCATAAATCCACCGGCCAATATAGCATTTATCATCACAGACAACCTCATGATCAACAAGCTCAACACCTTCACCACGCAGAGCTGCGGAGAGTTTTTCCAGCCATTTATGATGTTGGTCAACGGCATCGGGAAAGTGCAAAACGGTCATAATCACGCGGACCTCAGCTGATACATAAATACATCATAATATTGTGTTTTGACGACCATAAAGGTTACGGTTACTGGAAGGTCAAAAGAAATAACCTATCAGAGTATGGGGATTATTCCGTTAAAGGGCGAGGGCGCCGCGCATGCGCAAAAAATTCAAGACATTGATCAACGGCAATCCCAAAACAGTGAAAAAATCACCCTCAACGCTTTCGAACAATTGCGCGCCAATACTCTCTAAATGGTACGCACCGACGCTTGAAACGACGTCCTGACCAACACATTGTAAGTAATTTTGCAAAAAAGCATCGCTGAAATTGCGCATCTTCAAATCGGCATGATCGTGAAAAGACCACAGCTCTTCACCATTGCAAACAATGCTGACAGCAGAAATCAAACGGTGATCGCGGCCACGCAGGTATATGAGCTGATCTTTTGCGCGTTCGATGGAGCCGGGTTTGTCGAGAATATCATCGGCAATCGCCAACACCTGATCCGAACCAATCACCAAAGCATCACTGTGGCGCGCACTCACCACCAAGGCTTTTTCCAAAGCTAATTTTTGCGCCAAGCCCTCAACAGAACCCGACCAGTTTTCCTTAACTGCGACTTCGTCCACATCGGCCGGATCGCAAATGTGGCGTACGCCAGCGTCTTTAAGCATGCGGGTGCGGGCTCGGCTGGCCGACGCCAAAACGATTTCCGGTGCGCCCTTAGGCCTCAGCATCTAAACGTTCATTATATAGGTTTAAAATGGTCGCCGCCGTTTCTTCCACCGATTTGCGACTGACATCGATCACTGGCCACTTATGTTCGGCGTACAAACGCTTGGCTTCGCGCATTTCTTGAGCCACAGCGTCGGGATCGATGTAATCGGTCTCTTCGGTGTGGCCTTGCATTTTTAAACGTTGGCGTCGGATTTCCACCAAACGCCGCGGATCTTTGATTAAGCCGACGATCAGTGGACGATTGGCCTGAAGCGCCTCATCAGGCAGCGCCATGCCCGGAACGATCGGTACGTTTGCGGCTTTGATTCCACGATTGGCGAGATAAATACACGTCGGCGTCTTGGTCGTGCGCGACACCCCCATCAACACCACATCGGCATCGTCGATATCGTGCATAGACTGACCGTCATCGTGGGCCAACACAAAATGCAGTGCGGCGATCTTGGAAAAATAATCGGCATCCATAACATGTTGGCTGCCGGGGCGGTGTTCGCGTTCGACGCCTAAATAATTGCCCAGTTGACCAAGCACCGGATTGAGCAAATCAATGCACGGCACTTTGCTTTTTTTACAACCAAACACCAGTTTTTCCGTTAGATCGTCATCGACCAGGGTGAAAATGACAAAACCGGGGTTGGCTGCGATCTCAGCTAGGATTTCATCAATCTGGGTGAGATTGCGCACCATGGTCCAACGTTTTTCAATCACCTCAACGTCGGGAAATTGAACCAAGCATGCGCGCGCGACCACATCCAGCGTTTCACCAGTGCTGTCCGAAATTTTATGCAAGATCAATGACGTCATCTTAAGCCCAGAACTTTCTGATCTAACGGGTCAAGTGAGGGCCTTTTTCAGCCGGGAAAACATGTGGACAAAACGGGGTCGAATTAAATTATTGAAGTTATGCCGGGATAACTCGGTTCTTTTTAGCGTCTTGATCCCCAGTGTACAAGATTCTCCACGATCCCAAGACATCTGATGCTAGGACGTGAATCAAAAAACTAATCCCCACAGTTCACAGGTTTCAAAGGCGCCCTCACACGGCGGTTTTTATGGTTAATAAAGTGTTATGCAGAGGCTTAGGACCCACATATCAACCAGGCCGCATAAGGCTGTGCATGAAACGCGGGAAAACGCCTGAACAAAAAGAAATCCCCGATATCCACGCTACTACAACAACAACATCCTTTTTATTTATCTAAATATATTGTTTGTTAGGGGCTCTCAAAAACGGGATAACTTATCAGAAATCAGGATTTATCAGACGTGACCAAACGGTTCCTTCAAGCTCTTCAAGGTGAAACTCTCAGCCCTCCACCCATGTGGCTGATGCGTCAGGCTGGACGGTACTTGCCTGAATATCGTGAAATCCGCAGCAACGCGAAGAATTTCCTGCATTTTTGTTATACCCCCGATTTGGCTGTCGAAGTGACTTTGCAGCCATTGCGGCGCTATGCGTTTGACGCCGCGATTTTGTTTTCCGACATTTTGGTGATCCCCGATGCGTTGGGTCAAAAGGTCGAATTCGTTACCGGTCAGGGTCCGCAGCTGGAACCGATCAAAAACGAAGCCCAACTGGAAGCCGTGCTCGATCCCAGTAATTTACATGAACACTTGGCTCCGGTTTATGAAACCGTGCGTCGGCTTTCCCAAGAAATTCCCGACACCACCGCTTTGATCGGCTTTGCCGGTGCGCCGTGGACGGTCGCGACGTACATGGTTGAAGGAAAAGGCAGTAAAAATTACGAAGAAATCCGTTCGATTGCCTATACCGATCCGATGTTTTTCCAACGTTTGATCGATATGTTGGTGGAAAGCACCTCGATGTATTTGATCGAACAGGCGCACCGCGGCGCAGAATGTCTGCAGGTGTTTGACAGCTGGGCCGGTGTTTTGTCCGAACAGCAATTTTACAAATGGTCGATTGAGCCAATGGCGCGCATCGTCGAACGCGTCAAAGCGGTGCATCCAAATGTGCCGATCATCGGTTTTCCGCGCGGTGCGGGCCCATTGTACGAAAATTACATTCGTGAAACCAAAGTTGATGGCATTGGGCTTGATCACACGGTGCCGTTAGAATGGGCGCGTGACGTGTTGCAACCTTTGACCACCGTTCAGGGCACATTGGATAATTTGTTGTTGGTTGCCGGCGGAGAGCAGATGGAGCGTGAAGTTGCGCGCATCCTTGAGATTTTGGGCGAGGGTCCCTTTATCTTCAATCTTGGCCACGGCATCGTGCCGCAAACGCCACCGGAACATGTTGAGCGGTTGTGCGCTTTGGTGCGAGGCGAATCCTAAAAATTGCGAAGCCTGAATTAAGTTTGGAGACTTCCATGAAACGTTTGGCGATCGTTCTTTTCAATCTGGGCGGTCCGGATCAGTTGGAAGCGGTTGAACCGTTTCTCTACAATTTGTTCATGGACCCTGCGATTATCGGTGTCCCGCAACCGTTGCGTTGGATGCTGGCAAAGCTGATTTCCAAACGCCGTGCGCCTTTGGCTCAAGAAATCTACAAACACATTGGTGGTAAATCGCCGTTGTTGGATTTGACCCTTGAGCAAGCCCGCGCGCTGGAAACCGCTGTACACCACGATTTTAAAGACGTCGAAGTCCAAGCGTTCGTGTGTATGCGCTATTGGCATCCGATGAGCGACGCGGTAGCCAAAGATGTCAAAGCGTTTGAACCAGAACAAATCATCATGCTGCCGCTGTATCCCCAGTTTTCCACCACCACCACGGAAAGTTCCTTTTCAGATTGGGATCGTGCGGCGGCGATGGCGGGCATCACCGCGCCGAGTAAGCGGATCTGTTGTTATCCGGTTGAACCCGGTTTGATCGACGCCCAGGCGCAATTGTTGAAAACAGCATTGGATGAAGCCCGCGCACAAGCCGGCGACACCCCGATTAGGGTTTTGTTTTCGGCTCATGGATTGCCGAAAAAGATCGTTGATAAAAAAGGCGACCCTTATCCACAACATGTCGAGCAAGGCGCTGCGGCGATCATCGAGCAGTTCGCAGAGCCGATAAATGATTGGCTGGTCAGTTATCAAAGCCGGGTCGGACCCTTAGAATGGATTGGACCATCGACCGACGATGAAATTCGTCGCGCCGGTCGCGATGGTGTGGCATTGGTGATTTTACCGATTGCTTTCGTTTCCGAGCATTCCGAAACATTAGTGGAATTGGATATTGAATACAAAGAGTTAGCGGATGAATGCGGCGTTATAGTTTATGTCCGCGTACCCGCCGTAGCCACCCATGAAGCGTTCATCAATGGATTGGCGCACGTGGTTCAAAGTACGCTCACTGAAGATCAGATTTTGTGTCCCGCTGGTAAAGCGACGCGGATTTGCGCTAAGGATGCAAAAGCCTGTCCCATGGGCTTGCTCTAACCGCTGGAACGAGTAAACTCCAGCCCACGACACTCACCATCCATAAATGACTGCTCAAAAGGGTCCCTACATGCTTGAAAATCTGCTGCTTGAAGGCGATGCCTACAACTGGGTCAAAGCCTTGCACGTGATTTCTGTGATCGCATGGATGGCGGGACTGCTCTATCTGCCGCGTTTATTTGTTTATCACACTCAATCCCAAGTGGGTTCGAATCAATCGGAAACGTTCAAAACCATGGAACGGCGCCTAATGCGCGCGATCATGAATCCGGCAATGATTTTCACATGGATTTTTGGATTGTGGATGTATTACAGCTTGGGTGCGTGGACCGAAGGCTGGGCGCACGCGAAATTGAGCCTGGTTGTGTTAATGACCATTTTTCATATGTTTTTGTCCAAATGGCGTAAAACCTTTGAACGTGACGCCAATCAACGCCCGGAAAGCTTTTATCGTATTTCCAATGAAGTTCCGACGGTGTTGATGATCGCGATTGTGATCTTTGTGATTGTTAAACCGTTTTAACACCGATCTATACACATTCTTTCTCATACGAAATCGCCTTTGACTTCAAAACCAGCTTCAGGTATTTGTTGTTGTGAAATTCAAGCGGCTCGTCCCTTACACTTCATAAGTAGCCGCCTTCCTGTCTGAATACTTTATCCCACCTAAATCAGACGGTTTTCCAAACTTCCCTTTTTTAGCCGTGTGGCGTCTCGCCAGTTTTATCCGGCCTCATCTCTCCCTTTCACGATTCAAAAACGGGTTCAGCTATGAATCTCAAAGAACTTAAACAGAAATCTCCGGCCGATCTGTTGGCCTTTGCCGAAAAACTGGAAATCGAAAACGCCAGTTCTCTGCGCAAACAAGACATTATGTTCGCCATTCTCAAACGGCTGGCTGAGCAAGGCACAGCGATCTATGGCGAAGGCGTGCTGGAAGTTTTGCAAGACGGCTTTGGATTTCTGCGTAGCCCCGAAGCAAACTATCTGCCGGGTCCTGATGACATTTATGTCTCGCCCAGTCAGGTGCGGCGCTTCGGTTTGCGCACCGGCGACACCGTGGAAGGTGAAATTCGCAGCCCCAAAGACGGCGAGCGTTATTTTGCGCTGTTGAAGGTCAACACCATCAACTTTGAAGATCCGGGCGCTGTGCGTCACCGCATCAACTTCGACAATCTCACGCCGCTCTATCCCGATGAGCGCCTGACGATGGAAGTTGAAAACCCGGAAAGCAAAGATTTCACCGGGCGGATCATGGATTTGATCACGCCGATCGGTAAAGGTCAGCGTGCTTTGGTCGTGGCCCCACCGCGCACCGGCAAAACGGTGATGTTGCAAAATATTGCTCACGCGCTGGCGGCCAATCACCCGGAAAGCTATCTGATTGTTTTGCTGATCGATGAGCGCCCTGAAGAAGTCACCGATATGGCGCGCTCGGTCAAAGGCGAAGTCATCAGCTCGACGTTTGATGAGCCCGCGGCGCGTCACGTTCAAGTCGCGGAAATGGTCATTCAAAAAGCCAAACGTCTGGTCGAACATAAACGTGATGTGATCATTTTGCTGGATTCCATCACCCGCCTGGCGCGCGCCTACAACACTGTGGTGCCGAGTTCTGGCAAGGTGTTGACCGGCGGTGTTGACGCCAACGCCCTGCAACGCCCAAAGCGCTTCTTTGGCGCCGCACGTAACGTTGAAGAGGGTGGTTCTATGACCATCATCGCCACCGCGCTGATCGATACAGGTTCGCGCATGGACGAAGTCATTTTCGAAGAATTCAAGGGTACCGGTAACTCGGAAATCATCTTGGATCGCAAAGTCAGCGACAAACGTATCTTCCCGGCCATTGACATCACCAAGTCGGGCACACGCAAAGAAGAGCTGTTGGTCGACAAAGGCACCCTGTCGAAAATGTGGGTTTTGCGCCGCATTCTCATGCCGATGGGCGTCACCGACGCAATGGAATTCCTCATGGGCAAAATGCGCGAAACCAAAAACAACAACGATTTCTTCGACACCATGAACACATAACGTTTACGGCGAAGACACAAACAAAAAAATCCGGCCACTCAATTTGAGCAGCCGGGTTTTTTTGTGCATTTATTTTTAAGGGATCAGCACCGTTGATCCGGTGGTTTTACGCGCTTCCAAATCTATGTGGGCTTGGGCGGTTTCTGACAGCGGATATTCCTGGTGAATTTCAACTTTGACCACGCCGGATGACACAACGTCGAACAACTCGTCGGCCATAGCGACTAGATTTTTACGCTCGGCGATATAGTCGAATAGCGTTGGGCGGGTGAGGTATAGCGAGCCCATTTTGCCCAATAAGGCAGGTTGGAACGGATCGACCGGCCCTGAAGCATTGCCATAAGTGACCATGGTGCCGCGCTTTTTCAAGCAAGCCAAGCTGTCCATGAAGGTGTCTTTGCCGATTGAATCATAAACCACATTGACGCCGCCGCCATCGGTGAGGTCCATCACTTTGTCTTTGAAGTTTTCATCACGATACAAAATCGTGTGGTCGCAGCCGTGGGCCTTGGCCAGCGCGGCTTTTTCATCACTGCCGACGGTGCCGATCACGGTGGCGCCCAAATGCTTGGCCCATTGACACACAATCAAGCCCACGCCGCCAGCTGCTGCGTGCATTAAAATCGTGTCGCCCGCTTGGACTCGATAAGTTTGGCGCAGCAGATACTGTGCGGTCAAACCCTGCAACATCATCGCCGCAGCGGTTTTGTCAGCGATAGTGTCAGGAACTTTCACCACCCGCTCGGCGGCGAGGTTGCGCAATTGCGCGTATGCGCCGGGCGGTTGGGATGCGTATGCGACGCGATCACCAACGTTTAAACCCTCGACGCCTTCACCAAGCGCATCAACCACGCCAGCGCCTTCCATGCCGATGGGTGTCGGTAGCGCAGGCAGAGGATAGAGCCCGGTGCGCATGTAAACATCGATGAAGTTCAATCCTATGGCGGTGTGACGGATGCGGATTTCTCCAGCCGCGGGGTTGGTTACGTCAATATCGTCGAATTTGAGAACTTCGGGGCCACCAGCGGCGTGGACGCGCACGGCTTTGCAGGTACTCATGTGGGAGGTCTCCTAAAGATAGCCTTCAAGGCGTAACAGTTGGGTTTTGGTGTCCAGACCGCCGTCGCCGGTATAGCCGCCGAGCGAATTTTGCGCGACCACGCGGTGACAGGGGATGAGGATCGGAATGGGATTGGCTCCGCAAGCATTACCGACGGCGCGTGGCGATGAGCTCAGCGCACGGGCGATCTCGCCATAGGTCTTCACCTGACCGGGTTTGATTTTTTGTATTTCTGTCCACACCCGGCGTTGAAAATCAGTGCCGCCGGGATCAAGTGGAAGCGACTTAAAGTTGTCCGCGCCGCTCTGAAAATAATCATGCAACGCTTGGGCGGCCTGATTGAGGACCGGGTTGTCGCTGGTGCGCCCAGTATCGAAACCCTGGCCCCAGTCGAGCGCAATGATGTTACCGCCGTCTTCAAACAGAGTCAGATCGCCAACTGAGCTTTTGATGCATAGCGTTTCCATGGGTGGACTTTACAGGCCCTTGAGCTGTGCGATCAAGGCATCCCCGTTAATGACCGGTGGTGAGCACGTTCCGGCGCGACAAACATAGGCTGCGGCTTTCCCGTCCACTGTGGTTTTGCCGTATGCAGGATGACTGGCACCATGGTTGTTTTCGCCGTCGGTGCGAATCAACACATGCAAGGTGCTGGGCGAAGAAAACACGGCCCTGATGAGCGGTGCGCAATTACCGTTCATTCCCGCGACCACCACCTGTGCGCCTTCGCTCAACAGTTCGAATGCGTTCAATAAGGTCGGCATATTGGCGACGGCGTTGGCACTTTCGGCGGGAAAGGCGTTGATGACCTCTTCGGCGCGGGATCGAAAGACATCATCGCCGGTGATCAGATAGAGGCGCGCCAACACGTCCGCCATCGTTCCGTTGCCGCTGGGCACGGCGTTGTCGGCGCATTGGCGGGTGCGGGTGATGACGTCGGTGACGTCGCGTGCACTTAAACAATAACCGCCATCATCATCGCACCAAAACAAGTCGCTGGCCTGATGGGCCCAGGCTTCGCATTGCGCCAGGTAGGTCTCATCGCCAATGGTTTCATACAGATACAGCGCCGCACGGCTCATGTGCGCCAGATCGTCGAGCACCGCGTTGTGACGTGCTTGTCCCTTTGCCCAACTGCGGCTTAGCCGTCCATCGTTGACCATGTGTTTCGAGACAAAGGCAAAGGCGGTTTCGGCGGCGACAATCCAGTCGGGCTCACCCAAGATCGCGCCGGCTTTGGCCAGGGCCTGGATCATCAATCCATTGAGATCGGCGAGCACTTTGTCGTCGCGCGCGGGGTTGAGGCGCGTTGCGCGCGCGGTGAAGAGCTTGTTTCGCGCATCGGCCAACATATCTTCGATGGCGGGATCGTTGGGGTAGGGCTTAACACGTGAGATCACATTAGCGCCCGGACCGCCCTCGGACCAATTCCCGCGGCTGGAAATTCCATAAGTTTGTTTGAACAGCGGCGCCATGTCGGTCAGCAGTTCATCGATTTCGTCTTGGGTCCAAATGTAAAACAGACCCTCTTCGTTGTGGCCGTCCGCATTGAGCGTATCGGCATCGAGGGCGGAGGCAAACGCATATCCTTCAGCGTTGTCAAAGACCTTCATGTCGCGCAAAACCCAATCAATTGTTTCGCGAATGCGGGCCTCATACAGCGGTGATTTGCTTTCTTTCCAGACCTCGGCCAGCAAGCTGATCAGCTGGGCGTTGTCGTAGAGCATCTTTTCAAAATGTGGCACCAACCATTTTTCATCTGTCGAATAGCGCGCAAAGCCGCCACCAATGTGGTCAAAGATACCGCCTTGGCACATATGATCGAGGGTGTTGATCACTGCATCGCGATAAAGATCTAGCCCTGTACGGCGCCAGGCGCGCCACAACAGATGCATCATGGGGGGTTGAGGGAACTTCGGCGCACCGCGAAACCCGCCAAAGGTCGGATCGATGGTGCGCAAAACGCCATCGGCAACCTCATCGACGACGCCCAGGGTCAATGCTTTGCCCTTCATGGATGTCGACAGGGCTTTGAGCGCATCGCGGATCACCGCGACGTTGCTGATGACTTGCTCTGAATTGCTATTCCACGCCCCAGCGATGCCGTCCAAAACCTGCATGAATCCCGGTCGGCCATAACGTTCTTCGGGGGGGAAATAAGTGCCGCCCCAAAAGGGGTCGCCGTCGGGGGTCAAAAACATCGTCAGCGGCCATCCGCCAGGCTGACGCATAAGGTTGAGCGCCGATTGGTAAATGATATCGAGGTCCGGGCGTTCTTCGCGATCGATTTTAACGTTGATGAACATCTCGTTCATACGGGTGGCAATTTCTGGGTTTTCAAAACTTTCGTGCGCCATAACGTGGCACCAGTGACAGGACGAGTATCCGATGGACAATAAAATCGGCTTGCCTGTTGCGTGAGCGGCCTCTAATGCCTCTTCACCCCAAGGATACCAGTCGACGGGATTGTCTTGGTGTTGCAGCAAATAGGGGCTGGTCTCTTGGGCCAGTCTGTTTTTGGGCATGATCAAGCGCCTTATGAAGCACGTCTAAATATGAATTTATCGTGTAATGCCACCGTGTCATGGCGGGAACGTTGCGCAATGTTCCCTGCTTGCTTACTTTGTGTGAGCACGGCCCGGTTACAACCTCTAAAGCACCCGGCTCGAAGCCCTTAACCATCGAGAACAATACACATGACCGACCCGAAAGCTTATTATCGTCTGCACATATTTTGTTGCACCAATGAACGACCTGAAAAGCATCCACGCGGTTCCTGCGCCAGCCTCGGCTCGGTGAAATTGCGCAACTATATGAAGGCGCGTGCTAAAGAGCTGGGCCTTGAGGGGGTGCGCATCAACTCGGCGGGGTGCCTGGATCGTTGTGAATCGGGACCTGCCGTTGTGGTGTACCCCGAGGGCGTCTGGTACGCGATCAAGACGTTTCAAGATGTAGACGCCATTCTTGAAGACCACGTCCAGAACGGTAAACGAGTCAATCGACTGGTGCTGCAGCCCGATCAATAAAATAGCAAGCAATGTAAAGTGCGACAATAGGGCGGTTCCAATGACATCTGAAACGATATATGCGTTGGCCAGCGGAACGGGCCGGTCCGGTGTTGCGGTGATCCGCGTTTCTGGCCCGGGGGCGGGGGCGGCGCTGTGTAAACTGACGGGACAAAAGCTTCCTCAGCCGCGCCTCGCCAAACTGTCACGATTGCGCCACCCGACAACGACTGAAGTCCTGGATGATGCTTTGGTGTTGTGGTTTGTCGCACCGGCTAGTTTTACTGGCGAGGATGTCGTTGAGCTTCATGTGCATGGCGGTCTTGCGGTGGTCGATGGCATTTTGGCGGCGTTATCGAGCCTTGAGGGCTTGCGATTGGCGGAGGCCGGGGAATTCACCCGCCGTGCTTTTGAGAACGCCAAGCTCGACTTGACCCAAGTGGAAGGTCTCGCCGACTTGATCGAGGCCGAAACCCAAGCGCAAAAAAAGCAAGCCTTGCGTCAGTCTGAAGGCGAACTTGGGCGTTTATACGACGGCTGGCGTGAGCAGCTGGTGCGCGCGTTGGCGCATTTTGAAGCGGAGCTCGATTTTAGCGACGAAGAACTGCCTGAACATCTACACGCCGCCGTCATGGACAGGGTGCGCAATCTGCATGCCCAAGTGGTTGCCCATTTGGCCGATGGGCGCAAAGGGGAGCGGCTGCGCGATGGCGTGCGCCTGGCGATCATCGGCCCGCCGAACGCGGGTAAATCCTCACTGATGAATGCTCTGGCGCAGCGAGATGCGGCTATTGTTTCCGACATTGCCGGTACCACCCGTGATGTGGTTGAGGTTCATTTGAATTTATCGGGCTATCCGCTTTTGGTCGCCGATACGGCGGGCCTGCGCGACACCGGCGATGCCATCGAACAAGAAGGGGTGCGCCGGGCGAAGTTGTGGGCGGAGGGTGCGGACATCACCTTGGCGGTTTTTGACGGCGCGGCTTTGCCAGGGTTGGACCCGACCACACGGGCTTTGTTGGCCCAAGACACATTGGTTGCGATCAATAAGGCGGACATGCTGGCAACGGCCGCGCCGGAGTTTATCGATGGACACCCGGTTTGGCCGCTGTCTGTTCGAACGGGGCAGGGACTTGATCGGCTTTTGGCGCGACTGGGTGGGTTGGTCGCAGATCGTTGTCGTGTTGGGAGTGATGGTCCGGCACCAACCCGTGCGCGCCACCGTGAGGCCTTGACGCGCACGGCACAGGCGCTTGAGCGTTTTTTGCTGCGTGATAATGCCGAACATATAGGCGCTGAACTTGAAGCTGAAGACCTTCGCCTTGCTGCTCGTGAGTTGGGACGCATCACCGGTAGGGTTGGTGTCGAGGATTTGCTCGATGTTATTTTTCGCGATTTTTGCATCGGCAAATAACCCGCTCTTGTTCAGTGCCCTATGAATCATAAGCGCTGTTTCAGGGACGCAATGTTTCACGTGAAACATTTCGGCGGCGGTCATGCACGGGGTGTTTGACTTAGGGAGTACGCGCACCTAAGTTCCGCTCCATGAAGATTTCTGACCACAATACTTTTGACGTCGCGGTGATTGGCGGCGGTCATGCTGGTGCAGAGGCCGCGGCTGCGGCTGCGCGCATGGGTGCGAAAACGTTACTGGTGACGCATCGTCTCGCCACTGTGGGTGAGATGTCGTGCAATCCCGCCATCGGCGGATTGGCCAAAGGACAACTGGTCAAAGAGGTCGATGCGCTTGACGGCATTATGGGTCGGGCGGCGGATCGCGGCGGCATTCAGTTTCGCATGCTCAACCGATCCAAGGGCCCCGCGGTGCGCGGTCCGCGCGCGCAGGCGGATCGTAAGTTGTACCGCGAAGCGGTTCAGTCGTTATTGGCGGAACAAGAAAACCTGACGATGCTTGAGGCGTCGGTTGAAGATATTGTGCTGGACGACAATAACGCGGTGTGCGGGATCAAACTTGCCACTGGCGAGACTGTGAACGTTGGTGCGGTGGTTTTGACCACGGGCACATTTTTGCGCGGCTTGATTCATTTGGGCGCGGAAACCTTTCCGGCGGGGCGAGCGGGAGATCCGCGCGCTGTCGGTCTGGCGTACACATTGCGGCGCTTGGGCTTTGCTATGGGCCGGCTGAAAACCGGCACCCCGCCACGTCTTGATGGCAACACCATCGATTGGGCCAACTTGAAAGCGCAGCCCGGTGATGTTGATCCGGAGCCATTTTCGTTTTTAACAGATGCCATAACCCAGCGGCAGGTCGATTGCTACATCACCACGACGACGGCGGAGGGTCATGCGCTGATCCAGGCCAACTTGGACCGAAGCCCCATGTATTCTGGGCAGATTGAAAGCACTGGCCCGCGTTACTGTCCGTCCATCGAAGACAAGGTTGTGCGTTTTTCCGAACGTAGCGGTCACCAGATCTTTCTTGAGCCCGAAGGCTACGATGACCCTACGGTCTATCCCAATGGTATTTCAACCTCGTTGCCGCGTGATGTGCAGCTGGCTTTGTTAAAAACGATCCCTGGTCTTGAAAAAACCCGGATGCTGCAGCCCGGTTACGCCATCGAGTATGATTTCGTCGATCCAAGGGAGCTGGAGACGACCTTACAAACGCGCCGCGCGCCGGGCCTGTATCTGGCTGGTCAAATTAACGGCACTACAGGATACGAAGAAGCCTCGGCACAGGGGTTGATGGCGGGCGTTAATGCGGCGCTGAAAACCGGGGCAGGGGAGCAAACCTTTGTGCTGGATCGCTCAGAGGCCTACATCGGCGTGATGATCGATGACTTGGTGACGCTTGGCACTCAAGAGCCGTACCGCATGTTTACGTCCCGCGCAGAGTATAGATTGCGTTTACGTGCCGACAATGCTGATCGGCGGTTAACCGAACGCGGCGTCTCCATAGGCTGTGTCGGGTCGCACAGAACCAAGGCTTTTCGCGCCAAAGAGCAAGATATCTTGGCTGCGCTTGATATAATCGAAAAGGTTCAGGCGACCCCTGTCGAATTGGCGAAGCACGGGCTGAAAATAAACCAAGACGGTCAGCGCCGTACGGCCAAGCAGTTGTTGGCGTACCCGGATGTCAAATGGGCGCAACTTGAATTGATTTGGCCGCAACTGGCTGACCTGGCGCCAATGGCAAAAGAACAAGCGGATATCGAGGCGCGCTATAGTGTTTATCTCGATCGTCAGGACGCCGATGTTCATGCGTTTCGCAAAGACGAGGCGTTGTCGTTGCCATCGAGTTTAGATTATGACGTCATCAACGGTTTGTCCAATGAGGTTCGGGCTAAGCTTAAAGCGGTTCGGCCCACGACGCTTGGCCAAGCGGCGCGCATTTCCGGTGTCACGCCTTCAGCATTAACATTGTTGTTGTCCTACGTACGCCGCGGTACTCATCAAAAATCAGCTTAAGCATTTGTTGGTGAAAGCGGATGCACAATGTTTCACGTGAAACATTGCTCTATCGAAAGGTCCCGCGCATGAATGATGAAGCCCCTTCGTCCGTAAAGTCTGCTGCCGATTTCCAGGCTGAGACCGGCGTGTCGGACGACGCGGTTGCGCGGTTGCAGATATATGCTGATCTGCTGGTGAAGTGGCAGGCGAAAATCAATCTGGTGGGGCCGGATACGCTCCCGGATCTGTGGAATAGGCATATGCTTGACAGCGCACAAATCGCACCGTTGATAGCGCATGGAAATAAAGTTGTGGATTTTGGAAGCGGCGCAGGATTTCCCGGTTTGGTTCTTTCTTGCCTGGATCCGACGCTGGATATTCAGCTGGTTGAGAGTGATCAGCGCAAGTGTGCATTTATGCGCGAAGTCAACCGGGCCGCGGGCTGTGGCGTCACCGTTCACAATGAACGGATTGAAAACCTAGAGCCCCTGGCCGCCGATGTGGTGACGTCACGGGCGCTGGCGTCCTTGGATAAACTTTTAGCGTTCGCCGAGATGCACAGCTTATCCACAGGGATATACCTGTTTTTAAAGGGAAAGCGTTGGTCCGAGGAATTGACCGAAGCGGAAAAAACCTGGAAGATGCGCGTCCTTCATCACCCCAGTCGGACCGATCCGGCGGGCATGATCCTTGAACTGAGAGAGTGCACCCGACGTCATGAGCATCTGGAATAAAGTGCCCAAGAAAAATATGGGCGGCACCATAGGGGATATCATCAACATGCCCGAACCTGAAAAAGGCCCACGCATCATTGCTGTGGCCAATCAGAAGGGCGGGGTGGGCAAAACCACAACCGCTATCAACTTGGCGACCGCGCTTGCGGCGGTGAAGCAGCGTGTGCTGATCATCGACCTTGACCCACAAGGCAACGCATCGACGGGGCTGGGCGTCGACCGTAAAAATCGTCGCTTGGATACCTATCGGATGGTCATTGATGGCGTACCAATGCGCGAAGCGGTCCAGCATTCTAGCGTTCCCGGCCTCGATATCATTCCAGCCGGAATGGACTTGTCCGGAGCGGAGTTGGAGCTGGTGAACTTGGATGAGCGTGAGCACCAACTGCAAAAGGCCATCGGTGGCGGCGCCGAGGACTACGACTATGTTCTGATCGATTGTCCGCCGGCATTGGGGCTGTTGACGTTGAACGCGATGGTCGCATCACAAGCGATCTTGGTGCCGCTGCAGTGTGAGTTTTTTGCTCTGGAAGGTTTGAGCCACTTACTTAAAACCGTCGAACGGGTGAAGAGCGTGTTCAATCCTGATTTGGAAATTCAGGGCATTGTGCTGACGATGTTCGACAAGCGTAACAAACTGTCGGACCAGGTTGCGGCGGATGTCCGCGAATATTTTGGCGATAAAGTTTATAAAACGGTTATCCCACGCAACGTGAGGGTTTCGGAAGCGCCGTCGCACGGCAAACCCGTGCTGATGTACGATATGAAATGTGCGGGCTCACAAGCGTATCTGCACTTGGCGGGTGAGGTTCTGCGCCGTGAAGGACACGTCAGCGTATAAGGTTAGGCGTGTAAGAAGGGTGCTTTGAGGAAATGAAGATGGCTGAGAAAAAATTGGGCATGGGCCTGTCCGCCTTGCTGGGTCAAGATGAGACGGAGTTTGCGGAGCTGGATCATGGGGAGGGTGCGAAGTCGGTTGCCGTTGGCCACCTGCATCCCGGTAAATATCAGCCGCGCCACAATTTTGGTGATGAGCAACTGCGCGACCTGTCAGAATCCATTCGCGAAAAAGGCGTTTTGCAGCCGCTTTTGGTGCGTCCGCATCCGCAACATGAGGGTGAGTTTGAAATCATCGCTGGTGAGCGCCGCTGGCGCGCCGCGCAAATGGCTCAAATTCACCAAGTACCTGTTATTATTCGTGATTTTGATGATAAAGAAACGCTCGAAGTCGCTTTGGTGGAAAACCTGCAGCGCCAAGATCTTTCGGCGCTGGAAGAGGCCGATGGTTACCATCGTTTGATGCATGAGTTTAGCCACACACAAGAACAGCTCGCGCGGGCCTTGGGCAAAAGCCGTTCTCACGTGGCAAACACGTTGCGGCTGTTGACGTTACCGGGCGACGTTAAAGATCTGCTTGAGGCCGGTGATCTGAGCGCTGGGCACGCTCGCTGTTTGGTTGGCGTCAGCGGCGCGGTGGATTTGGCGAAAGAGGTGGTGCGCAAGGGGCTCAATGTGCGCCAGACGGAACAGCTGGTGAAGGTAGGCGGTGCGGTCAGCACAAAGCCAAAGGCCGCAAAGCCGGTTAAAGATAGCGACACAGTGGCGCTTGAGCACGACCTCGCCAATATGCTGGGCCTTAAGGTTCAAATTCAAGACAAGCGCGGCCGTGGGCAAGTTGTGATCCATTATGAAACGCTGGAGCAATTGGACGGAATTCTGGCGCGTCTGACCCATGGTGCGGGTTCTGACGAGAGTTAAGCACCAATTTCTTTCTGTTTACGTAATGAAACCAGGCTGAAAACATCTACATAGGCTGTTAAAAATGCCCATGTATTTGGTTTCCCATAACTTTCCCGGGCGTTAAGTTTGTGCAATTCATTGTCCATGGAGAAACTGCGGCATTATTGGGTGTCACTCTATGGATTTTTATCTGCACAAATAGCACATTATACTGCTAACGCTTTGATTTATTGGGCTTTTAATATTGGTCGTATCTAGTTTCGCCGCTGCCCAGTTTTGGCGGCCTGAGCGATGGTCAGCATCGCGCGCCCACAAATGGCACTGGCAGGCAGGCCTGTCGTTTTGCAATCGATTTCAGCTTGCGTTAAAATCTCAAAAGCTCGCGAGAGCTTGGCTTCCGGCCACAAGTTCAGCTGCCTTTTAAAAGCATCGGCGAGTTTGAAAATAATTGGTGGACGTAAGGACCGCGTTGCCTGGTCAGCGTTATGGCCATTTGCCATTTGGCCGCGCGCGATGTGCAGGCGCTGAAAATGGCGTTCGGCCGCTCGAACCAACTGAACGGCGTTGATGCCTTCCGAAAGCACGCGGTTGAGGGAGGATTCGAGTTTTTGTGTATCACCGCTTGCCGCGCTGTAGACAACATCGTCGATACCGCTCGCAGCGGTGTCGCCGATGGCAGCACGCACGTCGTCTTCGCTGACTTGACCGGGTCCACCCATGTAAAGCGCAAGTTTTTCCAGCTCTCCGCGGGTTACGGAACGATCAGAGCCGAGATTTTGCACCAACAACGACATCGCGTTGCGATCAGCTGTGAGTTCAAAACGGGTCAGGGTTTCGCGGATGACGTCGGGCAAGGAGCGTAAATCGTCCGCGTAACACGGGATGCAGGCGGCATTTTTTGCGGCTTCAAACAGTTTGCGAAGTTTTGAGCGTGGGTTGAGATCACCGGCATCCATCACCACCAAGGCGTCGGCAGGGGTGTCGAGTTCGAGAAAAGTTTTACATGCTGGAGCACATGCGTCACCAGCCTGACGGATGCGCACCACCCGCGATCCGCCACCGAACGACATCGAAGCGGCTTCGTCTGCTAGGCGAGCGGGATCACTTTTGAGGTCGGTACCCGTGATTTCGACCACGCGAAAGGGGTCATTCAGATCATCGACCATCGTTTTGGCAAGACGCATCGCACGCTCACGCACCAAGCCTTCGTCGGGACCGAATACCAAGATGGCGCGCGCCGCAGGATCGGGTGCGCGCAGAAATCCTTCAATCTTGGCGTTGGTGATTTTCATGGCTGTTTGATATCAGAGCGGGTGCCGTTCGATTTACCAGGATGCTGAATCGCAGGTTGTTTTTGGCCGGGTCCCTGGAAATATATCGCCAGGCGTGTGCGCAACGTATTGGATACATCTTGAATGGCGCGTTTGCGGGAATCGTCTTCTGCCGATTTGGTGGCGAAGTCAGAGGCCAAAATATTGTAGCTGGAAACGGACCTGACCGAGCCTGAGGTAAGATTGAGAAGATCCGCTCTGCGCGTGAGCGTATAATTGGCCTCGAGCGTCAAATTGGCACGGGTGGCGAAGGCATTCTGTTCAACAGCCAGCGTCGAAACGGATTCGTTGAGTGTGATAGAGATGTCGTACGCATGGGCAGATCTTTTCGCGCGTGGACTGAGGCCCCGCATCATAGCCGTGCGCATCATTTGGCCAATGCGGTCTGGGATCGGCTTGACATTGATGCTTTCCAAATGTCTTTGCGCGCTAGGTGCGTTCTGGTTTTGACCATAAAGCGGCTTATATCCGCACGCACTGACCATCGATGCGGTAATGAGCACGGCGACGAGCGCGCTGGAACGGCGTAGCTGGAGTTTAAACGACAATGTTCACAATCCTGTTGGGCACAACAATGATTTTGCGCGGTGTTTTGCCATCCATCGCGGCGATGGCCGTATCCAGGGCTAGAGCTGAGGCCTCGGCTTCGGCTTTGTCGATGTTTTTGGCGAGCTCAATGGTGCCACGCATTTTACCGTTGACTTGCACAGCGACGGTCACAGTATCATCGACCAGCAGACTTTCTTCAACACTGGGCCAGCTCTCATTGGCGAGCAGCGTGTTGTGACCAAGTTGGAGCCAAAGCTCTTCGGCTAGGTGCGGCATCATCGGGTTGATGAGTTTGGCGACAAATTCACAGGCTTCTCGGCGCACCCAATTGCAGCCTTCATCCGACGCATTAAAGCCTTCAAGCGTGTTGGTCAGTTCGCGAATGCGCGCCACGGCTTTGTTGAAGTGGAAATTGTTGAGATCTTGTGTGACGGCGTGGGCGGTTTTGTGAACCTGGGTGCGCATAGTCAAGGCTTCGCCTTCTATTGAAGACGGTTGCGGTGCGCCCAGATCGGCAAGCTTGTCGGAAGCGTTTTCAATCAACCGCCAAACCCGGCCAACATAGCGCCAAGCGCCCTCAACGCCAGCATCGGTCCAGTCCAAATCGCGATCTGGCGGGCTATCAGACAGCATAAACAGGCGCGCCGTGTCTGCGCCATATGTCCCGATAATCAGTTGAGGGTCGACAACGTTTTTCTTGGACTTGGACATCTTTTCCGACCGACCAACGGTCACGGTGTCTTTATCGCGCGATTCCGCTTCTTCGGGGGTCAGCCACTGCCCATCTTGGTCCTTATAGGTCTCGTGGCAAATCATGCCCTGAGTCATGAGGCCGGCAAATGGTTCTGTGATGTCGAGATAGCCGCAGTCTTTAAGGGCGCGGGTGAAAAACCGGGAATACAGAAGATGCAGCACGGCATGTTCGACCCCACCGATATACTGATCAACCGGCAACCAATATTCGACGGCGCTTTTGGAAAACGCCGTATCGGATTGAGCATCCGTAAAGCGCGCGTAGTACCACGACGATTCAAAGAATGTGTCAAAGGTGTCGGTTTCACGTAGCGCCGGTTTGCCGCAGCTGGGACATTCAACATGCTTCCAGGTCGGGTGCGCATCCAACGGGTTACCGGCACCGCCCAAGGTGACGTCATCGGGTAATTCGACGGGTAGCTGTTCAGCCGGGACCGGCACCGTGCCGCAATCGCCGCAATGAATAACGGGAATCGGGCAACCCCAATATCGTTGTCGTGAAATGCCCCAGTCACGCAGACGGAATTGAACCGTGCCTTGGCCGCTGTGCATGGCTTCGAGCTTGGCGATGACCGTGGTTTTCGCGGTTTTGACGTCAAGACCATTGAGAAAATCGGAATTTACCGTCACGCCATCATCGGTGATGGCCTCTTTTGCGTTGTTGGCGAAATCAGTCAGCCAGGCCGCTTGTGCGTCGGTGCCTGCAATATCTTTGGGCGCGACCACGGGAATCACGGGCAGGTCATATTTACGGGCGAAGTCCATGTCGCGCTGATCGTGCGCGGGGCAGGCGAAGATCGCGCCGGTGCCGTATTCCATGAGCACGAAATTAGCCACATATATAGGCAAGGTATGGCCGTCAATGAACGGATGCTTGACGCTCAGCGGGGTCTTGTAACCCCTCTTTTCCGCGCTTTCGATGGCCGCTTCGGATGTGCCAAGCGCGTTGCACTCTTGGATGAAGGTATTTAAATCGGCGTCTTGTTCCGCCAGCTTCAGTGCAATCGGGTGATTGGCGGCGATGGCCATGAACGACGCGCCAAAAAGGGTATCGGGCCGTGTGGTGTAGATTTCCAGGGTTTCATCGCAATCGGTGCGCTCAAAAAAGACCCGTGCGCCTTCCGATCGGCCAATCCAGTTTTCTTGCATAATGCGGACTTTGTCCGGCCAGCAATCAAGGCTTTTGAGTTCTTGCAGCAAATCGTCGCCATATTGGGTGACTTTTAAGAACCACTGTGACAATTGCTTTTTGACCACAGGCGCACCGGACCGCCAGCCTTTGCCGTCGATAACCTGTTCGTTGGCGAGCACGGTGTGTTCAATTGGATCCCAGTTGACCCAAGACTCTTTCTTATATGCAAGCCCGGCCTTGAGGAAATCCAAGAACATTTTTTGTTCGTGTTTGTAATATTCAGGCGCGCACGTGGCGATCTCGCGGTTCCAATCGTAAGACAGGCCCATGGTCTTGAGCTGCGCCTTCATGGTCGCGATGTTGTGTTCCGTCCAAACCGCGGGATGCGTATCGTTCTGAATGGCGGCATTTTCCGCGGGCAGACCAAACGCATCCCAGCCCATGGGGTGCAGAACGTTGAAGCCCTGGGCACGTTTGAATCGTGCCACCACATCGCCAAGGGTGTAATTTCGCACATGTCCCATGTGAATACGGCCTGACGGGTAGGGGAACATTTCCAAGACATAATATTTTTCACGTTGTGGGTCTTCGGTCACCGTGAATGTGCCTTGGTGTTCCCAGGTCTGTTGCCACCTGGCTTCGGCGTCTTTGAAGTTGTAGCGCGACATGGGCGTGCGTATTCCTATAGCGAGTTATCGAGATTGAATGTGTGCGTGTTGTTTTGGTGTGCTTAGTTCTGCTGCATACGTGTTTCGTTACGCAATTGGCGCGCCCGCGTCAGGATGGCGTCTTCAAGTTTACGGTCAGCTCCTTGTTCCACGGCGGCGTCGCGCCAGTTGCCGGCTCCATCATCGATCTGACGGAAAATCGATACACGGATTCCATCGGCACGAAGGGCGCGGCCCAGAACGTAGACATTGAGTTTAAATCGTTCCGCTGGCGTTTCGCTTGGTGAAAACCAATCGGTGATGATGACCCCGCCGAACGGATCGGCGCTGGTGACGGGCATAAAGGCAATTGTGTCTAGGCAAGCCCGCCACAGATATGAATTGACGCCAATGCCGCCACTGCCCGCTGTGCCGGCTTGTTTTTTGGGGTCATTGCCGAATTGAATGCCATCTTCGCCAAAGATCGTCTGTCGCGGGTTGGTTTCTTCGTATTGTTTGCCAATTTCGCCCGCTTGGCGTTTGCGGGGCGTGAGGACTTTACCGCCTGAGCACGCGCCTAAGGCGATCGACAGCAGGGCCGTTGAAATGATCGTAAAATGAAAGGTGGTCTTTTTCATATCGTGCAATATCTCCGCAGGCATAGGTCGCGCGGGCGGAAGCCCTGGCTTCATGCCCCAGTCGCCGTGCGTGACGCGTCTAAGCGGCACGCCGTATAAAGAGGCAAAATTTCTGGCTAATAATACGCGGCTTGGCGTTTGGAGCAACGGGCGAAGTGCGTATTGAGGTCGATTTTCCCAACACGCAGCGAAATTCGATGGTTTAAGGTGAAATGCTGGTGATTAAAGCTGTTTAGACCTGCTTGGTGTAGCGAACGTGTCACAGCGTTTGTGGTGAGAATATGTAATTTATAGGCCTTTTCAAAGCTTGGCGAGCATTTCTGTTGCAAAAATATCACGTTGCGCAGAATTTGAGCGGATGAGGGCTTCGAGTTTCTTGATTATCTGTTGGCGTCAGTTCAGGATGCATCATCCATTTGGGGTAAAACGTCTATCGCGACGTTGTGTTTCATGGTTTGTGAATAACCAACACACGAATAAACTGCGATAGAGGGAAAAAACGATTAGGAGAAACCATGAAAAAGATTCTGCTCGGTACCACGGCTGTCATCGCCCTCGGCACCATGTCCAGCGAAGCCTTCGCTGCTGAAAAAATCAAATTGGAACTCGGCGGCTTCATGCGCCACTATGTTGGTCTCACCGACTCTGACGAAGTTGCTTCCACCAACGAAGCTCTGCGCGACAAAGACATCTCTCAGTTCTCCAACACTGAGATTTACTTCACCGGCAACACCACCCTCGACAACGGCATCAAAGTTGCCGCTCGCGTCGAAATGGAAGCCGATGGCGATCAAAACAAAAATGTTGACCGCTCTTGGTTGACCATCAGCTCCGACGCCATGGGCGCCCTGAGCATCGGTAATCACCCGCACTTCGGCGACGGCAACATGGTTCGCGTCCCGAACGCCGGTAACTTCGACTGGACTGATACCGATCCCTGGGCTGGCACCGCGACGTCCGCCACGACCGATACGGCTGGTTTCGCACCGTCTTCCCTCGACATCTCCGATGGCGGTGGCGATTCCGCCAAGTTGAAGTACACCTCGCCGAGCTTCGCTGGCGTGACAGTGGGTATGTCTTACTCCGCATTTGAAGATGGTGACGCCTCCAACGCACGTCGCGTTCCTGGTAATGGCGAAGATGGCTACACCTTCGGTGCAGCATACTCCGGCGATCTGGGCGGCGCAGCGGTTTCCGCTGACGTGACCCGCATGAACTTCGGCGCCAACAACCAAGACGTGACCCACGTTGGTTTGAACGTCGGCATGGCTGGCTTCACCGTTGGCGGCGGCTACTCCGACTTCAACGACACCGCAGCTGGCTCCAACGTTGCTGACGGCGAAGCTTGGGAACTCGGCGTTTCCTACGCGACTGGCCCGTACAGCGTTTCCGCTGCTTACATGGCTGCAAAAGACAAAAACACAGTTGCAACCACGGGTGATGACAAAGACACCAAGTGGAACATTGCTGCGACCTACGATATGGGCGCTGGTGTTGCTTTGGCTGCCAACTACTTCCATTCCAAAGCGGATCCGGAAGGCTCGGGCACGGCAGCTAACGCTGCTCGTACCGTCAGCGGCTTGATCGCTGGTATCGAAGTTGGCTTCTAAGTTGAAGTAAACTTTGGTCTAACGACTACGGAAAGGGCGGCTTCGGCCGCCCTTTTTTTTGTCTAAACGGTTCTTAAAAAATCTGTGTTGGTATGTTCAGATCAATCGCGCCACGCGCCAATGGCGGCGAGCCCAAGGACGAGCCCTTGGCGCACAAATCCTAAACGCAGTCGGGCTGCGTTGGCATGGGAAACACCACCCAAAGCAATAACGGGTATGGGACTTAAGTGGGCTAACATTCCAAAGCGCAAAACCCCTAAGGTTCGGGCCTGTGGATGGCTGTTCGTAGGGAACACCGGCGACAGCAGCGCGGCGTTTGCGCCAGCGCGATGGGCCCGCCACAATGCGAGGCGGGTGTGCGCCGCAGCCGTACACATAAATCCGGGCTTATGAAACGCAATGCGCGGACGACCCAAACGCGCCATGCGTTCAGACAAATGCAGCCCGTCGGCGCCTATGCGCAGTGCAAGGCGCATATCGTTGGCGATGATTACCTTCAAACCAAGTTTATGCGCGGGCGCAATGATGCGCCGCGCCAGTTGAGCGCGGGCGTTGGGATCAGTATGACGCACAATGATGCACGTTTCGCGCGGCAGCCTTGTCAATAAATCGCCTGGATCGGGCAGACGCGTACAATCACTCAGCACATAACACTGCGGCAAGGTCTTTCGGGTCGTGCCGAAACGCGAGCAATTGTGCCGCGCGCCCAGCTTTGCTAGCTTCGCCATGGTGATGTTTGTATCATCCGTTTGCCCCTCAGCCTAGCCGGAGCCTTCACGTTATGTCTTCTCAAGACGATCAATTGAATCCCGCCGCCCAATTGGCGGAAGTGCGCACCACGATCGAGCGGGCGGAGCGTGACGCAAACCGCACGCCGGGATCAGTTGCGTTGGTGGCGGTGTCGAAAAATCATGATGAACAGCGTATACGTCCTGTTCTTGAGGTGGGTCAACGGCTGTTCGGCGAAAACCGGGTCCAAGAAGCCGAGCAGAAATGGCCCGCTTTGCGCCAGGATTACCCACAAACGGTTGTTCACCTCATTGGACCTTTGCAAAGCAACAAAGTCAAAAACGCGGTGGCGACCTTCGATGTCATTGAAAGCGTTGATCGTGAAAAAATCGCTCGTGCCTTGGCCAAGGAAATGGACCGTGTGGGCAAGAGGTTACCGGTGTTTATTCAAATCAATACGGGCGAAGAAGCACAAAAAGCAGGCATTGCCCCACGCGAAGCGGATGCCTTTATTCAGTTGTGCCGTGAAGAACTGGGTCTCGAAGTGCGCGGTTTGATGTGTATACCGCCCGCTGATGAAGAACCGTCGCTGCACTTTGCTTTGTTGACCAAAATCGCTGCGCGAAATGCGTTGAAGGGTCTGAGCATGGGTATGAGTGGGGATTATGAGACCGCCATTCAGTTTGGCGCGACCCACGTGCGCGTGGGTACGGCGATCTTTGGCTCACGCCCCAAACCCGTGAGCGCTTAGATCGATTGTGGGTCAGGAATAACCAGCACATCCCCATCATTACACATACGCAATAGTGCGGAAAGATCGTCATATTTCAAGGCGATACAGCCTTCTGTCGGCGTGTAGTCGGGCTTGGCAACATGCATGAATATGGCGCTGCCGTACCCCGCCTTGATATTTTCTGAATTGTAGAGAATTTCAACAATCAAGTCGTAGACTTGATCATCACGCCATAAGATTTCGTGATGCGCAGGATGGGGCAGGGTGATAAGTCGGTTATAATCAGTGTGGCTGGGATCGTCACACCAGCCCATATTGGGCGTAATTTCTTGGGACTGTAGGCCGGTTGTGGGCGGGTGCGCCCGTCGGTCGGGTCGGTAAAATACCCGACCAAGTTTAAATTCCCCGACTGGGGTTGCGCCATCGCCTTCACGCTTGTGAGTACTGAGCCCTCCGCGGCCAAGTGCACAGCGCATACGTATCCCGGAAAATACAATAAAACCAAGCGGATCAACGATAAATTTCATTATAAAGATGAACCTAGTTATGACTTAGACGATGGACCCGTTGGCTCGTTTTCCCGCATCGCCAAGGTCTTGATTATTTTCATACAGTCCGGTGGCATCTTTGAGGGCTTTATCGGTCCAAATATTTGCGGCCCAGCCCACGTCGCTAGCGTTGGCGCCGACGCCTGTATTTTGCGCGCCTTTAGCGGCTGCAAATTCTTGGTAGTTTTCGACGCTGAGTGACGTGCCATATGGCTTCATCAATGGTTCAGTATATGCGGAGCCGGCAGTTTCAAGGTTTTCAATACCACCCGTTGGCTCATCACCCTCAAAAAAAGCCATGGCGTGTCCCATAAGATCTTTTCCGGTGAGCATTTCAAAAAATGAAGTCGCCGCGCCTGCCGCCAAACCAACCGGACCACCAAACAAAAAACCACCGGCCATGTTGGCCAGGGCGTTGCTTTCATCGCCGGTTACAGCGCGGTAAGCTTGAGATACGCCAGGGATGTGTTGAAGCGGGTTCACCGTATCGAGCAGGGTGTCTAGAAAGCCGCCGCCCTCTGCCTCGGGTTCCGGGTTCTGGCCTCCGACGATGGCTTCGATCGGTGAGACGGGCGTTTTTGCGTTTTCGCGCGTGGTGTCGCGTACCGCTAACAGGCTATCAGCCCGGTATTGGGATATATCCATATCTCAAATCCGCTTTTGATTTGCCGCAGGCAAGTTCGCCCAAGGCTGTACGGATTTATTGCAAAGCGGATGCCAAGTATGAATTACTTCTTTTTCAGTAAGATAGGAGCGATTGCTTTAGTGAAACTTCAATAACACCCGGCAAGATCTGCCGCAAAAGGCGCACGTGCGGCTGGAATTGCCGGGCGCCAAACGTTTCAGACGATGCTTTAGAATAAGTGCCCGCCCTTGGCCTTTTTGGTTTCGAGATATTGTTCATTGTGTTTGTTCGACGGAAAGGCATGTGCGACGCGTTCAGCGATATCAATGCCACAGCTCGAAAGTGCTGAAACTTTGTCAGGGTTGTTGGTCAGCAATTTGACCTTTTTCAATCCCAAGTCTTTGAGCATTTCGGCAGCGGGCGCATAAACCCGCTCATCCGCATCATAGCCGAGCATTTCATTGGCGTCTAAGGTATCGAGGCCTCGGTCTTGAAGGGTATAGGCCCTCAGTTTATTGACCAATCCGATGCCGCGACCTTCTTGGGCCAAATAAAGCAACACGCCCGAACCACTGGCTCCAATGGCCTGAATGGCTCCACGCAACTGATCACCACAATCACAACGCAGGGAGCCCAGCAGATCACCGGTAAAACATTCACTGTGAATGCGCACCAAAGCTGTATCCGTGGGCTTGGGGTCGCCAATCACGATGGCGAGGTGCTCTAACCCGCCGTCTTGGGGGCGATAAGCGATGATTCGTGTGTACTCAGCGTCCTCTAACGGCACGCGGGCTTCTGATATACGCTTCAGCGTGCGTGCGGCGGTGCGTTCGTACTGAAAAATGTCGCCAGCATCCACCAGCGCCAAGTTACGGCGCGCCACCCAACCGGCCAGATCGGCGCTTTCAGGGTCTTCGATGGTGGCGACCAGGGCAGCGGGCAAAAGCCGAGCGATTTTGGTCAAGCCTACGGCGGCGCTTTGCGGCCCGTGCTTAGCCACGGTTTGAGCGGTGGTGCGCTTGAGCTCCGCTGTTGGCGCTTCGGTGAGCGGATCGGACAATCGCAGCACAGCGTCGGCGTCTAGACCTTCGGACAGGCTCAGCGCCATCACGGTACTTAATGCGTCTTTGGCGTCCTCGTTGGTTCTGTCGATCAAGCCGAGAACTTCAGCCCGGCGACGCGTGATGCTTAAAATCGGCTCGCAGCCGGCCAAATCGGCGAGATCCCTTAGGCTTTGAGGACTAGCCCCTTCCGCCGCCATGACCAAGGCGCGCGCCCCTTCTGAAGCGGCGATCGCGACGACACGTCCGCGGCGGAGTTCGAACACGGCGCGGTCAACGCTCAGCAATGACGCAGGCTCGCGTGTGGCTGGCATGGGCAGGAGGTGTTGGCGATGGGGCATTGGAAAGTCGGGACCTCATTGGGGCGGTATTGTATTTATGCAATAGTAATACACAGGCTTTTGCTGGACATTACCCCATGGCGTGGATGTAAGAAAAGAGCGAATGCAATGAAGTGCGTTATTGCCGAGTTGATGATGGCGCACGATATAATATCACAGATCGTTGAAAGAATGGACGAGTAGGATAGTGATATGAGTGAAGGCAAGCGCATTTTGATTGTCGATGATGATGAAATTCTAACTGAAATGCTAAGCGAGCAACTTAGCACTATGGAAGGATTTCAGTGCGTTTGCGCTCACACGGGTGAAGCTGGCTTGGAACAGTCGAAAAAAAGCTATTTCGACTTGGTGATCCTTGATGTTGAGTTACCCGGCATAAGCGGACGTGAAACCTGTCGTTTGTTGCGCGCAGATGGTTTGGTGGCGCCGATCATTATGTTGACCGCTTCCGCCAGCGACACTGATGCCATCCGTGGGTTAAACGCTGGGGCCACGGATTATGTTACCAAACCCTTTAAGCTGGGCATATTGCTGGCGCGTATTCGTGCGCATATCCGCCAATTTGAACAAAGCGACGATGCGATGTTGGCAATAGGCACGTTCGATTTCTATCCGGGATCAAAACTACTTACGACCAGCATGGCGGATGGACAAGTTCCGAGCGCCAAGCCAATCCGCTTGACAGACAAAGAAGCGCAAATCTTAAAATTTTTATACCTACATGGTGGGCGCGTGGTGGGCAGAGACGAGTTGCTGGGTGAGGTGTGGGGTTATAACGCAGGCGTAACGACACACACTTTGGAAACGCATGTCTACCGTTTGCGCCAAAAAATGGAGGCCGATCCCTCTCATGCAGAAATACTGGTGACGGAACCCGGTGGATATCGACTGGTACCCTGAAACCAAAAGCCCGGCCAGGGGGGTGACCGGGCTTTCATCCCACAAAGGGGGCCGTTGTTGGTATAGGGGGGAGAAACCATACAACGGATTGGTCGATGCGTAGCGCATCAACCGTACCTTAGATATGGGGAGGCGAAACCGGGTCTACCAGTGGCATGTGATTATTGTGACGCGTAGGTCAATCTTGTTTGCGTGGCAAGATGCGGTTTTCGACTTTGAACAAATTTTCATTTAGTGTTTCGCCATACGCCGGACCAAGTAGGGACACGGTGGTGGTGATGCCTTGCGCATCGATGACGGACCACTTTTTCAGCGCCAGGGGCGCGGTTGAAAAGACCAGCGTCAAGCTGCCTTCCATCGGGTCTTCGGAACGCTGAAGCGTAAGCCGTAACGCTCCTTTTTCGTGTTCAAAATCCGTAATCAACAGATCGTCACCGAAAAAATTAACGGTTTCACCGATGAACATGGATGCTGGTAGTGTGCTCAATGGCACGTAGCTTAGTTGATCGAGCTCTTCGTCTTTGTACATCACCAGCGTACCGTCGGACACGATCAGCACCGGCACCGGCGGGTCGTAATCGATACGCATGCGTCCGGGACGCGCCAGCATAAATTCGCCTTGGGCGAAGTTGCCTTGGCTGGTGACTTGCATAAAGCGTGCGCGCAGCGTGGAGATGGCGTTCAGGTAGTCTTGTACACTTTCGATTTGGCTGATTTGGCTCTTGTCCAAGCCGATGGCGTCTTTGGCGTTGGCGTGCTTGGGCAGCAATAGCGCTGCTGCACAAAACGCGACCGCGACGGCCAAAAGTACGCCGACGACGCGCTTTAACGGGAATGGGCGGTTGGGTATTCCGGGTAGTTCCGGATTGGTATCGATTTGAGACGCTTTAGGCTGCGCTGACATCGCCGATGAAGACCTCTCGTCGTCCGACGCGGTTGGCTTTGCTGACCACGCCCTCTGATTCCATACGTTCAATAATGCGCGCTGCGCGGTTGTAGCCGATTTGCAGATGACGCTGAACGAAACTGGTAGAGGCCTTGCCTTCGCGTGCGACCAGTGCCACCGCCTGGTCGTATAGCACGTCGTCTTTGGAACCGCCACCCGCAGCGGCTAGTTCCGGACTGGCAGATTGTTCTTCGGTCACGGATTCGATGTATTCAGGGGTGCCTTGATCTTTGAGGTGCAGAACAACATCTTCCACTTCTTCATCGGACACAAACGGCGCATGCACGCGGGTGATGCGCCCGCCGCCCGCCATATACAGCATATCGCCTTGGCCGAGCAGTTGTTCCGCGCCCTGTTCGCCCAAGATGGTGCGGGAATCAATCTTTGACGTCACCTGGAAGCTAATGCGTGTCGGGAAGTTGGCTTTGATGGTTCCGGTGATCACGTCCACCGATGGGCGTTGGGTGGCCATGATCAGGTGAATACCCGCTGCGCGCGCCATTTGCGCCAAACGCTGGATCGCCGCCTCAACATCTTTGCCCGCAACCAGCATCAAGTCAGCCATTTCATCAACCACCACAACGATGTAAGGTAATGGGTCCATGGACAAAGGCTGATCTTCATTGACCGGTTTGCCGTCGACATCAAAGCCCGTTTGCACGGTGCGCATGATGACTTCGCCACGCTTTACGGCTTCAACAAGGCGCTGGTTGTAGCCGGTGATATTGCGAACGCCCATTTGGCTCATCAAACGGTAGCGGTCTTCCATTTCACGCACCGCCCATTTTAGGGCCACTACCGCTTTACCGGGTTCGGTCACCACCGGGCTGAGCAGGTGGGGAATGCCGTCGTAAACGCTGAGCTCCAACATTTTAGGATCAATCATGATGAAGCGGCATTGATCAGGCGAGTATTGATACAACAACGAACAAATCATCGCGTTGATGCCCACTGATTTACCGGATCCAGTGGTGCCGGCAACCAAAAGGTGGGGCATGCGCGCCAGATCGACGGTCACCGGGTGGCCGCCGATGTCTTTGCCCAGCGCCAAGTTGAGCGCCCCTTTGGCTTTTTCAAAATCTTGAGATGCGATCAATTCACGCAGATGAACCATTTCGCGGGTTTGGTTGGGCATTTCGATGCCGATGACGTTGCGACCAGGAACCGTGGCGACGCGCACCGAAACAGCGCTCATAGAGCGTGCGATGTCATCGGATAATCCGATAACACGTGATGTTTTGGTGCCGGGCGCAGGCTCAAGTTCATACAACGTGACCACCGGGCCGGGGCGGACTTTGACGATTTCACCTTTGACGCCGAAATCTTCCAGCACGCTGGACAGCATAATGGCGTTTTGTTCGAGTGCTTCCTTAGAGTGTTGGTGGCCGTGATTGGTCGGTTCCGGTGCATCGAGGATATCAAGCGGCGGCAGCTGATAGGTGCTGTTGACGCCGAGGTCGAGGCTGCGTTGGCGCGATGCCTGGGCTTTGCGGCCCGGCTTCACGCGGGTTGAGCTGCTTTCCACTAAGCCTTTCGCGACCGCTTTGGGTTTTGAGGAACTGGCTGCTTTGGTGCGACGGCTTTTGGCTTTGGCGACGCTTTGTTTGCCGGTCTCGCTCAATTTTAGATCGTCGAACTCATCAATTTCATCGTTCGCTGCAGAACGAGTCCACGGCAGGCGTCCGATGGAATGACCGAACATTTTAAGCAACAACACGCCGAGTTTGTGGTTCGCCCGCGCCAACAAACGGCCCATGGCTTTCCAGTCCGATGCAGGCAAGCCCAGCGACCAAATTAACGCCGCAAAACCGGGCATAGCCAAGAGTGCAGAGATGATGATCGCGTTTGAGTCCATCCGCGTGGAACCCAGCCAATACAATAGACCGGCCAAGCGCTCCAACAGCACTGCGCCGGTGACGCCGCCAAGTCCGGTCGCAAGCGGCCAATTGGCAAAGGGGTGCAAAATAGCCAACGAAATGGCCAGCACAACGGTCGCCGTGAGCGCACAGGTGACGCGCAGCCACAGCTGGCGAACGCCCAATTTGCGGACCAACAATATGCCCCAAGCAAGTATGGCCAGCGCTGGCGCCACAGCGGCAAAACCAAAGGTCTGCATCATCAAATCAGCGATGATCGCTCCGGATGGGCCTAGCCAGTTTTGCGCTGGGCCATCGGCAGCGGCGTTTAATGACGGGTCGGTTGGTGCATATGAACCCAGCGCGGTGAGATAGCTGACGCCAAGCACAATAAGACCCGCACCGGTGAGCTCACTCACCCGGCGGGCAAAAAAGGCCGAACTGCCTTCCGGCAGCAGGGGCCCGGAACCTATTTTGTCGCTCAGCCAAGCCATAGTTTTTTGTACACCGTGAGGCTTTATAAGACCTTAACAACGATCCCTCAGTGTGCAGATTAATTGTGCCCAGTCTATGGCGACATGAATGCGCTGTCAGGCAGACAAAAGGGCCAAAGACATTAGTCTTCGGCCCTTTTGTGGGGATGAACGGATTTGACGGTTAAGCGTGGGTGTCTTCTTCGGGATATGCGCTGATGTGGTGCAGGCTGAGGTCTGCACCACGGAATTCGTCTTCAGGATCCAAACGAATGCCAATGGCCGCTTTTAAGGCGCCATAAACAAGAAACCCGCCGACCAAGGCAAAAGCCACGCCGCTGAGCGATCCGATCAATTGGGCCAAGAACGTTACTCCACCCAGGCCCCCCATGGCTTTGAGACCAAAAATACCCGCCGCGATGCCGCCCCAAAGGCCGCACATGCCGTGTAGCGGCCACACGCCGAGCACGTCATCGATTTTCCATTTTTCTTGGCACTGGTTGAAGCCCCAGACGAACAGTACGCCCGCAATCGAGCCGACCGCTAACGCACCCAGCGGGTGCATAATATCTGATCCCGCGCACACCGCGACCAAGCCAGCCAACGCGCCGTTGTGAATGAAGCCCGGATCGTTTTTGCCTGCGACCACGGCGGCCAAGGTTCCGCCGACCATCGCCATCAAGGAGTTCATCGCCACCAAACCGGTGATGCCTTCCACGGATTGCGCGCTCATGACGTTAAAGCCGAACCAACCGACCACCAAAATCCATGAACCAAGCGCCAAAAATGGAATATTCGACGGCGGGATGCCAACCAGCCGTCCGTCCTTTTTGTAGCGACCCTGGCGCGCGCCGAGCAGTACGACTGCGCCCAGCGCCAGCCAGCCGCCAACCGCGTGCACGACGATGGAGCCGGCGAAATCATGGAACGGGGCCCCGGCGACGCTTTCGATAAAATCTTGAAAACCAAGACGCGTGCCCCAGACCATGCCTTCGAATGCCGGGTAGATGAACGCCACCAAAATTGCTGTGGCGATTAATTGCGGCCAAAAACGCGCGCGCTCGGCGATGCCACCGGAAATGATTGCGGGAATGGCGGCGGCAAAGGTCAGCAAAAAGAAAAACTTAACCAAATCGTAGCCGTTGGCGGCAAACGGCGAACCTTCAGCCGCACCGGTCAGAACATCGGCGGAAGCGAAGAAATTCATCCCATACGCCACCGAATAGCCGATGAAAAAGTACGCGATGGTCGACATCGCAAAGTCGGTGATGATTTTAACCAGCGCGTTCACTTGGTTTTTGCGCCGCACGGTGCCCACTTCCAAGAAAGCGAAACCGGCGTGCATGGCCAGCACCATGGCCGCACCCATCAGCACAAAAAAGACGTCCATACCCACTTGCATGGCGATATATCCCCAACAATTGTTGTCACAGCATCTAAAAGGCCCCCCAAACGGGCCTGACTGGCTATCTCAAGTTTCATGCCAGTTTGTCGCAAGCACGCCAACGCTTTGATATAAAGGCAAGAACATGAGAGCTGCCAAAAATTTGTGCAAGTGGGTTTCGCATGATTTGTGAGCACGAAAGATGCAGTTGCCTAAAATTCACGCAAAAGAAAGGGCCGGAAACTTGCGCCTCCGGCCCTGCTTGGACGGGGTGGTTGGGGAATCAGATGCTGTGGGCGCCCCGTCCAAACTCCGGATAGGCTTCGAGGCCGAGCTCGACTTTGTCGAGACCCATAGCTTCGGCTTCCTCATCAGCCCGAATACCGATGGTGAATTTCAAGACCATCCACACGATGGCGGAGCTCACGATGACAAATGCGCCGATACCAGCAACACCCATCAATTGCGTCATGAAGCTTGCGCCGTCGTTGGTCAGCGGCACCGCCATGGTGCCCCAGATGCCGCACAACAAGTGAGCAGGGATGGCGCCGACCACGTCATCGATTTTCAGCTTGTCGAGCAACGGCACCGCGAACACGACGATCGCACCACCAACGCCACCGATCAAGATCGCGGAACCCAGCGTCGGGGTGTCCGGACCAGCGGTGATCGAAACCAAGCCGCCGATTGCGCCGTTGAGCGCCATAGACAGATCGACTTTCTTGTACACCAGTTGGGTGAGGATCACCGCGGCGACCACGCCACCGGCGGCAGCCATGTTGGTGTTGGCGAAAACGTTGGCCATTGCGATGGCGTTGCTGGCGGAATCAAGCGCCAGAACCGAGCCGCCGTTAAAGCCGAACCAGCCAAGCCACAGGATAAAGGTGCCCAGCGTGGCGAGCGGCAGGTTTGCGCCCGGGATCGGGTGTACGGAACCGTCCGCGCCGTATTTGCCTTTACGCGCGCCGAGGATGATGGCGCCCGTAAGAGCCGCCCAACCGCCGACCGAGTGAACGATGGAAGAACCGGCAAAATCGGCAAAGCCCATTTCGGTCAACCAACCACCGCCCCAAGTCCAAGAACCCTGGATCGGGTAGATGATGGAGGTTAAAACGACCGTGAAGATCAAGAACGGCCACAGTTTGATGCGTTCGGCGACGGTGCCGGACACGATCGAAGCCGCGGTGGCGACGAACACCATCTGGAAGAACCAGTCCGAAGAGGCCGAATAGCCCGCATCGAATTTGGCGCCAGCCTCTGCCAATGCGGCGGCGTCATCGGCAGCCCACGGCATGAACGATCCGATGTAGCCGGTGACGTCCATGTACATGAGGTTATAGCCGACGGCGTAGAACATGATACCGGCGATGGCGTAAAGGGTGATGTTTTTGAGGCAGATGGTGGCGGTGTTCTTGGACCGCACCAAGCCTGATTCCAACATGGCGAAGCCCGCAGCCATAAACATGACCAATGCGCCGTTCACCAAGAAGGAAAAGCTGTTGAGAATGTACGCGGTTTCCGCGTCCACGGCGTAGGCCGGGGCAGCTGTCAAAGCGACGGCGGCAGCCAGGCCCGGAATGATGAGATGTTTTTTCATTGACTTAAATCTCCTACAGGGCCTGGTCGTCGGTTTCGCCGGTGCGGATGCGTACGGCTTTTTCCAGGTCGACGACAAAGATTTTGCCATCACCGATCTTGCCGGTGCCCGCTGCGGCGCTGATCGCTTCAACGGTGCGTTCGGCTTGGTCGTTCGCAACCGCGACTTCGACCTTGACCTTGGGAAGGAAGTGGATTTCGTATTCGGCGCCACGGTAGATTTCCGTTTGACCTTTTTGGCGGCCGTAACCCTTGACTTCGGTGACGGTCATACCCTCGACACCGAGTCCGGTGAGGGCTTCGCGCACGTCATCGAGTTTGAAGGGCTTGATGATGGCCATGATAAGTTTCATCGCTCTAATTCCCCGTGTTATGACGCACAATGCGCCTCGGATGGATTCGTACCTGAACCAGTGGTCCGGTAATGTTTCTATTACAAGGGCCGTGCCAGACTCGGCATGAACCAACTGTTCATCTTTAAAAACAGGGTGTTATAGATTTTATGGTCGGTGCGAAGCCAACAATTCAGAACAAAATAATGATTAAATTTTGTGCATATAGTATCTACTGGTTATAATATGAGCATAAATGCGGCTTATGCATCAGCAGGCTGGACAAATAGAGGCGCGCGGTGGATTCTAGGGCGCACATACTAACTGCCGCGGGCCACGCGGCTTGATCAGGATCGGCCTCATGAACGCTTCCGAAAACTCCAAAAGCAGCACCGTAAAGCCCCTAAAAGCGGACATTCTTGTTATCGGCGGCGGACTTGCGGGTGGGACTTTGTCGCTGGCGTTGGCGCAAAACGGCTTTGCCGTAGCGACCATAGATAAAGAGGATATGGCGGGATGGACGGATCAAGGCTTTGATGGCCGGGCATCGGCGATTGCGCTGTCGTCGCAGCGGGTGCTGGGTAGCGTGGGTCTTTGGGATGTGATCAAGGATGAAGCGGCGCCGATCCATGACATTCGCGTCGCCGACGGTGGTTCGCCGTTGTTTTTGCATTATGATCACGAAGAATTAGCCACGGGTGACGCGCAGGCTGAGCCGTTTGGTTATATGGTTGAAAACCGCTCCATCCGCAAAGGCCTCAACGCCGTTGCGCCGAAAACCAAAGGCCTGACCTATTTCGCTCCTAATGAGGTGCAAACGCTGGAACGCGGCAAGGACGGTGTACGCGCGACGCTCAAAGATGGCTCCGAAATTCATGCTAATTTGGTTGTGGCGTGCGAAGGGCGCAAATCGCCCACCCGCGACGCCGCTGGGATTAAACTAACCAAGTGGGATTACAAGCAGGCGGGCATCGTATGCACGGTCGAGCATGAGCGTCCGCACGATTTTTGCGCCCAAGAGCACTTCTTGCCGTCGGGCCCGTTCGCCATCTTACCGCTGCCGGGCACCAAGGATAAGCCCGCGTGCCGCTCGTCTATCGTGTGGACCGAGCGCGCATACCTGTGGCCGATCATGATGGACTTGAATGACGACGATTTCAAAGAAGAGCTGGAATTGCGGTTTGGCAACTTTTTGGGTGAAATCGAAGTGGTCGGACCGCGCTTTGCCTATCCGCTGTCGTTGCAATACGCCGAAACCTACATTGCCGAGCGTTTGGCTCTGGTCGCCGACAGCGCCCACGGTATGCATCCGATTGCGGGACAGGGCCTAAATATGGGGCTGCGCGACGTGGCGGCGCTGGCCGAGGTGCTGGTCGAGGCCCGGCGTTTGGGCCAAGACATCGGATCGCTGGCGGTGCTGGAAAAATATGAGCGCTGGCGTCGGTTCGATAACGATCTCATGCTTGGGGTAACTGATGCGCTTGTGAAACTATTTTCAAACGACATCGAACCGATCAAACTTGCGCGCGACATTGGCATGGCGGCGGTCAATCAATTTCCGGATCTGAAACGATTTTTCATGCGCCACGCCATGGGCACAGTGGGCGAATTGCCGCGCATGATGCGGGGCGAAACGCTTTAAAGAGTCGGTGTTTATGCGAAAGTCAAAAATCATCACTTGATAAGGACTCTGCACTGATTATGCGATTAGTGCATTTCATATAGCTTTGAAGGACGCCTGATCTGACAGGCGTTCTGTTATGAGATAATAAATGCACTATATATACGCGCATTATTATTTTACGTAATTTCAGATGGTTATACCCCATTTATATAGAGCTACATTCATGGGAGTAGATTAATTATGGATACGCAACAATATCAAAAAGCACACGAAAAAGGCGCCGGATTGTTCCGGCGGCTTTGTGTTATGCACGTATTTTTGAACTTATGACGGATCGCGACTCATGCCGGCTGCGCTCAATTCCTTGAGGTAATTTTCCCAAATGGCGTCTTGGTTCTGACCCATGTTGTAAAAATAATCCCAGGTGTAAATACCGCTGTCGTGCAAGTCATCGAACTTGAGTGCTACGGCATAATTGCCCACCGCACTAATCTCCATGATGCTGACGTGGCGACGTCCGCCGACGACCTTCTTCTGATCGGGGCTATGACCCTGGACTTCCGCAGACGGGCTTTCGACGCGCAGCAGTTCAGCGGGTAAGGAAAAGCTTTGGCCGTCATCAAATTCGATTTCGAGGCGTTTTTCTTCGCGGTTGAGGCGAATTTCGGTGGGCGTGTGGCTCTGGCCAAATTCACGGGTGGCTGCGATCATAACGTATCCTTTGCGCGGTAAGCGCCCGTGCGCCATAGGGCGCTTATCAGGCGGCCGGAAATGACCGGCGTATATTAGCATTTGCTTAGATTTAGAGCTCGCGGGCTTCACTTTCAAGCATGATCGGGATTCCGTCACGAATGGGGTAGGCCAAACCGGCCTTCTTGCTGAGCAATTCTTGGGCCTCGGCGTCATATTCCAAAGGGCCTTTGGTCAACGGGCATACCAAGATTTCCAAAAGTTTGCGATCAACATCGCGCGGGTTGATGGTCATTACCGGCATCTCCTCAATGTTTCACTCGGCCTGAATTTTGACCGGTGTCGCCACTCATTTCGAACAGGGCGATCAACATGTGTGCCCTATCTTCATGGCTATCGCATTGTAACAGCGCTTGCTTTTCTTCAGGGGCTAACGGGCAGCTCATCGCCAGCGAGGCAACCAGGGCTTCAAACGGCGCGCTGTCGACGATATCCCAATCTGCGTCGATGTCTTGTTCGTTAAAATAAGCCTTCATCAATTGGATGATGCGATCGCGGCTCGGTTCTTCGTTGTGCTTGTTGGGGTCAAGGTCGTGTCGATATGGTTCAAAATCAGCCTCTACTGATCGATAACCTCGCTCGGGCTCGACAAAACTCACCGATTTTACGCGAAAACGCGACAAACCTTCCAAGGTAATCAAATAGCGCCCATCTCCCGGATCGCTAAACTGAATGATGCGTCCGACGGTGCCGATGTCGTAAAGTGCGGCGTCATTAGCGACGAGACCGCTGTCGGGGACACGCGGTTGGATCATGGCAATGAGGCGGCTGGAGCCCAGCGCATCGTCAATCATGTGGATATATCGCGGTTCGAAAATGTTCAGTGGCAAATGGCCAAAAGGCAACAGAACCGCACCCGTTAACGGAAAAACCGGAAGCAGATTCGGCAGCGCTACGAGGGGGCGTTCGCCAAGCATATGAACTAATATTACCTTCTTTTAAGAAAACAAAATTGCGGATAAGCGTTTGCGGGCGTCAATGGTGAGCCGATCGGTTGGGCCCAGCGTATCAAAAATTTTGATGAGCTGCTTGCGACCCGACTGCTCATTCCATTCGCGATCAATACGTACCAATTCCAAAAGGTTTTCGACGGCCGCGTCGTGTTGACCGAGAGTAAACAGAGCTTGAGCGAGGGCAAACCGCGCCTCAGGGTCTTTGGGCTTTCGGTCAACCGCAGCTTGAAGGTCTTGTGTTTGGGATGGGTCTGCTCCAGAGCCCTCTTCGGCAAGATCGAGGGCCGAAACGGCTTGCTGCACGTCGGAGCTGGCCAGGGTTTTGGCGTCAAGGCTGGCCAGCATCTCACGCCCGCGCTCAAATTCGCCTTGTGCGGCGATGGCGCGAACGATTCCAGCGAAGGCGGGCACAAAGCTGGCGTCTTGTGAAAGCACGGCGGTGAACATGTTTTCGGCCGCCGCCGCATCACCGGCTTTGAGTGCGGCATGAGCTTGCTCCATTGCGGCTTCGATGGGCGGCTTGGCGTCGCCAATCAGCTTGTCGATAAACGTCTGAATTTGGCTTTCCGGCAAGGCCCCGGCAAACGCATCGACGGGTCGGCCTTCTTTAAAGGCGAATACGGTGGGCACAGATTGGACGCGCAACTGCCCAGCCAATCCTTGATTGTCATCGACGTTGATTTTGACCATCTTGATCAGCCCGCCTGCGCGCTTAACCAGCTTTTCCAGCATTGGCCCTAAAGTTTTGCACGGACCGCACCATGGTGCCCAGAAATCGACGATCACAGGAACCTGTTGCGACATTTCGATAACGTCTTGGACAAAGTGATCAGTGTCGGATTCCTTGATCACATCGCCCGCCGCGGATGGGGCCTGAGCTTGGACTTGAGTTGGGCCCATATCGAGCGCTGGCGTGTCAGCAGAGGCTTGGGCGCTCTGATTGGGATCAATGATGATGTCGTTCATCGTGCAGGTCTCTCGATCAATGTCGGACTATGGAAAGGCGTTGCCCCATAAATGGCGGGAAATGACATGCGCCGCAAGGGCGGTGTGAACGAATTCAGTTGTTTTGCTGATTGGACAAAGAATCAGATGAAAAATCGATTACCACGGGATCGTGCTTCATGGCGCGGAGAAATAGGCCTAAGTCGCCCCCTGTGATTGTTGTTGACTGGGTGTTGGTGAGCGGATGAAAGCTGACGCGGTCGCAATCAAGCAAGACCTTGTCCAGGACTACAGTGGCGCATCCGTTTGGATCGTTGATAACGGCAAACGGGGTGACGGAGCCTGGGGTGACGCCGAGCACATCGTGCAGCAATTCGGGTTTGCAGAATGACAAATTGGCCACGCCTAATTTCTTACGCAGATTTTTAAGGTCTATGGTGCGTTGCTCATCTGCCACCACCAGCCACAAGTTTCCCTTTTTGTCTTTGAGGAATAAATTTTTGCTGTGCAGTCCGGGCACGTCACCACGCACAGCGCGACTTTCATCGACCGTCATTGCGGCCTCGTGAGATACAGTGGTGTGGGAAATCTTCAGCTGTTCAAGAGCGTTAAACAGCTGTTTTGGTGTTTTGGGCTGGGGTTTGGTCATGGGAATTCCTTAGCAGTTGTACGCCAAGTGGAGGCTCGGCAATGAGGCCGGGCGCGTGGTCGGGCAAATAAATGACATCGTTGGTAAAAAAAAGCAAAAGAGGGCTTGCATTGCGCCAATGGCTGGGTATTATCCGCCTCGCCTTTTGGAAGGCGGTTTGCGGGCGTAGCTCAGGGGTAGAGCGCAACCTTGCCAAGGTTGAAGTCGTGAGTTCGAATCTCATCGCCCGCTCCATCTTCCACATAATTAAGGCATAAAAATACCGGGCCTTGGCCCGGTTTTTTTATGCCCAATTCACGGCACGCTCTCAATCTTTAGTATTCAATAATGGCGCTGCGCGCGATTAAGATTGCCAAACCTATCAGCGTAAACAGCGTGGTTACGCCCAGCACAAAAAAAGCGTTGCCGAACGTCAAGATGGGAAAATTCTTGCGTTCCGTGTGGCGTCGGTGGTCGGGACGGCGTTCGCGCCCGGCGACGATGGTGAAATAAAACCGCGTATGCAAAAGCGGCATCGATATGCGGATGTCAATGGGATGGCTGACCCAGGTGCTGGGGTCATCTTTGCCCGTGAGTTCATTTGGCAGCACTTGCTGCTGTGAACCGGAACTGATTTCACTGTTCATCTGTGTTGGCCTCCTGCGTCATTCCCTAGACACCCGCAGTTACGTTTGAACGTGTTTCGTTATGCGATAAGCGTCTCATAGCGATATGGCGAGGTCAAGAAACCTACAGTTAAGCCTCTGGTAAATTGAGACGTTCATGGCGATTTCTTTTGTGTTTTTGGAAGAATGCACTAGCTTTTAAGGGGGGCTACAGATTCAGTTGCGGGAGAACGTTCAGATGCCGCTCGATGCCGATCGTGTTCGTCGTACAAAAATCATCAAAACCATTCTCGATATAGCGCTCAAGCTCGCTAAAAAAAGCGAGCAATCTTGCGTTCAGCAATTTATCGGACAGTACTTTAGCCATCTTGCGCTTGATGACCTAGAGACCATCGACGAGCAAGCCTTAGCGGGCCTCGCTTTGCATCATTTATCATCCGCTACTAAGCATAAACCCGGCGAACAGATCATCAACGTCTACAACCCGAGCGTAGAAAAAGAAGGCTGGAATTTAGGCCATACGGTGGTGGAAATCACCACCAGTGATAAACCATTTCTGGTCGACAGCATCACCGCTGAAATGAATCGTCTCGGTTTTGGCGTTCATATGTCAGTTCACCCGGTTATGCGGATGCGACGCACAGCGGCGGGCAAGTTGACGGAGGTGCTGGAACCGGCATTGCTCGGGACCGAGAAGGGCGTTGTCGTCGAAAGTTTGGTTCATCTACAAATCGATGAGCAGGCGGAAATGTTCCATGCCGAAATCAAGGCAGGTTTGCTGGAGGTTTTGGGCGACATTGAGTTGGCCGTGCGCGATTGGCGCGCTATGCGGGCCACGCTGGGTGATTTGGTCGATGAGATGGAAACGCTGACGGCCAGCTTGCCGCTCGATGAAGTCAGTGAGGTGCGTGATTTCTTGCGCTGGCTGCATGACGACAATTTTACTTTCCTAGGTTACCGTGAATATGAATTCGCTGGCACGGGCACCCGGGCGCAGGTGACCGCCGCCAAAAACAGCAGCATGGGCGTGTTGAGTGACCTTTCGCGGGTGGTGTTTCAAGAACTACGCGATTTGGCGAAGATGCCGCCTGATGTGCGTAGTTTTGTCAACCGTCCCGACCTGCTGATGGTCACCAAGACAGACATGCGTTCTCGCGTTCACCGTCCAGTGCAGATGGATTCAATCGGTATCAAGCGCTTGGATTCTAAAGGACGTGTGGTCGGGCAACGTATTTTTGTCGGGCTGTTTACGGCCGGGGCTTACAACAGAAGTGCGCGCGATATTCCACTTTTGCGGCGTAAAATTCAGGGCACTTTTGACCGTGCTGGTTTGCCGTCAAACAGTCACAACGGAAAAACCTTGCTGAACATTTTGGAAACATTTCCGCGCGATGAATTGTTCCAGATTTCCACCGATCAGTTGCTGGAAACCAGTCTCGGCATTTTGCGCCTACAAGACCGCCAAAAGGTCTGCCTCTTTCTACGCCGGGATGATTTTGAACGCTTTATCAGTTGCTTGATCTATGTTCCGCGCGATCGCTACAGCACCGATCTGCGCAAAAAAATTCAGGCGCAATTGGAAGATGTCTTCGCTGGCTCCGTTACGGCGCATTATGCGCATTTGGGCGACGACGCACTGACGCGTCTACATGTGGTGATCAAGACCACACCAGGTGGAATTCCCAAGTACGATCTAAAAGACATCGAAGCGGGCATTGCCGAATTAACGCGCTCATGGGGTGATCGTCTGGGCGGCGCCTTGATTGCACAAAATGGCGAAATGGAAGGCATGCGCCTTTTGGGTGCCTATCAAAATGCGTTTAACCGCAACTATGAAGAAAGCTTTTCAACGGAAGAGACCATCAATGATATCAAACGCATTGAGTTGACGTATGTCTTTGGCCGCTTAGGCTTGCACCTGTATCAATTGGACGCTCCGTCGGGTCCGCCATTGCGGTTTAAGATATACAATCCCAAGGGGCCGGTGGCGCTGTCGGACATATTGCCGATGCTGGAAAACCTCGGCCTTAGGGTGATGGAAGAAATTCCGTATCGTGCGCGGCGCAAAGAAGCGCCCTACAAAATCGTGATCCATGATTTTGGGCTGGAACCACGCGGCAATCTGATGGGCAGCGGTGACGATGTGCGCTCGCGTTTTCACGCCGCGTTCGATCAAATTTGGTCGGGCGATATGGAAAGCGACGCACTGAACGCGTTGATTTTGTCTGCAGGGCTAGACTGGCGTGAAGTCACGGTGCTGCGCGCGTATACCAAATACTTGCGTCAAACTGGGATCACGTTTTCTGAAATTTATATGGCCAACACGTTGGTGGAAAATGCGACGATCACCCGTGGCATTGTCGATTTGTTCATGGCCCGGTTCAAGCCACACGCGGCCAAGGATGCGATTGCAAAGGCAGCACGCCAAGCGACCCGTTTGCGCAAAAAACTATTCGATCAATTGGAAGATGTCAGCAGCGCGGATCAAGATCGCATCCTGCGCCGTTACATCAATTTGATCGACGCAACCTTACGCACCAACTTCTTTCAGCTCACAGACGATGGTGAGCTTAAGACCTGGTTGTCGTTCAAGCTGTCGAGCCGCGACGTCGAGGAATTACCGCTGCCGCGGCCTAAATTTGAAATCTTCGTTTATGCACCGCGCGTCGAAGGCGTTCATTTGCGCTTTGGCAACGTGGCGCGTGGCGGCTTGCGTTGGTCTGATCGACGCGAAGATTTCCGCACCGAAATTCTCGGCTTGGTCAAAGCACAGCAGGTCAAAAATGCAGTCATTGTGCCGGTGGGATCCAAAGGTGGCTTTGTGGTCAAAAACCCACCGAGCGAAGGGGGTCGCGAAGCGTTCTTGGAAGAAGGCATTGAATGCTACAAGACCTTCATTCGCGGGTTGCTCGACCTGACCGATAATCTGGACAGTCTGGGTGAGGTTTTGCCACCACCACAGGTGCTTCGTCACGATCCCGACGATCCCTATCTGGTGGTCGCGGCCGATAAGGGAACGGCAACGTTTTCGGATATCGCCAATGGCGTTGCAGCCGACTATGGCTTTTGGCTGGGGGACGCTTTCGCATCGGGCGGCAGCGTTGGTTATGATCACAAAAAAATGGCCATCACCGCGCGTGGTGGTTGGGAATCCGTCAAGCGCCATTTCCGCGAAATGGGCATCGACACCCAGTCGGAAGATTTCACCGTCATCGGCGTCGGCGATATGTCAGGTGATGTGTTTGGCAACGGCATGTTGCTCAGCGAGCATATCTGTCTCACCGCGGCCTTCAATCATATGCATATTTTCATCGACCCCAATCCCAACCCCAAAACGTCCCTCACCGAGCGGAAGCGCTTATTCGATTTGCCGCGCTCAGCGTGGTCCGATTACAACGCCAAGCTGATCTCAAAAGGCGGCGGCGTGTTTGAGCGGCACGCTAAATGGGTGCCGTTATCTAAAGAGATGAAGGATTTCTTCGGCGTCAGCGTCGATAAAATGACGCCCAACGACATGATCAAGCTGATCTTGAAACTGGATGCTGACTTACTGTGGTTCGGCGGCATTGGTACATATATGAAAGCCAGCAGCGAAAGTCATGTGGACGCGGGCGACCGCACCAACGATGCGGTGCGTGTCAATGCGCGCGACGTGCGCGCAAGGGTCATCGGCGAAGGCGCCAACCTTGGCGTCACCCAGCGCGCGCGCGTTGAGTACGCCCTGTCTGGTGGCCGGATGAACACGGATTCCATCGACAATTCCGCAGGGGTGGATTGTTCCGATCATGAGGTCAACATCAAGATCTTGCTGGATGTCTTGGTGGCGCAAAATAAGCTGACGATGCGCGGCCGCAATGCGTTGTTAGAGCGCATGACTGATGAGGTCGGCGCACTGGTTTTGTGGGACAACTACGAGCAAACCCTGGCCATATCCATCATTCAAGCGCGCGGTACGGACCTGGTGGATCACCAAATTCGCCTCATGCGGATGTTGGAAAAAGCTGATCGCCTGAACCGTGAGGTTGAGTTCTTGCCCGACGACGAAACCTTGACCGAACGCGCCATTGGCGGTCAAGGACTGACCCGACCGGAAGTTTCAGTGCTGCTGTCGTATTCGAAAATCTGGCTGTTTGATGAACTGCTCGCCAGTGACATTCCCGACGATCCATTTTTGGTGCGCGATCTGTTGCGCTACTTCCCGACGCCGTTGCAAAGCAAATATCAAGACGATATCGGCCAACATCGCTTGCGCCGGGAAATTGTCGCCACGCGGGTCACCAATTCCATGATCAACCGGGTTGGCGGAACGTTTGTGACGCAACTGATGGAAAAGACCGGCATGAACCCCGGCGATATTGCGCGCGCCTTTATCATGGCGCGCGAGGTGTTCACAGTTCGCGATATGTGGAGCCCGATTGAGGCTTTGGATAATAAAGTCCCCGCACATACGCAGATATCCATGTTGCTCGACATCAATAAGCTTTTGGATCGCGCCACCATGTGGTTTTTGCGTAACGGGGTTGCGTCTCAACCGTTGGCGGCGAGTGTCGAGCGTTTTCAGGGCGGCAACAGCGAACTTTTTGCGGGTCTGACGAACGTATTGCCGGATCACTATCTTGAGGATCTGGATCGACGCGCCCAGGTGTACGTGGGCGATGGCGTGCCGAAAGAGCTGGCGTTGCGCATTGCGGGTCTGGTCAATATGGCGTCCGGCATTGACATTGTGCTACTTGCTGAACAACGCGGTTTGAAAGTGTGCGAGGTGGCGGCGTTGTATTTTGCGGTGGGCTCTAAGTTTCGTTTGGGCCGTATGCGGGCGGCGTGCGAAGCCCTGGGAAGTGACAGTCACTGGCAAAAACTGGCGGTTTCAGCGTTGGTGGAAGAGCTGTTCGGTCATCAGTACAATCTGACGGCGCATGTGTTGGAGGTCTCGCAGAACGTCACGGACCCAGACAAGGCTATCAAAATATGGACCGACACTTATCAAACTGCCATCAATCGCACAGAACAGTTGTTGACGGAACTTTGGGCGGGCGACATCAATGATATTTCGATGATCGCAGTGGCGAGCCGGGCGTTTAAATCTTTGATTGATGAGCGCTCAAGCTGACGTAAAACGTGAGCGACACTCCACGATTCGCAAATTGCCATGCAAATTGCGAATGACAATACAAAAAAAGCGGGGTCAGGAGAAAATCCTGAGCCCCGCGAGTTGTACGTCAAGGGTAAACCCTAGACGAGAGTGGACGGTTTAAAAGCGCCAACTGCGTATCTAGCCCTGGCTCGCTTTAAGAGTATTTGCAATCGCTATGTCCAACTGGCCTAGGCCGAACGGCTTGCCGAGAAAGTCTGCACAACCTGCGCGGTGAAAGCGTTCACGCGTTTCGGTATTGGTATGCGCTGTCAGCACAACAATCGGAATGCCGGACATTTTTGGGTCGTTTTTCATCACGTGCAGGGTCGAGTGACCATCGAGCACGGGCATATCAACATCTAAGATCACCACGTCCGGGCGGCGCTGTGCAGCCATGCCAATACCATGTGCGCCATCTTCTGCCTGAATGACTTGATGGCCGTTGCCTTGAAAGTAGGTTGAGAGCAAAGCCCGGATATCGGGGTCGTCGTCAATCACCAAAATACGTGCCATATCGGTCCCCCCGATTTGCAGAATGCGACGGTTGTCTCATTCAGGCGATAAAAAGCAAGCGCCGTGCCAATACACAGTTGATCTGCAAACCGCGGGTGATACGCTCAGAATATGATTGAGATTAACAACCTCACCAAGCGCTTCGATCAGGTGCAAGCCCTAAGCGGTTTGAGCCTCACGGCGCAAGATGGCCGAATAACGGGCCTGATCGGCCCCAACGGTGCGGGTAAAACCACCGCGTTTCGCATCGTGTATGGTCTGCTCACGCCTGATCAAGGCTGCGCGCGCGTAGATGGCGTGAACGTCGCCGAAGACCGTATGCTGGCGCAACGCCAATTGGGGGTGCTGCCGGATGTGCGTGGCCTGTATCCGCGCCTCAGTGCGCGCGAACACATTCGCTATTTCGGCCAGTTGCACGGTGCCTGCGGGGTGGCCTTGGAAGCCGACATTGATGAACTGATTGCGCGCCTGGGCATGAGCGATTTCGCCGACCGTTTGGCCAAGGGTTTTTCACGCGGCCAAGAGCTTAAAGTCGCCTTGGGCCGCGCCCTGGTACACCGCCCGCACAATTTGATTTTGGATGAACCGACCAACGGTTTAGACGTGATGAGTTCACGCGCCGTGCGTGAACTGATTGCTGAAATGAAAGCAGAAGGTCACTGCATTTTGATTTCCAGCCACATTATGAGCGAGGTCTCTTTGCTGTGCGACGATTTGGTGATTGTTGCCGAAGGCCGCACGGTCGCCAGCGGCACACCCGATGAGCTGCGAAGTGAGGCTGGCGCGGATGATTTGGAAGAGGTGTTTGTGCGTATCTTGGCTCGTACCTCTGCAAAAGCGGAGGCGGCGCAATGACAGGGCAAACTTCAAACAACTGGATGCCCGGCTGGATACAGCGGGTGTGGATCGTGCTGAAAAAAGAGCTGCGCGATCACAGCCGCGACCGACGCTCTTTGACGTTGGCGTTGGTTTATCCAATGCTGGGCCCGCTGTTGGTGGCGGGCGGCTTGCTGCTGGCGGGTAAGACCTTACAGGGTGACTTTCGCGAACACGCCGTCACCGTTCCCGCTGTGGGCATAGAGCACGCGCCCCAGCTGAAAACGTATCTGGAAAATAACAATGTGCGTTTCAGCACCGCGCCACCGACACGCCAAGCGCAAGAAGACGCGGTGCGTGAAGGCCGTTTGGCGGTGGTGCTGATCGTGCCACAAAGCGCCGACGGTCAAGGTGCGTTTACCATCGAATTGCTCACCAATACCGGACGGGTGGATAATCTGCGCGTCACATCGCGTCTCAGTGCGATCGTGCGCGGCTATAATGATCACATCGCCGATCAAAAAGCGTTGGCGGCGGGCTTGCCCACAGGTTATGCGACGGCCGTGAAAATCGCGCGTGTCAATGTCGCGCGCGACGCCAACATTGCGGTGTTCTTTTACAATATGGTGCCGCCGCTGGTGATTTTTATGATCTTCCTCGGCGGGGTGCACCTCGCCATCGACACCACGGTGGGCGAACGCGAGCGCGGTTCTTTGGAACCGTTGTTGCTGGCCCCAGTGGAACGCTGGGTGTTGTTGTTGGCGAAAGCTTTGGCGGCGCTGGCGTTCACGGCGGTGACCACGGTGGTGAACTTAGGTGCGTTTCGCGTGTTCATGGGGCTGGCGGCGTCTTCGTCGGATCGCTTGGTCGCCCCGCCTGGGTGGGAGGTGTTCGCCGTGATCTTCGCCGTGACCATCCCGTTGATGGCCGTCGCGGTGGCGCTGCAAATGTCGGTGGCGGTGATCACGCGTTCGATGAAAGAAGCGCAGATTTATCTCGGTCTGTTGCCGCTGGTGCCTGCACTGCCGGGCATGGTGATGGTGTTTTCGCCGATGAACCCGACAGGCGTCACGGTGGCGGTTCCGGTGTTGGGTCAGATGCTGCTGATCAACCAATTGGTGGGGGAACAGGCCCTTAACCCCCAGCACGTCTTGATCGCTTCGCTGACCACGTTGCTGTCGGCGGCGCTGATCTTCTTGCTTGCCGCCAAATGGTTCCGCCGTGAAAAGATGTTTGTGCTGGGCTAAGTCACAAAAAAAACGCCGGGCGCGATGTCTCGGCCCGGCGTCTTGTGTCTCTATGCGGTCTTAGTGACGGAAGTGGCGCATGCCGGTGAAGACCATGGCGATGCCGGCTTTGTTGGCGGCCTCGATGACTTCTTCGTCGCGCATGGAGCCGCCCGGCTGGATCACCGCCACGGCTCCGGCCTCGACCGCTTCCAACAGACCGTCGGCGAACGGGAAGAACGCGTCTGAGGCAACCACGGAGCCGATCGCCCAGCTTTGATCCTCGCCTTGCGCTTTGGCCGCTTGTTCGGCGCGGAACGCGGCGATGCGACACGAATTGACGCGGCTCATCTGGCCTGCGCCGACGCCGACGGTGCGTCCGTCCTTGCAATACACGATGGCGTTGGACTTGATGTGCTTACCAACCGTATAAGCGAACTTCATGTCCGCCAGCTGTTCATTGGTGGGGGCTTTTTCGGTGACGACTTTAAGCTCGTCGATAATGGCATTATCGCGGCCTTGGACCAGCAATCCACCAGCGAGCATCTTGACCGTGCGCCCGCCCGTTGTCGGGTCCGCCATTGCGCCTGTGGTCAAAACGCGTAGGTTCTTTTTGCCGGACAAAATTTTCAGCGCATCTTCGTCCACAGAAGGGGCGATGATCACTTCGGTGAAAATTTTGGTGATCTCTTCCGCCGTTTCGCCATCGAGCGGGCGGTTCAGCGCGACGATGCCGCCGAACGCGCTTTCGGTGTCGCACACATAGGCGTTGCGATACGCTTCAGCCAAGGTCGCGCCCACGGCTACGCCGCATGGGTTGGCGTGCTTGATGATGGCGCACGCGGTGTCTTCGAACTCACTGACCAGTTCGAACGCCGCATCGGTGTCGTTTAAGTTGTTGTAGCTGAGCTCTTTGCCCTGCAGCTGGGTGGCCGAAGCCACGCCCGGGCGCGGGTCGCCGTTGACGTAAAACGCAGCAGCTTGGTGGGGGTTTTCGCCGTAGCGCATGGTCTGCTTCAGCTCACCTGCGAAGCTTAAACGCTTCGGCCAGATTTGATCGGTTTCGTCCGCCAGCCAGGTGGAAATGGCGGCGTCGTAAGCGGCGGTGCGCGCATAGGCGCGCTGGGCCAAGAACTTACGGGTTTCCAAACTGGTCGCGCCGGAATGGCTGGCGATTTCGTCCATCACGCGTTGGTAGTCTTCGGGCTCGACCACCACCGTGACGTCACCGTGATTTTTCGCCGCCGCACGGATCATCGCCGGGCCACCAATGTCGATGTTCTCGATGCAATCGTCATAGCTTGCGCCGCCCGCCAGGGTTTCTTCGAAGGGATAAAGGTTCACGCACAACAAATCGATGGGTGCAATATTGTGTTCTTCCATCGACTTGACGTGCTCAGCGTTGTCGCGCACTGCCAGCAAGCCACCGTGAATGGCCGGTTGCAGGGTTTTGACCCGACCGTCCATAATTTCGGGAAATCCGGTGTGTTCGGACACTTCCGTAACCGGCACGCCCGCGTCAGCGAGCATCTTGGCGGTGCCGCCGGTGGACAGCACCTCGGTGCCTTGGTCGGCTAGAAAACGGCCAAATTCGACAATGCCGGTTTTGTCGGAAACGGAAAGCAGTGCGCGGCGGATGGGTTCGGACATGAGCGGGTTCCCTATTGGCGACCAGTAAAATGATTAACAAGGCGCATAAAGCGCATATGACAGATGTGTCATAAACCGCTTGCGATATACCAGTCCCGCCTCGTCAAGGCCAGCCCCAAGACCAGCACTATACAAGGGTTATTTAACGTAAAATGTCTTGATCGGCGGGTGGCGGGGCGTATTCGGGCACCAGTTTGGCGATTGCGCCTAGCAGCCCCGTGCGGTCTTCACTGCGGGCCGCAGCTTCCAGTTGATCCAAGGTGCGGCGCACGTCTTCGACATCGTGTATGCGCGGCGAGGCCAGCAACACGCCGGGCGCGGCGGTCGGTACCGGCGGCTCGGCGCCATGGAAGATCTCTTCAAACAGCTTTTCGCCAGGGCGGGTGCCGGTGAATTGAATTTCAATATCATCGTCGGGTTGCAGTCCGGCCAAGCGGATCATTTGACGCGCCAGTTCGACGATTTTCACTGGTTCGCCCATATCCAAAACGAACAATTTTCCAGTGGTGGCGTGACTGGTGACGCCCAGCGCGGATGCTTGCAACACCAATTCGACCGCTTCGCGAATGGTCATGAAATAGCGCGTCATATCCGGATGCGTAACGGTTAGCGGGCCGCCTGCTTCCAGCTGCTTTTGAAACAATGGCACCACCGATCCGGTGGATCCCAAAACGTTGCCAAATCGAACTGTAACAAACCGTGTGCCTGCATCTTGACCTCGGCGCAGGTCCAGGGCCTGTACGTACGTTTCCGCGATGCGCTTGGTCGCGCCCATGATGTTGGTGGGGTTGACCGCTTTATCGGTGGAAATCATCACCATCACATTGACGTCGGCCGCTTCGCAGGCATCAGCCACATTGCGCGTGCCGATGGCGTTGGTGAGCATGCCTTCGAACGGGTTGTCTTCCACCAATGGCACATGTTTGAGCGCAGCGGCGTGAAAAACCAATTCGGGTTTGTAATGACTGAAAACTTGATCGATCCGGGTGCGGTCTCGTACGTCAGCGATCACCGCATGACGGGCCATGTCGGGGCTTTGCCCAGCCATTTCTCGGTCGATTAAATAAAGGGCAAATTCAGAATTTTCGACCAACACCAGTTCTTGCGGGCCGATGGCGGCCACTTGGCGGGCCAATTCCGATCCGATCGAGCCACCGGCGCCAGTGATCAAAACACGCTTGTTTGCGACCAGCTTGGCCATTGATCCACGATCCAGCGGTTGCTGTGGTCGGCCCAGAAGGTCTTCGATCGCGATGGGGCGGATGCGAACGTCTTGATCGTCGTCGGATTTCAGATCGTCGACACGCGGCATCCGGGCCACGGTCATCCCCAGGCTTTGTGCCATGTGGAGCAATTCGCGCACGCCGGCACCTTTGATATCGGCCTTGGTCAGTACCAGACGCTGGGGGCGATCTTCACCTGCAAAGGTTGGCACAATGGTTTCGATATCGGCCACGGTGCCCAAAACGCTGACGTCGTGAATTTGTCGACCCACGCGACCGGGACTTTCGGCGACTATGCCCACAGGGCGATAAGGGGATGTGTTGGACCGTGCCGCAGCGCGAATGAACAGTTCCGCTTCGTCACCGGCGCCGACCAGCAGCACGGGGATTTTTGGTGTGGCGTTAAGATCCAGATGCCAGTCGAAGCGACGGTCTTTGAGTATGCGGTATAAAAAGCGAGGTCCGCCCAGCATTGCCAGCAAAACAAACCAGTTGATCACGGGAAGCGAGCGCGGCACGCCTTCAAGGCGGAAGAAAAAGAACATCTCCAGGGAAAACACCAGCATCAATATGGTGACGGCCTTGGCTAGGGTCACCAGATCGTTCATCGAGGCATAGCGCCAAATGCCGCGATACATGCGCAGGCTTAAAAACACCACGGCGGCGGTGGCGGTGAACGCGGCCGTGCCGGTGAGCAAAATCTTGCCATGAAACGGACCGAACACATCACCAATACGCAAAATCATTGACACACCGAATGACAATGCGGCCATGATCACGTCATGAATGAACGCGATCAGATTGCGCGGCTTCATCATCAAAGCTTTGGGCAGGTAGGCCATGGTCGAAAATATCCGGGTCGGATGTCGCTGATCGTGTGTGCTCAGGGGGAGAACGTTAGCACACCAACGCCTTGCGATGGCAGTCTTTTATGAGTGGTTGGTTAGCGCAGCAGGTTAAACTTTAAAATGCAGCGAATGGCGCTGACGGCATCTTTCCAGCCGATTTGTTTGCCCTCTGCATCAGATCGATTGACGTAAGACACAGGGACTTTGATCAGCCGCAGCTTGGCCTTCATGTGCGCAAGCTTGGCGGTTATTTCGGGTTCGATGCCGAAACGGGTCTCGGCAATGGTTTGTTTCTCGTTGTAGCAAGAAATCACGACACTGAGTTTGTTCATATGCTTTCTTAATCCCCGTCCTTTATGTTCTGTCTCGTGTCAGGGCCCACTTGACCAGAGCGCCGTTGCCCGACAGCGGGCCGTCAATGACGATCTGTTCACTGCGTCGCTGTTCGCCGCCGTGGCCTAGATAGACGCTGGCTTCGAGCTTCACGTCTTGGGCGGATGTGCGCAGACGCCAGGCTTCCTTGCCGGGTAGGTGCAGCAATACATCGTGACCGTCACCCAACACCGACGCCTTAACGCTCGGGTGGAGATGAAAACGAAGTGTAAAGTGCTCACCGCCTGCGCCGACCAGACGGTCTTCGCCGCGTATGTCGGTGCCATGAGAGGCCAAAAACAGCGCGCGGTGATGGGTTAGGCCAAAAGCGTCCATGTAACCGTCATGACTGGCTTCGGCCAATGTGCCTTCGTCGACATCTTGGCGGTTGCAGGTGACGTGTTCGGGGCGTTGGCGCAGTTTTCCATCAAGCGCGAACGCGCTGGAGGAGGTCTCGTTCACGCTCATGGTTGAATGCGCCGCCGTCGCCGCAAGTGCCGTGCGCCAAGGGTCTTGCCGCCCTTGACGCGCGCCGCAGTTCACAAAAAGACGGTGCTTGCCGATGGACAGCTCAAAGCTGAGCGTTCCGGCATGCTGGGACCGGCCCACGCTTGAGGGCTGACCACAATCCATAATGATGTTCACGGCACCGGCGTTGAGGCGTTGAAAACCGGCGTGCGGCGCATTGCGGGGTGGTTTTGCGTTGGAATCGGTTTGCGCCAAAATCATATCCAGCCGTGCCGGATCACCCTCAAGTCCACCATTGAACACCGCCAGTCCGCCGTCGGGGTGGCGCAAAGCGCGTAGCATGGGCGCCACGCGATCAATGGCGTTTTGTAAAAACCCGGGCACGTCGCCGGTGGCAGTGCTGAGCAAGGCTCTGAGTTCGAGCAAATCTTTCAGAACATCGCTTAGCGTTTGAGGGCTGCGCTCGACATGACCGCCGTCGGGCAGCACTTGCGCGGAAATTTCGCGTTCCAACATGTTGAGCGTTCGCGCCATGCGGCCTTCTCCGCCCAACAACGCAAACACGCCGTAAGCTTGCCCCTTTATGGCATGCAGGCGAATAAACCCGGCGTCGGTTGGCGGGATGGTCCACAACAGATGGCGCGCATCGCGCCCGGCGGTACGGCGCAACATTTTTTCAAACGGGCCAGTCGCGTCATCACGTACCAAAAAGCTCCAGTGCTGGCACCAGTTGATCAGGCGTTCGGCAGTAACTGCAGGGGCCCAGGCGGTCTGTTCCCAAGTTCTGTTGTTGTCCATCCACGCCGATAACCATTCGCGGGCGAAATAGGGGGCCTCTCCACCGCCAAGCGCGCACAGGTCCCTCAGCCAGCTGTGCCCGTGAAACCACGCGATCCACGTGGCGGAGGCATTTGCGGGTAAGTCGTTAGCAGAGCTGAGATTATGGACCTCATCACGATGACGGAATGTTCCCGCCAAGATGTCGCGACCAGTGTCGGGGTTGCCGGGCCAGAGCTCCGGTACTGTAAAGCGCACCCCTTTAGGGGCTTGGCCCAACAGCAACAGACGATACAAAGCAGATGATTTGAATCGTGCGCTGTATGTCTGAGGGGCCGCGCGGGAGCGACCGTGACGTGCGTTAGGCGGCGGGGCGGATATCTGGCTCATATCAGATGGGTACCAGCATTGTGAGAGACGGACAAGGACCGCCATCACAACCGATTAAGATTCTATAATATTTGAGGTTTTGGCGCTGGCGCAAATCTCATTGCGGCGCTTCAGATAAGCCGGTGTGTTCTAGCTTTGGATTCGCTTTCCATATCAACGAATTTGACGAGCTCTTTCGGCCCATTCAGGGGCATGGGAAATGATGGATGTAGGCAAACATGATCGTTGCGCCATAGGGAAGGCCTGTGTAGCGGGGGTGGTGTTCGATAGCGACGCGCATCATGCGGAGCATCTCTGGTCCATCAACGGTAAAGTCATCTGGTGAGCAGTTAATTTGCTGGCCTGCGCTACGATATTCATCGAGGTAGGCATTCATCCAGCTGACGCCATTGGCGTTGCCATCGATGATCAGTTCCAGCTTTTTGCGCATACTCGCGTTACCCTGATCATACATCTCCAGCAGTTCACGTGCAGGCATTTCGGACCTTGCGGCGGTGCTCAGCATGAGGGCTTTTAGTAGGGTTATGACCGTCGTTATAAAGCGTTTCATCGTGGCGCACCCCGGTTAAGGAAGCCAAGTTAAGGTAAGTTATACCATAAAACGCTTGTCGCTTAGGGCGCTTAAGTTTTCAAAGACGACGTAGGCGCGCGGCGAAGAAACCGTCCATGCCGCCTTGATCGGCGAAATGGCATGGCAAAGTGCGCAAAAAGCCGTCCGCAGTGACGAAATCGGTGAGCGTTCCGACCTCGGTGGGCTGTAAAGGGTCGAGCTGCACGGGCGCGTCGGTTTGCAAAAGCGCGTCAATTTGGGCTTCGCCTTCTTCGCGCTGCAGCGAGCAGGTGCAATACACGATCAAACCACCCGGGCGAACCATTTCAACTGCGGCCTTCAACAGTCGCTCTTGTAGGTGCGCCAGTTTGACCAAGTCGGCTGGTTTTTTCAGTTGCAAAACGTCGGGATGGCGTCGCGCTGTGCCGGTTGCTGAGCATGGTGCGTCCAGCAGTACTGCATCGGCGAGCATGTCAGGGCGCCATTCAGTAGCGTCGGCGGTGATCAGCTTGGCGGACAAATGGGTGCGCTTGAGGTTTTGCGAAACGCGTTGTAGACGCTTTTCGGATCGATCAACTGCGATGACGCGGGCTCCAGCAGCCGCGAGTTCCATGGTTTTGCCACCGGGTGCGGCGCACAGATCGATAACATCGAGGTCGCGTACGTTGCCCAGCAATCGCGCGGGCAGGCTGGCGGCCATGTCTTGAATCCACCATGCTCCTTCATCGAAACCGGGAAGGGTGGTGATCACGCCTTTATGGCCGTTCAAACGCAATGTGCCGGTGGGCATCAGGTGGGCTTCTAATTTTTCGGCCCAGCCTGCAGGGTTTTCTTTTGGCGTGATGTCGAGGGGCGCTTCAATGAGGTGTTGCGCCGCGATGGCATGCGCGGTCTCGTCGCCATAGGCTTCTACCCAGCTGCGCCACAGCCATTCGGGGGTATTCAGCTGGGCGATATCGTGGCTGGCGAGCAGTTCTGCGCCTTCGCGTTGAGCGCGGCGCAAGATGGCGTTGACCAATTTGCGGTACGGGGCCAAATCTCCCCCGCGACAGAGGCCGACAGCGGTGTCGATGGCGGCGTGATCGGCGGTGTCGAGGAAAAACAACTGTGCGAGGCCGAGACGCATAACGTTTTGCGCTGCGAGGCCCTTTTTGCCCAAAGGTTTGTCCAAAAAAGACGAAATTAATAAATCTATTTCACCAATATGGCGCAGAACTGTGCGGGTGATCTGTTGGGCGAGGGCCCGGTCACGATCAGGAAGTTTGCTGAACCCTTGCGCCTGCGCCAGGGCGTCATCAAGCTGATGCTTGTGGTTAAGAACGGCATCGAGAAGATTGAGAGCGGCGGTGCGGGGCATGAAGAGTAAAGCTCGGCTGATCGGTTCATGTGGGGATTTTTACTGTCCCCCCTATACCATGAGCAGGCGTCCAGATACACTGAAAGGTGAAAATATCCACAGCGTCACAGAAGGTTTTGGGCATCATGACCGAAAACGAAACAAAGTCACAAAACGCAATCGAAACGTTATCCTCTCACTACACCGGCGCAGTAAAAAAACAGCCGTCAAATTCAAAAAATATCGATAAAGTAATGACGGAACAATCAACTGAAAAACATAAAGAATATGGTGGTCGAGAAGGCCTGAATCCAACTCGTTATGGAGATTGGGAACGCAATGGCCGGTGTGTTGATTTTTGATCGTTGATCGATCACGCGGGCATGGATTACAAACTGTAAATCGGCCAATTAATGGGCCAAATATATTTTATTTACAGAACATAATAAAATCAGTCGGCGGCATTGCTGAGCCAAACGCATTTTGAAACCGCTAGAGCATTGAATTTTACAAAAGGCCTTGCGGAGCGTCACCCGGGCATTTTTTGCCGCTCATGCCAGAGTGATGGGGCGCGGTTATGGCGGCTTCCATTTCGCTGTGGCGATAAAATCTAAGGCTCAGGATCGACGGTGTCTACGTGTGTAGGCTGTTCGCCAACAAAGTGTTTTTGGACTATAGGCTTATTTAAATTTACGTATACCGCTGCAGTGTGTGATGGCGCGCGCTGAGAGCACTATGTTGGAAAGAGTGGCAAAAACCTTCAAATTTTAAATGTTTTTAAAAATGCTTATATATAATAAGTTAATTAACTTGTTATTTATCAATGGTTTAAAATAATAAATGGCGGGACATAAAGGTCCCGCCATTTTCGTGAAGGTATGAGACGCACTCAGCGGTTTTGGCGATTATCGATTAGGTCATCTACCACGGAAGGGTCAGCCAAAGTTGAAGTGTCGCCCAGGCTACTATATTCGTTTTCAGCAATTTTGCGCAAAATGCGGCGCATGATTTTGCCTGAACGGGTTTTCGGTAGTCCGGGCGCCCATTGAAGCCAATCCGGCGTGGCGATGGGGCCGATTTCTTTGCGCACCCACGTCACAAGCTCCTTTTTCAGCTCATCGGTCTGCTCGATACCCGCATTTAAGGTGACGTAAGCGTAGATACCTTGGCCCTTAATGTCGTGAGGCGCGCCAACAACGGCGGCTTCGGCGACTTTTTCATGAGCAACAAGGGCGCTTTCGACCTCAGCGGTGCCCATACGGTGGCCCGATACATTGATCACATCATCGACGCGGCCGGTTATCCAATAATACCCGTCTTCGTCTCGACGGCAGCCGTCGCCGGTGAAGTATTTGCCGGGATAGGTCGAGAAGTAGGTCTGCTCAAAACGTTCGTGATCGCCATATACCGTGCGCATCTGACCGGGCCAGCTGTCGGTGATGCACAAGTTACCTTCGGTGGGGCCGTCTTGCGGATTGCCATCGGCATCGACGATTTGCGGCTGCACACCGAAGAACGGGCGGGTGGCGGAACCGGGTTTGAGCGCCGTCGCACCCGGCAGTGGGGTGATCAAAATACCGCCGGTTTCGGTTTGCCACCAGGTATCGACGATCGGGCAGCGGCCTTCGCCGACCACGTTGTAGTACCACATCCACGCTTCGGGGTTGATCGGCTCACCCACAGAACCGAGCAAACGTAAGGACTTGCGCGAAGTCTTTTTGACCGGTTCGTCGCCATCGCGCATCAGCGCGCGGATCGCGGTCGGTGCGGTGTAGAAGATGTTGACGTTGTGTTTGTCGCACACCTGCCAAAAGCGTGAGGTGTCGGGATAGTTGGGTACGCCTTCAAACATCAATGTGGTCGCCCCATTGGCGAGCGGACCGTAGACAATGTAGCTATGTCCGGTGACCCAGCCCACATCCGCCGTACACCAATAAATGTCACCGTCGTGATAATCGAACACGTACTGATGGGTCATGGAAGCATAAACCATGTAGCCGCCGGTGGTGTGCAACACGCCTTTGGGTGCGCCGGTGGAACCGGATGTGTAGAGAATGAACATCGGATCTTCGGCGTTCATTTCTTCCGGCTCGCAGGTGGTTGGCTCAGCGGCCACCGCGTCTTCGTACCAAACGTCGCGACCGTCGGTCCAATTGATGTCGCCGCCGGTGCGTTTGACCACGATTACGGTTTCAACCGAAGAACAATCGGCCAAAGCCGCGTCCACATTGGCTTTGAGCGGGATGGCTTTTTTACCGCGCAGACCTTCGTCGGCGGTGATCACGCAATTGGAAGAACAGCCTTTGATGCGTCCGGCCAACGCGTCCGGAGAAAACCCACCAAACACGATAGAGTGAACCGCGCCGATGCGCGTACACGCCAGCATGGCGTAGGCGGCTTCGGGGATCATTGGCATATATAGGGTGACAACGTCGCCCTTTTTGATGCCGCGCGCCTTCATGGCGTTTGCCAATTTGCAGACTTTGTCGTGAAGTTCTTGATAGGAAATGTTTTTTGAATCTGCCGGGTCGTCGCCTTCCCAAATGATTGCGGTCTGGCTGGCGCGCGCGGGCAAATGGCGATCAATACAGTTCGCCGATGCGTTCAGCGTGCCGTCGGCAAACCATTTAATCGAGACGCCGGGAATGTTGTAATTGACATCTTTAACTTGGGTGAAGGGCTTGATCCAGTCGATACGCTTGCCGTGTTCACCCCAAAATCCATCGGCGTCCTCGACAGATTGCTTATACATTTCAAGGTATTTAGCGTTATCGGCCCACGCTTCTTTGGCGAGCTCATCGGAGACCGGAAAAATTTTGGAATCAGTCATTTTATATGCCCCTCCCTGGGTGTGAGGTATGTTTTGGTGCTTCCTGTTTGTCCCAGCGGCGTCAATTGAGCCTGACGCGTTATCGTGGGTGCTGGGAGCGTATGAATTCGTGTGCCGACATTGCTCATTGTGCAGTGCAGCGAAAAGATTATTGAGGAATTCAAACGCAGGTGCAAGTGAAGAAAATACCGGGGCGCGGCTTTTCAATCCAACCAAACTGCTCCGTCGCGAACGCTACCGGCTATGGGCGCGAGGTGCTTACCCAGACAAGGCCCATGAACACAATGACCGTCTTCAATGCGAAACAGCGCGCCATGGGTGGAGCACAAGATCATATCTTTTTCCGGCGTCAAAAAGCGTCCCGGCGTGAAATCGAGGGGGGACAAGATGTGCGGGCAGGAATTTTCATAGATGTAAACATTGAAGCCTTGTCGAACAACCATAATCCGGGTCAAAACGCCGCAGACCTTAGCGACAAAGCCGGCAGATTCACCGTCATCAATATCGTCGAGCGCACAAAGTGGCGTTGATGTCATGTTGGTAATCCTCCCGCCATGTGGAGTATTTCACGCCACTCGTCATCGCGTACAGGCATCACCGATAGACGGGATTGTTTGAGCAGCGTCATCTGTTTCAGGTTCGGATTGGTTTTTATATCCGCCAGCGAAACGGGTTTGTTCAGCGCCGTGACGGCCATAAAGTCGATACAGACGAATTTGCCCGTTGCATCGCTGGGGTCGGGATAAGCGTTTGAAGCAACTTGCAGCACTCCAACAATTTTCTTTTCATTAACGGAATGATAGAAAAAAACCAAGTCTCCTAGAGACATAGACTTCATGTAGTTTGCCGCTTGATGATTACGCACACCGTCCCAGGGCTCAATACCTGCGGCCACGTGATCAGACCATGACCAGCAGTTGGGTTCAGATTTGACGAGCCAATACGCCATCGGAATAAGTCCTTGATTTGGCCACAGATCTTATTGTCGATCCGGTTTCAAAGAAGTCAAAATCGTACCCCATTAGTAACGAAGTGGTCAATTGAAGCTGAGGCCTTATGGCAGCACTTTATTCCACGCCCGAATCTCAACGCTGTCAAACAACTTGGCTTGAGCGTACGGATCATTGGAGGCAAACTCTTGAGCCTGCTCAAGGCGGTCAAAGTCGACGACAATGAGGCTTCCATTCATGGTTTCGCCATCTTCAGCCAAGGTCGGACCTGCGAAAATAAGCTTATCACCTAGTGCCTTGAGGTATTCGACATGCGCTGGACGGTTGTCCATACGAACATCCAGATAATCTTCCTTATCTGTACAGAAAATGGCGAACAGCATGAGAAGGGTCCTTATTCTACGTTCAGGGGGCGGCTCAAAAGGCCTGTGATGATGGCGTCCAGATCGACGCCGTGGTTCAACACGCCATCGACGGCCAAACAGATCGGCATATCGACGTGTTTGCGCCGCGCCAGTTCAGTCACGGCGGCGGCGGTGAAAACGCCTTCGGTGACCGCTTTGCGTTCGGCCAAGATATCAGACAGCTTGCGGCCTTGTCCCAATTGCACACCGAGAGAAAAATTGCGCGATTGCATGGCGTTGCACGTCAGGGTCAGATCTCCAAGGCCCGACAATCCCATCAATGTGTGCTCATCGGCGCCCAGAACGCTGCCCAAACGGGCGATTTCGGCCAATCCACGTGTGACCAAAGCGGCGCGGGCGTTGTCGCCCATGGCCCGGCCTTCGACGATGCCACATGCGATGGCCATGACGTTTTTAACCGCTCCGCCCAGTTGCGCGCCGATGACGTCATTGCAATAGTATGTGCGAAAACAGCGACTTGACAAGCTTTCGCACAATGATTGACCTAATTTTTCATCCGCGCACGCCAACGTTAAAGCGGTCGGCATGTCACGAGCGACTTCGATGGCGAAGGTCGGGCCGGACAACACCGCGATTGGGGCGGCGTCGCCTAGGACCTCGCTGACCACATCGCTCATCAGTTTAAAGGTGTTTTGCTCGATACCCTTGGCGCAGATGATCGCCGGTGTTCCGTGCTTCCAGTGCGGCTTTGCGGTTTCGCAGGCACTGCGCAGAAATTGCGCGGGCGCGACCAGCAATACGGCATCGGTGTCGATGGCTTCGGCCATGGTTGTGGTGGCGCGGATGCCGTCATCCAATTGGATGCCGGCTAGAAAAGCCGTGTTTTCTCGGACATTATTGATGTCCTCGGCGACTTCGGCCTCATGGGCCTGCAAAATCACTTCGGGGCCAGCGCGCCGCACCGCCGTGGCCAGGGCCGTGCCCCATGCGCCTGCGCCTATGATGCCGATGGTTTGCAAAATGGTGTGTCTCCGTTGATGGCTTAAACGAGATGGCTTCATAAATACGTTGGTATAAGGGCTCGGTACAAGAGCACGATCAGGCTTTTACGCCAGCGCCGGCCGCTTTGGGCGCATCAGGATCTAAAGGCCAGCGCGGACGCGGGGCGAAATTGAGCGCATCACTCTGACCTAATCGAAGTCTTTCGATCCCTGCCCAGGCGATCATCGCTCCGTTGTCCGTGCAGAGATTTAAGGGTGGCGCGGCGAGCACCATGCCTTGCGCGCCAGCGACTTCTTCCAGTTTGGTGCGCAACGCCGTGTTGGCGGCGACACCACCGGCCACGACCAAGGTAATCGCGTCCGGGCATTGTTTTCTAAATTCGTCAATCGCTCGCCCGGTGCGCTCACCAATCACATCAGCGACGGCGGCTTGAAAACTGGCGGCCATGTCAAACACGTCTTGTTCGTGCAAAGAACCGGGCGGCAGCGCATCGATGGCTCGCTTGACGGCGGCTTTGAGGCCGGAAAATGAAAAATGACAGCCGGGCTTACCGCGCAAAGGGCGGGGCAGATTAAATCGTTTCGCGTCGCCGTGCTGGGCGGCGGCTTCGATGGGCGGCCCACCTGGATAGCCGAGGCCAAGCATTTTCGCGGATTTATCGAACGCTTCGCCCACCGCATCGTCGATGGTGGTGCCCAGGCGGGTATAATCGCCGACGCCGCGCACGATCAACAGCTGACTGTGGCCACCAGACACCAACAACAACAGATAGGGAAAGGCGACATTGTTGGTCAAACGCGCGGTCAGTGCGTGGCCTTCGAGATGATTCACGGCGACAAACGGGATATCGTGAGCGGCGGCAATAGCCTTGGCGGTCATCACCCCGACGATCACCCCACCGATCAGCCCTGGCCCGCCAGTGGCGGCAACGGCGTCGAGCTGATCGAAACGGAGGCCCGCTTGATCCATCGCCTGTTTGACCACGTGGTCGGCGAATTCCAAGTGTGCGCGCGCCGCGACTTCGGGCACGATGCCGCCGAACGGCCGGTGGGCCTCGATCTGCGACAGCACCACGTCGGCGAGAATTTCACCTCCACCGCTTTCATCGCTGCGAATGACCGCCGCAGCGGTTTCATCACAACTGGTTTCGATACCCAGAACGATCATGTATAAAGCCCTTGTTTCGCACACGGCGGACTTTACTCTAAGGCGGGTATAAGAAACCACACTTAACGCACCCACACTTTACACACTTAGGCACGGATACGGTTTATGAACGACACTCCTTTGCGCATCGGCACCCGCGGCAGCCCCCTGGCTTTGGCGCAAGCTTATGAAACCCGCGAAAAACTGATCGCCGCGTTTCCTGAGCTTGGCGGCGAAGGCAAGATCGAAATTGTCGTCATCAAAACCACTGGCGACGTGGTGCTTGACCGCGCCCTGCAAGATATCGGCGGCAAAGGCTTGTTCACCAAGGAAATCGACGAGGCCATGTTGGCGCGCGATATCGACCTTGCGGTGCATTCGATGAAAGACGTGCCGACATACTTGCCCGACGGCATTCATCTGCCGTGCATGCTGGAACGAGAAGACGTGCGCGATGTGTTCATTTCCAACAAAGCCAAAACGGTGTGGGATTTGCCCGAGGGCGCGGTGGTGGGTTCAGCTTCGCTGCGCCGCCAATCGCAAATCCTCGCCCGCCGTCCTGATCTCAAAGTCATAACGTTTCGCGGCAATGTGCAAACGCGGATGAAAAAATTGGCCGCTGGCGACGTCGACGGCACCATGCTGGCCGCTGCGGGTCTCAGGCGCTTGGGCATGGAAGAGGTCATCACCGACATTATGACGGTCGAAGATTTTGTCCCCGCCGTGGGTCAAGGCGCCATCGGCATCACCTGCATGGAAGACGACGAACGCGCCAATCGGGTGCTGGCGGCGCTCAACCACGCTGAAACCGTGGTGCAGGTCACCGCCGAGAGGGCATTCTTGACGGTTCTCGACGGATCGTGCCGCACGCCGATCGCGGCTTATGCACGGTTGGACGGCGACACGCTGCATTTTCATGGTCTGGTGGCCAAGCCCGACGGATCCGAAGTTCATCAGATCAAGCGTTCGGGCCCGGCGGATCTTGCCCACGCCGTAACCATGGGCCGCGATGCGGGCCAGGAACTTAAAGACAAGATCGGTCCCGACTTTCTCGCCACAGCCGAATAAGGTTGGTATATGCGTATCCTCGTCACCCGGCCTGCTGAGGATTGCAAACCGCTGATCGCCGCCTTGGCACAGTTGGGTCACGAAGGCGTGGCCGCGCCATTGCTCGACATCCGGCTCATCGATGGCGATGAATTGGATTTGGCCGGTGTGCAGGGTTTGCTGTTCACCTCCGCCAACGGCGCGCGGGCGTTTGCAGGACGCTCAGCCGCGCGCGACCTGCCCGCACTGTGCGTCGGTGACGCTACCGCACGTGAAGCTTTAGCGCTGGGATTTGAGACGGTCAAAAGCGCCTCGGGCGATGTTGAAGCCCTGGCCAGTTTGGCGGTCCAAGTGCTCGATCCGGCGGCGGGCGCGCTGCTGCACCCGGCGGGGTCAAACATCGCGGGCGACTTGGCGGCTATGGTTCAGGCAGCGGGTTTTACGTATCGACGCGAAGTGCTGTACCAAGCGATCAAAGCCGAAACGTTGCCAGCGGATGCCTTAAGCGCCTTATCTACGGGCGACGTTGATGGTGTGGTTTTGTATTCGCCGCGCACCGGGGCGGCGTTCGCGCGGTTGGTTGACAAGGCGGGCGCGGGCGCGCATCTCAAAGCTGTAAGCGCGTATTGTTTGAGCGGGGCGGTGGCGGATCAAATCAAGGGTTTGGCGTGGCGCAAAATATATGTCGCAACACATCCCGATCAGGCTTCTCTTTTGGCTTTGTTCGACACATGATAGGAATGTCCTGACGGATGTGCGCATTATAAACAAGCAATGAACTGGGGACGTAACCAGCCCATGACGGACAACACAAATAACAACCAAGATGCCGATTTGGTGGAGATCACGGCCGACCAGCCTCATTCTCAAACTGAGCAGCCGTCTTCGACCAAAAGCCAACCGGACCAAGGCTCTTCTGGCGGCGGGTTTGTATGGTTGCTGGCGGTCTTGTTGGTGTTGGGCGGCGGCGGTTACGCGGTTTGGCCTTTTGTTGCGCCCACGGTTGAACCGGCGCTGAAAAAAGCGCGTGCGACTCTGGGTTTTGAAGCCCGCCCAACCCAACCTTCTTTGCCGGGTTCGGTGGTGATGGAGCCACCAGTTGTGGAGCGCGTCGCACCGGCGCCTATGCCCGCGCCTGAAGCTGAACCTGAAGCTGCATCAGTATTTGCGCCCCAACTCCAAACCCCAGAACCAACCATCGAAGCTCAGCCAGAGCCTGCAGCGGAACCTGTATCACAGTCACAGATGAGTACGGCCCTCGTAACCGAGCCTGTAGCGGCAGAGCTGCCGATTGCGGTGGCGCCGCGTGAGGCCGCCTCGAGCGTTGCCCCGATGGTGCAAAGTCTTACGGACCGCTTAGACATTCTCGAAGCTCAGCTTATGCCGGCAGCGACACAAGGCGGTGCAGGTCAAAACAGCACGGCACTGGAAAGAAACGGCCAATTGGTGCGCGCGCTTTCAGAACTGCGCGGCGACCTCGCGACTTTAAAAACCCGTGTGGCGGCGTTGGAAAGCACGCCGCGCGGTCGGATCGATCCCAGCGCATCGGCGCAAGCCCTGGTGCTTTCGGTAACGCAACTTGCCAGCCTGGTCGAAAGTGATCGCCCATATGTGACGGCGTTGGATGCGCTGGAACGTATTGGCGGCGCGGATCCTGTAATCGGTGCGACCGCAGCGCGCTTGCGCACCTATGCAAGCAGCGGCGCTCCGACCGACGCGAGCATCGCGGCCGGGTTTAAAGCCATGGCGGTTGAGGTGATGAAAGCCCACGGTCAGATGGAACGCACTGGGTGGCTGGATGAAATGATGGGTGCGGCCTCGAGCCTTGTCACGGTGCGTCAAACTGATCCCGCACGCATCGAAGATCCGGTTGAACGCGCCCTCGCGGTGGCGGAACGCGCTCTCGCAGATAATGAGCTGAAAACAGCTCTGGCCGCCATGCAATCTCTGCAAGGGGCCGAAGGCAATGCCGCCAACCGGTGGCGTGAAGCTGCGCGCGCACGCGTCGAAGTTCGCGACGCGATGGACGTTTTACACAACCATGCCCTCGCTGCTTTGGCAGCCACGGGTGGAGCATGAGGAGAATCCGATGCTGCGCCTGATTCTCTTTTTGATCGCCATTGTCGCGCTCGCTTGGGGCGTGATCTGGGTCAGCGACAATCCGGGTCAAGTGAGCCTCAATTGGGGCGGTTGGCAGGTGGAAACCTCTGCCGGCGTGCTGGCTGGCGGCGTGGTTCTGCTCACCGTTTCGGTGGCGTTGACGTACCGCTTTTGGCTGTTCCTCAGCCGTGCGCCGGGGCAAATCACCGCGACATATCGCGAACGGCGTTCACGCAAAGGCTATAAGGCGCTGACCAAAGGTATGGTTGCGGTTGCGGCGGGTGATGCGGAAGAATCGCGCCGTCAGGTGCAAAAGGCCGACGGTCTACTGGGTGAGCCGCCGCTGACTTTGTTGTTGAAAGCGCAGTCGGCGCAGTTGAACGGTGATGAGCTGGCGGCGGAACGGTTTTTCACCACCATGCTTGAAGACCCGGAAATGGAGTTTCTCGGCCTGCGCGGTTTGTTGAACCAAGCTGTCAAACGCGGCGATGATGCGGCGGCGCTGGAACTGGCGCGCCGCGCCCAGGCCTTGAAACCGAAAAGCGAATGGCTTGCCGAAGCGTTGTTTGAATTGGAAGCGCGCGCAGGTACGTGGCTTGCAGCGGGTGATGCGCTCAGCCATATGGCCAAGTTGACGTCGACGAGCAAAGGCGAGAGCCGTCACCGCCAAGCGGTGGTTGCGTTGGGCGAAAGCTTAGATGCGGAAAAAGACGGCGATCCGGTGAAAGCCCTGAAATTTGCCGAAAAAGCTGTCTCTTTGGATACCGCTTTCACCGCCGCCGCCGTGCGGTTGAGCAATCTTTACTTGGGCCGAGGCAACACCCGCAAGGCTCAGGGCGTGGTCGAAAAGGCTTGGGGTCTGTTGCCGCATCCGGACTTGGCGACGCTATATTTTCGGGCCTGTAAAGTCACTGACGCGCTTGGCAAGGTGTCAGCGTTGGAAAAGCTGTTGTCATTTAAGCCGGGCGCTATCGAAGGTCACATCGCCATGGCCGAAGCCGCGCTGGAAGCGCAGTTGTGGGGCAAAGCGCGGACTCATCTGGTCGCGGCGATGGAAGCGGGGCGCTTGACCCGTAAGGTCTTCACCTTGATGGCGGAACTCGAAGACCATGACCGCGGCGATAAAGATCAAGTCCGCCATTGGCTGGCCCGTGCGGCCACCGCCGCTGCCGATCCGCTGTGGGTATGCGCCAGCTGCGGCCATGTCGAATTGGAATGGTCGGCGCACTGTCCAAAATGTCGCAGCTTCGATCAAATGATCTGGGACACCCCGCCGGGCCTTGCAGCGCTTCCGGCGCTCGATACGCACATCGCGCTTTTGAGTGCTGAGTGAGCACAGAGGGGCGGTCGAGCTACGTTGGGGGTTTCAAAGAGACCGAAACGCGTTGACGTTGGCGTCAGGGCGGATTAAAAGAGCCGGTCTCAAGATTTAGACGGTCTTGGGGTGTGGTTTTGAGCCGATGTAGCTCAGTTGGTAGAGCAACGCATTCGTAATGCGTAGGTCAGCAGTTCGAGTCTGCTCATCGGCACCATTTTCTTTGCAGGACACTGCGCTGTTCGGGCCTCCTGGTCATTGAAACCAGGGGGCCCGAATTTTTTCGTTTTGGGCTTAACGCTCACTCAGTATTTCTGCTGTGGCTATCACTGAGCAGTACTCGTCATCGAGATTAGCAAGCGACATGGCGTGGACTTCGTCGGCACTTCGGGGCATACCGTTCCAGTCGGTTTGGTTGAAGGTGAAGCAGGCATCCTCAACAAGGTAGGTTCGAAAACCGAGGTTGCCGGTCATGCGCACGGTTGCCTCGACGGAGTTGTTGGTCTTTACGCCAACCACGACCAGGGTCTCGTGTTGGGCGGCTTTCAAAAGTGCTTCTAAATTTGTGCCAATAAAAGCGCTGTTACGTTGTTTGTCGATCACAGTTTCGTTTTCAAGCGGTGCGGCTTGTGGCTTAAAGGCGTGCGCGGGTTGGCCGGGCCGGTAGTGTGAAGCCGGTTCCGTGGAGCTGTGGCGGATATGCCATACAGGCCATTTCATGTGGCGCCAGTGCGCCAGAAGGCGTTCAATCTGGATTTCGGCGTTGGGGTTGTTGCGTTCCCCCCAACCGGGCTGATCGATCGCCTGTTGCAGATCAATCAACAGCAAGACAGCGCTTGCGATTGAACCAGATCTCATTGAGTGCTGTTGCCAACGGCGTTCGAAATGCTGTCGAACATGCTGCCCGTGTTGTCGGCAAAAAGAGTGAGCGCGCTAATGATGGCCACACAAATTAAGGTGGCGATTAGGGCGTATTCAATGGCTGTCGCACCGCGTTCACAGTTTGTGAAGGTGGATGGCAGGCGGCGTCGGGAAAAAAACCTCATCGGTAGGCTCCGATAAACGATACAACGACTTGTGGCGCAGTTTAATTCAAACTTGAGCTGTTTAATAGGCATTGAGATCGTCTAATGTCAGCACGGTATTTTTTGAAAAGGCGATGTGATGCAGGACCTCCCTAACGCTGCTCCCAAAACCGCGCAGATCCACGACAGTGCGCAATCGGCTGGTTTGGCCCAAGGCGTCGCCTTGGCTGTGGGTGCGACAGCCATGTGGGGTTTGTTTCCGCTGGTGTTTAAAACGGTCGCGCACATCCCGGCGCTGGAAGTACTTGCCCATCGCTCCGTGTGGTCTTTGGTGTTTGTGACCCTGTTGATGCTTGTCGTCGGGCGGGGTCGCGAAATTTTTTCCAAATCATTTTATGCTCCACGGACGTTGCGCACGATGGCGCTTTCGGGTCTGGCGGTGGCGGTGAATTGGGGCATTTTCATTTGGGCTGTCGCCAACGACTTGGTTTTGCAATCCAGCCTCGGATATTACATCAGCCCTTTGATGAGCGTTGCGTTTGGGGTGGTGTTTTTGCACGAACGCCTGCCCGCCGTGGCATGGGTCGCCATCGCCTTGGCGGTGATGGGGGTGTCGGTATTGGTGCTCAATCTCGGCATGGTGCCGTGGGTGTCCATCGGTTTGGCGGTGTCTTGGTCGATTTACGGTTTGGTGCGCAAAACCGCACCTGTTGGCTCACTACCGGGGCTGTATCTGGAAACCTTGTTGTTGTCGCCCGTGGCGCTGAGCTACCTCGTTTGGCTGGGATTGCAAGGCGATACGGCGATGTTTGGCGCAAGCCTTATTGACAGTGCGCTGTTGGCCGGAACAGGTCTAGTAACGGCCTTGCCTTTGTTGTTGTTTGCACGCTCGACACGGATACTGCGGCTATCGACCATCGGTGTGTTGATGTACATCGTGCCCACGGGGCAATTTTTATTGGCCGTTTTTGTGTTTAAAGAACCGTTTACATCCACGCACCTGATCGCGTTTGCGTTCATCTGGTTTGGTCTGGCGCTGTACGGTTGGGGATCGTCAAAATATCGCATGTCGGTGGCTGCAACGTGATTCCATAACGCCTACGCAGCGTTTTAAAAACATCAAATGCAACGCATATTGATTGCGCAACGATGCTCATTATAACCCCAAATAAACAGCTGGATCATGGGGCCTTCAGTGATCTCATCTATGGTTAACCCCCTATTAATATGTAAAAAGCAATGATTTAGGCATTCGCGTTGACCGTGGTCGTAATCAATACGAAAGCATCGCTAAAAAGGGGGCGCTACGGTGTTGTGCGTTCACAAGTGGATTATTTCATTCGTGGGGGAAAAAAGATGATTCCAAGGACATAAGTTATAATTACAGCGTTTAATGCATTGATTATTAAGCAACATTATTATTCGTTTTGAAATCGGATAGATTTGCGCGACACGGTCATTGGAGTAGTTTGATTTTGACTGAGGGTTTGCGCTGCAAAGGCTGATGCGGATGATTTATCAGTATCGAGGGTGATGGACATCTGGGGTGGGTTATAGTTAACAAAATGTAAATGTGGTGGTCGCCAAAATCTCCGTCGGGTTGCTTTTTTCTGTATGTGACGAAGATTGGAAAATCGCATTTATGATGTTCGATTTTGAATCGAGCACGCAGTTTTACGGGCCTTGCGTACCAAGTTTATCGTGCATCAGGTAAATCCCCAAATATGCAACAACATATGAAGTTAAGAGGCATGTTGTGGCCTTCTGTTTGCCGTAAATACGCCGCCAATCAATGTGTGATTGGGGTTAAAAGTCATAGAAAAGCTAGATTTTCAGGCTACGAGTAGTATGTTGGGTAATATTCCTAATAAAAATTTAATGGACTTTGTTTTGTTTATTTTCAGTAGATTATACATATAAACTATCGTATGGCATTAACTTGTGAAGTGCATGAGTGGTCTGTGCCGGCATATTTTTGGACTATAAAGCACAAAAAACAACAAACGCAGTTGACTGATGGCGAGCGGGACTTAAACTGATGCACACGAAAGCGACGTCCTATGCGATTTCAAGATCGTATTGGCGTTTGAACAAGCACCCAAACGGGTTTCATTGTCGTATGCATATGAGGCTTGGTAAAACGCAAGGCGAGCATGAGCGAAAAATCATCCAATAAACATTCATATACGGTGCCTTGCGCCAGTCGGTTTCGCGACGAGGTCTTGGCGCTGGCGGCAAGTAAGCACTGCAATGTTGCCGATCTTGCGCGTTCGGTGGTTTTGGTGGTGTCGCGAAACGTTATTGATGGCCATAAAGATCCTGGTGAGCCCGCCCGTGACGATCGCGAAACGGTGATTTTGAAATCGGGACGGTCTGAGGGCAAACCGTGGCGACGCAAGCCACGTTTGCAGGTGCGCATGGCTCCGGGTTTTGAAATCGAAATCATTCGCAAAGCTCTGGCTCTGGCGCTGGCCATTGAGCGCGGGCATATGAGCGTGGGGGTGGAATCGGAAGCTGCCATCAGCGAAGCTGAAATGGAACAAGAAGCCCAACACGTTCTACTGCGCAATACCCATGATGAGATGGAACGCTTACGCAACGTCGTTCAAGCTTTACACTTTGAGCCCCTGCCGGACGGTGTGCATACACGAGAACAAGCTTTATATGTGTTGGGCTTTCCCCCGGGCGCACGTGCAGATATTAACGCCGTGCGTATGCGCTTTCGACGCATGGCTACGGTCTATCATCCCGACGGCAAGGATGGCTGCCATCAGCGCATGAGCCAGCTCAACGCGGCGATGGACCTGTTGCGCCGGACAAGCCACTGACAGGCAGAGTAAGTGAATAAGCTGGCCAAAACAAAACCGCCCGGGATTGACCCGGGCGGCTTGTATTTAGATGTTTGATGTGGATTAGCGCCGATCGCCGAACAGACGCAGCATCATCATGAACAAGTTGATGAAGTCCAAATACAGCGTCAACGCGCCCATGATGGCTTTCTTGGTCGCCACGCCGTGGCTGTCCATTTCGTCGTAGATGGATTTGATCTTTTGCGTGTCGTAAGCGGTGAGACCGACGAAGATCAGAACACCTGCAGCGGAAATGATGAATTCCAAGGCGCTGGACTGCAAGAAGATGTTGACCACCATGGCGATGATCAAGCCGATCAAGCCCATCATCAAAAATGATCCAAAGCCTGATAGATCACGCTTGGTGGTGTAGCCATAAAGGCTCATGCCCGCGAACATACCCGCTGAGATGAAGAACACCCGCGCGATTGAGGTGCCGGTGTACATCAAGAAAATTGACGCCATCGAAAGGCCCATGACGGTTGCGAAAGCCCAAAACAGGCCTTGAGCCGCCGTGGTGCTGAGCTTGTTGATGCCGAACGACAACACCAGCATGAAGGCCAGCGGAGCCAACATCACCACCCATGAAAGCGGGGTGCCGAAAATGGCGTTGAGCATGGTTTCGGAGCTGGCGGTCGCCATCGCGACAACACCGGTCAGCGCAAGGCCGGAGGCCATGTAATTGTAGACCTTGAGCATATGGGCGCGCAGGCCCTGGTCGATGCTGATCGAATCTGCACGCGATCCGGTGCGTAAAACGGTCTGGTTTTGCGGGTCGAAGGCCATCTGGCGATCACTCCATATGTTCAGGTTGGACATAAAACGGTTCAATGTGGCTAATATGTCAGGAAATTAGGGCGAATCAAGGGCAACTCAAGGTTATTGTACAGAATTAATCATCCCGCGCGGGCGCTTATTCGTTGCGCAAATGTCCGCTGGCTTTTTCGCCGAGTGCGCGCCAGGTGCCGAAAAAGCCCGCAACCATGGTCAGGGTGATTGCCGCAATGACAGTGCCGATGGCTTCAAGCGGCAAAAACGTCCATGTCATGCCCATGATGAATTGGATCACCGCCCATGATATCAGCGTGCCGATAACGGCGCCGACCAAGCCGGTGAACAAGCCCAACAGACCGTATTCAAGCAAAAATGCGCCCATCACCTGACGGCGGGTCGCGCCAAGTACTTTAAAGACAACGGAATCGAACACACGCCGTGAGCGCGCCGCCGCAATGGTGCCACCCAACACGATGATCCCGGCCAGCACGGTTACGGATGCGGTGCCGGTGATCGCGGCGCCGATGCCGGCGATGATGCGGTTTGCGGCTTCCAAGGCGTCACGCACGCGAATGGCGGACACGTTGGCGAAGCTTTTCGCCACCACGCGTTCGATTTCCGGTTCGGATTGTGGCGGGGCTTTGATGGCGGCGATGTGGGTGTGGGGTGCGTTTTCCAGGGTTCCCGGCGCAAAGATGATGGCGAAATCAAAGCGCAGCGTGCGCCAGTCGATTTTGCGCAAAGATGCGATCTCTGCAGTGATTTCACGGCCCAAGATGTTCAAGGTCAATGTGTCGCCGACGCCAACGCCAAATCCGCGCGCAACATTTGCGTCGAACGAGATGAGTGGCGGACCGGCATAATCTTCAGGCCACCATGTCCCGCCGACAAATTCGGTGCCGTCGGCGGGCTTTGCAGCATATGATAGCGCACGGTCGCCACGGATCGCCCAGCGCACGCCGGGATCGACATCGACCTCATCGACCGGGACCCCGGCAATTTCGACGATGCGACCGCGCAATGATGGTCGACGCATCAATCCATGCGCGCCTGGCACGGCGCTGACGGCGAGATCGAACGGCGCGACTTGATCGGGCTGAATGTCGATAAAGAAAAAGGCCGGCGCTTGATCGGGGATGGTGTCTTTGACTTGTTTGGCGATATTGCCTTGGATCAATGCCACCGCGACCAAAACGGACAACCCGACACCCAATGCTTGGACCACGCCCGGCGTCGATGCGCCCGGTCGGTGCAGATTGGTCAGTGCCAAACGGGTCACGGCGTTTTTGGGTCGTGGTGCATGCTTTGCGAGCTTCATCACGCCAAGCGCGCCAAGATGCAGCATAAAAACCGTGACGATGCTGACTGCAACGAACCAGTACGCGAAGTTGCGTTCTTCAGCCCAAAACACCACCAGTGATCCCAAAAGAAAAACGCCGATGAGCACCGCTAATACGTAATGCAGCCTAGGTTTCGTCATCACGGGCATGACGTTGGTGCGAAACAAATTGGCGGCAGGGGTTTCTTGGGCTTGAGCCAAAGGCCACAGCGCGAACGTCAGCGACACCAGTACGCCGAATGCGGCGGCCTTAAACAGTGCGAACGGATATAGTGCGACATGGGGCACGAAGGGCAGGTGATCTTTGACCAACTCGATGCCGATGAACGGCAACGCGGCGCCTAGGGTCAGCCCTATGAGGATACCGACGAGGCTCAGCGCCAGCACTTGCAACAGATAAACCTGAAATACCAACTTGGCTGGTGCGCCTAAACATTTAAAGGTCGCGATGGTCGATGTTTTGGTTTCGAGATAACTGCGCACCGCGCCGAGTACGCCGATCCCGCCGACCAGCAATGCCGTCAGGCCGGCAAAGGTGAGAAATAACGTCAAGCGATCAATAAAGCGCTGAAGGCCCGGCGCAGCGTTGCCGGGACCATGAATACGCCAACCGGCATGAGGGAAATCTGCTTTGAGCTGCTTGATAAATAGTTCGGGATCGGCATTGGCCGTTAATTGAAGGCGTTCATGATAACGGATTTGGCTGCCCAATTGCACAAGCCCGGTTTCGGGCAAGGCCTTGGTTGAAACCATCAGACGCGGGCCAAAATTGATGATTGACGCGACCCGGTCGGGTTCCTTTTGAATGACGGCGCGTAGCTGGAAGGTGGCCTTGCCGACGTGCACGCTGTCGCCGATGGAAAGGCCCAGCTTGGACAGCAGGCCCGCATCGACCGCCGCGCCCCAAACGCCATTTTGTTGCGCCAGCACATCTTGCACATCGGCCGGTGGGTCCAACAGAACCGCACCCGTCAGGGGGTAATACGCATCCACACCCTTCAGTTCCACCAACGCGCGGGCACCATCGGTTTGGGCCATAGCCTTCATTTCCACGGTGGATGAAAGGCTCGTGGTGTTGGCGTGTAGATAAGCCTGTTGCTCAGCGGAAATTGGTTGGTGTTGGGTGCGCAAGTCCACGTCGCCGCCCAGCAAAACACGGGCGTCGGCCATCAGCCCAGATTTTACGGATTCAGACAGGCTGCCCACGGCGGTTATGGCCGCGACGCCCAGCGCCAAGCACGCCAAAAACACGCGAAAACCTTTTAGCCCGACGCGCATCTCACGCGCTGCGATGCGCCACGCGAGCGACAAGCCGGGAAGGGAAGCAGCTATCTCTGTCATCGCGCCAGGCGTCGTCGTGTCGGGCTTCATTGCGTCAGCTCACCGATTCGTCGGCGACGATGTGGCCGTCGGCCATGGTCAGGGTGCGGCTGCAGCGCTTCGCCAGTTCGGGGGCGTGGGTAATTAATAATAGTGTAGTGCCTTTGCGTTTGTGTAGATCAAACAAAAGTTCCATTACCGTATCGCCGGTTTTGCCGTCGAGATTTCCGGTCGGCTCATCGGCGAGCAAGATGGTCGGCTCGGTGACAAACGCGCGCGCCAACGCCACGCGCTGTTGTTCGCCGCCTGAAAGCTGGCCGGGGTAGTGTTCGACCCGATGGCCCAGGCCCACGGCGTCGAGCTGCTCGCGCGCGGCTTCGAATGCGTGCGCGCGACCGGCAAACTCTAACGGCAGGGCGACATTTTCCAGAGCCGTCATCGTCGGCACCAGATGAAAATTTTGGAACACGATGCCGGTGTGCTCGCGTCGAAACAGCGCCAGCTTGTCTTCGTTCAGGTGCGTGATGTCGTTGCCTGCGACGCGCACGGCACCTTCGGTCGGGCGCTCTAACCCAGCGATCACCATCAGCATGGAGGTCTTGCCCGATCCGCTTGGCCCCACCAAGCCGATGGTCTCTCCACGCTTGATGTCAAGATTAATGCCGCGCAGGATGTTGACCTCGCCGGCATCGCTGCTAAGTCTCAGGTGGATGTCATCAAGCTGGATGGCGGACGAAAGCGCTGTTTGAGTATCGGGCATAAAAGGGTACCTAGAATGCAGTTTTTGAATAACCGTTCACGGCGCTCCCCAAAGATCGCAGGCGCGAGAGCGTGTACTTCGCAATATGGTATGATGGCGCGCAATGTCAACGTGCTGCTTGTGTTCCTCCTTGTGCCGATGCTTGTGTTTGCAGCGCGCGCCCAGGCTAGCGATGCGAAAACCATCCTGGCTTTGGGCGACAGCCTGACGGCGGGCTACGGCTTGGCCCAGTCGGATGCTTTTCCGGTGCAGCTACAGGCGGCGCTGGTTGAATTGGGCGTTAACGTCCAAGTGGTCAACGCGGGGGTGTCGGGCGACACCTCTGCGGGTGGGCGCTCACGTTTACAATGGCTGCTGTCTAACCCGGTCGATGCGGTGATTGTCGAGTTGGGCGCGAACGACGGTCTGCGCGGATTAGACCCGACCCAAACCCGCAACAATCTCGATTGGATCATGGCGACTTTGAAAAAAAACCAAATTCCGACCTTGATCACCGGCATGTATGCGCCGCCCAATCTGGGCGAAGATTACGGTGCCGAATTCAACGCCATTTACCCCGATCTGGCGAAAAAATATGGCGCGTTGTATGACAGGTTTTATCTTGAAGGAGTTGCCGCCGATCCGGCGCTCAATCAAGCGGACGGCATTCATCCCAACGCGGACGGCGTGGCTTTGATCGTCAAGCGTCTGGCACCCAGGGTTCAAGAGCTACTTCAGCACACCAAATAGGACTTCCCATGATTTATAATGAACTTGGCCGCACTGGCGTACAGGTCAGTCGCATCTGTCTCGGCACCATGACTTGGGGTCGACAAAACAGCCAAGAGCAAGCTTTTGAGCAGATGGATTACGCCCTGGATCAAGGCGTCAATTTTATCGACACCGCTGAACTGTATGCGGTGCCACCCTGCGCCGAAACCTACGGCGCGACGGAATCCATCATCGGCAATTGGCTCAAGGCGCGCGGCGGTCGCGATAAGGTGGTTTTGGCGAGCAAGATCGCGTGCAAAAACGTCAACGACCAAAACCCGCCGGTCGATTACATGCGCGAAGGCGACATGAAGCTGGACCGCGCCAATATCATGGCGGCGGTGGATGCGAGCTTGAAGCGTTTGCAAACCGATTACATCGATCTTTATCAAGTGCACTGGCCGGAGCGACGCACGAACTTTTTTGGCCGTTTGGGCTATGAGCATGACGAAAACGATATCTCAACGCCCATTGATGAAACGCTCGATGCATTGGCTGAGGTCGTCAAAGCGGGCAAGGCTCGCGCCATCGGGCTGTCTAACGACACTCCCTGGGGTGTGATGAAACACCTAGCGTTGGCCGAGCAAAAAGGCCTGCCGCGCGTCGCCAGCGTGCAAAATCCCTATTCGTTGCTGAACAGGACTTATGAAATCGGCATGGCGGAAGTGTCAGCGCGTGAGGACTGCGGCTTATTGGCCTACTCACCAATGGCGTTCGGTGTGTTGAGCGGCAAGTATCTGGGCGGTGCGCGACCCGACGGGGCACGCCTGACGTTGTTTCCGTATTTTGATCGTTACGTGCGCGGACTGACAGAGCAAGCAACCGAGCGCTACGTCCAGCTGGCCCGTGATCACGGCCTGGACCCAGCGCAAATGGCGCTGGCGTTCGTCAATCACCAGCCGTTCTTGACCGCCAACATCATTGGGGCAACAACCATGGACCAGCTCAAAAGCAACATCGCCTCACTTGACGTGATGCTCAGCACAGGGGTGCTTGAAGGCATCGAAGCCGTGCATCAAGCCATCCCCAATCCTTCGCCGTAGGCATGCATTATAAGTAATAAAGGATAATCTTATGATTCGGCTGTTTGCAGGCATAGCCCTGCCTGAAACTCACAGCCAGCAGCTGGCCGTGATGCAAAACGGCATCAAGGGGGCGCGCTGGGTGGAATCGCACAACCTGCACATGACGTTGCGGTTCATTGGTGAAGTGGACGAAAGCCTTGCAGAAGATCTCACCGCGGCGCTGGATGCGGTGCGTGTAGATCCGTTCGATCTGACCCTCAAAGGCATTGGTACCTTTGGGCGGCCGCCGCACAGCGTGTGGGTGGGATGCGAAGACGCGCCTTCGGGTGCATTGGCGCATTTGCAGAGCACCGTGGAAAGCATCGTGGTGCGCACAGGATTTAATGCGGAGGGACGTAAATTTAGCCCCCACGTGACATTGGCGCGGTTCAAAAAAAACATCAGTCCACAACGTCTCGGCGCATTCGTCGCGGCTCACGCGGGGCTCGTCTTGCCGGCATTTGAGGTTAATAAATTTACCTTATTTGAAAGCCACCTTAGTCATCTCGGCGCGCAGTATGCGCCTTTAGCCGAGTACGATTTTTAAAGGTTCAAAAGGGCTGCTAGCTCGCGCATGTCGCTGAACACGGTGCGTGCGCCAGCGTCTTTGAGGGTTTTAGCACTTTCGGGCCCTGCATGGCTGGCGCCGACGAAGCCCAACACCTCCATACCCGCCGCCACGCCGCCCTGCACGCCGGGTGCGGCGTCCTCAACGACAACGCAGTGCTCGGGTTGAGTTCCCATTTCATAGGCCGCGAATTCAAACAGGTCCGGCGCGGGCTTGCCGTGGGTGACTTGAGTGGCGCTGAACAGATGGTCACCAAAATATGCGATTAGGCCGGTGATGCCCAGCGAGTGACGGATTTTTTCAGGCGTGCCACTGGATGCGACGCAAAAGGCCGTTTGACTGTGGCTGAGGCGCTGCAGAATTTCCGCCACGCCGCTCACGGTCTGCAGGTCGCGTTCAAACGCGACGCGATCGCGGGCGCGCAATTGTTCGACGAAATCACTTGGCAGCTCTAACCCCCAGTCGCGATAGACCATCTCGCCCACCGATTTAATCGACATGCCGGTAAACGTGTTGCGGCACTCCGCCGCTTGGGTCGGGCGGCCGAGATCACTGAGGTACGCGGCCAATTCGCGAGAGGCGATCATTTCGCTGTCCACCAGCACGCCGTCGCAATCGAAAATCACCAATTTTGGGGTCATGATCAGTGTCCAAACTTGCTTAACGTGCGGTCAACGGACGCAATGTAAGAGCCGCCAAACAGGCGTACGTGCACCAACAAAGGATAGAGATTGTAGATATCGCAGCGTTCTTCAAAGAATCCGGGGCGAATCGGTCTGAGTTCGTGGTAGCGGCTGAAAAATGCGTCGCCGAAAGTGGAAAACAAGGTTGTGAAGGCGAGCTCGATCTCCGGGTCAGCGTAATAAATGGCGGGATCAATAAAGCCGCTGATGTGATCGTTTGCGCTCAAAACGTTGCCCGTCCACATGTCGCCGTGGATCAGCGAGGGGCGTGTAGGCTCTGTGATCCAGCGATCCAAAACTTCACAAAAAAGGGACAAGCGGTGCATCAGGGCGTTGGGCAAGCGCCCTAGGCGCTCTGCTTCGCGGCCCATGTACATCAAGCGATGGTCGCGAAAAAAGTCACACCATTTGGGCGTCCATGGATTGGGTTGGTGCAATCCACCGATGACGGTGTCGCATTCAAAACCGAAACCGTGCGGGGTGGTGAGATTGTGCAGGGCACTCACGTGGCGGGCGGCATCGCGTTGCACCACGGTACCCAAACCGCCACCGCTTTCGACCATATCCATAAGCAGCAAGCTGTCATCGGCGCTGCGCACTTTGGGTACTGGCAGGCCTGAGTGCATGCTTAGATATTCGAGCATAAAGCCTTCCAGCACCAGACCACTGGTCCCGGCCCTGGACTCGTCTGTGCCCACTTTGGCCACTAAATCGCGTCCCGAGGGCATGACGGCGTGGTAAACTTCACCAACGCAGCCGCCGGAAAGTGGGTTCAATCGCAGGGGGCGATCACCGACGATGGCTTCAATGCGCGCGTTAAGCTGGTCATCGTCCATGGCGGCGTTCCGCTCTAGAGGTGCTTTGCGCGGATGTCGGCGAGCAAGCCTTGGGCCGCTTGCTCGATCATATCGTAGACGCTGTCGAAGCCGCCCTCGTAATACGGGTCAGGTACCTCGCGGCGATCCACGTCGGGGGCGAAGTCCAAAAACATGCCGAGGCGCTCTTCCATATCCAAGGGGCAGATACTCAGCAAATTTTGATGGTTGGAACGGTCCATCGCCAATACGTAGTCGAAGTCCTTGAAATCGGTGGCGCGCGCTTGGCGACCACGCAGGCCGCTGATGTCGATACCGCGGCGCTTGGCTTCGGCTTGGGCGCGACCGTCGGGCGGCTCACCGATGTGATAAGCGTGGGTGCCTGCGCTGTCGGTTTTAATTTTACCACCGAGGCTTTCGCGTTCGACCAGATCGCGAAACACGCCCTCAGCCGTGGGGGAGCGACAAATGTTGCCAAGACAAACGAACAAGACGTTGACCATGGGGAACTCCGATTTGACCCTAAAAGGTGACAGGATTATCCGGATGCGGTGGCGCGATGGCAACCTTTATTGGCGCTCTATTCATTGAGGGTGATGAGCGTATCAAAATCTTCCAGATGGTTGGCGGCGATGGTGTCTTCAACCATGGAAATATACGCACCACCAAGCTCTGAATAGGCTTTCAGATGAGATGTCAGATCAGGTCCCGAAAGGGGCTGGCCCATGGTGCGCAAGGCGGCGCGACGTTCGCGCAAGGTCCGATAAGCACGGTTTGAGTTCAAGGTTTTCATATAGGAGCGCACGGAACCTTGCGGCGTGGCGAAGCTTTTGACTTTAAAGCCACTGGCCCGCTTGGGGGTGATGCCGGGTGTGTCGGGATCATATGTGCGCTCGCCAAAAAAAGCGTTGCCTTCGCGGGCAAAGCGCGATGTTCCCCAAGCTGATTCAATGGCGGCCTGGGCAAGGACCAAAGACGGCGGCAAAACATCGATGCGTTTGAGCAGGGCGTCTTTGCTCACCCGTTTCGGTTTTAAGCCATGGGCCAACGCCAAGGCGTTGAGTTGCGCCGGTGAAGATGTGCGCTGCGCCATGCTGCGCTGGGCCAGAATGCGGTTATTCTCAGCGACGATCAGCGGCAGCATTTTGGCGAGAAAGAGAACTTTTCGTGCTTCAAACTCGTCCGTATCGTATGGCGCGGCGGTGATATCGTCGGCGCTGTAACCGACGGTATGTGAGCGGCGCGTCAATTCCAATGCCGCCTGTGCGGTTTTAACCTGGGCCTGAAGGTCGGGCGTTCGGTACGCGCCAAGCCAGACACTCGCCAATCCGCTCATTACAGCAATGACAGCAATGGTGAGCAAAATAATAATGCGTGTGTCGGGGATCTTGAGCATAAATTGAAGTTTCGCCAGTTTCTGGAGTTTTGCAAGTCTAGACCATCTGCATGATGTGGCGCATGATGGCTTAATCATGGTTGAACTGGAAACCCTTCTTAACGAAATTCTGGCGTGTCGTGTAAGGGCTGATCTTTTTCCCTTTGCCACATTCAAGTTGGTGCAAGAGCACCTGGATTAAAAAGAACCCATGACTTGCTTTTGCAGGCGTCGCAGTACTGCAAAATCGCAAGCCTAGAATGCTTAACTGAAATGGTACCGCAACTGTCTACAGAAGGTTGTTTTTGTCTGGCTTTGTGATTGCCGAATTTAATAAAATCATATAGATTCTCTTAACCTGAGTGGGGCGCAATTAATAAGATTGAATAATCTTATTCACTCTTGGGGGCTTAAGTGCTTGATATTGATTTAAAAAACCGGCTTGTCCTTGATAACCCGTGGTGGACCACCGGGGCTGTTGAGGTGGCGGTTCAGCGCGCGGCGCGTCGTGCATTTGTTCAGCCGTTCCTAGACCGGTTGCGCAACGGCGGCGGTGTGGCTGCGGTTTTGTCCGGGCCCGGTCGGTCAGGTAAATCAATTCTCATCAAACAAGTCATCCAGCTTTTGATGGGCGCGGGCGTTGAGCCTCAGTTTTTGATTTATCTGCGCCTCGATAATCCAGCATTCGCTAATCTCGACCTGATCAGTTTGGTGGATCAGGCTTTGCTAAGCTCTGGCGTGAGGCCAAGTGGCGCGGGCGCATATGTGTTTTTGGACGATGTGCACAACGTACCCGAATGGGAAGAGCGTTTGGATGAATTGGCGCGCGCCCGTCCGTCGTGTCGTATTGCCGCGGTGACGGCGCTGGTGCCCGAAGCCGACACCGATGTCATGGGTGCGGTGGCCAAAGGCGGGAAGCGCAAAGGTCCGGGACCCTTTTCTCACACCATTTTACCACCGGTTTTGTTCGCCGAGTATCTGCACATCAAACGCATCCGGGAAAAGTTGTTCGATCCACACGGGCGCTTGACGGACTTGGATGCACTGAATGACGCATTTGTCGATTACGTGAATTTTGGCGGGTTTCCTGAAGTCGCTTTTCTTACGGGCGGACAAATCGGTAATCAGGTTGATGTAACGTCAAAGATTTTGCATCGCGATTTGGCGGGCTTGTGCGGCATTGCCGATCAACGCGAAGTGGCGAAGCTGATGACCCGCTTGGCGTTGGAATCGGGCATTGAGACGAGTATCGAAAACCTCTCCAAGGACATGAGTGTGGCGAAAAATACGCTGCGCAAGTATCTGGAGTTCTTGGAATCTTCATATCTGATCAAACGCATTTGGCGGGTCGATGGCGAGGCCAAGCGGTTCCAGCGCCAAACCCGCTTTAAAGTCTATTTGACGTCCCCGGCGTTGCGCGCTGGATTGGCGGGCCCGGTGGCGCTGGAAGACGAGGCGATGGCGCGTTTAGCAGAAACGGCGGTTATATCGCAGTTCATGCACTCGCCGACGTTCCAACGACTTTATTATGCGTTTTGGAAAAAAGGCCGCAAACACAAGCACGTGTCGTTGGTCGAAATGCCTGCCAAGGGCTCCAAGCCGGTCAAGTGTATCGAGCTTGACTGGTCCAACAAAGCCATTGCGCGGCCCCATGACGTCCTGGGCGACATGCTCGACTTCTTGGATGAAAACCGACCCACGACACCGTCAAAAGCCTTGACGCGCAACATGTCAGGCAAGCGCTTTATTGGCGAACATGAGATCGGGTTCATGCCGGTTGCGGTGTGGTGTTTTGCCGTTGGCCAAGTTTTGCTTGAAGGCGCGGGAGCCGTAAAGAAGGCTTCTTGACACTTTGACTTGACGCCCATAAACCAAAAAATATCTATATAAAACATATGGTTATAGGCGATGTGAACTGAATTACACTTATTTAATACAGATAATAATTAGGCATATTTAAATTATCTTATGAAAATTACATAACAAAAGGGCCATTCGGCCCTTTTGTTATGCAGAATATGAGACGCCGTTTATCTGTTGAACTTTGAGCCCAGACGCAAACGCAAAGCATTCAAGCGGATGAAGCCTTCGGCATCGCGTTGGTCGTAAACAGTGTCTTCTTCAAACGTCACAACATCTTCGTCATAGAGTGAATACGGTGATTTGCGTCCGGTGATGATGACGTTGCCTTTATAGAGCTTCAAACGCACCGTGCCGGTGACCCGCTCACTGGCTTTGTCGATGGCGGCTTGCAGCATTTCGCGTTCCGGGGCGAACCAAAAACCGTTGTAGACCATTTCGGCGTAGCGCGGCATCAGCTCGTCTTTTTGATGGGCTGCGCCGCGATCCAGCGTCAGGCTTTCCATGGCGCGACGGGCATGGAACAGAACGGTTCCGCCCGGCGTTTCATATACACCGCGTGATTTCATGCCGACAAAGCGGTTTTCAACGATGTCTATGGCGCCGACACCGTTGGCGCCGCCCAAATCATTGAGCTTTTCGAGCAATGTTGCGGGGCTGAGCTTATCGCCATTGATGGCGACGGGGTCGCCTTTTTCGAAATCGATGGTGATTTCGGTGGGATGATCCGGCGCGGCCATCGGCGTGACCATGCGGGTGAGGATCAGATCGTAATCAGGCTCCTGCCAGGGGTCTTCGAGGATTTTACCTTCCGAAGAGATATGCAGCAGGTTGGCGTCTTGGGAAAATGGCGATTCGCCGCGTTTGTCCTTGGGCACAGGAATTTGGTGCTTTTCCGCATACTCGATCAGTGAAGTGCGTGATGACAGGTCCCATTCACGCCACGGCGCGATGATCTTGATGTCAGGGTTGCAGGCGTAATAGCCAAGCTCGAAACGCACTTGATCGTTGCCTTTGCCAGTGGCGCCGTGGCTCACGGCGTCGGCGCCGACTTCGCGGGCGATTTCGATCTGGCGTTTGGCGATCAGCGGGCGCGCGATCGAGGTGCCGAGCAAATATGTGCCTTCGTAAA
>Ga0209345_10000094_pt1 | contig 127233 bp, 120 predicted proteins | sample Cruoilmetagenom7_FD_187294 | JGI IMG/M metagenome (GOLD analysis project Ga0209345, IMG submission 187294) | Oil polluted marine microbial communities from Coal Oil Point, Santa Barbara, California, USA - Sample 7 (SPAdes) (version 2) | ecosystem: Environmental > Aquatic > Marine > Oil seeps ... | reverse complement strand
GGTCCGCCGAGGGCGGCAATCTGCTCGACGCGGCGGTCGAAGCCGCCCGCGCGCGCGCCACAGTGGGAGAGATCAGCATGGCGATGGAGAAAGAATTCGGGCGGCACCGGGCCGAGGTCAAGACCCTCTCGGGCGTCTATGGCGCGGCCTATGAGGGCGACGCGGGCTTTGCCGACATCCAGAAATCGGTTGATGAGTTTGCCGAGGCCGAAGGCCGCCGCCCGCGTATGCTGGTCGTTAAAATGGGCCAAGACGGTCACGACCGGGGAGCTAAGGTGATCGCCACGGCTTTCGCTGATATCGGCTTTGACGTGGACGTGGGTCCGCTGTTCCAGACCCCTGCCGAAGCCGCGCAGGATGCGGTGGACAACGACGTGCATGTGATCGGCATCTCCAGCCAAGCGGCGGGGCACAAGACATTGGCGCCGCAGCTTATTCAGGCGCTGAAAGATGCAGGGGCCGAGGACATTTTGGTGATCTGCGGCGGGGTCATTCCGCAGCAGGATTACAAGTTCTTGCAAGACGCTGGGGTCAAAGCGATCTTTGGGCCGGGGACGAATATCCCGACGGCGGCAAAGGATATCCTAAAACTGATCCGTGAGACGCGGAAGTGACGCAGGCTGCTGATGGCTCCGCCCCCATGGGCGGGGCGATCCGCCCGGCAGAGCCGCGCGATGCCGCTGCCGTGGCCGATCTGTGGAACGGTATGATCCGCGATAGCCTGTCGACCTTTACCACTGATGAAAAGACACCTGCGGAGATCACCGCGCTAATCGCCGCCCGCGCCGGCGCCTTCTGGTTGGCCGAGAATGCGGGTGAGGTGCTGGGCTTTGTCACCTATGGCAGTTTTCGGGGCGGGCCGGGCTATGCCGCGACGGTGGAACATAGCATCGTTCTGTCAGCCGCCGCGCAGGGGCGGGGGCTGGGCCGCGGCTTGATGACGCGGGCGGAGGAGGCGGCTGCGGCGCAGGGCCGTCATGTGATGGTCGCCGCGATCAGCAGCGCCAACCCTGACGCCGTGATTTTCCATGAAAAATTGGGCTTTGCACAGGTGGGCCAGATGCCCGAGGTGGGGCGCAAACACGGCCAATGGCTTGACCTGATCTTGATGCAAAAAACGCTGACTGCATCCTGACTTCCCCGGTGCCAGCGGTTAAGCTGGGGTCCGAATACCAAGGGGTTAGCCCATGTCGATCTGGACACGCATTACCGAAGCTTTGTCAGCCCTCACCGCGGGCGAGGGGCTGTCGGCCGTCTTTGACCGTCTGCGCAGCCCGCCTGAACGGTCCGTGGCCTTTACCATTGCGGTGATCGCCCTGGGCGCGAAGATGGCCAAGGCCGATGGGCTGGTGACCCGCGACGAGGTGACCGCCTTTCGCGAAGTGTTTCAGATCGCCGAAGGGGATCAAGACGGCGCTGCGCGTGTTTTCAACCTTGCCCGTCAGGATGTGACGGGGTTTGAGGAATACGCCAAACGCATCGCCAGCATGTTTAACGACCAGCCCGAGATGCTGCATGACCTGATGGAGGGGCTGTTTCACATTGCCATGGCCGATGGCGTCTATCACCCGAATGAAAACGCGTTTCTTGAGGATGTGGCCGCGATCTTTGGCATGGGGGAGGAGGCATTTGCCTCTCTCAAGGCGCGTTTTGTCCCCGACAGCTCGCCCTTGCCGCGCACGGTTCTGGGCATCGGTCCGAATGCCACGCGCGAAGAAGCGCGCAAGGCGTGGCGGCGGCTGGTGCGGGAGAACCACCCCGATGCGTTGGTGGCGCGCGGTCTGCCGCAAGAGGCCATCAAGATGGCCGAGAAACGCATGATCGACATTAACCGCGCGTGGGAAACGATCTCGGGCAAACACGCTTGATGCGCGTCGCCACCTACAATGTAGAGTGGTTCGCGAGCCTTTTTGACGACGATAACCGGCTCTACGACGATGGCGGCTGGTCCTCACGCTATAACGTGACACGCGCGCAGCAAACGGCGGCTTTGGGGTTGGTTTTCACCGCGCTGGATGCGGATGCGATCATGGTGATTGAGGCGCCAAACCACGGGCGGCGGCAGTCCACCGTGGCAGCACTTGAGCATTTCGCCGCGCGGTTTTCCCTCAGGTCGCGGGCGGCCGTCATGGGGTTTTCAAACGATACAGAGCAAGAGATCGCGCTGCTTTATGACCCCGACAAGCTCACGGCCCGCCATGCGCCGCAGGCGGCAACCGGTGCCCCGCGCTTTGATCAGACATTGCGGATTGATCTGGATGTCGATGCGACCAAAGACGCTGTGGTCTTCTCCAAACCACCGTTGGAGCTGGAAGTGACCACAAAGGCCGGGTTTGCCTTCCAGATGATCGGCGCGCATCTGAAATCCAAGGCACCCTATGGGGCCAAGTCCGAGGCCGATGTGCTGCGCATCGCCATCGCCAACCGACGCAAGCAATTGGCGCAGGCGATCTGGCTCAGGCGGCGGATCGACATGCATCTGGCGGCGGATCGGCCAGTGATGGTGATGGGTGATTTGAATGACGGGCCGGGGCTGGATGAATTCGAAAGCCTGTTCGGGCGGTCCTCGGTTGAGATCATTCTGGGGGAGGGGGAGGCCGCCCTTTTTGACCCGCATGCCAAACAGGCGCTCAGCCGACGGTTAGGGGCCGCGCCCACCAGCGCGCGCTTCTGGATCGCGCCAGAAGAACGCTTCCTTCAGGCGCTGTTGGATTACATCATGGTCAGCCCGCAAATCCGGGCTCGTGATGCCCGTTGGCGCATCTGGCATCCGATGGATGATCCTGCCTGCTGGCGAAATGAGGCGCTGCGCGATGCGCTGCTGGCGGCGTCCGATCACTTCCCCGTCACGCTGGATGTCGACCTCTAGGCGGGCTTGTGCCAGCGCATCGCCACAGGACTAGAAATCCCAAATGCGCCGCCTACATCAATTGCATGACACGCTTTATGCCCCTTATCGCCCTCTGCACGATGCTGCCGCTTTCGGCCCATGCGCAGGAGGACACCGAAGAACGCGGCCTCGGATTGATGGAGCGCGGCGCGCAGATGTTCATGGACGGCATCATGGATGAGATGGGCCCGGTCATGGAAGGCTTCGAGGGCTTCACCGAAGCGATGCGCCCCGCGCTGCGTGATTTCGCGCGCGAAATGGGGCCGAAGCTGACAGAACTGCTGGATCAGGTTGAGGATTGGAGCGCCTATCAAGCGCCCGAGATGCAGCCCAACGGCGATATCATTATCCGCCGCAAGCCGGATCACCCGATGGTTCCGCCAGAGACACCGACAGAGCCTGCGCCTCAGATCGACCTTTAACGCGGCCTATTTCGGGGGCCGTTTGCCAGTGCGTACATGCACTTCGGCGTCGAGCGACTTGGCCAGCGAATTGAGCCGCGCCTCTGCGACCTCTCCGAAGAGGGGCACCATGTCAGGGGTAAGCCACAGTTCCAGCTGCTTTTTCTTGGGGAACCAGCGCAGTTCGCCGCGTTGTTCGTTCTTGTCCATCCACAGCATCGCGCCAAAGCGCATGGCTTTACCCAGTATCTCAGCCTCAAGCCGGGTCTGCTCGTCGACCATTTCATAGAGGTCTTCAAACCGCGTATTCTCGCGCTTGTTGGAGTAGCGGTGCAGCAGGGCGAGGCCCAGATAGATGCGTTCCAAATGCTTCAACCCGCCCAGATTGGCGCGGGTGGCGTTATCAAAGCAGGTCTCTGCCCGGTAGTCAGGGTGCGCGCGCCAGCTGACGTCGTGCAGCAGACAACCCGCTTTGACGAGGCGTTTGCGCGCATGGGGGGCGGAACGGTAGAGCGGCAGGATGAAGTTATAAAGCACCTTGCCAAAGCCGGGCATCCGCGCGTCTTTGGCTTCGGCGAAATAGCAGGCTTCGATCAGCGGATCACGGTCGCGCAGGCGTTGCGGCATCTGCTCATAGAGCATGCCTTCGCGGATGCCATAGCTTGAGATGGCAATGTCTTTGGGCCGGAAGGTCTTGACCAGACGGCTGAGCACCTCGGCGGCGTAGGGCACCAGCGACATGCGGCTAGAAGATACACCGCAGGCGTTGCGAAGCTCATCTAAATCAGAGGCTTGGATGAACTTCACCGTCTCGCGGACCGAAGTGACGGTCATGCGGTATTCGTGCAGCACGTGCAGCGGATAGCCGCGGCGGTACATGTCGATCCGCGCAATGGCGCGCCATGATCCGCCGACGAGGAACAGCCGGTCCCGCTGGTTGCCCATCTTCTCCTGAAGCCCGGTGATGACCTCTTTGATATGGGCGTGACGCCCCTTGGCCCCGCCCTTAAGATCGCGCAGTTTCAGGGGCCCGAGTTGCGAGGTCACCCGCCGCCCGACGCGCCCGCCGGAGATTTCCGCAAGCTCCATCGAAGAGCCGCCAATGTCGCAGACAAGGCCGTAAGCGCCGGGCCAGCCCAACAGCACGCCTTGGGCCGAGAGCCGCGCCTCTTCCTCGCCGTCAATCACCCAGATCCGCAGGCCGGTTTCGCGCAGCACATCGGCGCAAAACTCGCGCCCGTCGCTTGCGTCACGCACCGCTGCCGTGGCGACGACGGTGAGTTCCGACAGGCCCATGCCATCGGCAAGTTTGCTGAAACGGCGCATCGCCGAGAGCGCGCGGGCGCGGCCCTGCGGTGACAAATGGCCGGTTTCGGACATGCCAGCACCAAGCGCGCACATGATCTTTTCGTTATAGAAATAGGCAGGCGAACGGGCCGCGCCATCAAACACCACAAGGCGGACGGAGTTCGAGCCCACATCGACCACGCCGACCCGCGCGAGCGCACGCGCGCCGGGATCCTGAAACAAGGGTTTGGCGAAAAGGCCCAGTTCCGCCACGCCAGTCTCAGGGACTGGGGCAGCTCGGGAGGGGTCGGTCTGGTCTGCCATCAATGCTCCTGCGGGCCATCCGTTTGGGGGGGATAATTGGCGCAGGGGGGCGGTAAGGTCAATTGCTAACGCAGCTATCCATCGGTCAATCCTCGGTATGGGTCAGCTTGGGCACATCCGACGCCCCCGCGCTGCCGCGCCCGGAAAGCGAGGGGTTTTCCATGAAGAAACGGTGACAGTTGAACGCAAAAGTGCCTTCGGGAATGGCGGGGCGGGTGAATTTTCCCTCCGGTCCCATGACCCAACTTTGGGCCACATCGGCCAGATTGGCCGCCATGACCTGACTGGTGATCTGGGCTTTGACGGTGGGGTTTTCAATCTCCACCAGTGTTTCGACCCGTCGGTTCAGATTGCGGCCCATCCAATCGGCGGAGGACATAAACACCCGCGCCTTTTTGTGCGGCAGCCCGTGGCCATTGCCGAAACAGACGATGCGGCTGTGCTCTAGGAAACGTCCAATGATGGATTTGACGCGGATGTTGTCCGACAGTCCTTTGACGCCAGGTCGCAGCCCGCAGATGCCCCGGATCACGAGGCTGATTTCCACGCCGGCTTGGCTCGCGGCGTAAAGCGCGTCGATCACCTCGGCGTCGATCAACGCGTTCATCTTGGCCCAGATCGCTGCAGGCTTGCCGCTGCGGGCATGGTCGGCTTCGGCGGCGATCATCTCTAGCAAGCGCGGCTTGAGCGTGGTGGGAGAGATCGCAAGGTTTTCAAGCCGCTCCGGCGGGGCGTAGCCCGAGAGGAAGTTAAAGACCTTGGTGGCATCGCGGCCAAGGTTCTGGTCGCAGGTAAAAAGCGACAGATCGGTATAGATGCGCGCCGTGATCGGGTGGTAATTGCCGGTGCCATAGTGGGTGTAGGTCACCAGCTGATCGCCCTCGCGCCGCACAACGGTCGAGATTTTAGCGTGCGTTTTAAGGTCAAGAAACCCGTAGACCACATGTGCGCCGGCACGCTCCAGGCGGCGGGACTGGCGGATGTTGGCGGCCTCGTCAAAGCGGGCCTTGAGCTCAACCAGCGCGGTGACCGACTTGCCATCCTCGGCAGCTTCGCAAAGTGCCTCGACAATCGGACTGTCGCGCGAGGTTCGGTAGAGGGTCTGTTTGATCGCCACCACATCAGGGTCACGCGCGGCTTGGGCGAGGAAACGCACGACCATATCGAAAGTCTCGTAAGGGTGGTGCAGCAGCATGTCTTTTTGACGGATCGCCGCGAACATATCGCCGTCGTGGTCGCTCACCCGCTCAGGGACGCGCGGGGTGAAAGACGGCCAAAGCAGATCGGGGCGGGCGTCTGTCACCAGTTTGGACAGGTCTGCAATGCCCAGCATCCCTTCAAGCTCAATGACATCTTGAGGCCGCACGCAAAGCTCGCGCATGACGACGGATTTTAGTTTGTCCGGGGCACCTGCGGAATGGGTTAGGCGCACGACCTCACCGCGACGGCGGCGCTTTAGGGCGACTTCGAACTCGCGCACGAGGTCTTCGGCTTCGTCTTCGACTTCGAGGTCGCTGTCGCGCAGCACCCGGAATTCGAAATGGGCCTTTAACTTGTAGCCGGGAAAAAGGTTGGGAATATTAATGATTAGTAAGTCTTCGAGCGGTAGATACCGCAGACAGCCCTCAGGCGCGGGCAGGGATGCGAAGCGGTCGATCTGGCCGGGGATTGGCAGCAGGGCTTGAAGCGGGCGCTTGTCGCGGGTGCGTTCTAGTTGCAGGGCCAGCGCGTAACCGGTGTTGGGAATGAAGGGGAAGGGATGCGCGGGGTCGATGGCCAGCGGAGAGAGCACCGCGAAGACTTGGTTGAGGAAAACACCCTCGAGATGTTTGAGATCGGCTTCGGTCAGATCCGCCGTGCGCTCCAGCATGATGTTCTGGGCGTCCATCTCGGCCATGAGATCAACCAGCACGCGTTGCTGGGACATCATCAGGTTGCGTGCGTCTTCGTTGATTAGCACCAGTTGCTCGGCTGGGGTCAGCCCATCGGCGGCGGCGGTGGTATTGCCCGCCTGCGCCAATTCGCGCAGGCCCGCGACGCGCACGGTGTAGAATTCGTCAAGATTGGTCGCCGAGATCGACAAGAAGCGCAGCCGCTCCAGCAGCGGCACGCGGGGGTTCTCGGCCTCTTCCAGCACCCGCCAATTGAAATCCAGCCAGCTCAGCTCACGGTTAAAGAACCGGCCCGGCCCGGCTGTGTCGAGGTCGGGCAGTTCGGTGGCGGGCGGAAAGGGCGCTTGTAGGAAATCAGCTTGGGTCATGCGGGCCTCATGACATTGGAATGTAACGGGTTTGCGAATGCGAACGTTAATTATTCCAGTATCACGCGCGGGGCGGGGCGATGTCCAGCACCTGCGCGGCCAGTGCGCGGGTAAGGGGACGCTTCTGCGCAAGGCTGGCGGCATCCAGCCGGTCAACCAGCGCAATGGCGGCGGCAAAGGAACGGTCCATCCGGGTCATCAGATAGTTAATCAGTTCCGGCTTGGGCGTGAGTTGGCGGTCGGCCAGCAGTTTGACCAGCAGGGCCGAGAGCAGTGCGTCATCGGGCGCGTCCATCTCTACGGCAGTGGCGCCACGCATCCGGCTGACGAGATCGGGCAGCGTCAGCCCCCAATGGGCAACGACCCCGGTGCCGGTCAGGAGCAGCGCCTGACCTTCGGCCAGCACGAGATTGTGCAGATGGAATAACTCGGTCTGCGCGGCATCATCTTGGGCGATCTGATGAACATCTTCGACCGCCACTGGGCCACGGGCGAGCGCGGGAATGTCGGCGCTCTGCAGCGCAGAGGCGCTGATGATTTGCGCGCCCGAAAGGTCCGCCCAAACATGTGTCAGATGTGTTTTGCCCGAGCCCTGCGGCCCGGTCAGCGCCAGCTTGCCGCCGGCCCAACCCCGCCAGCCGTCGATCATCGCCATCGCCATCGCGTTGGAGGGGGCAACAAAGAAAGCGTCGCGGCCCAGAGCCGTCCGGCTGGGCAGGTTCAGCCCGAGTTGATGGGCCATGTCAGCGGATGTCCTCGTCAAGTGTCGGTTCCGGTTCGCGGCCCTTGTAGAGCACGCTTTCGCGGTAGCGTGCCGTGGCGAAGCGGGCGATCACGCCGATGGCGGCGGCAACAGGGACCGCGACCAATAGGCCAACAAAGCCAAAGAGCGTGCCAAAAACCGACAGCGCCAGCAGCAGCCAGACCGGGTGCAGGCCCACGGAGTTGCCGACCAGTTTTGGCGTCAGCAGATTGCCCTCAACGATCTGGCCCAGCACAAAGATGCCCGCCACGAGGCCAATCGAGAGCCAGTCGCCCCAGAATTGGAACAGGGCCAACCCAATGGCCAGCGCCCCACCAATAAGCGCGCCAAGGTACGGAATGAAGGTCACCAGCCCGGCGATAAAACCGACAACGAGGCCAAATTGCAGCCCCACCAGCATCAGCGCCACGGCGTAATAGGTGCCAAGGATCAGACAGACCGTGCCCATGCCGCGCACGAAAGAGGCGAGCGTCGCGTCAATCTCGCGCGCCAGTTGGCGGATCGTGGGCGCATGGTCGCGCGGCGAAAGGCGGTCAATGCCAGCAACCATACGGTCCCAGTCGAGCAAGAGATAAACGGCGACCACCGGTACGATGACAAAGAGCAGCAGGATGTTGATCAGCGACGCAAAGGACGCGAGCGCCGTCTGGAACAGCTCCCCGCCGCGTTCTTGGATCGTGGTGCCCAGCGTGGTCAGCGAGGTGCGCAGGGTCGAATCGTCATCCAGCAGCGAGGGGAAACGGTCGGTGATAAAATCGGTGAAGTTGCGGGTCACCTGCGGGGCGGTCTCGATCAGGTTGACCGTTTGATTGACCAGCGTCGGCACGACCAGCAGTGCCATAAGCACAAAGATCAAAATTGCCGCCACGGTGATGAGCGCGGTGGCCATAACGCGGCTGAGCCCCAAACGTTCAAGCCGATCGGCCACGGGATCGAGAAAATAGGCAATCGCCCCGCCCAGCAGGAAGGGCAGCAGCACATCGCCCATAAACCACAGCGCCACCATGAACACCGCCGCAGCGATGCCCCAGTATTTCAGTTGGTCTCGGATTGGCAGGGCCATGATGCTCTCCGGCAAGGAATATCATCACATCGCGCATGTGGCGTTTCGTTTCAAGTCTCGCCTGCGGGCAGGGCGGCTTGACAGTGCGGTAGATCAGGCGACGATGGCGGTGAATTGAGGGAGCGAATGATGCGCAGTGAATTTGACGACGAGCTGGAACAGCGGTTGGTCCGCTATGCGGAGATCGACAGCCAAAGCGATGCGGACAGCCCGACCGCGCCCAGCACAGAAATCCAGCTTGATATGTCGCGACTGCTGGTTGAGGAACTGCACGAGATGGGCGCGCAGGATGTCACGCTCACCGACTATGGCGTGGTGCTGGCGACGGTGCCTGCCACGGTTGAGGGCGGCCCGGTGATGGGCTGGGTCGCGCATGTGGACACGGCGCCGCAGTACAACGCCACGGGGGTAAAGCCGGTGGTGCATCGCGGTTATAATGGCGGGGATATTACCTTTGCCGATGCGCCGGAGTTGCGGCTGTCGCCTGACAACTCGCCCTATTTGGCCGAAAAACAGGGCGAGGATATCATTACCGCTAGCGGCACGACCTTGCTGGGCGGGGATGACAAGGCAGGCGTGGCGATTGCCATGACGGCAGCCCGGCATCTGATCGAGAACCCGGATATCCCACACGGCAAAATCCGCCTCGCCTTTACGCCAGACGAAGAGATCGGGCGCGGTGTCGATGCGCGGCTGCCTGAGGATTTGGGCTGTGACTTTGCCTATACCTTTGATGGCGGCAAGGCAGGTGAGATCGAATATGAGACCTTCAGCGCCGATGGGGCCACGGTGACGATCAACGGGGTCTCGGCACATCCGGGCTTTGCGAAGGATAAGATGGTCAACGCGCTGCATCTGGCGGCGAAGATCGTGATGACGCTGCCGCAGGCTACGATGACGCCTGAAACGACCGAGGGGCTGGAAGGGTTTATCCATATTTCGGAAGTGAACGGCGGATCGTCTGAGGCCGAAATCAAATTGATCCTACGCGACTTTGAGCGTGAAGGCTTGCAGGCCAAAGGCGATCTGCTGCGTCAGGTCTGTGCCGCCGTCGCCGCAGGTGAGCCGCGCGCGAAGATTGAGGTCGATATCCAGCCGCAGTACCGCAACATGCGCTATTGGCTGGAGAAGGACATGACCCCGGTCGATCTGGTGCGCGGGGCAGTCGAAGCGGTGGGGCTAGAGCCACGATCAGTGCCCATTCGCGGCGGCACCGATGGCTCGCGCTTGACCGAGATGGGCGTGCCTTGTCCGAATGTCTTTACCGGAATGCAGGAAATTCACGGGCCACTGGAATGGATTTCGGTGCAAGACATGGCCATGGCGACCAAGGTGGCGGTGGAACTGGCGCAACGGGCCGCAAAAGCCTGAGGCCTTGCTGCGATGTGATTGTCTCGCCCTTTGACATGCACTAGTCAGGGGGCAATTCGTCAATGAGGAAACACCATGCGTCTGTCCCAATATTTTCTGCCCGTGCTGAAGGAAAACCCTGCCGAGGCGCAGATTGTCAGCCACCGGCTGATGCTGCGGGCGGGGATGATCAAGCAATCCAGCGCGGGGATCTACTCTTGGCTGCCACTGGGTTACAAAGTGCTGCGCAAAGTCGAAGAGATCGTGCATCAAGAGCAGCAGCGCGTGGGCCATATCCCGATGCTGATGCCGACGCTGCAATCGGCAGACCTGTGGAAGGAATCGGGCCGCTATGACGCTTACGGCCCCGAAATGCTGCGCATCCGCGATCGTCAGGACCGCGACATGCTTTACGGTCCCACTAACGAAGAGATGATCACTGATATCTTCCGCAGCCATGTTGGGTCTTACAAAGACCTGCCGCTGACCCTTTACCACATCCAGTGGAAATTCCGCGACGAGATCCGTCCGCGTTTCGGCGTGATGCGGGGGCGCGAGTTCCTGATGAAGGACGGTTACAACTTCGACCTCACGAAAGAGGACGCGCTGCACGCTTACAACCGCCATCTGGTCAGCTACCTGCGCACCTATGAGCGTATGGGGCTTCAGGCGATCCCGATGCGGGCGGACTCTGGCCCGATTGGCGGCGATGACACCCATGAATTCCTCGTGCTGGCCGAAACGGGTGAATCAGAGGTCTTCTATGACAGCGAGATCACCGATCTGACCTTTGGCGACCGCGAGATTGATCCCAGCGATCATGACGCTTGCCGCGCTGTGCTGGACGAGTTCACCTCGCGCTACGCCCGTACGGACGAAACCCACGACCCCGAGCTTTTCGCCAAGGTGCCCGAAGAACGCCAGCGCACGGCGCGCGGCATCGAAGTGGGGCAGATTTTCTACTTCGGCACCAAATACTCCGACGCGATGAACGCCAAGGTCCAAGGCCCGGACGGCAAGCAGGTGCCGGTGCATATGGGCAGCCACGGCATTGGCGTCAGTCGCCTGCTGGGCGCGATCATTGAGGCCAGCCATGACGATAAGGGTATCATCTGGCCTGAGGGCGTGACCCCGTTCCACGCGGGTATCGTGAACCTCAAGCAAGGCGACGACGAAGCCGATGCGGCCTGTGACGCGCTTTATAAGAGCCTGAAGGCGCTGGGCCTTGATCCACTTTATGACGACCGCAAGGGCGGGGCGGGGATGAAATTTGCGACGATGGATCTGATCGGTCTGCCGTGGCGCATCACGGTCGGGCCGCGCGGGTTGAAGAATGGTGTGGTTGAGCTGACCAGCCGCCGCACGGGTGAAAGCGAAGAACTGCCGCCAGAGCAGGCGGTCGAAAAGCTGGCGAAAATCTACGCCGGTATTGCCTGAGATCGCCGATGATCCTGCGGGCGCTGACATTGGCCGGTGGGATCATAGGGGCAGGGATTGCGGCGCAAGGCCCGGGGTTTTCCCGGGCCTATGTGTTTGAACTAGAGGCCGCAGAGCGGACGCTCTCCGGAGTTGTGGCGCATTTCGACGCTGCCGCCCGCGCTGCCGGGATTGACCGAGAGGCCGCACTGGTGCGGCTGCGTGGGTCGGCTCTGCTGGAACGTCGCCGTATTGATCTGATCGAAAACATCGAACGACACGCGGCGCTTGATGCGCAATTGCCGCGCCTGCAAACGGCGGGTCCGTTCCTGCGCAGTTATTACCTATTTCGCGCACCGGACACAGATGCATTACACGCAACCGCGCAGATGTTTTCGCCCACCGCGCCGCGCAGCCGTGCCGAATTGATCTTTGCCAGCATAGGCTTCATCTTCGGGATAGCCTTCGCGCGACTACTCCTCTGGCTGCCCACATGGCCCAGGCGCTACCGCCGCCGCCGGGCATTGCGTTCTTGACCCTTCTGAGGCAAAGCCTCAGGTTGCGCGCACCTCAGACCGGAGCCCTCCCCCATGGCCAGTAAGCCTACCCGAACCGCCCCATTCGCGGCCTTTGAATGGATGATCGCTTGGCGCTATTTGCGCGCCCGCCGCGCCGAGGGCGGGGTGAGCGTGATGACATGGATCAGCCTCATCGGCATCACGCTTGCGGTCTTTGCGCTGATCGCCACTCTGTCGGTTCGCTCGGGGTTTCGCGCCGAATTTGTTGACACGATCCTTGGCGCCAACGCCCATGTCACGGTCTATACGATGGGCGAGGTGCAAGAGACCGGCCAGATCGACCGCACCATCGCCAACTATACCGAAATGGCCGCCGAGGTTGCGAAAGTGCCCGGCGTGACCCGTGTGGCCCCCTTGGTGCGCCAGCAGGTCATGGCGAACCGGCGGCAGTCCAACGCGGGCGTCGAGGTCTTTGGCATCGCATCGGATGATCTGATGACCATCCCCGGCATCCAGCCCTCGGAACGGTCATTCGGAGACATTGGTCGGTTCGAAGAAGGCATCGCCATCGGCAGCGGCGTGGCGCAGAGTTTGGGCGTGCAGGTCGGTGACACGATCAAACTGATCTCGCCCAATGGTGTCAAAACCGCCTTTGGCACCAGTCCGCGCGTCAATGGCTATGAGGTGGTCTATATCTTCTCTGCTGGGCGCTATGACATTGATAAGACGCGGGTTTACCTGCCGATCGCCGAGGCGCAGAGCTTTTTCAATCGTGAAGGCGTGGCGGATGAGTTGGAGGTCATGGTCGAAGACCCCGAGAGCGTTGACACCATGGCGCGCGCGTTGATGCAAGCGGCGGGCGACCGGGCGCAGGTCTGGACATGGCGCGATGCGTCCGGTTCGTTCCTCTCGGCGCTGGATATCGAAGACCGGGTGATGTTCGTGATCCTTTCGGTGCTGGTGCTAATTGCCGCGATGAACATCGTTTCGGGCCTGATTATGCTGGTCAAAAACAAGGGCCGCGACATCGGCATCCTGCGCACCATGGGCCTGTCTGAAGGTTCGGTGCTGCGGGTGTTCTTCATCTGTGGCGCATTTACGGGGATTATCGGGACCGCCGCAGGTGTTGTGCTGGGCGTGCTCTTTGCGATCTATGTCGATCAAATTTTCGCCTTCGTGAACTACCTCAGTGGCGGCAATGCCTGGGACGCCTCGATCCGGGGCATCTACTTCTTGCCTGCCAAATTGCAACTGGCCGATGTGCTCTCCGCCGTGGCCCTGTCGCTTGGCCTTAGCTTCATCGTAACGATCTTTCCCGCCCGCCGCGCGGCGCGGATGAATCCTGTGGAGGCCTTGCGCTATGAGTGATCCCGTCTTGCGCCTGAGCGGCATTTCTAAGGCCTACAACCCCGGCAAGCCCAATGAGGTGCATGTCCTGCGCGACATCAATCTGGAGGTCGCTCCCGGTGAGGTGGTGGCACTGGTCGCGCCCTCCGGTGCGGGCAAGTCGACGCTGCTGCATATCGCAGGGCTGCTGGATACGGCGGACAGCGGCACGGTCGAAATCGCGGGCGATGACCTGACCGGCCAAAGCGATCGCAAGCGCACCGGCGTGCGCCGCGCGGATGTGGGCTTTATCTATCAGTTCCACCACCTGCTGCCGGAGTTCACGGCGTTGGAAAACATCGTGCTGCCGCAGCTCGCCAACGGCGTGGCGCGTTCTGCGGCCGAAGCGCGCGGGCGCAAGTTGCTGGCCGAAGTGGGCATCTCGGAACGCGCCGACCACCGCCCCGCCGCCATGTCGGGCGGGGAGCAGCAGCGGGTGGCCTTCTGCCGGGCGCTGGCCAACGAGCCGCGTCTGTTGTTGGCGGATGAGCCGACGGGCAACCTCGACCCCTCGACCTCGGATCAGGTGTTTGCAGCACTGATGGCGCTGGTGCGCGGCACCGGGCTTTCGGCGGTGATTGCCACGCATAACCTCGAACTGGCCGCGCGGATGGACCGACAGATCCGCCTTGAGGCTGGGCAATTGGTGCCGGTCTGAGCCGGGCCTGATCTAGCCGCAGATATTGTCCAACTCGACCCCGTCCCATGGCAGGCGCACATCATGGGCGCGGCTTTGGGGCAGGGGGGCGACGGGCATGACCTCGGACAGCATGTCGTGCAACCGCTTTGTGCGCGGCGCTTGCGGGTCCAGCGCACGACAACAGACGAACTCCTCCACGATTGAGCCCTGCTGTTCATAGCCGAAATCGAGGAAACGCGGTTTCGTATCGATATCAAAGAGATAGGGGTCGGGGTTGTTGCTGTGTTCCGACGCCGCACGCAGCGGGGAATAGCCAGTCACGTGGCGGTTCTGCCATTGCCAGACGTGGGTGACCTCGTGCGCGAGCAGCATCGCGGCGATCAGGCCGATGCGGTCAGGGTGATCGGGCAGGTAGTCGTCGAGATACCAATCCTTGTCGAATAGCAGGTTGTTCCACAGCGCCACGGCGGCGGGTTTGGAGGTGACGGTGTCGCCCTCCTGCGGCGGAAGGATTAACTCACGGCAGGAGGTGCGCGGACGCGGTTTGCGGGTGAAGGTCACGGCGCGAGTCGGGGCCCCGTCGTGCAGGCGCACGCGGTCGTAGTCGACAGAGGTGCCGTGGATGGTGGAGAGATAGGCGCGCTCGTTCTCCGTCAGCGGACGACCGCAGGCGGTGAGGAAGAGGAGAAGGAGGAGGGCGCGGATCATGGGGGGGAGTTAGGACCGGTGTGGGTGACGGATCAAGGGGAAAGATTGGGGGTGGGTGCGAAACGGTAGGGCCGCGCCCGACCTCGGGCTGGAGGGCTACTTAGAAAAGGTCTAGTGGACCTTTTCAGCCCGGAGGGCGGCGCAAGCCGCGGGGGGCACGCATGTGCGCCCTCCCCGTGGGGGAGGGTGAAGACCGTCTCGCAAACTCTCCGGGGGAGAGTTTGAGGTCTGAACGGGCGGAGCCCCGGACAGGCGCGGCCCGGGACGGGGTCCCGGGCGGGGCGAGTCAGACAGCCTCTAATGGAACGCAAACGGTGCAGGTAACTCTTGTGGCGGTTCCGACCTATCGTTGTGTAGGAGCCCCTTCCCCATGGGGGGAAGGGAAGGGGCTATGCGCCAAAGGCGCATTGGATACCGAACGAATGTGGCAGGGGATGTTGGGTTCTAGTCAGGCGTTAAAGTCGCAATGGATCAATGTGCGTTTGCAAGCAATTTCTCACGTTGGAAAGATCGCTCGTAGGTTACAGCGCTAATATGAAGGACATTGCTACAACCGAGGAATAGGGAATTTTCATTTAGATCTAGATCGGCATCAGACCAATGGACGTGAAAAATAACTCCGTCGAAATATACCCTCGCAATTTCGTACGCCAGCGATGGAGTGCCCAACGCACCGGGTTGAGGCTTAAGATCGTTGTAAGGTGTCTGGTTGTGAATTTCCCCGACCGTGGATATCTGGATCACGCAAGTCGGGAAGTCGTGCCTATGTATAGGCGTGTTGCCGAGAACAATCTGCCGAAGCCGTTCCATGTTAGCGGAAGTCGCTTTAACGGCTGCCATTGCTGTTAATTTGGATGCAGCAGACCGCCAGACGATTGAGAGTATGAATCTACGAAGGATCGAGGCATCTTCTAGTTCTACTGTCCTAATTGAGTGGTCCGGTATTGATGAACCTAACGGGAGAAACTCTGGCTTTGTGGTTCCCCAACTTGACCAGTTTAGCTTCAGTCTCCTCAGTTCTTTAATACCGGCATCATCAATTTCAGCTAAGACTTTTTCGCCTTCGGCAATAACCAAATTGCGATCAATCCAACTAGTCCAGCGTCGTGCGAAGCATTGACCATGAGTGCTTTCCATAAGCGGTGCGCCTGAAACAGATGGCTTTGTGAGTGCTTTGGGAATGATATGAGATTTAGCAAACTTTCCGCGTTTGCCCGTAAGGGCGCAAATTCCATATTTCGCACTGCGTTTGGGCGCTTTACCCCTCAAACATCCAACTCCTCCACAAACTGCGCATTCTGCTGAATATACTCAAACCGCATCTCCGGCTTCTTCCCCATCAGCCGCTCCACCAAATCCCCGGTCTCGCCCGGCACGTCCTCATCCACGGTCACGCGGATGAGCTTGCGGGTGGCGGGGTCCATGGTGGTCTCTTTGAGGTCCTTCGCGTCCATCTCGCCCAGACCCTTGAACCGGCTGACATCAATCTTGCCTTTGCCGCCCAAACCCTTCTCCAGCCACATGTTTTTCTCTGCTTCATCCAAGCAATAGACCCGCTTGGCCCCTTGGGTCAGGCGGAACAGCGGCGGGCAGGCCAGGTACAGGTGCCCTGAATCAATCAGCGGGCGCATTTGGGTGAAGAAAAACGTCATCAGCAGCGCCGCGATATGGGCGCCATCCACGTCCGCGTCGGTCATGATGATGATCTTGTCATAGCGCAGATCGTCGAGGTTGAATTTCGTGCCCATGCCAACGCCAAGCGCCTCGCAAAGGTCGCTGATCTCGGCGTTGGTGGTGATCTTGCTCGAGGCCGCGCCGAGCACGTTCAGGATTTTACCCTTCAGCGGCAACAGCGCCTGCGTGTTCCGGTTGCGCGCGCCCTTGCCCGAGCCACCCGCCGAGTCGCCCTCGACGATGAACAGCTCGGTGCCTTCGCGGGTCTTGCTGGTGCAATCGGTCAGCTTGCCGGGCAGGCGCAGTTTCTTGGTGGCGGATTTACGGGCGGTTTCTTTCTCCTGACGACGGCGCATGCGTTCTTCGGCGCGCAGGACAAGGAAATCGAGGATCGCGCCAGCGGATTTGGTATCCGCTGCCAGCCAATTGTCAAAGTGATCGCGCACCGCGTTTTCCACCAGACGCGCGGCCTCGGTCGTGGCAAGACGGTCTTTGGTTTGGCCGACGAATTCCGGCTCGCGGATGAAGCAAGACACCAGCGCGCAGCCCCCGGTGATCAGGTCGTCGCGGGTGATGTCCTTGGCTTTGCGGTTGTTCGCAAGCTCGCCATAGGCACGGATGCCTTTGAGGATCGCGGCCCAGAAGCCGCCTTCATGGGTGCCGCCTTCGGGCGTGGGGACGGTGTTACAGTAAGACTGGATGAAGCCGTCGCGGGCAGGGGTCCAGTTGATCGCCCATTCCACCTTGCCCGGGACGCCGAAGCGTTCTTGGAACTCGACCGTTCCGGCAAAGGGGTTTTCGGCATAGGTCGTGGCCTTGCCCAGCGTCTCGCGCAGATAGTCGGCGAGGCCTCCGGGGAAGTGGAAGGTCGCCTCCATCGGGGTGTCGCCGTCTTCGATCTCGGACTTCCATCGGATTTCGACACCGGAGAAAAGGTAGGCTTTGGACCGGACCATCTTGAGCAGGCGAGACGGTTTGAAACGGTGCGCGCCAAAGATTTGCTCATCAGCGTGAAAGGTGACCGTGGTCCCGCGCCGATTGGGCGCTGCGCCGATCTTCTCTACCGGGCCTTGCGGGATGCCGCGAGAGAAGCTTTGTTCGAACAATTCGCGGTTGCGCGCGACCTGCACCACCATGGAATCGCTCAGCGCGTTGACGACCGAGGCACCAACCCCGTGCAAACCGCCTGAGGTCTGGTAGGCTTTGCCCGAGAATTTCCCGCCCGCGTGCAGCGTGCAGAGGATCACTTCAAGCGCGGATTTATCAGGAAACTTCGGGTGCGGGTCGATCGGGATGCCACGGCCATTGTCGCGGATGGTGACGGAGTAATCTGCGTTCAACTCCACCTCGATCCGGTTTGCATGGCCTGCCACCGCTTCATCCATCGAGTTGTCGAGTACTTCGGCCACAAGGTGGTGCAGCGCGCGTTCATCGGTGCCGCCGATATACATGCCGGGGCGCTTGCGGACGGGCTCCAGCCCCTCCAGCACTTCGATGGAGGAGGCGTCGTAGTCTGTGGGTTCCTGGCCGGAAAGAAGGTCGGTCATGCGGGCCTGCTCTTTGTTATGGGTGGGGGCCATTTTGACAGGGCCGCGCGCCGGGGGCAATCGCGGGTTTGTCAGATGGGCCGGATTTGGGGTGGTCAGGTAGCTTTGGCGCGCAGCCAATCGGCGAGGGTCTCTTCATCGATGCGCCGTTGGGCCACTTCGCGGATTAGGTCACCGGCTTCGACTGTTTCGTGGGCGAGCTGCACACCATTCAGGTCTAGGCAAATATCGGGCACAAGATGCGCGGTCCGCTTGTTGGCGTCGTTAAAAACATGTCCCGTTGCCACCGCCACACAATAGGCGGCGGCGAGGTCAAAAACATCGCTAATCAAGCCGTAGACAAGACGGTTGTCCACCCGCGCTAAAGCACCTTCTAGCGACTTATCTAAGGCCATCCCCTCAAGCTCGCCCGGATTGAGCGCGGCATCGTGGATCGCAACGACGAGATCGGGCGACAATAGAATATAGGTCATTTGTCTTTCAGATAGTCCAGAACCGGTTGGTTAATGTGTTTCCGGCGGGCAATACTCTCCATCACCTCGTCCATGGTCGCGACCCGCGGCTCTTCTTGAAGTGTCGCCTCTGCCGGTACGAAATAGCCTACGCAGCGCGAGTTCTTCATCACCGCCACCGGCTTGCCGCCGGAGCGTTCGAGCACCTTATGCGGTTCACGCATTTCGGTCATGGTCGCGATGTGATTGGTGTGAATACGAGACATGTTCTGACTCCTGAATGTATATTTAAATATACACTACACAGCACATTTTACAAGGGCCGCTGCGCGCACCAGTCCAACACGGCCTCGGCCACCGCCTGTGGCTTCTGGTGGTGAAGCCAATGGTCCGCGCCTTCAATCTCGACCCGGGTGAGGTCTTGCGCGAAGACCTCTAGCCCTTCGGTTGCTTCGGGCAGCAATGCGGTATCCTCACGGCCCCAGACCAACAAATGCGGGCATTTAACGCGTAGGCGCTCTACCGGGAAATCAGGTAGGTCGCGGATCGGCTTGCCGGGCGCTGCGACTTGCAGGGGGGAGGCGCGATACCAGTTGATCATCGCTCTGAGCCGCCCCGGCCGTCCCCATTCCGCGCGGTAAGCCTCAAGCCGGTCGGCTGTCAGCCAACTGAGGTCCATATGGGCCGAAAACAACTTAAGCAGTCCTGCGAAATCGTCCTTGGCCAATCTGACCGCGCTGCCTTCGCTGCGCAGTGTGTTGATATATTGTGAGGCCATGGATTGCGCGCCGCCTGCCGCCATGGCGCGCTGAAAGGGCACGGGATGCACGCCGTTGAGGATGATCAATCGCGCCACCACCTCGGGCCGGAACATCGCCAAAGCATAGCCGACAGAGGCGCCCCAATCATGGGCCAGAACGGTCATCGGCCTATCTCCGATCAACGCGGCCATATCGGCCATGAGATGCGCCATGGCATAGGGCTCAATCCCTTCGGGCGTGCTGCTTTGGCCATAGCCGCGTTGGTCGGGAGCGATACAGTGGAAATGCAGGGAAAGCAGCGCGGCCAGATCAGCCCATGCGCCGCCATATTCGGGAAAGCCATGTAACATCAGGAGCGGCGGCAGGCTCTCATCGCCCCAATGGCGAATGAAAATCTCTTGGCCGTTCAATTGGCGGGTTTCGGTCCGTGTCGGTTCCATCGCCAGCCCTCCTGCATCTAGCTTTGCCGTTAAGGGCCGCGGACGCAAGGAATTCATGTCAAAATCAGGGCAGTAACGCCCCGCAAGCCTATGACAGAGCAGAAAAACCATACTTTCCCTTTGCCCAGCCCCGGCGTAAGGCTTTTCCCATGACCAATGTGATGACCAACCGCAATCACGTCCGAGCGATCCTGACGCTTGGCCTGCCGCTGATCGGCGGACATCTGGCACAGATGGCCATCGGGGTGACCGATACGGTGATGCTGGGCTGGTATTCGGTCGAGGCGCTGGCGGCGGTTGTTCTGGGCAGTACCTATTTCTTCGTGCTTTTCATCTTTGGCTCGGGCTTTGCCATGGCGGTGATGCCGCTGGTGGCCGCATATGACGCTGAGGGTGATGAGATCGGCCTGCGCCGGGCAACCCGCATGGGGCTGTGGCTGTCGGTGGGCTTTGCGATGATCGCGCTGCCGGCGATGATCTGGTCGCCTGCGGTGCTGGACCTGCTGGGGCAGGGGCCTAACCTTGCTGATACGGCGGGCGATTACCTCAAAGTCGCAGGCTGGGGGATCGTGCCTGCGCTCTTGGTGATGGTGCTGAAATCCTACCTCGCCGCTTTGGAACGCACGCAGGTGGTGCTGTGGATCACCCTGCTGGCCGCCACAATCAACGCGATGGCGAACTACGCGCTGATCTTTGGCAACTGGGGTGCGCCCGAGCTTGGCGTGATGGGCGCGGCGGTGGCCTCGGTCACGACGCAGTTCGTCTCGCTGATTGGGGTGGTGATCTATGTGCTGATCGCCCTGCCGCAACACCGCCTGTTCGTGCGGCTCTGGCGGGTGGATACGCAGATGCTGGTCCGGGTTTTCACGCTGGGTCTGCCGATTGGTTTGACGACGCTGAGCGAAGTCGGTCTGTTTGCGGCATCGTCGTTGATGATGGGCTGGCTCGGAACGATCCCGCTGGCCGCACATGGGATTGCGATCCAGCTCGCCTCGCTGACCTTCATGGTGCATCTGGGGCTGAGCAATGTCGCCACGATCCGCGCGGGCAATGCCTATGGCCGCCGGGACGTGCAGCATATGGCGCGCGGTGCGGTCATCGTAACGGGGCTGTCGCTGGTCTTTGCGTTGGTGACAATGGTCGGCTTTGTCGGCTGGCCAGAGCCGCTAATCTCGGTCTTCATGCAAGAGGATGAGCCCGCCCGGCTGGAGATTCTCGCCATCGGCACTGGGCTGTTGGTGATGGCGGCGCTGTTCCAGTTGGTCGACGGTGCGCAGGTGGTCGCGCTTGGACTTTTGCGCGGGGTGCAGGATACCAAAGTTCCGATGGTCATGGCCGCGATCAGCTATTGGCTGGTCGGTATGCCCTGTTCCTATCTGCTCGGCTTCACGCTGGGGTTTGGGGGCATGGGTATCTGGGCCGGTCTGGTGGCCGGGCTGGGGGTGGCTGGGCTCTTGCTTAACGCGCGTTTCTGGGGCGTTACAATCAAGAAACTCGCAGCCTGAACCGTCACAGTCTTTCGTTTAACCCCGGTCCATCCGGTCCGCTTTTTTGCGCACCAAGGTGCTGCGCAAATCATGCATGGCCAGCAGCAGGTCATCCGTAACCGCATCAAGCTCGGCGTCCGTGGCGCGCGATTGCACCCATTGCGTTGTGAGGTTCAGGTGATCCACCGCGCGGCGGATGTCGTCGATCTCGCGCGTGGCAAGGGTCTGGCGGCGCGCCTCTGCCCAGCGGGCAATCTCGGCCTCATCGGTTTCGGTCAGACGGTGCAGCCCGTGCGGCTTTACCTCGCCACTGCGGAGGTTGACCACGGCGATCTGCTCCATCTCGATCCGGCGTTGGCGGTTCTCGGAATCGAGCCGAAACACCGCCGCGCCGTTCTCGCGAACCCTGAAGTAATAGTCGGGAAGATCGCCTGCCATGGTTCGCCCTTACGTCAGCCCGGCACAGAAGGTTTGGATGCGGGTGCATGCCTCTTTCAACGCCGCGTCAGACGTAGCGTAGCTGACCCGGAAATTCGGCGAAAGACCGAAGGCCGCGCCAAAGACGACCGCAACGCCGGTTTCGTCCAGCAGGGCGGTGGCGAAAGTCTCGTCATCTGCGATCTTTGTGCCCGCCGCCGACATCTTGCCGATCAGCCCCGAAATGGAGGGGTAGACGTAGAACGCGCCCTCGGGCGTGGGGCAGGTCACGCCGGGAATGGCGCTGAGCATCTCGACCACCAGATTGCGGCGGCGCACGAACATCGCGTTGTTCTCGGCGATATAGTCCTGCGTGCCGTTCAGCGCCTCAACGGCGGCCCATTGGCTGATGGTGCAGGGGTTGGAGGTGCTCTGCGACTGGATTTTGCGCATCGCGCCGATCAGCTTTTCCGGGCCTGCGGCATAGCCAATGCGCCAACCGGTCATAGCATAGGCTTTGGAGACGCCGTTGACCGTCAGCGTGCGCTCATAGAGTGCGGGTTCCACCTGCGCGGGGGTGCAGAACTCAAACCCGTCATAGGCAAGGTGTTCATACATATCGTCGGTCATCACCCAGACATGCGGGTGGCGCATCAGCACATCAGTGAGCGCCTTTAGCTCGTCGCGGCTATAGCCCGCGCCGGTGGGGTTCGAGGGTGAGTTAAAGATGAACCATTTGGTTTTCGGCGTGATCGCCTCTTCCAGCGCCTCGGGGGTGAGCTTGAAGTTATTTTCCAACGTCGCAGGCGCAACCACCGGGGTGCCGCCCGCCAGCAACACCATATCAGGGTAGCTGACCCAATAGGGCGCGGGGATCACGACTTCTTCGCCGGGGTTCATCGTGGCCATCAGCGCGTTGTAAAGAATCTGTTTACCGCCCGTGCCAACGCTGACCTGCGCAGGCGTATAGTCCAGCCCGTTATCGCGTTTGAACTTGGCGCAGATCGCCTGTTTCAACTCGAGAATACCGTCGACGGCTGTGTATTTCGTCTTGCCCGCACTGATTGCGGCCACGGCGGCGTCCTTGATGTTCTGCGGCGTGTCAAAGTCCGGCTCGCCCGCGCCAAGCGCGATAATGTCGCGCCCCGCGGCCTTAAGTTCAGCGGCCTGGGTGGTGACGGCGACAGTGGGCGACGGTTTGACCCGATCAAGGGTCGCGGACAGCAGTTCCATTTTAGCCTCGGGTTGCTTATGAATATCCCCACGTTCATAGGGGGCGTCCCCGCACCCGGCAAGGGTGTCTGGCAGGAGATGAAGCATGACCGACGAGATTGACTGGTACGGCCCCGAGGCCGCCACCTTTGGCGACCGGGTCGCGGCGGCCCGCGAACAGACTGGCATGACGCAGGCGATGCTGGCCAAACGGCTGGGCGTGCGTCTGGCCACTTTGCGGGGCTGGGAAGAAGACCTGTCTGAGCCACGCGCGAACCGGCTTTCGATGCTGGCGGGGCTTTTGAATGTCTCAATGATGTGGTTGATCAACGGCGAAGGCGAGGGCGTCGATGCCCCCGACGCAGGCGAAACCGCGCGCCGCGTTGATCTCGAAGAGGTGCTGGCCGATATGCGCGCCTTGCGCACCGACCTGCTGAAAAAAGCCGAGACTGTCGGCAAATTGGAAAAGCGCATTCGGCGCCTTATGACGGAGCCCGCAGATGCCTGAGGTCCATGAACACCGGTTGAAACGCCTGCAAATGCGCTCCATGCGCCGGGGCATCAAGGAAATGGACCTGATCCTATCGGCCTATGCCGAAGCGCGGCTGCCGCAGATGGATGACGCGGGTCTGACACTTTATGATCAGATGCTAAATGAAAATGACCACGATCTTTATCTTTGGGTCAGCGGTCAGACTGAAGCGCCCGAAAAATACAGCGTATTGGTCACAGATATTCGCGGGCAATTGGCCGAGGCGCGCGGATAGCCCAAGGAATTGCTTCGGGTTTAACGAAATATTCCGATTTTTCAGCGAGTTTCCGGTTCAAACAGCTTGAACCGGAGATTTCGCATGAGCATTCAAGACCCCGCCACGCAGCCGATGGCATTAAAAGGTTTCATGGTCAGCTACCTTGAATCCCTGTCTTTGGTAGAGCGGTTGCACCGCCTGCTGCTGGATGTGATCAAAGACGAGTTTGAGCGCGTCGGCGTGTTGGAGATCAACGCCGTACAGGCGCTTTTGCTGTTCAACATCGGTGATAATGAGGTCACGGCGGGCGAATTGAAAAGCCGAGGCTACTATCAAGGCAGCAACGTCAGCTACAATCTCAAGAAACTGGTCGAGATGGGGTTTATGCACCACCAACGCTGCGAGATTGACCGCCGTTCGGTCCGCGTGCGGCTCACCGAACGGGGGCGCTACATCCGTGATGTGGTGGCTGAGCTTTTCTCCCGCCATGCCGACGGGATGGAAAGCAAAGGTGTGCTGGGGGACGCGGGGATTGAGGATATTACCCGCTCTCTCAAACGGATGGAGCGTTATTGGACCGACCAGATCCGCTATATCTACTGATCCACGCGGGCAGGGGGCGTGAGTTGGGAAAATACCATCCCGTCCAGCTCGCGCAGTAGTTTCTCAGCCATGGCGCGGGCATAGTTCTCAAACCCTAGCGAAGTTTGAACAAATGCCTCGGGGCCAAGCATCACCTCGGCCCGGTAGTAAGACGCAAGCGCGCCGATTTCGGCCTGTCGGCTATCGCCAGAGGCGGGATCATCCGCGCCGATCACCAAACCGTTGATGGTCAGCCCAAGCGGGCCAAAGGAGAGCGCTGCTAAACCGTCACGCACATCCCGGGGGCGGGGGCCGAAGTTAGAGATGCCGTCGCCAGAGATGTCGAGAGTGTGTTTCTGACACCCAGGTCGCTCTGCAAGCAGGCGCGCGCCAAGTTCCATGGCCGCGCCAAGGGCCGTACCGGGCGATGCGTCTCGCCGCTGAGTGGCGCGCAGGCGGGCGATGGCCGCGTCGAGCGCTGCGGTGTCGTTCAGCGTCGTCCAAGACAGGATCACAGACTGATCGCCAGACCCGCTCCATTCGAAAACCAGCAGATCAACGTGATGCCCCGGCAGCATGAGCAGCGCCTGCCGCACCCGGGGATCGTTCAGCGCATCGGCCAAGCCGCCGATTTGTAACCGATACTCCCGCGCATCGACAGAGCCGGACACATCCAGCCCCAAGGCGAGCGCCTGCCGACAGGCGGCTTCGGCCCATTGGGTGGTACTGAGGGTCAGGACGAAGGCAAGGGCGCAGCGGATCATCCCTTAGGTCTTTCAGGCTGTGTTTTAGCGCCGAGCGCAGGCGGCGAGACCTCCCGGACCAGTTTGACCCGCATGGCGCGCTCAAAATCGGCAAAGCCCGAGGCGATGACCATAAAAGCGCCCGGTCCGTGCAGCACTTGAGATTTATAGAAGGCGATGAGGCCCAGTTCGCCTTCGAAATCGGCGGCGTTCACGACTAACCCGTTTACGGTAATCTCTGAGAATTGGGCCGCACGATAGGCCGTTTGTGGCCCAAAACCTTCGTTGTTTTGCCCATCGCCGGCCATGTCGATCACCCTGGCATCGCAGGACGGCGCGCCGTCAAAAAGCGTCGCTCCAAACCTCAGGGCGTGGCCCATCGCAGTAGGTTGGCTGCTTTCGCTACGTTGGCTCGACCCAATAACGTCAGCGGCGCGGGCGAGTGCAGCGGGGTGGTCGATCGCCGTCCAATCCAGCACAATCTGCTGATGCGCCTCGCCCGACCATTCATAGGCGGCAACCGTCACCGGCGCGTCACTGGCAAAAAAAGCCCGCGCAACCGATGGCGCCCGCAGCGCAGCGGCCAGCCCACCACGTTGCAAACGGTCCTCCTCGGGGTCAACCGATGAGGACACATCCAGCGCCAACAGTAGCGCAAGACGGCAGGGCGCCGCCTGCGCAGCCATGGGCGCAAGCATCAGCGCCAGCGCGGCACTGATGCAAATCCTTACCAATGGCCGATGTTCTCCATACTGGCCCAAGGCTCCTGTGCGGGAAGGGCGTCGCCCTCTTGCAGCAGCTCGACCGAGATATTGTCAGGCGAGCGGACAAAGGCCATACGCCCGTCACGCGGTGGCCGGTTGATGGTCACCCCATTATCCTGCAACATCTGGCAGGTCTCATAGATATTCTCGACCGTATAGGCGAGATGGCCGAAGTGGCGGCTGTCGCTTGGCAACGCATCGTCGCCGTCCCAGTTGTAGGTCAGTTCAACATCCGCATGGCCATCGGCCTGATCCGGTGGGCAGAGAAAGACCAGCGTGAAGCGGCCTCCATCGTTGTCGATGCGCCGCCGCTCAACAAGGCCCAGAAGTTTGTAAAATGCGATAGAAGCGTCGAGGTCTTTCACGCGCACCATTGTGTGCAGGTATTTGATGGGCATCGGTTTTCCTTTGGTCTGTTGCGGTCCGTCAGAACAGAGATTGAAACCCCATATTCAGACCGAAATTCTCTGTCTCAAAGCGGGTGATGTTGGAATTTGTCTTCCGCGCTTCAAAGGTGAGTTTAGGGGCGAAACCGTAGGTGTCAAAGTCGGTAAACACCAGCGCGCCGCTTGAGGAAAACGCCCCGTGCGGCTATGCAGAAGAAAATGCCACAATGACGAGGGTTGCCGCGTGAAACAGTACCATGATGCGCTGCGCGAAGTGCTGGACCAGGGGGTGACCTCGACCGACCGTACCGGGACGGGCACGATCTCTCATTTCGGGATGCAGCAGCGCTACCGTATGGCCGATGGCTTCCCATTGGTTACGACCAAAAGGCTGCATCTGAAATCCATCGTGCATGAGCTTTTGTGGTTCCTCGCAGGTGATACCAATATCGCCTATCTCAAGGAAAACGGTGTCTCCATTTGGAACGAATGGGCGGATGAGGATGGCGATCTTGGCCCGGTCTATGGTCACCAATGGCGGCGCTTCCCCATGGTGGGTGAACCCATGCCCCAGCCTGACGGCACGGTGCTGCACCGCGCGGGCCAAGTTGATCAAATCGCCAAATTGGTAGACGCGATCCGTGCCACCCCCGACAGCCGCCGCCTGATCGTTTCAGCTTGGAACCCTGGGGAGGTTGATCAGATGGCGTTGCCGCCTTGCCACACCCTGTGGCAAGTACGCATCGCAGGGGGCAAGCTGCATCTGCAGCTTTACCAACGCTCGGCTGATATGTTTCTGGGTGTGCCGTTCAACATCGCCTCTTACGCGCTGTTGTTGGAAATGCTGGCCCACGTTACCGGCTACGCGCCTGGTGATTTCGTGCATTCTATGGGCGACGCGCATATCTATTCTAACCACGTGGAGCAGGTGCAGACCCAGCTTGCGCGAACACCCAAAGCGCTGCCGAAACTGCGGATTAACCGCAAGGTCAGCTCGATTTTTGATTTCCGCTATGAGGATTTCACTTTCGAAGGCTATGACCCCGATCCCGCGATCAAAGCGCCGGTGGCTGTCTGATGCTCAGCCTGATTGTCGCCCGTGCCCGCAACGGTGCCATTGGTAAAGATGGCGATATCCCATGGTCCTTGCCCGAAGACCTAAAGTTTTTTCAGCGTGAAACCACCGGCGGGGCGATCATCATGGGCCGCCGCACATGGGAAAGCCTGCCGTTCAAGCCGCTGAAAAATAGACTGAATTGCGTGGTTTCCAGCGCTGATATTGATGGGGTCCATGTAGCGCGCGACCCGCAAGCGGCCTTGGGTTACTGCGCGGCAGAGGGGTATCGCCGCGTCTATGGCATCGGGGGGGAGGGGATCTACCGCGCGCTTTTGCCTTTGGCAGATCGGCTTTTGGTCACTGAAGTTGATGTGGAAATCGACGGCGCTGACGCGTTCTTTCCGGATTTCGATCCCGATGAATGGATTGAACTGGGCAATCTATGCCTACGCCCTGAAGGCCCACGCGCCGTCGCGCGCGAATGGCTGCGCCGCAGCTGACACACCATTGACATAGGCCGTGCGGCGGGCATGACTGCGGATCATGTTTGATCTCTCTGCGCCCCCCGAGGGTTTTGTCGAAAACCCCTTTCCGCACTATGACCGTTTGCTGCGTGAGGCCCCAGTGCTGCCGCAACCCGATGGGTCTGTGCTGATCTGCCGCCATGCGGCTCTGAATGCGATCTACCGCGACACAGCGCTCTATATCTCCGACAAAAAGCTGGCCTTCGCCCCCAAGTTTGGCCCCGGCAGCCCGCTGTTTGAGCATCACACCACCAGCCTTGTCTTTAACGACCCGCCACTGCACACCCGCGTGCGGCGGATCATGACCTCGGCTCTGACGCCCAAAGCATTGGCGCGGATGGAGCCGGGACTGATCGCTACCGTGGATCACCTGCTGGAAGAGCTTGGCCCCACGCCGGACCTGATCGACGACTATGCCAGCTGCATCCCAGTACAGATCATCGGCAATCTGCTCGACGTGCCGATGGAGGAACGCGGCCCCCTGCGCGACTGGTCGCTTGCGATCCTCGGTGCGTTAGAGCCAACGCTAAGTTCTGCGGAACTCGATGCTGGTCACACAGCGGTCCGCGAGTTCAAAGCCTACCTTCAAGACCTCGTGGCGCGACGCCGGGCCACACCGGGAGACCCCGAGACCGATGTGTTGACCCGGCTGATTGCTGGCGATGACGGTGGGCAGCTGACTGAGATCGAGTTAATCCAGAACTGCATATTCATCCTCAACGCAGGCCATGAGACGACGACCAACCTTATCGGCAGCGCGTTGGCGCTGCTTCACGACCACCCGGACCAAAAGGCACGGCTGCTGGCCGAACCTGCGCTGATCGGTCCCTGCATCGAAGAAGTGCTGCGCTTTCGTTCACCGAACCAGTTTGGCAACCGTGAAACCACGGCCCCGGTGAGTTTGGGTGGCGTGGAGATAGCCGCAGGCAGCAACCTGCATCTTTGCATCGGTGCCGCGAACCGTGATCCGGAAGTCTTTGATCGTCCGACTGAATTTGACATCGCGCGCAAACCCAACAGGCATCTTGCTTTTGCCGGTGGTCCACATGTTTGCGTAGGCCTTACCTTGGCGCGGATGGAAGGCAAAATTGCCCTAGAACGCTTTCTGAACCGATACCCGACCTATGAAATCAGGGACGCCCGCAAGGGCGGGGGGCGGATACGCTTCCATGGGTATGCCGCACTTCCCGCTCGTTTGGGCTGAGCGAAGTACCCGATAAAAGACTGGACTTGATGAAACTGCCTCGGCAATCATTGCTGTATTGAACATAAGTACAGTAATTTGCGAGGATTATCATGCGTCTAACTACAGCACTTGCAGCAGCCGTAGGGCTCTTGTCAGCGACCTTAGCCGGTGAGGTTTCCGCCGAACCCAAGGTTTACGCCTATCCCAGCAGCGCCAATTTCTGCCCCGCCGGGTTGCAGCCCATTACCATATCTGGCGTCATTTGCTGCGGCACCCCAAATCAAACCATGACCTACGCCGAGGTCCAAGCCCATCCCGTCGTCCGCCGACAGCACGCCGTCCGCCGACAGGACGCCGTTAAGGCGCTTCATTCAACACCGCGCCGCTCGGCTCGCGTGCCCTGCCCAGTCGGTGCGAAGGGGTGTTCGTACGACTGACTTGGCAAGCAACGCCCGGAGCGGGACGCCGGGTGTTATTTTGCAATATTTAGGCTAGAGCAGGGCAAGCTCGGTGACCATTTGTCGACCGTCGCGCCCGTCGCTCAGCTCATAGCTGACTTTTTGGTCGTCTGCCAAGCCGGTCAAGCCTGAGCGTTCGACCGCTGAGATGTGAACGAATACATCGTTGCCGTCGCTTTCGGGGGCGATGGAACCCGTAACCTTTGGTCGTGTTAAACCATTTCACGGTGCCAGATGGCACAATCTCGGCGCCTCTTTTGCCTTTGACGTATCTGCGCAAGGCAGAATGGCGAAAGCGATTGAATAGCGACCCGCCATAAGAGAAAGTTCGCGCGAACTTGGGGGAAATCAAGCAATCCGGGGCGATACCTGCGGATGGCCCAGAAATTGCGGAACTGAAGGAGTTGGATGTGTTAATTTATGGGCTGAAAAACTGTGACACCTGCCGCAAAGCCAAGAAAGCGCTGCCACAAGCGCAGCTGATTGACGTGCGCGAAGAGGGTGTGCCGGAGGCAGTCTTGACACAGGCCTACGAGCGTTTCGGTACGGCCGTGCTGAATACGCGCTCGACAACTTGGCGCGGGCTGGATGATGAGGCGCGTGCAGAAGAACCCCTTGCATTGATCAAAGCCTACCCCGCGCTGATGAAACGGCCACTGATCGCAGGCGGAGATGCGCTTTTTTTAGGTTGGAACAATGATATAGAGGGTGAAGTTAAGGAAATGCTTTAACTTCGTGGCGCTAAGAGCCGATCCAGAGACAGCGGGCCCGCGCCCTTTAGAATGAGAACCGAGAGCAAGAAAACCCAAAGCGCCCGTTGATCTAGAATTTGGCCGTCGGAAAACCTGTCGAACCAAGCGCCAAGCGCGTCCCATTGGCCATGGCCATAGAGGTCCGTCAATGATTGAACGGCGATAAAACCAATCATCCCAAACGCGGCCAGCCGGGTGAGCAGACCAAAAACAATCAACAGAGGTAGGATGAACTCCGCCAACGTCCCTGCCACCACGACCACCCAGGGAAACAGCCCAAACGCATCGCTGTTATAGCCCACTGCCTCAAAAGCGCGGGGGAAAATCTGCGCATAAGCGCCGGTGGGAGGGCTGAAAATGCCCAACGGGCCATCCCCAAGTTTTGTCAAACCGGCATTCAGGAAATAGACCAACAGCACCGCGGCAAATAGGAGACGGGCAAGGGTGGGGAGCAGCCAATCAGCAGCTTCCAGACGGGCGGTGGCAGTGCGGTAAAGGCCTAAGTGCGGGGTCATTCGCTGCCCTCCGGTGAGATTGCAGAGAATATGCCATGGCTCAGAGCGAGGGCCAGAGCGGCGCCCAAGTCAAAATCACTCTGTGCGGCAAGCGCGGCATCATGTGCGGGGCCAAACGACATACCTTCGGCGAGATGAGACAGCCATATGGCCCCTCCGGGCGGGAGCAGATGGGGCGCGGGGTCATACGCAGGGCGGGTGATGACCACGTCTTGCGCAGCGCTACGCGGCTTTGGTGCGCCATCGGTAAAATTGTAGCGCCAAATGTCGAAAAGGGGCCAATCCGAGCGCAGAATGCGGGTCGCGGGCGCGATGGTGAACTGCGCTGTCATAAGTGCTTCTGGGGTGAGGTACTGCAGGTCCTGCGGATCAAGCGGGGGCGCGTCGGCGGCGTGGTAGCTAGACCGCAGTGCAAGATCGAGCCTTGCGGCATCGGCGAGGTAGCCGATTTTGGCCAGGGGCGCGAAACCTGCCAGAAATGCAGGGAATTCAGCACCGTAGTGCATCATCATCGGTGATCTGGGCGGATGAGCCCGAACGTAAAGCGGGGCCAGGTCGGCAAAGTTGCGGGCGCCGATTAACTTGCGGACAAGTGGAAAGGCCACTTCCAACGCTGCGATCAGGGAATGGGTGACGTTGTTGCGATAGACGCCATAACGCGCACCTGCGGGCCGCCCTTCGCCATCGCTTAGGTCTTGGGGCACGGGGCGTGACGGATCAAGCAGTCCCGCGCGAAAGCTTGTTTGGTCGGTCACGCCAACACCTGAGCGGCATGCTCAGCCTCGGCCCGCAGAACAGGCCATTGGGGCACGTCATTGTCCCACTCGACCAGTACCGGCTTTGGTCCGGTCTGGGCCAGTGTGTAAGCGAGCAATTCCCAAACTGGACCAACAACCGCTTTGCCGTGGCTGTCGATCAGCAGGGGTGCGCCGTGATCGTCGGTATCCTTGTCGTGCCCGCCGACATGGATCTCACCAATATGGTCGGTAGGGAAAGCATCTATATAGTCCTGCGGTGATAGGCCAAGATTGGTCGCTGAAATGAAGACATTGTTGACATCCAACAAGAGTCCACAGGAGGTTCGCCGGGTAAGCTCCGTAAAAAAGTCAGTTTCAGACAAGTCAGATTCTGCAAAGGCAAGATAGCTGGAGGGGTTTTCAAGCAGCATTTGCCGCCCAAGAACATCTTGGACTTGGTTAATGTGGGCCGCGACGCGCACGAGCGTACCCTCAGTATAGGGCAGTGGCAGGAGATCGTTTAAATACTCCATCCCATGCGTCGACCAAGCCAGATGTTCGGAGAATGAGGCCGGTTGCGTACGATCGCAGAGGGTTTTGACACGCGCGAGGTGATCCGTATCTAAGGGGCCCTCACCGCCAATCGACAACCCGACACCATGAACCGACAGCGCAAATTTCTCTTGCAGCGCGCGAAGCTGCGCGTGGGGGCGACCGCCGTCACCCATGTAATTCTCGGCATGGACTTCGATCCATCGGACAGGGCCGGGATCGGTCATTAAGCCATCGAAATGACTGGATTTAAAGCCAACGCCGGGGGCATCGGGCAGTGTTGTGAGTGGGGGGGTATCATCACGCATATCGGCCTCCGACGTGTTGCGGGGCGGGGTTCCGGGCAGGGGTGCCGCCCGGAACGCTATAGATTAAGCGGGCATGTCGCGTTCAAGCGCTTCCAGCGAGCCATTACGCTCTGTCCCGTCTGCCATGGCGGGCAGTTCCATTTCAGCGCAGGTGCCTTCGTCAACGAGGGACCATGCGTTGCCCTGATAATCGGTCACAGAGGTGCCAGCGCAGGTTGTGCCAGGGCCAGCGGCGCAATCGTTCTCACCGGCCAGCGAAACGCCAAAGCATTTCTCTTGCGAAGCAGCCTGAACGGTGGTGGCGTGGCTGCTGAGTGCGGCGGCGACGGCCCCTGCGATGGCTGCGGTTTTAAGTGTGTTGGACATTATATTTCTTCCCTTCCTGATGGTTTAGATGGGCTTACTAAAGCAGCCTATCGCATCACAAGCTACTCACGAGCGAGTGTGTCACAGTCCCGTCAGAAATAACCCGGAAAAACAGCGAATATTGCAACGTTCCTGCGCAGGAGGGGGGCAATTGTTACAAAAACGCTCCGGCGAGCGTGGGGCAGGTGATGCCCAACGCCGCCGAAGCGCAGTTTTGTTACAACCCGTCAGCGCAGGTCGGGTGGGGTCGCGTCCTGCGCCAATTCAGCGGTGAGTGTGTCGAGCGGCTGCACCGAAGTCTGCTTCTGACCCAGACGGCGGACAGAGACGGTCCGCTCTTCGACCTCACGCGCGCCAACGGCAAGGATCACGGGCACTTTGCCGACCGAATGCTCACGGACCTTGTAGTTGATCTTTTCATTGCGCATGTCTGCCTCAGCACGCACGCCGGCGGCTTTGAGGGTCTCGACGACCTCGGCTACATAGTCATCCGCCTCGGAGGTGATGGAGGCCACGACAACCTGACGCGGGGCGAGCCAGAAGGGCAGCTTGCCCGCGTGTTCCTCGATCAGGATGCCAATGAAACGCTCGAAGCTGCCCAAAGTCGCACGGTGCAGCATCACGGGGCGGTGCTTGCCGCCATCTGCGCCAATATAGGTCGCGTCCAGCCGTTCGGGCAGCACGAAGTCCACCTGATGGGTGCCGCACTGCCAGTCGCGACCAATGGCGTCGGTTAGGACGAATTCGAGCTTCGGGCCATAGAATGCGCCTTCGCCGGGGTTCAACTCAGGCTCAATCCCTGCGGCGCGGGTGGCCGACAGAAGCGCGGCTTCGGCCTTGTCCCATACCTCATCCGACCCGGACCGCTTTTCAGGGCGGTCGGAGAATTTCACTTTGAAGTTCTCAAAGCCGAGGTCGCGGTAGATCTCGCTCAGGAACGCGATGAACTTGGCGGTTTCGGCTTCAATCTGGTCTTCAGCGCAGAAGATATGGCCGTCATCTTGGGTGAAACCACGCACCCGCATGATGCCATGCAGCGCACCCGAGGGCTCATAACGGTTGCAGGAGCCAAACTCGGCCATGCGCAGAGGCAGGTCGCGGTAGGACTTCAGACCCTGATTGAAAATCTGCACGTGGCAGGGGCAGTTCATCGGTTTGAGCGCGTTGACCGCTTTTTCACGGGCATGTTCCTCGTCCACTTCGACGATGAACATATGGTCTTGATACTTTTCCCAGTGGCCGGAGGCTTCCCAAAGTTTGCGGTCGACGACCTGCGGGGTGTTCACCTCAACATAGCCCCCCTTGCGCTGCTGGCGGCGCATGTAATCTTGCAATTGGGTGTAGATCGACCAGCCGTTGGGGTGCCAGAAGATTTGGCCGGGGGCCTCTTCTTGCATGTGGAAAAGGTCCATTTCGCGGCCCAGTTTGCGGTGGTCGCGCTTGGCGGCTTCTTCGAGCATGTTGAGATGCGCGCGCAGCTTTTCCTTGCCGGTGAAGGCCACGCCGTAGATCCGTTGCAGCATGGCACGGTCGCTGTCGCCGCGCCAATAGGCACCCGCGATGGACATCAGTTTGAACGCATCGCCCGGCACTTGGCCGGTGTGTTGCAGGTGTGGGCCACGGCACAGATCTTGCCAGTCGCCATGCCAATACATGCGCAGCGGCTCGTCGCCGGGGATCGCGTTGATCAGCTCGACCTTATAGGGCTCGTTCAAGTCTTCGTAATGCTTGATCGCGCGGTCGCGGTCCCAGACCTCGGTGCGGACGGCATCGCGTTTGTTGATGATCTCTTTCATCTTCTTTTCGATCGCGCCGAGGTCTTCGGGGGTGAAGGGCTCTTTGCGGTCAAAGTCGTAATACCAGCCGTCTTTGATCACCGGGCCGATGGTGACCTTGGTGTCGGGCCAGATTTCTTGCACGGCGCGGGCCATGATGTGGGCGAGATCGTGGCGCACCAGCTCATTGGCCTGCACTTCGTCAGCCATGGTGTGGATCGCGATGTCGGCATCTGCTTCAATCGGCCAAGCCAGATCGAAATGCGCGCCGTTGACGGTGGCGCTGATGGCCTTTTTGCCCAGCGATTTTGAGATGTCGGCAGCCACTTCGCCCGCGGTGATACCGGCGTCATATTGGCGGCTATTGCCATCGGGAAGGGTGAGGGAGATTTGGGCCATCTTGGGCGCTCCTCGTCGGTTTGGCGCCTACGAGACGCCCGGTTGCGGGTTATGTGTTGCGCCTATGTGGCGGGGCGGGGGCCTCTTGTCAATGCAAGCAGAGCTTGGGCGAGGAAGTTGCGCCATGCAGGCGGTGCGCTATGTCAGGCGGGACACAACGAGGAACGGCCAGATGCAAGACGACACCGCGCAGCGCGCTTTCGAGGCGATTTCGGGGGCGGATGACCCTGCGCCGGGGTTGGACGAGAAGGCGCAACGTGCCGAGGCGCGCAATGGGCTGCGCCATATAGTGTCGCTGTCGATGACCAAAGTGGCCGACGGATTAATCGACCCCAAGCTGGTGCTGGCGTGGCTGTTAAGCGCGCTTGGCGCGCCTGCGGTTTTTGCGGGTGCCTTGGTGCCGATCCGGGAGGCCGGGTCGCTTTTGCCACAGATCGCGCTGGCGGGCGTAGTGCAACGTACGGCACGGCGCAAATGGGCGTGGGTCTGGGGATCGGTCGGGCAGGGGGTGGCAGCGGCGCTGATCGCCTTGGCCGCGCTGAGCCTTGAGGGGGCCACGGCGGGCTATGCAATCTGCGCCGCACTTGCGCTGCTCGCCGTTTGCCGCGCTGCCTGTTCGGTGTCGTTCAAAGAAATTTTGGGCAAGACAGTGGGCAAAACCCGGCGCGGGTCCGTGACGGGGCTGGCGGGGTCGGTATCCTCGGTCGGGGTGGTGATCTTTGCCGGTTTGCTGATGTCGGGTCTGTTTCAGAGCCGGGGCGTCGTTGTGGCTGCGATTGCGCTGGCGGCAGGGCTTTGGGTTGTGGCGGCACTATTGTTCTCAACGATCGAAGAAACGCCGAGCGAGACCGAAAAAAGCAATGGCGTCGATTTCAAACTGCTGCGCGGCAACCGCGATCTGTGGTTGTTCATTCTGGTGCGCGGGCTTTTGGTCTCCATCGCCCTCGCGCCGCCCTATCTGGTGGTGCTGGCCGGGTCGTCCGAGGCAGGCCAGCTGGGGCAACTGGGCGCGCTCGTGCTCGCCTCGGCGCTGGCCTCGTTGCTAAGCTCCTACGTCTGGGGGCGGCTGTCGGATACGTCGAGCCGTCGGGTGCTGATGTTGACGGGTGTCGTCGGCGCGGTGGCGATGGCGCTGGCGGTGATGCTGTGGTTTCTGGGTCTTGCAGAGGCGGTCTGGGCGATGCCCTCAGTGCTTTTTATCCTGATGATCGCCTATCACGGTGTGCGGCAGGGGCGTTCAACTTATTTGGTCGATATGGCCCCCAAGGATCACCGCGCCGCATATGCTGCCGTCAGCAATACGGTGATTGGCGTGCTCTTGCTGCTGGCCGGGGTGCTGGGCGGAGGGGCCGCGCTGATCGGGCCGCAGGCGACGCTGATGCTGTTTGCCGTGATGGCTGTCGCCGCCGCCGTTCTGGCCCATTGGCTGCCGGAGGTGGAGCATCTGGCCGACGGGTGACTTGCCCTCAACCGCGCCGATGCCCATGATTGGGCCAAAGACGGAGGCAGCATGTCAGACAGCAAATTCATCGACACCCCAGAGGGGCGGCGCATCGCGTATCACAAGACCGACGGGGCGGGGCCTTGCGTGGTGTTCTTGGGCGGGCTGAAGTCCGATATGATGGGGACCAAAGCGGTCTATCTTGAAGACTGGGCACGGGCCGAGGGTCGGGCGTTTCTGCGGTTTGACTATTCGGGCCATGGGGAATCCTCGGGCAGCTTTGCCGAAGGCTGCATTGGCGACTGGCACGAAGACACGTTGGCCGCAGTAGGCGCGCTGACCGAGGGGCCCCTGATCGTCGTGGGCTCCTCCATGGGCGGCTGGCAAGCGCTGCTTTTGGCGCGGCATCTGCCGGAGCGGATCGCGGGGCTGGTCGGCATCGCTGCGGCACCTGACTTCACCGAGGATGGCTATTGGGCGAATTTCACCGACGCGCAGAAAAAGGCGCTGGAAGAAGTCGGACAGGTTGAATTGCCGTCGGACTATATGGAGCCCTATGTCATTACCCGCCGCATGATCGAAGATGGGCGCAAGCGGCTGGTTCTGCGCGCGCCGCTGACGCTGCCGTTTCCCGTGCGGCTGCTGCAAGGCACCGCTGATACCGCCGTCAGCACGGCCACGGCGGTTCGGCTGTTGGAGCACGCGCAAAGCCCCGATATGCGACTGACGTTGGTCAAAGACGCCGACCACCGCTTTTCGGACGCGCGCTGTTTGGCGCTGATTGTCGGGGCGATAGAAGAAGTCTCGGCCCAATAACCTCGGATCGCGGGGCACATTGGCGGGCATGGAACCGCCGATAGGCACTGCGTCCCGATGCCACCCCAAAACACCCATGCTAAGAGGCAGGCAAACCCAAGGGGGACGGCATGGAACCACGTCATTTCAATTGTATATCTTGCCGGGAAATTGCGCATGGCTGAGCCGCTCGTTCTCCTGCCCGGCATGATGTGCGATGCCCGCGTCTTCGCACCACAGATCGAGGCGATTTCACCCCGGTCCACGGTCGTGTTAGCGCCAATCACCCAAGGCGAGCGGATTGAGGAAATCGCCTCGGGTCTTTTGGATCAATTGCCGCCGCGTTTTGCGCTAGTAGGGCAAGGCATGGGTGGCGTGGTGGCGTTGGAGATTTTGCGCCGCGCCCCCGACCGCATCAGCCGGATTGCCTTGCTTGCCACCCAGGTGTTGGCCGAGCTTCCATCCATTGCAGCTGACCGTGAGCCGCAGATAGTCATGGCGCAATCGGGCAAACTACGAGAGGCGATGCAGGCACGAATGGCGACTGGTTTCTTGGCGCCCGGCGTGGGGCGTGCCGAAGTGCTGACCCGCGCGATGGAAATGGCCGATACGCTGGGTGGCGATGTGTTTGTGCGCCAATCGCGCGCGCTGCAACGGCGTCGAGATCAGCAGGCGATCCTGCGCAAATGTAAGGTGCCCGCGCTGGTGCTTTGTGGAGAACACGACTCGCTTTGTTCGGTGAAACGCCACGCGTTTATGGCAGAGATGATTCCCTACGCAAGACTAGCGGTGCTGGAAGAGGCTGGCCATCTGCCAAGCCTTGAGCAACCAGAGGCCACAACCGCCGCGCTGCGCGACTGGATGCATCAACCTCTGGTGCTGCAATAGGGTCGCGGGTTACGCCGCTGCTGGCTTTGAAGGCGAGTTTGACGCCACCTTTTTCGCCGCTGGCTCGGACTTGCCGTTGTTGGCGTCGATAAAGTCCAGCACCAAGGGCCGGATGTTATTGCGCCAGCTTTTACCTGCAAAAATCCCGTAGTGACCTGCGCCCTCTTCAAGATGGCTCGCCTTTTTAGAATCCGGCAGGCCGGTCAGCAGGTCAAGGGCCGCGATGCACTGGCCGGGGGCCGAAATGTCGTCCTTGCTGCCTTCGACCGTCTTGACCGCCACCGTGGTGATTTTGCCAATATCAACCTGACGGCCCGCCACGGTAAAGACATTGCGGGCGATCTCGCGCTCTTTAAACACGCGCTGCACGGTCGACAGATAGAACTCTGCCGGCATGTCCATCACGGCGAGGTATTCGTCGTAGAACTTGTTGTGCTTGTCATGCTCATGCGCCGCTTTCTGCGCCACGCGGGTGATCTGATTGGTGAACGCATCCCGGTGGGTGTCGTTGTTCATCGAGATGAAAGACGCCAGCTGCAGCAGGCCGGGATACACTTTGCGGCCCACGCCCGCGTATTTGAAGCCGACTTGCTGGATCATCAACTGTTCGAGCTGGCCCATCGTCACGCTGTGGCCAAAGTCGGTTACATCGGTAGGCGCGGCATCCGGGTCAATCGGGCCGCCAATCAACGTCAGCGAGCGCGGCTGCGCTTCGGGCGCTTCTTCGGCCAGATAGGCGGTCGCGGCAAGCGTCAGTGGTGCCGGCTGACAGACCGCGATCACATGGGTGTCTGGGCCAAGGTGGTGCATGAAATCAACGAGGTAGAGCGTATAATCCTCGATGTCGAATTTGCCTGCACTAACTGGAATATCACGCGCATTGTGCCAGTCTGTCACATAGACGTCGCAATCAGGCAGCAGGGAGATCACAGTGGACCTTAGGAGCGTGGCATAATGACCGGACATCGGCGCGACCAGCAGAACCTTGCGGCCCGTCTCTTCGCGGCCCTGCACGGTGAATTTCAACAGATCACCGAATGGGCGTTCCATCACCGGCTCGATGCTGACCAGACAGTCTTGGCCCTTGGAGCCGACAACTGGGGGGATGTCCCAATCGGGTTTCACCACCATGCGGGCAAAACTACGTTCCGTCACCTCGCCCCAAGCCGCCAACCATTCCATCGCGGGGTTTGGAAACAGAGAGAAAGCGGGGTAGGATGCCATGGCAAGGGCGGAGGCGCCGAGCCATTGATTGGTGTTCCGAATGGACTCCATCATATCGTAGGTGGCCATGTAGCGCATGTGGGGGCTCCTTTATGCTGCACCTGCGAAGATAGGAGGTAAGGGTTAAGATGCAATCAGATTCCACAAATTCGGACCCAACGGCACCCGCGGCGCTGTCGCGAATGGCACAAAACCTTAAGAAAGTTGAGGCGTTAACCGAACGTCTGACACGTGTCATGACGACCCGCGAAGGGCATCAGCCTGCGCTGGATGCGCCGAACCAACAGCTTTTTGCTAAGGCCGCGCAGTCTTATTGGGCCGAAGCCATGACCAATCCGGCACGTCTGATGGAGCATCAGATGGGGTATTGGACCAAATCGGTCACGCACTTTGTCGAAGCACAGCAGGCGCTCGCCGCTGGCGGCGCAGCCCCGGTGGAGGATGAGACCACGAGCGACAAGCGCTTTGCCAACCCGTTGTGGCAAACGCATCCCTATTTTAACTTCATCAAGCAGCAGTACCTGATTAACGCCGAGGCACTGCGCCAAGCGGTCGAAGACGCGCAGGACATGGACCCGGCGGAAAAGAAACGGCTGGTTTACTTCAGCCAGCAGATCATCGCGATGATGTCGCCGACCAATTTCCTTGCCACCAACCCTGATGTTTTGGAACGCGCGGTAGAGACCGAGGGCGAGAGCCTTGTGAAGGGCTTGGAAAACCTGATCGCTGATTTGGAGGCAAACAACGGCGAATTGGTCGTGAAACTGGCCGATGACAGTGCCTTTGAGTTAGGCCGTAACATTGCGACCACGCCCGGCAAGGTGGTGTTTCGCAACCGTATGTTCGAGCTGATCCAATACACGCCCAGCACCGAAGAGGTGCATAAAACGCCGCTGTTGATCTTCCCGCCATGGATCAACAAATTCTATATTCTTGATCTCAAGGCGCAGAACAGCCTGGTGAAATGGCTGGTCGATCAAGGGCATACGCTGTTCGTCGTGTCGTGGGTGAACCCAGATGCCAGCTATGCTCAGATCGGCATGGAGGATTACGTCGAAGAGGGCTACCTCGCTGCCATCGAAGAGGTGAAGGCGATCACAGAGGAAAAGCGTATCAACGTGGTGGGCTACTGCATCGCGGGCACCACGCTGGCGCTGACCCTCTCGCTGCTTAAAAAACGTGGTGACAATTCTATCAAATCGGCCACCTTCTTCACCGCGCTCACGGACTTCTCGGATCAGGGCGAATTCCAACCCTTCCTCACCAACGACTTCATTGATGGGATTGAGGCCGAAACGGCGGATAAGGGCATTTTGCCGTCGGTGGTCATGGCGCGCACCTTTTCCTTCCTGCGCTCAAACGATTTGGTCTACGGCCCCGCCGTGCGCAGCTACATGATGGGAGAGACCCCTCCGGCGTTTGATTTGCTGTACTGGAACGGGGACGGGGCCAACCTGCCGGGGCATATGGCGATGCAATATCTGCGCGGGCTATGTCAGCGCAATGAACTGGCCGAGGGGGGGTATAAACTGCTCGGCGAGCAGCTGACACTGGATGACATCGATGTGCCGCTTTGCGCCATTGCCTGTGAGACAGACCATATCGCGCCGTGGAAAGACTGCTACCGTGGCGTGCAGCAGATGGGGTCAAGCGACAAGACATTCATCATGGCGCAATCGGGCCATATCGCGGGCATTGTGAACCCGCCCAGCCGCAATAAATACGGTCACTATGTAAACGGCGATCTTGAAAAGGATTTTGCGGCATGGCGAGAGGCGGCAAAGTTTCACGAAGGCTCTTGGTGGCCACGTTGGGGCAAGTGGCTGGGCAAGCGTTCGGCCAAGATGATTCCGGCTCGTTTTCCCGGCGATAACGGCCGAGAGACTTTGACCGATGCGCCCGGCACCTATGTGGCTCGAAAAGCAAGTCACTGATTAGTTTGCGTAATATCGTGGTTTTCAGTTTATGCTGCAATGCAGAAAAAATCCTTGAAATGCTGCGGTGCGGCATCTATATTGTAGTCAGACGCGAAACGGACGGGGCCTTTCGGCTCACTGATAACAGCAATATTAAAAGGATAGAGACATGACTAAGACACCTGACATGACCGCGATGTTCAAAGACGTTATGGGCGCTTTCCCAGTAGATAACGCCGCCATGCAAGACGCCTTTAAGAACACAGCATCCCTGAACGAGAAGCTGTCCGGCGTGGCCTTCGATGCCGCTGAGAAATCCGCTGACATCTCTTCGACTTGGACCAAAGAAACTCTGGCCCGTATGACCGAAATGACAAAGGTCAAAGCCGAGCCTGCAGACTATGCCAAAGCGATGACCGAATTCGCTTCCGCTTCCGCCGAAGCCGCTGCCGAGCATATGGCCGCCTTCGCTGAAGTCGCGAAGAAGGTCCAGATGGAAACAGTTGAGCTGATGATGGCTGCAGGCAAAGACATGCAGAACGAAGCAACAGCCGTGGCCACTAAAACAGCCGAAAACGCACAGGCTGCTGCGAAAAAAGCGACTTCGAAGTAAACCGCCCGCCGGTTTGGCTTCGACGGTATGATGCTTAGAAAAAGGGCAGGTCCATTCGGGCCTGCCCTTTCGTTATGCGCTCTTTCTATTTGCTGATCCCTGTCCTAAGCTGCAACGCAGCACCACTGGCCGGGAGGAATATCATGGCGGAAAAACCAAAGCCCTTGCTGATAAAACGCTATGCCAGCCGTAGATTGTACAACACCGAGACGAGCGATTACGTTACGCTGGAAGATATCGCAGGTTTCATCCGCGATGGCCGCGAGGTGCAGATCGTCGATCTAAAATCTGGCGACGACCTGACACGCCAATATCTGTTGCAAATCATCGCCGAACACGAAAGCCGCGGTGAAGCCGTTTTGCCGGTCGACGTGCTCACCGATCTTGTGCGCAGCTATATGTCGGGCAATGTTTCGGTCGTGCCGCAGTTTCTGCAAACCTCATTCGACATGCTGCGCGATGGGCAAAGCAAAGTGGTCGAGAACATGAGCGCGATGAACCCGATGGCCAAGATGCCAGGGCTGGAAGCGATGCAGGCGCAGCAAGAAGCGTTTATGAAAGCGATGACCGGCGGCTGGGCCAAATCTACGGGGCCCGAGCCTTCTGGCAAGCAATCCGAGCAGGGCGACGATCTGGATGCGATCAAAAAGCAGTTGGCGGAATTGCAGGACAAGCTTTCCAAAATGAACTGATCTTGCCGCCACGATTAATTATAAGAGGAAGCCGTGCGCTCCCTCTTTTCGTTTCTGGCTTACGCCGCCCGCGCGTCGACGACTTCGGCCAAAGCGCCCAAGATTACGTCTGCCACCGCGTCGATCTCTGACAGCGACAGTTGCACCGGGAGGCGCACATCACAGGCGCGCATCAACATCGCACGGGTGTGCGGCAGCTCGGGCAGGTCTTCGATGAACTGCCAATTCCAAAACGCGCGCGCGTTGTCGGTGCTTTGTCCAAAGATTTGCACTTTCACCCCGGCATCTTCTGCCGCAGCAGAAAAGGCGCGGATCATGGCATCGGACAACCCGACCAGATTGAATTGGATCGAATCCGGCGCACGGGTTTCACCGGGCAGGGGGCTGGGCACGTCGACCAGGGGCGATGCCGCAAGGCGCGCGGCCATGTGATCGTGATTACGCAAACCATCCGCCACCCGGCGCGGCAGGTGCGGCAATTGCGGCCGGATGATCGCAGCCGAAAGGTTCGACATGCGCAGATTATAAAGTGGCAGGCGGTTCTGCCACTTGGCAAAGCTGTCTTGCAAGGCAGCGTGTTTCTTCCAGTTATGCTCATAAGCGCCCGACATGATGATCGCACGCGCCACCAGATCAGCGTCATCGGTGATAAGAATACCTCCTTCGCCCGCGTTGATCATCTTGTAAGACTGAAATGAGAAACAGCCGATCGTGCCGATCGTGCCGATCTTCCGCCCCTGCCAAAGGGTGCCGAGCGAATGCGCGGCATCTTCAATCACCGGTACATTCGCCGCTTCGCAGAGCGCCATGATCGCGTCCATATCCGACGTATGACCGCGCATGTGGCTGATGATGACGGCCTCGACACCCGGCAGCTTGTTGGCGAAATCCTCTAGCTCGATGCGGTAATTCTCATCCACTTCGCAAAGGACCGGTTTGCAGCCTGCGTGGATCACGGCAGAGGGAACAGCGGCGAAGGTAAAGCCGGGGATCAAAACCTTCGCATCTCTGCGTAGGTCTAAAGCCAGCAGCGACAAAAACAGCGCGGCAGAGCATGAGGACACCGCTAGCGCATATTCGCTGCCCATCATCTGCGCAAATTCAGCTTCCAGCAACGAAACCGGCGCATCCTTTGCAGCAGTGTAGCGAAAGAGATCGCCGCTCTGCAGAAGCTCTGCGATAGCGGCTTCGGCCTCAGCGGGGATCGGTTCGGCGCGGTGCAGGTCGGGCAGAGCCATATTTCGAAATCCTAAATAGTGATTTCCAAAATTGTAAAACAAAGCAGCGCGCGCGCCAAGGGGCGAACAAGTTTCGGGCCGGCCCGCACCCCGTTCTGACGAAGCCCGACTGAGAACGCAAAAACGGCCCCGCACCTCTGAAACTCCCCGGCAAGTTTCACGCCCCGCCTCTTCCCCCTTCATCCTTTCTTAAATACCCGCGGGGGAGCAGCCAAAGGCTGCGGGGGCAGCGCCCCTTCTTTCCCGAAGCGGACCCCATCGTCCCTGCCGACGTCAGAGGCCCAACCGGTCCCGCGTCGCGTACCAAAGCATGGCCAGCACCAGAAGCGGGCTGCGCATCGAAGCACCACCGGGGAAAGCCTGCGTCGGGATCGCGGCCATCGTGTCGAACCCAACAGCATCGCCTTCGATCGCTTTGGCCATCAAATAACCCGCATGGGTCGCCGTGCCGACCCCGTGGCCGGAATAGCCCGAGGCCGAGAGGATATTCGGGGCAAGCCGCGCGACATAGGGCAGGCGTTTCATCGTGATGCCCAAGGTGCCGCCCCAAGCATAGTCGATCTTCACGTCCCTCAACTGCGGGAAGACCTGCGACATCGGCCTGCGCACCTTGGCGGCGATGTCCTCCGGAAAGAGGTAGCCATAGCTTTCGCCGCCGCCAAAAAGCAGCCGCCCGTCGTGCGACAGGCGGAAGTAGTTCACCACGAAACGACTGTCGGCCACGGCCACATCGCGCGGCAGCACGTCTTTCACCCGGTCGCCCAAAGGTTCAGTCGCGGCGATAAAGTTGTTGATCGGCATGACCTTAGCAGCCACATCGCCATTCAGCTTGCCCAGATAGCCGTTGCAGGCCAGCACCACATGATCGGCGGTGACGCTGCCGGTGGCGGTCTGCACAATCGCCTTGCTGCCTTCGACGATATTCTCGGCGGGGCTTGTCTCATGGATGCGCACCCCTGCGGCGGCAGCGGCGCGGGCAAGGCCAAGCGCATAGTTCAGTGGATGTAGATGCGCGGCACCCATGTCGAGCACGCCGCCCTTGTAGTCAGGCGAGGGGCAGACCGATTGCAGCGCGGCGTGATCCAACACCTCAATCTCATCATAGCCATAGTGATTTTGCAGATGCTCTGCATAATCGTGCAAGTGCCGTACGTCGGAGGCAGTCGATCCTGTCCATGCCACGCCGGGTTTCAGATGGCAGTCAATCTCATGCTTTTCGATCAGCGATTTGACCAGCGCCTTGGCCTCTTGCCCCATCTCCCAGAGCTTGCTGGCGTGCTCTTGGCCCAGCATCTTCTCCAGACCGTCCTGCTCAACCCGCTGACCGGACCCCAATTGCCCGCCGTTGCGGCCCGACGCACCAAAGCCCACGCGCTGCGCGTCCAACAGCACCACATCATAGCCCGCCTCGGCCAGATGCAGCGCCGCCGAAAGGCCGGTATAGCCCCCGCCAACCACACAGACATCGCCTTTGGTATCCCCCTGAAGCGGTGGGTAGGCCGTGTGCTTCGTGGCGGTGGCGGCGTACCAGCTGGTGGGGTACTGGCCGGGCGTGTCGTTGGCGTAAAGCAGGTTCATCGGGCCTCCGGGCGTTAGACGTTCATCAGCAGATGTTCGCGTTCCCAAGGCGAGATCACCTGAAGGAACTCTTCGTATTCGGCCCGTTTCACGATGGAATAGACCCGGGCGAAGTCGGGGCCCAAGACCTCGTGCAAATCCGTGGCTTGCTCAAACAAATCAAGCGCTTCGCCCAGAACCTGCGGAATGTCCCCTTCGCCGACATAGGCGTCGCCCTTGAATTCGGGCAGCGGGTCTTTCTGTTGGGTCAGGCCCAGATAACCGCAGGCGAGGCTGGCGGCGATGCCCAAGTAGGGGTTGCAGTCCATCCCGGCGAGCCGGTTTTCCACCCGGCGCGATTTTGGCCCCGAGAGCGGTACGCGAATGCCCGTAGTCCGGTTGTCACGGCCCCATTCGAGGTTGATCGGCGCTGCGTGGTCTTTCACATAGCGGCGGTAGGAGTTCACGTAAGGCGCGATCACTGCAAGCGCCTTCGGCATGTGGTTTTGCAGACCGGCGATGAAATGTTTGAAGTGTTCAGTTTCTTCCCCGTCGGCATTGGCAAAGATGTTCTCGCCGGTGTTCACGTCTAGCACCGAGTGGTGGATATGCATGGCGCTGCCCGGCTCGTCCGCAATCGGTTTGGCCATGAAGGTCGCATAGCATTCATGCCGCATCGCCGCTTCGCGGATCAGCCGTTTGAAGTAGAACACTTCATCTGCCAGCCGCACCGGATCGCCGTGCTGCAGGTTGATCTCAAGCTGACCTGCGCCGCCCTCTTGGGTGATGCCGTCGATCTCAAAGCCCTGCGCTTCGGCGAAATCGTAAATATCATCGATAACGGGCCCAAACTCATCCACAGCGGTCATCGAATAGGCCTGCCGCGCTGCCGCCGGGCGGCCCGAGCGGCCCATCATCGGCTGGATTTCCTTGGCCGGATCGATGTTGCGCGCCACGAGGAAAAATTCCATCTCGGGCGCCACCACCGGTTCCCAGCCCTTGTCGCGGTAGAGTTGCACCACACGTTTAAGCACGTTTCGCGGTGAATAGGGCACCGGCTCATTATTGCGATCAAAAGCGTCGTGGATCACCTGAAGCGTCCAGTCCCCCGTCCAAGGTGCGGCGGTAGCCGTCTCCATATCCGGGCGCAGGATCATGTCTTTTTCGATGAACCCATCTTCGCCCGCCGCGTCGCCCCATTCACCGGTGATGGTCTGATAAAAGATACTGTCGGGCAGGTGGAAGTAATCCTGACGCGCGAATTTAGACGCCGGGACAGCCTTGCCGCGGGCGATGCCGGGCAGGTCGGGGATGATACATTCCACCTCGTCCAGACGCCGGCCCTCAAGATAGGCGCGCGCCGCTTCTGGTAATGCCTCTGTCCAATCGTCGGCCATCAGGCCCTCTCTTTCCTGTTTTCTTTAAAGAATGCGGCCATTTGGTCCGCGATTTTTTGGTTATCAATGGGGCCGCCAAGCGCGGCGGTGGCCTGTTCAAGTTGATGATCCGGCACCACACCTTTGCCACGGGTCTTGATCAGGCCGTCGATGAAATCATGTCCGAACTCAGGATGCGGCTGTACTGTCCAGATGCGGTTATCATAGGCCAGCGCTGCGTAGGGGCAGAAGTCAGAAGAGGCGACAACTTTGGCCCCCTCGGGCAGTTCTACAATCTGATCCTGATGCCATGCGTTGAGCGCCAGTTTTTCGCCGTCCATGTCGTATTCCGTGCGGCCAATCGACCAACCGCCGGTGAACTTCTCGACCCTGCCGCCAAGGGCTTGGGCGATGATCTGGTGGCCAAAGCAAACGCCGACCATCGGGCGGCCATCGGCATAGGTGTTGCGGATGAAATCCTCGAGAGGCGGGATCCAGTCGTGGTCCTCGTAAGCGCCGTGTTTGGAGCCGGTGATAAGCCAGCCATCGGCTTCGCTCACCCCTTCGGGCAGGATACCATCGACGACTGACCAGATTTGAAACTCAAGGCCGTGACCATCCAATAGCTTGGTGAACATCTCGCCGTAATCGCCAAGCTCTTTCCGAAAGTCATCGGGGGAGTGGCCGGTTTGCAGAATGCCGATTTTCATATGGTCACCTGTTGCGCAGTATTGGGATAGAATTGGAATTGTTCTGGAGAGGCGGACAGCTTTCGCACTCCACGCACTTTCTGACTTTTCCTCAGCACAAGTCCACAGAACTTTTCGAAGAAGAAGGCCCGAACGGTACGGCGCGAGGGTACAGTCGACCTGTCATGTTTTGCTGAGCAAATCTGTTTCTGTTTCGCAGCACACTTCCGCCCCTCGGCAGCACGGGGTCGGAGAGCTTTGAAAGACCAGTCGTTCATACGTCACCTGCAAAGGCGGTGGGCATGTCACAGAGCGGTTTACCCGAAGGCAAAAGCAGTCGACGCCCACGCGCCGTGTAATTTGATCAAATAATGGTACTACCGGATCAAATTGGGACGCAAGCGAATTTTACGGCGTTGGGCCTGTGGCAAGTGCCGGTTAAGGCGAGAATTGATCAAACCGAAGACGCTGATGATACAAAGCGTCAACAAGATGAAATAACCGGCAAGAATTGGATAGGGTACGAAGGGGTTGAAGGTTTTGTCGGCAAAATAGCTGGCGTAATAGAGCGCGTCGCCCCGTTGCTGCCACGCCGGGAAACCGCTGAAAAATACCAGCGTCGTGGCGTGAAACAGGAAAATCGCTTCGTTCGTATAGGCGGGCCAAGCAAGGCGCAGCGAGGTCGGCCAGATCACCCGGCGAAAGCGCGACCAGCCCGACAGACCATAGGCATCGGCGGCCTCAACATCGCCTTTCGGGATCGATTGCAGCGCGCCGTAAAAAATTTCGCCCGAATATGCAGCAGTGTTGAGGAAAAGCACGATTAGCGCCCCCAGCCATGCCGCTGTGAACGGGGCGAAGAAGGCGTATTCGGATTTTAACGTCAGGAACAAGAAGTAGCCAAAGAAGAACTGGATGAACAGCGGCGAGCCCCGGAAGATGAAGATGAACCACTCTGCCGGTCTGCGAAACCACGGGTTCGGGCTGGCCTTGCCAACACCGAGTGCGGTGGCAAAGAAAAAGCCAGTCAGCAGGGCGATTACACCGAAATAGATGTTCCACAGCATGCCAGAGCCGATCAGCGTAAACTGCTCGCACAGGGTGAAGTTGTCACGCGGAAGCAGCCGTTCGCCGATGCCGAGCGAGCGTAGGCCGTAGTCTTGGATGGTCTGAAGACAGCTCATGCGCCGGCCCTCCGCTGTGCTTCGCCGCCGGTGGTGGCTTGGCCGCGGGTCAGTCGTTTCATCAGCCGGTCGAGCGCGACTTCAGAGACGCGGGTGAAGAGAAGGTAAAACACCAGCAGCGCGAGGAAATACCACATGCGCCAGTCGGGGTGCGGGTAATCGGTAAAGCGCGGGGTCTTGGTGCCGCCCAACTCACGCGCCCAATAGACGATGTCTTCGACGCCCAGAAGGAACAGCAACGGCGTGGCCTTGATCAAGACCATCCAAAGGTTGCTGAGGCCGGGCAGGGCATAGACCCACATCTGCGGCACCAACACGCGCCAGAAGGTCTGGCGGTGGGACATGCCATAGGCCTCGGCGGTCTCTAGCTGCGGGCGCGGCACGGCGCGCATGGCGCCAAACAGCACGTTGGCCGCAAAGGCCCCGAAAACGATGGCGAAAGTAAACACCGCGAGGCCAAAACCGTAGGTCTCATGCACCCATTGCGCGGCATTGCCTAAGGGCATTTTAGCGGCCTGACAGACGACAAAATCACTGCCCTGACGGATCGGCATGTCCCAGTCGGAACACAGCGCCTTGTGGCGCAGATATTCGATGCCCTGGTCCAATGCGATGACGAAAAACAGAAAGAATGCGATATCCGGCACACCGCGCACCAGCGCGATATAGCCCTTACCGACCCAGCTGAGCGGCACGAATCGCGCGCGTGCCATCATGGCCCCACCAAAACCGAAAGCCAGCGCCACAGGGGCGGTCACGGCGAGCAGTAGTAAGACCTTAAGAAAGGACATGTAGAACGACATATGGACGCCGGTTGTCAGGTAACAAGAGAACCAGAACCAGTCGTCCAAGATCGATGGGTCAGTGCAGAAAGAAAACATGGGCCCCCATGGGCTGATCTGCGCGGGCAGGCCGGGCAGGGAAGGTCAGGCGCGCCGGGATGGGCGCGCCTGAGGTTGGATTACTCGTAGGTGGTGGTGTCTTCGCCGAACCACTTTTTGAGCATCTCGTTAAGCGAGCCGTCTTCTTTCATCTCGGTGATGACAGCGTCGAACGTGTCACGCAACTCACCGTCGGACTGACGAAGCGCCATGCCGATGCCGTCGCCAAGCGGCACGTCGTCGCCCACGAACATCAGCTCACCGCCGGATTCCTCAACGATTGGCACGAGGTAATCTTTGTCAGCGAAAACCGCATCTGCTTCGCCGTTACGCACAGCAGCGACGGTTTCTTCAGGCGTGGCGAATTCGATCAGCGTGGCACCGCTTTCGGCCACGTGAGCGGCCTGAATGGTCGCCGTTTGACCCGAAACAACACCGCCTTCGATGTCCGCACCCTCAGAAGCCGCGACATAGGCCGACGCGGTGGGCGGGTAGTAGTTCTGTGTGAAAGCAACGACTTCACGACGCTCGTCGGTGATGCTCATCCCGGCCATGATGTTGTCATAGTTGCCCGAGACGAGGTTGGGGATGATGCTGTCCCAGTCGTTTTTGACCCATTCGCAGGTCAGCTCGGCGCGTTTGCACAGCTCGTCGCCCAGCTCACGCTCAAACCCGTCAACTTCGCCAGCGTCATTGATGAAGTTGTAGGGAGGGTAGGCGCCTTCGGTGCCCATGCGGATGGTTTTGCCATGGGCTTCGGCCATAGCCATGCCTGCAGTGAGGCTCAGCGCGGCTGTCGCAAGTAGGATTTTTTTCATTAGGTTGCTCCCTTTGGTTTTTTATTTACGCAGGCTGGGTTGCCGATAGGAACCCACGCAGACGTTCCGATTTGGGTGCGCCGAAAAGCTCTTCCGGCGTCCCTTGTTCTTCGATCAGACCTTTGTGCAGGAACACAACATGGTCACTGACGTCAGCCGCCAGTTTCATGTCATGGGTCACGATTACCATCGTGCGCCCCTCTGCAGCTAGGTCTTTGATAACTTTAACGACTTCTTGCTCCAACTCAGGGTCAAGCGCACTGGTTGGTTCGTCGAACAGCAGCGCCTCTGGCTCCATGCAGAGAGCGCGGGCAATGGCGGCGCGCTGTTGCTGGCCACCGGAAAGCTGCGCCGGATAGACATCGCACTTGTCACCGATGCCAACTTTTTCGAGGTAGCCGCGCGCGGCGCGTTCCACTTCCTTCCGGTCGCGGCCCAGCACGGTCAGCGGCGCTTCCATCACGTTTTGCAGAATCGACATATGCGCCCAGAGGTTAAATTGCTGGAACACCATCGACAGGTTGGTGCGGATGCGCAGCACCTGCTTGGCGTCGGCGGGGCAGCGGTGGTGACCATCGCCCTTCCAGCGCACCGGCTCACCCTTAAAGATGACCTCGCCCTGCTGGCTGTCTTCCAACAGGTTACAGCACCGCAGCAAGGTCGATTTGCCAGAGCCCGAAGACCCGATCAGAGAGATCACATGGCCACGGGGAGCGGTCAGGTCGACCCCTTTGAGAACCTCCAGCGCGCCATAGGCCTTGTGAAGGTTCTTGATCTGTATAACCGGGGTATCTGTCGTCACGGAAGCTGTCGCCAATCTGTCATTTCAGTGCGCTATAAAGCGACGAATCGACACAGATTGCAACGCAGAGTTTGCCTTGCGCTGCGCCGCAATGCTGACGCTTACGCTAGGTCAGCTTTCTTTGGCGACGCGCTGGCGCGCCATGGCGCTGTCGGTGTCAGTCACACCCAGCAGGTTCGACACCAGCCGCAGCAGTGCATCCTCTTCGTCCGAGCGGCTGCCGTCGGCCAAAACCACCTGCCAAAGCGCCTCGATCACCTCTAGTCGGCGCTCATAGGGAACAGCATCTTTGATGGCGCGGGTGAAACGTACGGTGTCGGGCGCTTGAGCCTCAAGCTCTTCGGCCTCGGTACGCAGGGCGGTGGCGTCGGCCTCATTCAGGCCATAACGCTCTGCCGCGATGCGGTCGATCAAACGCCGCTCGCTCATCGCATAGTCATTGTCAGACCGGGCAATGCGCACCAAAAGCGCGGTCAGCGCAAGGCGGGCATCGTTGTCGGCCATCGGATCGGGCTCGGGCTGCGTCAGCCGCTTGAGGAAATCACCAAACATATTTTGCGATATAGTCCTGCTGCTGGCAAAGGCCAGTCGGCCTTCGCACGGGATAAGAAGGGGGGATCAGAGCGTATTTAGCGCATTGGCGCGGGCGGCGGCCATGTCATCGTCCGACAGGCCAAGCGCGGTTTCAATGGCGACAAGCTGGATTTCCTCGTCATCATTGCGCGCGCCGTCAGATAGGGCCACTTGCCACATCGCTTCGCCCAATGCTTTGCGGTCGGCATAGTCGACCTCTTCACGCAGGATGCGCGTAAACTCGGGTGTGCCGGGCGCGTCACGCTCCAACGCTTCGCAGGTTGCACGTAGCTTGGCGGCCTCAATTGGTTTCAGGCCAAAGGTCTGCGCGAGGATACGGTCAATCTGGCCAATCTCAGACGCGCGGTAATTACGATCCGCAAAGGCCACGCGCACTAAAAGCGCGCCCAATGCCAATTGAGCATTGGGTTGCGGCAGTGGTTTCGGCTGTGCCTTGCGGCGGGGGAACAGTCGGTTCAGCATGGGGCTCACTTTTTGCAAGAAACAGGATTGCCAAGGGGGGAACTGCGCGAGACGTGCGGTTGTTCCTGCCAAGGGCTAGCTGTCATAGCCCTCAACGATCACTAAAGACCCATCCGCGACATTCAGGCGGATGTCTTTCGCACGTTGGTAGCCGGGGCTTTCGTAGCAGGCGACCGCATCGGCGTAGCTATCGAATTCCAAGACCACTGTGCGGGCGCGCATCTGCCCTTCGCGAACCTGCTGGGTGCCGCCGCGGACCAGAAACCTTGCGCCAAAGTCGGCGAAAGGTTTGGCGTTGGCCGCGCGGTATTTGTCATAGATCTCAACATCGTGGATATCCATTGTGGCGATCCAATAGCCTTTTGGCATTTGTTATTTCTCCTGTTGGGTCAAGGTGGCAAAAAGGGCGGTGAGGTTCTTTGCCTCAATTTCCAGCCCATAGGGGGGATTGATCACGAACATGCCCGAACCGACCATGCCGTGACCGGGCCGCGCAGGCGGGAAGCGCACTTCGTGGCGCAGCGCATCGGGGTGGTTGGCGGTGAGCGCGTCAAGCATCGGCAGATGCGCGCGGTTGGTCAGAATGGGATACCACAGGGCGATGATGCCGACGTTCCACGCGCGGTGCAGCTTGGCTATCTGGCGCGGGATCGTGTCGTAGTCGGTCTTGATCTCATAGCTGGGATCAATCAGCAGCATCCCCCGGCGCGGGGTCGGTGGGGTCAGGGCAAAGGCCATCTCGAACCCGTCGCTCAGGTGACATTTCACCGGGTAGGGCGACATCGCCAGATCGAGCGCGCTATGCTCTTGCGGGTGCAGCTCGGCAAGGTGAATGCGGTCATCGGGGCGCAGCAGATTGGCGGCCAGCAGGGGCGAGCCGGGGTAGGCGCGGGGGCCGTGGGTCTCACGCAGGTCTCGCAGCACTTGCGCATAGGGATGATCGGGGGCGAACCATTTCGCCACTTTCTCGATGCCTTGGCGCGCCTCGCCGGTCTTTTCCGCCGCCGCGTCGGAGAGATCATAGAGCGCTCTTCCGGCGTGGGTTTCGAGATAGGTGAGCGGCTTGTCCTTGCGGGTCAAATAAGACAGCGTCCACGCCAAGAGCGCGTGTTTATGCACGTCTGCAAGGTTTCCGGCGTGGTAGATATGTTGATAGCTGAGCATGGCTCTGGTGTAGCGGAGTGGTTGGCGGGTGCAATGCGAAAGAGTGGAACGATGAGGGCCAGCGCCGACCCGTCGCACCGGAGGTGCGCAATCAATACAGGCACGCCTTTGGCGTGACGGGCGGGCAGGCGATGGCCCGGCGCCTGGGGCTTGATCCCGGGCCTAATGGTGGGGGCTAGATAAAGAAAAGGCCCGGCGCATCGCGCTCGGGCCTTTGATCTTATACCAACCGCGACACTTCCTTGGCCGCCCGCACAAAATCCTTGAACAAAGGATGCGGCTCAAAGGGCTTCGACTTCAGCTCAGGGTGGAACTGCACCCCAATAAACCAAGGGTGATCCGACCATTCCACGATCTCCGGCAGCTTGCCATCTGGCGACATGCCCGAGAACTTCAGCCCAGCCTTCTCAAGCTGTTCCTTATAAGCGATGTCGACCTCATAGCGGTGACGGTGACGCTCATCAATCGTGGTGGTGCCATAGGCCTCAGCCACGCGCGAGCCCTCGACCAACGTTGCATCATAAGCGCCCAAACGCATGGTGCCGCCCTTATCGTCGTCAACCTTACGCGCGACCTTGTGGTTGCCCTGCACCCATTCCTTGAGGTGATACACAACCGGCTCGAACCGCTTCTTGCCCGCCTCATGGTCGAACTCTTCGGAGCCTGCGGTCTTCAGTCCGGCCACATTCCGTGCGGCTTCAATCACCGCCATCTGCATGCCAAGGCAAATCCCAAGATAGGGCACCTTATGCTCGCGCGCATATTGCGCAGCTTTGATCTTGCCCTCGGTGCCGCGCTCACCAAAGCCCCCGGGGACGAGGATCGCGTGGAATCCTTCAAGGTGCGGCCCGGCGTCTTCGCTGTCGAAAATCTCGGCGTCGACCCACTCGACTTTGACCTTGACCCGGTTCGCCATGCCGCCATGGGTCAGCGCTTCGGCGATGGATTTATAGGCATCCTCAAGCTGGGTGTATTTGCCCACAATGGCAACTTTGACCTCGCCTTCGGGGTTATAGATGCGATCCGCCACATCTTCCCACCGCTTCAGGTTCGGCTTGGGCGCGGGGGTGATCTCAAAGGCGTCCAGCACCGCTTGATCCAGCCCTTCGCGGTGATAGGCGAGCGGCGCTTCGTAGATCGACTTCAGATCCTGCGCGGCAATCACCGAGTCAGGGCGTACGTTGCAGAACAACGCCAATTTCTCGCGCTCTTTCGCGGGGATCGGCCCCTCGGAACGGCAGACCAGAATGTCAGGCGCGATGCCGATGGAGCGTAATTCTTTGACCGAGTGCTGCGTCGGCTTGGTCTTCAATTCGCCGCTGGCCTTAACGAAAGGCAGCAACGTCAGGTGCATGAAGATACACTGTCCGCGCGGCTTGTCTTGGCTAAACTGGCGGATCGCTTCGAAGAAGGGCAGGCCTTCAATGTCGCCCACGGTGCCGCCGATTTCGCAAAGCATGAAGTCAACTTCATCGCCGCCAATGTCGAGGAAATCTTTGATCTCATTCGTCACATGCGGGATGACCTGAATGGTCTTGCCCAGATAATCGCCCCGCCGCTCTTTCTCCAAAACGGTGGAGTAGACGCGACCCGAGCTGATGCTGTCAGTCTTGCGCGCGGCAACGCCGGTGAAGCGTTCGTAGTGGCCCAGATCAAGATCGGTTTCCGCGCCATCGTCGGTGACGAAAACTTCGCCATGCTCAAAGGGCGACATCGTGCCGGGATCGACGTTCAGATAAGGGTCCAACTTGCGCAGACGTACCGAAAAGCCACGTGCCTGAAGCAAAGCGCCCAAGGCCGCCGAGGCCAGCCCCTTGCCCAGAGACGAGACCACACCGCCGGTGATGAAAATATAGCGTGCCATGTGATCAGAGACCCCCGTGAATTCAAAGTTTGTAGCAGGCAAAAACCAACCAAACGCGCTGCGGAAAACCGCAGCCCACGGGATTTAAGCCTTATAGGATTCGGACGTTCAAAGCAAGGCCCGCCGCAACATGATGTTGCAAACTCGGGCCGTGCCTCAAAGTTTTGTGTTCGTTAGTTTAATCGGCCGCAGGGACCAGCGGTGTGTTGCCATCCGCAGACGGCGGCAGCAGATCGTCGCCTGCAGGCAGCGCAGGGCTGCCGTTCTGGGCGGGCGGTGTCGCGCTCAGCCGGTCAATGACCGACGAGCCTGCAGATTTTTCCGCCGCGATAATGGTCAAGGTGATCGAAGTAACAATGAAACCAGCCGCGAGGAACCAAGTGATCTTGCCCAAAGCGGTCGCAGCCGAGCGGCCAGAAACAGCGCCGCCGCCGCCACCCATGCCAAGGCCGCCGCCCTCAGACCGTTGCAGCAGCACCACGGCGATCAGGCCAAGGGCCAGAATCAGGTGAATGATCAGAACGACATTTTCCATGGGCGAGACTGCTTTCGGTTTTGGTTGGCGGGTATCTATTCGTCTTTGACCATGGGGGCAAGGGTGGATTGCCGCGTGGCGGCGATCGGATTGGACAGGAGGCAACGGGGAGACCCACAGACAAAGACCGCCGCATTGGGGCGACGGTCTTTTGAAGCGGTACTCAACCACAATATGTAAGAGGGCTATCCTGGAATTAAGGTGGTGCAGACTCGCCTCGTACAGATAGCATATCATAAAACAGCGCCAAATTCGCCTGTATTGTTTTCAGGAAAATGAACGGATTGCGCGGTTTCGGCGATGGACAGCCGACCGCGCCTCGGGCACTCTGCGCCCATGCCTCATGATCATTCAGACCACGACCATCCCCATGCCCTGCTGCCGCCTGAGCCTGCGCTTAGGGTCAAGGCGCTGGAAACACTGCTGACGCGCAAGGGGCTGATTGACCCCGCAGCGCTGGATGAAATTATCGACACCTATGAAAACCGCATCGGCCCGCGCAACGGCGCTGAGGTTGTCGCCCGCGCTTGGAGCGATCCTGACTTTCGCGCGGCTTTATTGAAAGACGCAACCGCCGTGGTGGCCGAGATGGGCTTCTTTGGGCGGCAAGGTGAACATGTGGTTGCGGTCGAAAACACCGACGCGATGCACAACATCGTCGTTTGCACCCTGTGCAGTTGCTATCCGTGGCCGCTGTTGGGCATCCCGCCGGGCTGGTACAAATCAGACGCCTACCGCGCCCGCGTGGTGCGTGAGCCGCGCAAAGTACTGGCGGAGTTCGGTGTCGAACTTTCCGCTGAGACCGCCGTGCGCGTCTGGGATTCAACCGCCGAAGTACGCTATCTGGTCATCCCACAGCGCCCGGCAGGCAGTGAGGGGTTAGACGTCGCGGCGCTGGCCGATCTCGTCACACGCGACAGTATGATCGGCACCGGATTGGCCAAAGCCCCATGACCCGCGTGCATGATATGGGCGGACGTTTCGGCGATGGCGCAGTGACCCCGGAGGCGGAAGACGTGGTCTTTCACGCCGATTGGCACCCGCGCGCCTTGGCGCTGACCTTGGCCACCGGCGCGTTAGGCAAATGGAACATCGACGTCTCGCGCCATACCCGCGAATGTCTCGGCCCCGCCGACTACGCGCGGTTTAGCTATTATGAGAAGTGGATCGCCGGAGTGGCTGATATGCTGGTCGCCCGTGGGGTGGTCAGTCGTGAGGAGCTTGCAGGAACGGCAGACCCCACGCCAAGCCCGCTGACGGAAAAGACGTTGAAAGCACCTCAAGTTGCAGGGGTGCTGGCCCGAGGTGGCCCGGCCGATCGCACCTCTAATATCGCTGCGATCTTCGCGCCCGGTGACGCTGTGGTTACCCGCAAACAGCCAGAAAATACCATCGTCCCCGGCGGCCACACCCGGTTGCCCGCCTATGCCGCTGGCGCGCGGGGGCGGGTGCTGCGGCTGCATGGCACACATGTCTTGCCTGACAGCAACGCCCACGATCTGGGTGAGGCGCCCGAGCCGCTTTATGCCGTGGCCTTCCCGGCCAGCGAACTCTGGGCGCATCCCGAACATCCCCGTGATGAGGTCGTGCTCGATCTATGGCAAAGCTATCTGGAAATCCCATGAGCGCCCCGGAACCGGCCTTTGAAGCGCCTTGGCACGCGCAGCTTTTCGCGCTGACGGTGCATCTGAACGAGAGCGGCCGTTTCGACTGGCCCTTTTGGGCCGACCGCTTTGGCGCGACACTCGCCCGACACGGGCTGGCGCGAGAGTTGAACGGTGGCGAAGATTACTTCAACGCATGGCTGGAAACCCTCGAAACCCTGTTAATCGACGCGGGCCACGCCCGCCCCGGTGATCTGCGTGCCCTGCGCGACGGGTGGGAGGCCGCCTATCTCAGCACGCCACACGGCGCGCCGGTGCATTTGAACGATCCGCAAAGCGGCTAAATCTACTCGCTGGCGCTAAGCGCGTTTTTCGAGTTTCACACACCAGCCTCTGTCGCTATACGGGCGCGGGACATCGCAAAGGAATATATCATGGCCAATGTCGTCGTTGTCGGCGCCCAATGGGGTGACGAGGGAAAAGGCAAGATCGTTGACTGGCTCAGCGAACGCGCAGATGTGATCGCACGCTTTCAAGGCGGGCATAACGCGGGCCACACTCTGGTCATCGACGGCAAGGTTTATAAGCTGCACGCGCTGCCTTCGGGCGTGGTGCGCGGCGGTAAGCTTTCGGTCATCGGCAATGGCGTGGTGCTGGACCCGTGGCACCTGCTGAAAGAGATTGAGACAATCGAAGGTCAGGGTGTTGTGATTAACCCCGAGAACCTGATGATCGCGGAAAACACGCCGCTGATCCTGCCGTTCCACGGTGAGTTGGACCGCGCCCGCGAAGAAGCGGCGAGCAAGGGCACCAAGATCGGCACCACTGGCCGCGGCATCGGGCCGTGTTACGAAGACAAGGTTGGCCGCCGCGCCATTCGCGTTGCCGATCTGGCGGACCCCGCGACCTTGGAAGCCCGCGTTGACCGTGCGCTGCAGCACCACGATCCGCTGCGCAAAGGTCTGGGTGTTGAGGCGATTGACCGCGATGCGCTGATTGCGCAACTTAAGGAAATTGCACCGAAAATTCTGCCTTTTGCCGCTCCTGTTTGGAAAGTGCTGGCCGAGAAACGCAAGGCGGGCAAACGCATCCTGTTCGAAGGGGCGCAGGGCGCGCTGTTGGATATCGACTTTGGCACCTATCCTTTCGTCACCTCTTCCAACGTGATCGCGGGGCAGGCGGCGACCGGCGTGGGCCTTGGCCCCACGGCCATCGATTATGTGCTGGGCATCGTCAAAGCCTATACCACCCGCGTGGGCGAAGGCCCGTTCCCGACCGAATTGGAAGACGCAGACGGCCAGCGTTTGGGTGAGCGGGGCCATGAGTTCGGCACGACGACTGGGCGCAAGCGCCGCTGTGGCTGGTTCGACGCGGCCCTGCTGCGCCAGACCTGTGCGACCTCCGGTATCACCGGCATCTGCCTGACCAAGCTAGACGTGCTCGACGGGTTCGAGACGCTAAAGGTTTGCGTGGGCTACGACCTTGATGGCGAACGGCTCGACTATCTGCCGACCGCCGCCGAGCAGCAGGCGCGCTGCGTGCCAATCTATGAAGAACTGCCGGGCTGGTCCGAATCGACCGAAGGCGCGCGCAGCTGGGCGGAATTGCCCGCCAATGCGATCAAATACGTGCGCCGGATTGAAGAGTTGATCCAATGCCCCGTCGCGCTGGTCTCAACCTCGCCGGAGCGGGAGGACACCATTCTGGTGACCGACCCTTTCGCGGACTGATCTGATGGCGCTGAGCTACAAAGCACGCCGCCGTTGGGCGCTGGTGATCCTGCTGATCGGGCTGCCGAGCTATATCGCGGTGGCGGTCTGGACGGTGGCCCAATTCGACCGCCCGCCGGTGCTGCTTGAGCTTGGCATCTATGTCGCCCTTGGCATCGTTTGGGCGCTGCCGTTCAAATTTGTCTTTAAGGGCATTGGACAGGCGGACCCGGATGCGGGCGACGACCAGTAACACCCAATAAAAAAGCGCCCCGCGGGGCGCTTTTTCGTATCTACACTGTGGCCGGGGCTTACCCCACGGCGCGGTGGTCGGGGCGGTAGCCAATCTCATCTGACACGGTGAACCGCCCGCCTTTGATCTTTTCGATCTTGCCCGCGCGCAGCAACTGGCCGAAAGAGCGCAGCCCATCTTCGCGGGTGAAGTCCGGCAGGCCGACCGAGCGTACCTTGCCCATCAACTGCGGGCGGGAGAATTGATCACGACCCTCGACAAAAGACATGTAAGACGCCGCTGCTTCGAGCAGTTCGGGCAGTTTGGTGGCCCCCATGTCCGCCGCGAAATCGGCAAAGCTTTCGGCATCGGGGTTGGTCTTGACGGGCTCAACCACCGCGGCCACGCGGCGCGGACGTACGGGGCCAGCATTGCGCAGTTTGTCAACGTCGATGCGCTGCTCGGCCACCAGCTTTAGCGGGGCAGGGCGGGCGTCGTTGTTCGGGCGCTCGGTCCGCGTGGGGCGGCTGATCGGGCGGCGCGGGCGGACCACATCGGCCAGATCTTCGCGGTAAGCGTCGTCCGACGTCGCTGTCGTGGCACGGCCACCCATGGCTTCATCAGCCTTCTTGGCAGCGACAGCAGCGCGCAGATGGGCAAAGGCATCGCGGCGCGTCGTGCTTTCCGGCTCATCCATCTTGCTGTCGGTTTCTGCCATCAGCCGCGACATGTCTGGGCCGGTCTCATCATCGAGGGTGGGCAGGCTGTGGCGCGCGGCTTGAGCAGGTGCGACTTCTTCCTCGGCCAGCTCAGCTGCGTCTTCGGCATCTGCCACTGGGGCTACATCTTCTTCTGCTTCTTCTGCTTCTTCGGTCGTTTCAGCTTCTGCTGCGGGCGCGAAATCTTCGTCTTCGGCCTCAGCAGGTGCTGCCTCTTCTTCGGTCATTTCGACTGCGGGCTTAGGCGCTTTTTCCTCTTGCATGGGGGCCGCACCGCCAAGTTCGGCTTCCAAAGCAGCCAGCTCACGGGCCAACTCATCTTCATCCTCCACCGAAAGGGTCGAGCTGGGCTTCGCTTCTGCTGCAGGTGCTTTTTTCGGGGTCTCGTCAGAGACTTCTTCCAAATCGCCCCGTGCCACAGCGGCGTCGAGATCGGAGCGTTTGACTTTGATCACCCGACCCTTGCGGGGCAGATCGGCGGCTTCGACTTCCGATGCAGCCTCTGCGTTTTCGTCAAACAGGCTCTCTGCAGTTTCTGCAGTCTCGCCTTCATCACCTTCAGTGGCGTCAAGGCGGTTAAGGATGTCGGAAAGATCATCTTCTTCGTCTTCTACATCCGCGTCGGCCTTATGCGTGGCCTCATCAGCCTGCAGCGCGTCTTCGATGTCACGGCGGGCGGCGGCGATGGCGGCTTCGCTCTCCTGGGCTTCTCTGCGCGGCTCAGCAGCGACAGGTGCTGTCTTCGGTGCAGCAGGCGCCTCTTCCTCATCATAGCCCGCTGCATCGTCCTCGTCCTGCTGGGCGACAACGGCGCGGATGCGCTGAAGTTTGGCGGCGATGCTGTCGGCAGGCGCGGTGTTCGCAGCAGGAACCTCTTCGGCGGCAGCTGTCTGTGCTTCGTCTTCGTAGTGAGACTGCGGCTGCGGGCTGGCGGCAAAGAATGCTTCTGCGTCGCTTGTGTCGTCTTCCTCAATCTCCACGCTCGGTGCATGGGCCATCGGAGTCGCCGCAGGCACAGGCTCGGCCATCGCGGCAGTGTCTGCGATCGTGGCTTCGGATGCGTCTGTTGTTTCTGGCGTTGCAACCGCAGCGATATCGGCAATCTCAGCCTTGAGCGGGGCTGGTGCCTCCTCCGCAACGGGGGCTTGCTCTGCCGTGCGGGGTGCCGCCGCCGGGGCCTCGGCTGGTGCGGCCTGAGCCGCGGGAGCCTGGGCCACGGGGGGCTGGGCGGGGGCATCCGGGCTGTGATCTTCCAGCGCGCTCAGCACGATCTTGCCTTCTTGCTCACGGGCCTGAACCCGACGGGATACTTCACGCTGTGCGATCCGGGTGAGCATTTCCGCATCCGGCTGTGGAGGTTCGGCACCGAAGTAGCGGTCATCCGAGGCTAGGTCGCGGAAATATTCGGCAATGGCTTTCATGGTGCCAAATGAATCGTCGAAGCCTTCCAGGGTGCACGAAAAAGTGCCATAGGAGACCGTTAAGATTTTGTTGCTGTTCATCATCGGATGCTCGTCCTCTGCGGTGTTGCAGGTATCGTTTACCACGATGTCCAAGACCAAAGCGGCTCGAATCTGTGCCATTCAGCGTATGATTTCAAGGCAAGATTAAGGCAGATTGCCAAAAGGGGCGTTAATTGACCACTTCAGACTACATAGTTCGCGACAAGGGTCCAGTCACGCTGCTTGGCGGTGGGGAGGCCTTTGAGGGTGACCTTAAGGCGGCGCTGGCACTGGCGCCGACATGTGTCGCGGCTGACAGCGGTGCCGCGCTGGCCGTGGCGGCGGGAGTGCCACTGGCGGCTGTCATTGGGGATTTTGATTCCACACCAGCAGAGGTGCTGGCGCAGATTCCAGCAGAGCGACGCCACCGGATCGATGAGCAAGAGAGCACAGATTTCGAAAAGGCGCTGACCCGGATCGACACGCCTTTGATCTTAGGGGTCGGCTTTACCGGGGCGCGCTTGGATCACCAGCTTGCGGCGTTCAACACGCTCGCGGCCCATCCGCATCGGTCTTGCATCTTGCTGGGCGCGCAGGAGATTGTTCTGCTCGCGCCGCCTCGGATCACGCTGCCCACGGCGGCGGGGGATGTGGTCTCGCTTATGCCACTTGGCCCGGTGCAGGGGCGCAGTATCGGTTTGGAATGGCCGATTGACGGGTTGAACTTCGCCCCCGGCGGTCGGATTGGAACCTCGAACCGAGCTACGGGGCCTGTCGCGCTGGAGGTGGCCGGACCGGAAATGCTGTTGATTTTGCCGCGCTCTCTTGTGGCGCCGCTGGTGGCACAACTGCTGCGGCCAGAGCATGCGCCGTGGCCCGCTCGCGCATAATAATGTAAAGCCCCGCGCTGACGGTGATCAAAATGCCCAAGCCCGCCAATAGGTTTGGCAGGTCGGAGAAAAGGATCAACCCAAGCAGTGTGGCGAAAGGAATCTCAAGATATTGCATCGGGGCGAGGGTCGTCGATGGGGCAAAGCGAAGCGACCATGTCATCAGCAAGTGGGCGATGGTGCCAAGAAGCCCGATGCCGAGCAGGAGGGACCAGTCCAACGCATTGGGCTGGATGATTTGAAGCGGGGCGATCGGCATTACAGAGCCGAAAGCAAGCAAAGGTAAGATCATCACCACCGCCATAACGCCGCTGACGGCTTGAAGGCTGATCGGATCAGTTTGTTTCGCGATTTGACGCGTGACCAACATGAAGAATGAAAAGACCACCGCCACCACGATCGGCAGCAGCGCGGGCCAGCCGACATTTGCGAAACTGGGCTGAACAATCAAAAGCGTGCCGAGAAATCCAACAATACTTGCCCCGAGCCGCTTTGGGCCGACCTCTTCATTCAGGATGAATTTGCCTAGCAACAGCATGAAAAACGGCATAACGAACGCGATGGCGACTGCGTCAGCCAAGGGCAGGTACTTCAAAGCTGTGAACATCGCGGCGATTCCCGCCATATGCAGAATGGTCCGCAAAAGGGTCAGCCAGAACACCCGCCCACTCATGCGCCACGCCCGGCCCGATGCCCAAACGATTGGGATGAGGATCAACGCCTGAACGGCAAAGCGGATGAGCACGACCTGCCCAAGCGGGACCGATGCACCAAGCAGCTTGGCCACTGCATCACCGACAGGGGCTATGATGCAAAAACCCATCATTAGGGTTATTCCGATAAGAGGCCGATCCTGCTGCATTGGGTAACGCTAGGGAAGATTATTGAAAAGCGCAATCATTGGTTGAAAGTGGTGGGGAGAAATCGCGCTGACGACTGACGACTGACGACTGAGGACTGACGGCTGAGGACTGACGGCTGACGGCTGAGGACTGACGGCTGACGGCATAGGGCTGACGGCTGAGGCGTGGACCTGCGAAACTGGCGTTATTCTGCGGAGGGCTAAGCAGCGGGGCGGCTTAAATTTACTTGGTTCCTGCCGTGCGATTTTGCCGAATAAAGCGCCCGATCTGCCTGCGCCATCAGGGCCTCTGCTGAAAGCGGATTGCCGTCTTGCACCATCGGCCCGATGGAGAGGCCGATGCTGATGGTGACATGCACAGGCGCAGGCGTGCCGGGAACAACGAACCCCCGATTGCCGATGTCAGTACAAATATCGGCGGCAGTGGATTCAGCGTTAGAGAGGTTGGTGCCGGGCATCACGATGAGAAACTCCTCACCGCCAATCCTTGCGACCAGGTCCATACCGCGCAGATTATTGCGCAGCCGCTCTGCAGTTTGCACCAATACCGAATCCCCAGCTGCATGGCCGTAGCGATCGTTTATTCCTTTGAAGTGATCTAAATCGGCGACCATCACCGCAAAGGGGCGGGCCGTTTCAAGGGCGTGTTCTGCGATCTGGTCTAGATGGGGCAGGGCATAGCGGCGGTTGTGCAGCCCCGTCAGCGGATCGAATACCGCGGCTTTCAGCCCTGTACGCACCGTGTTGCGCAGTTGGTCGGTCTTGCGCTTTCGGCGTAGGATTGCATGTAGGCGCAGAACCATTTCGGCAGTGTTAAAGCCGTCGGTCATTAAATCGTCGGCGCCCAGATCAAGTGCTGTCGCCGCCTGTGCTGCGTCGGGCGTCAATTGCACGACCAACAGCCCAGCGTGGCGGGTCTGCGCATTGGCGCGCAGCACCGAAATCAGCCGCAGCGCCGCGTTGGCAGTATTAGGTATCTCCGACAGGACAAGCACATAGGCATCGGGTGGCCCGTTTTTAGAGGCAGACCGAATGGCCTCCTCCGGATTGGCAAGGGTAAGCCCCGCACGCAATAGGGGGCGCAGTTGCTTGGCCCAATTGACGCTCGTCGCGCTGTCGGAATGGATCAAAACGCAATGGCTTTGGGCTGTAAACTCGGTGGATGGTTCAGCCAGACCAAGCGCCCGGGTGGTATCATCCCGCATTTCCCATTCGCCCGCCGCGTTGCGGGCGCGGATAAGGCTGCGCGCGCGGCCAAGTAGCAATGTCGTATCAAGCGGCCTTAGCAATACATCGCTGGCGCCGGCCTCTAATGCGGCAAGCCGATCTGTTGTTTGATCCCCGTTTCCGATGGCCAGCACCGGAAGCTGCGCAGTATCGGCAGACGCTTTCAGCGCCTCACACAGATCGGCAGCCCCGCCGCCGGGCAAGGTCAGCGCGCATATCACAAGGTCAGGCGGATTTTCCCGCGCAGTAGCCAGGGCCTCTTCCATATCTACGGCCTGAACGACCTGATAAAACGCCGCACAAAGCTTGACCTTGAGGGCGATACGATTGGTCGCAATCGCATCTGCAATAAGGATGGTCCCTTGCACGACAGCTCCTTCACCGTACAAATCAGTTTGATGCTCTAGTCTTTGCGCCCTAATGGTTAACAAAGGGTTTCCAACCTGCTGCAGAAGACGGTTCCTATGTCCTATACTCAAGATTCCGCCGAGACCTTGGCGCTACAAGCGCTTACTTGGTTGGCGGCGAATGACGATCTGTTGCCCGTCTTTCTAGGCAGCACCGGCGCATCGGAAGCAGACCTGAAAAAACAGGCCAGCGACCCTGTATTTCTTGGCGCTGTGCTAGATTTTTTGATGATGGATGATGCGTGGGTCATCGGCTTTTGCGACCATTTAGCCATCCCCTATGAACGGATCATGCAGGCCCGCGCTGCATTGCCCGGCGGGGAGCAGGTGCATTGGACTTAAAAAACATTAAAGGTTTACTGTTCGATAAAGACGGGACGCTTTTTGATTTCGCCGCGACATGGGTGCCTTGGGCTGAAGCCTTTTTGCTGCGTGCCTGCGGCGGCGATCGCAGCTTTGCCGCGCGGGTCGGCGCAGATATTGGGTTTGATTTCGCCGCGCGCCGTTTTGCGCCGCATAGCATCGCGATCGCTGGCACACCTCAGCAAGTGGTCGAAGCCTTGGCACCGCATTTTCCGGATCAATCGCCCGCCGCTTTGCTTGAGATGATCAACACCGAAGCAAGCCTAGCCCCGCAGTGCGAAGCCGTGCCTCTTAAACCGTTCTTGCAGCAGCTTCGCGACAAAGGTTTCAAGCTTGGCGTCGCGACAAATGACGCAGAACATCCCGCGCGTGCGCATCTTTCCGCGGCAGGGGTGGTTGATATGTTCGACTTTATTGCTGGGTTCGATACCGGGCATGGGGGCAAGCCTTCACCGGGGCAACTGCTCGCATTTGCGTCCCATGTGAACCTGCCCACAGAAACAATTGCTATGATCGGTGACAGCATTCACGACTTAGAAGCCGGTCGCGCGGCTGGCATGCTATGTATTGCTGTGTTGACCGGGCCCGCAGACCAACAGGATCTTGCAGTACATGCCGATATGGTTCTGCCAGATATCGGCCATCTGCTAAATTATTTACCCTGAATTAGCTGCGCCTACTCAACTTGAGGCCGCAGATGCGCCCTCAAGTATCCGTTCATCCAAGTCTTCCCCATGGAGGACCGAAATATCTCCTGTTGTTTCAAGCACCACGGCGCGCACTTCGGAGAATTTCATCACGTTGGCCTCACGCAGCTTGGCGATCAAATCAGCGCGGGCGACGCGGGTCTGTCGCAGCGCCTCATCAAAAATCTGCCCGTCACGCATCAGAATTACAGGCTCATTCTGCACGACGTCTTCAAATTGATCAGAGGCTTGCCGCAATCGGGCGATAACAAATTGCGCACCAAGGAGCGCCAAGATTGCCAAGGTAGGCTGTGCAAATTCCGGCCATGTGGTCGCCTGACAGGCCCCGGCAAGGAGCGAGCCGGTGGCAACTGTGGCCACGAAATCAAAGGCGGTCATCTTTGAAAAGGTGCGCAGACCGATGACGCGGACCACAAAAACCACCCAAACCAGCGCGAGGCCGGAAAGCAAAAGCGCACGCGCAATAATATCAAGGGGAACACTCTCGAAAAACATCAGCCCTGGCCCTCTTTCAGCGCTCTGCCGCGCTGGATAAAGAAGCGCCCGATGAGCACCACCATAGCCATCGCAATCAGCCCCAGATAGCGCTCATAAATCCCGTCGATCCCGGTCGGGAGAAAGAAAAATGGCGGCGCAGATATCAGCCAAAGTATTGAAATGATTTTGAGCGCTTTTGCGAGAGAGGGAGAAGCCTCAGCGAAACCTTTGGAAAGCAGCCACGGTACGGTCAGCATGATCAGGCCAAGCGCGTAGACCAGATAAACATGGATTACCACGCCGTCGGAGTCGCGATCCCCGTATTCATTCCTTGCGCCCACCAGAAAAACGATCAGCCCCAATACAGCAAGGCCGATAGTGCCGGTGCTCCAACGCCCGCCGCCGAAGTGAACATGTGCGCATAAAAGGGCGCAAGCCACGATCGACGCTGAAAACGCATAGATGCCAATATCCACGATAAATTCATACCGTCCCGCACCGAGGTCACTGATCGTATCTGCAATCCAGTCGTGATCTGGAACCACAAAATCTGCGATCAAGATCGAGGCGGCGAATACCACACAGCCAATGATCGCGCTCCAGCCCAAACAAATCATGAATTCCGGTGCGCTGTGCTGTCGGGGAACTGTGACCTTATTACTCATTTCGTCAAACCCACCTTCGCCGCCAATTATTGTATGCGGCCTGACACGGGCGGCCAGACCGAATGATATTAGTCCGAAAGACGCGAGCGTTCCTCGGCATTGGGGCTTCCTGCGGGGGCCTCATCCAATGTGGCTTCGGGGCGGTGCAGGTTCTCTTGGGGCTTTTTGGGCGGGGTCTTGTTGTCGTCCTTAGGGTGTTTTGGATCATCGCTCATGGGAATACTCCTCGCTAGCTACGCGTCGAGGAAAGGCACCGTGCCATCCTCTGCACTCAAACGCACAGCTAGGGGTGCCAGTTCCGCGTGAATGGATGTGACCACCAAGGTCAATTTCCGAACAACTGGAATCATCAGGCCAATCTTAACCACTACACGTGCATTCTAGCAGCGGGAAAAATGGGAATGAGGCAGTCATGCACGGGCTTATAAACCGCAGCATTCAAAACTACTTTTGCGCCAACTATGGTAGGGAGCTTTGGGCCGATGTGGCCTCTCGCGCCGGGTTGGATTTTACAGAGTTCGAGGTGATGCTCACCTATCCGGACCATATCACTCCGGCGGTTCTGGACGCGGTTTGCGCCGTGCTTGACCGGTCACGCGCGGAGGTGATGGAAGATGTCGGCACTTTCCTCGTGGCGCAGCCGGGCTATGGGGCGGTGCGGCGTTTGCTGCGATTTGGCGGGGTAAGTTTTGGTGATTTTTTACAGTCGCTTGACGATTTGCCAGACCGGACGCGCCTCGCCTTATCCGAGCTGAGACTGCCGTGGATTGAACTGCGCGAAGATCCTGACGGTCAGTATTCATTGATCTGCGCGGCACCGCTTGTTGGCTATGGGTATCTCATGATGGGGGTCTTGCGGGCCATGGCCGACGACTATGGTGCGCTTGTTTTGTTAGAGCACTGTGGACGGGCCGCCGGGATCGAAACGCTAAAGATCATTCTGGTTGAGGTCGATTTCTCAGAAGGCCGCAGTTTCGAGCTTGGGGCGCGGGCATGAGTGAGGTGATCCAAGATACAGCAGTTTTGGACAAGCTCTGTCCCATGCATCTGCTTTTGTCCGCCACGGGGGTCATCGGCCACGCAGGGCCGACAATCCAAAAACTGCGGCCTCAGTCCCCGCTCGTTGGACGGCGGTTTTTCGATACCGTCGCCGTCAAACGACCTCGCGGGATCCATGGAATGGAGGACCTGCGGCGTGCGACGGGCGTGAAATTGCATCTCGCCCTTCGCGATGCCCCCCGGACAGAATTGAAAGGCTTGCTGGTGCCGCTGGGCGATGGCCGCACGATCGTAAACCTTTCTTTCGGGATCTCTATTTTCGATGGGGTACAAGACTATGCGCTGACCAATGCCGATTTTGCCGCGACCGACATGGCGATTGAAATGCTCTATCTTATGGAGGCAAAATCAGCCGCTATGGAGGCCTCCCGCCGCTTGAACCTGCGCCTGCAAGAAGCGCGTATCGCGGCGGAGGAGCAGGCCTTTACCGACATCTTGACCGGTCTCAAAAACCGTCGTGCGCTGAATGCAGTATTGGAAAGATTAATCACGGCCGGAGAGAGCTTTGCCGTGATGCACATCGACCTTGATTACTTCAAGGCGGTGAATGACAGCCTTGGCCACGCGGCGGGCGATCATGTGTTGCAAACAGTCGCCCGCATTATGGTTCAGGAAACCCGAAGCTCTGATATGGTGGTCCGCTTGGGAGGGGATGAGTTCACGGTGGTCCTGCCTGATGTGCGCAACGAGAGCATGTTAAAGCGGATCGGGCAGCGCATCATTGACCAATTGGAAGAGCCAATTCAATTTAACGGAAAGGCCTGCAAGGTCTCTGCCAGCATTGGCACGGTGTGGATCCAACGCGGCGATAGGCAATCTCGCGAGGTGGTTTTGGCAAATGCGGATGCTGCGCTTTACGCGTCGAAACATGCAGGCCGCGCGCGGCATACGTTTTATAGCCCGGCCTTGCGTCGGCCCGCGAACCTCGATCCTCCAACTTCCGGAGAGCAGGGCGCTTGCGGCAGCTAATTGCCTGAGAGCGCACCGCGCCGGGTTGATTTGACATCGGAGCAGTAGACCGCACAGTTTGCCTGTCGTATCACCCCTGCATGAAATCGCCCCTGCAGATATTCCGCCGCCTGCGCCAACGTCTGCACGACGCCCGCCGGCGCGCGCGCTTTACCGCATCTGTGCAGCATCTCCACGGGCCCAGCAAACTTGACGTGGCGCCGGGTGACGTGGTGCTGATCGCCCTAGTGCGCGACAGCAGCTATTATCTTGATGCTTTCTTTCGACATTACCGTGCAATGGGCGTGCGGCATTTCGTGTTCATCGACAATGGCTCTCGCGATGACACCATCAGCCGCATCAAAGCGCAAAAAGGCACGGTGATCGACAGGTGCACCCTGCCGCTTGCCGAATACGAAGACCTAATCCGTCAGCATCCCGCACAGACTTACGGGAAAAACCGCTGGTGTCTCTATGTCGATGTGGACGAAATCTTTGATTTTGAGGGGCGCACCCAGATCGGTATCAGAGGGCTTACCGCCTATCTTGAGCAGCATAGCTATACCGCTTTGGCCGCTCAGATGCTTGAGATGTTTCCGAAAACAAGCCTCGCCGCGGCGGCGGGATTTCCTTATAAACAGGCGCTACAGTCCTTTCTCTACTACGATATCAGCGCCGTTCGAAAACTTGACTATCACAGCGCGGACATCTCTTTTTCGGACCTGCTGACTGATAACGAACTGTCGAACGAAGGCGTCAAAATCGCCTTCGGCGGCGTGCGTGGTAAGGTTTTTGGCGAAGACTGCTGTCTGACGAAACACCCGCTGATTTTTAATGGGCCCGAGGTCACACCTACCCCGCATCCGCATCTTTCGACTGGGGTGCGCGTGGCCGACATGACAGCCGTGATCAAACATTATAAATTCGCCAATGATGCCGCCGCGTGGGACGCTGAGACGCTGGGCGCAGGCAATCTCGCGCATGGAGGAGACGCACGGCGTATGGCAGTCATTGGGCAGAACCCGGATATCTCTCTGTTTTCGCTGGATGCGCGACGCTGGAACCGGGTCGAACTTTTGTACCGCGCCGGGTTTCTGGTTCCCTCCGACGCCTATAGCGCCCATGTCGCCGATTGGCGCGATGAAAGTGCCGCATGAAGATCGGCGCCGTGGTCATCGGTCGAAACGAAAGCACGCGGTTGGAGCGGTCGTTGCCGGCGTTGATAGGGCAGGTGGCGCAGGTGATCTATGTCGACAGCGGCTCAACCGACGGGTCCGTCGCGATGGCGCGGGGATTGGGGGTTAGGGTTGTCGAGTTGGACATGCAACAGCCCTTCACCGCCGCACGCGCCCGCAATGCGGGGGTAGAGGCGCTGGACCCGGGGATCGCGCTGGTGCAATTTCTGGATGGCGATTGCATTCTGCAAGACGGTTGGGTGGCAGTAGCAGAGGCGCATCTGAACGCACATCCAGAGGTCGCAGTGGTCTGCGGCAGACGGCGAGAAGAGCACCCTCAAGCGTCAATCTATAACACGCTGATCGACCGCGAATGGGATACCCCAGTGGGCGAGAGCCGTGCCTGTGGCGGTGACGCTCTGATGCGGCTGGATGCCTTGCGCGCCGTGGGCGGCTACAGGGCCGATATGATCGCTGGCGAAGAGCCGGAGCTTTGCCAACGTCTGCGCCGCGCGGGCTGGCAGATATGGCGTCTGGATGCCGAGATGACATCGCATGATGCGCAGTTGGCGCGTTTTGGTCAGTGGTGGCGACGCAGCCTGCGCGCCGGTCATGCCTTTGCTGAAGGGGCCGCGTTGCATGGCAGCGGCCCAGACCGCCATTGGGTGGCTGAGACCCGCCGCGCGCTTCTTTGGGGGGCGCTCTTGCCTGCAATGATTTTGCTGCTGGCGTTGTTGATGCCTTGGGCCGCGTTGGTTCTGGCGCTGCTCTATCCGATACAACTGTTGCGGTTGATGCGCCGTGGCGGGGGGCTTTGGGGGTTTTTCACCCTACTTGGCAAATTCCCCGAGGCATTGGGCGTGTTAAAATACCACATGCGGCGCGACGGGCGGATCATCGAATACCGTTGACCTCTAGCGTGCGCGCCAGGCCTCAAGCGCAAGCCCTGGCAGGATGGCAAAGCATCGCGCATAGCGCGGCACCATGCGCGCGGGGCTTTGCATCGCGCGCCAAAACCATTCCAAGGCCAGCAGCCGCATCCATCTAGGTGCGCGGCGCTGCCGCCCCGCCAGAAAGTCCAAACCCGCCCCAATTGAGGCAAAGCCTATCTCCGACGCGTTACTGCGCCCGCGTGCGGCAAGAATCTCTTGCTTAGGCGCGCCAAGGGCTAGAAAACACAGCCGCGCACCGCTTTGCGCGATGTCGCGCAGCGCGGCGTCAGCGGCGTCACTTTGGGGGTCAAACCCCATCGGCGGGGCAGCAATATGACAGATTTCCAGCCCCGGCACGCGGGCCTGAAGGGCTTGGGCCGCCCCCCTGAGAGAGGGTACATCGCTGCCGAAAAAGGCGATGGGCAGCGATAGCTCCGCGGCTAATTCGCAAATAGGTAAGATCAGATCGGAGCCGGGCATAAGCTCAACCGGCCGTTTCGCCAGATGAGAAAGCCAGACGACGGGGCGTCCATCGGCCACGATCAAATCCTGCGCACCGTAGGCCGCGGCAAAGTCCGGGTCGCGCGGCAGTTTGGTCAAATGGTCAAGGTTAAGCGTTGCAAGTGCAAACCCTTCGCGTTTCAGAAACCGCTCACGCAGAGCTTGAAACAATGCGGCCTGTGTCGCCACATTAACCACCACCGCAGCGTCGCCTGTGCCATACTTCATGGGGTTTGTCTCAAATGCGGGCCATATCGGGCAGGGTAAACGGAATGAGGCGTGCCGTCTATGTGATTGATATCATGTGCCATCTCACGATTACGCCCGCGTCTGAGTGAATTCGCCGCAAAACTAGCGGGATGACAGGGTGCAGACCAGATGGTATTTTTAGCGCGCCCCTTGGGCGTAAATTTCATTCCGCACGTCTCGCCCCGCAACGCAAGGACACCATGCCAAATCCCATCGCTTATCTGATGCTGCTGATCTGGCCCTTCGTCTGTCTGGGTCTGTTTCGCAACCTGCCGCTGCAGCGGGCGCTTATTTGGTCGATCCTTGGCGGCTATTTATTTCTGCCACCGGTGGCAGAGTTCAACCTACCGCTGGTGCCGGGGCTCGACAAAGTGTCGATCCCAAACCTTAGCGTTCTGGTAATTATCTGGTTGGGCACGCAGGAGAAACTGCAACTCTGGCCAGCTTCCCTCGTGGCGCGGCTGTTGGTGATCGGACTTGTCTTTTCGGTCGTGCCGACGGTGCTGACGAATGGCGATCCGATCCTGTTTCAGACGATCCGCGGGCTTGAACCGATGACCTTCCCCGTTAACGCCCTGCCGGGCCTGTCGATCCGTGACATCGGCTCGGTCTTGATTGGGCAGATACTGATGTTGGTGCCGTTTTTGCTGGCGCGTCAACTTCTTGCAGATGAACAGGGGCTGCGTGAGCTGCTGTTGGCCTTTGCGGTTGGCGGGGTCATCTATTCGGTGCCGTCCCTGTTTGAAATCCGTTTCTCACCGCAATTGAACACGTGGATTTATGGGTTTTTCCAACACTCATTCGAGCAAATGATGCGCAATGGTGGTTTCCGTCCCATCGTCTTTTTGCCCCATGCCCTGTGGCTGGCGTTGTTCATGTGTATTGCGTTGCTGTCGGCGGTCGCGCTGGCGCGGCAAGCCCCGGTACTTGACCGCTGGAAGATGCTGTTGTTGGCGGCCTATCTGGCGGTGGTTCTGCTGCTGTGTAAAAGCCTTGCCTCTATGGCCTATGCATTGCTGTTGGTGCCGGTGGTGCTGCTGATCCCGGCACGTTGGCAGATTCGATTGGCCGTTGTCTTTGCGGCGGTCGCGGTGATCTATCCTATGTTGCGCAACGCGGGTTTGGTGCCGCTTGACGCTATCTTGGCCCAAGCTGAGGCGATTAGCGCCGACCGTGCGCAATCGCTTGGCTATCGTTTCATGAACGAAGAGCAGTTGCTGTCGCGGGCTGCCGAAAAGCCGTGGTTTGGGTGGGGTGAGTGGGGTCGGAACCTCTTCGTAGATCCGACCACCGGCGACATACTTTCCATCCCCGATGGCCGCTGGATCATCGTATTTGGATCCTTTGGATGGGTCGGTTACCTGTGCGAAATGGGGCTGTTGGCTTTGCCGATCTTCATGATGGGTTTGCATCTCTACCGAAATGGAGATGCGGAGCTTTCCCCTTGGATTGCGCCGTTACTTTTAATTCTTGGCATTACCATGATGGACATGTTGCTCAACGCGACCCTGACACCATTAACATGGCTCACGGCGGGGGCGATCCTTGGCCATGCAGAGACGCTTTTTGCAGCGCGAGCGGGCCAAAGCGCATCGCGTGAAGGCACAAACCCTATGATCCCTGCTAAGCGGACGGTGTTCTAGACCGCCGCGCGTTATTCTCTGCGGTGTAGGGCGAACTTTACGGAAACTTCCGCAACGGCACGGTCTCGGCTCATTTTTGACAAATTTGGCTGTTGTATGATGCAGCCGAAGCCTAAATTGAACCTCAGAAGGCCCATCACTGTGATCAAGCGGGCGATGGGACAAGTGTAGCAATGAACAGCACGGACCACTCTCTCTCGCGCGATGACATCGCAATCGTCGGCATGTCTGTGAATGTGCCGGGGGCCGAAGGTATTGATGCCTATTGGGCGAACCTACGTGACGGGGTGAGCGCGCTCAAGCGGTTGGACGAGGCCCAGTTGCGCGCCGCCGGTGAGAGCGCTGAGCGGATGGCCCGGCCAAACTATGTGCCCGTGACCGCCGAAATGCCTGGCTATGACATGTTCGATGCGGAGTTCTTCGGTTTCTCCCCCAAGGACGCGGCGATCCTTGATCCACAGCACCGTAAGTTTCTTGAGGTTGCGTGGGAGGCGTTGGAGCAGGCAGGGCACATGCCTGAAAGCCTCTCTGGCCCGGTCGGCGTCTATGCGGGCTGTGGTATGGGCAGCTACTTCTATTTCAACATTTGCTCAAACCCTGAACTGGTCGATGACGTGGGCATGTTTTTGCTGCGGCATACGGGCAATGACAAAGATTTTCTATCGACCCGCGTCAGCCATGTTTTTGACCTCAAGGGGCCGTCAATCAACTTGCAAACTGCGTGTTCGACCTCGCTGGTGGCGATCCATTATGCCGCGCAAGCGTTGCGGTCGGGTGAGATTGATATGGCGCTGGCGGGCGGGGTGACGATCGAGTTCCCGCAGGGTAGGGGGTATGAGTTCAAGGAAAACGAAATCCTCTCGCCCGATGGCGAATGCCACGCCTTCGACCACCGCGCGCAGGGCACCGTCTTTGGCTCTGGCGCGGGCGCTGTGGCGCTTCGGCGGTTGGAGGATGCCATCGCCGATGGTGATCACATCTGGGCGGTGATCAAAGGCTCGGCGGTCAACAACGATGGGGCGGCCAAGGCGGGCTATCTGGCCCCTTCGGTTGATGGGCAAACCGCTGCCATCGCGCGCGCGCTGGATGCCGCAGGCGTGGCGGCGCAGAGCATTGGCATGGTCGAATGCCACGGCACCGGCACCTATCTTGGCGACCCGATCGAAGTTGCAGCACTGACGCAGGCTTATCGGGCAGAGACGCAGGCGCAGGACTTTTGCCGCATCGGTTCGGTCAAGACGAACATCGGCCATCTTGATACCGCCGCCGGGGTGGCGGGGCTGGCCAAGGCCGCGCTGTCGTTGCATCACCACCAAATCCCGCCGTCACTGGGATATGAGGCGCCAAATCCGGCGATCCCATTTGAGGGCTCGCCCTTCCGCGTGAATGACCAGCTTTTTGACTGGCCCGCCAGCGCCACGCCACGCCGTGCGGCGGTAAACGCGCTTGGCGTCGGCGGCACCAACGCGCATATGATCCTTGAAGAAGCACCCGCGCGCGCAGCATCCGAAGAAAGCGATTTTCCCTTCCATGTGATCTGCCTCTCGGGCCGCTCCAAAGCCGCGCTTGAGGCCAATAGCGCGGCCCTTGCCGCCCATCTGCGCGCCCATCCCGAGCAGCCCTTGGCTGATGTGGCCTTCACCCTCAAGCGGGGCCGCCGCGCGTTTGATAAGCGCCGTGTGTTGGTGGCCGAGAGCCATGAAGAGGCTGCAGCCTTGTTGGAGAGTGGCGACAGCCGCCGCGTCTTTACCCATGACCACCTTGGCCCCGATCCTGAGGTCGTCTTCATGTTCCCCGGCGGCGGCGCGCAATACGCAGGTATGGCGCGCGATCTTTATGAGACCGAACCGGTATTCGCCGAGTGGATGGACCGTGGCCTTAAGCACTTAGAGCCCCAACTTGACTATGATATCCGCGCAATTTGGCTTCCAAAACCCGAAGACCGTGCCCAAGCGGAGATCACGCTGAAAAAGCCGTCGGTCCAATTGCCGCTGATCATGATTGTCGAATACGCGCTGGCGCAGCTTTGGCTGTCATGGGGCGTGAAACCTGCTGCTATGGTGGGCCACTCCATGGGCGAAAACGTCGCCGCCACTTTGGCCGGGGTGATGCGTTTCGAGGACTGCATCGACCTTGTGCTGCTGCGCGGGCGGTTGTTCGATGAGGTGCCAGCAGGCGGGATGATCAGCATCTCGGCATCGCTTGAGCAGATCGAGCCGCTTTTGGGCGATGCGCTTGATATTGCCAGCGTCAACGGCCCAAAACTGATTGCGGTTTCCGGCCCGGATGACGCGCTTGCCGCTTTGCAAACCCGTCTCAACACTGCGGGCCTTGAACACCAGCGCATCGCCATCGACATCGCCGCCCACTCGCGGATGCTGGGCCCGATCCTTGATCGCTACCGTGCCTTCCTTGCCAAGCTCGACTTGCGTGCGCCCCAAATGCCTTTTCTGTCGAACCGTACGGGAGAGTTGATTACCGCTGAGATGGCGACCGATCCGGACTATTGGGTCCAGCAGCTTCGCAACACGGTTAATTTTGCTGACTGTATTACGAATCTGGCCGCTGCTGCGCCGAAAGTTTTCCTTGAGGTCGGGCCCGGGAAGGCGCTGTCGGCTCTGGCGCAGATGAACGCAGACGTGAGACCGGGGCAGGTGATGTCCTCGCTGCGCCACACTGAACAAGACATCGCCGATGATGCCTATTTCTTGAGCGTGGTGGGACGGCTTTGGGCCTGCGGGGTCGAGGCAGATTGGCCGCAGATTTGGGGGGAGGCGCGGCGCAACCGGGTGGTGCTGCCGACCTACCAATTCCAACGCGCGCGGTACTTTGTAGAGCCGGGAACAGCCGCCCAAACGACCCCCGCGCCCCATATCCAGCGCGAGGACGACATCGCCAAATGGGGCGCAGTACCGCATTGGCAACCGCGCTATGCTGAGCATGATATGGACCTCTCCGGCCCGCTGAACTGGCTCGTCTTCGCGGATACGGCAGGGTTGGGGGCAGAGGCTGTCGCGCAGCTTCGAGCAGAAGGGCACCGTGTTGTGCTCGTCGCCGCAGGGGATGCCTTTACACGGATCAGTGCTGATCATTTCACGCTGGCTGCCGAGCAAGGACGCCCGGGCTATGACCAGTTGATTGCGGCCCTGCAGGCGGACGGACAGATGCCCGACAGGATCGCACATTTCTGGCTCACTGATGATACTGCTCAGCCGCGCCCCGGTTCCAGCAGGTTTGACCGCAACATCGAACAAGGGTTTTGGAGCCTCACTTGGCTTGCGCAATCCTTGGCCGAAATTGAGCGCGACGCGCCGTTGCACCTGAATGTCTTTACCACCGGCGCGATGCAGGTTGCGGAAGAGGCGCTGGTTTACCCCGAAAAGGCACTGATCTCAGGTCCCGTGGGCGTCATGGCGCGGGAATTGCCGGGGCTGACGGCAACGCAGATCGATCTCGCTGTTGCAGCGGATCCGCCCCCGTCTGGCTGGTTCACAAAGCCTATGGTTCCGACGCCGGTGATGGATTCCGATGACCTCTTGGAAGAGCTTTTGGCAAGCCCGTCCAATCTTCAAGTCGCCCACCGTACCGGCCGCCGGTATGAGCTGGGCTATCGCGCCGCCGCTTTGCCATCGCGGGATTTGCCGGGCTGGAAGCCCCAGGGGAGCTACCTCATCACAGGCGGTTTCGGCGGCATTGGTTTGACCCTCGCGGCGGATATTCTACAAACCAAAGACACCCGTGTCTTCCTGCTCAGCCGAAGCACCCTGCCGCTGCGCAATGAATGGGACGACTATCTAGCCAGCCACGGCCCCGCCGATGCCACGGCCCGGCGTTTGCGTGCGGTGATGCGTCTTGAGGCGCAGGCCGCGCAGTCTGGCGGCGCGGTTGAGGTCGCCCGCGCAGATGTTGCAAACCTCGCGCAGATGCGCCGGGTGATTGATGACCTAACCACCCGCCACGGCGGTGTGACCGGCGTGATCCATGCCGCAGGGGTGCTCGATGACGCGCCGCTGCTGGCAAAATCCGATGCGGGGATCGAGGCGGTGCTGGCGCCCAAGGTGCAGGGCCTGCGCGTTCTGGATCAGCTGCTGCCTGACGGCGCGGTCGAGCTGATGGTGCTGTTTTCTTCCACCTCCACAGCCACCCGCGCGGCAGGGCAATTGGATTATGTGGCGGCGAACGCGTGGCTGAATGCCTTTGCCCAATCCCGACGGGGCGCGAAGACCCGCGTGGTCGCGGTCAACTGGGGCGTTTGGGCTGATGTCGGCATGGCCGCTGCAACGGTGGGGGGCGAAGCGGCGGTCGCGCTGCCTGCGCGCCGGATCAACTCCGCGTTGCTGGACACCGCCGGGTCAGGCGACAGCGGCGAGCCAGAGTTTACAACCGAAATCGCGGCATCACATTGGCTGGTTGACCAGCACCGCACCTATGATGGGCGCGCGGTTATGCCGGGGACAGGCTATATCGAACTTTTCGCCGAAGCGGCGCAGGCACAGGCGCATGCACAGGGGTTGCAGGGATTTTCGCTGCAAGACCTGTATTTCCTCCGCCCGATGCCACTGGCAGACGATGCGGCGCGCAAGATCAAGATTACCCTAAACCCCGAGGGCGCAGGCTTTGCCGCCGAGTTGCGCAGCGCCTGTGTGGTGAACGGAAAGCCCGCGTGGCAATTGCACGCCCAAGTGCGTTTAATCCCGACTGAGCGTGAGGCCGAAACCCTTGACTTGGACGCCATCGCGGCCCGTTGCCCCACCGTCGCGCGGGCAGAACCCGGCGACCGACTGACTGCTATTCAGGAGCCGCATCTGAACGTCGGCCCGCGTTGGCATGTGTTGCAACGTACCGCATTGGGGCAGGGCGAAGGGCTGGCCGAACTGCATTTGCCCGATGCGGCGCTAAGTGATCTGGCCGACGGGTATTTGCTGCATCCCGGCCTGATGGACATTGCCACTGGCTGGGCAATGGCGCTGATCCCCGGCTATACCGCCCGCCACCTTTGGGTGCCCCTGTCCTACGGCGACATCACGCTCCACGCACCGCTGCCCGCCGACATCCGCTCTCATGTGCGGCTGGCCGAAGGGGCCGCCGCAGATGGCTTTGCCCGGTTCCATGTAACGATCACTGACGCTCAAGGGGCGATCCTTGTGGACGTGCGCGATTTCGCTATGAAGCGGCTCGAAGCTGCCCTTGCCGAAGTCCCACCACCAGACGCGCGTGAGGTGATCTTTGAAGGGGTCGATAGCGCACCGTCGCTGAGCCCGGCTGAAGAACGGTTGGCCCGTATGGTACGCCAAGGTATCCGCGCACAAGAAGGGCCAGAGGCCCTGCGCCGCGCGCTGGCGCTGGACGTACCGCAGGTGATGATTTCCTCGCTCCCGTTGCAGACACTAATCGCCCAAGCTGACGCTCCGGTAACCGAAGCCGCCCCGCAGGGGCAGAGCTTTGAGCGGCCCGATCTTGATGGCACATTCGTGGCACCCCGTAACATGATCGAAGAAAAGTTGGCTGACATCTGGTCCAACCTTTTGGGTATCAGCCCGGTGGGGATGGAAGATAGTTTCTTTGACCTTGGGGGCCATTCGCTGATCGCTGTGCGGCTCTTTGCCGCCGTGAAACGCGCGTTCAAGGTCGAGTTCCCGATCTCTGTTTTGTTTGAGGCGCCCACGATTGCCAAATGCGCAGCACTCATCGCGGCGGAGCGTGGCGATCTCATACTGACAGACGCTAAAGACGTGGCACCGTCCACCCCGCAACAGCGCTTTAACTACCTTGTGCCGCTGAACCAATCACGTGCCGAGACGACACCGCTGTTTATCATTGCAGGCATGTTCGGCAACGTGTTGAACCTGCGCCATCTTGCCTTACCCTTCAGCAACGAACGTCCGGTCTTTGGAGTGCAAGCCCGCGGGTTAATCGGCGAGGACCCTCCGCATGAGGATGTACAAACCGCTGCTGCGGACTACATCGCTGAAATTCGTGTTCGTCAGCCCGAAGGGCCCTACCTGTTAGCGGGTTATTCCGGGGGCGGCATCACGGCCTATGAAATGGCCCAACAGTTGAAATCCGCAGGGCAGGAGGTGGCCGTTTTGGCCCTGATCGACACGCCGTTGCCGGTGCGCCCGGCGCTGACGAAAATTGACAAAGCGCATATCAAGTTGGCAGAGCTTCGCGATAATGGGCCTGCATATCTGCTGGAATGGGCGCGCAACCGCTGGGCGTGGGAACGCGAGCGCCGCCGCCCGGTCTCGGATGCGGGTGCCGATGTCGATGGGGGTGGGGATGGGGGTACTTCCTTCAATAGCCTGCGTATTCAGGCGGCGTTCCTGCGCGCCGTAGGGCACTATCAAACGCCAAACTGGGATGGGCCGCTGACGCTGTTCCGCCCACCGCTGGACCACCATTGGGCGGTGTCAGACGGCAATCACGTAAGCGCCGAAAAGGAATATGTTTTTGAAGACAATCAATGGCGTCAATACGCCCCCCGTCTGCAAGTGATCGAAGTGCCAGGTGACCATGTCAGCATGGTGTTGACCCCCAATGTGACGGTATTAGCGCAGGAGCTGTCCGAAGTGATCGCGGCGGCCTTGCCCGCTGAAGTCGACAACAATCAGCGCCAAGCAACGGCGGCAGAATGATGCAGCAGCCTTCCCGACTGTTGGTTGTCATCCTCAACTACCGCACCGCAGATATGACCCTGCGCGCGGCTGAGACTGCTTTGGCGGATATGCCGAAAGAAAACGCCGAACTGGTAATCGTTGACAATGCCAGCGGCGACGGCTCGGATGCGCTGCTGGCGCAGGCGATTGCAGCGCGCGGATGGGAAGCGGGCAACCGGGTGCGGTTGATCTCGGCCCCAAGTAACGGCGGTTTCGGTGCGGGCAACAACATAGCCATGCGCGCTGGCATGTCGGATGGGTCAGCGCCTGATTTCGTGCACGTGGTGAACTCGGACGCATTCCTTGATCCGGGCTGTATCGCGGGTTTGATGGATCACCTGCAAAAACATCCTCGCGCGGGATTGGCCGGAAGCCATGTGCGCGGTGAGGATGATCTGCCTCATTCCACCGCTTTCCGTTTTCCTTCTGTCGCTGGAGAATTCGAGGGGGCCGTTCGGTTTGGCCCCATAACGCGGTTGCTGTCATCCTCCGTGGTGGCCCCCCCGTTGCCGAAAGTGGCCGCGCCTGTCGACTGGGTTGCTGGGGCCAGCGTCATGATGCGTTGGGAGATGTTGGCAGAGATCGGTCTCTTTGATGAAGAGTATTTCCTATACTATGAGGAAACCGACCTTTGCCTGCGCGCCGCGCGGGCAGGGTGGGAGTGTTGGTTTGTGCCCCAGGCGCGCTGCATTCACATCGGCTCGGTCTCAACGGGTCTGAAAGAAGCACAGCGCACACCGCGCTATTGGTTTGATAGCCGGCGTCGCTATTTTACCAAGAACCACGGCAAAACCTATGCAACGCTTGCCCTATTGGCGCGGCTCGCTGGGGGCGGGCTGCACCATCTGCGATGTCTGGTGACAGGGCGCAGTCCCGAAGATGAGGGGCGCTTTTACCGTGACCTTGCTGAGCACGCGCTCACTGCCAGACGCTCGGCTCTCACATCCAAAGACCTCAACCGTCGCCCCGTTGCGGAGGACCGATCATGACCGCCAGCTTCAATGCCAATCCGCTTTCAGCCCTGCTGATGGGCGACGAATCCCTGACCATTGCCTGCGGTGACATGCTGCTGGCGGGCGGGCATCAGATTGCCGCCGTCATCAGCCGGGACGACACGGTGCGCGACTGGGCCCAAAGGCTGGGGCTGGTGCTGTTTCGTGATGCAGAAGACTTATTGCAAACGCGCGTGGCTGCTGATTGGTTTTTGAGCATCGCCAACCTTCGGCTGATCCCGGAGGCGGTTCTGGCGCTGCCATCACAGGGCGCAATCAACTTTCATGACGGGCCGCTGCCGCGCTATGCGGGGCTGAATACCCCTGCATGGGCGATTATCAATGAGGAAGTGCGCCACGGGGTGAGTTGGCACCTGATTGAGACGGGCGTTGATACAGGCAACCTGCTGGTGCAGCGCATGGTTGATATTGCAAAGGACGAGACGGCATTTAGTCTCAACTCCAAATGCTACGCCGCCGGGATGGAAAGTTTTGGCGAGGTGCTTGCCCAGTTGGAAAGCGGCACTTTGAAAAGCAGCATCCAAGACCTGAGCAGGCGTAGCTATTATGCAAAGGACAAGCGGCCTGAGAATGGTGGGGTCATCGACTTTACCAAGCGCGCCGAGGAAATTAGCGCATTGGTTCGCGGGCTGGACTTTGGGGAGTATTGGAACCCGCTGACCACGGCGAAGATCATCAGCGCTGCGGGACAGGTATTTGTCGTGTCCCGTGCGGAGGTTCTGAAGACAACTGGCGGCACCCCCGGCGAAGTGGCAGAGGTCAGCTCCGCGCGCATGGTCGTGGCCACGGGGGACATGCATCTGGCCCTCCACAGCGTGCGCAATCTTACGGGACAACATGTTGACCTGTCAGACATTTTTGCCCCCGGTGATCGCTTGGTCCATGCGGCAAACACGCCCCCCGCGCCGAGCGAAGAGCCGCACTGGCGACGCGCGCTGACGGGGTTTCAAGCGCTGCCGGTCCCGCTGGCCACCGCACCGGAAACAGTCGCCACATTGGCCCGGCATGAGATCGCCCTGTCACAAGGCCTCGGCCTACCGCTGCAAACCGCCGCAGCGGCATTGGTCGCTCTCCGCAGCGCTGGACTGAACGAAGGCGGCATTGCGCTGCGTCACGGTACAAAAACCGCAGCACTGCTGGCCGATTGGCTGCCCATGAGCATTGCGGCAGAGGCGGGCACTTCGATTGCCGATCTGTGTGCGCAGTTGGAGCCGCAGCTCGCCCGCGCGCGGGATGCCACAGGATTCGCCGTAGACTTGCCGTTGCGCGATCCGGCCATCGGCGTCTTGACCACCCCTGATTTCGCCCTGTCCTTTGACGGTGAGCCCCTTTCCGGTGCGGCGCTTACACTGTGCCTCAGCCCTGAGGGCGCCACCCTGCTTGCTGACAGGACACGTCTTAGCGATGACGCGATCAATCTGCTGGCGGCGCGTCTAGAGGCTGCCTTTGCCAAGGTCGCAGATGCCTCTGATTGTGCCACCGTTTGGGCGCTGCCAAAGGTTGAAGCAGACCTGCTGGACCGCGTGAACGCAACCGCGCGCAGCTATGATCCCCTTACGATCCCCGCCGCTTTCGAGGCTCAGGTAAGCCAGACCCCAGCGGCGCCTGCGCTGGTGTTTGAAGGTGAAACGCTGAGCTATGCCACACTCAATGCACGCGCGAACCAATTGGCACATGTGCTATGTGAGATGGGTGCCGGACCGGGGACGCCCGTAGCGCTTTGCACAGCGCGCGGGGTGGACCTTTTGGTTGGCGCGCTTGGTATCATGAAGGCCGGTGCGGGTTATGTTCCGCTTGACCCGGCCTATCCGGCGGATCGTTTGGCGCATTATCTTTCGGACAGTGGCGCGTCGGTCGTGGTGACGCAATCGGACCTCGCGGCCGGTCTTCCGCAGCACAGCGCGCAGGTGATCGAGATTGACCGCGACCCGCGCCTTGCCAGTGCATCCGACACAAACCCTACTGCTGTGGTAGGGCCGGACGACCTTGCGTATTTGATCTACACCTCCGGCTCTACCGGGACGCCCAAAGGTGTGATGGTCAGCCACGGCAATGTGGCGAACTTCTTTGCCGGAATGGACGACCGTATTGACCATGAAGCCGGTGCAGTCTGGCTGGCCGTGACGAGCCTGAGCTTTGACATTTCGGTGTTAGAGCTTTTTTGGACCCTTTCGCGTGGTTTCAAACTGGTGCTCGCGGGCGATGACAGCCGGGCGCTGATGTCGAATGGGCCGATTGCGACGAGCGACCGCAAAATTGACTTCAACCTGTTCTATTGGGGCAATGACGATGGCGTCGGCCCCAAGAAATACGAATTGCTGCTTGAAGGGGCGAAATTCGCCGATGCAAATGGGTTCAACGCCGTCTGGACACCGGAGCGGCACTTCCATGCCTTTGGCGGCCCTTATCCCAACCCATCCGTCACCGGCGCGGCCGTAGCTGCGGTGACGCAGAACCTTGATGTGCGGGCAGGGTCTTGCGTGGCCCCGCTGCACCATCCCGCGCGGATCGCGGAAGAATGGGCGGTGATCGACAATCTGACCAATGGGCGGGTCGGCTTGGCCATCGCCAGCGGCTGGCAGCCCGATGATTTCGTCCTGCGCCCCGAAAATACGCCGCCGCAGAACAAGCCCGCGATGTATGACGCGATCGACCAGCTGCGCAAGCTCTGGGCCGGGGAAGCGGTAGAATTCCCCCGCGCCGATGGCACGCCCCATGCGGTGGTCACACAGCCGCGCCCCGTGTCCAAGGTCCTGCCCATTTGGGTCACCACAGCCGGTAATCCGCAGACCTGGAAAGAAGCGGGGGAGATTGGGGCTAATGTACTGACGCACTTACTGGGCCAATCGGTTGAAGAGGTCGCGGACAAGATCAAAATCTACCACGACGCCTTGCAAGGTGCGGCCCATGATCCGGCGGATCACAAGGTCACGGTAATGCTGCACAGCTATCTGGCCGAGACCCGTGCAGAGGCCGAAGAGGTCGCTCGCGAACCGATGAAAGACTACCTGCGTTCGGCGGCGGGGCTGATCAAGCAATACGCTTGGGCCTTTCCAGCCTTCAAGAAACCTGCAGGCACGACCAACCCATTTGAGATCGACCTTGAGGGGCTCTCGGCTGAGGAAATGGACGCAATCCTTGAGTTCGCTTTCCAGCGCTATTTTAACGACAGCGGCATGTTCGGCACCGTGGATGATGGCCTTGTCCGGGCCGAGCAGCTCAAACGGATCGGCGTGGATGAGATCGCTTGCCTGATCGACTACGGCATTGCCACCGACAAGGTGATGGCGGGGTTAAAGCCTTTGGCCGACGTGCTGCGCCGCGCCAATGCGGGCGGGGCACCGGCAGAGAACGACCACTCCATCGCCGCGCAGATCATCCGCCATGGCGTGACCCATCTGCAATGCACACCATCGATGGCGCAGATGATGGTGACGAATGACGAGGCCCGAGGTGCGCTGGCGCGAGTTAAATCACTGATGATCGGGGGCGAAGCGATGCCCGGTCGCCTGTCACGCGAACTGCGCGAGGCGACGCAGGCGCAAATCCAAAACATGTACGGTCCGACCGAAACGACAATCTGGTCGACGACCCATGTGCTGCAAAACGCAGAGGCCACCACCGCCCCCATTGGCACGCCGATTGCCAATACGCAGGTCCATGTCCTTGATGCTGCTCACCAACCGTTGCCAATCGGCGCAGCGGGAGAGCTTTGGATCGGCGGGGACGGTGTGACCCGAGGCTATTGGAAGCGCGCGGAATTGACGGCGGAGCGGTTCATCGATGATCCTTTCATCGGTACGGGCCGCCTTTATGGCACAGGTGATCTGGTGCGGATGGACGCGGACGGGCTGCTGCATTTTGAGGGCCGCGCCGATGCGCAGGTCAAAATCAGGGGCCACCGGATTGAGCTGGGTGAGGTTGAGGCACGGTTAAGCGACCTGCCAGGCGTTCGACAGGCCGTGGCCGTGTTGCGCGACAATGCTGGACACAGCGGGGCGCGTTTGGTTGGCTATGTCGTGGCAGACACCCCTGTCGATAGTGACGGCGCAAGGCGGCAACTGGCTGCACATCTGCCCGATATCATGGTGCCGCATGTGATCGTGTCATTGCCCGCCATGCCGTTGACACCCAACAAGAAGATAGATCGAAAAGCCTTGCCTACGCCCCCCAATCGCCGCGCGGAACTTGCAGCCAATGCACAGGAGGCTCCCGCTTCTGATGGCAGCCAAGCCGCGATTGCACAGGTTTGGGGCACGCTTTTAGGCATCGGGGACATTCGCGGTACGGATAACTTCTTTGCGCTGGGCGGTCATTCGCTGCTGGCGGTGCAGGCGCACCGCGACATTAAAGAGGCGCTGAACCTCAATACTTTGGCGATCACTGATATCTTCCGTTTCCCGACCCTTGCGGGCTTGGCGGCGCATATCGACGGGGCAGGTGGCAAGACCTCCGCGCCAGTCGTAGCCCCCCCGATCGCCGATACACCTGCACGGTCTGAAACCATGTCGAAACGTCGGATGATGCGCGCGGGCCGTGGACGCGGGCAAAGCTAGAATGACGCAAGGGGCCGAGATTGCGGCGGCGGTACGGGGGGTGTTTGACCTGCCTGTCGCTGTCGCAGTGACCCGGCCTGACGCGGTCCATCCCCCTTTGTTTGCCGACGAAGCCGCCCTGATCGCCCGCGCGCGGCCCGTACGGATCGCTGAGTTCACCGCGGGGCGCAGTGCTGCGCGCGAGGCAATGTGCCAACTCGGCCATGCGCCCAAACCGGTGCTCGCCACGTCCGACCGCGCGCCGATCTGGCCGCTGGGTCTGACCGGCTCTATCAGCCATTGCGCGGACTGGTGTATTGCCGTGCTGGTGCGGGACAGCCACGCGCGCTCCCTTGGGATTGATATAGAAGAAGACAGGCCGCTGCCCGGCGATTTAGTGGGCGAAATCTGTAGCCAGAGCGAGATTGCCCAGCTGCAAGAAGCGGGTCACCTCGCCGCCGCCATGCGCATCTTTTGTGCCAAGGAAGCCGCCTATAAGGCGCAATACCCGCTCACGCGAACGCTGTTCGGTTTTGATCGGCTTGATGTCACGCTCCGCGCAGATAACTCTGCCTTTGACGCGCAATTTACCCAAGACACTGAATGCTTTAGGCGCGGCGATAAGCTGCCGGGGCGGATCGTTTCCGTGGCGGGCCACCTTGTCAGCGCGGTGGCGATTGGGCAAATTGATCGCAAAGGAGCTTGATCCCATGGTCGCACTCTCACGCCGTCTCCTTCTAGGCGGAGCCGCCCTTGCCAGCCTCGGCGGTGGGACTTGGGTCTTTCGCCGGGCGCAGTTGCAGGACCGCGCGGAGGAGCTTTATGCCACGCCGCTGACCCCGCCGTCGGGGCCGATGCAGATCTACCACTTGGGTCACTCGCTGGTGGGGCATGATATGCCCGCAATGCTGGCGCAGATGGTCGGGGCGGGTCACGTTTACCACAGCCAGACCGGCTGGGGCACCTCCCTGCGTGAGCATTGGGAGCCGGGGGTGCCGGTGAATGGGTTTGAACGCTCCAACGATCACGCACAGCACCGTCCGGCACGTCCTGCCATCGGCTCAGACGCGTATGACGCCGTGGTGCTGACCGAGATGGTGGAGATTGCCGATGCCATCCGATACCACAACAGCGCCGACTACCTTGCCCGCTGGGCCACTCTGGCGCGAGAGACAAGGCCCGACACCCGCGTCTACCTCTATGAAACATGGCATCACACGGATGATGCCAACGGTTGGCTGAATCGCATCGACCGGGACATCGATAAATACTGGCGACGGCAGGTGCTTTACCCCGCTTTGCAGCAGTCTGAGACGCCGATACATCTGATCCCCGCAGGTCAGGCCATGGCGGCCTTTGTCCGCGCAGTCGAAGAGGTTGGGGGAGTGGGCGGCATCATCAGTCTGCATGATCTGTTCACCCGTCACGACGATGGCCGTCCCGATACGATCCATTTCAACGATCAGGGGGCCTATCTCGTGGCGCTGACCCATTATGCGACGCTGTATCACCGCGATCCTGCGGGCCTGCCACATCAATTGAACCGCGCCGACGGCAGTCCGGCTGAGACCCCAAGCGCAGAGGCTGCCCGACTGATGCAGCGCGTGGTCTGGGACGTGGTCCGCGCCCACCCCGAAAGCGGGGTCGCAGCATGAGCGGTTTGGGCGGGCTGTTCTCGGTTCTGATGGTGGGCCACAGTCTTTTTGCCGCTGATGGGCCGGACATGTTGCAAGAGGCGCTGCGCGCCGGGCTGGGGCAAGGGGAGGTGCGCGCGCAGATCATCAACGGGGCACCGCTGCGCTACAATTGGCAGGAATCAGACAGTGCGGAGGGCGTCGATGCCCGCGACGTGCTGCCCGAGGGTAAGACCACCCATCTAATCCTGACCGAGGCGATTCCGCTGGCCAACCACACCCGATGGTCGGATACCGAAGTCTATGCGCAGGCGTTCTTTGGCCTCGCCGCCGCCGCCAATCCGACGGTGAAGGTCTATCTGCAAGAGACGTGGCATTCGCTGAAAAGCGGTACCGGCGCAGCGGTGGCCAATGATGACAATGCCCATATCCCTTGGCGTGAACGGTTGGACAGCGACCTGCCCGCATGGGAAGGGATCGCTGCGGCGGTTAGCGACGGACGCAGCTCGGACAGTGCCACGATTGAGGTGATACCCGCGGGGCAAGCGATGGGGCGGCTCTATGATGAGATCGCCGCTGAGCGTGTGCCCGAACTCACAGAGATCAACGCGCTTTTTGCTGACGATATTCACCTGAACGATCTGGGCCACTACTTTGTGGCCATGGTGCAATACGCCACGCTGACGGGCAACGACCCAGTTGGAATGCCGACCGATTTCAATGATCGTTGGGGAAACGCCTTTGACACGCCGTCCCCTGATCTGGCGCGCGAGCTTCAGCGCGTGGCTTGGGATGCGGTGCGCGCCTATCAGGGCAGCGCCGTGGTGCCAGTCCCTCCCGCGACGCGCCCTGTTGCCGCAGATAACGCCCAAACCGCGCCGATCACCTCCACCGGTCCGCCTGCCACGGCTGAGCGCGCGGCGGTGAGCAATGAGCCGCAGGTGGCAATTACACCCGTTTCGGTTGCCCCCTTTGAAATCGTCGCGCCCGAGGGCGCGGTCGAAGGCACGCGCGATATGGGCATCGGCCTTGCCGCTATTTCCGATTGGAGCACGCAGGCGCCATTCCTCGATCTGATGAAAACGTCGCGCCCTTGGATTGGCCATGTCGCCGGACGTTTCGGCGGTATGGAATACGCGCAACTGGTCGAGGGCGGCTATCTTGATGCCGCAGGCTGGCCCGTGAAAATGCCGCGCGCGTTGGGCAGCATCGGCACGCTGATCCTGACCGACATGCCGCAACAGGCCACCTCGTTAAAAGGGCGCTATCTGCTGCGCTATCAAGGGCAGGGCGTGATCGAGGTTACAGGCCGGGCCACCAATGTGCGCTACGGTACGAATGAGGTGCGGTTTGATTACGTACCGGGGCCGGGCAGTGTCGACATTCGCATCCAACGGATGCACCGCAGCGACCCGCCCCACGCTATCACCGTTGTGCGCGAAGATCGGGCCGCCGACTTTGACGCGGGCGCGCGGTTCAATCCAGATTGGACGCAACATCTGGCGGGGATGAAGGTGCTGCGCTTCATGGATTGGATGGGCACCAATGACAGCCCTATTGCAAGTTGGGAGGACCGCCCACGCGTCGAAGATGTGACCTATGCCCTGCGCGGCGTCCCGGTAGAGGTCATGGTGGCGCTGGCCAATGAACTAGAGATCGACCCGTGGTTTAACATGCCGCATCTGGCGGAAGATGCCTATGTTACCAACTTTGCCACCTATGTTGAAGAGGCGCTGGATGCGGAGCGTAAGGCTTATGTGGAATTCTCCAATGAAGTCTGGAACTGGCAGTTCGCGCAGACCCGCTGGGCTGACGAGATGGCGCAGGCCCGCTGGGGCGAGGCTGACAAAGGCATGCAGTTCTACGGCCTGCGCGCGGCCGAGGTCGCCCGCATCTGGACCGATGTATTCGGTGGTAACGCAGAGGCGCGGTTGCGCAATGTGATCGCCAGCCAAACCGGGTGGCTGGGGTTGGAGCGGGAAGCCTTGGAAGCACCACTTTATGTCGCCGAACAAGGCGGACACAACGCGCCCGCCACCGCTTTTGATGCCTATGCAATCACCGGGTACTTCGGAGGGGTGCTGGGGTTGGAAGATAATGCCGATATGGTGAGTGGCTGGCTTTCCGACAGTCTCGCCACCGCCCGCGCGGAGGGAGAGGCGCAGGGTTTATCCGGCGCTGATCTGCAGGATTACATCCAGACGCACCGCTACGACGCGGCCTCGGCCCTCGCGGAACAAGACTTGCGCAACGGCGGCGCCAGTGGGCTTAAGAATGACACGTTAACCGATCTTATCGGCCGTGCTTGGCCCTATCACGCTGCGGTGGCGCGTGCGCATGATCTTGATTTGGTGATGTATGAGGGGGGCAGCCATGTGGTCGGCCTTGGATCGCAGGTGAATGATGAGGCGCTCACCGACTTCTTTCACCATTTCAATTACTCACCCGAGATGGGCGCACTTTACGATGACCTGTTAGCGGGCTGGGAGGCTGTGGGCGGTCAATTGTTCACACATTACTCGGATGTCTATGCGCCGACAAAGTGGGGCTCGTGGGGCGCCCTGCGCTATTTGGCGGACGACAATCCGCGATGGGAAGCTTTGACCGCATGGCAGTAACGGCGAGCGCCAGTAGGGGGGTTAGCGTCTTGATCCCTGCCCATAACGAGGCCGATTGGCTGCCCGCGTGCCTCAACGCGCTCTGCGCGTCTGAGCCTGTCGCGGGGCCGGTCGAAGTGATCGTCATAGCCAATGGGTGTTCGGACAATACCGCCGAGATCGCAGCCAAATCGACGCTCGATTTCGAAGCGCGGGGCTGGGTGTTGAACGTGATTGAATTGACCAAAGGCAGCAAGCTTGGCGCGTGGAACGCGGGCGAAGGGGCGGCAAGGGGCGAAGTCTTGGTCTATCTCGATGCAGATGTGCGGGTCTCACCGCCTTTGCTGCGCCAATTGGCCGAGGCATTGGCCAAGGACGCGCCGCGCTATGCCAGCGGGCTGCCAAAGGTGACGACATCAGGCAATTGGGTGACGCGCCATTACACGCGGTTTTGGCAGACCACGGCGTTTATGACCCACGGTGTGCCGGGGTTCGGCATTTTTGCCATGAACCGTGCGGGACGGGCGCGTTGGGGCGATTGGCCGGATATCATCTCGGACGACACTTTCGCGCGGTTAAACTTTACCCCGGATGAGCGTATCGCCGTGCCAGCCACCTACGACTGGCCGATGATCGAAGGATATGTCCCGCTGGTGCGGGTCCGCCGGCGGCAGGACGTTGGAGTGGCCGAGGTTACGCAACTTTTCCCCGATCTGATGCGAAACGACGATAGCCACGATCAGATGCGCCCCTTCTGGCGGCGGGCAGTGGCAGATCCACTGGGTGCGCTGGTCTTTCTTACTGTGCGTTTGGCGATCCACGCACCGATTTTTCGCAGTTCAAACCGCTGGGTGCGGGGGCGTTAGCGGGCGGGATTTGTCATCAATTCAGCCAATTTTGCAGCCTCAAGGCTAACATCATGGCGCGCGAACACCCGTGTCCGGGCTTTCGTTCCCATCTCTTCCAGTGTTGCTAAGGGGGCGTCATGCAACGCGGCCATCGCTTCGGCCAAGGCTGACACATCGCCTGCTGGCACCAGCCATCCGGTATGGCCGGGCTGCACCAACTCAGGTGTGCCAGCGATATAGGTGGCGATCACCGGGCGGGCGGCGGCCATGGCCTCCATCACCACCATGGGCAAGCCTTCGGCAAAACTGGGCATCACAAGACCATGGGCGGCGGCGAGTTCGGAAGTGACTTGAGCCTCGTCAAGCCAACCGGTCAGGGTGATGCGGTTTTGAAGGCCGTGCCGGGCAATCTCAGCCTCTATCTCGCCGCGCAGTTCCCCGTCACCGATGAGCGTAAGTCGTAGATCAGGGTGGCTGTCACGCAACAGCGCCATGGCGTTAATCAGCGCGAGCTGACCTTTCTGCTCTACGAAACGACCGATAGAGACCAAGCGCCGTGGGCCATCGGGCAAGGGCGCAGGGGCGGGGAACTTGGCAGGCTCAATACCACAATGGACGACCTTGATGCGCTTCCAATCCGCAGGATCGGCCCATCGGCAAAGCTGGCTGCGCCCGAATTGACTGATTGCCACGGCAAAACCGGAATAATGGATTTTTGCATCGAGAGAGAGCGCACGAGGACTGTCGAATTCCTCAGGCCCGTGGGTGGTGAAACTATACCGCGGGCCGCCCAGAATATGGCAGAGCATGGCGACCATGGTGGCATTCGTCCCAAAATGCGCATGCAGGTGTTGGACGCCGCTGTTATCTAGCTGCGTGCGCAGGTAACAAGCCTCGGCCAGATAAATCAGATGCCGGAAAAGGCCCGTTTCCGCCCGGCGCGCGGCGTTCCAGACGTGCCCAAGCGCTTTGCCGAAACGCATGGGCGATCGCAGCAGAACACGCAGGATGGCAGCGCTGAGTGCACCCCCTCCGGCGGCCAAGACATAGTGGGTCCGCGCCTCTTCGGCCTTGTCCTGAGCATCGACCAGCGGAACGTCTGGCCAGCGCATGGCAAAGCGAAAGACCTCGTGACCCGCCGCCTCCAATGCCGTGATTTCGCGTCGGATGAAAGAGTGCGAAGGCTGCGGATAGGTGTTGAGAATATAGGCAATCTTCACGGGGGGGGCGGGCCTTGGATTGGGGGCGATAAACCTTGTTACCCGCCCGCTTGCCACTGGCACAAGAGCAGGCAAGGCTTTAGTCTCTCGCGAGGAATAGTCAGAGGCGCAGTATCTAGTGTTTTCAAAGGTTTCCCAAGCGGTAACGGACAACCGCCTGATGGCACGTGCGCTGCGCTCAACCTCATGGATTGTGCTGGGCTATGGTGGCGCTCAGGCCGTCCGGCTGGCATCGAACCTGATCCTGACGCGGTTGCTGTTTCCCGAGGCCTTTGGCCTTATGGCGCTGATACAGGTGGTAATTGTCGGATTAACGCTGTTTTCTGACGTAGGGATCGCACCCTCGATCGCCCAAAGCAAACGCGGCGACGACCGCGACTTTCTAGATACCGCATGGACGATCCAAACGATCCGGGGGCTCGGATTGTGGCTGGCAGCTTGCGCGTTGGCAGGGCCGATCGCGGGGTTTTATAACGAGCCTTTGCTGCTCACCTACCTGCCCATTGCGGCGCTGACGCTTGTGATCTCTGGCTTCAACCCCACCCGGATCGAAACCGCGCATCGGCATTTGCAGATGGGGCGTCTGACGCTGCTGGACCTGACATCGCAGGTGATTGGCATTGTGGTGATGATTATCGGCGCATTGCTCTACCAGTCCGTGGCGACCCTGGTGGTCGGCGCTGTGGTGGGGGCGCTGGCAAAGCTGGCCCTGACCCATGCGTTCCTGCCAGGCCCAGGCAACCGTTTTCGGTTGGAGCGACCTGCAGTGCAGGAGCTGGTGAGTTTCGGCAAATGGATCTTTCTGTCGACGATGTTTTGGTTCTTCGCCAGTCAAGGGGACAGGGCTATCTTGGGCAAGTTCCTCTCGCTCGAAGGATTGGGGATCTACAACATCGGCTATTTCCTTGCCAGTTTTCCACTGCTGTTGGGGCAGAATGTCACCGGGCGGGTGATGATCCCCATCTACCGCGAAGCGAACAGCGGCGATTACCCCAAACTGCGGCGCATGCGCTATGGGCTGAGTGGTGGATTGCTGGCGCTGTTGGTGGTGATGGCGCTGGCGGGACCATGGCTGGTGTCGGTGCTTTACGACTCACGCTATCTGCAAAGCGGGGCGATTTTAGTGATGCTGGCGCTGGCATTGATGCCGCAGGTCATTGGGATGACCTATGATCAGGCAGCATTGGCAGCAGGGGATTCGCGGCGTTTCTTCATCTCCTCGGCATTACGGGCCAGTCTGCAGATCGGAATGTTGTTGGGTGGCGTGATTTATGCAGGGCTGCCCGGCGCGCTGATCGGGATGGGGGTGGGGATGCTGCTGTCGCATCTGGTGCTGATCTGGCTGGCACGGGCACATGGGGTTTGGGACGCGCGCCATGATATGACCCTCGCTGTGCTGGCGCTGGCGTTTGGTGCGCTGGCGCTTTGGCTGCACTGGGATCGGGTGCTAGGTCTAAGCGCCACGTTCTGAGAGGCCACTCAGCCCCTTTGCTTGCGCGCCATACGTGCCGCGCGGCCCCGTTTGCCGGCGTTCAAACGCTGTTGCCAAACTTTGCCGAGCGTCCGGCGCTTTTCTTGCGGGCTAAGGTCTGGGATTGACACAACGGGCACCAGCCCGGTTTCGCGGGTCATCTGCCGCGCAGAGCGAATGATCGGGCGGCGCAATTCCAGCAAAAAGGCGACGATCAGTGCCAGCATGAAACTGCCCATGCCCCCAACGGCTGCACGCTTTTTCCGGCTGAGCGATACCGGATAATCTGGCAATTCGGCCTGCTCTAGCGTTATCAGTTTCTCACCGCGTTGATCGGATTCAAGTGAGAACCCCACCTCCGCCTCGTTGCGCCGAGCAGTGATCACCTCAAGTTGGTCCTGTAACTGGGTCATGCGGCGTTCAAACCGGGCCAGCTCTTGCTCGACCTCGGGTGAGGTTTGCAGGCTCGTTGTCAGTATTTCGCGTTGTTCCTGTAGCAGATCACGCTGTGTCGAGAGGCTTTCGAGTGTCGCGTTCAACTCGTCTTGCTCGCGCGCGATGGTGGCCGCGCGGGCATCGGGGTTCACCCGGTCGCGGGCCAGTCGCGTGGCAATGATTTCGCGGTCAAGTTCAAGGATGGCGTCATTCAGACTGCTGATCTCTCCGCGACGAAATTCGAGACTGCCGGCGAGGGAAAGGTCATTCTCGGCGCGGTAATCGGCCAATTCAGCCTCTAGTGCTGAGATGTCGCGGATTAAATTTTGTTCCTGGCGCTGGAAGAACTCCAACGTCTCAAGGGTTTGGCTTTGGCGCTGCGCTGCGGACATCTGGCGGGTTCGGTCGGCAAACTCACGCGCAACGGCCTGCGCGTCGGCTGGGTTGTCCATCTCGGCGGTGAAGGTCATGACAGAGATGGTGCCGTCATCAGCATAGCCTTCACGCGGAGCTGCGACCCCGGTGATGGTGACAGATCGGCGCAGCAGATCAACTTTTTCAGAAGTCCGCAGTTCAGTCATATTATCATAGAGATCAAAGCGTTGAATGATATCGATGAGCGTTCCCCGCGCCATCAACTGCTGCTCAATCAACTGCAGACGCCGGGCCGAAGACCCTTCGACAGTGGACGGGGCAAGATCGTTGGCAATCTTGGGCTGCTCGATCTGTATAACCTCGGAGGATTGGTAAACATGGGCGATCGACAGCGCCCAAAATACCGAAGCGATGCAGCCCACGAGTGTAATCAAAATGATCACGCCCGCGCGACGGCGCAGCATGTCGATGATGTCATCGAATGTATAGATCGGTCCCATGTGCCTCTTTCCAACCTGTCCAAAGTCCCCCAACCGTTGCCCGGCGGGGTTTCCCTGCCTAGACCAGAAGACTTGGGCGACAATAGGGCGCTAAGGGGCGCAAAGACAGGGAGTGTCAGGCATAATTCGGCAGGCTCGACGCCCGCGCCCGGTTGAGAATGATACCCAAAAGCGGAGCCTGTCCCTCAAGCATACGTTCGCACTCACGCAGATGGCGCGCCATCGTTTGGCTGCCGTCAGAGATCAGCAGAACCCCGTCGAGTTGCGGCAGAAATGCAGAGAGATCATCATGTTCCAGCATCGGCGGCATGTCATACAGGACAATTTCAGGCTGCAAGCTTGCGCGCATGCGCAGCAGGGTTTCCGCAGTGGTGCTGTCTTGAAGAATTTCCGCAGCGTTCACTTCGACTTGGTCATTCAGGCCAAGCGCCAGAGTATCGCTTACCCGAACCATCTGTTGGCCCAAACTGCTCCGCCCGCCAAGCAGGTCGCTCATTGCGCCGGGGGCGTCCATGTCAAATGCGCGGGCCAAACCGGGGTTGCGCAAGTTCATATCCATCAAGACGGTCCGCGAACCCGGAACCCGTGACAGGCTCAGTGCGAGATTGGTGGCCGAAAAACTGTTGCCGCACCCTGATGTAGGCGAGGTGATTGCGATATTGACCCAGCCATGCTCCAGCGTCGTCTGACGCAAGCGCGTGCGTAGCAGGTCAAAAGCCCGCGCTGCGGCGCTATTGCGGTGATCATCAACCAGCGGCATGTCCCCATTGGGGCCGGGCGTCGCGATGGGCAAGTCTTGCCAACGCGGGACGCGGTCATCACCAACATAATGTGCGACCGTCTGGGTGGTGACAGGCATAGTTTCTTCAAACGACAGATCGCCGTCGAATTCGTCCTCTTGGTCCATCACGGTGCGGCGCGGGCGAATGCTGTGCCGCATTCCGGGCGCGCCAAAAGCCGCCAGAACATCGCTGTTATCCGCCCCGAGGGCGTCAGATGCGTAAAGATCCTTCATCTCCCTCCCTTTCGATTTTCTAAACATGAGGCGAAAAATTTCCGGTTATTAACAGACGCGGCAAGCATCGCTCAGCACCCGGTTCGGCGCAAGACAACACCGACGGTTTTGAAAAGAATGGTCAAGTCCATGGGCAGCGAGATGTTGCGGCGATAGGCGCCGTCTACCTCATTGCGGTAGGTAAAGCGGCTGTTGTTGCGGGAAGAGACCTGCCACAGCCCAGTGATGCCGGGACGCAGGGCAAAGTAGGCTTGTGGATCGCCATACATCTCCAGTTGGTCGGGCATCATCGGACGCGGGCCAATCAGGCTCATCTCGCCAGTTAACACGTTCCAAAGCTGGGGCAGTTCGTCCAAAGACGTGGCGCGCAGAAAGGCACCGACCCGCGTGATGCGCGGATCATTCTTCAGCTTTTGCATCTCATCCCATTCCGCGCGCATCGCGGGGTTCTGCGCAAGGTAGCTTTCCAGTATCGCATCAGCGTCGCGCACCATGGTACGCAACTTTAAAATAGAGAAGCGTTTGCCACCTCGGCCCAACCGCTGCTGCGTATAAAAGGGCTGGCCGCCTTCGATCCACAGCACCAAGGCACAAAGCGCAATGATCGGCAGCACAACGGGCAGGGTGGCAAGGATCAAGAGCTTGTCGAGAACCGGCTTAGCATAGCGGCCATAGAGACCAGTCGGGCGCAGGCAAAAGGAGGCCAGACCGCGCGGCGCTTGCAACACAGCAGCGCCTGCAGCAGCAGGCTGCGCAGCGTTCAGCGCGCGGCCCATCATTGGGACCCCTGCGGAAAATTCCATCAGACCATAAGCATGTCTGTCGGCACTAAAGTACTTCATTCAAACCCCCCAGGGTTCTATCGCGTTCATCCGGGCCACAGCGGCTCTCGGCTTGCCCTCACCGGTTCGCCTCGAAGGCGTATCCGGCCTATACGTTCAGGTAGGATATGTATCATTTGTTACCACCTTTTCGCCTTATTCGATCCATTTTTTAAGAAACAGACTGTTTCGATTTGGAACGGACCGGCGGAAATTGACCAATGTCCTAGGGGGTTTAGAGCGGATCCACGTGGGGCAGTAGGCGGGGCGAGCACACGCGTTCAACGGCCCGGAAGGGCCTCGCATAGACTGGCGGAGCGTTTTCTAAGAGTTTGATTAATAACGTAAAGATAAAATTTCGTGTGAGCGGAATGGGCTGCCAAAGGCGCCATGGGTAGGCAATCACCCAACGCTTGTGTGTCGGTCAGTTGGGGATAATTGGAGGGGGCAAGCCTTAGCCCGCTTCGGACCGGCTGAAGCGGTTCTCACAATAATGTTAAGGCAACAAATGGGCGGCAGCGGGTCACAAAACTCGGCCGCGCGAGATTGAACCTGCCCAAAAGGCGAGTCCGCCTCAGAGAGATTCTCTGCGGTTGGGTCTGTTTCGTTTATCTAGGGGGAGAAAAGTGGCAGCCCGTAGGGGAATCGAACCCCTCTTTCCAGGTTGAAAACCTGGCGTCCTAACCGATAGACGAACGGGCCACTCTTTTGTCAGGTCAGTGCAGCGTTTGAAGTGTTGCTGCTCTGTCTGTGAGCGGACGTTTAAGTAATCCTGCGGAGGGCTGCAAGCAGAAAAATGAACTTTTTCTAGAAAAAGTTTTCAGGCCCGTGCGGCGTCTTCCAAACGCAGTTGAACGCTGCGCCGGCCGCGGAAATTGTTGATGTCGAGACGCCCTGCGAGGTGGAAACGCGCACCGCCGTGGTTCTCTAGCGCGGGGCCGAGGGGGCCGTCGTAGGCACCGAAAGAAATCGCTTCCAGGTTCGCGCCCAGACCGTCTCCAAAGCTGACTTTGAGGTGGTTCTCGCCCACGCGTTTGGCAAAGCGGATTTGCATATCGGCGAAAGCATAGCGCGGGGCAGGGGCGCCGGCGCCGAAGGGGCCGGCTTGGTCAACCATCTCGGCCAGTTCCACGGTGGCCGCCCCGGGCATCATCATGCCGCAGAGGTTCAGGTCGGCAGGCCCGGCCAGATGCGCGCCTTGTTTGGTGAGCAATTCACCTAAGCGTTCCATGGCCGCTTCGATCTTGTCTTCCGCCACCGTGAGGCCCGCCGCCATTTTGTGACCGCCGCCTTTCATCAGCAGCCCTTCAGCTGCAAGGCGTTGGATCGGCGCGCCAAGGTCGATGCCGCTGATTGAGCGGCCCGAGCCTTTGCCAATGCCGTCTTCGACGCCGATGACGATTGAGGGACGGTTGGACGCTTCCTTGAGCCGCGAGGCGACGATGCCCACCACGCCGGGGTGCCAGCCGGGGCCAGCGGCCCATGCCAGTGGTCCGTCAAAGCCGCGATCCTCAGCCTGTGCCATGGCGCTGGCGCGCACGGCGGCCTCGACCTCGCGTCGGTCGGTGTTGAGCTGGTCAAGGCGTTCGGCCAAAGCGGCGGCCTCGTTTGGGTCGGCGGTGGCCAAAAGCCGCGCGCCGAGGTCGGCCTGTCCGATGCGGCCACCTGCATTGATGCGGGGGCCGAGCAGGAAGCCGAGGTGATAGGCTGTGGGGGCCGTGTCCATCCTTGCAACATCGGCCAGCGCCGCGAGGCCGGGCCGCGCGCGGCGGGCCATCACTTTCAGCCCCTGTCGCACGAACGCGCGGTTTACGCCGATAAGCGGGGCCACATCGGCCACGGTGGCCAGCCCCACGAGGTCGAGCATCGCCATCAGGTCCGGCCCTTTGCGGCCCGCTTCGCGCAGCTGCCGCCCCGCTTCGACGAGCATCAAGAAGACCACCGCAGCCGCGCAGAGATGCGCCAGCGTGCCGTCTTCGTCCTGTCTGTTGGGGTTCACCACGGCCAGCGCATCGGGGAGCGTCTCGCCGCCTAAGTGGTGATCGAGCACGATGACGTCCGCACCTTTAGCAGCGGCGATTGGACCATGGGAGAGCGTGCCGCAGTCAACGCAAACGATCAGGTCATGCTCCGCCGCCAGCGCCGACATAGCCTCGTCATTGGGGCCATAGCCTTCGTCGATACGGTCGGGGATATAGAGCGTGGCGCGGTGGCCCATGTCGCGCAGCCAGACCAGTAGCAGTGCGGCGGATGAGCCGCCATCCACGTCATAGTCAGCGAAAATCGCGATACGCTCGCGTTTATGAAGCGCTTCGAGAAACCGCGTCGCCGCGGCCTCCATATCGCGCAAGGAGCGCGGGTCGGGCAACAGATCGCGCAGGGCCGGGGCCAGAAAGCCCGCCGCCTCGGTATCGACCACGCCGCGCCGGGCCAGCACTTGGCACACCGGGTCAGGCAGACCCGCGCGTTGCACCAGTAATTCGGTCGCGCGGGTCAGTTCCACGTCAGGGCCGATCCAGCGCCGCCCGGTCAAAGATGTTTCGACACCGAGAAAGCTCATGTGGACCTCATTTGGCCGTTATAGAAAGGGGTGGTAAGGGCCGATCTGGCCCTCACTCTGCCGGGGTGCGGTAGTTGATGCGACGGACCGACCCGGTGCGCGAACGCATGATCAGCGTCTCGGTGGTCAGCCAACCCGGCTCGCGCTTCACGCCCGGAAGGATGTTGCCGCCTGTCACGCCAGTCGCGGCAAAGATCACGTCTTGGGTGACCATTTCATCGCGGGAGTAGATGCGGTCAAGTTCGGTGATCCCGGCCTTGGCGGCACGGCCTTTTTCGTCGTCGTTGCGGAACAGGAGGCGGCCATACATCTGCCCACCCATGCATTTAAGCGCGGCTGCGGCCAGCACGCCTTCGGGGGCACCACCCGCGCCCATATACATGTCGATCCCGGTTTCGGGGTCTGCGCAATGCATCACACCTGCCACGTCGCCGTCGGTGATCAGGCGGATGGCAGCACCGGTGGCGCGGACTTCGGCGATCATATCGGCGTGGCGCGGACGCTCAAGGATGCAGACGGTGATGTCGGATGGCGCGCAGCCCTTGGCGCGGGCCAGCGCTTCGACGCGCTCACCCGGGGTCATGTCGAGCGTGACAACATCGGCGTCATAGCCTGGGCCAATCGCCAGCTTGTCCATATAGGTGTCGGGCGCGTGCAGCATGGAGCCGCGCGGACCCATGGCGATCACGGTCAGCGCATTCGGCATGTCCTTGGCGGTCAGCGTGGTGCCTTCGAGCGGGTCGAGCGCGATGTCCACGCCGGGGCCATTGCCTGTGCCGACTTCTTCTCCAATGTAGAGCATCGGGGCTTCGTCACGCTCGCCTTCGCCGATCACCACGACGCCCGCGATGTCGAGCATGTTAAGCTGTTCGCGCATCGCGTTCACGGCGGCTTGGTCGGCGGCTTTCTCGTCACCCTTGCCGATCAGCTTGGCCGAGGCCAGCGCGGCGGCTTCGGAAACGCGGGCGAGGCCGAGCGAGAGCATGCGGTCTTGGAATTCGGCGGAAGCGGTCATGGAGTGTCCTCGGGTGCAATGGGTTTTCTGTCCTGTAACGCTCAGCGCGCGTCGGGGCAAGTTTTGGGTTGGGGGGAGCATGAAGCACCGGCCCGGAATCAAGCCGCAGGCACCGGGTCATCGCCTGCCCGCCCGTCACGCCAGAGGCGTGCCGTCATTCATAGCGCACCTTAGGTGCGGACGGGTAGGCGATTTGGTGAGGCTGGGCGCGACTTAAAGAACGCACATCAAACCTGAGCCATAAAGTGGCATGAATGATCGTATGATCGCCGACCCGCGGGCAGGCGGTGGCCCTCAGACCTCCTCGATCCGCAGCGCCACCGGCTCACCCGCCAGCACACCCGTCTTGTCCATATTCGCCAGCGCCTCAACCAGCGCATTGCGGCTGGTCTTATGCGTGACGATCAACACCGGGGCGGAAGTGTCGGCATGTTCATACTGCCGCATCCGGTAAATGCTGACGCCCGCTTCGCCCAGCACAGTCGCGATCTTTGCCAGCGCGCCCGGTTTGTCGACCAGCGCCATGCGCAGATAATAAGGTGCAGGGGTCTGGCTGCTGGAGGGGGTGGTTTGCTCAAGCGTGTCGGCGGGTTGTCCAAAGACCGGCCCGCAGAGCCCACGCGCGATGTCGCAGACATCGGCCATCACGGCACTGGCCGTCGGACCTTCGCCCGCACCTGCGCCGCGCAGCACGATCTGCCCCACCGCGTCACCTTCGATCACCACCATATTGGTGCCACCATCAAGCTGACCCAAAGGTGAGGTCTGTGGCACAAGGCAGGGCATCATGCGCTGCTCCAGCCCGCGCCCGGTCTTTTGGGTCACGCCCAGCAGTTTGATCTTATAGCCCATGTCGGCGGCGGCTCGGATGTCTTCGATGGCGACCCGCTCGATCCCCTCAAGCTGGATGCCGTCAAAGTCGATTCTCGTGCCAAAGGCGATCGACGACAGGATTGCCAGCTTATGGGCCGCGTCAATGCCGCCTACGTCCAGTCGCGGATCGGCTTCGAGATAGCCCAGCCCATCAGCCTCGGCGAAAATCTCTTGATAGGTTTTGCCAGAGTCTTCCATCCGGGTGAGGATGTAATTGCACGAGCCGTTCATCACCCCCATGATCCGGGTGATGCCGTTGCCCGCCAGCCCTTCCATCAATGTCTTGATGACCGGGATGCCACCTGCCACGGCTGCTTCATAGCGCAGCGCCACGCCCGCGGCTTCAGCCTGTTCGGCCAGCGCCTGACCGTGCATGGCCAGCATGGCTTTATTTGCGGTGACCACATGCTTGCCCGCCGCCAATGCGGCTTCGGTCGCGGCTTTTGCCGGGCCGTCTGCGCCGCCCATCAGCTCGACAAAGACATCGACATCATCGCGGGTCGCCAGTTTGACAGGATCATCTTCCCAGTCAAAAGACGCCAACGACAGCCCGCGGTCCTTGTTCCGGGTGCGGGCAGAGACCGCAGAGACCGTCATCGCGCAACCGGTACGGGCCTCTAACAGGGCGGCTTGCTGGCGCAAAATGCGCAGCACGCCCACACCCACAGTTCCCAATCCAGCAATCCCGAGGCGAAGCGGCTTAGACATGGCGGTGGTCCTTTTGGTCTGATCTGAGAGGCCCGGCAGGCTTGGCCAAGCATTGCCGCGATGTAGCGGGTTCAGCGCCTGCGTGCAACGCGCCAAACGCGCTTCAGAGTGCGGGTGTCTGTTCCAGACGTTCCCGTTCTTCGGACGTAAGCCGCTGTTGGCGCAAACGTTCGGCCCGTGCGCGCAGCCGTGCCACCCGTGCGGCGGTGGTGGTATCCGTGCGATTGCTGGATACCCGTCCGGCGCGTGCCTGTAGTTGCGCGGCCCGCCCGCTTAGCTCTGCTTCGGTCTGCACTGGGTCAATTCGCCCGGCCGTGGCTTGGGCCAAAAGCGGGTCGATTGGCACAATGTCGGGGTAGGGCGCGGCTTCGAGTTCGGGGGTGATCGTGCGATCAAGTTCGGGGAATTGCGTGCAGCCCGCGAAAAGCGTCACGCCTAGAAGTAGGGCGGCAATCGAAAGAGGGCGGGGCGCGGGCATGTGGATCATGCCTCGTTCTGCCCCAGTGGCGATCTTCGCGCAAGCGGGGTTTGCTTTTGAACGCTTGTTCATTAAATTGCCGCCATGGCAAGAACCACAGGCTCACACTCAGGTATCACCGGCCCGCGCGTGCGCGCGGCTGCGCTGCGGCTTTTTGCGCGGGGGGGCTATGCTGCCGTATCCATGCGCGCCATCGCTGCCGAAGTCGGCGTGCAGGCCGGGGCGCTTTATAACTACACGCCCGATAAACAAAGCCTTCTGTTCGACCTGATGCAGGCGCATATGACCGACCTGCTAGCGGAAACGCCCAGCAATGCAGACCGGACTGCCGTGCAGCAGTTGCAGGATTTCGTGGCTTTCCACATCCGTTTCCATGCGGATCGGCCCGATGAAGTTTTCATCGCCTATATGGAGTTGCGCAATCTGACTGAAGAGAATTTCGCCGTAATCGAACGATTGCGCCGTGACTACGAGGACCGGTTGGAAGCGATCCTCCGCGCCGGCGTCGTCAGTGGTGATTTCGCCGTCGCCGATACCAAAATCGTCACGCTGGCGATCATCGCAATGCTGACCGGGGTGAACACGTGGTACCGCGCGGGCGGGCGGCTGTCGCTGGATGAGGTGGTGGCGCAATATTGGGATATGGTGCGCAAGGCCGTGACCGCCTGAGCGGCCACGGCCCTTCGTTCAATGTGCAGGGCGGATGAAAGTCCCGTTGTTCAGATCGCGCATCGCCTGCTGCAATTCAGCACGGGTGTTCATCACTATCGGCCCATGCCACGCCACCGGCTCCTCAATCGGCGCGCCTGAGATCAGCAGGAATCGCACGCCCTCCGGCCCCGCCTGAACCGTAACTTCGTCGCCGGTGCCAAAACGGATCAGCGTCCGGTCACCCGACATGTCGCGGATGTTGACCTCCTCACCGGCGACCTCCTTCTCCAGCAAGACGCCGGAAGGGGCAGAGGCATCGGCGAAAGCGCCCGCGCCTTGGAAGACATAGGCAAAGGCCCGACGGTAGGTGTCTATCTGAAAAGTCTTCTTGACCCCTGCGGGCACGAAAACATCCAGATACTGCGGATCAGCGGCGATGCCGTCGACGGGGCCACGTTTGCCCCAGAACTCGCCCGTAATGATCTTCACCCGCGTGCCATCGTCATCGGTCACCACAGGAATGTCACTGGATTTCATATCCTGATAGCGCGGCGCAGTCATCTTTTGGGTCGAGGGCAAGTTACCCCAAAGCTGGAAACCATGCATTTGCCCGGCGGCATTCCCGCGCGGCATTTCTTGGTGCAGAATCCCTGAGCCTGCGGTCATCCATTGCACATCGCCCGCGTTCAAATCGCCGGTGTTGCCAAGCGAATCCGCATGTTCCACGGTGCCTTCGAGCACATAGGTGATCGTTTCGATCCCGCGGTGGGGGTGCCACGGGAAGCCCTTTTCGAAGTCTTCGGGGCGGTCGTTACGGAAATCGTCAAACAGCAGGAACGGGTCCAACTCTGACGGGTCCTGAAAGCCGAAAGCGCGGTGAAGTTTGACGCCTGCGCCCTCCATCGTGGGCGTGGCGCGGCGGGTTTCCAATGTGGGTCTGAGCGACATGGTCGTCTCCTTTGTTGCTTGACCCTGAAATAAGCTGTGCCTGGGCGCCTAGCAATTGGCCCGAATGAACGTCTTCTGTGCATTTGCGCGCAGAATACACGCAGCCTGTCCTAGATCGCGCGACCTCAGCAGTTCGGCACGTTCACCGCCAAGCCGCCCAGCGACGTTTCCTTGTACTTCTCGCTCATATCCACCCCGGTCTGGCGCATGGTCTCGATACAGGCGTCCAGCGGCACCAGATGCGTGCCGTCCCCGCGCAGCGCCAATGAGGCCGCCGAAACCGCCTTGATCGCGCCCAGCCCGTTGCGCTCAATGCAGGGCACCTGAACCAGCCCCTTCACGGGGTCGCAGGTCATGCCGAGGTGATGCTCCAAGGCGATCTCGGCTGCGTTTTCGATCTGCTCAGGCGTGCCGCCCAAAACGGCGCAAAGCCCTGCGGCGGACATGGCGGCGGCGCTGCCCACTTCGGCCTGACAACCGGCCTCGGCCCCTGAGATCGAAGCGTTGTATTTCACCAGCCCACCAATCGCTGCGGCGGTGAGTAAGAAATCTTCGATATATGCTTCTGACGCGCCCGGAACGTGGTCGAGGTAATAGCGCAGGGTAGCGGGCATCACGCCTGCGGCACCATTAGTCGGCGCTGTGACGACCTGACCGCCAGCGGCGTTTTCCTCGTTCACCGCCATCGCATAGACGCTCATCCAATCATTGATGGTGTGTGGCGCGGATTGGTTCTGCCCACGCTCGGCCATCAGCGCGTCATAGATGCCCTTGGCGCGGCGCTTGACCTGTAGGCCACCGGGCAGGATGCCATCCGTGGTCAGCCCCCGGTCGATACAATCGCGCATCACCTGCCAGAGCCGTTTGCTGCCCTCGCGCAGATTGTCAGCGCCGCCGCGTGCCTCTTCATTGGCGCGCTTCATGCCCGCGATGGTCTTGCCGGATTTCGCAGCCATTTCAAGCATTTCCGCGGCGGACTTAAAGGGAAATGGCACCGGCGCGCCCTCATCCGTGTCCTTGCCCGCGGCCAATTCCTTCTCGGTCATGACAAAGCCGCCACCGATTGAGTAATAGGTCTCGCGCAGGGTCACGTCGCCTTGGGCGTCGGTCGCCATCAGCATCATACCATTAGCATGGCCTGAAAGCTTGGTGTCGTAGTCGAAAATCATGTCCTGCGCGGGATCGAAGCGCAGTTCGGGCAGACCATCGACGCTAATGCGGTGGGTTTGCTTGATCTCTTCTAACACCTTCTCGGCGGCCTCGGCGTCATAGTCCTGAGGGGTGAAGCCCGCGAGGCCAAGGATTGTCGCGCGGTCGGTGGCATGGCCCACACCTGTAAACGCAAGGCTGCCGTGCAGCGAGGCGCGAAGCCCTGCAAATTTGAAAGGCGAAGCGCGCATCTGATCGAGGAAACGGCCCGCGGCCACCATCGGCCCCATGGTGTGCGAAGACGACGGGCCGATGCCCACTTTGAACATGTCGAAAACGGATAGAAACATCAGGTGGCGGACCCTTCTGGGGGTTGGGGGTATCGGGGTGCGGTGAATGGGGTATCGCCCAGACCTTCGGCGCATTGCAAGGCGTGTGTCGCGGGCAGGGCTTCAACGGCGGTGGAAAGTCGGGCGAGAGCCGGAGAGGCCGCAAGGGTGAACCAATCGCGCGGCTGGTCGGCAGGATAGAGCACCGGCCAGCGCAACAGGGCGGCGGTGTAGAAATCCAGCACCGTTGGGGCCGTACCGCCCAGCAGCCAGCCACGTACCGCCTGTATCTCTAGCGTCGCGTAGTGCTGTGTGAGGTCGTTTCGCGTGCCCGCGCGCAGTGCGTCGACATGCGCGGGCGCGATAGATTTCTCTGGGTAGAACAGCCGCCTGAGGGCAGGGTGGATCGTATTAGACAGGAAAAACAGCCATTTGAGGAAATCACCACGCGCGGGATCATCCGGGCCGGGGCCAAGACCGCCATGCCGATCCGCGAGATAAAGCAGGATCGCTCCGGTCTCGAAAAGCGGCCCCTCTGGCGTTTCCAAAACCGGGATCAGCCCATTGGGGTTCAGCGCCCGAAAATCCGCGCTTTCCTGCGCCTTGGCGCGGCGGTCCACAAGTGCGGCGCGGTAGGGCAGCTCGCGGTGCTCTAGCGCCAATCGGACGATTAGCGAAGCATTGTCAGGGGCGTAGTGCAGCACATAGGTCATTGCGCAGTGATAACCGATCGACGCCCGCGCGCCGCGTCAAAAGCGACCCCTGATGTGCCTGTGCGGCCTATCAGGATCAGCCAAGCCCTAAAAACCAGTGACTTGCCCCTCGCACACTATGCCAATTCGCCCTATAACGCGGCAAACGCCTCTAGGGAGCTGCCCCATGTCCGGAGAACTATCACCCATCGACAAGGCCAAATTCGTGGCCGCGAAACGGGCGTGTGACTTTGTGGAAGACGGGATGCGTGTCGGGCTTGGCACAGGGTCGACTGCCGCGTGGCTGGTGCGCTGTCTGGGCGAGATGGTGCGCGACGATGGGCTGCGGATCAAGGGCGTGCCGACGTCTTCGCGGACCGCGCAATTGGCGCGGGATGTGGGGATTGAGGTGATCTCGCTCGATGAGGCGAAATGGCTCGACCTGACGATTGACGGCGCTGATGAATTTGACGGCGATCTGAACCTGATCAAAGGCGGCGGCGGTGCGTTGTTGCAAGAAAAGATCGTTGCGACCGCGAGCGACCAGATGGTGGTGATCGCCGATGTCGGCAAAGAGGTGCAGCATCTTGGTGCCTTTCCCTTGCCGATTGAAGTGATTCCCTTCGGCTGGCAAACCACGCAGGCGCTGGTCGAAGAAACGCTGATCTCGATGGATGTGTTGGGCCGCAACTCGACCCTGCGGATGAACGGCGAAGTGCCCTTCATCACCGATGAGGGGAACTACATCCTTGATCTGCGGCTGAACCGTATCGGCAACGCGCGGCAACTGGCGCTGGTGCTCAACCAAATGCCCGGTGTGGTGGAGAACGGCCTGTTCATCGACATTTGTGACGCGGTTGTGATCGGTTACGGGGATGGCAGGGTGGAGGTGCGCGACATAAATGAAGGCACTGTGGCGACCGACCGGTTGGAATTTGTCGAGACTGATAACCTGTTTTCCGACCTGAGCGACTGACGCCCCAAGCAAACACGCGCGATTCCGCGCAAGACCAACAAACGACTGAGAGAGGCGCCCCAATGGCCAAGAATGAATTCGACTACGACCTGTTTGTCATCGGTGGCGGCTCGGGCGGTGTGCGCGCGGCGCGGGTCGCGGCGGGCGAGCATGACGCCAAAGTGGGTCTGGCCGAGGAAGACCGCTATGGCGGGACCTGCGTGATCCGGGGCTGCGTGCCGAAAAAGCTGATGGTTTTTGCCTCCGGCTATGCCGATGTGGTGGAGGAGGCACAGTGTTTCGGCTGGGATTTGAAGGCCGGGCCCTTTGACTGGCACGCTTTCAGCACCCGTTTGAACGGAGAGTTGGACCGCCTTGAAGGTGTTTATCGCAAGCTGCTGAAGAACTCGGGCGTAGAGACGTTTGATGCGCGCGCGCGTATCAAAGATGCGCATACCGTGGCGCTCTCCGATGGCACCGAAAAGACCGCGAAACACATTCTGATCGCCAGCGGTGGTCGTCCCGTGCGCCCGGACCTTGAGAACGCGGAATTGGGTCTGGTGTCGGACGATCTATTCCATCTTGAGAAGCTGCCGAAGTCGATCCTGATCATCGGCGGTGGTTATATCGCCTGCGAATTTGCCTGTATCCTTAATGGCTTGGGTGTCGAAGTGACGCAATACTATCGCGGTGCGCAAATCCTGCGCGGCTTTGACGACGAAGCCCGCGGCATGGTCGCTGAGATGATGCAGGAAAAGGGCATTGATCTGCATGTCGGCACCAACATTCTGGAAATGACACCCAGCCACGAAGACGGCAGCGGCCCGATGAAGGTCAAACCCACCAACGGCACCGAGCGGATGTTTGATCAGGTGCTTTTCGCCACAGGCCGTCGCCCCAACAGCGATGACATGGGCCTCGAAGACGCAGGCATCAAGTTAGGCCGCGGGGGCGAGATTGAGGTTGATGAATACAGCCAGACGGCTGTGCCGTCGATCTATGCCATCGGCGACGTGACCAATCGCCTCAACCTGACGCCTGTGGCGATCCGCGAAGGCATGGCCTTTGTCGAAACGGTATTTGGCGGCAAGCCGACCCCGGTTGACCATGACCTTGTGCCCTCAGCGATCTTCACACAGCCAGAGATGGGCACAGTGGGGCTAAGCGAGGAAGACGCCCGCGACAAAGGCCCTATCGAGGTCTATGCGACATCGTTTAAACCGATGCAGGGCGCATTCGCTGGCAAGGCCGACCGGGTGCTGATGAAACTGATCGTTTGTGCCGATACGCGCGTTGTTTTAGGCTGTCATATCGTCGCACCCAACGCGGGCGAATTGATCCAGATGGTTGGCATCGCAGTCAAGATGGGCGCTACGAAAGAACAGTTTGACGCCACCTGCGCCGTGCACCCGACCATGTCCGAAGAGCTGGTCACCATGCGCAATCCGGTGCGAACTGCTTGAATTCCACGCGATAGCGTACAATTTTTAGAACGATAGGCCGCATGGGCGGCCAAGAGGGGAACATAACAATGGCAGGAAATTCGCAAGGCCCTTGGGGGGGCGGCGGAGGCGGCAACCGGGGCAACGGCGGAGACCGTGACACCGGTGGAGACCGTAACGACGGAGGACGCAAGGACGGGCCGCAAGGCCCGCGCGGGCAGGGCGGCGACCGTCCGCAGATGCCTGAGATCGACGATCTGGTCCGCAAGGGTCAAGAGCAGCTGCGCGTCCTGATGGGCGGCCGTGGTGGCGACCGGGGCAATGGCGCTGGCGGCGGCGGACGTGGCCCCGGTGGGCCGGGTGTGACCCGCAGCACCGTTGGCATCGCGCTCTTGGCCGGTGTGGCGCTTTGGGGGTTCGCGAGTTTTTATACCGTGCGTCCCGAACAGCAGTCGATTGAACTGTTCTTGGGCGAGTTTTCCGGCATCGGCACTGAGGGTCTGAACTTTGCCCCTTGGCCGCTTGTCACGGCAGAGGTTTTTGACGTCACCACCAACCGTACCGAAGAACTCGGCGTGCGGCGTGGGACGGGCGGCAACGAAGGTTTGATGCTGACCACGGACGAGAACATCGTCGACATCGACTTTCAGGTCGTCTGGAACATCAAGAACGCTCGGGACTTCAAATTCTCGCTGCGCGACCCGGAAGCATCTGTGCGGGCGATTTCCGAATCCGCGATGCGCGAAGTTATCGCTCAGTCCGAGCTTGCGCCGATCCTGAACCGGGACCGGGGTGCCACGGCAGACCGGGTGAAGGAGTTGATTCAAACCACGCTCGACAACCGCAACACCGGGATTAATGTGCTGCGTGTCAACGTGAACAAGGTCGACCCGCCCAGCCAGACTGTGACGGTTACCAATGCCGCAGGTGAGACCACGACCCAATCGGTTGTCGATGCCTTCCGCGACGTGCAAGCCGCCGAGCAGGAGCGCGACCGGGTGGAGCGTCAGGCCGATGCCTATGCCAACCGCCGCACTGCCGAAGCACGCGGTGAATCTGCGGTGCTTTTGGAAGCCTCCGAAGGCTACCGCGCCCGCGTGGTGAACGATGCGGTGGGCGAAGCCAGCCGCTTTGAAGCTGTGCTGGAAGAATACCGCAACGCGCCCGAAGTAACGCGCAAGCGGCTGTATCTTGAGACGATGGAGAAGGTGCTGGGCGACGTGGATAAAATCATCCTCGAAAACGGCAGTGGCCAAAATGGTCAGGGCGTTGTCCCCTATCTGCCACTGAACGAGCTGAGACGCAGCGGAGGGTCGAACTGATGCGGAAAACTAGCCTTATTATTCCCATCGTGGTGATCGCCATTGTTGGCATCCTCTCGGCTGTATTCGTCGTGGACGAGCGTGAAAAAGCGCTGGTTCTGCGATTTGGTCAGATCAAACAGGTCCGTAACGAGCCGGGCATCGGTTTCAAAGTGCCTTTCTTGGATGAGGTCGTGCGCTACGAAGACCGCATTCTGTCGCTGGAAACCCCGGTGATCGAAGTCACCCCTGCCGATGACCGCCGTTTGGAAATCGACGCCTTCGTGCTCTACCGGATCGACGATATGGTCCAGTATCGGCAAGCTTTGGGTGCGGGCGGTGAACGTCAGGCCGAAAGCGAAATGGGCGGCATCATGGAAAGCCAAATCCGTGCCGTGCTTGGTTCGCAAGGTGTGACTTCCAACACGATCCTCTCGCCCGAGCGGTCTGACCTGATGGAGCAAATCCGTGTGCGTGCAGATGCCCGTGCACAGGCGCTTGGCCTCAAGGTCGTCGATGTGCGTCTGCGTCAGACTAACTTGCCAGAGCAGAACTTTGACGCGACCCTGCAGCGGATGATCGCCGAGCGTGAGCGTGAAGCCACCGATGAACGCGCCCGTGGCCGCGAAGCTGCGCAGCGTGTGACCGCCCTTGCAGATCGTACCTACGAAGAGATCCTCTCAGAGGCGCGCCGTGATGCGCGGATCATCGAAGGTGAAGCCGACGCCCAGCGAAACAACATCTTCGCTCAGGCCTACGGCAAGGATCAGGAGTTCTTTGAGTTCTACCGGTCGCTAACTGCCTATGAGCAGGCGTTGAAGGGCGACAACTCGACCATGGTGATGTCACCAGATAGCGAGTTCTTCAACTACCTGCGCTCTGATCAGGGCAGCCGCTCTGTCGAGGGCGAACGCGAGTGAGCCTTATTTTACTGGCTTTAGGGTCGGTTCTGATATTCGAGGGGCTGGTGTACGCACTGGCCCCTTCGTTTTTGGAGCAGATGCTTGAGATGCTACGCCGCATCCCCGAGGCCGCTTTGCGTCAACTTGGCGCGCTGGTGGTGGTAGTCGGATTGATACTGGTCTGGTTGGCGTTCCAATTGGGCGTTTAGATACGGCTCACCTGCGCCGGGCATGGGGGTGCGTTTCGATTGAAACGCGACTGTGCCAATGGAGAGGTCCACGAAATCGTCATGCCCCCGGCAGTTGAAAAGCCCGTGATCGACCCCATCTTTCTTGTTGCAGCGCGTCCCTTCGGACTGCACTCTGCCCACGTTGGCAACAACAGGAATAATCAGGAGACGATGAATGCAGGCCAAGGCGGTTTCCCTGTCCAAAACAGCACAAAACACCCAATGGATGCGAGCGATGGCAATGGGGGTGATGGCGCTGACCCTCTTGATCCTGCAAGCCAGCATGGCGCTGGCCAAACCCGAAAGCCTTGCCCCATTGGCGGAAAAGATCAGCCCGTCGGTGGTGAATATCACCACTTCGACCACGGTTGAGGGCCGCACCGGACCGCAAGGCATCGTTCCCGAAGGCTCTCCATTTGAGGACTTCTTTCGCGAATTTCAGGACCGCAACAACGACGAGGGTGACCGTCCGCGTCGGTCTTCGGCGCTTGGATCAGGTTTTGTGATTTCCGAAGATGGCTATGTGGTAACGAACAACCACGTCATCGAAAGCGCCGATGAGATCACGATTGAGTTTTTCTCGGGCGAAGAGCTGGTGGCCAAAGTCATCGGCACCGACCCCAAAACCGACATTGCGCTGCTGAAAGTCGAAGCCAGCCAACCGCTGCCGTTCGTTTCCTTCGGCGACAGTAACGCCGCGCGTGTGGGCGATTGGGTGATCGCGATGGGCAACCCGCTGGGGCAGGGCTTCTCTGTCTCTGCAGGCATCGTCTCGGCGCGCAACCGGGCGCTGTCGGGCACTTATGACGATTATATCCAGACCGATGCGGCCATTAACCGGGGCAACTCAGGCGGGCCGCTGTTCAATATGGATGGCGAAGTGATCGGCGTGAACACCGCCATTCTGTCCCCCAATGGCGGCTCCATCGGGATCGGCTTTTCGATGGCCTCCAACGTGGTGACACGGGTGATCGACCAGTTGAAAGAGTTCGGCGAGACGCGTCGCGGCTGGCTTGGCGTTCGCATCCAAGATGTGACCGATGATGTGGCCGATGCCATGGGTCTGAAGAAAGCCGTGGGCGCTTTGATCACCGATGTACCAGAAGGTCCGGCGCGTGAAGCGGGGCTCAAGACCGGTGACGTGATTAAATCCTTTGACGGCGTTGAGGTGGCCGATACCCGCGGCTTGGTCCGTCAGGTGGGCAATAGCCCTGTGGGTGCGACTGTGCGTGTCACCGTCCTGCGTGATGGTAAGACACAAACCATCAAAGTCGTACTGGGTCGCCGCGAAGATGCCGATGGTGCAGTCCCTGCGGCAATGGACGAAAACGCCGATGAGGGTACTGAGGCCGAGCCGCAGTCGACAATGTTGATGGGTCTGACGCTGACACCGCTAAGCGATGCGCTGCGTGCCGAACTTGGGGCCGACGACGGCACGACCGGCCTCGCGGTAGCAGACGTCGATCAGACTTCGGAGGCTTACGAAAAGGGTCTGCGCATGGGCGACATCATCACCGAAGCGGGTCAAGAGAAGGTGGCCAGCATTTCTGATCTGGAAGCGCGGATCGCTGCGGCGAAGGATGCAGGGCGCAAGTCGCTGTTGCTGTTGGTGCGTCGCGGCGGTGACCCGCGCTTTGTGGCGCTGTCGCTGGCTGAGTGATCTCACCGAGGTTATGTAAGAAAGGGCGCCTTCGGGCGCCCTTTTTCGTATCGCAGTCAGCCGTCTTGTCTGGGCACCGCGACAAGCCCAAGTGCGCGGGCGGTGGTGAGGGAAAGAACTTCACTGTTCGGCCCCTGTCGCGCCTGATAGCGGCGCACCGCCTGCCGGGTGGCAGTGTCCATCGCGCCCGTGATCGGCCCCGCGTAGTAGCCGCGCGCCTGTAGCGCCCGTTGCAGCGTGCTGTTGAACTCGGCCGTCAGCACATCGGGGCAGGGGGTCTCGAACCAATTGTCGACCCGCGCACGCACGATTTCCTGCCGTGTTTCGGTCTTGTAGACGGGCGGCTTGGTGATGCTGCCATCAGCGTTCATTTTGGCGGGGGTGATTTCGACCTGTTCGGTCACCGTCTCTATCACCGCCGGGCTTACCGTACGGCCCCAGCAACTGCCCGCAGGTGCGCCGGTCGGGCCGTTGCGCGTGGCCTCCAGCACGCCCGGTTCGGGGTGCTGCGCGGAAGAAGCAGTGGTGTCACACCCCGCAATCCCGGCAACGGCCAGCAGCAGCGCCGCGCGCAGGGCGGCGGATCGGGATGGGTTGGGCTGTTTCATGCCGTTTCTTTCGGGCTTGCCTGTTGTTTGCGCCGCAGATTAGCGGCTTGGGCAGGGCTTGCCCACAGCAATGTCGCGCGCCGCGTGACCTCACGAAATGGGGGCTAGAACCGCCCGCCATAGCCCGCTAAACAAGGCCGAACTTCTTGGACGAAAGGGCATCACAATGGCCAAAATCACCTATGTCGAACATTCCGGCACTGAACATGTGGTCGAGGTGGCCAATGGTCTCACGGTCATGGAAGGCGCGCGGGACAATAACATTCCCGGTATCGAAGCCGATTGTGGCGGCGCCTGCGCTTGCTCCACCTGCCATGTCTATATTGATCCGGCTTGGGCGGAAAAGCTGCCAGCGATGGACGATATGGAAGAAGACATGCTCGACTTCGCGTTTGAGCCTGATCCAGCGCGCTCGCGCCTGACCTGCCAGATCAAGGTCACCGATGCGCTGGACGGTCTGCGCGTGCAGATGCCAGAAAAGCAAATCTGATGCGGGCGGTCGGCGCAGCCCTGTTTGCGCTGATTGCGACCAGCGCCGCGGCGGAGACAATTACCGCCGCGCGCTACATCTCTCCGACCGGGCGCTACGCCCATGGCATTCTCGGCGATGCGCTGGAATGGGGCGGGTTGCAGTTGTCCTTGGCCGACGGAAGCGCACGGCGTTTCGATCTGCCCCGCAACCATGTTTTCGAAGATATCGCCCCCCGGCTTGTCGATGTGACCAGCGATGGCGCGCCCGAAGTGTTGGTTATCGAGACCGATGTGAACCGCGGCGCGGCGCTGGCGATCTATGGCCCTGAGGGTAAGATCACCGAGACCCCGCATATCGGCCAGAGCAACCGTTGGCTTGCCCCCCTTGGCGCGGCGGATCTGGATGGCGACGGTGCGATTGAGATCGCCTATGTCGACCGCCCCCATCTGGCGCGGGTGCTGCGGGTCTGGCGTTTTGCCAACGGCAGCCTCAGCGAAGTCGCCCAGATGGAGGGGCTCACCAATCATCGAATCGGTGAGCAGTATATCTCAGGCGGTATCCGTGATTGTGAGGGCGTGCCCGAAGTGGTGCTGGCGGATGCCGATTGGCAGCGCATGGTGGCCGTCACCCTGAAGGGCGGGCAGCTTGCACAGCGCGACATTGGCCCCTTCGCAGGGGCCGAGAGCTTTGCGGCGGCTCTTACCTGTGAATGAGGCGCTGGTGCGGCTCTAGAGTATCGTAAAGCCGCCGCCTATCAGCTGAGCGCGCGCCAGCCGATGTCACGGCGGCAGAAACCTTCAGGCCAATCGATACCATCAACCATCGCATAGGCCCGCTGTTGCGCTTCGGCCAGCGTGGCCCCCCGCGCGGTAACGTTCAGCACGCGCCCGCCGTTGGCCAAGATCGCCCCGTCTTTCGCCACGGTCCCTGCGTGGAACGCCATATTGGCGCTGTCTTCGGGCAGGTTTTTCAACCCTTTTATCTCGCTCCCCTTTTCATAGGCACCGGGATAGCCATTTGCCGCCATCACCACGGTCAGCGCGTGGTCTTCGGCCCAGTTTACCTGAATATCGGCCAGCGTGCACTTGGCCGTCGCCTGCATTAGGTCAAAGGCCTGTGCGCCGAGGCGCATCATCAGCACTTGGCATTCCGGGTCGCCGAAACGCACGTTGTATTCCACCAGACGCGGCTGGCCATCTTTGATCATCAACCCGGCGTAAAGCACGCCCTGATAGGGCATCCCGCGTTTGGCCATTTCGGCCATGCAGGGTCGGATGATCTCGTCGAGCGCACGTTCGGCGATCTCGTCGCTCAGCACCGGGGCGGGGGAATAGGCGCCCATGCCGCCGGTGTTGGGGCCGGTGTCGCCGTCGCCGACGCGCTTGTGGTCTTGGGCCGTGCCGATGGGCAGCACTGTCTCTCCGTCACAGAGCACGAAGAAGGACGCCTCTTCGCCTTCCATGAACTCTTCGATCACCACTTCCGCGCCCGCGTCGCCAAAGGCACCGTCAAACATCTCATCCACGGCGGCCAGTGCTTCGGCGTCGGTCATCGCGATGATAACACCTTTGCCCGCCGCCAAACCGTCGGCCTTGATGACGATCGGCGCGCCTTGCTTTTCGACATAGGCGCGGGCGCTGGCGGCATCGGTGAAATGGCCGTAAGCCGCGGTGGGCGCGTCGCAGGCGTCGCAGATTTCCTTGGTAAAGGCTTTGGAGGCTTCCAGTGTCGCCGCCGCTTTGGAGGGGCCAAACACATCGAAACCCGCTGCGCGAAGATCATCGCCCACACCCGCGGCCAAGGGCGCTTCGGGGCCGATGACGACGAAGTCGATGTTGTTGCCCTCGCAGAAGGCCACCACCGCCGCGCCGTCCATGATATCCAGCTTGGCGCATTGCGCGATGGCCGCGATGCCCGCATTGCCCGGTGCCACGATCAGCTTGTCGCATTTGGGGTTCTGCATGACCGCCCAGGCAAGTGAATGTTCGCGGCCACCGCTGCCGAGGATCAGGATATTCATGCCGCGCACTCCCTTGGACTTCTTTGCCCCGCGTTCTAAGCTGGGGTGCCCACAGACACAAGGTGCCCAGATGGATCTGTTCGACGACCCCGCCCCCGGTGCAAACAGCCCCGAATTCACCGTTACCGAGCTTTCTGGCGCGATCAAACGGGTGATTGAGGGTGAGTTTGCCCATGTCCGGATTCGGGGTGAGGTGGGCCGCGTGAGCCGCCCGCGTTCGGGGCATGTCTATCTTGACCTCAAGGACGACCGCTCGGTGATCTCCGGCGTGATCTGGAAAGGCGTGACCGCACGGCTTGAGACCCAGCCCGAAGAGGGGATGGAAGTGATCGCCACCGGGCGCATCACCACCTTTGGCGGACAGTCGAAGTACCAGATCGTTATCGAAGACATCAAACCGGCGGGCATGGGCGCGCTGATGGCGCTGTTGGAGAAACGCAAAGCAGCGCTCGCGGCGGAGGGGTTGTTCGCGCCCGAACGCAAGCGCCCGCTGCCGTATCTGCCTGAGATCATCGGCGTGGTGACCTCCCCTTCAGGGGCCGTGATCCGCGACATCCTGCACCGGCTGCGCGACCGGTTCCCGCGCAAGGTGCTGATCTGGCCCGTCGCCGTGCAAGGGGCGAAATGCGCGCCCGAAGTTGTGCGCGCCATCGAAGGGTTTAACCGGCTCACCCCCGGTGGCGCATTGCCACGGCCCGATCTGCTGATCGTGGCGCGGGGCGGGGGGTCGGTCGAAGACCTTTGGGGGTTTAACGAAGAAAGCGTCGCCCGTGCGGCGGCGGCCTCGGACATCCCGCTGATCTCTGCCGTGGGGCATGAGACCGACACGACGCTCATCGACTTCGTTTCTGACAAACGCGCGCCGACGCCGACCGCAGCGGCGGAACTTGCCGTGCCGGTGCGACATGAGCTGGCGGCGTGGCTGGAGGGGCAGGGCGCAAGGATGCGACAGGCGCTGAGCCAAGGGCTCACCCGGCGCGGCCAGCGGATGCGCGATGTCGCGCGGGCATTGCCGCGGGCCGATACCTTGTTGGAAGGGCCGCGCCAACGGCTTGATCGGGGCGGGGAAAAGCTTGCGCCTGCGCTCATTGCCGGCGTCCAAGGCCGCCGCGTGAAACTGGCCGATATGTCCGGCGCGCTACGCCCCGGCACCCTGCGCCGCCATCTGGATGCCGACCGGCAGCGATTGGCGCAGCTTTCGGCAAGGCTTGGTCCTGCATGGCAGCGCAACCTTACGGGCCAACGCGAGCGGCTTGGCGCAAGGATCGACCGTTTTCACCCCGAGGTGTTGCAGCGCCAAATCCTGCGCCGTCGTGAACGGCTGCTAGACCGCACGCAGACTTTCCGCCCTGAGGTGCTGCTCCGCGACCTCTCCCGCCAAGACCAGCGATTGAATGAAGTGCTTGCCCGGCTGGTACGCGCAGGACAAGCGGCACAGGACCGCCGCCGACGGCAGATCGACGCGCTTGGCCGGACCCTTGGCACCCTCGGCTACCGCGAAACCCTCGCGCGCGGCTTTGCTGTGGTGCGCGGCGATGGCAATGTGGTGACCAGCGCCGAGGCCGCTAAATCCGCCACGCGTTTGGAAATCGAATTCGCGGATGACCGGTTGGAGGTTCTGCGCAAAGAGGATGCCCCTAGCTAAGGCGCGCTACACCCCCACTTCGGGCCCAAGGCAAAGCAATGGGTCGTCTTGCTCTTCTGCCTCATAAAGCTCAGTCTGGGAGGGGTCGTTCTCGAACCGTGCCACCAATCCACGCGGGCCTTTGCTAAAGCTCCAGCATTGGGGGGTGAGGTTGTCTTCGTACACAAAACAGATCAGCTCATCTGCTTCATACCAGCGACCGTCCTTGCAGCGCCCATCTAGAAACGACCACTGCACGCGCTGGTTCTCGTGATAAACCTCGGCCCCGTAGGGCGCGCCAGATTTGCCGTAATAAAGTGTTTTACCCTTGGTATAGGTATTGAATTCCGTCGCCGACATCTCGGCCAAGGCGGGCAAGGGCAGAAGGGCGCAGATCAGGGCGAGGGCATGTTTCATGATGCCCAGCCTGCCAGAAGCCCGCGTGCCGCGCCAGTAAGATCAGCCACGGCCCCAGCGTGCGACGCGGGCGTCCATAACCCGGCGCCAGATCGGCGGGACAAGGGCAATCACGGCCATGATCGGTAGCGAATAGGGCAGTTTTGGCATCTCTTCGGTCACCTCCAACGCTGGGAAGGCGCGGGCGGGGCGCATGTGGTGGTCCGAATGGCGCGGCGCGTTTAGCATCATCGCCGCAGAATACCATTTCGGCGCGTTCCAGCTGTGCTGCGGGCCAATCGGCTCAAACCGGCCATCGGCGCGCTGCTGCCGGCGCAGCCCGTAGTGCTGCACATAATCTGAAAGTATCAGCTGCATCTGTGCATAAGCGGCAAGGCCCAGATAGGCGAGCAGCCCGGGGACGCCGCCCAGAAGCAGCGCTGCGAGCAGAGCCAGCGCCGCACCGCCAAGGTAGACCACATAAGGATGCAGCCCGCGTGCCCCGACCTTGCGCGCTCGCTGCGCATTGTCGGCTCGCCACCCGGCGCGAAACTCGCCCCAGCTTGCGCTGAGTAGAAAGTGCCAAAACCCCATGCCCTTGGGGGCAGAATTTGGATCGGCGGGCGTAGCCGCCGCTGGGTGATGCACCCGTAGATGGGCCGAGACATGATGCCCATGCAACAAAGAGATATAGATCGCCGTGCCAATCCGCCGGGGCAACCGGCGCGGAGCGTGGATCAGTTCATGTGCGTTGGAGTTGCTGATCTGTCCTAGGAATAAGCCAAGTGCGGCAAAGATCAGCGCCCGGTCCCAGACCTCCAGATGCGCGCCACCGCCAATCGCCCAGACCCCAAGCGGCAAGAGCAGGAAATGCGCGACAGCCAAAACCAGCGTCAGCGCCCGGCCAGACTTTTCGGAGAGCGGGACTGCGCGGCCCAAACGGTCCATAAACGCGACATGCACCGTGATCGACAAAAGCGCCAGCGCAGGCCAGACCCCGCCCCAAAGGGCGGCAGCGGCGATCAGCATCGCCGGGGTCAAACTCGCGATCACATACCAAAGCATGCGCATTCCCTTGATCGTGGTGCGCCTCGCGGCGTATCCGCGCCATTCTGCCCGCCGCGCAGCCTGCGCACAACGCAAACGCCTGCGGGATTGTCGCTTTTTGATCGCCGGGCTGCATATGGATTTGTTACCAAGGCGGAAAGCAAGGTTGGGGAGCGGCATGGCGCTGGATGATCACGACAAGGCTGCGGGGCAGGAACCGCAAAAAGGTGTCTGGAAATCCGGCAAGGGGAAGGGGCGGCATCACCCTAAGGGGCGGCAGTTGCAGGACGCGGCCTGGGAAGAGGTTCGCGCGCTTTTGGGCGAGCGCCCGCGCCGCCGTGATCTGCTGATCGAATTTCTGCATCTCATTCAAGACCGCTTTGGCCATCTCTCCGCCGCGCATCTGCGCGCTTTGGCCGAAGAAATGCGTCTGTCGATGGCCGAGGTCTATGAGGTTGCCAGCTTCTACGCCCATTTCGACGTGGTGAAAGAGGGCGAGACCCCGCCGCCCGCGCTGACCATCCGTGTCTGCGATTCATTGTCTTGTGAATTGGCCGGGGCGCAGGCGCTGAAGTCGGCGCTGGAAGAGGGGTTGGATCCTACGCAGGTCCGCGTGCTGCGCGCGCCTTGCATGGGGCGCTGCGACACCGCGCCGGTTCTGGAACTGGGGCACAACCATATCGACCATGCGACGCCCGAAAAGGTTCAGGCGGCGATTGCGGCACAAGACACGCATGCCCAACTGCCGGACTATGAGCCTTATCAAAGCTACATGAATACAGGTGGTTACGAAGCGCTGTTGAACCTGCGCGCCGGCGGTGATTGGGAAGCGGTGCAAGAACAACTGCTCGAGGCCGGACTGCGCGGGCTGGGCGGCGCAGGATTCCCTTCGGGCAAGAAATGGGGCTTTGTGCGGGCCAATCCGGGGCCACGATACCTCGCCGTGAACGGCGATGAGGGCGAGCCGGGCACCTTTAAAGACCGCTGGTATCTTGAGCGCACACCACATCTTTTCCTAGAAGGTATGTTGATCGCCGCATGGGCCGTCGAAGCGGAAAAAGTCTTCCTCTACATGCGTGACGAATACCCGGCGGTGCTGAAAATTCTGCGGCGCGAGATTGCGGCGCTGGAGAATGCGGGCGTGATCGCCCCCGGTTATGTCGATCTACGTCGCGGCGCGGGCGCTTATATCTGCGGCGAAGAAAGCGCCATGATTGAGAGCATCGAAGGCAAACGCGGCCTGCCGCGTCACCGCCCGCCTTATGTGGCGCAGGTGGGGGTCTTTGGCCGTCCGACATTGGTGCACAACATAGAGACCCTGCATTGGATCGCCCGCATCTGCCGCGAAGGGCCGCAGGTGTTGAACGCGACCGAAAAGAATGGCCGCAAGGGGCTGCGCAGCTACTCGGTCTCGGGCCGTGTGGCGGAGCCGGGGATGTACCTGCTGCCCGCAGGCTCCACCATCACCGATATCATCGCGGCGGCGGGGGGCATGGCCGAGGGGCATGTTTTCAAGGCGTACCAACCGGGTGGGCCGTCCTCGGGCCTGCTGCCCGCGTCGATGAATGACGTGCCACTTGATTTCGACACGCTCCATCCGCATGGCTCGTTCATCGGCTCGGCGGCAGTTGTGGTGCTTTCAGAGCACGACAGCGCCCGGGCGGCCGCCCTAAACATGTTGCGGTTCTTTGAAGATGAAAGCTGTGGGCAGTGCACGCCCTGCCGGGTGGGCTGCGAAAAGGCGGTCAAGCTGATGCAGGAAGATCGGTGGGATCAAGGGCTGCTGGAGGAGCTTTCGACCGCGATGGTCGATGCCTCAATCTGCGGGCTGGGGCAGGCGGCGCCGAACCCGATCCGGCTTGTGATGAAACATTTCCCAGACGAAATCTGACCTCGACCCCTGCTGGCTGCGTTGATCTGACCCGGGCGCCCTTCCATCTGCGCGGGCAAGCCTATAGATCATGACAAAACTGCATGGGAGACGCCAATGGCCTTCTTCACGAAGCTCAAGGACCGCTTGTTCAAATCCTCGTCCAAGATCGACGAGGGGCTGGAGGCGATTGTCAGCGATGGCGGCGACACGGAGGCCGAGGCGGCCCCCGTAGACGCGGTGATGGACCAGCCCGGCGCGGCGTCAGATGTGATGCCCGACGGGCAGGATGACAGCGGCCCGATGCTGGCCGCCGAGCGGGACGACGCTGCAAAGCCTGAGCCCGCCCCGGAGCCTGACCCAGTCCCAACGCCCGAGCCAGTCCCCACACCCGAGCCGACCCCGGACCCGGTGACCATACCCGATCCCGAACCGCAGCCCGCGCCCCCGGTGGAACCTGAGCCGCAGCCCGTCTCGGACCCGGAGCCCACGCCCGAACCCGTGCACGTGCCCCCCGCTGTCGACCCTGAGCCAACTCCGGCGCCAAGCGAAGTTCCCCCCATCGATCTGCGCCAAGCGATGACCCCGGTAGCACCTGCGCTGGACGAAGCTCCCGCCGATGCTGCACCCGCCAAGCCGGGCCTTCTGGGGCGCCTCATGGGCCGCAGCGCCGCGCAGCCGGTGGTGCGCCGCACGCTGGACGATGACATGCTCGAACAGCTCGAAGAGTTGTTGATTAGCGCTGATATGGGCGTTGATACCGCGTTGCGCGTCACTGCGAACATGGCTGAGGGACGTTTTGGTAAGAAGCTGTCGGTGGGCGAGATCAAACAGCTGCTCGCCACAGAAGTTAGCCGCATCATGGAGCCGGTCGCACGGCCTTTGCCGATCTATTCCAAGACCCCGCAGGTGGTGCTGGTGGTCGGTGTGAACGGCTCGGGCAAGACCACCACCATCGGCAAGCTGGCCTCGCAATTCCGCGCAGCGGGTAAGAAGGTCGTGATCGCCGCAGGGGACACATTCCGCGCCGCTGCTGTTGAGCAATTGCAGGTCTGGGGCGAACGGGCCGGCGTGCCGGTGCTGACCGCAGCACATGGCAGCGATCCGGCGAGCCTTGCGTTTGATGCGATGGGCCGCGCGCAGGAAGAAGGGGCCGATTTGCTGCTGATCGACACCGCAGGCCGGTTGCAAAACCGGGGCGACCTGATGGAGGAATTGGCCAAAATCGTCCGGGTGATCCGCAAGAAGGATGAGACCGCGCCGCACAACACGCTTCTGGTGCTGGACGCGACGACCGGGCAGAACGCGCTTAATCAGGTGAAGGTTTTCCAAGAGATTTCGGATGTCAGCGGTCTGGTTATGACCAAGCTGGATGGCACCGCCAAGGGCGGGGTTCTGGTGGCGCTGGCTGACCGCTTTGGCTTGCCGATCCATGCGGTGGGCGTGGGGGAGCAGATCGACGATCTGTCGCCTTTCGACCCGGACGAATTTGCCGCTGCACTGGTCGGAATTGATGCCTGACAATACCTCGGCCGTCGTGCTGATTGGCCCTGCTTACTCGTGGGTGCCGAGCATTTTCTCGATCTGGCGCAGGACCACGAGCACGAGCACCACGATCCCCGCCGTGAGGCAAGCGAGCAAAATCTGCCCCGCACCACAAGCAAGACCAATGGCCCCGGCCAGCCACATGGACGCCCCGGTGGTGATGTTGCGCACTTCGCCGTTCGAGGTGAAGATGATCCCCGCCGCGAGGAAGGCCACGCCCGCCGTGACCGCTTCGATCAAGCGCAGCGGGTCAAAGCGCATCTGGTCGCCTTTGCCGAATTCTAAGCTGCCCAGTTCCTGCCCGATGATGATGAACAGACAGGCTGCGATGGCTACCAAGATATGGGTGCGCAGCCCCGCAGGCTTGTCGCGTCGCTCGCGCTCATACCCGACGACACCCGCCAAAAACGCCGCCATTAACAACCGCGCCGCAGCGACGGTGACGGGCACTTTGGAAAAGCTGTTGGTCAGGTCGGCGATCAGGCTTTCGAACATAGAATTTCCGATTGTTGAGAGGGCTTTCAAGGCTAAACCGCTCGCTGCGCCGGTGGTTCCGCAATGACCGAATGGCTCTTGTCGATCGAAGGCACGCCCGCGGGCCATACTGCGGCGCTCTGGCTGGCGCTGTCGGCGGCCTTTCTCCATGCGGTCTTTGGCGCGCTGCAAAAGGGGCGGCATGATCCGTGGCTGACACGCGGGGCAATAGATGTGTCCTACTGTGTGATGGCCGCGCCCTTTGCGCTCTTCGTCGTGCCGTGGCCCGAGCCGCATATGTGGCTGATCTTTCTCGGCGCCTTCGTGATCCATGTGATTTACAAGCTGTTGCAGGCTTGGGCCTATACCAAGGGCGCTTATACGGTGGTCTACCCTGTTGTACGCGGCACAGGTCCACTGTTTGCCGTGGTGGGGGCCTATCTGATCTTTGACGAGCGCTTCAACGCGGTGCAGTGGCTTGGCGTGGCTGTGCTGCTCAGCGGTATCTTTGGGCTGGCGGTCTATAATCTGCGCAATCTGGTTGCAGCGCGCGATACGCTGCACGCGGCTTTGGGCCTCGCGGTGCTCACGGGCTTGTTCGTGGCGCTTTACACCACATATGACGCATATGGCATTCGCGCCACGGCTGATCCGTTCACCTTCCTCGCGTGGTTTTTCATGATCGACGGGCTGGTGATGCCGGTGATCGCATGGCGACGCTGGCACAGAATGGAGAACCCACCCGAGGTTGCCCCGTTAATGTTGCGCGGCGTTTTTGGCGGGTTCATCGCATTTGCGAGCTTTGGGTCGGTCATGCTGGCCACGCGGCTAGATAAGGTGGGTGAGGCGGCGGTGCTGCGCGAGACATCGACCGTATTTGCCGCGCTCATCGGGGTGCTGGTGCTGAAAGAAACCGTCGGCCCGCGCCGCATTGCGCTGATGGCGCTGATCGCGGCCGGGGCGGTGATTGTTGAAATGGGCGGCTAAAGGAATAGGCATGTCAGAACCAAAAGAGATCAACCCAATGCTGCGCGCGGCGCTGGAATACGGGCCTGTGCTGGCCTTCCTCGTCGCCTATCTGTGGTTGAAGGATAACACCTACACCTTTGGCGGGACCGAATATGACGGCTTCATCGTCGTCACGGCGATGTTCGTGCCGCTTTTGGTGCTGTCGACCGGGGCGCTTTGGGCGCTGACGGGCAAGCTTAGCCGAATGCAGGTCGCCACCGTGGTGCTGGTGGTGATCTTTGGCGGGCTGTCGGTCTGGCTGAATGACGACCGTTTCTTCAAGATGAAGCCGACGCTGATCTATGTGCTTTTCGGCGGTCTGCTGGCCATCGGCCTGCTGCGCGGGCAATCCTACCTGAAATACGTCATGGAAGAGATGATGCCGCTGCGCGATGAGGGCTGGATGCTGTTGACCAAACGCCTGATGTTTTTCTTCTTCGGGCTGGCGCTGGCGAATGAGCTGATCTGGCGGTTCTTCTCGACCGACACTTGGGTCTACTTCAAAACCTTCGGCTTAACGGCCGCGATTTTCGTTTTCTTCATGGCGCAGGGCAAGTTGTTCGAGGCTTACGGTGAGAAGAAAGACCAAAGCTAACCCGGCCGAATTTAACCCACCCCTTCGCGAGGTTATTGACCTGTAGCGCCACGCGGCGTACTTCGAGCCGCGTGGCGATTTGTTACCGGATTGTGGGCCACGTTAAACATGCCGCTAAAAGGTCAGGATGAAAGACCCCCTTTCGCTTGGCCGCGTCTGGGGTTTTTTTACGCCCGCAAGGTCGGGTCGGAAGGATGAGATACATGAGCAACGACCGTCACCCACGCACTCAAGCGATCCACGCAGGGACCCGCCGCAGCCAATACGGCGAGGTGAGCGAGGCGATCTACCTCACCCAAGGTTTCGTCTATGACAGCGCCGAACAGGCGGAGGCCCGGTTCGAAGAGATCGGCCCAGATGAGTTCATCTATGCCCGCTACGGCAACCCCACGGTCGCGATGTTCGAAGACCGCATTGCCACGTTGGAAGGGGCCGAAGATGCCTTTGCCACGGCCAGCGGCATGGCGGCAGTTTCGGGTGCGCTGATCTCGATGCTGAAGGCGGGCGATCATGTGGTGTCGGCGCGGGCGCTGTTTGGTTCCTGTATCTATGTGCTCGAAGAAATCCTTGGCCGCTACGGCGTTGAGGTGACCTTTGTTGACGGCAGCGATCTGGACGCATGGGAGGCGGCGATCCGCGCGGACACACGCGCCGTGTTCTTTGAATCCGTCGCCAACCCGACGCTTGAAGTGATCGACATCGAAGCCGTCGCCAAACTGGCCCATGCCAAAGGCGCGCTGGTGGTGGTCGACAACGTCTTCGCCACGCCGGTCTTTTCGCGCGCGATCTCGCAGGGGGCGGATGTGGTGATCTATTCGGCCACCAAACATATCGACGGGCAGGGCCGCGCGCTTGGCGGTGTGGTGCTGGGCAGCCGCGATTTCATCCGTGGCACGCTTGAGCCTTACATGAAGCACACCGGCGGCTCGATGAGCCCCTTTACCGCGTGGATCATGCTGAAGGGGCTTGAGACCATTGACCTGCGGGTGCGGGCGCAAGCGGCCAGCGCACAGGAGTTAGCAGAGGCGCTTGACGGGCATGCGGCGCTGGCGCGGGTGCTTTATCCCGGCTTGGCCACGCATCCGCAGAACGCGCTGGTGATGCGGCAGATGGGGGCAGGCGGCACCGTGCTGTCGATCGACCTAAAGGGCGGCAAAGCGGCTGCTTTCGCGTTCCTGAATGCGCTGCAGGTGGGGGTGATTTCCAACAACCTTGGCGATGCGAAGACAATCGTGACCCACCCGGCGACGACGACGCACCAGCGCCTGCCGCAGGAAACCAAAGACCTTTTGGGCATTACGCCCGGCCTCGTTCGGATCAGCGTGGGGTTGGAATATACCGGAGATCTCAAGGCTGATCTGTTGCAAGCACTGGATGCGGCGACGCAAGCCTAACCTGATGTGTCGCAGGCGCGGTGGCATTTTTGCCCCGCGCACCATACATTAGGGACGAAAGACCGGAGGGCCGCGCAATGAATATCGTGACTGAGATGTCCGAAACACCGGATCGAGATGCGGCAGAAGCCGCGCTCGCCACGTTGCGCGCTTGGGCCGATACGGCAACCCCTGCAGAGATTGCTGCGCTCGATCCAGCGATGTCGCAGATGTTGTCATCTGCCGAGTATCCGGCGCTCAGCCGGGCCTACCCCGAAGATTTCACCGCCGGCGACAATTACCGCGCCAGCCTGCCGGACCTGCAAAACGGCCCCTCCAGCCTGATCCGGGGCGCGCAGCAGCTGATCCAGCATGTCGGCATCTCGAACTTCCGCCTGCCGATCCGCTACCGCAGCCGTGAGGGCGGCGATCTGCGGCTTGAGACCTCGGTCACTGGATCAGTCTCGCTCGATGCCGAGAAGAAGGGCATTAACATGTCCCGCATCATGCGCAGCTTTTACCGCCATGCAGAGGCGACCTTTAGCTTTGAGGTGATCGAAGCGGCGCTGGACGACTATAAGACCGATCTGGAAAGCCTTGATGCGCGGATCCAGATGCGGTTCTCCTTTCCGATGAAGATCGCCAGCCTCCGTTCCGGGCTGACGGGCTATCAGTATTACGACATCGCGCTGGAGCTGGTCGAGCAGGACGGCGAGCGCAAAAAGATCGTCCATCTCGATTACGTCTATTCCAGCACCTGCCCCTGTTCGCTGGAACTGAGCGAACATGCGCGCGAGACACGCGGGCAGCTGGCTACGCCGCATTCGCAACGTTCCGTCGCGCGCATTTCGGTTGAGACGCAGGACGAAGGCGATTGCCTGTGGTTCGAAGACCTCATCGAAATTTGCCGTCGCGCCGTGCCGACAGAGACTCAGGTGATGGTCAAGCGCGAAGATGAACAGGCCTTCGCCGAACTTAACGCCGCCAATCCGATCTTTGTCGAGGATGCCGCGCGGCTGTTTTGCGAACAGCTTTTGGCCGACGGGCGGGTGGGCGATTTTCGCATCGTCGCCAGCCATCAAGAAAGCCTGCACAGCCATGATGCGATCAGTGTGCTGACCCAAGGTGGTACTTTTGCGGCGCAGAGCATTGATCCCAAGCTCTTTAACACGCTCTTCCACGTCGGTTGAAATTCGCCTTACGGTCCATTCGCCTGCCGGCTGTTTGCACCCGCAGCAACATGCGCATCCGTTGTGAAATGCCCGCCGTAGTTTCTTTATTGTATATTTCCCGTATTTTAGCCCTGCAAGCAACGCCCAGCCGCTATGCATAAACGTCGGTTCTGCTGCGACGCAGCATTGCCTATCTAATGGTCATCGAAATACTGGAAATTGCAAAGGCAATCAGATGACCTACCAGAGCACCGCTCATTCCGCACACTCCGTCTCACCCCTCGAAGGGCTACGGCGCGCTGGCGCTGGTCTGCGCCGCTTTTTCGCTGGAATCGGCCATGGCATCATGATGGGCTCCACTGCCCACCGCCGGTTTGAACAGGTCCAAATCCTGCAAGCCAAAAGCGACGAAGATCTGGCCGCCCTCGGCATCAAGCGTGACGACATCGTTCACCACGTTTTCAAAGACCTCTACTACATCTAAGACGACACGGATCGGGGCCAAATCGCGCCCCGGTCCCGTCTCGGCTTGACAGCGACGAGCGGCCAAGCCAACGCTGCGCCCATGTTGGATATACGACCTGTCGGATATGTCGTGGGCCTTTTGGTGGCCGTGCTTGGCC